>Ga0209233_1000045_pt1 | contig 473379 bp, 423 predicted proteins | sample AraplaCL_Cvi_mCL_FD_184269 | JGI IMG/M metagenome (GOLD analysis project Ga0209233, IMG submission 184269) | Arabidopsis root microbial communities from the University of North Carolina, USA - plate scrape CL_Cvi_mCL (SPAdes) (version 2) | ecosystem: Host-associated > Plants > Roots >... | reverse complement strand
TCGGCAAGGCAACCATCAATGCCAGCGCCATCACATCGGGCAATGGCGGCAAGGTCGTGGTCTATTCCACCGGCAACACCCAGGTTGCCGCCACCGTCACCGCCAATGGCGGCATCATCTCCGGCAAGGGCGGATTGGTGGAAACCTCGGGGCACAATCTCGACTTCACCGGCATCTCGGTCAATGCAGGCGCGGGCGGCGAATGGCTGCTCGATCCTTATGACCTGACGGTGAATCTCAGCAACGCGATCACGATCGAGAGCACGCTCAATGGCGGCAGTGGCGTCACGCTGCAGACCACCAGCACCGGAGCCACCGGGGGCACCGCCAATCCGAACGGCAATGGCGACATCCTTATCAATGCGGCCATCAGCTGGAACAGCTCCAACAGCGCCGCCGTCCTGACCCTGGACGCCTATCGCAACGTCCAGTTCAACGCCAATGTCACCGTGCAAGGCGCGGGTGGCGTGGTCATCAACACCGGCCAGGGCGGCAATGGCGGCGACTACTACTTCTCGCCCGGCTACAGCCTCGGCTTCACCAGCTCGGCCAGCAATCCCACGCTGCAGATCAACAGCACGAATTTCACGCTGCTCTACGGCATGAGCGACGTGCAGAACATCAACACGAACAGCACAACGCTGGCAGGCGCCTATGCGCTTGCCGCGTCACTGGACGCCAGTGCCATTCCCGCGACCGGCACTGGCCGATGGATCGCTATCGGCACCGACGGCGCCGGCAACCAGAGCGGCGGATTCACCGGTACGTTCGAGGGCCTGGGCAACACCATCTCCAATCTGTCGATCAATCAGAGCACCAGTTCTCAGGCGCTGTTCGGATATGTCAATTCCGGCACCCTTCGCGATATCGGCATGGTCAATGCCAACATCACGGGCGGCAGCTTTACCGGTGGTCTGGTCGGAACGGCCAATACCGGCGCGCATATTCAAAGCAGTTATGTCACCGGAACCATCACATTCGCGAGCGGCGAAGGTTATGTCGGTGGCCTGGTCGGTGAGAATGTAGGTACCATTCTCAATTCCTATTCGACCGCGACTGTGATTGGCGGCACCGGCTCCTACATCGGCGGCCTGGTCGGCTATAACAGCGGCAGTATCGACATCGCTTTCGCCTCGGGCGGGGTCAGCGGGGGCGGAGGCTCTGGCTGCTGCGTCGGCGGTCTTGTGGGGCAGAACAATTCCGCTGGCGTGATAACCGATTCCTATGCGACCGGCGCCGTCGTCATCAGTGGCAACCAATATGCCGGTGGATTGGTCGGCAATAATAATGGCGGCACGATCCACACGTCCTATGCGACAGGCGCAGTTTCGGGCGCGACCGGCAATTCCGGCGGCCTTGTCGGCGCCAACAGCGGCAGCATCAACGGCTCCTATTGGGATACTGACACCCAAACGAGTGACCCGGCTTCGGGTTCCGGCTCGACGGGGCTGACCACGGCCGCCCTGACCAGCATCCTGCCGTCAGGTTTTGATGGCCAATGGGCCAATGCGGGCAATCAGACCACGCCCTACCTGCTTCTGAACCAGGCGGGCTCGGTCTTCATCGGCTCCGACCACGCCAACAGATATTCGCTGATCTTCGACATGGCGCAGATGCAGGCGATCAATGCCAGCGCCGCTACGCTCGGCGGAAATTACGCGCTTCCGGCTTCCATCGATGCCTCCAGCGTGGAGAGCTGGACGGCGCTGGGCACCGACGGCAACGGCAATCTGGTGTCGGGGTCCAACGGCTTTGCGGGCAAGTTCAACGGCCTGGGCAATGTCATCTACAATCTGGCCATCAGCGGCGCCGGCAACGATCAGGGGGTGTTCGGCGCGACCGCCAGCACCAGCACCATTTCCAATCTCGGCGTGGTGAACGGCTTCGTCGCCAGCACGGCCGGTGGTTATACCGGTGGTCTTGTCGGCTCGAACGGCGGCACCATCTCCAATTCCTATTTCACGGGATATGTGCAGGGCGCCGGCACCTATGTCGGCGGCTTGGTCGGCCTCAACCAGGGCACCATTCAAAGCTCGTTCTCTGCCGGCAATGTCCGCAATACTGGCAGCTGCTGCACGGGCGGTCTGGTCGGCCAGACGTTGAGCGGCACGACCATCACCAATTCCTACTCGACCGCCAATGTCACCGTCGGCAGCAGTCATCAATATGCTGGCGGTCTGGCCGGCGACACGATGGGGACCATCTCTTATTCTTACGCCACGGGCATAGTCGCCGGCTCTTCCAACAACAGCGGCGGACTGGTGGGCGCGATTCTGAGCAGCGGCTCGGTGGCGCACGCCTATTGGAACACCGACAACAATCCCACCGACAATTCCGGCTCGGGCGCCACCGGTCTTACCACGGCGCAATTGACCGCCACGGTGCCCGCCGACTTTGTCACCAATGGCGGGTGGGCCAATGTCGCCAATCAGACCACGCCTTATCTTGTTTCCAACAAGGCCGGCTCGATCCTGATCGGCAGTGCCGCAAACATCGCCTATTCGCTGATCTTCAATCCATCTCAGCTGCAGGCGGTCAATTACAGCCTGTTCGACAATTACGCGCTGGCGAATTCGCTCGATCTTTCCGGCGCGTCCAGCTTTGCGCCGCTGGGCGTGGACACCGCCGGGAACAGTATTGGCAGCTTCGGCTTCGGTGGCCAGTTCGAGGGTTTGGGCAATACGATCAGCAACCTGACAATCAACACGCCCAACTCTAATGCTGGCCTGTTCGGCTATGCCGGTGGTCCGAACAGCAAGATCAGCAATCTCAGCTTGGTGAATGCCACCATCACCAGCACTGGCAACAATGTCGGTGCTCTGGTCGGAACAGACGCCGGGCAGATCATCAATTCCTATGTCAGCAACGCCACGGTTTCAGGCCGCAATGACGTCGGCGGGCTTGTAGGTTCCAACACCAGCGCGGCCGCCATGAGTGGCTCGCATTCCAGCGGAACAGTAACGGGCGTTTCCCAGGTCGGCGGCCTTGCGGGTGCCAATGCCGGCGCCATCACCATGTCCTACTCCTCTGCTGCGGTTCACGGCAGCGGCGATTTCATCGGCGGTCTGGTTGGCGATCTCAGCGGCACGGTCAGCAACAGCTATGCCACAGGAACCGTAAGCGCAATCAATTCGGGCGAGGGCACGTCCTTCGACGTCGGCGGCCTGGTTGGCGATATCACTTCCGGCTCCGGCGGCAGCATTACCCAGTCTTATGCCACTGGTACGGTGACGGCGACCGACATCCACCTTGGGGGTTACGACGGCGTCGGCGGCCTGGTCGGCCAGAATTTCGGCACCGTCTCGCAATCCTACGCCACGGGTGCCGTCACCGGTGGCACGCATGACACTCACATCGGCGGGCTGGCGGGCTGGACCAACGGCACCATCTCCGACAGCTATGCAATGGGCGCGGTGGCCAGCCACAATAGCGCCAACGACGGCGTCGGTGGTTTGGTCGGTGTTCTGGTCACCGGCGGCAGCATCCAAAATTCCTATGCGACAAGCGCCGTGATCGCTCCCACCAGCGCAAACAGCTATATCGGCGGCTTTGTCGGCAACAATTTGGGTGGCACGTCGGTCGCCAACGGTTATTGGGATACCGACGCCAGCGGCGTCGCGGTTGCCATTGGCTCTGACACCAATGGTCAGGCTGCCAATGTCACCGCACGGACAACCGCCCAGATGCAGGGCTCGCTGCCGTCCGGCTTCAGCGCCTCGACTTGGGGCACGGGTGCCGGTCTTTATCCTTATCTTCAGTGGCAGGGCACGCCGCAGGTCATCGCCGGCTTTGTCAGGAACGGTTCCGGCAGTGGTGTCGGATCCAATACCGAGGATGTGGTCACTGTTTCGTCCTATCTGAATGGCGTGGCATCCTCGTCGGCGACCGCCGGGGCCAATGGCTATTATTATCTGATGCTGCCGGCCAACAGCTTCTCGAGCTCGGCCCAGGTGCTGACCTATGTCAACAACAGCATCCAGGGCGCCGGCGTCGTCGCGAATGACTATTTCCAGGACATAACAGCGAGCCAGACCTCTGTGGACCTCGTCGACAGCCGGGTGCTGATTGTTTCCGACAAGGCCCACTATTCCGAAATGCTGAGCGGGCTTTCCACAGCCGCCGACACCGCGAACAACGGCAACAATTCAGACCTGCTGTTCGATGGCAGCGGCGGCTTTACCTTCGGCTCGGGGGTCGCGATCCAGTCGAGCAACGCCAGCGGCTTCAGCATCGACACCGCAGTCAACCTGGGCGAATCCGGTCCATTCACAGTGAGTGCCGTGGGTCCGGTTACCCAAAGCGCGCCGATCGACGCGACGGATCTTACCGTCGCCACCACCGGCGCCAATGCGGGCATCACGCTGACGGACAGCGGCAATGCCATCACCGGAAGCGCCAGCTTCAGCACGGCAAACGGGAATGTTTCTTTCACCCAGGGCAGCGGCAATGCCCTGATCGGTCCGTCCAGCGTGACGGGCGATTTCACCATCAATGCCCCAAGCGGAAGCATCTTCCTGGGCAGCGAAGGCGCCACCGCCCCGATCACCACGACGGGGACCCTTACGCTCACCGCGTCCGGCTCCATCAACCAGGCCGTGAACGACAGCAATGGCTATGTCGCTGCCGGCGGGCTTTCTGCCACTTCGACGAGCGGCGAGGGGAGCAGTTCCAGCCATATCAACCTCACCAATCCGAACAACCAGATTTCCGGCAATGTCACCCTCAACCTGGCAGTCGACGACGGGCAGGGCGTCCAGCTGGCGACGACCTTGCCGATCACGCTTGCCGGGACGAACTATTCGGGTGAGGGCAATTTTTCGGTTTCGGTCGCCGATCCCAGTGCGCAAACCACCCCGTCCCTTACCATTACCGGCACTGTCGATGCCGGCGGCGTGGTTGGCGATTCGACGAATGGCGGGGGATTTGCCCGCGGCTCCATCGACCTGCAGGCGGACGGCGACATCACGCTCGACTATACCGGCTCGCTCCACACCGTGGGCGGTCAGATCAGCCTCGGCGCCGGTGGCGGCATAACGCTCAACGGCTCGATTACATCAGCCACCTATTATTCCGCGCCACAGACCCCGCAGGCAGGCTCCATCATTCTGGACGCGAATCTCAACGGCAATCAGGCCGATGGCATTACCGGTTCGGGGTTGCTGACCGCCGGCAATATCAGCCTGAGTGCCGCGGAAGGGCCTGGGATTGCTGGCTTGAGCGGCCCCATCGGCAGCTCGACGGCACCTATCCAGATCGCCAACGACACTAACAGTCCAATTACCTTGTCTGTTGATGCCTTTGGTGCAGACGCCTTTGTCCAATCGGCATCGGCGGTGACTTTGTCCCAGGTCGATCTGACGTCCTATGATGTGCCGACCGGCAGCCTGACCCTGAGCGCGGCCGGGCCGATCGGCGAGGACTCCGGCAACAGCATCAATGTCCAGGACCTCAATCTTGCGACCACTGGCGCGAGCCCGGCCGACATCACGATCGGCTGTGCCGACTGCGGTATCGAGAACAATATTTATGGCACCGCGCGCTTCAGCACCCTCAATGGCGACGTGTATTTCAGCAATTACGGCGCCACGACGCTGGGCAATTCCTCGGTCGGGGGCAACCTCAACGTCACGGTTACGTCGGGTCAGCTTTTCATTGCCGATGCCACCGGGGGCATGGTGCAAGCCTCTGGTTCGGTCAACCTGGCGGCCGATTCCGATATCGTCGAGGGCAGTTCCTATAACACCGGCTATCCGGCCTCGCTCGATCCGACCAATGCTATTCCCATCCAGACAAGTAATGGCCTGACAGCGATCAGCTCTAATGGCGATATCCAGCTGACGGCGCATAACGACGTCACTGGCGCCCTCCAGTTGTTCTCCCAGGGAGATCCTAACCGCGATTTCTACAGCGGCACTCCGGGCAATATCGCTTTTACCAACACCCCAACCATCGCCGTGGGCGAAAGCCTGGAGGCCGGTGCCGCAACCATAAGCAGCTTCTATCTGTGCGCGAGGTGCGACAGCGGATCGATTCCGGCCACCGTCATGCTGACATCCACCGATGGCAATATTGACGTGGAAAGCGGCGCTCTCATCACCGTGGAAAACATGCTCGCGTTGAATGCGGGCCAGGTTGTGAACCTGCAAGGTCAGGTCAATGCCTCCTTCTTGGGTTACGATCAGAACACGGACTCTTACGTCACCACTTACGCCCCGGTCACGCTGAGCGCGGGCGCCGGCATCACCCAGGCCACGGGCGCCACGCTCACAGCTGCCGATCTCACGGCTTCGACCACGAGCGGCGACATTTCCCTGACCGACAGCGGCAACTATCTGTCGGGCACGATCAACCTGAAGGCGCCGGGCGCCATCAACCTGGTGAATTCGACCGACACCCGTATCGGCACCGTCGGCAACGGCACGCTGTTTATCGGCGAATATACATATGGCAGCGCCGCATCGTCGGTCACGATCACCGTGACGAACGGCTATTCGCTGATGCAGGACCCCAGCGGCCCGGGCATCACGGCGCACAATGTTTCGCTGACCACCTCTGGCGGCGACATCGGCAGTGCCGAAGGCAGCCCGCTGACCTTCAGTGGCGGTTTCGACACCTCCGGCGCCAATGGCGGGTACGGCAATCCCGATGCCGCAACGGTGTCGGTTAATCTCAGCACCAATGGCGGCAGCGCCTATCTGGGGTCCTATTCGCCCTTTGCCGTCGGGGGCACGGGCGCCAACCTGAATTCCGACGGCTATGGCGGCGCCTTCATTCTTCTCAGCTATGGCAACGTGGCGGTGAATGCGCCCATTACCACCCAGAACAATATTGTCGTCGTCGACACGGGCGGCCAGATTCAGTTGAACGCACCCATCACCGCCGCGATGAACGGTTCGGGTCCCGGGGCTATCGTGTTGACCGCCAACGACTATCCCTATGACCAGAGCAGCCCGTCTGGCTTGCATAACAACAGCAATAGCGCTGGCATTTCCGGTTCAGGCCTTCTCACCGCCGGGATCATCAGCCTGACCGCAGAGTACGGTCAGACCGGCCAAAGCGGCAGCATCGGTTCGGCGGTACAGCCGATCGAAGTGACCAGCGACACCGGCGTCCCGCTTTCGCTTGGTGTCCGTACCTATGGCGGCAACGCCGCCATCAATTCGGCTACGGCCCTCTCGATCGACGATACGGGCACAGCCGTGCAGAGCTATGGCACCTTTGTGGGCGGCGAAGGCGGCGCCCGGGGCATCAATACCCGGAGCGGCGGGGGCATAACCTGCGGCAGCTTCTCCTGCTATGGCGAAGTGTCGGTTGCCGCCGCGGGTCCGATCACCCAGAGCGGCGTCAATTTCGGCGAGAGTGTCAGCAACACGGCAGGTTATGGCATCCAGTCCGGCATCCTGACCCTGACCTCGACTGGCGCCAGCGCGAACATCTTCCTGATAGATTCCGGTTGCGGCAGCGACTGCGATCCCGGCAATGCCGTTTTCGGCCAGCTCCATCTCAATAGCGCCGGCGATGCCACCTTTGTCGGGAACGGCATCCTTCCTTCCAACCAGGGCAATCTCGCGCTCAATCTTGGCGGTTCGAAGGTCGATGGCAATCTCGTTGTCTCCAACACTGGCGGCGATCTCAATATCCAGGATCCCAATCTCAGTCCGGTCAAGGTCACCGGCTCGGCCATCCTGGTCGCCGGTTCCGGCAGCGGAATATCCATCCAGAGCCCGTTGATCGCCGGCAGCAACATAAACCTGTCGGCTGATCGCGATATCCAGCAACAGTTCAATGGTGCCAGCGATGTGCACATCGCGTCTGGCGGCAGCCTGTATGCGTCGTCCTCCTCAGGCCAGATCAACCTTCCCGATCTGGGATGTTCTGGCGGCACCAGCTGTGGGGGCGATGTCGGAAACCAGGTGGCGGGCGCCGTCCTCTTGAATGGCGCGGGCAATGTGGTCTTCGGCGCTTCGTCTTCCCTGAGCCTGTACAACATAACCGCCACCAACGGCGGAAAGATCAAGATCGTGAGCGGCGGCGACCTGACCCTTGTCAGCGGCGCCTCACTGACATCCAGCTTCGCATCAGGCTACAGCATCGATCTCTCGGCGGCGCGCAATTTCATCAACGATGCGGGCGCCAATGCGCTGTCATTGCCCAGCGGCGGCAATTTCGCGATCTTCTCCGCCGCCCCCACGGGCGATGTGTTCGGCGGTCTGGACAGCGGCAATACGGCCATCTGGAACACGACCTTCTCCCTGGGCAACAACAGGCAGGCGACGGTCACCGGCAATCGTTATGTCTTCGCCGTCCAGCCGACACTCACCGTGAATTTCGGGAATGCGAGCAAGGTCTACGGCGTCGATGACAGCGCCAGCCTGCAAGGCGGCTACACCGTTTCGGGTCTGCAGCCGGGTGTTTCCGGCGCCTATCTGGCCGACACACTCTCAAGCGTGTTTGGCACCATACCGCGGGCCGGCAGCACCGGTTCTGCCGCCACGGCCAATGTCGGCACCTATGCCATCACCATAGGAAATGGCGCCGTCAACGGTTATGCAATCGCGCAGAACGGAACGCTGACGGTCACCCCCGCGACCCTCACTTATGTAGCCGATGGTGTCAGCCGCGTTTATGGTGGCACCAATCCCACATTCAGCGGCACCGTCACCGGCTTTGTGAACAGCGACACACTGGCCTCGGCCACCACCGGCACATTGGCCTTCTCCTCGCCGGCCACGACGGCCAGCGGCGTGGGCCTTTATGCCGTCAATGGTTCGGGTCTGTCGGCGGCCAACTATGTCTTCATCCAAGCCGACGGCAATGCCACAGCGCTCACAATCAATCCCGCGACCCTGGCCTATCTGGCCAATCCCGCCAGCCGCAGCGTCGGCGCCGACAATCCGGCGTTCAGCGGCACGGTGACCGGCTTTGTCAACGGCGACACCCAGGCCTCCGCCACCACCGGCACGCTGAGCTTTGCGTCCACCGCCACGGCGGCCAGTCCGGTTGGCAGCTATGCCATCAATGGTTCGGGTCTGTCGTCCGCCAACTATGTCTTTACCCAGGCGAACGGCAATGCCACCGCGCTGACCATCACGCCGGCATCGACACAACCCACACTGGACACCGGCACCACCAGGGTGCTGACCAGTTTCACCGCCTCGATCCAGGCGCCGCCGGTGAATAATCCCCTCAACGGCGGTCCGGGCAACGGCCGCGTCACCAACCTGATCTCGCTGCCGGTCGTGCCGCCGCCTCCGCCTCCGTCCCCCCCGCCGCCGCCGCCGCCGGTCCAAAGCCCGCTCGCCGACAACAATTCGGAAACGCCGACATCCTCCGATCAGACCACGGATCAGGTGGCTGGCAGCCTGGAGGGCGGAAATACTCCCCCCAACCAGGGTGGCGGGCAGCGTGGCGGCGGTGGAACCGTGATCCCGGGGATGCTGGTCAACAGGCCGCCGCCCCCGCCTCCGCCGGTGAGCGCGACCGCCTTGTCATCTTTCGGCAATTCCGCGCTCTGGCAGTAACCCCATGAGTCCTGACCATTTATTGAAAATGCTAGGAACCGGGCGAGAATGCCGCGGCCAATGGCGGGAAACATTGCGCCGGGGGCGGTCATACATTTTACTGGCCCAAGACGTGGGCAGCGTTCGAAGTGAAGGGTAGCCATGCGAATCTGGGGCATGGCGAGGGGATTTGGGTGAATTCGGCAAGGGTTTCCAATAGACGGCCCGTCTGGGCGCATGCGCTCCAGTCAGCGAGCATGATCGCTTGCCTGTGCTTCGCCGGCCAGGCTGTCGCGCAGCCTTCCGCCGCCACCTTGCCAGGCGCGGTGCAGCCGGGCCGCAACGACCGCCCGGCCCCTGCCATTCCCACCCAGCCCGATTTCGACTTCTCGATCGAGGCGCCTTCGCGCACCCCATTGGGCCGCGCCGTCGACACGGTCACCTTCACCTTGCGCGACATTACCATCACTGGCGCCAAGACCATTCCAGCATCGGCCTTCACGCCTCTTTATGCCAAGCTGATCGGCCAGACGATCAAGCTGTCCCAGATTCTCGATGTCGCGGATGCCATCGAACAGATGTACCGCGACAAGGGCTACATTCTGGTGCGCGCCTATGTGCCTCCGCAGCGGGTGCGCGACGGCGTATTCACCATCAATGTGGTGGAAGGCAAGATCGCCCATGTGACGGTCGAGGGCGGCACGCCGGCAACCCAGGCGCAGATCAAGGCTTACGTTGAACCCAGCCTCAACCGTTCGCCCATGCCGCTCAAGGTGATGGAGCGCAGCCTCCTGCTCTCCAACGATCTGCCGGGCGTGGTCGCGGCGGGCACCTTGAAGCCCTCGGAAGATATTCCAGGCGCCTCCGATGTCGCCATTACGGTGGACCAGCCGCGCGTCACCGGCGGCCTTGGCGCCGACAATCGCGGTTCGCGCTTCTCTGGCCTGTGGACCATGAATGCCGACGCCGAGGTCAATTCCATTCTGGATTCCGCCGACCAGCTGGCCGGGACTTTCACCACCTCGCCGGATGCGAGCGAACAGGTGGCGGGCTCGCTACGCTATCGCCGTCCCATTGGTGATGACGGTGTGATCGGAACCCTGGCCGGAACCATCACCCGCGGCGAGCCCGGCTCGACCCTGTCGCAGTTCGGCGTGAACACCAACAGCTGGGCGGTGGGCCCGCGCCTGACCTGGCCGATCATCCGCACCAGGGCGGAATCGCTGCAGTTGGATGGCGGTTTCACGTTCCAGAAAGCCGACATCGATGTGCTGGGCAGCCGCGTCGCCCACGACAAATGGCGGGTGCTGGATCTTAACGCGACCTATCTGCTCTCAAGCTGGCTGGGCGGCTCCTGGCTGTGGACGGCGGGCATCGTGCAGGGCGTTCCGGGCCTCGGCGCCTCCGACAATCTGTCTGCCGACCTGTCGCGCAAGGGCGCCTATCTGGATTTCACCAAGCTGACCGCCCTGACGCGCTATGTCGCCTATCTGCCGAACAATTTCTCGGTGGTGCTGAGCGGGCAGGGCCAATATTCCTTCGTGCCGCTGATCAATGGCGAACTCGTTTCGTTCGGCGGTATCGGCATCGGCCGTGGCTATGATCCGGGCGCCATCACCGGGGACCGTGGCATCGGCGGTTCAGCCGAGCTGCGCTATGACTGGACGATCGGCAGCAAATATCTGCTCAGCGCCCAGCCTTATGCATATTTCGATGCCGGCCAGACCTGGTACATCCAGCGCGGCGCCGCCATCGATCCCTCGCTGCTCGACCAGAATATCGAGTCCATTGGCGGCGGCGTGCGCCTGAGCCTGCCCTACAATTCCTCGCTGGGGCTGGAAGTGGCGCAGACGCTGCACGCCGTGACCGGAAGCGATGCGGGCAGGCAGGCAACCAAATTCTTCGTCACCGCCGGCGTCAGGTTCTAACGGGGAGGGGGCCATGAGACACATCACGCTTTCTCTTATGGCAGGTGCGGTGCTGGGCCTTCTGGCCGCGGCGCCGGCAACAGCGGCGCCGGGTGATCTGGGCATGGACATGGCAGGTGAGGCCTGCCGTCTCGCCGGCAACGACATTTTCTGCGGCACCGGCCAAGTGCCGACCGGCAGCCTGCACAACACGCCCGTTACGGCGGACATGCCGGCGGGTGACGCGGCGCGGCGCAGCGCCATCGCCGCGGCGATCCGTGCCTTGCCGGGCAATGACACCGCCGCCGGCCTTCGCTGCGATGGTGGCAAGGGCATCGACGCCACCACATTCCTTTTCACCTGCAGCTCCGGCGTCGGCGATGCACCGCATGTGGTGCTGGCGTCGCTTATGCCGCGCACGCTGTATCTGGCCAACGGCCTGCCCGGCATGATCGATGTGTTGTCGACGGCGATCACCTCCCAGGGCGGCATGGTATCGGGTGCGGCCCAGGCTTCCGCTGCGGTGAAGGCACAATTCTCCCGCCAGGTGCTAAACGCGCGCGCCAACGACTATTCCGGTTATCTGCAACTGCGTACCGAAGGCAGCCTCGCCGCTGCCCGTGGCAATTACCGGGCGGCCGAGCAGGCCTACCGCGATGCGCTGGATATCGAGACCCGGCTGTTCGGCCCAGATTCCGCTGCTGTCGGTGCCACGCTTCTGGAGCTGGCGCTGCAGGTCTCCAACCAACAGCGCTTCGATGAAGCCGCCGCCCTGTTCCGCCGCGCCACTCCGATCATTGAAGCCGCGCCGAGCCCGGAAATCCGCGCCCGGCTGGCTTCCTATCGCGGGCTCGATGCCGCCAACCAGCGCCATTATGAAGAGGCGCTGCGCTACGCCCGCCAGGACACCGCCGCGCGCCAGGCCGCGGTCGATGCGGTGCGCAATGGCGGGCTGGACCTGAATGGCAACCCGCCGGTGGTCTCCAGCCTGCTGGACGGCGAACTGGCGCATGCCTTGCGGGTGCAGGCGGTTTTGGAATTGCGCAATGGCAACACGTCAGGCGCGCTCGCCTCGGCCCAACAGGCACTTCTCATCATCAGTGCCCATCCCGACCTGCCGCTGGCCTGGCGTGCCGACATGGTCTCGCTGATGGGCGAAATCAATGCCCAGCAGGGCCGTGTGGCGACGGCGGACAAGGACTATAACGATGCCCTTGCCATGGACTTGAAGCTGTTCGGCGACAGCGGTCCCGCCATCCAGGCCGAACTGCAGCTTGGCCGCTTCTACAGCGAACAGCAGGTTTATCCGTCCTCGATCGTCGCCTACCGCAAGGCTTTTGCGGCGCTGGACAAGGATGCCTTGGCGCGCTCGCAGGTCGTCGCCGACCAGTTGATACCGTTCCTCACAGCAGCCAATGCATCGCTCCAGGGTGCCGATCGTGCCCGGCTGGAGCAGGAAATGTTCGCCGCCAGTCAGATGGTCGATGCCGGTGTCACCGGCCAGACCATTGCGCGCATGGCGGCTCGCCGCGCGGCAGAGACACCCGAGCTGGCCGCCGAGGTCCGCGCCGCCGATGACGCAATGCGCGCGCGCGATGAAGCACGCATGGCGCTGGCCGAGGAAAGCGCCAAGAGCGGTGACGACCGCAACCTGCAGGTCCTGGCCCAGCGCCAGGCGCAGGCTGACGCCACCGCCAGCCGGGCCGATGCGCTGGCCGCCAAACTGCGCACCGATTTCCCCGCCTATGCCGGCCTGGCCGATCCCGGCCCCGTGACCCTGGATGCGATCAAGAAAGCGCTGCGTCCCCACGAGGCCTTTGCCAGCTTCATGATTGGCGTCCACTCCGCCTATGTCCTGCTGGTGACCCAGGACGGGCTGACCGCCCGGCCGATCGAAACCAATGCCGATGATCTTGCTGCCGATATAGCCTCCTTGCGCGAAGCCTTTGTGCCCAAGCTGGGCAAGCTGCCCGACTTCAGCCTGGCCAATGCCAATGCGCTTTACCGTGAGACCCTGGGCCCGGTTGGGCCGCAGCTTGCCGGCATCGATCATCTGACGGTGGCGGTGAACGGTGATCTGGCCAGCCTGCCCTTCTCGCTTCTGGTGACATCGGCCCCCACCGATCCGCGGGATTATGTCCATGCTGCTTGGCTGATCCGCCAGACCGCGGTTTCTGAAACCCCTTCCGCGCGGGCTTTCATGGCGCTGCGTGGCCAGGCCAGGACGGCACCGACCCGCCCGTTCCTGGGCATCGGCAATCCCAGCTTCCAGGGCGGCGGCGCCAATCAGGGGTTGGCGCTGAATGCGCTGGCGTCGACCTGCCAGACCGGGGGGCCTGCCGACCCTGCGCTGTTGCGTGCGCTGCAGCCCTTGCCCGACACCGCGATCGAGGTCCAGGCGGTGGGCCGCGATCTGGGCGCCTCACCCGACGACATTCTTCTGGGCGCCGGCGCCACGGAAAAGGCGGTGCGTGCCAAGCCGCTGGACCAATATGCCGTGCTCTATTTTGCCACCCACGGCATGCTGCCGGGCGAGCTCCATTGCGAAGCCCAGCCCGGGCTGGTGCTGTCGCCGCCTCCTGTACCGGCCCAGACCACCACGGCCGACGGACTTTTGACCGCCAGCGAAATCGCCGATCTCAAGATCAACGCCAATCTGGTGGTGCTGTCGGCCTGCAATACCGGCGCCGCGGGTGGTACCCGCTTTGGCGGCGGGGCGCTGGAAGGCCTGGCGGACGCCTTCTTCAATGCCGGCGCCCATGCGGTTTTGGCCTCCCATTGGGAGGTCCCTTCAGCCGCTACCCAGGCCCTGATGACCAACACCTTCGCCACCCTGGCCAAGGACCCCAGGCACGACGCCGCTGAGGCCCTTAGACAGGCCCAATTGGCCCTGATCGCGGAAGGATCCACGGCGCATCCCTTCGACTGGGCAGCTTTCACCCTGATCGGCGATGGCGCATGATCCGTATGAAGAATGGATGGGCATGAGAATGGAGGCTTTGATGAGATCAACGCTTTTCCTCGCCCTGATGGGCGTTCTGGCGGCGTCACAGGCAGATGCCGCGGTGTTGGTGGTGGCGGAAGCCCGCGGCGTCGCGCTGAAGCCGGGCGATACCCTGGATTCGGCCAAGCCCTTGACCCTCAAGCAGGGTCAGCATGTCACTTTGGTCTCCGAGACCGGTTCGACCCTCAAACTCGACGGGCCGTATGACCGTCCCCCAGCAGCTACCGGCGGCGGTGGCGGGGTAGGCCTGAACCAGACCCTGGCCGCACTGGTCACCCAGCGCCAAGCGCGCGCCGGCGAGTTCGGTGTCACCCGTGGCACCGTGCTGGCCAATCTGCCGGATCCCTGGGTGCTGGATGCCACCCACAGCGGCAATGTCTGTGTGATGGAGAACGGCACGCCGGTATTCTGGCGCCCCGACGCGCGCACCTCGGCATCGCTGGGCGTGTCTCCGGCCGATCACAGCTGGAACGCCAAGGCGATGTGGCCGGCCGGACAGGAGCGTATCGCCATCACCACCGATGTGCCGATGCGCGCCGGTGAAACCTATGTGGTGACCTTCAATGGCACGGAGTCTGACGTCACCATGGTGCAGGTCCCGGCCAGTCTGACCAACAACGACATGAAGGCCGGCTGGATGGCCAACCGCCGCTGCGAACAGCAGGCCGAGGCGCTGGTGAAGACGGCCGCCAAGTGAAGGCTTTGTTCACCGGTAGTGCCGCGGAACGCAAGAACGCGCTGCGTTCCGCCGCGGTCTTCCTCGCAGTGACTTTGCTCTGCTGCGGTTTTTCGCTGTTGCTGGTGGACAATTTCTCGGTTCTGAACCGGGTGGACCAGTTCGTGCAGGACTGGGAAATCTCTGGTGCCTTTTCACGGCATGAAGCCGTGGACCCCGATATCGTCATCGTGGCGGTGGACGAACCCACCCTGACCCAGTTTCCCTACCGGTCGCCGGTGGACCGGGCGTTTCTTTCCACCCTGATCCAGAAGATCGCGGCCCATCATCCCGCCGCCATCGAATCCGACTTTTTGTTCGACCAGCCCACCGAAGAGGCCAAGGATCTGGCGTTGGCCAAGACCTTGCGCGAGACCAAGGTGCCGTTGGTGATCAGCTATGTCGCTGATCCAAAGGCGGTGACGCCCGATCAAAAAAAGTTTGAAGATGCCATGGTGCCGCTGGAACTCAGGGCCATGGCGAACGAGCCCACCGACCAGTTCGACACCGCGCGCTATGTCTATCCCGGTGAGACGGTGGATGGACATTATATTCCCGGCATCGCCCGCGCTCTTGCGGCAAAGCTCGGCATCAAGACATCGGCTGAGCAGGTGCCGATCATCTGGCATGGCATAGCAGAGATCGACCCGGACACGCACGAACCCGTATTTTTCAAGAAATACTCCGCGGCAACGGCCGCTTTCATGCCCGACAGCTGGTATCGCGGCAAAATCGTTCTGATCGGCTCGGACGTGACGCTGGTCGATCGCCACCGCACGCCTTTTTCGGTATTTTTCCCGGGGGAGGCCGGCCAGCTGCCAGGGATCGTGATCCAGGCGCATGCCCTGTCACAGCTCATTCATCACAAGGTCTCGCCGGTGATGAGCTGGCAGTTCAATTATGGCGTCACACTGGCGCTGGCCTTTCTGGGCGCGGCGCTCGGTGTGATCAGTGCCTCGCTGGTCTGGCGCGCGATCGCGCTGGCCCTGTTTGTTCCGCTGTTCTGGGCCGGCGGCGTGGCGCTCTATCACTATGCCAATGTGATGGTGGGGCTGATATCGCCGGCGCTGGCCATGGTGACCAGCTTTGCCAGCATGGAAAGCCTGAGCGGCCGCGAGGCCAGGAAACAGAAACAGTTCATCCAGGGCGCCTTTTCGCGTTATGTCTCGCCCGCCATCGTCGACCGGATGGTGGCTGATCCCTCCAGCATGAATCTGGAAGGCGAGCGCCGCGAGATGACATTCCTGTTCTCGGACATCGCCGACTTCACCACCATGTCCGAGAAGATCGACGCAATCCAGCTTGCCCATGTGTTGAACAGCTATCTCGACGGCATGACCAATCTGGTGATGAAACATGGCGGCATGGTCGACAAATTCATCGGCGACGCCGTCTTCGCCATCTTCAATGCGCCTTTGGATCTGGCCGATCACCAGTCGAAAGCGGTGCAATGCATGCTGGAGATGGACACGTTCAGCCAGGAATACCGCAAGAAGCAGCATGCCGATGGCGTGCCGCTGGGCGTCACCCGTATCGGCGTGCATACCGGCGTGGCCGTGGTGGGCAATTTCGGCAGTCATGCCCGCTTTACCTATACGGCCTCGGGCGATGCGGTGAACACCGCGGCCCGGCTGGAAGGCATCAACAAATATTTCGGCACCAGGCTGTGCGTCTCCGGCGTAACCAAACAGGCCTGCAAGGGCATCAAGTTCCGACCCATCGTTTCGGCCATTGTGAAGGGCAAGACCGAGGCGCTGGATCTGTGGGAGCCACTGCATGACGAGGCCTGGGAAGAGGGTTTCCTGCAGAAATACATGTCGGCCTATGGCCGCATGAGCGAGGGCGATGCCTCGCTGTTCGATGAGCTCTACCAGACCAGCCCCGACGATTACCTGGTCAAGCTGCATGTCGGCCGCTCGAAAAAGGGCGAGACCGGGACCGAGCTGAAGATGACGGAAAAATAGGCGCGCGCGCCTGTTTTCCTGTATGACCGCGCCATGAATTCGTCCCGGCAAACCCTCCAGGATCTGTTCGATCAGGCCATCACTCTGCATCAGGGCGGCGATCTGGCCGGCGCCGAGCGGCTGTACCAGCAGGTGCTGCTGATCGAGCCCAACAGTTTCGGGCCGCGCCACATGCTGGGGGTGATCCGCTTCCAGCAGGGCAGGAGTGCGGAGGCGATCGACTTGATCACGGGCGCGCTCAAGCTCAACCCCCGCATTGCCGCGGCCTGGGTTAATCTCGGCCATGCGCAAAGCACGTCGGGGCGCAGCGAAGAGGCCGTCGCCAGCTACCGCAAGGCGCTGGCACTGGCGCCAGGCGATACCATGATCCTCAACGCGCTGGCGGCCCAGCTGCTGCGGCTGGGCCGGCAGGAGGAAGTGGTGGAAGCGCTGGACCTGCTGCTTTCGGCCAGCCCGAGCGATATCGAAGCCCGCAACAATCGCGGCAATCTTCTGCGCGAACTGAAACGCTTCGATGCCGCCCTTGCCGATTATGACGCGGTCCTGGCGGCGCGGCCCAAGCTTGCGGAAACCTGGACCAATCGCGGTGCGGTTCTCTCCGACATGGGGCGTCCCGAAGAGGCGCTGGAAAGCCTGGACCGGGCGCTCGCGCTGCAGCCGGGTCTGGCCGCGGCATGGAGCAACCGCGGTTTCACCTTGCGCGAACTGGCGCGTTTCGACGAGTCGCTGGAAAATCTGGACCGGGCGCTTGTCATCGAACCCACCCTCGCCGCGGCTTATGGCCATCGCGGCAAGACGTTGAGCGAGATGGGTCGACTGGAAGAAAGCTTCCAGTCCTTCCGGCGCGCCGGCGAGCTGGCTTATGGCGCGCGCCAGGTTGGGCCGGCGTCGCTCGCGCATGAACAGAAGCATGCGCGCGAACAGCAGGATTGGATAGTTGCCAGCGGCGAGACGGGCGAGGGCCTCCTCAACCTTGTGGGCGGTGCGCGGCTTTCCGGGCGCGCGGTCAACGATTTCAACGGCGAGATGGCGGACAAGGCCTGGCGCGAAAGCGATCCCAGGATTGTGGTGATCGACAATCTTCTGACCGAGGACGCGCTGGCGGAACTCAGGCGTTATTGCCTGGGCTCGCGTATCTGGCACACGCCCTACAGCCAAGGCTATCTGGGCGCTTTTCCGGAATCGGGATTTGCGGTGCCGCTGCTGGCCCAGGTCGCGGAAGAGCTCAGCGCCACGTTCAAGGACATCTTTGCCGCCCATCCGCTGCGCTATCACTGGGCGTTCAAGTATGACAGCGCGCTCGACGGTATTGCCGTGCATGCCGACGAAGCGGCGGTGAATGTGAATTTCTGGATCACACCGGACAGCGCCAATCTCGATCCCGACAGCGGTGGCCTGGTGATCTGGGACAAGGCCGCGCCGCTGGACTGGAGCTTTGCCAAGTTCAATGCCGACGAAAAATCCGCTTATGCCTTTCTGGAAGAAAGCGGCGCCAAGCCGATCACGGTGCCCTATCGTGCCAACCGGGCGGTCATTTTCGACTCCAACCTGTTCCACAAGACGGATGTGATCCGCTTTGCCGACGGTTACGAGAACCGACGCATCAACATTACCCTGTTGTATGGCCGGCGCGCCCGCGCCTGAATCACAAAGTCCAGCAGTTACAGAGCCTTGAACATTCCTTGCCCCGCACCCTGCTGCGCTGCAAGGAAGACGAAAGCCCGCAAACCGGCTTTACTGTCCCCAAAATGGGAGAAGAACATGGGGAAATGTCTCGCGACGTTGGGCGCCTTTCTGGCGCTGTCGTGCTTGCCGGTGATGGCCGACAACGCGGTCGATACCCATCTTCTCGCCGCCAAGCAGGCGGCGGGTTTCGACTATACCGGCACCATGACCAGAACCTGTATCGCGCCGGCCTATGGCGTGGGCACCGGCGGCCCGCGCGGCGTCATCCCGGCGCGCGACAGCTGGCATGCCGAGCCGGCGAAAATGTTCGACAATCTCTATTTCATCGGCACCAAGGTGCATTCGGCCTGGGCGCTGAAGGGCTCGGACGGCATCATCGTCATCGATACGCTATTCAATTACGCGATCGAAGACGAGATGGTGAACGGCCTCAAGAAACTGGGCCTTGATCCGCGTCAGGTGAAATATGTCATCGTCAGTCATGCCCATGGCGACCATGATGAAGGCGCGCATCTGTTTCAGGAACGCTATGGCGCTCATGTCGTGATCGGCGCGGCCGACTGGGACGGGCTGGACAAGGTGGCCGACATTCCCGGCGGCAAGCCCCGGCGCGATATCGCGGGCAGCGACGGTCAGGTCATCAGTCTGGGCGATATCAGTGTAACCCTGGTCTCAACGCCTGGTCACACGCCCGGAACCTTGTCGATGATCTTTACCGTGAAGGATCACGGCAAGCCGGTGACCATCGCCTATTCCGGCGGCACCGCCATTTATGCCATCTACAAAAACGCTGATGCGCTCGACACTTATATCCAGTCCCAGCGGCATATGGCCGAACTGGCGGCGGCGGCCAACGCCACCGTCCTGATGACCAATCATTCCGAGTTCGACAATGCCTATCTCAAGAGCCGCTTGGTCAGGATTCGCGCCAAGGGTGAGGTCCATCCCTATGTGGTGGGAGCGGAAGGGGTCGGACGATATTTCAAGGTGCTGGAGGAATGCGCCGAGGTCGCCAAGGCTCGGCTGGCGATGCCGTAATTGAGGCGGTTGATGCCGTAATTGAACTGTCGCAGCCCTCCGCCGGGTCTATATTTGGTTGGCTTGGGGGGGGCGATGGCGGACATCCCGGTAAGTCGCGAATTCTGGAACCGGCTGATCAGGGAAGTACGCAGCCGCACTCGTGGCCGCGCCGACCCCGAGGAATTGCTGCAAGCCGCCTATCTGCGCCTGGTACGTTACCGTGCCCAGCACGCGGTTGAAAATGTTGGCGCATTTTTGGTCAGGACGGCGGTCAATATCGGGGTGGACAATTACCGCCATGACCGTTTCAGCGCCGGCGTGGACCCCGCGGACGTCGATCCTTGCGAAAATTCGCCCCTCCAGGATGAGGTATTGGCGGCCCGTGCACGTCTAGAAAGGGTCCGGGATGGCCTGTCCCGGCTGACGCCACGCACACGCGAAGTGTTCCTGATGCACCGCCTCGACGACATGAAATACCGCGAGATCGCCGAACATCTGGGGATCAGCCAGAGCGCGGTGGAAAAGCACATCGCCAAGGCCGCTCTGTTCCTCGCCGAATGGGCGGAGGGCTGGTAAGCATGTCTGGCAGTGTACCGGCACCCGAGATCAGGGCGGAAGCGGCCGCTTGGGTGGCCAGACTGCATGCCGAGGACCGCGATGCCGCCGATGAGGCCGCTTTTCGCGCCTGGCTTGCCGCCAGTCCCGCCCATGCCGCGGCATTTGAAGCCATCGACCGGATCTGGAGCGATGTGGGCGGTCTCAAAGATCTGCGCACCGGCCGGCTTCCCGCGCGCCGGCCTGCGCCCCTGCTGGCGCGGCGGGCCCTGTTGGCCGGGGTGGGATGCTTGGCCGTTGCCGGGGGCAGTGCCCTGTTTTTGCGCTCCGCCAGCGCCAAGGTCTACGAAACCGATGTGGGCGAGCAGAAACATGTCGCCCTGGCGGACGGCAGCCAGCTTTTCCTGGACGCCCAGACCCGCATTTCTGTCGCTTTCAGCGACACCGAACGCAGCGTGGACATGCAGTATGGGCGGGTCAATTTCCGGGTCGTGCCCGACCTGAAACGCCCCTTTGTGGTCGAAGCGGCCCAGCGCCGGATCGTCGCCAGCCGCTGCAACTTCGATGTGCGCTGCGAAGACGGCCAAGTCCAGGTCGTGCTGATCCATGGCGAGGCCAATGTGAAGCCGGCGACCGCGCACGACGGCCAGAGCCAGACCCTTCGCAGCGGCGAAAGGCTTGTGGCATCCAACGATATCGAAAAGCTGGACAAGCCGGACCTGACCAAGATGCTGGCCTGGCAGACGGGCTACGAATCCTTCGACAAGGAAGACCTGGCCCAGGCGGTGGAGGAAATGAACCGCTATTCCACTGCCCGGCTGGCGGTGGATCCCAGTGTGGCGAACCTCAAGGTCTCCGGCGTTTACCGCGTGGGCGACAATGGTGCCTTTGCCCGCTCGCTAGCCAAGCTCCTGCCGATCACCGTGCGCCAGGATGGCGACACGCTGTTGCTGACCGCCGACAGCGACCAATAAGAGGGGTGGGGAAATCCCACCCCCATACGTCTGTTTTCCATGAGCGGCCCATCAGTGGCTGCGATGACAGGGGGAAAGCATGGCATTTTCGCGCGGGAGCGCCTTGCGCTCGGTTCTTTTTGGCAGTGTCGCGGTTCTTTCGATCAACGCCGCCGCGGCCGCCCAGGACACCAGCATCAATCTCAAGGAACAGCCCCTGTCGGACGCCCTGCGCACGGTGGCGCAGAAGACCGGCGAAAGCATCCTGTTCACCCCGGAATCGGTGGAAGGGCTGAAAGCGCCGGCCATTTCCGGCACCATGAACGCCCAGCAGGCGGTCTCCATGCTGACCCAGGGCACCGACCTGGAAGTGGTTTCCGACGGCAGCAACGGCCTGATCGTGCGCCGCCCTTTCATGCGCCACGCGGTCGAGCAGGCACCCTCGAGCGCGGGCGGTGGCGGGCTGGCGCCGGAAAGCGTGGTGGTGAACGGGTTCCGTTCCAGCCTTGAACAGTCGCTGGACATGAAGCGGCAATCCACCGACGCTTCCGACAGCATCCTTGCCGAAGACATTGCCAAGTTCCCGGACCTCAATGTTTCGGAGTCCCTGCAGCGCATTCCCGGTATCACGCTGGCCCGCGACCAGGGCGAGGGGCGCGAAATCTCGGTGCGGGGCCTCAATTCAACTTTCACCCGCGTGCGCATCAACGGTATCGAAGCGCTCGCCACCACCGGCTCGGAAGACGTCAATGGCGGCGCCAATCGCGGCCGCGCCTTCGACTTCAACATATTTGCCTCGGAACTTTTCAGCCAGCTGACGGTGCACAAGACCGCTTCGGCCGAAGTGGAAGAAGGCTCGCTGGGCGCCACGGTGGACCTGCACACCGCCCATCCCTTCGACAAACCCGGCTTTGTTTTGGTGACCTCGGCCCAGGCGGGCTACAACGACCTGTCTGGCGGGTTCAATCCGCGTGTCGCGGGCCTTGTGTCCGACACGTTCCTGGGCGGCCGGCTGGGCGTGCTGTTCTCCGCCGCCTACCAGATCCAGAATGGCGATGAGGTAGGCGCCAGCTCGGTTCGGTTCCAGAACGACAATACGGCACAGAACCTCACGCATTCCGAGCCGCTGATCGCGGGTTGCGTCAACAATGTGCCCGGCGCATCCTCGCAATGTGCCACCGGCCAGCGGCTGGGCTATGCCGCCTTCAATCCGCCGAGCCCGCTGCCCGGCGCGGCCGCGACCCAGACCTTCACGCCCGCCAGCGCCACCGCTCCCAACCGCCAGACGGTCGGCGCGGTCCCAAATGGCGCCAATTTCAGCTCCACCACGCTGCCCAACAATTATGACATCGTGAATGAGGCCTTCCGTCCGCGCTTCCCGCGCTATGACGACATCACAAATCATGAAAAGCGCTTGGGCCTCACAGGCTCGGTGCAGTGGCAGCCCGATGACCAGACGCTGTTTACCCTGGACGCGATGTTCGCGGACTTCGCGGTGATCCGCAATGAAGCCTATCTGGAAGCGGAATCCTTCTCCAACAACAACGTCTCCACCAGCATCGCCGGCCTGAACGCGCCCATTCTGGGCGCGGGCAGCATCGGCATCCTGAACTATGACGTCAATGCCGCGACCAACAATCTGGACTATGTCCAGGCGACGAATGTGGGGCTGAGGTCCGAGCACCGGCTCGACCATCTCGACACCCGCTTCGGCGAGGTCACGCTGGATGCCAGCCATGAGTTCAGCGACACTTTCAAGGTCCACGCGCTGGCGGGCTTTGCCCAGTCCAACCACAACAACCCGATCCAGACCACGCTGACGATGGATTATGACTGCAACGCGGCCACATCCTCGACGGGCACGACCGCGGGCTGTCCCGGTGGCGCGGCCGGCGGTGCGGGCACGCTCAGCAATCCTTACAGCTTCGACTATCGCGGCGGGCTGGCGCAGCTGCCGGCCCTGACTTACGGCAATGTGGACGTGACCTCGACCAACGGCTGGTTTCTTTCCCAGATTCGCGAGCGCGAGAACTTCATTCACAACAGCTACCGCACCATCCAGGCGGATTTCGACTGGAAAACTTTCGACTGGCTGCAGGTGAAGGGCGGCTTCGACTACAAGAATTACGGCTACAGCGCGACCGTCACCGCGCGTACCAACGGCACCACGGCCAGCCAGGACAATGTGATCCCGGCGGCGGTGGAATCCAGTGCCGCCCTGGCGGCCAACAGCCAGCTGGTCAACCTGCATGGCATCAATGTGGGGCCCGGCACCCCCACCGTCTGGGCGGTGCCCAACATCAACGCTTTCAACAACCAGTTCCAGATCTTCAACCCGACCGTGTTCCAGACGGTTTCGGCTTCCGGCGGCGCGCCCTGTAACGTGGCGCCGGGCTGCGGCGCCTTCCAGCAGGGGCCCGGCCAGTTCCTCAGCCAGAACGGCATCGTCGGCGAAGACGATTACGGCTTCTGGATCCAGGGCGACTGGGACACGCAATTCTATGGCGTGCCCTTCCGCGGCAATATCGGCGGCCGCTATATCGAAACCACCCAGAACACCGTGGGTTACAGCTTCGATCCCGTCGCCAAGAATGTCGTCACCACCTCGCTGTCGCGCACCTATCACGACTTCCTGCCCTCGATTAATACGGTGCTGGAACCGGCAGACAATTTCCTGATCCGCACCAGCGCGGCTTTCGTGATGGCCAGGCCCGATCTGGGCAGCCTGCTGCCGGGCGGCGCGACCGCCACGGTAACGGGCTCCAACTTCAACGTGACGGAAAACAACCCGCAGCTGAATCCCTACCGGGCCAAGACCGCGGACATGTCGTTTGAGTGGTATTACCACAAGGGCGCGCTGCTTTCGGTGGCGTTCTTCTACAAGCACCTGGATACGCTGATCCAGACCTTGCGCCAGAACATTCCCTTCAACACCAACACCGATGGCGTCCCCAATTCGCTGGCGGTGGCGGCCTGCGGCGTGGCCTATGTGAGCCCGCCGGCCACCGGTTGCAACGAAGCGGCGATCTGGTCCTTCACCAAGCCGATCAACTCCAAGGGCGCGCCGCTTTACGGCACGGAAATCGCCTGGCAGCAGCCTTTCGATTTCCTCCCCGACCCGTTCAGCAATTTCGGCTTTGACGGCAATGTCACCTTCGTGCAGGCCCAGCAGACCTATTACAATGCCGACGGCTCGGTGTTCGCCAAGACCGACCTGACCGGTCTGTCGCGCACCTCGTACAGCGCAACGCTCTATTACGACGACGGCACCCTGGAAGTTCGCGGCACGACCTCGTTCCGCAGCAAGTACATCCCCAATGGCGGGGTCAATCCGGGCAACTTGAACGACTTCCTGATCAACACCTCGACGCTGAATGTCGACGCTTCGGCAATGTACAAGATCAACGACAGCTTCACCGTAACCTTCGACGGCATCAACCTGACCAACCAGCCCAGCACCCAGCTGGCGGACTCGATCGGTCAGCGCCTCTATTACAATCACTATACCGGCACGAATTACTTCCTGGGCCTGCGTTACACCTACTAGTTCAAACCTGCATTACCCCTGAGCACCTTCCGGGCGGGATTAACATCCCGCCCGTTTTTTTATGTCCGGAGTGACAGCCTGTCATTCTGGCTGTTAGCGATATCCCAAATCGCTATACTGCCGCGCGTTCCGAACAAGGGGAAAGTGCGATGCGGATGATGACGGTTGCGGTGCTGGGAGCCACGGGTGCGGCGATCTTTGCCGCCGGAGCCGCCGTCCAGGCCCAGCCGGCGCGCCCCTCCATCACGTCGGTTTCGCACTTGGCGGTCTATGCCGCCGACCCCGCCAGGAATGAAACCTTCTATGTGCACGACCTGGGAGCGGTGAAGCGTCCTGACCCGGAAAATCCCGCGGGCGCCCGCTACTATTTTTCCCCGGTCCAGTTCGTGGAAGTGCTGCCATTGCCCACCGGGGCGGGCAGCAACCGATTGGATCATGCGGCCTTCAATGTCAGCGACGCCGAAGGCATGCGCCGCTATCTGATCGCCAAAGGCATAGCAGTGCCGCGCAAGCTCAGCGAAGGCAGTGACGGCAGCCGCTGGTTCCAGGTCAAGGATCCCGAAGGCGTCACGGTCGAATTCGTGCAGCCGCCGGCTTCGCCGCCCGCGGTCGCCGACGGCGGACTTTCCACCCATATCATCCATGTCGGCTTCATCATTCATGACCGCAAGCTGGAAGATACCTTCTATCGCGATGTGCTGGGTTTTCGGCCCTATTGGGCCGGCGGCATGAAGGACGACGTCATCAGCTGGGTGTCGCAGCAGGTGCCCGATGGCCCCGATTGGCTGGAATATATGATCACCACCAACGCGCCCACCCAGACGCAGGCCGGCGTGCTCAATCATTTCGCGTTGGGCGTTCCCAATATGGAAGCCGCCTATACCCGGCTGTGGAATGACGACCGGCTGAAAGGCCAGGTGGACAGCCATGGCGCGCAGACCGTCCCCAAGATCGGCCGGGACGCCAAATGGCAGCTCAACCTGATCGATCCCGATGGCACTCGCGCCGAGGTCATGGAATTGCATGCCATCGGCAAGCCCTGCTGCTCACCCTTCACCGCCAGCGATCCGGAGAAATGACGTGAAGTGGTTATTGACTGCCTTGCTGGCCATGTGGAGCAGCACGGCGATGGCTGCGCCCATCAAGGTGATGATCCTGGATGGAGCCAGTGCGGCGGCCTATCACGACTGGAAACTAACCACCCAGGTGATGAAGCATGAGCTGGAGGATGCCGGCATCTTCGATGTTGCAGTGGTCAGCGCGCCGCCGGCTGATGGTGACTTCTCCAATTTCCATCCCGATTTCGCGAAATATCAGGTGGTGGTGTCGAACTACGATGCCCAGGACTGGCCCGCGCCCCTGAAAGCCGAGTTTGAGGCCTATATGAAAGCTGGCGGCGGGCTGGTGGTGGTGCATGGCGCCGACAACGCATTCCCCGGCTGGACGGCGTATAACGAGATGACGGGGGTGGGCGGCTGGCGCGGGCGTGATGCGCCCGCCGGACCCAAATGGTATTTCCAGAACGGCAAGCTGGCGTCCGATCCTTCGCCAGGACCGGCGGGATTGCATGGCCGCCGCAAGCCTTTCCGCATTACCGTGCGCGCGGCCGATCACCCCATCATGCGCGGGTTGCCCGTGGAATGGATGCATGCGCCTGACGAACTCTATACCCGCCTGCGTGGGCCCGGAAAAAACATGACCGTGCTGGCCACCGCCTATGCCGACCCCGCCAATCGCGGCACCGGTTTCGACGAGCCCATGCTGATGGCGTTGCGCTGGGGCAAGGGCCGCATCTTCCATACCACCTTGGGCCATGATGCGTTGGCCCTGTCCTGTGTCGGCTTCATGACCACCTTTCAGCGCGGCACCGAATGGGCCGCGACCGGCAAGGTCACCCAGAAAGTGCCCAAAAACTTTCCCACCGCCGACACGGTGAGTTATCGCGCCGATCTGGCGGCGATGGATCCGGCGGTGGCCGCCGGCGTCCAGACGACCTTGCCGCCTCCCAAATAACGGCTAGTCTTTCGCCCGACGGCGGGAGACATGCCGGGGAGGGTGGATGAAAAACCTGTTTGCCATTGCGATTTTTGCGGCGCTGCCGCTGGCCGCGTCTGCACAGCAGCCGGCGGGTGTGCCCCATCCCACCACGGAACACCCGGCCTCCTGCGCGCCGTCCATGGGCTTGCACTATGTCTGCGGCCTGGACGAGCCGGAAGATCTGCTGCAGATCGGCAGCAGCAAATGGGTGATCGCCAGCGGTATGGGTGCGCAGGGCGGCATTTTTCTTATCGATACCGACGCCAAAACGGCGAAGCGGTTTTTCACCGGCGCGGCGAAGCCTGACCTGAAGATGTATCCCGATTGCGCCAATGCCCCGGCCAATCTGAATTCCCATGGCATCGCATTGCGGCCCGCGAAGGTGGAGGGCACATACACGCTTTATTCCGTCACCCATGTGCCTTTCGAAAGCATCCAGGTCTTTGCCGTGGACGGCCGCGGAACCTCGCCGTCCATCAGCTGGACAGGCTGCGTCAAGCTGCCTGCCGACTTCAAGTCCAATGCGGTGACCGCCTCATCGGACGGCACCATCCTGGATGACGTGCAGATGCACGATCACGCCACAGATTTCATCAGCGGCAACATCACCGGCGGGGTGTGGGAATGGAGCCCGAAAGACAAGTCGCTGCACCTGCTGAAGGGCACCGAGCTGCAAGGCAATAACGGCATCGAGATTTCCAAGGACGAAAAGGAAATCTACATCGCCGTCTCGGGCACCCAGACGGTCGCGATCTACGATCTGGCCAACACGGCAAAGCCGGCGCGCACCATCCGGACGCCCTGGTACAATCTGGACAATATCCATTGGAGCGGCGACCGGCTGCTGGCGGCGGGCATGATGTTCGATGAGCCGGCCTGCGGCGGCACGCGCAAGCAGATCCAGGACGCGCATGGCGACATGAACTGCCATCGCGGCTGGGTGGCATCCGAACTCGATCCCAAGGCGATGACCTGGAAGATTCTGGCCTATGGCGAGCCCAATCCCGACTTTGGCGGCATCGCTACCGCCCTGGTGATCGGCAAGACGCTGTGGCTGAGCTCGTTTCAGATGGATCGGGTGGCCTACCGGCCACTGCCCGGACCCAAGCCCTAACCCGCCGCCATTTTGGCTGCCAGCAGGAAGGCCTGGGTCATCGCTTCGGCATTGGCCTTGCCCAGGCCGGCAATATCGAAGGCCGTGCCATGGGCGGGCGTGGTGATGGGGATCGGCAAGCCGCCCTGAACCGTCACGCCGCGCTCGAAGCCCAGCAGCTTGACCGCGACCTGGCCCTGGTCGTGATACATGGTGACGATACCGTCCAGCGCGCCAGCGCGCGCCTTCAGAAAGATTGTGTCGGCGGGAAAGGGCCCCTGGATCGGCAGGCCTTCGTCGTTCAATGCCTTCACCGCCGGGGCGATGATGTCGATCTCTTCCCGGCCGCAGGTGCCACCTTCACCGCCATGGGGATTGAGCGCGGCGACCGCGACCCGTGGCGCGGCAAAGCCGGCGCGCTTCAACGTCTTGTAGGTCAGGCGCGCCGCGGCCTGGATGCGGTCCTTGGTGACGTATTTTGGGATATCTGCCAGCGGAATATGGCTGGAGATGCGGGAAGTCCACAGCGAACCCAGTGTGTTGAACTCACAGAAATAATCGGTCACGCCCAGATGGTCGGCGAAGAAATGCAGTTCATCCTCGAAATTCATGCCGCCTTTTTTCATGGCGAGCTTGTTGAGTGGCGCAAAGCAGACGGCGTCGATCAGGCCGTTCGTTGCCGCATCCAGGCAGGCGGTAAGGGCGGCGCGCGCGCCGCGCCCCGCCGCAGCCGTCACCTCGGCCGGTGTGATGTCGGACCTGGCCACCGTGTTCATCTCTAGCAGCATGGGCGTAGCGGTGTGGCTGCGTGCTTCCTTCCAGTCCTTGATGGGCTGGACTTGCGCATTGGTGCCGGCAACGCGTTGGCCCTCGGCCCATACCCAGGCATCGCCCACCAGCACGATATTGGCGGCCGCCGATACCCGTGGGTCGGTCAAAAGCCTGGCCACCAGTTCGGGTCCGATGCCCGAGGCATCGCCAAAGGTCACCGCAACAACCGGCTTTTTCATGATGATTCTTCCTGACGGCACGCTAACATGTCTGACAAATGGCGCGGGAGACGCCTCTGGAGGATAGCATGCGATTCAAGGTCTTGGCTGCACTGGCAATGCTCGTCTGCGGGCCGGCGCTGGCACAGGCGCCCGCGACCATCTCGGTCGATCTGAGCAGGAAACTGGGGCCCTACAAGCCGATCTATGCCTGGTTCGGCTATGACGAGGCCAATTTCACCACCGGCCGCGACGGCAAGAAGCTGCTGCGCGAACTGCACGACCTTTCACCGGTGCCGGTGCATATCCGGGCGCATCACCTGCTGACCTCGGGCGACGGGGTGCCGGAACTGAAATGGAGCTCGACCAACGTCTATCGCGAAGACGCCGGCGGCAAACCGATTTACGACTTCACCATCCTGGATGGCATCTTCGACGAATACAAAGCCGCCGGGGTTGTGCCGATGGTCGAGCTGGGCTTCATGCCCAAGGACCTGACCAGCGGCACCAATGAATACCGGGTGCATTATCCCGGCCGCACCACGGCGGGCAGCGTGCAGGCGCCGCCCAAGGATTATGCCAAATGGCAAGAACTGGTGCGGGTGGTGGTGGCGCATCTGGCAAGCCGCTATGGCGCCGACACCGTGCGGCACTGGTATTTCGAAGTCTGGAACGAACCGGACATCGATTACTGGCACGGTACCCCCGAGCAATATTGGGAACTGTATGACCGCGCTGCCGCCGGCATCCGTGCCGCGTTGCCGGGCGCCCTGGTCGGCGGCCCCGCCTCAACCGGTCCTGGCAGCGAGAAGGCCTATAAATTCCTGGACGGTTTCCTGACCCATGTCGCGTCCAGGCATGTCCCGCTGGATTTCATTTCCTTCCACGTCAAGGGTCAGCCGCGCATCGCCGATGGCGCGGTGGTGATGGGCCTGCAGAAAGAGATGAACGATGCCGACAAGGGGTTTGAGATCATCGCCCGCCACAAGCTGAACAAGCTTCCCGTCATCCTGAGTGAAGCCGATCCGGAAGGATGCGCCGCCTGTTCGATGAAGGTCAATCCGGCCAATGCCTATCGCAACGGCACGTTATATCCGTCCTATACGGCCGCGGCTTACAAGGGTCTGTTCGAGCTGGCCGACCGGCGCAAGGTCAACCTGATTTCCATGTTGAGCTGGTCGTTTGAATTCGAGAACAAGGACTATTTCGAAGGCTTCCGCTCGCTTTCGACCAACGGCATCGATAAGCCGGTGCTGAATTTCTTCCGCATGGCCGGCCTGATGAAAGGTGCGCGGGTGGACGTCTCCAGCAGCGGGCAGGTGAAGCTGGACGATATCATTGCTGGCGGGGTACGGGGGTCTGAGGACGTCGATGCTTTCGCCACGGCGGATACACATCAAGCGGCCGTGATGGTGTGGAATTATCACGATGCGGAAAAGACCGGCGACAGCGCGCCGGCATCCGTGACGGTGCGCGGCTTGCCGAAGGGCGTATCACGCGTGCGGCTGACCCATTACCGGATCGATGACAGCCATTCTAACGCTTACACGGTGTGGAAGGCGATGGGCTCGCCGCAAAATCCCAGCGCCGATCAGATACGCGAGCTGAAAGACAAGGAAGGCCTGCAGCTGCTGGAGTCGCCGCGTTGGCTGGTGGCGCAGGACGGCCTGGTCACGATTGATACCGTCATGCCGTCCCATTCCATCTCGCTGATGGCATTGGACTGGTGATCAGGCGGGAACCTCGGTCCAGGCATGCGTGCGGTGGCTGGTGAGTTCCGCGTCGAGAATCTTCAACTGCCTGAGGCCATCGGCCATCTGGGGATAGTCCGGTGCCAGCGACGGGTCGGCGATCGAGGCATAGAAGCGCCTGAACAGCTGCTTGTGGGTATCGGGATAGCCCTCGCCATGCCCGCCGGGATAGTCGGCATAGGCGCGCGCCTGTTCGCGCAACAATGACGGGTCTTTCAGCAGCAGCTGGTTTGGGCTGTCGCGATGACCCAGCCACAGCTCGTCCGGCGCTTCCTGGCGCCAGCTGGCACCGCCCTTGGTGCCATAGATTTCCAGCACCAGCCCGTTCTTGCGACCGGCCGAGACCTGGCTTGCCGTCATGGCGCCGCGTGCACTTACTCCGCCCTTTTCGGCCATGCGGAAGATGGTCGAGCCAAAATCCTCGGTCGTGACCGGCGTATCGACAGTCTCGCCGGAGACACCCAGCTTGCCGGAGAAGCTTTCACCGCCCGCCCCCTTCGAATCAAGAAGTGGCTGCTTGCGGGTTGGCCAGAAGGTGGCGAGGTCGCTGCACACCGCCGTTACTTTCAGGCCGGTGACATGCTCTGCCATGTCGAAGAAATGCGAGCCGATATCGGCCATCACCCGCGACGCACCGGCCTCCTTGGGATCCACCCGCCAGTTCCAGTCGGTCTGATACAGCATCCAGTCCTGGGAATAGGTCCCCTGGATCACCAGAATCTCGCCGAAATCGCCAGCCTCGCGCATGGCGCGCATTTGCTGCACCATCGGGTAACAGCGCAGATTATGGTTCACCGCGCCGCGCAGCTTTTTTTGGGCCTGCAGGGCCACGAGCTGTTCGGCTTCCGCCACGCTCATCGCCAGCGGTTTTTCGCACAACACGTGCTTGCCGGCCTCGAACGCGGCCTTGGCAATGGGAAAATGCGAGTCATTGGGCGTTGTGATATGCACTGCGTCGATCGAGGGATCGGCGATCACGTCGCGCCAGTCGCCGGTGGCGTTCAGCACATTGTAGCCGGCCGCTGCCGCCCGCGCCTTACCTTCCGAGGTGGCGGCCACTTCGACCACATCGACATTCTCGACCCGGCGCAGCGCCTCCAGATGGGTGCGGCCCATGAAGCCGGTGCCAATCACCGCGGCGCGAATACGATGCATGCTAGTGTCCCGATTCCGAAATTCGCATGATCTCGATATCGCGCTCCGGGCGAATTTCGGAATCGAAGGACACTAGCCATTTTTGAATCCTAGTGTCGCTTGGTTTCGAAGTTCGCATAGAGCCCGATATCATATTATGGCGAACTTCGAAACCGCGACACTAGACCCACCAGGCTGCGGCGGGCTTTTCCTTGATTACGACCTGCGACAGCAGCGACGCCGCCTTGGTCAGGCCTTCCTCCGGCGCCATCAAACTGTCCTCATGCTCGATGGAGAGCACATAGTCATAGCCATACATGCGAAGGGTCGAGATGAACTCGCTCCACCATTCGGCGCTGTGGCCATAGCCCACGGTGCGGAAGATCCAGGAACGGTCCCGCTCTTTCGTATAGGGCTTGGTGTCCAGAACCCCGGTCATGGGCATGTTGGCAGGATAGAGCTGGGTGTCCTTGGCATGGACATAATGGATGGCGTCGCCCAGCACCCGGATGGCGCCGATGGGGTCGATGCCCTGCCAGAACAGGTGGCTGGGATCGAGATTGGCGCCCACCGACTTTCCAGCGATGGCGCGAAGCCGCAGCATGGTTTCGGGATTGTAGACCACGAAACCGGGATGCATCTCGATGGCGACCTTCACGCCATGATCGGCGGCAAACTTGCCGTGCTCTTTCCAGTAGGGCGTCACCACTTCGTCCCACTGCCAGTTGAGCACATCCAGGAAATCGGGCGGCCAGGGGCAGGTGACCCAGTTAGGCGACTTGGCCTCATGGCTGTCGCCGGGACAGCCGGAAAAATCCACGACGGTGGAAACGCCCAGCTTCTCGGCGAGCAGGATGGTCTTCTTGCTGGTCTCGCGATGCTTGGTGGCGATCTCTTTGTTGGGATGCAACGGATTGCCATGGGACGACAGCGCCGAGATGGTCAGGCCGGCATCGGCGACCTTGCTTTTCAGGGTCTTGATCTCATCGGGCTTGTCCAGCATGCCCAGATGGACATGGGCGTCGCCGGGATAATTGCCGGTGCCGAATTCCACCATTTCGATGCCCATGGATTTGAGTTTCTTGAGCACGTCGTCCAGCGACAAGGCCGACAGCAATGGCGTGAAAACACCGATCTTCATAAAGTCCTCCGGCTTGCGGCTATTCTTGGCCGATTTCAGACCATCAGCCGGCGCGGCGCAACCTCATAAACAATGCGGATTTGCCATGGGCACGGCCCCGCTATCCAGGCGGGCGACGTTGCGAGCATCATATTGACGGCTTTGCCCCTAGAGCGACACCGCGGTGCGCAGGCCCAATACCACCGCGCCCGCGCCCAGGTTGGTGCGCGGATTGGCGAGGTTCAGCACCCGCCCGCCGGGATGGATCACCCATTGCAGGTCAGGCTGCACGATCCACCAGCTGGCAAGCTGCGCCTGGTACGAGGCTTCCAGCACGGATTCGAAGTCCGGGTCGGGCGGCACAAAGCTGTTCAGGGCGCCGAAATCTGCCGCCAGGTCGCGCTGGCCGGCGCTGACCTGCTCATAACTCAGCCCGACGCCGATCGTGTCATTGTCGCGGCCGAACGGTCCGGCATAGGTGAGGCCGCCGTCCATATGCAGCTCGATCAGGTTGCGCTCCGAGGGATTGCCGCCCATCCGCAGGAAGCCGCCAAGCCCGGCATCGCCGGCGCCGTCCCTGCGCCACAACAACTGATCGATGATGAGGTAGCCGCCATAATCGCCGCGATGCCGGGCCGGGATGCCGGTTGAGATCGGGTTGGCGAGCGATATATGCATGCCATCAAAACGTTGATCGGCGAACTGGCCGGTATGAACCCAGCCGCCCAGTTTCAGGCTGGTCGGCAGGTCGAACAGGCTGGTGCTGTAGGCGACCTCGGTTATGGCAAAGAGGTCACCATTGGTTTCGAAATCAAAGCCTGTGGGATCGACGGCACGGTCGCCGCTGAACAGTGCCGCCTGCAGGCTCATGTCGGAAGATAAAGCCACCCGCACGCGCGCGCCTGGCCGCGCCACCGGATAGGCCGGGCCGCCACTGGGCAGGTTGACGCCCATGATTGCCGGCCAGCCGAAGGTCGAACTGATGAAAAGCGGCGCATACTGGCTGACGAAGAATTCGTCGTCGGCGGCAATCTGGCCGATGCGCAGCGACACCGTGTCGTCAAACAGAGATTGCTGGAGCCACAGGTCGAACAATTTGGTGGCAGGCGGCGCTTCGATGTTGCTGACCGTAATCAGGTTGCCGAGATAGTGGCCCGTCAGGCCTTCGCCGTGGATCTGATAGGCATTGGCGTGAAAGATCAGTCCGGATAGGCCAAGGGTCTTGGCCATGTCGATATTGGCAAACACTTCCAGCCGGCCCTCGCCAATCGCGCCCCGCTGAAGTCCTCCATCCAGATTGCCCAGTGCCTCGAAAATTTCGTCGCCACCCAGCTGGATGCCCCGTTCTTCCAGCCCGGGCCGCATTCCGCCCCAATCACCCGTCAGATTGGGACGTTTGAAAATCTCGTCGTAGTTCAGCACCTGGGCGCTGGCGGGACACGCGATCAGCAGAACAACGAGAGCCCCCCACCAGCGCATGTCAGTGTGGACCGTGATGGGCCGGCGTCAGGTCGATGGCATGCCAGGCATTGTCCAGCATGCGGGTGGTGCTGACGATGAAGTCGACCAGGTCCTGGTCATCGGCGCCACCCTTCACCGCGTCCTGGGCCAGGGTCACGGTCTGATATTCGCCGTCCAGAAAAAGCCTGGCTTGTGCGGAGATCAGATGATGCTTGCCTTGCAGGTGCACATCCATCGCGCCCCGCGATTCCGCCATGGGAAAGAAACGGCGCACTTCGCCCCCCGCATAGGGCAGGGTCTTGAATTGCCATTCGATGCGGTTGGGCGCCAAGTGCGCGGCATCGTCCGCCGCAAAGCGCCAATGGTCCAGCCCGGCATCCGCCATGCGCGCTGCCACCCAGGCGGCGGCGTCGTTGGACCGAAAGCCGGGCAGATCGCCGCTGACGACAACCGCGATGGCTGTGGTCTGGGCCAAGCTCGGAGCGGCGGCAAACAGTGTCCACGCCACGCCGAGGCCAGCCAGGATGCGGGCGGCGGTCTGCATGGCCGCGACCCTATCGCGGCGGTCATGACAGTTCCGTGTCGCGGGCTATGGCGGCGTCAGCTTCAGCAACGCCTTCTGCTCGGTCAGGACATAGACCGCCCCGTCCGGCCCTACTCGCACGTCACGGATGCGGCTGTGCAGCTCAGTCAGCAGAGGTTCTTCCGCGACGACCTTTTTGTTCTTCAGGGTCAGGCGGTAGACGCCCATGCCGCGCAACCCGCCTGCCAGCAGGTTGCCTTCCCATTTCGGAAATAACTTGCCGTGATAGACGGCCAGGCCAGACGGCGCGATCACCGGGTCCCAGTAATAGACCGGCTGCTCCATGCCCTCTTTGGCGGTCTGGCCTTCGAACATCGGGCCGCCGGCATAGTCGATGCCGTGAGTGATGATCGGCCAGCCGTAATTCTTGCCCTTCTGGATATTGTTGAGTTCGTCGCCACCGCGCGGGCCATGTTCGGTTTCCCACAAAGTGCCGTCAGCGGCAAAGGCCACGCCTTCCGGACTCCGGATGCCATAGGCCCAGATTTCAGGCCGCACACCCGGTTTGTTCAGGAAAGGATTGTCGGGCGCAGGCGCGCCATCCTGCGTGAGGTGAATGATCTTGCCCACATCGATATCCAGCTTCTGTGCCAGCTGCTGGTCGTAGTCGGCCTTCTTGTTGCCGTCGCGGTCGCCCACACTCATGAACAGCGATCCATCCTTGGCGAAGGCGATGCGCCCGCCCTGTTTCATGGAGAAATTTTCTTCGGGCAGCTCGGGCACGCCACGATAGATCACGGTGACGTCGTGCACGGCATTGCCGGCCTCATCCAGCACGCCATGGGCCAGATAGGTGTTGCTGTTGCCCTTGGGCAGGATCTGGAAGAAGGAGAAATAGATTTTGTGGCTTTTCCGGAAATCAGGCGCCAGCACCACATCCAGCAATCCCAGTTTTTTCGATGGGGCCAGTTCATCGATTCCCGCCAGCGGCTCCGACATCGCTCCGTCCGCCGCCACAATCCGCAGGTGGGCGGGGAATTTCTCCGTCACCAGCATCTTGCCGTCCGGCAGGAAGGCGATCGACCAGGGCAGGTGCAGCTTGTCGGTAACGGTGGTGACTTTATAGGAGGCCACCTTGTGATAAGGCGCGCGGGTCTGTTCGGGGAAAAGTGGCGCGTCGTCGGCCTTTTCCGGCCGGCGGGTCTCCCAGGGCTGGCCTTCCACCATCCGGGGCTGGGGAAATTCGCGGGTGTCGCCTGCGGTGGGCGCGGGCCTGGGCAGGTTATCCTGCGCCGCAGCGATCACCGGCAAAAGGGCCAGAATGCCCGCCAGAATACCAAGTCGTGCCATCTTATTCCTCGTTTCCCCGATCTGACCGGCGTTAGTTGATGACGCCGCCACCATTATCCTCTTAGACTAACCACAAAAAGGCAGCGCAAAAAGCGCGCTTTAGGGGACCGTGTTTGTGGGCGTTCATTCCGCGCTGGCAATGCTGCCGCTCGATTATATCGAGTTCTTCATCTTTCTGACCGCCCTGTCCATTGTGGGCATCTGGTCCGGACGCGGCGAACGCGAGTCTTCCAACGACTATTTCCTGGCCGGTCGCCGGCTGCCCTGGTACGCGGTGGGTGGTTCCTATATCGCGGCCAACGTCTCCACCGAGCATTTCATCGGCCTGGTGGGGGCCAGCTACATCCTGGGCGTGCCCACGGCGCTGGCCCAGTGGCAGACCACCCTGGCCGAAATCGTCATCGTATTCCTGTTCGTCCCCTTCCTGATCCGGGCGCGTGTGGTGACCGTGCCGCAATATCTGTCGGCGCGTTTCGGGCCGGGGGTGCGGCTCGCCTTCGCGCTGCTGACCATTTTCGCCAACATCACGATCTTCATGGCGGCAGTCATGTATGCCGGTGGGCTGGCGCTGTCGGGATTTTTCGGCTGGCCGCTGCTGGCCTGCATCATCGGCACTGGCTTGTTTGCGGGCGTCTGGGCGGTCTATGGCGGCCTCAACACGGTGGCCTGGACGGGCGTGCTGACCGCGATCGTGAAAATCGGCGGCGTGACCTTGCTGACCGTGCTGGCGCTGAAGGCGATGACGCCGTCGGGCGGGATGATCGACGGTTTCCTGAAAGTGATCCGCGACAATGTCGGCGACCGCGGCATCTGGCATCAGGCGCTGCTGGCCAGTTCCTCGCACCTTACCCAATATGGCACCTACAACCGGCTGACGGTATTCCAGCCGCCGGATCATCCGCTCACGCCCTGGACCGGGACCTTCTTCAACTTCGTCGCGGTCGGCGTCTGGTATGGCGTGATGAACCAGTTCATCGTCCAGCGCGTCCTGGGCGCGCGCGACATCTGGCATGCCCGCATGGGCATGGTGATGGCGGGTTATGCCAAACTGTTTTTGCCGCTGATCATCGTTCTGCCGGGCCTGATCCTGTTCTCGCGTCATCCGGAATTCATGCTGGGCAACTGGGCCGATGCCAATCACCGTGCCGATGGCGGCTTTGTCGTGCTGGTGCGGGAGTTCTTCCCTGCTGGCCTGCGCGGCTTGTTGCTGGCGGTGCTGATTTGCGCGGTGCAGTCCACCGTCAGTTCGGTGGTCAATGCCACCGCCGCCATTTTGACCTTTGACATCTATGTGCCGCTGATCAACCGCGAGGCGACGGAAACGCAGAAGGTCCGCTTCGGCATCGGGGCCTCGATACTGGCGATCGTCGCCGGCATCGCCATGGCCATCGCCATCAGCAGAATGAGCGCAGGCATCTATCAATATATGCAGACCATCAACGCCCTGGTCGCGCCGCCCTTCGCCGCCATTCTGTGGGTGGGCTTGCTCTGGAAGCGCACCAATGGGGCGGGCGCCATCGCCGCCATCATCGCGGGCTTTGGCACCGGCATAGCCTTGAAGATCGTGGGCTATCTCTGGGTCATGCCGGGCTGGTTCTATCCTTTCGGCAACCAGTCGCCGGTCTGCATGCTGGTTTCCGTGCTGGCCTGCATCGCCGGCACCCTGATCCACCCGCAGCCCACTCCGGACACCCAGGAAAATCCGGTCACTTTCTGGAATTCCGGCGACACCTTGCGGGCCGGGCTGGGCGAGCACTGGTATTCCAGCGTTGTTTTGTGGGCCGGCCTGTCCTTGCTGCTGACCTTGGCCGCCATGATGGTATTCTCTCAACTCTTCTTTCCGACAGGAACGGGCTCATGACCAAGAAAAATCTTTCCGACCTGGTGATCCGCCACAGCGAATTCAAAGGCGAGATCGGCGTGGCGCGCGCCGACATCACGCCGCCCGATGGCATTTATTCGCGGTCCTGGGGCAGCGCCAAGCATGACGCCGCCGAAGGCATACACCGCCCGCTCTTTGTCACCAGCATGTTCGTGCGCGGCGGCGATCCCAAAATCGAACTCTATCTGGTCTGTTTCGATCTGGGCTGGTGGTACGATATCGCCCATGAGATGCAGATCCGCGAGCGCATCCTGAAAGACGCCGGCATTCGCACCGAACAGCTGATCACCCATATGGGGCACACGCATTCCGGCCCGATCACCAATCTGCAGAATCTGGAACGCAAGGGCGGCCATCTGATCCCGCCCTATCGCGACAAGATCGTGGAAGGCGCGGTGAAAGTGATCCGCGAATCCAAAGCCAATGCGCAAACCGCTGTGGCGTCCTGGGCTGACGGCCGCTGCAACCTGGCACGCAATCGCGACCTGGTGCTGGACAGCGAAACCTTCCTCTGCAGCGTCAATCCCGATGGCCCCAGCGACGATACGGTGCTCGTGGGTCGGGTCACCGACGCCAGCGGCAAGATCATCGCCACCATGGTCAATTATGCCTGCCACCCGGTATCCTTGGGCGGGGGCAACAAGATGATCTCGCCGGACTATTATGGCGCCATGCGCGAGGTGGTGGAGCGCGACACCGGCGGCGCGCCCTGTTTCTTCCTGCACGGTGCCTCGGGCGACATGACGCCGTTGCGTTCTTATGAGGCCGATACAGCGATCGCCGACCAGAATGGCCGCCAGCTGGGCTATGCCGCGCTATCGACCCTGACCGGCATGCTGCCGCCGGAGCAGGAACTGGCTTTTGACCGCATCGAGGATTCCGGCGCGCGACTGGGCCGCTGGAGCTTGCGCCCCAAACCCGCCAGCACCGCGCTCAAGATCACCCGCTCCGTCACCGAACTGCCTTACGTCGATCTGCCGACCGAAGCCGAGCTGCTGGAACAGCTGAAGGACTGCACCGACCGTCCGTTGAAGGAACGGCTGGAGCGGCGGCTGATGGTTCGCCGCGATGTCGGGGAGGGCAAATCGCGCACGGTTTCCACCACTTTGGTGCGGCTGGGCGATGCGTTCCTGGTGGGCGCGCCGGCCGAGCCTTATTCGGCGTATCAGAGGGAAATTCGGGCCCGCTTTCCCGACCATGCCGTGATGGTGCTCAATATCGTCAATGGCAATGTCGGCTATCTGGCGCCAGCCAAGACCTATGACAATCCCGGCCTCTATCAAATCAAGATTTCCTTGTTCAAACCGGGATGCATGGAACAGGTGATCGAAGACACCGCCAAATCCCTCAGAGAGCTTGAAACCGCCCATGGATAAGCCGGTGTCGCCTGAAACAGTATTGCAGAACAATCGCCGCTACATTCCGGGCGGCATTTCTTCGGTCAATCGCAGCATCGATCCCGCCATCACTTTTGTGAAAGGCGAGGGCGCCTATTTGTGGGACAGCGAAGACAAGCGCTATATCGATTATCACGCGGGCTTCGCGCCCTATTTCCTGGGGCACAATTTCGCGCCCGTAAACCAGGCGGCGGCCGTAGCGCTGGGCGATGGCGACAGCCTGTTCGGCGCGGGTCCCTCCATCGCCGAAGGCCGGCTGGCACAGCTGATCTGTGAGAGCGTGCTCGCGGCGGAAAAAGTCACCCTGCTCAACACCGGCAGCGAGGCGACCTCGCTCGCCATCCGCATCGCCCGGGCAGTGACGGGGCGCTCTCACGTTATCGTGATGCAGGGCGGCTATAACGGCAATCATGACGAGCTGGCCTGCAATGTGTTCAACACTCTGGCCGAGATCGGCCCGCGCGTGTCGCCGGGCGAATATCCGCTCCGGCCGCTCGGCGCCGGCACCACCGTCACTCAGACCCATTTCACCCATGCGGTGAATTACAACGATCTGGAATCGGTGCGCTATGTCTGTCGCCGTTTCCCGGTCGCGGCTCTGATCACCGAACCCCTGCTGCAGAATGTCGGCGTGGTGAAACCGCAGCCCGGTTTTCTGGAAGGTTTGCGCGACCTGGCCGACGAGTTCGGGTTCCTGTTGGTGTTCGACGAGGTCAAGACCGGTTTTCGCCATGCGGTCGGCGGTTACAGCGAGATCAGCGGCGTAAAACCCGATCTTGTCGTCTATGGCAAGGCCGTGGCCAACGGCTTTCCGCTGGCGGTGGTGGGCGGCAAGGCGGAATATATGGACTCCATCATCGACCCCGATCCCGCGCGCCGGCCTTTTGTGGCCGGCACGTATAACGGCCATCCGGTGGCCGTGGCCGCGGCGATCGAGACCGTGCGCTATCTGATCGCCAATCGCGACACGCTTTATCCGCGAATGGAGGCGATGGGAGCCCGGATCGAGGCTGGCATCATGGACATTTTTGCGCGGCGCGGCATCACGGCTTGCGTGGCACGTCAGGGTTCGGCTTTTTCCTTTTATCTGATGGAAAAGCCGCCGGCCGACCTGCACGACATTATCTCGGGCCACGACTTCGGCCGGGATGTCGCCCTGCGCCGCGCCTTGATCCAGCGGGGCGTGTTTTTTGTGCCCATTGCCACCAAACAGTGTTCGCTGTCGGCGGCCCACAGCGAATCCGATGTCGCTTTCACCCTGGAACAGTTTGAAAGCGCCGTTGCCGCGGTGTGGTAAGCCGCTATAGTCGCCAAAAATAATCTGGGGAGTCGTTCATGAAACGCATCTGGTTGGCCGCGCTGGCTGTTGGCTTGTCGGGCGTGGCGCTGGCGCAACCGGCGCGCCAGATGTCCAGCCAGCCCCTGGGCCCGACAGACATACAGATCCCGCCGCGCAAACTGGCCGCGCCCGTCCCGGCGCTGCTGCAGACCCGCGCCCATGAAATCTATTCCACCACCTGCTCGGGCTGCCATGGCATCACCGCCGATCCCGGCGCCAAGGGACCCAGTCTCTTTTCCGAAAGCTTTCTCAACAGCCATACCGATGCCCAGATCGTGCAGGCGGTCAATGACGGCGTGCCCGGCACCGCCATGCCCAGCTTCAAGACGCTTCTGTTTCCCGACGAAATGGCACAGATGCCGGCTTACCTGCGCATCCGCGGCGGCATCGTGAACCGCCACGTCGGTCCCGTGCCCGATATCGATGGCAAGGTATTCAACAGCCAGAAAGTGAATTTCCGGGCGGAGACGGTGGTCAAGGGGCTGGACCAGCCCTGGGGCATGGCGTTCCTGCCCGATGGCCGCGCCATCTTCACCGAGCGTGCCGGTCGCCTGCGCTTCCTGGACAAGAATGGCAAGATGTCCGAACCGGTGAAGGGCACGCCCAGCGTGTTCGTGCGCCAGGATGGCGGCATGTTCGACGTGGCGGTGCCGCCCGATTACGCCAAGACGGGATGGATCTACCTGTCCTATTCGTCGGTGCCCGCGGGCTATACGCCCGAGCCGGGCAGCGAGAACGCGCCCAATCTGGCGCCGCCGACCATGACCTATGTGGTGCGCGGCAAGGTCAACGCCAACAATGAATGGGTGGGCCAGCAGTTCCTGTTCAATCCGCCGGCCGACTCCTTTCGCAACAGCGCCGACCATTATGGCTCGCGCTTCCTGTTCGATCGCAAGGGCCATGTCTTCTGGTCGATGGGCGAACGTCATGACATGCAGATGTCGCAGAACCTGGCCTCGCCGCTCGGCAAGATCCATCGCATCAATCTCGATGGCTCGGTCCCGAAGGACAACCCCTTTGTCCACACGCCCGGCGCGCTGAAGGACATCTGGACCTATGGCCATCGCAATCCCGAAGGCCTGGCTTATGACCCGGCCACCGGCATCCTGTGGGAGACCGAGCATGGCCCCACCGGCGGCGATGAAGTCAACATCATCGAGCCAGGCAAGGATTATGGCTGGGGTGTCGCCACCATGGGGCTGGAGCCCGGCATCAGCCGCCTGCACGCCACCGGCATGACCGATCCGGTCACGTTCTTTAATCCGTCGATCGGGCCCGCTGGCATCACTTTCTATACGGGCAACAAGTTTCCGGCCTGGAAGGGCAACCTGTTTGTAAGCGCCATGGTCGGCGAGAAGCTGATTCGCATGGAGATAAAGGGCCGCCAGATCGTCTCGCAGGAGCCGGTGATTTCCGGCTACGGCCGGGTGCGCGATGTGGTGAACGGGCCGGATGGCAATCTCTATATCCTGCTGCAGAACATGAATGGCGATCCCACCGGCGGCTCCATCGTCCGGCTGGTGCCCGTCAACCAGTAGCGCCGGCGCGGCGGTTCAATCCGGCCCCGATTTGCTCTAGGCTTTCCTCCCACAGAGCCCATTAAGAGGCATTGGGAGGGGGAGAATGAAGCGGCGTGACTTTGTGACCGGTGCGGCAGCCGTGGCGGCGGGGGCGATTTCCTTGCCGCCTTTGGCCTGGGCGCAAGAGAAGTCAAAGCTCAAGATCACCGGCATCAGGCTGGTAAAACTGACGCCGCGCAATCCGCCGCCCAGCTACACGCCGGCAGCGGGCTCCTGGTCGACCCAGGGGGTGGAAGTCTCGGCCCCGCCGAACATCTATCCGGAATTCAAGCCCACCCGCAGCCTGTTCGAGGCCAAAAATGTGCCCAGCTTCGCGGTGGAGGTGACCACCGACAAGGGCATCACTGGCTATGGCGAAGGCGGCGCCGGCGGCGGCGCCATTGTGATGGGCCATCTGGCGCCGTTGATGATGGGGCGCGATCCCTTCGATATCGAGCGTAACTGGGACATCAACTGGCGGATCACGGAGTCCTATGGCCAGGAAGGCGTCACCATGAACGCCATCTCCGGCTTCGACAATGCCTGTTGGGACATCGTCGGCAAGGCGCTGGGCGTGCCGGTCTATGAGCTGCTGGGCGGCGAAACCAAGCCGCGCATTCCTGCCTATTGCACCGGCAATGACATCGAGCAGCATGTCGCCTTCGGCTACAAACGCGTCAAGGTGGCGATGCCCTTCGGCCCGGTCAGCGGCGAGGAAGGCAAGCGCGGCAATGTCGAACTGGTGGCGCGCGCCAGAAAGGCGGTCGGCCCCGACGGCGATGTGATGTGCGACTGCTGGATGTCGTGGGACGAGCAGTACACCATCGAGATGTGCAAGCTGATGGAGCCCTATCGGGTGAAGTGGGTGGAGGAAGTGCTGCCGCCTTACGACTTTCAGGGTTTCGGCCGGCTGCGCAAGAAGATCACGTCGACCAACATCGCCACCGGCGAGCATGTGTATGGCCGCTATGGCTTCCGCAAATTGCTGGAGGCCGACGGCGCCTCGATCTGGCAGCCGGATGTCACCTGGTGCGGCGGGATGAGCGAGTTGCGCAAGATCGGCGCCCTGGCGGAAGCCTATGACATCACCGTCAATCCGCATGCCGGTGGTCTTAATGGAGCGGTGCACTGGTCCATCAGCCATGTGAACGGGGTCTGGGCCGAACTCTTCATGCCGCCGCCCGGCGGGCCCAAGAAAGTCTATGACATGTTCGAAGAGCAGTATGAGATCTCCAGAGGGCCGGAAGGCATCTATATGCATCCCACCCGTACGCCCGGCTGGGGCTGGGACGTTGTGGCGACGCCCCTCTAATGAATCATAGCGTGATGAAAAAGCTGATTGCGATTTTCGCGCTTCTGTTCGCTGGCGTAATGCATGCCCAGGCGCAGGATCTCCGCGCCGCCGAAAGTGATTTCAACAAGACTTGCGCTGTCTGCCACGGCGATGGCGGCGGCGGTGGTGACCGCGCTCCGGCGCTGTCCGACAATCCCGATCTGCGCCGGCTGGATGCGGAAGGCATTGCCGCCATCATCCGCCGCGGCATGCCCGGCGGCATGCCGGCCTTCGCGACCTTGCCGCAGGTGACAGAGATCGCGACCTGGCTCAAATCGATGAACGAATCCGCGCTGCGCAAGTCGCCGCCGGAGCAGGTGGCCGTGGGCGAGCAATTCTTTTTCGGCGAAGGCGGTTGTTCCGGCTGCCATATGGTCAAGGGCCGGGGCGCGAGCCTGGGGCCCGATTTGTCGGGCATCGCCGCGCGTTCCACCTTGAAGGAAATCAATGCCTGGCTGGACAATCCCACCGGCCAGATGGGCATAAAGACTTTGGCCGTTTGCCCCTTCTGGGCCTTTTGTCCCGACTTTCAATGGGCGATGGCCGATGTGGCGCTGAAGGATGGTGGCCACCTGCGCGGCTATCTGCGCGGCCAGACCGAACATGAAGTGCAGATTCTGGACCAGAAAGGCCAGCTGCACCTGGTGGATGCGTCACAATACAATTCCGTGACGCGCCAGCCGCAATCCGCCATGCCGGTGCTGCATGCCACTGCCGACCAGCGGCGCGATCTTCTGGCCTATCTCTCCAGTCTCGCGGGCGTGGAAGAAGGTGCGCTCACCACCCCAAGCGCGCCGGTCACGCAGGCCGATATCGACCAGATCATGAAGCCCAGGCGCGGCGACTGGCCCGGCTATAATGGTGGGCTGGACGGCAATCGCTGGTCGGGCCTGACCCAGATCACCACCGCCAATGTAAAGAACCTGCAGCCGCAATTCGTCTTCGCGCCGGGCGGCTCCGGACTCGAAGGCACGCCGGTGGTGATCGATGGCGTGATGTATGTCACCGGCGGCACACGGGTCTGCGCGTTGAACGCCAAGACCGGCGCGCCAATCTGGTGCGCCCCGCGCAACAATGGCATCGCCTCCACCCCCAAAAGCGCGCCGGCGCCGGTCGGGCCCAATCGCGGCGTGGCCGTGCTGGGCGACCGCGTCTTTTATATTTCCGACGACGCCTATCTGGTCTGTCTCAACCGGCTGACCGGTGCCGTGATGTGGAGCGTGTGGCTGCCGGAAAAGGGTGCGGAAGGGAAATTCTACAGCTCCATGGCGCCGATGGTGGTGAATGACATGGTCGTGGCTGGCATCGCCGGTGGCGACAGTCCGATGCGCGGATTTCTGGCGGCCTACCGTCCCGACAGCGGCAAGCTCGTCTGGCGCTTCTATACTATCCCGAAACCCGGCGAGCCTCTGGCCAAGACCTGGGTCGGCCGCGCGCTCTCCACCGGTGGCGGCGCCACTTGGTCGACAGGCTCCTATGATGTCGAGACCGGCACGCTCTATTGGGCGGTGGGCAATCCCTATCCCGACACCGATCTTGATGAGCGCGGCGGGCGCAACCTCTACACCAATTCTGTGATCGCGCTTGACGCCAGGACCGGGAAATTCAAATGGCATTTCCAGTTCACGCCCTATGACACCCATGACTGGGATGCCACCCAGCCGCTGGTGCTGGCCGATGCCAACTGGAACGGCAAGCCGCGCAAGCTGCTCCTGTCGGCCCAGCGCAGCGGCGTGTTCTATGTGATCGATCGGACCAGCGGCCAATTCCTGCTGGCCAAGCCTTTCGTAAAGAAAGAAACCTGGACCAGGGGCTTCGAGAAGGACGGCACGCCCATTCTGGCCGCCGGCAACACGCCGACGGTGGATGGCACCAAGACCTGTCCCGGCGTGCGCGGCGCCACCAACTGGTATGCCCAGTCTTTCGATCCCCAGACCGGCCTGTTCTATGTGGTGGCGGCGGAAGATTGCGGCATTTATCGCAAGAGCGGCAAGATTTTCGGGCCCAATCCCGATCCGTCAGATGTCGGCACGCGGCTGGTACGGGCGCTGAACATCCAGACCGGCGATGTTGTCTGGGAGAAGCTGTTGGTGGGACCGCAGGAGACCAATTACACCGGCGTGCTGACCACGGCCGGCGGACTGTTGTTCCATGGCGAGACCGGCGGCGATTTCGCGGCAGTCGATGCCAAAACCGGGCAGACCCTGTGGACCTTCCGTGCCAATGACAGCTGGCGGGCCTCGCCCATGACCTACATGGTGGACGGCCGGCAATATGTGGCGGCGATGGATTCGACCAACCTGTTCAGCTTCGCGCTGCCCAATTAATCGAGCATTTTCTCCAGGGTTGGCAGCTCATCGGCTTCGCGCGCCGGCTTGTCCCAGCGGATGCGGTTGATGCGGGGAAAACGCATGGCCACGCCCGACTTGTGGCGTGTGGAACGCTGCAGGCCCTCAAAGGCGATCTCCAGCACCAGGCCGAAATCCTTGTCGGCGCGGACCGAACGCACGGGGCCGAAGCGTTCCACCGTATTGTCGCGCACGAACTTGTCCAGCCGTTTCAGTTCTTCGTCGGTGAATCCGAAATAGGCCTTGCCGACAGGGGTCAGTATGCGTTCGCCATTCGCATCCTCGCGCCACACGCCGAACGTATAGTCGGAATAGAAGCCGCTGCGTTTGCCATGGCCGCGCTGGGCATACATCAGCACGGCGTCGATCAAATGCGGATCACGCTTCCACTTGAACCAGGGGCCCTTGGGCCGGCCTGGTTCATAGACGCTGTCCCAGCGCTTCAGCATCAGACCCTCGGCAATTTGCGGATCGCCCTGGGGCGGATGGGCGCGCAGTTGTGCCAGTTCTTGCCAGCTTGCAAAGGGCTGCAGCGGTGACAGATCGATGCGTGGATTGCGCAGACGGGCGATGAAAGCTTCCAGCCGTTTGCGGCGTTCGGAAAAGGGCAGGGCGCGCAAATCATCTGTACTGTCCATCAGAAGGTCATAGGCGCGGATGCCGGCCGGATATCTTTCCAGCAGCTTGGCATCGGCGGTCTTGCGGTTCAGCCGCTGCTGCAAATCGCCGAAAGGTGCGGCATGGCCATCTTTGAAGATCAGGAGCTCGCCATCGATCACGCCGTCGAAATCCAGCGCCGCGATCACGTCGGGAAAGGCCGTGGCAATGTCTTCGCCGGTGCGGCTGTAAAGCCGCCTTTGCCCGCCTTCATGCGCGGCTTGCACCCGTATCCCGTCCCACTTCCATTCCGCGGCATAATCCTTGGCGTCGTAACGCGCGAAATCCGTGGCCTCGTCGATGGCCTGGGCCAGCATCACCGGACGGAAGCGGGCCGGCGCTTCGGCGCCGGGCCGCTCGCTGCGCTTTTCCAGCCAGGCGAACAGGTCGCCATAAGGCGGCTCCTGGCTGTGCCAGACTTCTTCGATATCGCTGATGGGCACGTCGCCCAGCGTCGCCAGCGCCTGCTTGGCCAGCCGCGCCGACACGCCCACGCGCAATCCGCCCGTCAGAAGCTTAAGCAGCGCCCAGCGGCCGGTCGCATCCAGCGCATCCAGCCAGCGTTCCAGCAATTGCGGCACTTCCCGGCGGGATGCGGTGCGCAAGGATTCCACCACTTCCGGCAATTCCGGCTCGCGATTGGCGCCCGGTTTTGCCGGCCAGACCAGCGCCACGGTTTCCGCCAGGTCGCCGACAAAGTCGTAAGACAGCGCGAACAGCTGCGGATCCAGCCGGGCTTCCGCGGCCTTGCGGATGAAGCCCGGCTTGGCGGCGTCAAAGCGCAACGCTCCGGTCAGCGAAGCCAGCCCCCAGCCGCGTTCGGGATCCGGCGCGCCGCTCAGATAGTCGCGCAGCAGGACGAGTTTGGCGTTCCGGGACGGCGTAAAGGCCAGTTGGTCGAGCAGGCGGGCGAAGGCTTTCATTCGTCCTCGTCCTCATAGCCTGCGATCTCCAGCGCCGTGGCCGAGACGTCGTTCAGCGCCGCCCAGTGCAGCAGCGCCTCCTCGCTACCATGGGTGATCCAGAGTTCTTCCGGCTTGAGCTCGGTGATGGTGAGCGTCAGCTCATCCCAGTCGGCGTGGTCTGACACCACCAGCGGCAGTTCGACATGGCGCTGGCGGGCCCGTGCCCGGACCGTCATCCAGCCAGAGGCGAAGGCGGGAATAGGATCGGCAAACCGCCGCGCCCACTTGTCTGCAATCGCCGATGGCGGCGCCAGCACGATCTCGCCGGGGAGGGCATTGCGCGCGGTGTCAGTCGCCGGCGCCAGCCGCCCCAGATCCACGCCATGGCGTTCGTATAGCGCGTTCATTCCCGCCAGTGCGCCATGCATGTATAGCGCCTTGTCATAGCCGGCCTCGCGCAGCAGGCGGATGATGCGTTGCGCCTTGCCGAGCGCATAAGCGCCGACCAGATGGGTGCGGTCGGGAAACAGCGCCACCGACTTCAGCAGCTTGGCGATCTCGTCCCCTGATGGTGGAAAGCGGAATACCGGCAGGCCGAAGGTCGCCTCGCTGACGAACAGGTTGCAGGCAACCGGTTCGAAGGCGGGGCAGGTGGGATCGCGGCGGCGCTTGTAATCGCCCGATACCACCACCGTCATGCCTTTCCAGCGCAGCACCGCCTGGGCCGAGCCCAGCACATGACCGGCCGGAACCAGGGTCACTTCCACGCCATCGCGGGCGACGGCCTTGCCGTAGGGCACAGGCTCGGTGGCTTGCGCGAAATCCTCGCCATAGCGCGCTGCCATGATGGCAAGCGTCTCCGGCGTCGCCAGCACCCTGCCGTGGCCCGATCGTGCATGGTCGGAATGACCATGGGTAATCACAGCCCTGGGCACCGGCCGCACCGGGTCGATATGGAAATCGCCTGGCGGGCAGTAGAGACCCTCCGGGGTATTGCGCAAAAGCTGTCGGAACCCGGCCATGACAGGGGAACGTGCCAGTCCCATCCCGGGTCCGCCAGCTAAGCCTTTGAAAAATCGTGGCGCCGCCTATTTTGCAAATGCAGTTGCAAGTCACTTGCAAATAGGGCGCTGGTATGTTTTGTAGCAGCCGCAAGTGAGGGGACAGGATGTCGGGCAAGCCCGCCAAATCATCCAGCAAACCGGTCAGGCGTATCGCCATTAGCGAGATCCTGAATGGCGGCCGCGAGGCGGTCCTGCTGCATGACGGTACCGAGTACCGCCTGCGCCTCACCAGCAATGGCAAGCTGATACTGACCAAGTAGCAGCGCCATTTCATAGCGCACCAAGCCAGCCCCTGTTCAGGACGCCAGCCAGGTCGGAACGCCGAACCAAGGGGTCCTGTCTCATGCCAATGCTGTCGCTCAAATTCCGCGCCCTGTCCGGCGCTTCGCTCACTGTGCTGGGGGCGCTGGCTGTGTCTGCGCCTGCCCGCGCGCAAGATAGTGGTCCGGTCCAGCTTGGTCCGGTCTCGGTCAATGACAATTCCGGCCACAACGCGCTGAACCATGCGCCGCCGGTGCCAACCATGCCATCCACCAGCCTGCAGGATACGCCCCAGACCGTGAATGTGGTGGATGCCGCCACCATGAAGGAGCAGGGCACCACCAGCCTGGATGAGGCGCTGCGCAATGTGCCGGGGATCACCATCGCCATCGGCGAAGGCGGCACGCTCGCCGGCGATCAGTTTAAGATCAACGGCTTCGACGCCAAGGATGACATCTATCTCGACGGTTTGCGCGACTTTGCCGCCTACACCCGCGACAGTTTCGACTATGACGAGGTGCAGGTGCTGCGCGGACCCTCGGGGCTGATGTTCGGCCGCGGCACCACCGGCGGCGCCATCAATACCCTGACCAAGACGCCGTTACTGGGCGACAAGTATGTTTTGCATGGCGAGGGGGGCAACGGCAGCCGCGCCCGCGTCACGGCCGATCTGAACTATCAGCTCTCGGATACCGCGGCAGCGCGGCTCAACCTGATGTTGACCTCGACCGGTACGGTGGACCGCGACTTGACTTATTCCAACCGCTGGGGCGTGGCGCCTTCCATCTCCCTCGGTCTTGGCACCGACACGTTGTTCAATATCAACTTCATCCACCAGCAGGCCGCGCAGCGCCCCGATTACGGCGTGCCGGTGGCGGTCGAGCCGACCAGTGTGGTCGCCCTGCCGGTCACCGAATATGGCGCACCGCGCAATACCTTCCTGGGCTATTCGACCGATCGCGACGACAACACCGCCGATCTTCTTACCGCCAGGCTCACCCATGTCGCGTCGGACTGGCTGACCATCGAGAACGACGCACGCGTCGCCTGGTATTCCCGCTATTTCCAATACACCACGGTGGATCGCTGCGACGCGACCGCCGCCACCAATTTTTGCGCCGGCGCGCTGTTTGGCGCGATGCCGAGCGCCGCGCTTGCCGGTATCGGGGGCGGCGGACCCTACAGCCAGAACAGCTGGGGCGCCCAGGATGTCTTTACCGCCACCGCCAATTTCCCTGTCGGCGGCTTTCGCAACGCATTGATTGCGGGCTTCGATGCCGGTTTCCAGAAAGCCGACCGGACCATCTATGCCTATACCCTGCCGCCCGCCAGCCAGTTCACCTATCTGCTGAATGGCGGAACGGCGGCCCGCGCCAATATTGGCGTGTCGCTTTACAATCCGGTGCACACTCCGCCGCCAGGTTACACCGTGGTGCTGCCAACGCCCGCCAATGTGGCCAATACCAACGACACCTTGGCATCTGTGGTGACTTCCAGCGGCAATTCCACCGATCTGGCCTTCTTCGCCACCGACCGGCTGTGGCTGAGCGATAACTGGTCGATCATCGCCGGCGTGCGGGTGGACCGGTTCGTCGCCAGCTTCAATTCCGTCACCGTTGCGGGCAGCGCGACACAGGCCAAGTCGCCTTCGACCCTGGCCAATCCGCGCGCCAGCATCGTTTATGAGCCCGACCAGGACACCACGGTCTATTTTTCTTACGGCCGCTCGGCAACACCGCAAGGAACCTCGATCGTGGGTTCGCCCACGCCCATCACCGCCGCCAACCAGAGCTTGGCGCCGGAGACCGGCGAGAGTTTCGAATTGGGCGGCAAGGCGAGCCTGCTCAATGGCCAGCTAGGCGTGACCGGTTCGCTGTTCCAGGAAACCAAGGCCAATGCCACCATCACCGACCCGCTCAGCGGCAATGTCCAGCTGCAGTCGGGCCAGAAGCAACGGGTGCAGGGCTACGAAGTCTCGGCCACCGGCAAGATCACCGATGACCTCAGCCTGATTGCGGCCTACACCTATCTCAACCCGGTGGTGACTTTCGATCTCAGCTGCGCCACCACCACACCGCTGGTGTGCAAGCCAAATCCCTACACCATCGGCTCGCAGATCACTTTTGTTCCCAAGCATGCCGCCTCGCTATGGGCGGACTATTCCTTGCGCGATTTCGTGCCCGGCTTGTCGGTGGGCGCGGGCGCGGTCTATCAAAGCAAGCTGGTCAATGCTGTCACCACGACCGGAACGGCACCGAATCCCAGCGGCGTGCTGCGCATTGCCACCATCCCGCAAACCATCGAATTCGACGGTGTGGTGGCTTATGAGCTGGACAAGACCTGGCGGCTGCAGGTCAATCTCAACAATATCGGCGATCGGCTGAACTACAGCCAGTCCTTCGGCAATCGCGGCACGCCCGCGCCCGGCCGCGCGGTCATCGCCGCGCTGGAGGCTGCGTTCTAGCATGCTGGTTCAGATCCCAGGCCTGTTGTCTGCCGAGCAGGTCGCACACATACGTGGCCAGCTGGCGGCAACCGTCTGGGTGGACGGCAAGGTGACGGCGGGGGCGCAGTCGGCCGGGACCAAACACAATCTGCAGGTGCCCGAAGATGCGCCCCAGGCCCGCGCGTTGGGCGAGATCATCCTCTCGGCGCTTGGCCGCAATGAACGCTTCATGTCCGCATCCCTGGCGCACAGGGTCTTTCCGCCTTTGTTCAATCGTTATGACACGGGTATGGAATTTGGGCCGCACATCGACAATGCCATCCGTTTTGTGAAGCCGTCGCTGGGCACGCCCAGTCCCGTCCGCGTGCGAACCGACCTGTCGGCGACCCTGTTTCTGACAGACCCGTCGGATTATGACGGCGGCGAGCTGGTGGTGGAAGACACGTTCGGTTCTCACCAGGTGAAGCTTAATGCCGGTGACATGTTGCTCTATTCCGCCACCAGCCGGCATCATGTCACGCAGGTAACACGCGGCAGCCGCTGGTCGTCCTTCTTCTGGATCCAAAGCATGGTCCGGGACGAGGCGGCGCGCACCATGCTGTTCGAACTCGACAATGCGGTACAAGGTCTGCGAAATGTGTTGGGCGACAGCGACCATGTCGTCGGCCTGACCGGCCTGTACCACAATCTTGTTCGCCGCTGGGCGGACGCGTGAGGAAGCAAATGAACCTGCGCCGCACCCTGTTCACCGTGCATATGTGGATCGGCCTTGTTCTGGGCCTGTTGCTCGCGGCGCTGGGTCTGTCCGGCAGCCTGCTGGTCTATGACGAGCAGATCGGAAACCTGATCAATCCTCCGCCCCACGCCACCACGGCGGGTCAGCCGCTGCCCTTGTCCATGATCGAGGATATTGCGGGCGAGACCGCGGGTCATCCAGGCCAGATGCAGATTTTCCTGCCGGAGAAACCAGGCCAGGCGATTTCGGTGCGCATGGGCGGAATTTCGCCCATGGGCAACATGCCCGGGATGAATGGAGACGCCCGGCCCCGCGGTGAGGGCCGGCGCCGTCGCGAAGGTGGTGAGGGCCGGGGGCGTGGCCTGCAGATTTTCATCGATCCGGTCTCAGGCGAGGTGTTGGGCACGCGCACTGCGCTGTTGCCGGGCTTCCTCACTTTCGCACATCAGTTGCACGGCAATTTCCTGATGGGCCGTGATGGTCGCTCGCTGGTGGTGGGCTGGCTGGGGGTGGCCATGCTCGTTCTGGGCATCAGCGGCCTTGTCCTGTGGTGGCCGCGCCGCGGGCAATGGAAGTATGCCTTCTTTGTGCGCAGCACGGCCCAAGGCGTGCGTTTTCACCGCGAGCTTCATGCCGCCACCGGCATCTGGATTTTTGTGATTTTCATGGCGGTGAGTTTTTCGGGCATTGTGCTGGCCTGGCCGCAGGTGATGGGCGCCAATCCACCGCGCGCGCGCGCGGTGCCGACAGTGGAAGCGACCGACGGCAAAAGGCTGGGCGCGACCGAAGCCGTCATCGCCGCCAGCAAGGTGGTGCCCGGCCTGGTGCCGCGCAGTGTCACCATCCCGGCGCGTCCCGATCAGCCGATCTCGGTGAATTATCTCAGCAACGGCGCTGTCGCCGCGACCGTGTTTGTCGATCCCTATCGCGGCAAGGTGTTGGCGGTGCGCGATCCCGCCGAAAGTTTCATGGCCTGGATGCGTCCGGTGCATCAGGGAAGCCTGGGGCCGGTGTGGCAAGTCCTGGTCTTTCTCTCCGGGCTCGTGCCCAGCCTGTTCATCGTCACCGGCCTGATCATGTGGTGGAAAAAGCGCAGGCGCCATGTGCCCATGTCCCAGCCGCTGGGCGATGACGTGGAAGAAGAAGCTGTGGCATGACTGTCCTGGTCCCGCCGCGCAGTTTCGATGGCGCGCATGGCTTGCGCCGCGCGGGAGGGCCGGTCTTTGAGCGTGACAAGGTCACCAGCGTCGCCATCACCATCGCCATTCATCTGCTGATCGTCGCGGCAGCGCTGACCGCGGTACGGGTGGCGAGGCCGCAGATGATGCCGGAATTGAGTGTCCAAATCATGCCAGACCGGTCCAGGCCGGCGGTGGAGGTCAAGCCGCCGCGGCATCTCATCAGGCCCACCGCCATTACCGCGCCGCCGCCCGACATTGTGGTGCAGACCGTGGTGCCACCACCGGTGGCGGCCACCGTTCCACTCGCGGCCTCCGTGGCCGCGCCCGCCCAAGCCGGGGCCCAGAACACCACGGGCGAGAGCCGCGACAGTTTCCTGGGGCGGCTGCTCGCCCAGCTCAACCGCTTCAAGCAATATCCCCGCGCCGCGCGGCAGGCCCATATCGAAGGCGTGGTGATGCTGCATTTCGTCATGGATGCCGACGGCAAGGTGCGAAGTGCTGAGATCGCCAAATCCAGTGGTCGCCCGGTACTGGACAATGAAGCCCTGGCGCTGATCCGGCGCGCCCAGCCCCTGCCACCGCTGCCGGCCGACTTTCCCACCCACACCCTGGATGCGGTGGTGCCGATCGAATTCTCGCTGAACGGCTAGTGACCCGCGGCCGATTTCAGGGCTAAGCTCCCCGAAAAGACCAAGGGGGAAGCTGATGGAAGATCAATCACGGCGCGGCCTTTTGAATGGCGCGACAGTCGCGGCGGCGGCTGCGGCGGGCGCCGGCTTTATGGCAGGCAGTGCCGAGGCGCAGCCAAGATCGGAAAAGCGTTCGCCCTATCCCGACGCCAAGCCCGCGATGTATTCGCGCGCCGTGGCCTATGGCAACATGCTGTTTCTTTCGGGCGTTGGCTATCACAAGGAAGGCACCATCGAGGACCATACCCGCGGCGTGCTGCAGGAGATCGAGAAGAATCTGGTCGAAGCCGGTTCCTCGCTGCAGAAATGCCTGAAGGTCAGCGTCTTCCTCAATGACCTCAAGGACTATGACCGCATGAATGCGGTCTATCGCAGCTTCAACTGGGGCGATATCGCACCGGTGCGCACCACTGTGGCGCCGGCCGCCGGCATTCCCGGCAATTCGCTGGTCGAGATCGACGTCATCGCCTACATCTGAAACGAGGTGGCCGCATGGGTCTGTTCGGCAAGTGGTCGCGGCGCGATCTGCTCAAAAACTCGGGCGCCGTGGCCGGCGCGCTTACGCCGGTGGCGGCCGTGGCCGCCCCCGAAACCCTCAAACATTCCAGAACGGAAAAGGACAATCTCTTCACACGCATTGGCGTGCGTCCACTGATCAACGGGCGCGGCACCTACACCATCATCAGCGGCTCGCGCTCGCTGCCGGAAGTGAAGCAGGCCATGTTCGAGGCCTCGCATTATTACGTGCAGATGGACGAGATGATGAACGGCATCGGCGCAGAGCTGGGCCGGTTGATGGGTGCGGAGTGGGGCATTGTCACCAATGGCGCGGAATCCGCCATATGCCAGGCCACCCTCGCCTGTATTGCCGGGGCCAATGTCGAACAGTGCCAGGTCTTGCCCTATATCAAGGCCAAGGATCAGGTGATCATCCCGAAATATTCGCGCAACCCGTACGACATGGGCGTACGCATGGTGGGTGCGGAGGTGGTCGAGGTCGAAACGTCGGAGGAGGCGCGCTCCAAAATCTCTGGTCGCACGGCCATGATCTATGTGATGTCGGGGCCGCAGGCCGAGAAAGATGCGCTGAACATCCCCACCCTGATCGCCATCGCCAAGGAAAAGAATATTCCCATCCTGGTGGATGCGGCGGCGGAAGAGCCGCTCAACCCCAACCCCCATCTGTCGCGCGGCGCCACCCTGGTCTGTTATTCCGGCGGCAAATGCCTGCGCGGGCCGCAATCGTCGGGCATCCTGCTGGGCGACAAGAATCTTTGCCAGGCTGCCTATTTCCAGGCAGCCCCCCATCACGCCTATGGCCGGGCGCTGAAGTGCAGCAAGGAAGAAAGCATGGGCCTGCTGGCCGCGGTGCGCCAGTGGTACCGCCGCGACCATGCGGCCGAGCAGCGCATGTGGCTGGACTGGATGCGCGGAATCGAAAAGCGGTTGAAATCTCTGCCGTCCACCAGCTTCGAATATCTGGAACCGGAAGATCTTTCCAACAAGGCGACCCAGCTCAGGGTGAAATGGGACGCCAATGTGCTCAAAATCACCGGCCCTGAGCTGGTGGCGAAGCTGGATGCGGGTTCGCCGCGCATCCTGATCAATGCGGGAGCGGGCCGCCGTCCCGACCAGATGGAAAGCTCGGTCACCATCATGCCCTACATGCTGGATCCGGGCGAGGCCCACATCATCGCCGAGGCCATGCATGCGGCGCTGACCAATCCCGGCCCGCACCCCGACCCCGTGGTGCCGTCAGGCGCGCCTGCCGATATTGGTGGCACCTGGGCGGTGACGGTTCAATATCTGCGTGGCGAGGGCGCGCAGAAATTCACCATCCGCCAGGATGGTGGCGAGGTGAGCGGGCATCATGACGGTGAGCATTACAATGGCCGTTTGCGCGGGCGGGTGCAGGCAAACCAGGTCGAGCTGCGCAGCGTGATGGACGTGCCGGGCAATCCGGTCCATTGGATCTTCACGGGCAGCGTGCAGGGGGGCAGCATGTCGGGCAAGGCGGATATGGGGGAATATGGCAGTGCCAGCTGGACGGCTATCCGCACATGAGGTGGTGGCCGCTCGCCATGCTGGCGCTGTTTTTCGCTCCGGCTGTCGCCCAGCCGCAACCGGCCTATGACCTGCTGCTGCGCGGCGGTCATGTCATCGATGCCGCCAATCATGTCGACGCGGTGATGGATGTCGCCATCAAGGATGGTCATATCGCCCAGGTCGCGCCCAATCTGAAACCGGCCGACGCGATCAAGACGATCGATGTCAAGGGCATGGTGGTCACGCCCGGCCTGATCGATATGCATTTCCACGCCTATAATGGCACCGGCGAGCGCGGCTCCTATGCCGGCGACCTCAGCATCCTGCCCGACGGCTTCACCTTCCGTAGCGGTGTCACCACCATTGTGGATGCGGGCAGCTCCGGCTGGCGCAATTTCGAGGATTTCAAGGATCGGGTGATCGACCGTTCCCGGACCCGTGTGCTGGCCATGATCAATATCGTGGGTGCCGGCATGCGTGGCGGCCGCTATGAGAACAATCTGTTCGACATGAATGCCGAGCCCGCTGCCGCCATGGCGATGCGCTATCCGGGCTTGATCGTGGGCGTCAAGACGGCGCACTTCGCCGGCCCCGAATGGACGCCGGTGGAGCAGGCTGTCATTGCCGGCACCAAGGCCAACATTCTGGTGATGGTGGATTTCGGCGCCGACTGGCCGCAACGCCCGCTTTATGACTTGCTGACCAAGAAACTGCGCCCCGGCGATGTCTATACCCACATGTATTCCGGCCTGCGCCAGGAACAGGATCCGGTGACCAAGGGCCCGAGCAAGGGCTTCATCGAAGGCCGCGCGCGCGGCATTTACTTCGACACGGGCACCGGCGGCGGCAGTTTCAAATGGTCACTGGCCGTGCCGATGATCAAGCAGGGGTTCAAGCCGGATTCCATTTCCACCGACCTGCATGTCGACAGCATGAACAGCGCCACCAAGGATATTCTGAATGTCGCCAGCAAACTGATGGCAATCGGGCTCAGCTTGCAGGAGGTGGTGGCCGACATGACCGCGCATCCCGCCCATCAGATCAAGCGTGACGATCTGGGCAACCTGTCGGTGGGATCGGTGGCCGATATCGCGGTTTTGAGCCTGCAGAAGGGCCATTTCGGCTTCACCGACATGGTCAATACGCGGGTGGATGGGGCACAAAAGCTGGTGGATGAGCTGACCATCAAGGACGGCCGCATCGTCTATGATCTGAATGGGCTGGAAGCCCTGCCCTGGACCGCAGCGCAGGGCGACAGCCATCTGGATTCCCGCTGGACCACTTTCCCCCGACCGGTTCCGCGTCCCAGCGATGCCGTCACGCTGCACTGAAAACGAGAACGGCGGGAACAGGACTTTCGTCCGTTCTCGCCGTTCTGACTGTGAGTTCTGACCTTTCGATCACCTCTCACAGTAAAGATAACACCGGAACCGGTGGTACGTTCCTGGCACTTTTCTCCGATTTGGGAGCGGGCTAGGGTTCCGGCAAAATTCGATATTTGGAGGATATTTCGTGGCTTTTCCCAAGATCCGCCAGGTCCGCGCCTTTGTGGTGCGCGGCGGCGGGGCCGACTATCACGACCAACCGGGCGGCCACTGGATCGACGACCATATCGCTACCCCGATGTCGCGCTATCCCGAATATCGCCAATCGCGCCAGAGCTTCGGCATCAATGTGCTGGGAACCTTGGTGGTGGAAATCGAGGCGGAGAACGGCGTGACCGGCTTTGCCGTGACCACGGGCGGCGAACCCGCCTGCTACATTGTGGAAAAGCATCTGGCCCGCTTTCTGGAAGGCCGCGATCCGGCAGAGGTCGAGAAAATCTGGGACCAGATGTATTTCTCCACGCAATATTACGGCCGCAAGGGATTGGTCATCAACGCCATCTCGGGCGTCGATCTGGCGCTGTGGGATTTGCTGGGCAAGCTGCGCGGCGAACCGGTGCATCAGCTTCTGGGCGGGGCGGTGCGCGACGAGCTGGTGTTCTATGCCACCGGCGCTCGGCCCGATCTGGCGAAGGAGATGGGTTTCATCGGCGGCAAGATGCCGTTGCACCACGGTCCGGCCGAAAGCGAAGAAGGATTGAACAAGGCGCTGGCCGAAATCGCCGCGATGCGTCAGCGTGTCGGCAAGGACTTCTGGCTGATGCTGGACTGCTGGATGGCGCTGGACCTGAACTATGCCACTCGGCTCGCCACCCGCGCCTGGAATGAATCCGGCCTGAAATGGATCGAGGAGGCGCTGTCGCCGGACGATTATTGGGGCTATCGCGACCTCAAAAAGGCCGTGCCGCCCGGCATGCTGGTCACCACCGGCGAGCATGACGCCACCCGCTGGGGTTTCCGCATGCTGCTGGAAATGGATTGTTGCGACATCATCCAGCCCGACGTGGGCTGGTGCGGCGGCGTTACCGAACTGATCAAGATCGCCAATCTGGCCGATACCCATGGCAAGCTGATGGTGCCGCATGGCTCATCGGTCTATTCCTATCATTTCGTCATTACCCGCCATAACAGCCCCTTTGCCGAATATCTGATGATGGCGCCGAAAGCGGACAAGGTGGTGCCGATGTTCGCCCCCCAGCTTCTGGGCGAGCCTGTGCCGCAGAACGGCCGCATCAAGGCATCGGCGCTGGACAAACCCGGTTTTGGCGTTGAGCTGAACCGCGAAATAACACTCCATCGCCCCTATGCCAGGTAGAGTTGGTCCGTGATGAACCTCGATGGCGATTATGATTATATCGTTGTGGGCGCGGGCTCGGCCGGCTGCGTGCTGGCCAACCGGCTCTCTGCCGATCCTTCCAAACGGGTATTGTTGCTGGAAGCCGGCGGACATGACGACTGGATCTGGTTTCATATCCCGGTCGGCTATCTGTTCCTGATCGGCAATCCGCGCAGCGATTGGATGTTCGAGACCGAGGCGGAGCCGGGCCTCAATGGCCGGAAGCTCAACTATCCGCGCGGCAAGGCGATCGGTGGGTCTTCCAGCATCAATGCAATGCTGTCCATGCGCGGCCAATCGCAGGATTATGACCATTGGCGGCAGTTGGGACTGACGGGCTGGGGCTGGGACGATGTCAAGCCGGTGTTCCGCAATCTGGACCGGCACTTCCTGGGCGATACCGAGCATCACCGGGCCGATGGCGAGCTGTCGGTGGAGCAGCCGCGTGTGCGCTGGCAGGTGTTGGATTCCATCATCGACGCCGCCGAGGAGATCGGCATTCCCAGGATTGACGATCCCAACACCGGCGACAATGAAGGCAGCTATTATTTCCATGTGAACCAGAAGCGTGGGCGGCGCTGGTCGGCGGCACGCGGTTTCCTGAAGCCGGTGCTGCATCGGCCCAATCTGCGGCTTGTCACCGATGTGCAGGCCGAGCGCGTTCTTTTTGACGGCAAGCGCGCCGTCGGCGTGCGCTATCGCCAGGGGAACCAGCTTTTCGAAGCCCGCTGCAGGGGCGAGGTTCTGCTGTCATCGGGCGCCATCGGTTCGATACAGATATTGCAACGATCCGGTGTCGGACCGGGCGCATGGCTGACCCAAGCCGGCATTTCCGTCCTGCATCCCCTGGAAGGGGTTGGCCGCAACCTGCAGGATCATCTGCAGCTGCGCGCCATGTACCGGGTCAGCGGCGTGCAGACCTTGAACGAGGTTTATTATTCCCTGCTGGGCCGGCCCATGATGGGTTTGCAATATGCCCTGTTCAGGCGTGGGCCCATGACCATGGCAGCGTCGCAGCTCTGCATCGTCACCCGGTCAGATCCCTCGCAGGAGCGGGCGAATGTCCAGTTCCACATCCAGCCCTTGTCGCTGGACCGCTTCGGCACGCCGCTGCATCGCTTTCCGGCCATCACGGTCAGTCCCTGCAACCTGCGTCCTTCCTCACGCGGGACGGTGCGGATCACCTCGAGCGCAATGGATGCGCTGCCCAGGATCGCGCCCAACTATCTCTCCACCGAAGAAGACCGCCGCATCGCCGCCGACTGCCTGCGCTTGACGCGCCGCCTGATGCAGCAGCCGGCGCTGGCGCAATACCGGCCGGAAGAATTCCGTCCCGGTCCGGCGGTTACCGACAGTGACGCCGATCTGATCCATGCGGCCGGGGATATCGGCACCACCATCTTCCATCCGGTGGGCACGGCAAAGATGGGCCTGGCCAGCGATCCCACAGCGGTTGTCGACGAACGACTGCGTGTGCACGGGCTCGAGAATTTGCGGGTGATCGATGCCTCGGTGATGCCGACCATCACTTCCGGCAATACCAACACGCCGACGATCATGATCGCGGCCAAGGGCAGTGCGATGGTGCTGGAAGACGCGCGGCTCAGGTAACCGGGGCCGGGTTGAACAAGGTCAAATCATTGTGCAGGCCCCAGCGGTCGGCCCAGACCTGCTTCCTGCCGCTCGCCACATCCAGCATCAGCTGGAACAGTTCCCAGCCCACCTGCTCGATGGTCTTCTCGCCGGTGGCGATGGCGCCGGCATCCAGGTCGATCAGATCGTTCCAGCGCCTGGCCAGCTCGCTGCGGGTGGAAACCTTGATCACCGGCACGGCGGCCAGGCCATAGGGTGTGCCACGGCCCGTGGTGAAGACGTGCAGGTTCATGCCTGACGCCAATTGCAAAGTACCGCAGACAAAATCGCTGGCGGGCGTGGCGGCGAATACCAAGCCACGATTTCGCACTTTCTCGCCCGGCGCCAATACGGCGTTGATGGCACTGGTGCCGGATTTTGCGACCGAACCCAGCGACTTTTCGATGATATTGGAAAGGCCACCCTTCTTGTTGCCGGGGGTGGTATTGGCGCCACGGTCGACGCCGCCTTTGGTCAGATAGTCGTCATACCAGCGCATCTCGCGCACCAGCGCTTCAGCCACGTCCCTGGTGGCGGCACGGGGGGTGAGCAGATGAATGGCGTCGCGCACCTCCGTCACTTCCGAGAACATCACGGTGGCGCCGGCGCGCACCAGGAGGTCGGCGCAATAGCCCAGCGCCGGATTGGCGGTCAGGCCGGAAAAAGCATCACTGCCGCCGCACTGCATGCCCACGATCAGCTCGGAAGCGGGCACGGTCTCGCGCTTCCTCTCATTCAACACTTTCAGCCGCGCCTCGACCTTTTCCATGATGCCGTCGATCATGGCGCCAAAGCCGACAAAGGCTTCGTCCTGCAGGCGCAAGGTGCCGGTCTCTTGGCCTTTCGGCAAAAGGCGCTCGGGCACCAGCTTTTCACAGCCCAGGCCCACCACCAGCACTTCGCCGCCAAAGTTGGGATTGTTGGCCAGGTTCTGCAGGGTGCGGATCGGCACCACGGCCTGGGGCGCATTGATCGCCACGCCGCAACCATAGGCGTGGGTCAATACCACCACATCATCCACATTGGGATATTTGGGCAGCAGCTCGGCCTTAATGCGCTTGAGCGCAAATTCCATAGTGCCGGCGACGCACTGCACGCTGGTGGAGACGGCCAGGATATTCTTGGTCCCAACGGTGCCGTCGGCATTGCGATAGCCTTCAAACGTGTAGCCGGTCAGCGGCTCGGGTTTCGGCGGCGGGCGAGTCGCCATTTCCAGCTGGTCCAGCGGCGGGGCGCTGCCCATCACCACATTGTCTTCGTTGACCCAGTCGCCCCGCTTGATCGCGCCCTTGGCGGTGCCGATCACTTCGCCATAGCGGACGATGTTGCCGCCATCGGCGATATCCGCCAGCGCCACCTTGTGACCCTGGGGCACGAAGTGATTCAGCACCAGGCCATCGGGGAATTGCGTGCCCGCCGGCAGGCCCAGTCCGTTCACCACAATGGCGACATTGTCGCCGGGGGCGACCTGAATGCGGCGCGGCGCCTCGTGCGGCGGCTTGTTCTGGATATTCATGCAGGGATTATAGACCCCCTCAACGGACCAGACAGGGCTTTTTGGGGTCGAATTTCCAACCCGGGATCAGGAATTGCATGGCCGCCGCGTCATCCCGCGCCCCCAGATCCAGGGATTTATAGATGCCATGCGCCTTTTCGATTTCGGCCATGTCGATCTCGACGCCCAACCCACCTCGTTTGGGAACGTCGATCAGCCCGCCCTTGATCTGAAAGGGTTCCCGGGTCAGGCGCTGGCCATCCTGCCAGATCCAGTGGGTATCGATGGCGGTGATGTTACCCGGCGCTGCGGCGGCGACATGGGTAAACATGGCCAGCGACACATCGAAATGATTGTTGGAATGGCTGCCCCAGCGCAGATCGCGGTCGGCGCACATCTGGGCGACGCGCACGCTGCCGCGCATGGTCCAGAAATGCGGATCGGCCAGGGGGATATCGACCGAACCCAGATCGACCGCATGCACCATCTGCCGCCAGTCGGTGGCGATCATGTTGGTGGCGGTGGGCAGGCCGGTGGCGCGGCGGAATTCCGCCATGATCTCGCGCCCCGAATAGCCGGCTTCGGCGCCACAGGGGTCCTCGGCATAGGCCAGAATATCGCCGCGGCCCTTGCACAGGCTGATGGCTTCTTTCAGTGACCATGCGCCGTTGGGATCAAGCGTGATGCGCGCCTTGGGGAAGCGCCTGGCCAGGCCTTCGATGGCTTTCATCTCATCGCGGCCATCCAGCACGCCGCCCTTGAGCTTGAAGTCATTGAAGCCGTAGCGCGCATAAGCGGCTTCGGCCAGCCGCACTATCGCTTCGGGCGTCAGGGCTTCCTCGTCACGCAGACGGATCCAGTCATCGCCCTTCTGGTCGTGCCGATAAGGCAAATTGGTTTTTTTCCGGTCGCCGACAAAGAAGAGATAACCCAGCATCTCCACCTTGTCGCGCTGCTGGCCTTCACCCAGCAAGGCAGCGACGGGCACATCCAGATGCTGACCCAGAAGATCGAGCAGGGCGCATTCCAGCGCCGCCTGCACATGCACGGTGGTGCGCAGGTCGAAGGTCTGCAAGCCGCGGCCACCGGCATCGCGATCGGCGAAACGACGGCCCACTTCCGAAAGCACATTGTTCCAGGCGCCCAGGCCCGTGCCGATCACCAGATCACGGCTGTCTTCCAGGGTCTGGCGGATCTTCTCGCCACCCGGCACCTCGCCCACGCCGGTATTACCCGCGCTATCGGTCAGGATCACCAGATTGCGGGTGAAATAGGGGGCGTGGGCCCCCGACAGGTTCAGCAGCATGCTGTCCTGACCCGCGACGGGAATGACTTTCATTTCCGTGACGCGCGGCGCGCCCGTGACTTTTTCCGACATCGGAAACCTCAGCTGATGGTCTTGAGTACCACGCGCTTGATTTCGCCCGTGATGAAGAGATAGGCGATCATGGCGACGATGGAGTGGGCGAAAAGAAAGATCAGCGCCACATTCCAGCTGTTGTGGGTGGCATCCAGGATGTAACCGATGCCCAGCGGCGTGAAGATGCCCGCGGCATTGCCGAACAGGTTGAAGATCGCGCCCGAAATGCCGGTGGCTTCGCGCGGCGCTGCGTCCGACATCACGGCCCAGCCCAATGCCGCCACGCCCTTGCCAAAGAAGGCGACGGCCATGAAAAGCATGATCCAGAGCTGGCTGTCAGTGTAATTGCACAAAAGGATGGCGCAGGAGATCACCAGTCCGACGACAATGGGAATCTTGCGCGCCGGCGACAGCGCCATGCCGCGCTTGAGCAGGAAGTCCGACACCACCCCGCCCAGCACGCCGCCGACAAAGCCGGCAATGGCAGGACCCACCGCGGCGAAGCCCGCATGGGCAAGGCTCATGTGACGCGCCTTGATGAGATAGATCGGAAACCAGGTGGCGTAGAAATAGGTCAGGGCGGTGATGCAATATTGCGCCAGATAGATGCCCAGCAGCATGCGGTTGGCCAGCAGTTGGCCCATGCAGTCCCACTGGATCTTTTGCGGCGCGCCGGCCGGGCGGTCCAGATTCACCAGCGCGCCATTCTGTTCGATATAGTCGTATTCGCGCTTGCTGATCTGCTTGTGGCGCGACGGCGAATGCACCACAGCCGCGAACAGCGCCGCGCCGATCAGGCCGATGCCGCCCATCGCCAGGAAGACGCTGCGCCAGCCATAATTCTGCGCCAGAAACCCCATCAGGGGCGAAAAGGCCACCAGCGAAAAATATTGCGAGGCATTGAAGATGGCGCTGGCGGTGCCGCGCTCGGAATGGGGAAACCAGTTGGCGACGATGCGTGCATTGGCGGGGAAGCTCGGGCATTCCGCGAAACCCAGGGCAAAGCGCAGCACGAACAGGCTGATCAGCACGGGCACTGGCGCCAGCCAGGTGACAAAGGCCTGAGCGGCGGTGAATACCGCCCACAGGGTGATGGACCAGAGATAGACCGGGCGCGAGCCATAGCGGTCCAGCAGCGCGCCGCCCGGAATCTGCCCGATGACATAGGACCAGCCGAAGGCCGAAAAGATGGTGCCCAGCTGGACGTTGGAGAGATGCATCTCCGCCGACAGCGGGGCGCCGGCAAACGACATGGTGGCGCGGCTGGCATAGTTGATGGAGGAGACGACGAACAGGACCGTGATGATCCAGAAACGGACATGGCTGTTGCGCGTGTCGTCGCCCGGCGCATCGACAGTGCTCATGATCGCTCAACCCCCGAAAATGCGGCCGTTTGCAGGGCCTTATTGGCCAAAATAGGCAGGGCGAGAGTGGCCCGTCCAAGCCAAAGGTTCAAGCGATCAATGCGCCGATTGGATCAATAGAGGCTGTCGTCATTGGATGCTGCAAGCGCGTCCATTTCGTCCGGCGCTTCCGGCTCGGGCCGCAGCAAATCCAGGAACGCCGCCAGCGCCGGATTGTCGTTATCGCTGCGCCAGGCGGCATAAAGTTCGACCGGCGCGGGCGGATCGGTTTCCACCGGGCGGAAATGCACATCGTCGAAATGCAGTGACTGGGCGGCTTCGGGCACCAGCGCGGCGCCGATCCCAGCCCTGACCAACGCCAGCATGGAATGAATCTGGCTGAGCGACTGGATGGCGATGGGCGACACGCCTTCGGCTTCGAACAATTCGTCCAGCATGTCGTGGAAATAGCGCGCGCCTTCGGCTGAATACATGATCAGCGGGCGGCGGTCGAAATCGGTCAGCGTGAGGGTTGCTTCCACCAGCCGCTGGTCGCCCACCGGCAGCGCCGCCACCAGCCGTTCTTCCGCCACCTTCAGCACGGTGAATTCGCCGCGCCCGATCGGCGGCCGCAACAATCCGATATCGATGCGGCCGGTGAGCAGGCTTTCCATCTGCTCGGACGAGACCATCTCTTTCAGCACCACGTCGATGTTGGGAGCATGGCTGGCGCGCTGCAGCAGCAGGCGCGGCAGGAAGCTGTAGCCGCTGGTGGCTGTGAAACCCAAGGCGATGGTGCCGGCTTCGCCAGAGGCGATGCGCCGGGTCGCCAGCGCGGCGCTTTCAGTCAGCCGCAGAATCCGGCGGGCTTCCAGCAGAAACACCCGCCCCGCCGGGGTCAGCTTTACCGCGCGGCTGGTGCGATCCAAAAGTTTTACCCCCAGCACATGCTCCAGCAGCTGGATCTGCCGCGATAATGGCGGCTGGGTCATGTTCATGCGCGCCGCCGCGCGGCCGAAATGCAGTTCCTCGGCGGCGGCAACAAAACAGCGAAGCTGGCGCAGCTCGAATTGCGACCAGAAGGACGGGCCTGTCATGGACCTATCCTATAGCGAAAAAAGGATTTTTCCTAAACCGGCTTGGCGGCGTCTATCAGCTTTTTCAGGCGGGCGAGCTGGTCGGCCGAAAGATCGGTCAAGGGCGCGCGCACCGGGCCGGCATCGCGGCCGACCGCCTTCATGCCCGCCTTGACGATGGAAACGGCATAGCCCTTGTTCTCGTTGCGGATGGCGATATAGGGCAACACGAATTCCTTCAGCCCCTGCATCACCTTGGCATGGTCCTTGGCGCGCACCGCGTCATAAAAGGCCAGCGCCCATTCCGGCATGAAATTGTAGATGGCCGAGGAATAGGTGGTCACGCCCATCTCCAGATAGGGCAGGGCGAAGGTTTCCGCGGTGGGCAGGCCGCCAATATATGTCAGCCGGTCGCCCAGCCGGGCATAAATGCGCATCATCAGCTCGATGTCGCCGACGCCGTCTTTGAAACCCACCAGGTTGGCGTTGCGCTCGCACAGGCGGGCGAGCGTCTCGCCGTTCAGGATGGCATTGTCCCGGTTGTAGACGATCACGCCGATCCTGGTCGCCTTGCAGACCGCCTCGATATGGGCCGCCAGACCTTCCTGGGTGGGGACCATCAGATAGGGCGGGAAAAGCAGGATGCCATCGGCGCCGTTGGCCTCCGCCGATTTGGCGAGATCCACCGCCATCGCGGTGCCATAACCGCAGCCGGCGATCACCGGAATCTGGCCGCCCGTCTCCTTCACCGCCGCCGCGACCACTTGGCCCACTTCGGCTGGGGTCAGCGAAAAGAACTCACCTGTCCCGCCGGCGGCGAACAGACCGGTCAGGCGCTTGAAGCCCAGCAGCCAGGCGCAATGTTCGCGATAGGGGCCTTCGTGAAAGCGGAAGTCCGCATCGAAATGGGTGACCGGAAAGGACAAAAGCCCTTTGGCCAGGACCTGCGCCATCTCGACAGGCGACAACTTGCTCATCAACTGCTCCTGAACTCTGGAATTTTCGGCGAAACTAGTGGCCGCTTTCTAGCGGGTCCAAGCCAAACTGGCTATCAAACGATGCGGTTTTTGCATGGCCATGATAGGAAAAGCCAAACCATAAACGGGGAAACCGGGTGAACCGCAGGGACATTCTGAAAGCCACGGGGGCCAGCATGATCGCGAGCCAGTTGCCGGCCCAAGGGGCAACCACCACGGCAACCGGCGGTTGGGACAAGGCCAAGCTGGAACAGGCCGCGTCGCTGATGGCGGGCTGGGTCAAGGACGGCCGGGTGGAAGGCGCCTCTATTCTGGTGACGCAAGGCCGGCATGTGTTCGTTCGCAATTTTGGCACCGCCAAGGGGCCCGAGCCGGTCTTCCTGCTGGCATCCATTACCAAGCCGATGACGGCGGCGGCCGTGATGAGCCTGGTGGATCAGGGTCAGCTCTCGCTGGACGATCGCGTGGTGAAATTCTTTCCGGCCTTCACCGGTGACGGCCGCGAGACGATCACCATTCGCAACCTGTTGACGCACACCGCCGGCCTGCCGGACATGCTTTCCAATGACGAAATGTTGCGCCAGGAGCACGCGACATTGGCGGATTATCGCGACGGCGCGCTGAAGGCGCCGCTGAAATTCCCGCCGGGCACCAGATATTCCTATGCCAGCATGGGCATCCTTCTTTCGGCCGAGATCGCGCAGAAGATCACCGGCAAGCCCATCGCCGATATCGTGGAAGAGCGCGTGTTCAAGCCGCTGGCCATGAACCATACCGGTTTCGGGTTGCGCGGCCGCGACAATGCCACCACGGTGCCCGGCCAGGCAGCGCCCGCGATGACGGAAGAAGGCAAGAAAAGCTGGGCCGACTGGAACTGGAACAGCAGCTATTGGCGAAATCTCGGCGCGCCCTGGGGCGGGGCGCTGGGTTCGGCGGCAGACGTCAACCGTTTCTATCGCGAATTCCTGGACCAGCGCGGGACCATCATGAAGCCGGTCAATGAACGGCTGATGATCACCAATCAAAGTCCGCCAGGTGTGAAACCCAGCGGCCTGGGTTTCGATCTGCCGCCCGGTGCGGGTGCATCGGCCACGGGTCCGCGCACCTTCGGTCACAACGGCTCGACCGGAACCTATTCCTGGGCCGATCCTGACACCGGCACCATCTGCGTGATTCTGACCACGCTTTATGAGGCGGCGGTGCGTCCGCATCCCGCCCATCTGGCCGGCGATCTGGTGGCGCAGGCAGTGGCCAAGGCCTGAAGAAATTGGTTAGCGCTATCAGCTAGGCCGTGCTTTAGTCGCCGCGCCTGTCTGCTGGAGGGTTTGATGGATCGCCGCTCTTTTATCGGCGCTGGCTTCTATGCCGCGCTGCTTTCCGATGCCAAGGCCGCGGGGACCAGCCGGGCGCCGCGCTTGCGCATCCGCGAAGTGCGCGCCATCCGTCTCAAGAACGGATTCAACAGCCGCTTTGTGCGCGTCTATACCGAGGAAGGCCTGACCGGCACCGGCGAGTGCGTGGATTCGGTCGGCACCGAATACATCATCAACAAGAACTTCAATGTGATGCTGAAGGGCCGCGACCCGCTGGATATCCAGGGCATCCTTGCGGACTTCTGGGGCTATCACAAAGTCGATCTGGGCGGGGGGCCGTCGGCCATGTTCATGCATGGCCAGGGCGGACCTTACCTCACCGCCGTCAGCGGCATCGAGATGGCGCTGTGGGACCTGGCGGGCAAGGCCTTCGGCCTGCCCATCCATCACCTGATCGGCGGCAAGATGCGCGACCGGGTGCCGGTCTATCTGCATGCCGCCAATCCCGATATCGCACGCAAGATTTTCGACGAGACCAAGACCAAGGTCATCAAGGTCGGGCTGGATTATTCCGATGACAGCTGGTCGATCAGGAAAGGCTTTGAGCCAACAAGGCCCTACGATCTGCACATGACCAACGATCAAGTGGATGACGTGGTCAATTTCTTTGCCGGCTTCCGCAAGGCGCTGGGCAAGGATGTCGAGATCGCGCTGGAATGCCATGCCCATTACGACACCGAGACCGGCATCCAGATCTGCAACCAGATCGAGCCCTACCGCCCGTTATGGGTGGAAGAGCCGGTGCCCAGCGACAATGTCGAATCCATGCTGCGCATCCGAAACAACACGCGGGTACCGATCGCCGCGGGCGAAAATATCTACACCCGCTATGGCTATCGGCCGTTCTTGGAAAAGGAAGCGCTGTCGATCATCCAGCCCGACTTCACCAAGACGGGCGGGCTGTTCGAAGGCATGAAGATCGCCAACATGGCGGAGACTTATAATATCCCGGTGGCGCCGCATGGCGTGTGCAGCCCGCTGGGCACCCTGGCGATTACCCATGTTTGCGGCGTGATCCCCAACCTGCTGGTACAGGAATTCACCCAATATCGGGACAAGGCCTTCACCGAATTGTGCGATCCCGTTAAGCTGGACGCCGAAGGTTTTCTGCCGGTGCCCGATGCGCCGGGCATCGGCATCGGTCTGAACGAAGACGCGGTGAAAGAGCGGCTGGATCCCGAATTCAAGATGCTTTGATGCCCTTCTGCTGGGCCAGGTCGAAGATCTGGTCCATCGGTACCCATTTCTGCCCCGGCGCCGCGTGGGGCAGGGCCTTCTGGAAGCCCCACATCAGGCTTTCCCATTCGTCATATTCGGCGGGGATGGGCCTCGCGCGCGGATAGTCGTCGGCGACAGTGGCGATCATGACCATGCGGTCGCCGGTGCGCCAGATTTCCATGCCTTCGATCCCCTGGGCGCGGATATCGTCCACGATCTCGGGCCAGACCCTGCCGGGACGGTGAAACTGCTCGTATTCCACGATTTTCGCGGGGTCGTTGACGAGATCCAGGGCGAAACAAAGGCGGCGGCTCATTTTGATATTCTCTCCCAAGGGCTTGGACTATAAGAGCCTCCTTCCCGCTCAGGAGCAATCATGGCGTCCTATCTTCGGCTGCATCCGACCGACAATGTCGTGGTCGCGGTGAACGGCCTTTCCCCCGGCGACATCGTCGATGATGTGAAAATCATCCGGCGCATCCCGCCTGGCCACAAGGCTGCCGTGCGCGCCATCAAGAAGGATGAGCCCGCGCTGAAGTTCGGCCAGATTATCGGTTTCGCGACACAGGACATTGTGCCCGGCGACTGGGTGCATGAGCATAACATCGCCTTTCATGCGGTGGACCGCGACTATCAGTTCGAGGTTGACGCCAGGGACCCCGCGCCGCTGTCCGGCGCCACCTTCCAGGGCTTTCGCCGCGCCAACGGCAAATTCGGCACACGCAACTATCTGGGCATCCTTACCAGCGTGAATTGTTCGGCCACCGTGGCGCGCTTTATCGCGCGGGAAGTCGAAAAGCGCGGCCTGCTCGACGATTTCCCGGAAATCGACGGCGTGATCCCCTTGGTGCATGGCCATGGCTGCGGCATGGCGAGCCAGGGCGAAGGCTATGAAGTGCTCAAGCGCACCCAATGGGGCTATGCCGCCAATCCCAACATGGGCGCGGTGCTGATGGTAGGTCTGGGCTGCGAGACCTTCCAGATCGCGCGCTGGAAACAGGCCTATAATATCGCCGAAAGCGACACCTTCCGCTCGCTCACCATTCAGGACACGGGCGGCACGCAGAAGGCCATCGAAGCCGGCATTGCCGCGGTGCGCGACATGTTGCCGGCGGCCAATGCGGTGAAGCGCGAAACCGCGCCGGCGTCGGAACTGATGCTGGCTCTGCAATGCGGTGGCAGCGACGGCTATTCCGGCATCACTGCCAATCCGGCGCTGGGGGCTGCGGTCGATCTTCTGGTGGCCCATGGCGGCACCGCGATCCTGTCCGAGACGCCGGAAATTTATGGCGCCGAACATCTGCTCACCCGCCGCGCCGCGCCCGAGGTCGGCAAGAAGCTGATCGAGCGCATCCGCTGGTGGGAAGATTATACCAACCGCAACGCCGGCAGCATGAACAACAATCCCTCGCCCGGCAACAAGGCGGGCGGGCTGACCACCATTCTGGAGAAGTCGCTGGGCGCGGCGGCCAAGGGCGGCACCACCCGGCTGAAGGCCGTGGTGGAATATGCCGAACCGGTGACTGCCAAGGGCTTCGTCTTCATGGACACGCCCGGCTACGACCCGGTCTCGGCGACGGGTCAGGTGGCGGGCGGCGCCAATATCCTCTGCTTCACCACCGGCCGCGGCTCGGCCTATGGCTGCAAGCCGACGCCCTCGATCAAGCTCGCTACCAACACGCCCGTCTATGAGCGCATGACCGACGACATGGACATCAATTGCGGCGATGTGCTGGACGGCGTTTCCATCGCCGACAAGGGCAAGGAAATCTTCGATCACATCTTGAAGATCGCCTCCGGCGAGCGCTCCAAGTCCGAAAAACTCGGCTATGGCGATGCCGAATTCGTGCCCTGGCAGATCGGCGCAACCATGTAGCGCCTCCCCCTTTTTTCCGCTTAACTGCGGAACAACGGGCTCGAGATCCGGCACAAGGGGCGGAAATGAAGTTACCAATCGTAGAAAAGCGCTACGTCATCCCCTTTGCGCTGACCGCGACCCTGTTCTTTGCCTGGGGGCTGGCATCGCAGTTCAACGATCTGCTGCTGCACCATTTCCAGAAGGCCCTGGATTTGACGCGGCCCCAGGCCAGCCTCACCCAGTTCGCCTTTTATATCGGCTATTTCTGCGCGCCCTTGCCGGCCGCCATGATCATCCGCCGGCTGGGCTACAAAAAGACCATCATCGCCGGTCTGGCGCTTTATGCCGTTGGCGCCTTCCTGTTCGTGCCGGCGGCGCATCTGCGCATCTATGGCATCTTCCTGGCGGCGCTTTACATCATCGCCATCGGCGCGGGCTTTCTGGAAACCAGTGCCAATCCCTACATCACCATCCTGGGCGATCCCAGGACGGCATCGCCGCGATTGAACTTTGCCCAGGCCTTTAATGGTGTCGCCACCGTGCTGGGTCCGCTGGTCGGCGGCTATGTGATTTTTTCCGGCGTCGAATACACGCCGGCGCAGATGGCGGCAATGGGACCCGCCGCGGTCGACCATTGGCGCGCGCAGGAAGCCGCCGCCGTCGGGCCGCCCTATCTGGTGCTGGGCATATTGATGGTGGTGATCGCGTCGGCCATCGCCATCACCAAATATCCGCCGCTGCGCCCCGATGTTACGCCGCAAACGGCTCGCTCGCCCTTTGCGGTACTGGCGCGCCCGCGTGTCCTTTATGCCGTGGTGGCGCAATTCTTCTATGTCGGCGCCCAGGTCGGGACCTGGAGCCTGCTGGTGGATTTCGCGCAGGAAGCCGCGCATGTCCCCGAGCGGGCTGGGGCACAGATCTATCTGGAGGCAACCATGATCGCCTTCTGTGTCGGCCGCTTTGTCGGCGCCTGGCTGCAGCGGACCATCAACCCACCGCGCCAGCTGATGCTCTATGCCGGCTGCAACATCATCCTATGCTGTCTTGCCGCAACCTTGGGCGGCTTTCCCAGCGTCTGGGCGCTGGTGGCGACCAGCTTCTTCATGTCCATCATGTTCCCCACCATCTTCGCGCTGGGGCTGGAGGGATTGGGACATGAGACCGAATTCGCTTCCAGCTTCATCGTCATGGCGATCTGTGGTGCGGCAGTGGTGCCGCCGCTGATGACCCTGTTCGCTTCTTTCACCGGTGCGCTGCATTGGAGCATGTTCATCCTGGCAGCCTGCTATGCCGTCGTCGTGAGTTTCGGGCTGCTTGCGCCAAAGCTGAGGACCACATGATCGCGCAGCGTGCGCTTGGCAAGACCGGGTTGAAAGTCACCGAACTGGGCTTTGGCACCGCGCCGCTGGGCAATCTGTTCCAGCCGCTGCGGGACGAGACGGCGCAGGCGACCTTGGCGGCCGCGGAAGCGGCAGGCTTCGGCTATTACGATACCGCGCCTTTTTACGGCTTCGGCCTGTCGGAACGGCGGCTTGGTGATGCCCTGCGCGCGCGCAAGGATATTGTGCTGTCTACCAAGGTCGGCCGGTTGCTGAAGCCGGTGCCCGGCCCGGTCGATGAGACACAGGTCCGTCACGGTTATGCCACGCCGATGCCGTTCGAGCCGGTTTATGACTATTCCTATGACGCGGTGATGCGCTCCTACGAGGCCAGTCTGCAGCGGCTGGGGCTCTCGAGAATCGATATTCTTTATATCCATGATATCGGCCGACTGACCCATGGCGAGCAAAACGCGGCGCGCATGGCGGAACTGACAAGGGGTGGCGGGCTGAAGGCCCTGGAGGAGTTGCGTGAAAGCGGCGCCATCGCGGGCTTCGGCATGGGTGTCAATGAGATTGAAGCCTGCCTGGACGTGATGGAGCATGCCCGGCTGGATGTGATCCTGCTGGCCGGCCGCTATACCCTGTTGGAACAGACCCCGCTGGATGAACTGTTCGTGCTTTGCGAGAAGGTTGGCACCGCGATCGTGATCGGGGGACCGTACAATTCCGGCATCCTGGCGGTCGGCACCAAGACCGGCGCGCCGCTCTATTACAATTACGAGCCCGCGCCGGCGCATGTGATCGAACAGGTGCGCCGTATCGAAGCGGTTTGCGACCGACATGGTGTGCCGCTGGCCGCGGCGGCGCTGCAGTTCCCGCTGGCGCACAAGCTGGTTGCCAGTGTCATTCCCGGACTGGATTCGCCGCAGCGCGTCAGCCAGGCCATGGCGCTTTATCGTCATAAGATCCCTGCCGCGCTGTGGCAGGATCTCATCCAGGAAAAACTGGTTCGCGCCGACGCGCCGCTCCCCAATTAGCATCGGACCATGATCGTCGATGCCCATCAGCATTTCTGGGACCCGGCACGTGGCGATTATGGCTGGCTGACGCCGGACAATCCCATCCATCGCGTTTTTTCGACCGCCGATCTGCGCCCGCTGCTGATCCAGGCCGGAGTGGATGCGACAATTCTGGTCCAGGCCGCGCCTACCCCGGCCGAGACCGATTACATGCTCGCCATCGCCAGGAAGACGCCCTGGGTGATGGGTGTGGTGGGCTGGATTGATCTGCTGGCGCCCGATGCTGCTGATCAGGTGCGCCACAGAGCCAGTGACCGCCACTTCCTGGGCGTGCGGCCAATGCTGCAGGACCTGGAAGATCCCGACTGGATCCGCCAACGCAGGCTTGATCCTGCGCTGAATGCCATTGCCGCCGAGGGTTTGGTGTTCGACGCCCTGATTCTGCCGCACCAGATCGACGCCATCACCGAACTGGCGGCGCGCCATCCCCAGCTGTCCATTGTGCTGGATCACAGTGCCAAGCCGAAGCTGGGCCAGGTTGATGCCATGGCCGGCTGGGCGCGCGATCTCGAAAAGCTGGCCGCTGCCCCGAATGTTACCTGCAAGGTCAGCGGACTTCTGACGGAGCTGCCGCCGGGTGGCCGCCGCGAGGATGTCATTGCCGCAATCGGTGTGCTGTTCGACCTGTTTGGCCCAAAGAGGCTGCTCTGGGGCAGCGACTGGCCCGTTCTCACGCGGGCGGGCGACTATCACGGCTGGTTCGAGCTGGCGCGCGAGGCCGTCGCCTACAAAGAGTCCAGTGCCGTGCGCGCGGTAATGGGAGAAAATGCCATGCGCGTTTATCGCCCCAATCTGCAGGGCCGTCACATCCGCGCCTGATTTGTCGCCCAGTGTCGTGGTTTCGACGTTCGCAATCTCATCGATATCAGGGCTTATGGCGAACGTCGAAACCAAAACGACACTGGGAATCAATGAGTTGCGAGTGTCCTTCGATTCCGAAATTTGCCCGGAGCCCGATATAGATATCATGCGAATTTCGGAATCGGGACACGAGCCTGTCATCGCGTTAGTCTGCCGGTGGGGCACTGGAGCGATGGCTTGAAACGGCGGCATTGGCTGGCGTTGATTCTGTTTGGCGTGACGGCAGCCTTGCTGGCGCTGTGGCTGGCGCGCGCCTTTCTGGTTGCCCGCTATGCCCGCGCCTATTTCCGCAATCATGGCATCGATGCCGCCGTGGAGATCGGGGAACTGGGATTTTCCGGAGTTTCCGGCCGTTTCGCGCTGGGGCCGCCGGATACGCCCGATCTCGCGGCGCAAAACATCGAACTGAAATTCGATCCCCTGCAATGGAAACCGGTCGTGGTCGAGGTGCGCCTGATCCGCCCCGTGTTGCGCGCGCAGGTGGATGCCGACGGCAAGGTGACCCTGGGCTCATTGCAAGGCTGGATCGATTCTCTCGGCCAGCAAAAGGGGAAGTCGGAATATGTCAGCGATAATCTTGCGGTCTCCCTGACCGGCCTGCGCGCGATGTTGGCGACACCGGCCGGCGCTGTGGAAGTGGATGGCGATGTCCGGCTGCTGCGCAATGTGCCTGTTTTTGCCGCCCTGCATGCCGCGCCCGCGACACTGATCTGGAAAGGCGCAAATGTCGGTCTGTGGGCCGCCAGCCTGACCTATGAAGGCGATCGTGCTGCCATTCATTTCTTGGGCGATGCGGCCTATGCGGGACAATCGGCGCGTGGTGTGGAGGCCATGCTTGATCTTTCCGGGCTGCGCTGGTCCGGCCGAAATCTATCCGCCCGGCTGGCGCGCTTGCAAGCCAGCGCACAGTCCGCCGGCCTGATATCCGGGCCGAGGCTCGATCTGACCGCGAGCAATTTGAAAGTTGCGGGTACGGATATCAGCGCGGACCTCTCCGCCACAGCGAGTGGTGGCGCTCATGTCAATCTTGCGGTCCCACGTGGTGCAGCCCTGGGCAGGGCGCTCGCGGCCAACCTGACGCATCTGGATGTGAATTTCGCGGGCCATGTCGAAAAGCGCGGCGCCGTGATCAGCGCGCAATTCCCCGCACCGGTCACGGTCAAGGGGGCGCGTGGAGCGGCCTTGCAGTTTGCCGGTTTGACCTTGTCTGGTTCGCCCGATGCCCTGCACGCATCTTTCCAGACCGTTCTCGGTGGCGGTGGTTTGCCGCTGCTAAAGGTTTCCGTGAGCGATCTGGCATGGGGGGCCGGTGCGCTCACCGCCAACGCCAGCCTCAACACACGCCTCAGCTATGCCATGCTGCATGACGCGGCACTTTCCGCCAGCGGTACGCTGTCCTGGCAATCGGGGCGTTATGCCTTCACGTCCAAGGCGTGCGGCCGCTTCAATCTGGCTGCTTTTCATCCCGGGGCCAGCGATCTCGCCAGGAATATTCGCACCACCATCTGCCCTGCCGGTGGCGGGCCATTGATTGCGGGTGAGGGTGCGCATTGGAAATTCTCCGGCATGGCGCGTGGCGCATCGGCTTTCCTGCCGCTCGCCAATGCCCAAGCCGATCAGGTCGCCGGCGCACTGGCTTTTGCGGGCGTGGGCGGCGACTTCAAGGGCCAGGTTTCCCGTCTCACTGGCCGGATATCCGACAAGGCAGCGTCGGCGCGATTCAAGCCGGTGTTGGGCAGCGGCAACGTCGCCCTGGCAAAGGGTGTGTGGCGCGGAAAATTCGCCGTCAGCAGCGAAAAGAAAATCCCGTTGGGGGATGTCACCTTCCAGCATGTGATGAAGACCGGTCTGGGCTCCGCCCATATTGCCGCCCCGAATCTTGTTTTCGCGCCGGACAAGCTTGCGCCCCAGGATCTTTCGGCATTGCTGGTTGCCTTCCGCAAGGCCCAGGGCACGGCCAGTTTCCAGGGCGACGTGTCCTGGACCCGCGACGCGATCACCAGCCGCGGTACGCTTGATATCGGCAGCCTGGATTTCCTCACGCCATTGGGGACAGCGCACGCCATCAAGACCAAATTGGAGTTCACCTCGTTGTTGCCGCCGCGCACTGCGGAAAACCAGCACATCACCATTTCTCGGATCGACTGGACCTTGCCATTCAGCAGCGTGGACCTGCGCTTCTCCTTCGATCCCGCCTTGATAAAGGTGGATGCCCTTTCCAGCGGCTGGGCCGACGGAAAGGCCAGCCTGGATGCCTTCAGCGTCAATCCCTCCCGGCCGGGGCGCGTTTCTGGCGCGGCCCGGTTTCAGTCCATCACCCTGGATTCGCTGATCGCCGCATCCAACCTAGGCAGCAAGCTCAAGCTGACCGGCAAGATTTCCGGCCACGTGCCGTTCACCTTCGGCCCCGATGGCTTGCGCATCACAAACGGCCATATCGCATCCGACGGGCCGGGCCGGCTGTCGGTCGACCGTTCGCTATGGATGCAGGGCGAGGCCGCCATTTCCAGCAATGCGGTACAGGATTTCGCCTACCAGGCCCTGGAAAACCTGGCCTTCGACAGCATGAATGCCGAACTCAATTCGCTTCCGGGCGGCCGCCTGCAGATCGTCTTTCACATCAAGGGCCGGAGCGATCCTCCCAAGCCCCAGACGGCAGACGTCGCCATTGCCGACATCATCAACGGCACCGCACTTTACAAGCCCATCCCCTTGCCCAGCGGCACGCCCATTGACCTGACCCTGGATACCTCCCTTAATTTTGACGAACTCTTGAAGTCCTATGCGGAAGCATGGTCAAAGAGTCTCAGTCCGCAGGGGGCTGCGGATGCACCTGGAGCAAAGCCATGAAGCAGATGCTTTTTGCCGCCTGCGCCTTGATCGTGCTGGGCGGTTGCACACCGACCATCCGGGTCGAAGTCGCGCCCATCAATATTTACGCCAAGCTGGATGCCGATGTCCGGATCAAGCTGGACAAGGAAGTCCAGACTGCCATCCAGCAGAACCCCGATCTCTTTTAATCTGAAGGACGCCATCACATGCGCAACTTCAAATTCGTGATCCTCGCCGCTGCGAGCTTGATGCTGGCCAGCCCGGCTTTCGCGGACCTGGCCAGCGACAAGGCCGCGGTGGATGCCGCCAAGGTGGCGGGCAAGGTCGGCGAGCAGGCCGATGGCTATTTGGGAATCGTCGGCGGTGCCGACGCCGGCCTGTCGTCTGCGGTCGATAACATCAATGCCGGCCGACGCACCGTCTACAGCCAGACCGCTGCCAAATCGGGGGTCACGCCCGATGCGGCCGGCCAGGCGACCGGCGCCCAGCTGATCGCCAAGACCCCCTCGGGCCAATATATCAAGCCCCTGGGCGGCGCCTGGACAAAAAAATAAGCGCGGCAGCGGGACCAAGAAGTAGCCCAGCGTCAGGCCAGATCCACCGCCACCACTTCATGCAGGCGGATCTTGGGCACTTCCACCACCAGCCGCGCGCCATCGCGTGAGGTTTTCGGCGTTACGCCGCTTTCCAGCAGCCTGACCGCGCCGACTTTCGCGCCTGCCGGAATCTCCAGCGAGACCGTATAGGGTCCGGCCGGCAGCATCTCGCGATAGGGGCCTTTCATCATCATGGGGTTGTTCATGTTGACGACATGGGCGGCGAGCGAATTCTTCTGCCGCCAATAGGAAATGTCGACCACGCCCGGGCCCGTCACGGTCATGGGCTGGGCCTCTTCCGCCGCCCAATCCACGGCATTCTTCAGCAGTACCAGATGGTCGGCCGCCAGCACTTCCCAGAAGGTGCGGTCCAGGTCCATGGGGAAATAGACCACCCGTCCCTTGCCCACCTGGCGGCAGAAGGCCATCGGGATATTGGTCTCCGGCGTCATGGTATAGACCCGCTCCATAGGCAGGTCCGGGTAGCTGGGGATAAGCGTCAGCGGCGCCTGTGTGCTGTCATGCGGCTTGACCGTGATCTGCTGGGTGGCGGCAATGATGCGCGGCGCGTCTTCCAGTCCATGCGTCAGCGGATGGGGATGGCGCGGGGTGAGATAGCTGTTCTTCACATCCGCGGTGGTCTTGACGTAATCGCAGCCGAACAGGTCCGACAGGCCGAAATTGGCGCGCCGCTTGCCGGTCTCGTCATAGAGTGAAGTCTCGCCTGTCGCCACGATACGCCCGCCGGCAAGCACAAAGTCGCGTATCTGCTGGCACTGCTTGTCCGACAGCGCGGCGATATCGGGCATCACCAGAACGCGATAGCGGCCGATATGCTGCGGCTCCAGCTGGCGGTCGTCGGCCATCTCGAAGGGAATGCGCGCTTCCACCAGCGCCTGATAATAGCCGTTCTGGGAGTCGGTCACGCGCTGGGCCGCGCGCACGCCGTCACCGGCCGTGAAAGCAGTGCCGCCGGCAGTGAAAATGCCAGACTGGGTGGAATTGACCATCGCCACCCGCGCCAGGTTGGCGGTGTTGCGCATGTATTTGTCATGGGCATAGTGCCACTGGAAGATCTTTTCCACCGGCTGAACCCAGCGCGCATCGAAGATGCGGGCATTGAACTTGCAGTACCAGGGGCGGAAACCCTGGGCGATGCCTGAATGCGCCCAGGCTTCCAGTTCCGGCCCGCGCTGCACCGAATCCTTCCAGCGATTCTCGTCTTCAATGCCGACATTGAACAGTCCGCACACCGGCAGGTTCTGCATATAGGCGCGCACCTGCTTGGCATATTTGCCCATCATCCAGACCGGTGTGGTGCCGCTTCGGCCCTGGCGGTCCACCGCCACGATCGGGATGATCACATTATTGGGATCGTTCATGCCGCCATTGGGGCTGAAGAAACTGTCTTTCTTCGATGCCTTGACGGTGTCGTCCCACAGCTTGAACTGACGCCACCGCATGTCGGCGTTCCACTGGATATAAGCCTTGCGCTGGGGATTCTGCGGATCGTTGGTGGTGGGAAGCTCCATGCCGGTGGCGGCGCGAAATTTGGTACGACAGGTGTTGCAATAGCACATGCCGCTGCCGGCCCAGCGATTGCCGAAGAAACCTTCCGGCTGATAGTTGTCGGCGATCTCCTTCAGCACCGCCGGCATGAAATCGAACATGAAGCCGCCATTCTGGCAGGTGACATACATGTCGGCGGCGGCCCAATGGCGCCGCGGCTTGCCGTCCTGGGTGCAGGCAGCCCATTCGGGGTGGGCGGCAAAGGCTTCCTCGCTCATCGCATGTGGATCGATGCGGGCGATGACACTCATGTTCAAAGCCCGCGCGCCCTTGACCATCTCGCCGAACATGTCGCGATCGCCCAGATATTTGGCGCGGTAATGCAGCGGCACCTTGGAGGGATAAAAACAGATGCAGCCGCCCGCCGACAGGCACACCGCCTCGACATGAGTCTTCTTGAACAGGTCGAACCAGAAATTGGGATCGTAGCTGGGCGGGTCTTCCTCGGTAAAAGCCACCTGTGCCCAGCGCATGGCATTGTTGGCCCAGGGCAGGCCCGCCTGGTCGCCGGTGATGGCGAAGGCGGGCGTGGCTTCGAACGGCGCCAGCGCCAGAAGGCCGCCGGCCCCCAGCAGAAGCGCATCGCGGCGCGTCGCGTCCAGCACATGGTGTTCGGCCATTATTCACTCCCCGGTTTATGCTCTTTGGCGCCCATTTCTAGGTCGCATTGCCAAGACGGGCAATCCGCGCTTGACTGAAAGCAACAACAAAAGACGTACAGGAAAACGGGGAGTTGTTCGTGCGCGCTGTCGTCCTTGCACTTGTCATTCTTGCACAACAGGGTGCGCAAAATTGCGCGTGCGCGGGTGACATCACGGTCTATTCGCCGGGCATCGTCAACAAGCCGCTGACCCAATTGGCGCAGGCCTGGGCGGCGGAAACCGGCAACAAGGTGACGCTGGCGGGCTTCAATGTGGGACGAATCCGCACGGCGGTGGCGGGGGACGCGCCCGGCGATGTGGTGATCGCCCCGGCCTCGGACTTTACCGGTTTCGCGCCCAAGCTGGTGCCCGGCAGCCAGCGCGCGCTGGGCCGCGTCCCGTTCGGCCTGGTGGTCAAGGCGGGCGGACCCCACCCCGACATTTCCAGCCACGCAAAATTCGTCGCCGCGATCAGGCAGGCTGGCGTTCTGGGCTTTGCCAATCCGCAGGTGGGCAGCCTGACCGGCGGCATGGTGGATGACATGCTCAAGCGGCCCGAATTCGCCGGGGTGGAGCGCCGCCCGGTCAAGGGCCTGATCGGCGAGGCCATCGCGCGCGGCGATGCGCCCTTTGGCGGCGGCGCCATCACCGAAGAGATCAATGTCGCGGGCGCCGAAGTGGTGGGTCCGTTCCCCGACGATTTCGGCCTGCATGTCGATGTGTCGGCGGCGGTGCTGAAGACTTCGGCCAATGCTTCTGATGCCGAAGAATTCCTGCGCTATGCCACCCGGCCCGAGGCGCAGCCCGTGTGGAAGGCCGGTGGGATTATGGCAACACCGAAGTGATTAGAAGGGCTTTAGGCCCTTCGCCACCCAGGCCGAGCGAGCCTCCGGGCTGGTCAGGAATTTGACAAACGCTTGCGCATTCTTGCGGTCGGCCGCGCGCGCCGATACCGCCAGGATCGCATCCATATGCCCACCCAGTTCGGCGGGCAGCGGCGCCACCAGGTCGATCTGCGGCTTGTTGAGAATTTCCGGCACCAGCTGAATTGCCATGTCGCCTTCCCCGCGCGCCAACGCGCCGGCGCCTTCGCCCTTGGCGACCGGAACCACATGAACCCCGGCGAATTCCGGCTTTTTCAAAATGCCGTCGATGATCACACCCTGCATGGTGCCGGCCTTGGGATCATTCACTTCCACGGCCTGCGCGGATCTCAGCACCGCTGCCAGCTTTTCCACCGTTGAAATGTCGGGCTTGGGCGCGCCCTTCTTCACCGCCAGTCCCAGCTCGTCGCGGCCCAGCGGCGTGTAGCTGCCATGGATGATGCCGCCATCCAGATACAGCGTGTTCATCAGGTCGGACGGCAAGGCGACGACATCGGCGGCCGGCGTCGCGGTCTTGATCTGGTCCACGATCACATTCATGCCGCCTTCGCTGACCACGACATTCACGCCGGTGCGCTTGGTGAAATCCGCTGCCAGGTCCTTCAATGCGGAATTGTAGACAAAGCCCGGCGCCAGCACGCGGATCTCGGCGGCTTGGGTCGAAACGGTCAATGTGGCGAGCAGAGCGGCGAAAAAAAGCAGGCGCATGAAAAATCCTATCTGTAACGGAGCAGCGTGTTCCAAAAGCTGCAATTGTTGGCGCTGGCGAACTGGGCGTTGGTCTGCGTGGTCCATTGGTCATTCTGCAGCAAATAGGCCTTGCTGTCCGCGCCCTTTTGCCAGCGCGGCCAGGGTGCGTCGCCCTGGCCATTGGGATTGCCGGTCCGCGCGAAATTGGCCCAGGCATCGACCATGCGGTCTGACAGCTGGGTCTGCACCGGCGTCAGTTTGAAGTGCAGGCCTTTCGGGCCGCCATGATAACCGGTGAAAATGTAGGCGATGTCGGCGGTGTGATAGGCCAGCGGCTGATAGCCCGGCATCTTGGGAAAATAGGTCTGGGCCGTCAGATCGTCGAACAGATACATATAGACCGGAACATGCGCGCTGAACGCGCCCGCCACATATTGGCCGCGGCAGGCCAGCATGTCGCTATGCGCCCTGTCCCAGGCCATCTGTGCGCCGGCTTTGGCCACTGGATAGTGCGCGATCACCGCATCGACGGTGCCCTTGGGATAGGCAGGCGGTGTTCCGCCCGCGCCCGCATTGCCGCCATAGGTCTTGCGCACATAGCCGCGATAATCATCTTCACTGATCGGCGCGCGGTCCTTTTTGAAATATTGCAGGATGCCGTTGGTGAAATTGCCCTCGTCATGGGTGGTGCCCATCATGATCGGCATCTTGTTGAACTGACCGGCCTCGACCAGGTCGATCTCCTGGCGCGGAATCACGGTGCCGTCCACCATCGGATTGGTGATCAGCGGGCTGGTCTCACTGGCGGTTCCAGCCAGGGCCTCGATTTTGCCGGCGGGCAGGGCCCGCAGGCATTTTGGAATATCGCCCATTGTTCCATTTTTTGGGGTGCAGCCGGCGGCGGCGGCGAATTTCTCGGCTTTGTCTTCCGCGACCGTTTCCGGAATGAAGGGCGTATAGCCGCCGCTCTGGAAGATGGCGCGGTTGATCAGGCCTTTGCTGCCGGGCGAAAGCACCAGGGCTGTCGAGGCGCCCGCGCCGGCCGACTGGCCGCCGACCGTGACATTGGCGGTATCGCCGCCGAACGCCGCGATATTCTGTTTCACCCAGCGCAGCGCGGCCTGCATGTCCATGATGCCGTAATTGCCGAACGGGTGACCCTCGGCATTGATGGCGGGATGGGCCATGAAGCCGAACAGGTTCAGGCGGTAGTTGATCGTCACCACCACCAGATGCCCTCGTGTCACCAATTTGGTCGGGTCGTAATCGTTGGAGGCGCCGTCGAAATAGCCGCCGCCATGCAGCCAGACCAGAACCGGCAGTTTGCCTTTCACATCAGGCGTGAAGACGTTCAGATAAAGACAGTCTTCATTGCTGTTGGGCGGCCCGGCAAACGGACCAAGGGTCGTGACCTGGGCGCAAGCCGGGCCGAACTTGGTGGCCTGGCGCGCCGCCGTCCATTTCGTCACCGGCTCCGGCGGCATCCAGCGCAAAGGCCCGACGGGCGGTTTGGCATAAGGAATGCCCAGAAAGCGGGTGACACCGTCCCTTGTTGCGCCCTGCAGCGGTCCGTCGGCGGTCGTGACCGGAGCGGCATGGGCGCCCGCCACCAGTCCACACAGCATGGCCAGCGCCATAGCAATCCCGCGCATGCACGCCCCCGTCAGTTGGCTTTCTTGCTCTCGATATAGCTGACGACCTGCCAGATCTGGTCTGGCGTCATCTTGTCTTTCCAGGCTGGCATGCCGCGCGGCGTGCCCTCGGCGATGGTGTGGAAAATCTCGCCCGGCTTGCCGCCATAAAGCCAGGCAGCATCGGTCAGGTCCGGCCCCATGCCGCCGGTCAGGTCATAGGCATGACAGCCGGCGCAGTTCATCTGGCCGAACAGGGTATGGCCTGCTTCCACCGCATCGGCCTTGCCTTCGAATGGATTGGGCGTGTCCGCGGTGACCTGTGCGAAAGCGGGCGTGGTCAGAAACAGCAAAGCAACAACAAGCTTCTTCATCAGTTGTGCGCCGCCGCCGGAGGAACAGATACCGGCGCCGCCGCGCCCGCCTGCGAAACCAGTTGGGTCGTGCCGGTGCCGATGCCGTTGCCATCGACCGAGAAGACGTAAAGCATGTTGCCGCCGGGCATATAGCCTTTCTCGCGCCGGATCACGCCGGCGCCGCCGCCGACACCGGCATAGACCGCCACATATTGCCGCTTGTCGGGCCCCAGGAAGGTCATGGGCGCCGCTGTGATGCCGGAGCCCAGCTTCTGCGACCACAAGACCTTGCCGGTCCGCGCATCCACGGCGCGGAACCAGCCATCCATGGTGCCATAGAAGACCAGGTCGGAGCCGGTCACGACCGCGCCGCTCCAGACATAAAGATTTTCCTTGATGCTCCACACCCGCTTGCCGGCCACCGGATCCCAGGCAATGAACTCGCCCCAGTTGCCGCCGGGCCCGGCATGACGCTGCATCTCCATGCCGTCATAGGGGCTGCCTGGAATGTATTTCACTTCATGATTGGTCAGGTCCATGCAGCTGTTGAACACGCCGGCATACAGCAGCCCCGTACGTGGGCTGAAAGCAGACGGATTCCAGTTCTTCACGCCGATATCGGGCGGGCAGATATTGGTGACCTTCTTTTCCACGATCGGATGGGCCGCGTCATTGACCACCGGCATCCCGGTCTTGAGATCGATCTCCTTGGCCCAGTTCTCAAGACCAAAGGGCTCGGCCACCAGTACCTCGCCGGTGGCGCGGTCGATGGTGTAGGCAAAGCCGTTGCGGTTGAAGTGCACCATCACCTTGCGGTGCGCCCCCTGCCAGGGAATATCGATCAGCACATTCTCATTGACGCCGTCATAGTCCCATTCGTCATGCGGGGTGAACTGATAGGCCCATTTGGCCTGGCCGGTGTCGGCGTCGCGCGCGAACACCGCCGAGCTCCACAGGTTCAGGCCTGGACGCTGCGACGGCGTGCGCGGCCCCGGATTGGAGGTGCCGTAATAGATTTCATTCAGATCGGGGTCGTAGGACACCCAGCCCCAGGGTGCCGACGCGCCCTGTTTCCACATCTCGCCGGGCCAGGTCGATACGCCCAGATCCTTGCCCTTCATCCAGGAATAGAAAGGCTTGAAATCCGGCCCGATCAACGCGCCGTCATCGGGGCCATTGGTGAAGGCTTTCCAGATGGTGTGGCCGTCTTTGACATCCAGTGCCTGGAACCAGCCATTGGTGCCAAGCTCGCCACCGCTGGAGCCGACATAGACCTTGTTGCCCACCACGAAAGCGGCCTGGGTCATGGTCGGGCCCTTGCTCACGTCGTCCAGCAGCACCCGCCACACTTCCTTGCCGGTGTTGGCGTCGACCGCGACGGTGTGATCGTCCAATAAGTTGTAGATCAGCTTGCCGTCGGCATAGGCCCAGCCGCGCAACACCTTGTCGCAACAGGCCTCGCCGATCGCGCGCGGATCGGGATTGGGCTGAAAGACCCATTTGATTGGTGCGCCCGGTTTGGAGAGGTCCAACGCATAAGCGATGTTGGGATAGGGCGTGACCACATACATGGTGTCGCCCACCACCAGCGGCGCGCCCTCGTGGCCGTACATCTGGCCGTCGCTGAAGCTCCAGGCCATGCGCAACCGGCCCACATTCTTCTTGTTGATCTGCGTCAGCGGGCTGTAGCGGGTGTTGGCATAGTCGCGCGCCTGGCGCGTCCATTGTCCCGCCGGATCATTGGGCGCCAGATTGGCGGTGGCGCCGGTAAAGGATTTGTCGGTGGGCGCGACATCGCTACGGGTCGTTGTCGCGGCAAAAGCCGGCGCGGCGACAAAAAATGCGGCGCCGAGCAGAAGATTACGAAGTGCCATCCGGTGCTCCCCCCAAAAATCGTTATTTATGAAAGCCTAGGGCGCCCCATGAGGCCGTGCAAGGACACACAAATTGCCCTACAACAACGTCAAACTTGGAGAGGGATCGCATTTCTGCTTTGCTGCACTGCACTAGCGGGCGCTGAATGAAAAGCAGGCCGATTCATCGCGCGCCGCACATCGACAGGGAGAACTCATGACCAATCGCCGCAATTTTCTTCTGGGCGCCACAGCCCTTGCCGTCTCCGGTCCCGCCTTCGCGCAAAAATCCGTGCCGCTGGGCCTGCAGCTCTACACTGTGCGCCAGGACCTGGCGAAGGATTATGACGGCACCATAAAAAAGCTGCGCGATTTCGGCTTACGCCATGTCCAGGCCAACCTGACCATGAGCGGCAAGCCCGCGGCGGACCAGAAGAAGCTCTATGACAGCCTCGGCATCAGTTGGAAAAGCATCCATGCCGGCGGCAATGATTTGCGCGACACCCCGCAAGCCACCATCGACCAGGCCAAGGCGGTGGGCATCACCAACATAACCTGTTCCTTCGCGCTCTATCCGGCCGACCGCGCCACCTTCATGGCGGGCCCCAGTGTCGATGATTGGAAGAAGAATGCCGAGACCTTCAACAAGGTCGGTCAGCTGTGCAAGGCGGCGGGGATGAGCTTTGCCTATCACAACCACAATGTGGAATTCCGCAAGGTGGGCGATGTGCTGCCTTATGACCTGCTGCTCAAGGAAACCGATCCCTCGCTGGTGCAGATGGAAATGGATATCGGCTGGGTGGTGGCCGCCGGCGCCGACCCGGTCGCCTACCTCACCAAATATCCCGACCGCTACCACTCACTGCATATCAAGGACCTGAAGAATGTCGGGCTCCCCAATTTCAACATGAAGATGACCAGCGCGATTATCGGCAAAGGCATCATCGACTGGAAGGCCGTCTTGGCGGCCGCGCACAAGACCAAGGTCGAGCGCGCCTTCCTGGAAATCGAGGAGCCTTACGATCCCTCGCCGCTGGAGATGGTGAAGCAGAGCTTCGACTATCTCCATGGCAAGGTTTAAGTCCTGACGGCGTACAGCGCGTGATGGGTCAGGATGTATAACGTCCGCCCGTCCGCGCCGCCGAACAGAAGCTGCAGCGGCCGCTCCGGCACATCGATTTCCCCGAGCGGCTTACCGTCGGGCGCGTAGACCAGCACCTGGCCGTTGGCGAGATAGACATTGCCATTGGCCGCCACCGCCACGCTTTCTCCGCCGCGGTTGGCAAACAATTTCAGATCCATGAGCGTGCCGTTATCGCCCACCAGCCCGCTATAGGTGCGGCCTTCGGATTCATTGCTGACCAATATGCGGCTGCCCGGCTTGGCTGAGACAAAGCCATAGGTGTCCAGCTGGTCGCTGAAGCGCCAGCCGGTGCCATCGGGAGGGCCTTGCTGGAAGGTGCGGAAATCCGGCAGGAAGAGGCTGCCATCGGGCGAGACATATTCCCTGGCCTTTGGCGCCGCCATGTCGCGGGCGAACATTTCCGAGAGGGTGGTGTAGCGATAGGTGTTCGGATCGATCTGATCCTTGAACTCGCCATTGTTCCAGTAATTGCCGGGCATCAGCGCGGCCGCGCCCGGATGCGCCGTGGTGGGCGTGGGCGGGATCACGGTCATGTCGGTTTCCGGCGAGCCGGGCCTGAAGCTGTACAGCGTACCTTCGGCGCCGAGGGATGACAGCACCAGTATGTTGCCCGCCTTGTCGATCGCCACATTCACCGGATCGACCGGATTGCCCCGCGCGATGGTCAGGCCTTCGTCGCGCGACCAGCCATAGATGCGCTGCTGATGCTTGTCGACAAAATAGAGCTTGCCTTTTGCGTCCACCGCGCCACCGGAGATGGAATAGAAACCGTCTTCCAGCTTCTCGACCTTGTTGCCCATGCTGGCCATTGCCGGCGTCGGCGGTGCGGCGGGGTAGTCGAGCACCGCGAATTCCCGCTCGCGCGTGTCGATATGGTGGGTCAGGTCGCGGATGGAATTTTCCGCGGGGAATTTGCTGGCGCGCAGATAGGTGCCGCAGCCATTGGCATCGCAGGTTCCAAGCCCGCTTTCTGCATTCACATGCACATTGCGGAAATGGATGTCGCCCGAGCGGATGATGCGGGCCGCGGTGTCGATGGGCCTGACGGTGCGGGTGACGCGATAGGCGTGCCAGTTGGCGATGGTGATGTGGCTGGAGTCCTGTATCTGCAGCGAAATCGCCTCCTGGCTCTCGCCGGCTTCCTCCTCGGTCTGTGGGGCATAGAAATCCCAGTTCTGGGCGCGGTTCAGCGCGATCTCGACCCGAGCATGATGCTCGTTGGACAATTCATAGACCTTGCCCGGCGTGGCGGTGTCCGACACCAGCACGCCGAAGCTGGCATAGGTGTCCACCGACCACAGATTGGTGAAAGTGCCGCCGCCGCCATTGGTGACCCACAGGGAAGGATATTGCCCGTCCCAGCGCTTGTGCGGATCGGGATCGGCGGCATGCATCGTGTCATAGGGATTGTAACGCGTGCCGTCGGGCAGGTTGGTGCCATGCCCGCCCAGGAAGCGCACATCGTCCATCAGCGAATTGGCGCCGGACTGCCACAGCGCCGCCACCGCGCGCGGATTGATGCCGCCGGTGAACAGCCCAATGCCCGCCACGATATTGTCGCCGCCTTTGGGCGTCTCCAGCAGCGCCTTGGGCGCGCCCACACCGGCATAGCCGGGCGTGTTGTCGGGCAAGTCGAACTGGGTGATGGAGGGATGAAGCCCGATCAGCACCGTGTCCGGCTTCAGGTGAATGGTGTCATGCACGATATAGCGGCCGCTCGGCACATAAATCACCCGCGTGGTGTCGATGGCATGCTGGATGGCCGCGGTATCGTCGGTCTTGCCGTCGCCTGCCACGCCCAGGCTGCGGATATTCACCCATTCGCTCGACGGGGGCAGGGGCCGGATCGCCGGCGGCAAAGGCGCCGGCATTGCCGACAGCGGCGCGACGTCCCAGCGGGTGCCGATCTCGCCCATCGCGCCGGGCGCCTTCAGGATCAGTCCGTGATTGAAGGCTTTGACTTCGTAAATCCCATTCGAGCCCGTGCTCGGTCCGAGCACCCTGCCGCTGTCGCGGAAGCGGGCGAACACTGGCGTACTGGCGGCCACGTCATTCTCGAAACCGATCTGGGTATAGACGCTCTTCTCGTTGCTGACGATCACCGCCGCCTTGCTGACATTCTCGAAGCGGCTGTTCTTCACCCACAGCCAGTCGGAATAATCCGGATCGATATCGATGGCGACCGGCACATTGCGGAAGGAGGCGTTGACCAAAGTCAGCGAGGCTTCATGCTCGCGGATCGCCGCTTCGCGCTGGCCCTCGAATTTGCCGTCCAGCAGGGTGAACTGCCAGGCCGGGGAGGGTTTCTCGGCCAAAATGCCGTAGCGCCCGCCGAAGAAGCGCAGGTCTTCGGCTTCGTTCGCCACCTGGTGCAGCCCGGCCAAACCCGAGCCGATATGGAAATCGATATGGCTCAAATAGTCATGCGGGGCTCCGTGGAAACGAATGCCGACAGCGCCGGCATTGCCCTTGCCGATCTCGAAGTCGATGTTGCTCAAGGCCGAATAGAAGGTGCCGGGATTGGCGTCGGCGATATTGGGGTTGGGCGGCACGGTGCCCGGTACCGCGAAGGGCACGCGGAAGGCGTTGCTGCGCACTTCGGTGCCGCTGCCATTGACCGATGTCTGCCTCGGCCGCGCGCCGGCGAAGAACACCATGTCGGCGATGCCTTTGGAAAAGCCCGGCGTGTTGTCGCCCAGCAGGAAGACCGGGCGCTTGACGCCCCAGCCGATCACGCGCACGGCCGGCCACACATAGACGGTGCGGGTCAGGCGATAGCGGCCTTGTGGAATGAATACGATGCCTTCGCCGCGATCGCTCGCCGCCTTGTCGATGGCGGCTTGGATTGCGGCACTGTCGTCCGCCTTGCCGTCGCCCACCGCGCCCGTCAGCTGGACCGCGCGGGGATCATCCAGCCTGGTGGTGATGGCGCTGGTCCCCGGCTGGGCCGAGGCGGTAGCGCTAACGCCGAGCAGCAATATGAGCGAAAGGAGCAGGCTTTTCATGACGGTCATCCCCGATAGGCGCGGAATCTCCTAGCAGATCGGGAACTTGTCGTTCCAGCGGCCATCGCAATGTCCGGGAACCATGAAAGGCATGTTGCGCCGCAAAAAATCTGTCATAGTCTCAGTCTGGGCCTTTTGGGCTGGCATCCAGGGCGGATGCGGAAGGCTCTCTGTTCAAGGCGGGCTGCTCAATGAGACGTGTTCTTTATCGCTTGTCGATGGCGGGGATGCTGGGCGTGACGCCTTGGGCCGCCCATCCGGTCTATGCCGCGGTCGCGGACAATTCCGTGGACACGACCCCTTCTCTGTGCCTGGACGGCATGGAAACCGCGCCGATGGAAGATGATCTGGCGCCAACGGAAATCTCGGTCGATGGCGGCTGCATGGTGCCGCAAACACCCATTTCCATCTGACGCATGTCTATGCGTGGCCGGTTATAAGCCACAGCAGGATGATGATCGGAAGCGGTACGCCTAAAAGCCAGAGGCAGCCGGATCGCATCGGTATTTGTCCTGTTCTGTTTTGCCGGAAACGCCCGTTGATGCCGGCAGTTCCGAACCCAGGAACCTTCATGCTCTGACCCCGTTATCGCGCTGCAAGCAAAAGGGCGCGCGCATGACCACGACGGTGTTGTCAGAAGGCTCCGACAGGAGCGCGACCATTGTCAGCGATGATACCAATGGCGGTTTTCAGTGGAGCGCGGTGATCGCAGGCGCGGTGGTTGCGTCCGCCACCGCATTCTTCCTTGTCATGCTGGGCGCGGGCTTTGGCCTGACCTTGATGCCCCACAATGGCGGCAGCACATTTCTCACCTTGGGCGCGATCTATGTCCTGGCGGCGCAGGCTTTCGGCTTTGCCGCCGGCGGCCATGTTGCCGGACGGCTGATCGGCCCGGCTCTGGAAACAAGGCGCGAAGAGGAATGGCGCGCCGGCCTGCATGGGTTGGTGGTGTGGGCTATCACGGTGGTAGCAGGCCTGGTGGTTCTGGCTTTGGTGGCTGCAGGCGGCGGTCCGCGCCTCAACGGTCCTTCTCCGCGCAACGACAGCGCCATTGCTGCTTATTGGTCGGACGTTCTGCTCGCGCCCATGGGCCCTCATGCCGAAATCGGCGGACAGGACCTGCAGCAGGACAAGCAGGAAGTTGCGCGGGTGCTGATCGCCGATCTGCATCCTGCCGACGCGGCGCGCGGTCCCAACCATGACGATCTGGTGCGGCTGACCGCTAAGGATGCGGGCGCCTCCTATGATGCCGCGGTCCAGCGGGTGGCGTTCGTGGAAGCCCAGCTGCGCCAGGAACTGGATACGGCGCGCAAGATCGCCGGCTATGCGGCGTTGTGGACTGCTTTTGCACTTCTCTTTGGCGCGGTGCTCAGCATTGCCGCCGCCATTTCCGCCGGCTGGGAAGATGACAAGCTCAGCTTCAGCATGGCGCGCCGTTACTGATTTACAGCATTGGAGATTTTTGTCATGACCGAGCAGAACCAGGCTTTTCTTTCCGACGTCAAAACCCTGCGCGATCGTGCCCGTCAGCATCTCGAAGATGGCGCGCTGGGCAGCAACTATGGTGGTGACGCCAAGAAGACCGTCGAGATCCTGCAGGCGGTGCTGGCGACCGAGCTTGTCTGCGTTCTGCGCTATTCCCAGCACGCCATCGCCGCCCATGGCATTTCCAGCGAAGGCGTGAAGGCGGAGTTCGCCCAACACGCCAAGGAAGAATGGGAGCATGCCCAGTCCGTCGCCGAGCGCATCAACCAGCTGGGCGGCGAACCCAATTTCAATCCGGAAGGCCTGGCCACCCGCTCCGCCTCGCAATATTCGCAAGGCGGCAACCTGGTCGATCTGATCCGCGAGAATCTGATCGCCGAACGCATTGCGGTCGATCACTATCGCGAACTGATCCGCTATTTCGGCAATAACGATCCCACCACGCGGGTGATGATCGAAGGTATTCTCGCGGTTGAGGAAGAACATGCTGACGACATGCATGACCTGCTGGTCGCGCATGAAGGCCGGCCGATGCTCAAGAAGTAAAAGGCGGAACTCCGGCAACCGGGGCCTGTCCCGCCTGTTATCAAGCAAGGGACAGGAGACGGAAATGAAATCCATCGCCTTATTCTTTGTTATCGCGCTCGTTCCGGCCTGGGCTCTGAAGGCCCATGCGAAAACCCTCAACACGAGCGAAAGCGGCACCAACCAGAAATCGGTCGCCGGCGTTGCCGGGCCGGCGATGGCGGCGCAAAACTCCGGCGCGGCGCAGAAGACGACCGATCAATCCGCCAGCCGGCAGCCCAGCAAAAAGACATTGAAGAAGGCCAGGGTCACTCCGCCGCCTCCGCTGCACGACCCGAACTAGTCGGACACTGGCGCTGCAGCGCAGCGTAAGCGGCCGTCTTGCCCTTGTCGCCTTGGTGTATACACTTCCTCCCGGCGAACCCATGACGCCATGAGAAGCGCGGGTTTTATTGGGGAGGTCTCTCGTGAAGGCATGTCTGGCGGCCGCGGCCGCTGTTTCCTTGTTGCTCACACCTGTCGCGGCGTTCGCGCAGGCCGCGGCCACCGCCGCCGCCAGTGCGCCCGACCTGCCATATGAGGCAGTACCCAACTTCTTCAAAATGCCCGCCGGCGACACGATGGGCGAGATGCAGGGGGTGGCCACCAATTCCAAGGGCGATACCTTCGCCTTCTTCCGGGGGCCGCAGACGCGGCTGTGGGAATTCGGGCCCGATGGCAAGTTCATCAAGGAAATCGGCAAGGGCTTTTACGGCTTCGCCTTCGCCCATTCGGTGCGCGTCGATCGCCACGACAATATCTGGACGATCGATGAAGGCACCAATGTCATCACCAAGTTCAATCCGGATGGCACCAAGGTCCTGATGATCATCGGCCATCGTCCCAGCCAGGCCGAAGGTCCCTACGCCACGCCGCACGGCCCCAATCCGCCGGACGAGAAATATACGCTGTGCCGTCCCACCGACGTGGCCTGGGATCAGAATGACAATATTTTCGTCAGCGACGGCTACTGCAACAACCGGGTGGTGAAATATTCGCCGGAAGGCAAGTTCCTGGCCGAAAATGGCGGCGCGGCACCGGGCAAGGGCGAAAACCAATACAATCTGCCTCACGGGCTGCAGGTCGATCACCAGGGCAATGTCTATGTCGCCGATCGCGGCAACAACCGCTATGTGGTGCTCGACAACAATCTGAATTGGAAGACCACCTATACCCAGTTCGGCACCGCCTGGTCGGATTGCATCTCCGAAGGCCCCCACCAGTATCTGTTCCTGTCCAACTCCAATCCCAACGGCAATTCGCCGGGAAGCTGGGCCAAGACCGGACAGATCTACAAGGCGGAACTGGACGGCACCGTGATCGGCAAGTTCGGCCATGCCGGCAAGCTGGCGCCGGGCTTTCAGGTGGTTCACATGATGGACTGCCGCAACCCCAACCAGATCACCGTGGGCGAGATCGAATCCTGGCGCATGCAGAGATTTGTCCTGAAGGGGAGCAAGTAACATGAAGCGTCTCAAATCCCCTTTGGCGACCCTTCTGCTCGCCGCCGCCGCGGTCCTTGCTGTGCCCGCCATGGCTCAGGACATCGGCTATTCCACCTCCTGGCCGCTGACCCTGCCGCATGACACCTTCTTCGGCATGGCGGCGGGCGTCGCCACCAATTCCAAGGGCCATGTCTTCGTCTATACCCGCAACACCGATCCCATCATGGTATTGGGCGGCAGCCGTGCTTTCGTGCATGGCGGCTCGAGCCTTTATGAATTCGGACCGGACGGGAAGTTCGTCCGCCAGATCGGCAAGCAGGTCTATGGCTTCCTGGCCGCCCAGCAGGTGCGCGTCGATCCCAAGGACAATATCTGGGTGGTGGATCGCTACAGCGACATGGTCATCAAGCTGAACCCGCAAGGGGGTGTCGCCATGCTGCTGGGGCGCAAGCCGGAATCGGTGGACGTACCGTCCAAGCCCGACACCGGCCGCGGCAATCCGCCGGGCTCGGGTGCCCAAAGCGACCTGTTCGAGTCGCCCACCGACGTGGCCTGGGATGCAAGCGGCAACATCTTTGTCGCCGACGGCATCGGCAACGCCCGCGTGGCCAAATTCACGCCCGATGGCGTGTTCGTGAAAAGCTGGGGCTCGCGCGGCACCGGCGACAGCCAGTTCAAGACCGCCCATGGCATCGCGGTCGACGCGAGCGGCAATGTCTATGTGGCCGATCGCGGCAATCACCGCATCCAGGTGTTCGACAATGACGGCAATTTCAAGAGCTCGATCACCAGCGGCGGCGATCCGGAAGCCATCTGCATTTCGCCGGGCGCGCACCAGTATCTGTTCAGCTCCAATTCCAATGCCCAGAACGACCTGGATAATGGCGGGGAGATCTACAAGCTGGAGCTGAACGGCACCGTGGTGGGCAAGTTCGGCCAGGCCGGCAAGGGTGCCAAGGACTTCGGCAGCGTCAATGCCATCGACTGCCGCAATGCCAAGTCGCTCTATGTGGCGGAGGCCGGCAACTGGCGGGTTACCAAGGTCGACCTGCACTGATGCATCGCAGGGCATTTCTGGCGGGCGCGGCGGCTTGTGCCTCCGCGCCAGTCTTTGCTGCTGACGAAATCCCCGTCATCGACACCCATGTCCATCTCTTCGATCCCACCCGGCCGCAGGGCGTGCCCTATGCGGGACCCAAGGGTCAGCCGCCCCAGATGGCGTCGCCTGAGAACTATCGCAGACAGATCGCGGGCACCGGCATCGTCGGCGCCGTCGTGGTGGAGGCGAGCCCGTGGCCAGAGGATAATCTCTGGATTCTCGAGCGCGCCAATTCCGATCCTGTCTTTGTCGGCGTGGTCGGCAATCTCGATCCGTCCAAGCCGGATTTCAGCGAATATCTGAACCGCTTCTCCAAAGATCCGCTGTGGCGCGGCATCCGCTATGCCCGGGTGTGGCAGATGGAGAATGGCAAACAGGTGCTCAAGCCTGGCATGGCCGAAGGTCTGAAACTGCTGGCCGAGAAAGGCCAGACCCTGGACATGGCCAATCCCTCTTTCGATCTCTTGCGCGGGGCATTGTTGGCGATGGAAGCGGTTCCGGGTCTCAAGGTGGTGATGGACCATATGCCCTCACTCGATCCCACGCCTGCGACGCAAGCCCTGTATGATTCACTGATCGCGGAACTGGCGCAGCACCCCAATTTCTTCCTGAAGCTGTCGCAGGTGATTCACAAAGATGACAATGGCGTCACAGTTACGGCGCCGCGGGCGCGGCTGGACCAGTTGATGTCCGCATTTGGCGAGGATCGCGTAATGTTTGGCGGCGACTGGCCCAACAGTGTGGGCACCGCCACCATCCCCCAGGCGCTGGCCGTGATGCGGGACTATTTCTCATCGCGCCCGCAGGTTCAGGCCGAGAAGTATTTCTGGCGCAACAGCCAGCGCATCTATCGCTGGAAGAAACGCGATGCCGCGCAGCCCGATTAGCTTTTGCTGCTTGTGCGAAATGAACCGATCGGGCGGGTTTTGCGTCCGGCCAAAAGCCCGCTAGGATCGAGCAAATTCCAGTCCGGCAGTTGGGGAGGGGACGTTGACTCAAAGACATTCCACGCGCGGCGCGTGGCTGATCATATTGGCCGCAGCTGTCGTCATGGCGATCTGCGTCTACGATTATTACACGCCGGAAACCGGCCTGATCGGCACGGGCGGCACCATAGTGGTGGCCGTTTCCGGGCTGTTGATGTTGCTGGCTTCGCTGGTGGTGGCGACCGTCCCCAGCCGTCCCTGTTTCCTGCAATATTTTCTCGTGTCGGCCATCCTGCTGGACATTATCGGTTCGTCGGTGGCCGGCTATTTCCTGGAAAGCCCGGTCATCATGGCCGCCGAGGCGCTGGCGCTGATCGGCTGGCTGATGAACGTGATCGGCGACGCCGCCGACCGCAGCGTGGAGATTGACGATGTCGAAGACTAAGAACCTCGCGCTTTATACGCTGGGCCTTGCCGCGGCTGCGGCCGCGCTGCTGGTTTTGCCGGCCCATCGCGCCACCGCGCAGGGCCCCGATATGGACCCTCCGCAGAACTGGGATGCCTTCGGCGGCAACCAGCAGGCGCAGAAATACTCCACCGCCACCCAGATCACGCCCGACAATGTGAAGAACCTGAAGAAGGCTTGGGAGGTTCACACCGGCGATGTCGGCAGCGGCGCGCATGAGACGACCTGGGGCGCGACGCCGCTCTTCGTCAACAATACCGTCTATGTCGGCACGCCTTTTTATCGCATCTATGCGGTCGAACCCGATAGCGGCAAGGTGAAGTGGACCTATGCCGCCAGCAAGCAGGGCGACGCCGCCAACCAGGGTTTCAAGGGCCGTGGCGTTGCCTATTGGGCGGCGTCAAACCCGGTCGCCGGCCAGTCCTGCCAGAAGATGGTCTATATCGGCACCATGGATGGCGAGCTGCACGGCGTCGATGCCGACACCGGCAAGCGCTGCCCTGGTTTCGGCAACAATGGCGTCGTCAATGTCGATGCCTGGAACACCATCAATCACAAATGGAAGGTGGGCCTGATCCAGCCTCCCGCCGTTTACAAGGATACGCTGATCCTGGGCTGGGCGGGGCTCGATTGGGTCTACAAGACCGAAAATCCCGGCACCGTCTATGGCATCGACGCACGCACCGGCAAACTGAAATGGACCTTCAGCCCCATTCCGCCGGACATGCAGAACCAGACCGGCACGTCCAATGTCTGGGCGGGCATTTCCGTCGATCCGGAAACGGGTCTCGCCTTCCTGCCAGTGTCTTCTCCCAGCCCCAACTATTATGGCGGCGACCGTCTGAAAGAGATGCCGATGGTGACGGCGACGGTGGCGGTGAATGCCGAAACCGGCGAAGTGAAATGGGCGCGTCAGCTGATCCACCACGACATCTGGGACCTGGACATCAACTCCGCGCCCACGCTTGTCGATCTGCACAAGAACGGCCAGACCATTCCGGCCCTGGTGCAGGCCAACAAGATGGGCCTGATGGTGGTGTTGAACAGAAACACCGGCGAGCCCGTCTATCCGATCGTGGAGAAAGCCTATCCGGCTTCCGACGTGCCTGGTGAGCATGCCTCTCCCACCCAGCCTTTTGTGCCCTATCCGGCGCCGCTGGTCAGCGAACAGATGCCGCCAGTCTCGACCCTGGCCGACATTGTCAGCTTTGGTCAGTGCAGCCGCTGGAAGGCGCGCATCCGCGACGAGGGCCGCTATACCCCGCCCTCCTTGCGGGGCTCGATCTCCTGGCCGGCGACGGTGGGCGGCGTGGAATGGGGTGGCGGTGCGGTTGATCCGACTACCGGCACCTATGTCGTCAATGCCGACCAGGTGCCGCAGATCTACACCCTGATCCCGCGCGCCGAAGCCAACAAGAAGTATGGCAACGCCCAGCGCGGCGATGATGGTTATTCGGCGCAGGAAGGCTCGGCCTATGGTTTCAAGCTGGAGAATTTCCTGAACATGTGGGGCATGCCCTGCTGGGCGCCGCCTTACGGCCAGCTGTCGTCCTATGACCTTAATACCGGGCAGCTGTTGTGGAGGAAGCCCTTCGGCCAGGTGCAGAAGTGGGGCTTCTACATGCCGGAAAGCTGGGGCTCGGTGACCATCGGCGCGCCGGTGATCACCAAGTCCGGCCTGGTCTTCATCGGCGCCTCGATGGACAGCCGCGTGCGGGCCGTCGACCTGAAGACCGGCAATGTGTTGTGGAAACAGATCGTGGATGCGCCCGCCGTGGCCCAGCCCGCGGTCTATACCTACAAGGGCAAGGAGTATGTGGTGTTCGTGGCCGGCGGCAACGGCATCCTCACGCCACGCCTGTCCGATCAGATGGTGGCGTTCGCGCTGCCCAATTGATGAGAAGCTGAAAACAACAAAAAGGGGCGCTCGCGGTTCGCGGGCGCCCTTTATCTTTAAAGGGGAAGAAAATGAAAAAGCGCGAATTTCTGGCGGGTCTGGGCCTGGCTGCCGGCATTGGTCTTTCGGCACAGGCCGATGACTATATCCATGGCAAGAACCTTGGTGCGCTGCCGCCGGAAAAGAAGAAGGTCGTGCCTCACCGCAAGATCACCACGCGCAACCTGTTCAAGGTGCCGCACGGCTATCCCAACGGCGTCGCGGTGGTGCCCGAAGGTGTCTGGGTGGGCGAGCAGAAGGCGCAGGGCTATGGCAAGACCAGCGTCCATGTCACCGAAGATGCCTGGCTGTTCGACTGGTCCGGCAAGCTGCTCAAGACTGTCCATACGCCTTCCAGCAACACGTCGGGTTTCGCCTTCGGCAATGGCCATGTCTGGATGGGCGCCAATGGCGGGCCGGAAGGCATCTATGAAGTGGACATGAATTCCAACCTGATCAGCCATCGCCAGATCCCGCTGGGCCCGCCCGACAATGGCGGCGGCTGCCATGGCCTGATGTGGCATGACGGCAAATTATGGATCGTGGCCAACCGGCTGCGCGGTATCATGCGTGTCGATCCGGCAAGCTGGACGGCGGAATTCATCATCCCCATCACCACCGATCGCTGGCATGGCATCGCCTGGGATGACAGCCATCCGGGTGGCGCCATCTGGATGGTGACCGGCTCCTCCGATGTCGACCGTTATGTGATGCAGAATGGCAAGCTGCATCACACCACCACCTCCGGCCTGGTCAAATATGACGCCAGGACCGGCGAACTGCTGGAAACCGCGGAATTCCTGGAAGGCACCGCCGATCCCCATGGTCTGGCCATGCACAATGGCAAGCTGATTTCCTGTGACGCGGGCGTGGGGCCGCCGGGTTTTGAGGGCACCGGAAGCCCCAGCGCCGGCTATATCTTCGAGATCAATTTCGTCTAGCAGGCTTGCCAAGCGCGGTGGGCGTACCCATTGTCCCACCGGAAGGGTAGGACAATGATAGCGCCGCGCGACAAAGACCCCGGAGCAAGACTGGACGAATGGTCGCCGCGGCTTCTGAAGTCGCGCCTCTATAACCGCATCCTGGTCGACATCATCATCGGTGCGCTGGCGCCGAACGAGCAGCTGGATGAAAACGGCCTGGCCAGGCGCTATGGCGGCGGGCTTGCCGGCATCCGCGAGGCCCTGACCCGGCTGGCGCTGGAAGGGCTGGTGGTGCGCCGCGCCCGGGTCGGTACATCGGTGGCGCCTTTGGACCTGGTGGGCGCGCGCGAGGCTTTCGAGGCTCGCTGCCTGATCGAGGTGCATTGCGCCGGTCTTGCCGCCCAGAATGCGAGCGACGAAGAGATCGCGGAAATCCGCGCCACGCTGGACGATGGCGAGGAAGCCGTACGCGCCAACGACCAGGCGGCGTTGGCGGCGATGGATGAAGCTTTCCATGTCTCGGTGGCGGCGGCCAGTCACAACCGGGCGCTGGCCAAGATGGTGGTCACCTTGCATCACCAGACGGCGCGCTATTGGCTTTATGCCATGCGCGGGCCGTCCGAAGATGATGACGGCATGGCGGCGCTGAATGAACACCGGGCGCTCGCCGATGCCATCGCCAGCCGCAATATGGAGCGGGCGCGGGCCCAGATGCTGAAGGTGCTGGGTGACTTTCCCGCCGAAGTGAAACGCTCGCTGGAAAGCCGGTAACGGCAATGATCGGTCGCGCCTGGGCGAGTTTGGCCGTCATGAGCGCGCTTTATTTCATCATCACCGCCGCGACCTTTGGTTCGCTCGGCCTGGCCTTGCCGGCGATGGTGAAGGAGCTTGGCTGGAGCTGGACCGGGGCGGGCTTCGGTTTCACGCTTTTGGGTTTTCTCTGCGGCATCACCAGCGGCGTGCCGGCGGGCCTGGTTCGCCGTTTCGGCGTGCGCGCCTGCCTGCTGGCGGGCGCGTTCGTGATGGCGCTGGCTTTCTTCTGCCTGTCCCGCACCAACGGCCTGCCCCTGTATTTCCTGGGCGCATCGCTGGCCGGCCTGGGGTTCACCCTGCTGGATTCGGTGCCGGGGACCTATCTCCTGTCGCGGCTGTTTGCGCGTCCCTCTTTCGCCATCGGCCTGTTTTTCACCATCGGCGGGCTGGGCAGCGTCGCCGGTCCGCTGCTGTATTCCGCCATCGCCGGTCCCGCCGCAGACTGGCGCAATTACTGGCTGGTGGTGGGTGCGGGCGTTGCGGCCACCGGCGTGGTCGCAGCCTTTATCGTCGACACCCAAACCGATGTGGGCGCAACGAATGCCGACCCCGATATCTCGACCGAAACCTGGACGATGCGGGACGCATTGCAGACCCGCCAATTCTGGATCATTGCCGCGGCTTACGCTGCTTTTCAATTCTGCGGCATCACCGCCAGCGCGGTGTCGGTGGCGCATCTGACCCAGCACGGGGTTGCAGCGGTGATCGCGGCCAGCATGATGAGCGTGGAAGGGTTGCTCAATTCCAGCGCGCGCTTCATTGGCGGACTTCTCACCCGCTTTGTCAGCGCCCGGACCATGCTCTGCATCTCGCTGGCGAGCCTGGTGGTGGGCCTTCTGGCCCTCGGTGCCGCGCGCGATGTGCCTATGATGCTGCTCTATGCTGCCGGCATCGGCATCGGTTATGGCCTGACCTTGTTTGCGGCCACCATCCTGCTGCTGGATTATTTCGGGCGCGGGCCCTATCTGGAGCTGTTTTCCACGGTCAACCTGATCTCGACGGTGGGAGCGGCGGCGCCGACCCTGGCGGGCCTTACCCGCGACCAGACCGGCGGTTTCATGCCCTTTTTTGTCGTGCTCGCATTCCTGGTGGCACTGGTCATGGTGGCGGTGATGGCCATGCGCGCTCCACACAAGAGGCCGGCATGACCGGGCCCAAAGATTATGGCGTGTTTCTTCCAGTCGCCAACGGCGGCTGGATTGTCTCCCGCGCCACCCCGCCGCTGGATGGCGGCTGGGAACAGAATCGTGACGCCGCCCTGATCGCTGAGGAGGAGGGCTTCGACTTTGTCATGGCGATGGGCAAATGGCGCGGCTTTGGCGGCGACACATCCCATTGGGGTTCGTCGCTCGAAGCCGTGACCATGATGGCGGGGATCGCCGCCATCACAAAGCGGGTCAAGGTGTGGGCCACCTTGCACGCCATCCTGCATAATCCCGCGGTGGCCGCGAAGATGATCGCCACGCTGGACCATATTTCCGGCGGCCGTGCCGGCCTCAATATCGTGGCCGGCGCCTATCGCGGCGAATTCGAGCAGATGGATGCCTGGGACGCCAATCTCAGCCACGATGCGCGTTACGACCTGACGGAAGAATGGACCCAACTCGTCAAGCGTTTGTGGCGCGAGCCCGCGGTCAGCTTCGAAGGCCGGTATTTCACCTTCAAGGATTGCGTCAGCGAGCCCAAACCGCTTCGGCCGCCTTTCCTGATCTGCGCCGGCATGTCCCGGCGTGGCTTTGAATTTTCGGTGCGCGAAGCCGATGGCTGTTTCATCGGCGGCCGGGATATGGCGGAGACGCGTGAGGCCAGCCTGCGCGCCAAGAAGCTGGCGGCGGAACTGGGCAAGCCCATCCGCACTTATTGCATGATGACAGTAATTGCCGCCGACAGTGACGCAGACGCCCAAGCGCGCGCCCAGAAATACCGCGACGGGCTTGATGAAGGCGCAGTACTGGGCATGTTGCAAAGCTATGGTGTGGAAGGCAATGCGATGACGGCGCGGGCGCAGGGCGCGTTCATGACCCAGACAGTGGTGGGCACGCCCACGACCTGCGCGGCAGAAATCGAACAGTTCCTGCGCGACTGCGACGTCGACGGCCTCATGTTCATCTATGACGACTATATTCGCGGGTTGAAAGTGACGGGCCGCGAAATCCTGCCCCGGCTGCGGACGGCTTTTGCATGATCGCTCGTCCCTGGATCGCACCCGACCGCACCGCCCTGGTGCTGATCGACTGCCAGGTGGATTTCGGAAGTCCGGAAGGCGAGATGGCGCGCCGCGGCGCCGACATGGCCGCGCCGCAGGCGGCGCTGGCGCAGGCCCAGGCCCTGGCTGACGCGGCGCGCAAGGCACAGGTGCGGATCGTGTTCGTGCGGCTTCTCACCCATCCGGGTGGCGAGAACCGCATTGTTCGCGAAGCCAAGGAGCGCCAGAACGATCAGGAGCCGGATCTCTGCGTGGAAGGCACACGCGGCGCCGATTTCATCGGGCCCCAGCCGCAAGCCGCCGATGCCATCATCTCCAAGACACGCTTCAGCGCTTTTGCCCGCACGGGGCTGGGCGATCAGCTGCATGGCTGGGGCATCGACACCGTGATCCTGGCGGGCCTGACGACGGAATGCTGCATTCAGTCATCGGCCTGGAACGCCTTCGAGCAGGATTTTCATGTCTTCATCGCCGCGGACGCCTGCGCGGCCTATGAGGAAGATTTGCACCGCAACGCCCTCAAAGCCCTGGAAATGAGCGGGGCGACCCTTGCGACCAGCGCAGAGCTGGCCACCGCCTGGGCGAAATAGTTTAAAATCAATACCTTATATTCATGACAAACCGTCAGAGCGCCCTTTCGTGGATGCGATGTAAAATGTTACATGGCATTTCCGAGTTACGTACCTATGTTGGGGCGCATGAGGGGTTTGGTTATTTCAGCGGCTGCCGGCTTGGCAGGCATGATCGGCATTGCGGCGGCGCAGACGCAGCCGTCGGAGTCCCTCACCGTGACCGGCGATGTCGTGCATCTGCTCCAGACCGGGAGCAATGACGCCGCGCTGGGCCTGGACAAGCCGCTGCTGGAAACCCCGCGCGCGGTGACCCTGGTCAGCGACACCACCATCGACCGCTATGGCATCACGGGCGTGAACGACCTCACTGCCATCACGCCCTCGGCCTATACCGCCAGCTATTACGGGGTAGAGGGTGCCGTCAGTCTGCGCGGCACTCTGGCCGAGAATTATTTCCAGGGCTTCAAGCGCGCGGAGAATCGCGGCACCTACACCACGCCTTTGTCCGACGCCGCGGCCATCGAAATCCTGCGCGGACCGCCATCGCCCATCTATGGCGCAGGCAAGGTAGGGGGGCTGGTCAACTTCCTGCCCAAGACGGTGGGGGCAACCGACGCGCTGGGCGGCGAGGCGACGCTCGCTTATGGCAGCTATTCCAAACGCAATGCCACGCTCGCGTTCAACGCGCCGGTGGTGGTGGGCGATCTTGCGGGTGGCGTGCATGCCTATGGTGAAATCGACGACAGCTTCAGCTTCTATCGCGGCATCCATCCCAGCCATCAGCTGCTCGAGCTGACCGGCACCTTGACCCAGGACAACTGGTCCTTCTCCGCCGATTACATGTATTACCATTCCAGTGGCGATGTGCAGACGCCGGGCTGGAACCGGCTGACCCAGGGGTTGATCGACAACGGCACCTACATCACCGGCCGCAACACCAGCCTCGCCGCGTCGAACGGCAAATATCTCACCTTCAACGATCTGGGCGGCAATCCTTACGCCTTCGATCCCAACTTCCACGCGCTGGCCTGCGCCGGCTGCCAGGATGCCGCGCACATGTTGAACAGCGGTATCGGCGCCACCGTCTTGAGCCGCCGCACCGTTTACATTGCCAGGGGCGTCGACTTCTCCAACACCGTTACCCATACCGCTTTTGCCGAGGCCGCTGACGAGCTGGGCGACGGCCAGATGCTGCGGCTGCAAGCCTTTGGCGACGTGCTGCAGAACGACCGTTTTGTGTCCTATGGCTTTCCCGGTTCCTATCGCACTCAGATCGGCGAGGCGCGCCTGCGCTATGACCTCAACCGCGATTTCAGCGACTTCAAGACCCAGACGGTGGCGGGATTGTCGTATCGCTATGTCCACGCGGTCGGGAAGGAAAGCTTCAACAGCGGCGTGATCGCGCTGGACCGTCGCGACATCAGTGTGGGCGCGATGCCCAACGATATCGTGGACTCGCCTTTCAATAGCGATCCGCCCGGCACCTTTCCCATGGGCTGGGAAAATGATGTGCGCACCAATACCGGCGATGCCGGCGCCTTCCTCACCAGCGATGTGATCTGGAACGACAGTCTCGATCTCACCATCGGCGGCCGTTATGACGACTATAATGTGCGCTCGGTGGATGCCGGTTTGCTCTCCTTCGAGCCCGGCACCGGCAAGGGCGATGCCGGCCGCTTCACCTATTCCGCCAGCCTGTCCTACAAGACGCCGTTTGGCATTGTGCCCTACATCACCAACGCCAAATCGGCGGCGATCGAGATCGGCCAGGCCAGCCAGGTGCTGACCAGCCTCCTGGCGGGACGCGACTGGCTGTCCAACTCTTTCCTGAATGAGGCGGGGGTCAAGTTCAGCGCTTTGGACGAGCACATCCAGGGAAGTGCCGACTGGTATGTGCAGAACCGCACCCAGCTGACCCAGGGTGGCGGCGTCACCAGTGTGATGGGCACGGTGGCGCGCGGTGCCGAGCTGGAGCTGCGCTATGTCGCAAGCGCCAATCTCAGCTTCACCCTGGCCGGCGGTCTGCAGCACACGACGGTGAAGGGGCCTGACCACAGTTTCGATTATGTGCCGGCGCGCACTTACGGAATATCGCCGCAGAACGGCTTTGGCGGTTCCTATGTGGTCTATGACTTCTCGACCCTGGCGGGAAAGAGCGGCAATTATGAAGACACGCTTCTGCCGCACGCCGTCATCAGTCCCTATCTCACCTGGACCAGCGACCGGCAAAGCTGGGGTGTGTGGGGCGCGAGCTTCGGCGGCACCTATGTTGGCCATACCCAGCAGACTGTGCCGAGCCCCATAACCTTTCCGTCATATACGGTGCTGAATGCCAGCGCCTTCGCCCAATGGGATGTGTGGGAGGCCGACCTCAATGTGAACAATCTGGCTGACACGCGCTACTTCACGCCGGGCGCCGACACTTACGACAATCTCAGCGCGTTGCCGGGCCTGGGACGGACTTGGAAGATCACCCTGAAGCGGTTGTTCTGACCCCGCTGCACGCCTAGGCTCCGGCCCCATGAAAAAGCTTCTGCTGGCGGCCTTGCTGTTGATTCCCTCTCTCGCCCACGCGGCCGACAGCGCCTGGGTGCAGGCAGTGGCCGGCGGTTATGAAGCACGGCTGGTGACATCGGCAGCGGCTTGTCCAGCACTGCACACCGACAAGGGCGATGTGCCGATGGCCGTACGCGCCGCGGCGGATGCGAATTTCGCGCTGACCTGCAGCGTAGCGATTCCCGCCGCAGCGAAGTCCGCAGCCATAGACGGTGCGCTGTTGCCCGTGCCGATAGCGCATCCCCAACGCATTCTGGTGCTGGGCGATACCGGCTGCCGCATCAAAGGTGCAAGTTTGCAGGCCTGCAACGACCCGACACAGTGGCCGTTTCCCCAGCTCGCCCGCGCAGCGGCCAACCTCAAGCCCGATTTGGTGGTCCATGTCGGCGACTATCTTTATCGCGAAAGTGCCTGTCCGCCGGCAAACCAGGGCTGTGCCGGCTCGCCCTGGGGCGACAATTGGACGACCTGGAAGGCCGATTTCTTCGATCCCGCAGCCCCGCTCCTGGCGGCCGCGCCCATCGTGCTGGTGCGGGGCAATCACGAGGACTGCAAGCGCGCCGGCCCGGGCTGGACGCGGTTGCAGGGTCCCGCCGCGTTCGACGGCAGCTGCAAGGCGCATGAGCCGCTTTACACGGTCGATCTGGGCGGGCTGACCCTGGCGGTGCTGGACGATGCGGTGTCGGACGAGACCAGCCTGGACCGTGACACCGCCCGGATTTACGCCGATGAGATCGACGCTTTGGCCAAACTTTCCGCGCCGATCTGGTTCGTACACCATCGTCCCACCTGGGCATCCATCAGCGGGCCGCTCGGCATCCCCATCGGCGGCAATCTCACCCTGATCGAGGCCAGCCAGATCGAACAGGCCAAGGGTCTGCCGCCAGTGCCCCATGCGGTCGAGCTGATGCTGTCGGGCCACATCCACACCTTCGAGGCCATCAACTTTGGTCAGGACGTGCCGCCCCAGATCGTGGCCGGCAATGGCGGCGACAAGCTGGACGTGACGCCCAAGAATCTGCGCGGCTCCCAGTTCATGGGTCATTCCGGCATCACCGTCGCCGACGGCTTGTCGGTCGGCGGCTTCGGCTTTCTCTTGATGACACGCGCGGCCGACGGCTGGACCATCGATCTCTACGATCCTGCCGGGCAGCCCAAGGGACAATGCCTTTTCAAAGCGCTGCAGAATGGCAAGCGCGGCCGTCTCGACTGTCCCAATCTGAAGACTTGATCGTCAGCGCGTGGCCGCATCCTTGTCGAGCATCGCAAGCAGCGACGCTGTGGCAAAGCCGTCCGCGGCGAGGCCCTTGGATTTCTGGTACTGGCGCAGCGCCGCGCGGCTCTGGTGACCCAACACGCCGTCGGGCGTGCCGCAGTCGAAACCCAATCTGGTGAGATCGGTCTGGAATTCTATCCGCTCGGTGCGCGACAGCGGACGTTCATCGCGCGGCCAGGAATGCTTCACCGGCGCCCCGCCCGCCATCCGGTCCGCCAGCAAGCCTACGGCAAGCGCATAGCTGGCGGCATTGTTGTATTTCAGGATCACGCTGAAGTTGGGCAGCACCAGAAAGGCCGGGCCATGCGCGCCGGCCGGCAGATAGATGCCGGCGCTGTCGTCGGACTGGGGCAACAGCGAACCGTCGGCGGTCATCACGCCCATCGCCCGCCACTCCGCAATCGTCTTGTGCGTGTCGGTATCGGCTTCTTCGTAGGGAAAATCCCTGGGCAGCTTGACTTCATAGCCCCAGGTTTCGCCCTTTCTCCAATTCTGGCTGGCGAGCAGCTTCGCCGAAGACGCCAACGCATCGGGCGCGGACTGCCACAGATCGATTTTGCCGTCGCCGTCGCCGTCGGTGGCATATTTGAAGAAGGTGGTTGGGGTGAACTGGGTCTGGCCGAAAGCGCCGGCCCAACTCGCCACCATTTCGCTCAAGGGATAATGCTGTTCCTGATAGAGCTTCAGGGCCGCGTAAAATTCCGGCCTGGCATAATCCGCGCGCGGTCCGTCATAGGCCAGGGTCGCCAAGGCCGAGAACATGTTGAAGCCACCGGTGTCGGAGCCATAATCGGTCTCCATGCCCCAGATCGCGACCAGGATTTCCTTGGGCACCCCGCTGGTGGCCTCGATCTTCGCCAGCACATCGCCATAGCGGGCCAGCATGACCTTTGCGTTGGCGATGCGCCGGGCCGATACCGCCGAATCCAGATAGCTCCATACCGGCTTGGAGAATTCCGGCTGGTTGGCGTTCATGGCGGCGATCGCGGGAATGGGTGCGATTCCCGCTATGGCCGCGTCGAACGTCTCCTTGCTGATGCCCTCGGCCAGCGCGGTCTGGCGCGCTTCGGCCAGAAAGGCATCGAATTTGGGATTACCGGAGGTCGCGGGCGTCGGGGCCGGCGGAGCAATGGGAATTGTGACAGGGGGGCCGGCCGGGGGCGCCGGTTTGGGCACTGTGGCGGTACAGGCCACCGCCACCAGGGCGCCGGCGAGGGCGGCCAGGCGTCTGAGAGCGGTCAGGGTGGGAAAGCGGCGCGCCATGGGGGTATTGGTACACCGGTTCGGCCGGTTTTTGGCGGAAAAGCTGGGTTTTCTGCTGCTTTTCCCGGGTTGACAGGGTGGGGTCGCTTGCATAGTTTCCGCGCCTCTCACGGATGACGGCCTCCAAGGCCGAACTTTGTTCAATTTCGGCCCTCCGGGCCGGGGCTCTAGAAGGCAGTGTCATGAAGGTCCGCAACTCCCTCCGGTCGCTCAAGAAGCGTGACAAGGACTGCCGCGTCATCCGCCGCAAGGGCCGCGTTTACGTGATCAACAAGAAGAATCCGCGGTTCAAAGCCCGCCAGGGTTAAGCAATACTCGCGGCCTGTATTCAGGACAGGCGCATGTATCTACCTCCGACTGACGCAAAGATTGTCGCCCGCCGCGCCGAGATCGTGGCGCGCCTGCGCGAGATCGTGCCCGATGGCGTCGTCGCCGATGAATCGGGCCTGGCCACCTTCGATGCAGATGCCCTCAGTGCCTATCACCAGATGCCGCTGGTCTGCGTGCTGCCGTCCAATCGTCAGCAGGTCAGCGAAATCCTGAAATTCGCGCAAGCCGAAGGCGTGCCGATCGTGCCGCGCGGCGCCGGCACCTCGCTTTCGGGCGGCGCCCTGCCGCGCGAAGACGGCATCCTGATCGGCATGGGCCGGATGAAACGCATTCTCGAGATCGATTACGAGAATGGCTGTGTGGTGGTCGAACCTGGCGTCACTAACCTCAACATCACCAAGGCGGTGGAAGCCAATGGCTTCTATTACGCGCCCGATCCTTCCAGCCAGATCGCCTGCACCATCGGCGGCAATGTGGCGGAGAATTCCGGCGGCCTGCACTGTCTGAAATATGGCCTGACCACCAACAATCTTCTGGGTGTCACCATCGTGCTGCCGGGCGGCGAGATCGTCACCCTGGGCGGCAAATGCGGCGCCCAGGGCGGGCTTGATCTGCTGGGCGTGGTCACCGGTTCCGAAGGCCTCTTGGGCGTCGTCGTCGAAGTGGTGGTCAAGATTCTGCGCAAGGCGCCCGTCACCCGCACGCTGCTTGCGTCTTTCGGCTCCGTCCCGGCCGCAGGCCAGTGCGTGGCGGACATCATCGCCGAGGGCGTGGTGCCGGCCGCCATGGAATTCATGGACCGCCGCTGCGCCGAAGCGGTGGAAGGCTACAATCAGCCCGGCTATCCCGCCGGCGCCGAAGCCATCCTGATCATCGATGCCGACGGGGTAGAGGCCGATGTCACCGATGCGGTATCGCGCATCACCGGGATTGTCGCCAAATGTGGCGGCACCACTATCGAAGCCACCGATGAAAAGCAGCGCGTGCGCATCTGGTCCGGCCGGAAGGCTGCTTTTGCCGCCATGGGCCGTATCGCGCCCGACATGATCTGCATGGATGGCACCATTCCCCGCCATGCCCTGCCGCAGGTGCTGGAAGAGATGGCCAGGCTGGCCGACCATTACGAGCTTCCCTTCTGCAACGTGTTTCATGCCGGCGACGGCAATCTGCATCCGCTGATCTGCTTCGACACCATGAAGGAAGGCGAGTTCGAGAAAGCGGAAGCCTTCGGCGCCGACATATTGCGCCTTTGCGTCAAGGTCGGCGGCGTCTTGTCGGGCGAGCACGGCATCGGCGTGGAAAAGCGCGACCTGATGACCGACCAGTTTGGCGAGGCCGACCTGGAACAGCAGCACCGCCTGAAATGCGCTTTCGACACCAAAGGCCTGTTCAATCCCGGCAAGGTGTTCCCGACCCTGTCGGTCTGCATCGAGCAGGGCCATATCCATGTCCATGGCGCCCAGCTGCCCCATCCCCACCTGCCGCGCTACTGATGAGCAAGGTCACAACCGAAGATCAGGTGGTGGAATTCGTGCGCGCGTCGCGCGAAGCCTGTACGCCCTTCGAGATCGTTGCCGGCGGCACCCGCCGGCAGGTTGGTCGCCCCCTCCTGGATTCGAATGGGGGCGATCTGCAGATGCTCGATGTGTCGTCCCTTTCCGGCATCGTCAAATATGAGCCGGCAGAGCTGATTATCACCGCCCGGCCTGCCACCCCGCTCACCGAGATCAAGGCCGTGCTGGCGGAAAAGGGCCAGTGCCTGGGCTTTGATCCCGCCGACTGGTCCCGCCTGCTCGGCTCCAATGGCGTGGCGACGCTGGCCGGTGCGGCATGCACCGATGCTTCCGGCTCGGGCAAGTTGCGCCATGGCGGGGCACGCGATTCGCTGCTGGCCTTTCGCGCCGTGAACGGCTTGGGCGAAGCCTTCCGCGGCGGCGCCAAGGTCGTGAAGAATGTCACGGGCTTCGACCTCCCCAAGCTGATGTGCGGGGCCTATGGCACCTTGGGCGTGCTGACGGAGCTGACATTCAGGGTCTATCCCGAGCCGCAATTCTCCACCACGCTTTGCCTGTCGGATGTCACGCCGGAAGATGGTTTCGCGGCCTTGCGCAAGATCGCGCTGAGTGCCCTCGAGCCGGCAGGGCTGGCCTATCTGCCCGGCAACATGCTGAGCGATGTCGGGCAGGGGGCGGCGCTGATCAAGCTGGAAGGCGCGCGTGACCCGCTGGAAGAAAAGATCGCACAGGCCCATGGTCTGCTGGGAAATGCCATGCAGCGGATTGAGGATGATCCTTTTGCGGCTATCGGCTGCGGCGAGAAATTCGCCGACATCCCAGGCGATGTCTGGCGGGTCCTGATCGCGCGCGCCGATGCGCCGCGCGTGGCCCGGGAACTGAATGCCCGTCACTGGCTGGGCGACTGGGCCGGCGCCGTGCTGTGGGTGGCGGCCGATCCGTCGGAAGGCCCGCGCATCCGCGCTGTCGCCGAAAAAGCGCAGGGCCAGGCCATGTTGCTGCGTGGCTCCTCCGAAAGCCGTACCAGCCTTGGCCTGTTCGCGCCTCAGCCGGCCGCACTCGCCGCACTCAGCCGATCGGTCAAGGCGGCCTTCGATCCGCTGTCGCTCTTCAATCCCGGACGCCTCTAATGTCGCGGTTTCGAAGTTCGCCCCGTTTTGATATCCGGTTCTTAGCGAACTTCGAAACCGGAACGACATTAGAGATTCAAAAGTCGCTAGTGTCCCTTGATTCCGAAATTCGCCAGCGCCGGATATCGAGGACTTTGCGAATTTCGGAATCGGGATACTAGGATGCGCTACAACTTTACCGCCGAACAGATCGCCGATCCGCAGCTGGGCCCCGCCGCCAAGGCGGTGCGATCCTGCGTGCATTGCGGCTTCTGCACCGCGACCTGTCCGACCTATGTGGTGCTGGGCGATGAGCGCGACAGTCCGCGCGGCCGCATTGTCTTGATGAAGGACATGCTGGAGAAGGGCGGCACGCCGACCAAAGAGCAGGTCTATCATATCGACCGCTGTCTCTCCTGCCTCAACTGCAAGACGGCGTGTCCCTCCAGCGTGAACTATCAGCGGCTTGTCGATCAGGCACGCGCGCACATCCAGGAACATTATCGGCGTCCGTTGGCCGACCGGCTGATGCGCTATGCCATTGCCAAGGTGATGACGCGGCCCGGGCTTGTGCGGCTGGGCCTGTTGCTGGCCAGGATTGGCGCGCCCATCGCCAAGATATTGCCCGGCCGGTTGGGCGCCATGGCGCGCATGGGTCTGTCGGCGCGTCCGCAGGGGCCCGAGCCGACCCAATTCCCCAAGCCGGCGCAGGTCAAGCAGCGCATCGCCATCATGCCGGGCTGCGTGCAGGGCGCGCTGGCGCCGCAGATCGATGGCGCGGTCGGCCGGGTGCTGGCGCGGCGCGGTATCGAACTGGTGGCGTTGGAAGGCGCCGGCTGCTGCGGCGCGCTGCCCCATCACATGGGCCGTGAGAATGATTCCCGGGAATGGGCCAAAAAGGCGATCCAAGCCTTCGAGCAAGGCCGCTATGACGGCGTGCTGATCACCGCCACCGGCTGCTCGTCCCAGCTCAAGGACTATGCCCATCAGTTTGCCGGCGACCCGGTCTGGGAGCCGCGCGCGGCCAAATTTGCCGCCGCGGCCCGCGATTTCGCGGAATTGTGCACGCCGCTTGCCGCGACGCCGCCGCGCGCCCTGCGGGTCGCCTATCACCCGCCCTGCTCGCTCCAGAACAGCCTGAAGCTGAACGGTGTGGGCGAAGCGCTTTTGGAAGCAGCCGGCTTTGTCGTCACGCCTTTCCTGGAATCGCATCTGTGCTGCGGTTCGGCCGGTACCTATTCCATCCTGCAGCCCGAGCTTTCCAGCCAGTTACGGGCCCGCAAGCTTGGCAATATTGCGGCAGCCGAGCCCGACGTGCTGGTCAGCGGCAATATCGGCTGTTTGCAGCATCTGGCGGCCGGTGAGGGGCTCGACCAGCCGATCCTGCATATCGCGGAACTGCTGGATTGGGCGGAGGGCGGCCCCCGTCCGGCCAATCTGGAAATACCGACCCAGCCGCACTAAAGTAGCGCCATGCGCGGCGCGCTTGTCCTTTCTCTGCTGCTTTGTTCCGGCGCGGCCCATGCCGTGACGCCGCCCGCCAAACCGGCACCGCAAAAGGCCGAAAGCCAAGAGCAGCTCTTTGCCCAGCTGAAACAGTGCGGCAGCGCCGAGGATGCCCATCCGATCGAAGCCAAGCTGCAGGCGATGTTTAGGGCCTCCAACAGCCCCAGCATCGAGCTTTTGATGAGCCGGGCCGCGGCAGCCCAGGGTTCCGGCGACGCCAAGGTCGCGCGCCAGCTGGTGGAGGCAGTCACAAAGATCGCCCCCAACTATGCGGAAGGCTGGCATGTGCGGGCTAATATGGAACAGGGCGCCGGCGATGACACAGCCGCCCTGGTCAGCTTGCAGAAAGCGGTGACACTCAACCCGCGCCAGTTCATGGCGCTGAGCGAACTGGCTGATATGCTGCAGGATTATGGCGACAAGGCCGGTGCCCTGAAACTCTATCGCCGCGCATTGGAACTCGACCCGCAGCTGGAAGGCGCCGCCAGCAAGGTGCGCGAGCTGACCCAGAGCGTGGAAGGCCGCGATATCTGATCTGATGCGCTGTTTGCTGGCGAGCTTGATCCTGATGCCGATCCTGGCGCGCGCGGCACCGGCTGAGGCTGCCTCCTACATGGTGGGCACCTGGTTCGGCCATGGCCAGCCGGAGGACCAACAGTCCATGTATATCGACCGCATGCGCCCCGACGGCTCCTGGCGGGGCGAGTATCGGACCTGCATCAAGGGCAAGCCGCTGGACCAGGTGCAGGAAGGCCATTGGTCGCTTCAGGGCGACATGCTTTCGCTGAGGGTCGATACCGTAAACGGCATGCGGTCGCCGCGCACTGACTTCTACAAGATGCTGGCCCATACCGCGGTCAGCCAGAAGTATATGAGCCTGAGCTACAACTATCCTTATACGCCCCAGCGCGAGCCGGACGATTTCAAGATGCCGTCCTGCGAGCTGATAAGCTGATGCGGCGGCTGCTCGCCTGCGCGGGATTTTATCTTTGGCTCGCGCCGGTGCTGACAATGCCGGCATACGCCGCGCCTTCGCTGGTAGGCCTGTGGTTCGGCCAAGGCCAGCCGGGCGACAGGCAATCCATGTATCTCGACCGCCTGACGGCGGACGGCAAGATCCATTCCCGCTTCCGCGACTGCCGCGGCGGCAAGCCGATCGACAGCACCGAGGAAGGCAGCTGGTCGCTGACCGGCAGCACCCTGACCATCCAGGTCGAACTGCATAACGGCCAGTTCATGCCGCGCACCGATGTCTACCGGCTGGACGCGGCCAGTCCGAAAGACTTCAAGATCAGCTATCTGCCGCTGAATTTTCCCTATGACGAAAGGCGGGTGGACGAGCACTTCGAGATGCCGCCCTGCCAGCTGGTGAGCTAGGCCCACGGCCATTCGGACAAAAAAAGACCGCGCTTCCTGCGAAGCGCGGTCTTTCCTTTCAAGCCCTGTCTTAGAGCTTCACCGATGCCTTCAGATAGAAGAAGCGTCCGGCGAAATCATACTCGTTGGTGAGGGTCTGCACGTAGGGATCGATCGCGATCGGCGGATCCTTGTCGAACAGATTGTCGATGCCGAAGTTGAAGTTGTAGTTATCCCACGGCACGTTGATGTTGATGTCGGTGAAGCCCAGGGCCGGGATGTGGTAGCCCGGCTCGTCCGGCGTCTCGCCGAAGATGCCATTGACCGTTTCCCCGCCGATGATGCGTTCGCTCAGCTGGAAGGAAGCGCCTTCCGGCATGGTCAGCGTGGCCGAGAACAGGCCCTTCCACTTGGGCTGGCCGTAGCTGATGGCGCCTTCCGAATAGGTGCCGGCGTACTGGGTGATCGAGCCGTCCAGGTTCTGCTGGAGGAAGTTGTTGAGGTAGGTCCATTCGGTGCTCAGACCCAGGCCCCAATTATCCAGCCCGACCATGCCCATGGCATCCTTGCTGTTCCAGTTGAAGCCCATGTCGACGCCATCGGTATGGATGAAGCCGAGATTGGTATAGGGCTCCTGATAGGTGGTCAGCGAACCGTTCACCTGATTGCGGGCGCCAAAGCGCGGGCAATAGATGTTGTTGAAGTTCGGCGCGTTATAGCAGAGCGAGATGGCCGAACCCGGATCGATCAGGGTGATATAGTTGTTCAGCTTGATGTTGTAGTAGTCCACCGTTGCCGACAGGCCCTGCACCAGGCCGTCCAGCGTGAATACGGCGCCCATGTTCCACTGCTTGGAGGTTTCCGGCAGCAGGCTCGGATTGCCGATACGGGCAGCCGACAGCTGGGGCACGGCCTGGGTGAAGGTCGCCGCATTGTAGGCCGGGAAGGCCGCCTTACAGTTGGCAAGGACCACCGCGCTGGTGGCCTTCACGCAAGGATCGGCATAGGCATCCGCGCTCTGGTTGGAACCCAGATACAGTTCGCCGCCGACCTGCGGCGCGCGCACGCCGGTGCCGTAACCCCCGCGGAAGCGCACCCAGTCATTGACCTGCCAGTTGAAGCTGCCCTTGTAGACATTGGCCTGACCGAAGTTCGAATAGTCGGAAATGCGGCCGGCAATGTCGAAGCTCAGATCTTCCACGAAGGGCAGATCCTTCAGCACCGGAAGGCGGACTTCGCCATAGATTTCCGAGACGCTGTATTGGCCTTCGGTGGGAAGGGTGGTGCCTTCCGCGAAGTCGCCGGTCTGCTTGAGCGCGTCCGGAATGGCCTTGACCGCCTCACGGCGCCAGTCGCCGCCGACCGCCACGCCGATGTTGCCACCAGGCAGCGCGAACGGCACCTCGCCGGTAATGTCGAGATAGGCGATATTTTCATTATAGCGCGAGGTGTCTGCGCCGGTGTAGCGCACATAGGCTGCTTGCGCGGGCGTCAGCGAGTTGGGGCCGGCGAAAGTGACGCCGCCGCAGCCGGCGGGAGCGCCGACTTCGCAAGGCTGCGCGCCCACCAGTTCCTGGATGTGGGTCAGGTTCACCGAATTGTGGGTGAAGTCGTCGCCGTCGGATTCGCCGAACTGGTAACCGGCGTCGAACGACCAGTCCGCCAGCTTGCCCTTGACGCCGAAACGTTCCTGGAAGGTGTCGACATTGTCGTCGAACAGACGGTCACCCGATTCATACAGGCGCTTGCGCATCAAGAGCGGATCGCCGGTGGGATTGTTGGGATTGCTGGCCGGGATCACCACACCCGAGAGCCATTTGGCGGAAGGATAGACGTCGCCCACGGGTTCCGGATTGAGCCGGGCCGTGGATTTGCGGTTGGTGAAGAAGGTGCTGGAGTAAACCGTGAGATTGTCGGCGATGTCATAGTGCGCGTTGACGTTGGCATTCAGCACCGAACGGCCCTGCATCAGATCGGGGTCGTTGGCGGTGTCGAACAGACCGCAGGACGTGCCCGTGGCCGCGACGATCTGGTTGGTGGCGCTGCCGCAATAAAGCTTCTTGGTTACCGCATCCTGGAAGCGGCCGAAGGGAATGGCCGAGGAGAAGGCATAGTTGTTGAGGTTGCCGTCGCCGCCGCCCGCCCATTCGCGGGTATTCTGTCGCACGGGGTCCTCGGTGATGTACTGGATGCCCGCGACCACGCCGCTCTTGTCCGAGCTGGCGCCGAACAGGGCCGACAGCTGCTTGGTGGCATGATCGCCATAGGTGGAGATGCCGGCGCCGCCGCCCAGCTCCAGGCCCTGGAAATCCTTGCGGGTGATGATGTTGACCACGCCGGCGATCGCGTCCGCGCCATAGATGGGCGAGGCGCCGTCACGTAGGATTTCGATGTGATCGATCAGGCCGACCGGCACGTTCTGCAGGTCCTGGCCCTGGGCGCCCGCGACAAAGGTGGAGACCATGCGCTGGCCGTCGACCAGGATCAGGGTGCGCTGGTCGCCCAGGCCGCGCAGGTCGGCGGTGGAAATGCCGCCCGGCGAGATCGAGTTCTGGTCGTTGCTGGAATTGGTCTGGCCCATGGAGGGCAGGCGCTCGAGGGTCTGTTCCAGGGTCGCCGCCTTGGTCTGCTGAATGTCCTGCGCGCTGACGACGGTCAGCGGCGCTTCGGCGACGGCATCGGTGGTGGCGATGCGCGAACCGGTGACGACCACCTGTTCGGGCTGGCCCTGGGCCAGCGCCGGCGCAGCCATAAGAACAGCGCCGAGTGCCACGCTGCAACGCAGCATGGTACGAGAATGTCTGAAATTGCGCATTTGATATCCCCTTGTAGGCGGCTTTGCGGGCCGTCGAGTTTCAGGCTGCAACGCATGGGCGTGCTGCCGAGTTGCGTGCAGCCTAGGGCCGCTAAACCCTTATGGGATATTCAAAAGTTTCTGCCGGTGGCGGGATGTAACAGAACTGTTGCGCCAAAGCAGCATTATCGTTATGTCACGCAATAAAATTTCTCGCTTATCGCGCGTAGAATCAAATTGTGGCCATAAGGGTTAAAAAATCTAATTTTCTTTCGTCGACTTTTTGTCGTGGATGCTAAAATTTCAGGAAACTCCGACTTTTGAGCAATTTTCGACCGTCGTTATGCGGCAGTTGTGGGCAATTGCCTGCAAAATGCGCGGGTGTCCGCAGCAGGGCCAATAAACAGGCAGCGATCGACCGGAAGGTTTGATGGCGTGGCGACACACAATGCTGCGATGCAGCATCGTCGGCATTTCGGCTCGCGGCATAGCCGGTGTAAGTCTTCGCGATGATCACAAAAGCGTTTCTGATTCTCGCGACATTACTGGTGGTGGCGGTCTCGCCCGCTCTCGCCCGGCCGCGCGACGATGTGATGGCGAATGCTTATCGCTGCGCCAGCATCGCTGCCTCACGTCAATGGCTCGATTGTTATTACGGCGCCGCCCAGCCGGTCAGGGCGGAATTGGCGCTGCCTTCCGTATCCGCGCAGCAAGCGGCTCTGGTGGCCGAGCCCCCGGCCGGCGGAGCGCCGCAGGATGTCGAGCTGCGAGACGCGGTGCTGGCGGAAGCATCGCGCTGTTACACCGTAGGCGCGGAACGCCAATGGCTTGATTGCTATTATGCTGCCGCCCAGCCCTTGCGCGCCAGCCTGGGTCTTTCGCCTGGCCCGCAACGCGCCTCCCAGCAACCGGCTCCCGGCAATTTCGGGCTCGCTCCCAAGCCGGTGCTGAACGAGCCGACCAGCACCCGTGCGCAAATGGCCGACTACAAGTTCGACCAGTTCGGCAAGTTCACCGTGCGTCTGGCCGACGGCCAGGTCTGGCGCCAGATGAAGGGCGACAGCTCGCTGGCGCATTGGGAGAAACCGGCTTCGAGTTACACCGTCGATGTGAAGAAAGGCGCTTTCGGCAGCTTCAACCTCAGCGTCGAGCATGTCGGGGGCGTCTACAAGGTCCAGCGGATCGAATAGCCCCGCTTCAGGGCGAAATGATGATCTCGACAAGATTGGGCTTGCCCGATGCCATCCCGGCTTCGATGGCGCCGGCGATATCACCGGCCTTGCCGACCCGGCATGCCGGCACGCCCATGGCTTTTGCCAGGCTCTGAAAATCGATCGCCGGCTCGGCGAGGTCCATGGCAATGAAACGATTGGTACGCGCCGCGACATAGCCGGTGCGCGAACGCATGAAATTCTTCAGGATGTTGTATTCGCGATTGTTCATCACGATGAAGGTGACCGGTAGCTGTTCGTGGGCGGCGGTCCACAAGGCCTGGGGCGAATAAAGCGCGGCGCCGTCACCAACCAGGGAAACCACGGGCGCGCGGCCCAGTCCCAGGCTGGCGCCCACCGCCGCGGGCATGCCCCATCCCAGGGCGCCGCCCCGGGTGAAGGAATATTGCAGCGGCGACGGGCTATTGAGAAATTCGCGCAGATGTTCCGAGGTGGCGACTGCCTCATCGACGATGCGCGTTGCCGGCCCGATGGCCCGCATCGTCTCATGCGCCGCCACCAGGGGCGTGATCAGCGGCGCATCCCATTGCCGCCTGGCTTGTTCCTCAAGATCGCGGCGCCGGGCGAGCTGCTTCTGGCGGGCAGCCTGAACCAAATCCGCGCGGGCCGGCGCCGTGGCCTGCGTCCTGGCCGTGAGCAGGGGATTCATCTGGCGCAGGGACTGGCGGATGTCGCCCACGACCGACAGTTCGGTATGATAGGTGCGGCCCAGGTCGCGCACATCCGCGGTCATCTGATAGACCATGCAGTCGGGCGGCACCGCCGATCCCTCGGTGTAAAGGATGGTGATCAGCGATTTGCCGCCAAGCGCGAAAACCGCGTCATAATTCTCCAGAAGCTTTGCGATTTCCCTGCCGTTATGCGGCATCTTGCCGGTCCATAGCGGATGATTGGTGGGGAAGGGGATGTGTGATGGCCAGGAGGAGCAATAGACCGGCGCACCTAGTATCTCTGCCGATGCGGCGACTTCGGCGGCCGCGTCGCTGGCATGGACCTCGTCTCCGGCAATGATCAGAAGCCGGCCCGGCTTTATGGCGGCCAAGAGGTCTGCCAGCCGATCGAGCGAGCCTGCGACAGGGCGGCGGTCGATGACGGAAGGCGCACCGATGCCGGCGCTGCTCATTTCTTCCATTACGTCCATCGGCAGGGACAGAAACACCGGTCCGGTGGGCGCCGCCTTGGCGTCATTGAAGGCGCGGCGCACCAGGATGGGCAGCTGGTCCGCATGCGCAACCTCATGCGCCCATTTCACCGCCGGGCCGGCAATGGTGACGAGATCGCCGAACAACAGAGGATCGGTGATGGTGTGGCGGCTGTCCTGCTGGCCGGCCGTGACCACCAATGGGGTTTGCGAAACGCTGGCATTGATCAGGTTACCCAGGCCATGGCCCAGTCCGCCCGCGGTGTGTAGGTTGATGAAGCCGGGCTTGCGCGCCGCCTGGGCATAGCCATCGGCCATCGCCACCACACTGGCTTCCTGCAGCGCCAGGACATAGCGGATTGCGCTGGTTTCCAGCAGCGCGTCGATCAATGGCAGCTCAGTGGTGCCGGGATTGCCGAAGATGTAGTCGACGCCCTCGCTCTCCAGGATTTCCAGCAGAAGCTGCGCGCCGCGCCGCGCCGGGATTTTGCTTGTGGGAGTGATTTGGGTCGGCATCATTTGTGCCTCTCGAGCAGGCCGCCGGATCGGCGGACCCGCCGATATCAATCCCGAAGCGGATGCGTGGCAACCCGCAAGCGTCGCCGGGTTCCCGCATTTCAGGCAGGGCAGATTTTCCTGAAACGCGGATCACGATGTGGATGTGAGTTGGCCAATCCTGCCGCTCGCCCAAGCTCGCGGCGTTCGCAGCTCGAAATGATCCCCTGGATCATTTCGTCCGCCTTCGGCGGCCGCTACTCACTCCTCGTCGGTGACGAAGGCCACGCGCAGCATGTTGGTGGCCCCGGTGGTGCCCAAGGGCACGCCGGCGGTGATCACGATACGCTCGCCAGCCTGGGCGAAGCCCTCCTGGCGGGCAATCTGGCTGGCACGCTTCACCATGTCGTCGAAATCACGGATGTCTTCGGTGGTGACGCTATGGGTGCCCCACACCAGGCACAGCCGCCGCGCCGTGTCGAGCGAGGGCGTGGGCGCGATGATGGGCGCCGACGAGCGTTCGCGTGCCGCCCGCATCGCGGTGATGCCGGATTTGGTCCAGCAGACGATGGCGCGGGCCTCGATGGTCTCGGTCACGGCGTGCACCGCCGCCATGATGGCGTCTGGTGTGGTTTTTTCCGGGGTGCCGCGCTGAGCCTCGATGATGGAGTGATAAAGCTCGTCATCCTCGACCGAGCAGGCGATGCGGTCCATGGTCTGCACCGCCTCCACCGGATAGGCGCCGCTGGCGGATTCCGCCGACAGCATCACCGCATCGGCGCCGTCGAACACCGCGGTCGCCACGTCCGAGACTTCGGCGCGGGTGGGCATGGGCGACTGGATCATGGATTCCAGCATCTGGGTCGCCACCACCACGGGTTTGCCGGCCTTGCGCGCGGCGCGCGTGATCTGCTTCTGCAGGCCGGGCACGCGTTCCAGCGGCATTTCCACGCCCAGGTCGCCGCGCGCCACCATCAGCGCGTCGGCCAGTTCCAGAATGCCGTGCAGCGAAGACAGCGCCTTGGGCTTTTCGATCTTGGCCAGCACGCCGGCCCTGCCTTGCACGATCTTCTTGAGTTCCGCCACGTCTTCGGGGCGCTGCACGAAGGAAAGCGCGATCCAGTCCACCCCCAGCTCCAGCGCCGCATCCAGGTCGGCACGGTCCTTTGGCGTCATCGCCGACATGGGCAGCAGAGTGTCGGGCATGTTGACGCCCTTGCGGTCCTTGATCTCACCCGCCACTTCGACCGCCGCTTCGGCAAAAGTGTCGGCCTTGCGCAGCAGCCTGAGGCGCACCTTGCCGTCGTCGATCAGCAGGGCATGTTTCTGCTTGATGGCCTGGAAGATCTCCGGATGCGGTATCGGGATGTCTTCCGGCTTGTCGCTGGTCTCGCCCAGGACGAGCTTGATCCGTTCGCCTTCCTTCAGCATGCGCGGCCCGCCATTGAGCTTGCCCAGCCTTATCTTGGGGCCCTGCAGATCGCAGAGGATGCCGATGGGCCGGCCCACCGTGTCCGCCAGCGCGCGCAGGTCGCCGACCATCTTCTTCAGCATGTCGTGGCTGGTGTGGCTCATATTGATGCGGAACACGTCCACGCCGGCCTCGAACAGCTCGCGCATCTTTTCCGGCGTATTGGAGGCCGGGCCGAGAGTGGCCAGGATTTTCGTCTTGCGGCGGCGGCGCATCAATCGACCTCAAATAGCGAAGCGGTAGGTCATGAGAAGAAGGCTCATGTCAATTGGAGAGGGTCTGGGTCCAGTCCGGCTTCTTGCCGGTATCCACTTCAAAGAAGCCGCGGCGGTCGAACCCGTGTTTGGCGCATTCGGCGCGGCCCACCGCCTTGAAGCGCTTTTCCGGGGCAACGCAGAAATGGGTCTTGCCGTCCCAGATGCCCTGGGCGCCATCGGTGGCATAGAGATAATAGAAGCGCCCCTGCAGAGGGCCGGTGAGCAAGGGGGTACAGCCCCCCGCCTTCACGGTCCACCAGCCTTCCGAGGTCCAGTTGGTGCCGTCGAACCGGCCGATGGCCGTATGCACATCCTGACCGGTCTTGTTGCAGACGCTGAAGCTAGCCTGGGCGCTGCCCGCGAAACAGGGAAGGGCCAAAAGCCCCAGGGCGATCGCAAAGGAAAGGCGCGTGCGATGCATTGTTTGTCCGGTTTGACGCGAAAGCACTTGGCCGTCAACACTGTCCGACTCTATATATCCTGAGCATATGACGGAAAATGCCTTCGAGGCCATTTCAGGACGCGGGCCTCTGCTCTTTCTCTGCGACCATGCCTCGAACGCCCTGCCGTCCGGCGGGCTGGGCCTCGATCCAGCGCAGCTGTCCACCCACATCGCCTATGACATCGGCGCGGCCTGCGTCACCCGCGCGCTGGCGCGGGCTTATGGCGCGCCGGCCGTGCTGGGACGTTGGTCCAGGCTCCTGATCGATCTCAACCGGGGGGCGGACGATCCCACCCTGGTGATGAAGCTGTCGGACGGCAGCATCATACCCGGCAACCGCGACGCCGATGGGGCGGAGGTGGCGCGCCGTATCGGCGCCTTTCATGCGCCCTATCACGCCGCCATCGATGCCGAACTGGACCGCATCGGCCCGGATGCGGTGCTGATCTCGATGCATAGTTTCACGCCGGCCTGGAAAGGCCGCCCGCGTCGCTGGGAGGTGGGCGTCCTTTATGACCGTGATGTGCGCCTGGCGGCACCCCTGATGACGCGGCTTGCCGAGGCTGGTTTCAATGTGGGTGACAATGAGCCTTATACCGGCGCACTGGAGGGCGACACGCTCTGGCGCCATGGAACCATGCGCGGCCTGCCCCATGTCTTGATCGAAATGCGGCAGGACTTGATCGGCAGCGACGATGCGGCACAAGCCTTTGCGGTCGGGCTGAAACCCATCATCGATGCCGCGCTCGATGATATGCACAGCCAAGCTGGTTGACGCACATTGCAGGGCGCGTGCCTTGCGGGCTAGTTTCCGCGGCTTTTGAAAATTCGGTATCGCCATGGCCAAATCCGGCTTCGCCAAAGACCAGCTCAAGTCCTTCATCAACCGCATCGAGCGGCTTGAGGAAGAGCGTGCGGCACTGTCGGCCGATATCCGCGAAGTCTATAGCGAGGCCAAGGGCACCGGCTTCGACACCAAGATCATGCGCCAGGTCATCCGCATGCGTAAGCTGGACAAGGCCGATTTCCAGGAGCAAGAGGCCATGCTCGACCTTTATCTCACCGCGATGGATATGCGCTGAATTCATGCTGGTCGGCGCATCAAGCGATGCCGGACTTGCATTTGACAGCAACGGACGGGCGCTGATTTGATCCTTCGACGCGGACGAAAGATCCGCGTGTCTGGGAGGATTTCATGTCCGATTTTTTCGTTGACCGCCGCGGGCTGATGCTGGCCGCGGCCGCCGCGCCCGTGATCGCGACCGCTGCGCAGCAGAGCGCCCAGGCGCAGGTGCCTGGCAGCGGCTATGGCACGGGCGGTGCGCCCACACCAGACCAGCAGCGCCGTTTGGCCTGGTGGCATCAGGCCAAGTTCGGCATGTTCATTCATTTCGGTCTTTATGCCGCCTATGGCCGTCACGAATGGGCGATGGAGACGCAGGCGGTCCCCATCGCGGAATATCAGAAACTCACCGCCAATTTTCTGCCGGCCAAGGGATCGGCCCGCAAATGGGCGAAACTCGCCAGGGCGGCGGGCATGAAATACATGGTGCTGACGACCAAGCACCATGAAGGTTTCTGCAACTGGGACACCAGGCTCACCAACTACAATGCCGTGCAGCAGGGGCCGCGCTATGATGTTGTGCGGGAATTCGTCGAGGCCGCCCGGGCCGAGGGCCTGCGCGTCGGCTTCTATTACTCGCTGATGGACTGGCATCATCCCGATGGCGCGCGTTGCCTCACCGACGAGGCCGCCCGCCGCCGTTTTGTGGACTACACCCACGGCCTGATCCGCGAGCTGATGACCAATTACGGCAAGATCAACGTGCTCTGGTACGACGTTCACTGGCCGCTGGACGCCAAGGGCTGGGAATCCGAAAAGATGAACCAGATGGTGTTCGCGCTGCAGCCCGACATCATCGTCAACAACCGCAACGACCTGCCCGGCGATTTCACCACGCCCGAACAGACCATCAAGGCGGAAGAAGGCGGGCGCGCCTGGGAAAGCTGCATGACCCTGAACGACAGCTGGGGTTTTCAGCGCGCCGACGACAACTGGAAAACGCCGCGCACCGTGATCCGCAACCTGATCACCTGCGCCCGCGACGGCGGCAATTATCTGCTCAATATCGGGCCCGAGCCCGATGGTTCCATTCCGCCGGAAAGTGAGCGCATCCTGCGTGAAGTGGGCGCCTGGATGCAGACGGGCGGGGCGACTATCTATGGCGCGGAGCCCTGCAAGGTCACACGGGGCAACTACGCCAACTTCACCCGCAAAGGCAACACGCTCTATATGCATGTGCATTTCTGGCCGGGCACGGATGTCGCGATCTCCGGCCTCAAACAAAAGGTGCTGTCGGCCAAGGTGCTCAAGACGGGCCAGAGCGCGACGGTCATCCAGGACGGTTTCCGCACCCATATCACTGGCCTGCCCGCCGCCGCGCCGGACATGCCGGTCACCACCATCGCCATCGAATGCGACGCGGTGCCCGAACAGGACGTGATTTATGTGCGGACCAACAAGCCCAGGGCTGGAGTAGGAATTTAGGCGGGGGAGGGTAATTCGTTCCTGCTCTTGCTAGGCTTCGCGTCATGTCGAAACGCGGCCGCCCGCCTCATGACGATCTTTTGACCCCGGCGGAATGGCGGGTGGTCGAAGCGGTGCGCCATGGCCTGAGCAATCGCGAGATCGCGCAGCGGCGCGGCATCAGCCTGGACGCGGTCAAATTCCATGTCGCCAACGCGCTCCAGAAACTTGGGCTCGCCGACCGCGGCGCGCTCAAACGCTGGAATGGCGTGGCGCGCGGCACGGCTCTTTCTTCCATGGAGATGACGATGGGTGAAACATTGACGATGGGCCCGCTGGGCCAGGTCTCGCGCAAGGTGAAAGATATCGCCGCTGCCCGGATCTGGTATGGCGAGACGCTGGGCCTGACGCATCTTTATTCCTTCGGGGACTTGGCTTTCTTTGATCTGGGCGGCACGCGCCTGTTCCTGTCACAAGGCGAGGGGACCGAGAGCGACTCCATCCTCTATTTTCAGGTGCCCGATATACGCACGGCACATGCCGCACTGGCAGGACGCGGCATCGAATTCATCAACGCGCCCCATATGATCCACCGGCACGATGACGGCACAGAAGAATGGATGGCGTTTTTCAAGGACAATGACGGCCGGCCCTTGGGCATCATGTCCCAGACCAAATAGCGCGTATTATAGTCCGCGACGGCCAAAGCCCTGGCGAATGGCGGCCCTTGCCACCGTCTGCGCCTGCCGGGGCGGTGACGGCGAGGTCTGCAATATCGCGGGCTCCGGCGCATGTGGCGGCTGTTCGCCTGGCGGAGGGCCAAAGCGATTTTCATTCGCGTCTCCCGGCTGAAGGCATTGGAACAGCAGATAGATGGTGATGATGTCGGCCGCGCCATTCGCCAGATTGCGCTGGGAGACGTCGAGGATGTTTTCGGCAAGGGTCGCGGCCACGCTGAGCGCCAGCGCCAAGGCAGAAAGAAGGCCCGTTTGATTGCGGTCATGCAGCCTCAGCACCGCGGCCGCGAAGGATGGCAGATAGAAAACGACGTTAAGCAGCGACAGGATATGGGCGTCAGGGACAGCCGTCTGTGGCCAGTGGGTTAGGACATAGCTGGCGCCGCGAACAAAGGCGACGTTGGCCGCCAGCAGCAACCAGAATGGCAGCCGCCGCATGCGTCCGCCCAAAACAAACGCCGGCGCGCTCGATTGAGATGCGGCGGAAGCCCTGGCGGGCGCCGGCCCATAGCGGTTGTCTTGTGGATCGCTCGGCTCGAGCCACAGGAACACCGTCCGCAGCGATCCTGCCGCGAGCAGCAGTGCAGCCAGCCACAGGCCGATCATGATTTTGGGGGCGATGTCTCTGGTCTGAAGGGGTGCTGCTTGGGCTTCTATCACCAGCTTGAGCAGTAACGGGAGCATGAGCGACGGAATGAAGGTGATACAGGCGAAAGCCACAAGCGGAAGCCATGCATGCCAGCCGGCCCGGCCGATATCATGCAGGCGACGCGCTCCCAGCCAACCGACGGGGACACAGATCAGATAAGCGATGATCGGCTTGAGCGGAATGGGCGGCAGCGGCGTGCCTTCCATGCCTGGCCAGGGCACGCCGAAACCAGCGGGCAGCAGCAGCCACGCGACCGCAGCGACAAGCAGATTGACCGCCAATAGACGCCAGAAAGGCCCGCGCTCAAGGCGCATGATCAGCTCGCCTGACGGATCGCGTCCTCGATGGCGGTGCCGTCTTCCGGCATGTTCTCCGCCACATTGCCTTCCAGGCCGAATTCCTTGAGCTTGCGATACAAGGTCGAGCGGCCGATCCCCAGCCTGCGCGCCACTTCCGACATATGGCCGTCATAGCGGGCGATGGCCATGCGGATGATTTCCGATTCCATCTCCTCGAACTTGCGGATATGGCCGGATGCATCGGTGGCATTCAGCGCGTAAGCCGAAGACGGGACAGGGGCGGCAGGCGCGCCGCCTTGCGGCGCACCGGCGACAGGGTTCTGGCGCTGCACCGCTTCCACGCCCATCGCCGCGGCGATCTGGGGGAAATCGCACACGTCCAGTGCCGAGCCATCGCACAGCACCACGGCGCGGAAGATGGTGTTTTCCAGCTGGCGTACATTGCCGGGCCAGCTGAATTTTTCCAGCAACTGGCTGGCTTGCGGCGTCAGGCCGGAAACCGCCTTGTTCTCTTCCGCGGCGAAACGTTCGATGAAATGCCGCGCCAGCGGTGCGATGTCGCCGCTGCGGTCGCGCAGCGCCGGCACCAGAACCGGGAACACATTCAGGCGATAATAAAGGTCTTCGCGGAAGGTGCCCGCGCGCGCCATCTGGCCCAGGTCCCGGTTGGTGGCGGCGATGATGCGCACATCCACCTTCACCGGGCGCTTGGAGCCGACCGGATCGACTTCATTTTCTTGCAATGCGCGCAGCAGCTTGACCTGCATGTCCAGGCGCAGCTCTCCGATCTCGTCCAGGAACAGGGTGCCGCCATCGGCTTCCTGGAACTTGCCCAGATGCTTGTCGGAAGCGCCGGTGAAGGAGCCCTTCTCATGACCGAAGAGGATGGATTCGATCAGGTTCTCGGGGATGGCGCCGCAATTGACGGTGACGAAAGGCTTGCCGGCGCGCGAAGACGTGCCCTGGATGGCGCGGGCGATCAGTTCCTTGCCGGCGCCGGATTCGCCTTCGATCAAAACCGGAATGTCGCTTTGGGCGGCACGCGCGCCCAGGCGGAACACCTGCTTCATCTCCGGCGATACCGCGATCAGGTCGTCGAAGGTGAGCTTGTTGTCCTGCTTTTTCTTCAGCTGTTTCACTTCACCCGACAGGGTGCCGATCTTGAGCTGATTGCGGATCGAAACCGCGATGCGTTCCGGGCTTGCCGGCTTGACCAGAAAGTCGTTGGCGCCCGCGCGCATGGCTTCCACGGCGGAATCGATGCCGCCCTTGGCGGTCAGGACGATGACAGGCAGTTCGGGATTGGCGGGGCGCAAGCGTGCCAGCACGTCCAGGCCGCCCATGTCGGGCATAACCAGGTCCAGCAGCATCAGGGTGATCTGCTCGCCGCGCGGGCCGTTGATCAGATCCAGCGCGGGCTGGCCGCCCGGCGCGGTGACGACCTGCATGCCCGAACGGGTGATCGCCGTTTCCAGCAACCTGCGCTGCACCGGATCATCGTCCACCACAAGAATGGTCTGCGCCATGACGTAAGCCTCTCCAAAACGGGTCGAAAAGCGACCCAAAAGCGGGCGAAGTCTCGCAGGGCACAGGTAAATGCGGCGTTTAAGCCTGTTCCTTTGCGGCACAGAAAAGACGGGTTCCACGATGCTTAAAAAAGGCTGAAGGGCGCGCGAAAACCGCAGGCGGGATAGGGACATACTGACAGTCCCTCATCGGAAAAGCCCCAATAAACCACGTTGCCGGGTTCCCAGCCTTTGCTATAGTCCGCCAACTTTCAAAGCATGTGAGGGGGCCTTTATGGCGCACGAAACCGACTATCAGCCGGGATCCATGGACATCAGCGCGCATGTCAAAGCCTATCGGGGCTTTCTGACCGGCACGAAATGGACCTTTGGGTTCATCCTGCTGATCATGGTCTTCCTCGCGATTTTCCGCACTCACGGCTAAGCCTCAAAGGCTCGCCCATGCGCCTCGCGGTCCCGAAGGAAACTCGAGAGGGGGAAACGCGCGTTGCCGCGACCCCTGAATCCGTCAAGAAGTTCAAGGGCCTCGGGCTGGACGTGGTGGTCCAGGCGGGCGCCGGCCAAGGCGCCAAGATCGCCGACGCCGATTACACCGCGGCGGGCGCCATTATCGCCCCCGACGCTGCTTCCACCTACAGGGACGCCGATATCGTCCTGAAGGTGCGTGGGCCCGAGGCGGGCGAGATCTCCCAGTTGAAGAATGGCGCGGTGCTGGCGGCTTTGTTGTCGCCGGCCACCGAGCAGGCCGCGATCCAGTCCCTGGCGGGTCAGGGCGTCACCGCCTTCGCCATGGAACTGCTGCCGCGCATTTCCCGCGCCCAGGCCATGGACGTGCTGTCTTCGCAAGCCAATCTGGCTGGCTATAAGGCGGTGGTGGATGCCGCCGCCACTTTCGGCCGCGCCATGCCGATGATGATGACGGCGGCCGGCACCATCGCGCCGGCGCGCGTGCTGGTGATGGGCGTGGGCGTGGCGGGCTTGCAGGCCATCGCCACCGCCAAGCGCATGGGCGCGATCGTCTCGGCCACCGACGTGCGCCCGGCCACCAAGGAACAGGTGGAAAGCCTGGGCGGCACCTTCATCGCGGTGATGGACGAGGAATTCAAGAACGCCCAGACCGCCGGCGGCTATGCCAAGCCGATGAGCGAGGAATATCAGAAGAAACAGGCGGCGCTGACCGCCGAGACGATCAAGAAGCAGGACATCGTCATCACCACCGCGCTGATCCCGGGCCGCAAGGCGCCGATCCTGGTGAGCGAAGAGATGATCAAAACGATGAAGCCGGGTTCGGTGATCGTCGACCTGGCGGCGGGCGCGGGCGGCAACACGCCCCTGTCCAAACCCGATCAGGTGGTGGAAGTGCATGGCGTGACCATCATGGGCCACACCAACCTGCCGGGCGCGCTGGCGGTGGATGCGTCCTCGCTCTACGCCCGCAACCTGTTCAACTTCGTGTCCCTGATCGTGGACAAGAAGTCGGGCCAGCTTGCCATCGACTGGAATGACGAGATCGTCAAAGGCTCGGCCGTGACAAAGGACGGCCAGCCTGTGGCGCGAAGCTAGAAGGGGTTTTTGGGGGCTGCCATGGAAATGATCGATCCCTTCGTCTTCCGCCTGTCGATTTTCGTGCTGGCGATCTTCGTGGGCTATTTCGTGGTGTGGGGTGTGACGCCCGCGCTGCATACGCCGCTGATGGCGGTGACCAACGCGATCTCCTCGGTGATCGTGGTGGGCGCGCTGGTCGCGGTGGCAGTGCCGGTGATTTCCGACGCCTCCTGGCTTTCCAAGATCCTGGGTGTTGCCGCGCTGGCGATGGCAAGCGTGAACATCTTCGGCGGCTTCCTGGTCACCGCCCGCATGCTGGCGATGTACAAGAAGAAGGCGAAGTAAGATGAAGGCCGATATCGCAGCCCTTCTCTATCTCGTCTCCGGCGTTCTCTTCATTCTGGCGTTGAAGGGCCTGTCGTCGCCCGCCTCCAGCCAGGCCGGCAACCGCAACGGCATGATCGGCATGGCGCTGGCCATCGCCACGACCCTGTGGGTGGCCAATGTCGCCGACGGCATGACCGTCGGATTGATCGTGCTGGGCCTGGCCGTCGGCGGGGTGATCGGCGCGGTCACCGCCAAGCGCATCCCCATGACGGCGATGCCCCAGCTGGTCGCGGCCTTCCACTCGCTGGTCGGTCTGGCCGCGGTGCTGACTGCGGCGGCGGCCTTCTATTCACCGGAAGCCTTCGGCATCGGCGCGGCCGGCGCCATCCGCACCCAGTCGCTGGTGGAAATGAGCCTGGGCGTCGCCATCGGTATCATCACCTTTGCCGGTTCGCTGATCGCCTTCGCCAAGCTCAACGGCAACATGAAGGGCGCGCCGATCCTGTTGCCCGCGCGCCACCTGCTGAACCTGGCGCTGTTCGTCGCCATCATCGGCTTGATCGTCTATTTCGTGATGGCACAGGAAGCCTGGACCTTCTGGGCGATCACGGGGCTCGCCTTCGTCTTCGGCATCACCCTCATCATCCCCATCGGCGGCGCCGACATGCCGGTGGTGGTGTCGATGCTGAACTCCTATTCCGGCTGGGCGGCCGCGGGCATCGGCTTCACCTTGGAAAATACCGCGCTGATCATCACCGGCGCGCTGGTCGGTTCCTCGGGCGCGATCCTGTCCTACATCATGTGCAAGGGCATGAACCGCAGCTTCGTCAGCGTCATCATGGGCGGCTTTGGCGGCGACACGTCCACGGCCGCCGCCGGCGCCAAGGAAACCCGCCCCGTCAAGCAGGGTTCGGCCGACGATGCCGGCTTCATCATGAAGAATGCCGCCAGCGTCATCATCGTGCCGGGTTACGGCATGGCGGTGGCCCAGGCCCAGCACGCGCTGCGCGAAATGGCCGACAAGCTGAAGGCCGAAGGCGTCAAGGTCTCCTATGCCATTCATCCGGTGGCGGGCCGCATGCCCGGCCACATGAACGTGCTGCTGGCGGAAGCCAATGTGCCCTATGACGAGGTTTTCGAGCTGGAGGACATCAACTCCCAGTTCGCCCAGGCCGATGTCGCCTATGTCATCGGCGCCAATGACGTGACCAATCCGTCCGCCAAATCCGATCCCAAATCGCCCATCTTCGGCATGCCGATCCTGGACGTGGAAAAGGCCAAGACCGTCCTGTTCGTCAAGCGCGGCATGGGTTCCGGCTATGCCGGCGTCGAGAACACGCTGTTCTTCAACGACAACACCATGATGCTGTTCGGCGACGCCAAGAAGATGACGGAAGAAATCGTCAAGGCGCTCGATCATTAGTATTCGCGAAGCACGTCTGCCCGCCGACGAACCGGCGATCCTCTCCTTCATCACCGGCCTGCAGGATTATGAGGCCGCTTTCGAGCCCGACCGCCGCCGCGATCCCGGTTTCGCCGTGGATCACTGGCGTGAAGTTCAGCACCGTTGCGCCGAGAAGCATGGTGCGATCTTTGTCGCGGAAGAAAGCGGCAAAGCTGTGGGCTGGGCCTTTGCCTACGAAGTGTTCGGCGAACTGTTCATCACCGAACCCGAACGCAGGCACGGCTTTCTTGCGGAAATCTTCGTGTTGCCCGAGGCGAGGGGCAGTGGTCACGGCAGCCGCCTGATTGAAGCCTGTGAAGGCTGGTCGCGCCGGCGCGGCCATAAACTGCTTACCATCAGCGTGCTGGCCGGCAACAAGCGCGCCATCCGCGCATATGAGGGCGCGGGTTATACCCCTTACAACATGACCCTCAGGCGGTATCTGTAGGGCGCGGCTATTTCAGCCCGCTCATCCTGCAGACTTCTTTCCATTGAGCCTCGGTGACCGGCTGCACCGAAAGCCGGAAACTGGTGACCAGGCTCATGTCCTTGAGCTTGGGGTTGGCCTTGCAGTCCGCCAGGGTCACGGGCCTGGGCATATCCTTGATCGCTTTTACATCCACCAGCCCGAAAATGCCTTTTTCGTCGGTGGGATCGGGACGGTATTCGCCAATCACCTCGACAATGCCGACCACCGCCTTCTCGTCGCCGGAGTGATAAAAGAAGCCCAGGTCCCCCCTTTTCATCGCCATCATGTTCTGCTTGGCGGTGTGATTGCGCACACCGCTCCAGGGCTCGCCCTTGGCCCCCTTTTTCTTCTGCATCTCCCAGGACCAGGTCTCGGGTTCGCTCTTGAACAGCCAGTGCTTCATGGCCCCTCACTCTGTTGTCAGTTTGCGGCTCATCAGCCGCATCAGCGCTTCGCCCAGCGGCAAGGCGCCCGTGATGAGATCGGCCATGGCTTCCGCGATGGGCATTTCCACGCCAACCGATCTGGCACGGGCAACCAGTGCCGGGGCGGTGTCCACGCCTTCGGCCAAGGGATGCCCGGGCGCGCTCAGGTCGGGCACCGTCTTGCCGCGGCCCAATTCCATGCCGAAGGAAAAATTGCGCGACGAGGGGCTGGTCGCGGTCAGCACCAGATCGCCCAGCCCTGACAGGCCCATCAGGGTTTCGCGCCTGGCGCCCAGGCTTTCGCCCAGCCGCGCCAGTTCGGCAAAGCTCCTCGCCAGCAGCGCGGCGCGGGCGTTCTCGCCCAGGCCCATGCCCTCCACCACGCCGCAGGCGATGGCATACACATTCTTGGCCGCACCACCCAGGGCCACGCCGGTCATGTCGTCGCTGGCATAGGGACGAAAGCTGGGGCTGCCCAGCGCCGCCTGCAGCTTTGCCGCCAGATCGCCTTTTGCGGCGATGGTCAGCGCGGTGGGAAGGCCGCGGGCCACATCGCGCGCAAAGGACGGCCCCGACAGGATTGCAAGCGGCGTCCCGGGCAGGCATTCGGCCGCTACCTCGGTCACCAGCTTGCCGCTGTTTTTCTCGATACCCTTGGCGCAGATCACCACCGGCTGGCCCTTGGCCAGATGCGGCTTCAGCCTCTCGGAAAATCCGTGCAGCACCTGCGCGGGCACGGCCAGCAGGATCACATCCGCCTTTGCAGCCTCCGCCAGGTCGCCGGTCGCCTTCAGGCCTTTGGGAATCGTCACGCCGCGCAGAAAACGATTTTCCTTGCCGGCGCGGATGTCGGCCAGGACATCATCTTCGCGTACCCACAAGGTCACCTCGCGGCCGGCGGTATGGGCCGCCAGGGCCAGCGCCGTGCCCCAGGCGCCCGCGCCGATAACGGCGATATGGGAAAATGAACTGGTCATGAACCGGGTGTTGCTTATTCGGGCTTTGACCCTATCTTGCCCCCCGTTGTGCCGCAAATCGCCCGCCCGAATTTCTCCATGATGTCTTGCGAGTTTTCCCGATGCGCCGTTCGCACCTGATCTTTCTGCCGGTCCTGATGGTCCTGTTGTCGGGCGCCGGCCAGCCGGCGATCCTGCGTGCGATCTATACCGACCAGCAGAAGGCCGATCTCGACAAGGTCAGCGCCTATCTCAATGGCATTCACAGCCTGAAAGCCGATTTCGTCCAGATCGGCCCGGATGGCAGCGTGGCCCAGGGCGAACTCGATATCCACAAGCCGGGCCAGATGCGCTTTGCCTTCAATCCGCCCAGCCCGATGCTGATCGTGGCCACGGACGACAATGTCTATGTCAAGAATTCACGGCTCAATACCGTCGACCACTATTCGCTGTCCAACACGCCCTTGGGCATTCTGCTGAACGAGAATCTTGACCTGAAGACCAACCGCTCGGTCCTGGGTGTGTTCGAGCAGAATGGCGCCCTGATCGTTCAGGCCCGCTCGGCGCTGAATCAGAACCGCTCCAACATCACATTGGTGTTTTCGCTGCCGACCATTGAGCTTCGGCAGTGGATCGTGAAGGACAATCAGGGCGGCAACACCACCGTGGCGCTGGGCAATGTGCAGATCGGCGCCCATCTGGATCCCAGCGTATTCACGGTGCCGGCGAAAGATCCCAAGCCCGCGCCGGCCCGCAACTGATGCCGGTCGTTGGTCTTGTCACCGACCGGCGCATCTTCGACGGCATGCCGGTGCATCAGGCCAATGACGAATACATCACCGCCATTCGCGATGGCGCCGGCGCGCTGCCGCTGCTGATCCCGTCCGGCGGGCTGCCGATTGCCGACATTCTGGCGGCGGTGGACGGTCTGCTCTTTACCGGCGCGCCGTCCAATGTCGCGCCTTCACATTATGGCGCGGTCCACCGCCCCGGAACCGAACTGGACGAAATGCGTGACGCCACCACACTGCCCTTGCTGCGCGCGGCCATCGCCGCCGGCAAACCGCTGTTGGCGATCTGTCGCGGCTTTCAGGAACTGAATGTGGCCCTGGGCGGCAGCCTGCATCAGCATGTGCATGAAATCCCCGGGCGGCTGGACCACCGCGAACCGCAGGATGCCGCCACGCGCGATATCGAATATGCGCCGGCCCATTCCGTCACGATTACCCAAAATGGGGTTCTCGCGCGGCTTTCGGGCCTGCGCGAAGCCATGGTCAATTCCTTGCACCATCAGGGTGTGGACCGGCTGGCGGAAGGGCTTGCGATCGAGGCCGTCGCTCCCGACGGCCAGATCGAGGCGGTTTCCATGCCGGGCGCGAAAGGATTTCTTTTGGGGGTGCAATGGCATCCGGAATGGGCCTTTCAGCGCAATCCGTTGAGCCGTGCGATTTTCGCAGGCCTGGGTGCGGCGCTGTGATGGGCTTTGCGTTTACAGCATCCTAAGACATTCCTGACAGGTTTCGGCGTTTCAGCCTGCGGAGTAATCGATGCCGCATCCCGCCCGGCTTCTGGGATTCGCATTTACCAACGCCGACTTTCTGTTCGAAGTGGACGGTGCGGGCACGATCTTGTTTGCCGCCGGCGCCGCCAACGACCTGGTCAAGGAAAGCGGCGAGGCCTTGCTGGGCAAGCCGGCGGGCAAACTGTTCAAGCCGTCGGAGGGCGTGAAGTTCGCCACCTTCACCAGGGCGCTGAAGGTGGGCGACCGTGCCGGACCTTACAGGCTTGTTTTGGCCACGGGCGCCGAGGCCAATCTCGCCATGTTCCGTTTGCCCGACAACGGCGCCAATATTTCCTGCACCCTGGCACGTCCCGGCGCGCACGGCCCCAGTGCCCAGACCGATCCCAAGACCGGCCTTCCCCAGCGCGACGAATTCCTGGCTGCCGCGGAAAAAGCGGGCGCCAGGGATGCGTTGACCCTGGTGAATGTGCCGGGGCTGCCCGATCTTTGCGCCAACATGTCCGCCGACAATGCCGACGCGCTGATGCAGCGCATCGGCGAGAGCCTGCAGGCCAGCGGCGCCAGTGCGGCGGGCCGCATCTCCGGTACCAGTTTTGGCGCGGTCGCGCCGGCGACGCGGGGCAATCTGGATTTGGCGCGCAAGGTCACCGATGCCTTCGCCGCTGGCGGGCTCAAGGCGCCGCGCGTTTCCGAAACCCGGCTGTCGCTCCAGGCGCCGGGGCTTTCACCCGAGCAGCGCATTCTGTCCCTGCGTTATGTGATCGACCGTTTTGCCGAAAAGGGAAAGATCGAAGCCGGCGACGGCGATATCAGCGCGGCCTTTGCCGGGATGATGGAAGAGACGCAGGCCCGCCTTGCCGCCATGAGCCGGACGGTGGGCGAGGGTGCCTTCGAAATCGCCTATCAGCCGATTGCCGATCTCCTCACCGGCAAGGTCTCCCATTATGAGGCGCTGGCGCGCTTTACCAATCCCGAAGGCACGGGCGAAACCGTCAAGTTCATCGAGGCGTTGGGAATTGCCAACAGTTTCGATCTGGCGGTGGCCAACAAGGTGCTGGGCTTGATCGACCAGCATCCGGACGCGCATGTCGCGTTCAATATCTCCGGCGAAACCATCGCTTCGCCGGCCAGCTTCGGCATGCTGGCCGCGATCCTGGCCAAGCGTCGCAAGCTTGCTCCGCGCACCCTGATTGAGATCACCGAAACCGCCGCCATCGCCGATCTGGAAGCTGCCGGCAAGGCGATCCAGGTATTGCGGGAGATGGGATATCGCGTGGGACTGGACGATTTCGGCGCCGGTGCCGCATCGGTGAATTATCTGCACGCCTTCCAGGTGGATTTCGTGAAATTCGATGGCGCCATGATCCAGAAGATCGGCACGTCAAAGCGCGACGATGCGCTGCTGGCGGGGCTGGCAAAGCTTTGCGGCGAGATGGGCACCACCACCATCGCGGAATGGATCGAGAGCCAGGAAATGGCGGAAGCCGCGCGCGCCATGGGCTTTCAGCACGGCCAAGGCAAATGGCTGGGCGCGCCACTCACGGAAATTCCTGTCGCCGCGCGCGGCACCGGCCGGCGCAAGGGTGTTACGGAGTCATGGGGGTGAGGCGCGTCTGCGGAGCGGCAAATCGGTCCAATGGACCGATTTGAGTGCTGAACGCCGCGAGCCAAGGCCAGCGGCCGCCCCGGAACCGATTGAAAAGCCGGGTGATTTGGCCAGCTGCTATTATGACAGAATTACCACTGTCATTATAATTCTGTCAGGTAGCCGAATTTTCTTGAAACCTGTTGCATTATTGCATAGTTTAATACTCGAAGACGGCCTGAGCTGTTGGCACTGCCCCCCGCTCGCTTCCAGCTCCCGTCTTCTTGGGGCCGCCGGTCATCCCCTCCCGGCTGTTCCTCGCGCATTTAAGCGCATTTGCCCCCGGCCCCCCGGCCGGGGGTCTTTTTTTTGTCTCTCAGGCAGCGACCCGCCGCAGGGTCAGGCTCAGCCGCCCGCCCCCGGGGACCAGCGTTGAAGTTCCGGCCCGGATCCGGTCGATGCCGTGATAGGCCAGCCGGGCCGTTCCACCAAAGGCGATCACATCACCGGACGCCAGGGTGACGCTCTTGGTCTTGCCGCCGCGGGCGGCGCCCCCGATGCGAAACAGGGCTTCGTCCCCCAGCGATACGCCCACCACCGCCGCGCTGGTGTCTTTCTCATCCCGGTCCTGGTGCAGGCCCATTTTGGCGCCGGGCCGGTAGAGATTGACCAGACAGCATTGGGGCGGCGCCCCTTGGTTGATCCCGGCCCACAGGTTCAACAATGCACCGGGTATCGGCGGCCAGGGCTTGCCCGTCACCGGATGGGTTGGCTGATAGCGATAGCCGCCTTTGTCGGCGACCCAACCCAGCTGGCCGAAATTGCTTTCCTCCACCGAAAAGGGCTTGGCGGTATTTGGCATCACTGGGCGGTAAAGCGGCGCCTGTTCCAGCCGCGCCAACACCTCGTCCAGCAAGGCCTTCTGTTCCAGCGGAGAAAAATATTCACGCCACAATGTTACGCCGGGCGTGACGGCAAGCTTCAAAGTTGCCACGGCGAACGCGTGGGATGGGTGAAGATGGCGGCATAGCTGCCCGCCATGCCGCGCGCATCCAGCCAGGCTTTCAGTTTTTCCGGCGTGTAGCTTTGCCGGATCCAATCCGCCAGGGGCGCACCATTGCTGTCCTTCCGAGCGAATTCTGGAAACAGCTTCAGCCAGCGCTGATGGCTCTTGGGGAAATGCAGATAAGGAAAGCGGGCGAACTGCGCCATGGCTGTATCCATCGCGCCCCAGCCATCGCGATGAATCAAATAAAGCGCGGCGGCAAAACTGGTGCGGTCCTGGCCGCCCGAGCATTTCAGCAGGAACGGCCTGGGAGCGCGGTCGAAGCTTTCGATCAAGGTCACCAGCATGTCGCGTGTCGGCAGCTTGCGGGAATCCAGCATGGCGTCGAGATGGGCAATGCCCAGGCTTTTGGCGATCCGGGTTTCGGTCTTCCACCAGTTCAGGTCGTCATTTCGGCCGCGAAGATTGATGATGGCGCGAATGCCCCGTTTCTTCAGGAACGGCCTCAAGAAACCAGCCCAGTCCTGCATGGCCCGCGCCGCCTCGCCCGGCACCACCCAGTGGAAATTGTAGAGAATGTCGCCAACTGTTCTGGGCGGAGCCGTTCGCATAGAGTGGAAGTATCACAATCGGGACGGGAATGCGCATCACCAAACAGGCCCTGGTCCGCCGCTGGACCCTTTCCACCGGTGCGACCGTCATCGTCTTTGCCGTGCTGGCCTGGTCGGACTGGCGGCTGAAAACGCTTTCCGGCGTCAGCACCGCCGACCTGCAGGGCTTCAACACCGCGGTCGAATATCGCTGGGCCTTTCTGCACTGGCCGTCACGCTATGCGGTGCGGGCCGGCTTCGACTGGGGCCTGGATTATCTGTTGATGCCGCTCTACGCGGCGAGCTTCTTCTATTCCGGCATCCTGACGCGAGAAGCCTTCGCCTCGCGTCCCGGACGCCTGCGGCGCATCCTCACGCTGCTCTCGGCGGTGCCGATCGCCGGCGCTGTGCTGGACGCGGTCGAGAACGGGTTGGAAATGAACCAGATGCTGTCGGGGCCCAGCGACGACATCGCCCGCATCGCCTTCACGGTTTCCAACGCCAAATGGATGGCGGTTTATGTAGGGCTGATTCTGCTTGCGGGGGCGGTGGTGGCCCGGGTGGCCGAGCGGCGCCAGAAGCAGGCCAAAAAGTCCATCTGAACCGATACTTGACCGCGAGCCGTCTTTCCGTATATTCCGCCGCTCTTCGGGGGACTCGCGTTCCCTGTAAACCATTTATTTTCAAGGACTTAGGCCATGTACGCGGTCGTCCGCACCGGCGGAAAGCAATATAAGGTGGCCAAGGACTCGGTCCTGAAGGTCGAAAGCCTTGCCGGCGATGTCGGCGCCAAGCTGGACCTCGAAGTCCTGATGCTGGGCGGCGACAGCCCCAAGATCGGCTCGCCGCTGGTCAAGGGCGCGAGCGTCCAGTGCGAGATCGTCGGCCACGGCCAGGGCGAGAAGGTCATCGCCTTCAAGAAGAAGCGCCGCAAGAACACCCACCGCAAGCGCGGTCATCGTCAGCACTTCACCACGGTGAAGGTGCTCGGCATCACGGCGGGCTAAGGAGTAAGTCATGGCGCACAAGAAAGCCGGTGGTTCCTCGCGCAACGGTCGCGATTCCAACCCCAAGATGCTGGGCGTGAAGCTGTTCGGCGGCGAAGCCGTCATGGGCGGCAATGTGATCGTGCGCCAGCGCGGCACCAAATTCTATCCGGGTGAAGGCGTGGGCATGGGCAAGGACCATACCCTTTATGCGCTTCGCGACGGCCAGGTCTCGTTCAAGACCGGGTTCAAGCGCCGCACCTTCGTGTCCGTGATCCCGGCCATGAATCCGGCGATGAAGATCGCGGCAGAATAGGCGGCTGAAGACATAGGCCGCCAACCAATTGGCGGCCCATACATGATGCGAGGGAGATGGTCCGCCATCTCCCTTTTTTTCTTCCTCGCGAACGAAAGGATTTGCGGGGGATGTCATGTGTGTTTTGGAGAGCGAGAGACTGATTTTAAGACCGCCACGGCCGTCCGATATTCAGAGCATGACGGTGTGGCTTGGCGATTATGACGTGGCGCGGATGACGGCGCGGGTGCCCCATCCCTATGGCGAGGGCGATGCGGAGGCATTCGTGGCGCAAGGGGCGCCCAACCGTTTCGTCATTCAGCACAAGCGCAGCGGTGTGTTTCTGGGCATGGCGGGCCTGCACGTCGATGAGGGTTGCGAACTCGGTTACTGGCTGGGCAAGCCCTTCTGGGGCCAGGGCTATGCCACCGAAGCGGCATGCCGGCTGGTGAGATATGCCTTCGAGGAGCTGGACCGGGAAAGCCTGCATGCCGGCTGGTTCCACGACAACCCGGCCTCCGGCCATGTTCTGGCCAAGCTGGGCGCGCGCCACAACGGTTCACAGATGCGCGATTGTCGGGCTCGGGGCATGAAGATCCTCTGCCATGACATGCTGTTGACGCGGGCCGATTTCCTGCGAAAACAGGCCGCCTAGGAGCGTCCGCGCGAGCGGGAGCGACCAAAAAAGAGGAGCGTCCGCGCGAGCGGGAGCGACCAAAAAAGAGAACGAAACCATGCGCTTTCTCGATGTCGCCAAGGTCTATGCCGCCAGTGGTTCGGGCGGCAATGGCTGCATCGCGTTCCGGCGCGAGAAGTTCGTCGAATATGGCGGACCCTATGGCGGTGACGGCGGCCGCGGCGGCGACGTGATTGCGGAAGCGGTGGAAAATCTCAACACCCTGATCGACTACCGCTTCCAGCAGCATGTGAAGGCCAAGAATGGCGAAGGCGGCAAGGGCAAGGTGATGACCGGTGCCAATGGCGAAAATGCCATCATGAAGGTGCCGGTCGGAACCCAAATCTATGAGGAAGACGGCGAGACGCTGATCATCGACATGGACCGCCCCGGCATGCGCTACCGTCTGCTCAAGGGTGGCAATGGCGGTTTCGGCAACTACCATTTCAAGAGCGCCACCAACCAGGCGCCCGATTTCGCGATGCCCGGCCAGCCGGCCGAGGAGCGCATCTTCATCCTCAAGCTCAAGCTGATCGCCGATGCCGGCCTGATCGGCATGCCCAATGCCGGCAAGTCGACCTTTCTGTCGCGTGTCTCGGCGGCCCGGCCCAAGATCGCCGATTATCCCTTCACCACCTTGGAACCGCAGCTTGGCGTGGTGAAGATCGACGAGACCGATTTCGTGCTGGCCGATCTGCCCGGCCTGATCGAAGGCGCGCATGAAGGTGTAGGTCTGGGCGACCGCTTCCTAGGCCATGCCGAACGCTGCGCCTCGATCCTGCATCTGATCGACGGCACCGGTGATCAGATCGCCAAGTCCTACAAGATGATCCGCGCCGAGCTGGAAGCCTATGGCCATGGCCTGGATGAAAAGCCTGAGATCGTGGCGCTCAACAAGGTCGATGCCGTGCCTGAGGCGCAATTGGCGAAAAAGCGCGCCGCGCTGGAGAGAGCCTGCGGCCACAAGGTGCACGTCATTTCCGGCGTCACCGGCGAAGGCATCAATACCGTGCTGCGCGCCATGGCCAAGGAGATCAACAAGCGCCGCGCCGAACGCGCCGAAGATGCCGCCGAAGCGCGGCCCGCGCCCGTTCCCCGTACCCGCGCCGAACGCCAGGCGGTGAACTTCACCGCGCCGGTGGTGCCCAGGAGCAAGACAAAAAAGCTCGAGGCTGTGGAGCCTGCCAAAGCCAAGGCGAAAAAGCCCGCCAAGGCAAAGAAGGCCATGAAGACAAAAAGGGCCGTACGCCCTGCCAAAAAAACCAAGAAGAAGACACGGCGATGAGTGGTCTTTTTGCAAACACCAGACTGGTGGTGGTGAAGGTCGGCTCGGCCTTGCTGGTCGATGGTGTCAAAGGCGAGCTGCGGCGCGACTGGCTGGCTTCGCTCTGCGACGATGTCGCCGCATTGAAGAAGCAGGGCATGGCCGTGGTGCTGGTGTCGTCCGGCTCCATCGCGCTGGGTCGGCGTCTGTTGAAATTGCCTTCAGGCGAGCTGCGCCTGGAAGAAAGCCAGGCGGCGGCCGCGGCGGGGCAGGTGCGCCTGGCGGAAGCCTATGCCGACATGTTTGCCAGCCGCGGCATCGTCGCGGCCCAGGTGCTGCTGACCTTTGGCGACACCGAAGAACGCCGCCGCTATCTCAATGCCCGCGCTACTTTGGGGACCTTGGTCAATCTGGGCGCGGTGCCGGTGATCAACGAGAACGACACGGTGGCGACGGCCGAGATCAAGTTCGGCGACAATGACCGGCTGGGCGCGCGTGTTGCTTCCATGATGGGCGCCGACCGTCTGGTGCTGTTATCTGACGTGGATGGGCTCTACACCGCCGATCCCGGCCGCGATGCGGCCGCCACGCACATTCCGGAAGTCAGCACCATCACACCGGAAATCGAGGCGATGGCCGGCGATTCCATTTCCGGCTTCGGCCGTGGCGGCATGACGTCCAAGCTGATCGCCGCCAAGATCGCCATGGGTGCCGGTTGTGACGTAATCCTGGCCAAGGGGGAAACGCTAAATCCGCTGTCCTCCCTCGACAAGGGCGCCCGCCATACACTTTTCCGCGCTTCACTGTCGCCCGCTGCCGCCCGCAAGCGCTGGATTGCGGGCGTGCTGCGCCCTGAAGGTGCGCTGGTCATCGATGACGGCGCAGTCCGGGCGCTGAAAGAGGGCAAGAGCCTTCTGCCCGCCGGCATCCGCCAGATCGACGGGCGCTTCGAGCGTGGCGATGCGATAGTGGTCAAGGACCGGGAGGGGCGCGAAATCGCCCGCGGCCTGGCAGCCTATAATGCCTCCGACGCAGAGCGGATCGCCGGCAAACGCACGGTCGAAATCGAGGCCATTCTGGGCTATCGTGGCAGGGACGAAATGATCCACCGCGACGACCTGATCCTGATGGGGTCCTGAAGGGACGAACATGACGGTCCATAATTCCACCGACGCGCTCACTGCCGAGATGCTGACCATCGGCGCCGCCGCGCGTGAGGCGGCGCGGGCCATGCGCGAAGCCAGCGACGAGGCCAAGACGAAGGCGCTGAAGGTCGCAGCTGCCGCCATTCGCAGCCGCGTTGCCGAAATCCTGGCCGCCAACAAGGCCGATATCGAAGCCGCCAAGGCGGCCAATATGGCCGCGCCCATGGTGGAACGGCTGACCCTGAACGAAGCGCGCATCGAGGCGATGGCCAAGGGCGTGGAAGACGTGGCGGCACTTCCCGATCCGGTCGGGCGCGAAATGGCGCGCTGGTCGCGCCCCAACGGTCTGGACATCGCCCGCATCGCTACGCCGATCGGCGTGATCGGCATCATCTATGAAAGCCGCCCCAACGTGACGGCCGATGCCGGGGCGCTGGCGCTCAAGTCGGGCAATGTCGCGATCCTGCGTGGCGGTTCCGATTCCATCCGCTCGTCCGGCGCGATCCAGAAAGCCATGGCGGAAGGATTGAAGGCCGCCGGCCTGCCCGAGACCGCCATTCAGGTGGTGGGCTCGACCGACCGCGCCGCGGTGGGCATGATGCTGGAAGGCCTGAACGGTGCGGTGGACCTTATCATTCCCCGCGGCGGCAAGGGGCTCACGGGCCGGGTGATCAACGAGGCGCGCGTGCCGGTGCTGGCGCATCTGGAAGGGCTCTGCCATGTCTTCGTTCATGCCAAGGCCGATCTGGAAAAGGCCAGGAGCATCACCTTGAATGCCAAGATGCGGCGCACCTCGATCTGCGGCGCGGCCGAAACCTTGCTGCTGGATCGCGCCATCCTGAAATCCCATGGCCTGCCGATCCTGGAAGACTTGGCGAAAGCAGGCTGCGAAATCCGCGGCGATGAAGCGGTGCGCGCGATCTATCCCGCGGCCAAGCCCGCCACGGAAGAAGACTGGAAGACGGAATACCTCGACGCCATCATTGCGGTGCGCGTGGTGGACGGGCTGGAAGAGGCCATCCGCCATATCGAGCATTATGGCTCTCACCATACCGATTCCATTGTCACCGAGGACCAGGCTGTGGCCGAAGCCTTCATGAACAGTGTCGACAGCGCCATTGTGCTGTGGAACGCCTCCACCCAGTTTGCCGATGGCGGGGAATTCGGCATGGGCGCGGAGATCGGCATCGGCACCGGCAAGATGCACGCCCGCGGGCCCGTCGGCGCCGAACAGCTCACCACCTTCAAATATGTGGTGCGCGGCACGGGCCAAACACGGCCGTGACGGAACCAGACCGCTGAAGACGCACTGGATCACGCCGCCCGGGCCCGCCACCGATGGCCTCCGCATCGGGCTTTTGGGTGGCAGCTTCGACCCCGCCCATGAGGGCCACCTTTATGTCAGCGATATCGCCCGCAAGGCGCTGAAGCTGGATTATGTCTGGTGGCTGGTGTCGCCGGGCAATCCACTGAAGCCCGAACCTGATGCCTTGGCCGTACGTCTCGCCCGCGCCCGCCTGGTCGCCCGCCGCCAACCCTTTATCCGCGTCACGGATATCGAGCAGCGCCTGGGCACGCGCTACACCGCCGATACGGTGAAGGCGCTGATGCGCCGGTTTCCGCAGGCCCGCTTTGTCTGGCTGATGGGCAGCGACAATCTGGAACAATTCGCGCGCTGGCGGCGCTGGCAACAGATTGCGCGCGCCATTCCGATCGCAGTCGTGCGCCGGCCCGGTTCGGTGCTGGCGCCGCTGTCCGCCCCGCTGGCGCGGTGGCTGGGCGTGGCGCGGCATCCGGGTTCGGCGCCCTCGCTGCTGGTGCTGGACGGCCGGCGCAATTGGGAAAGTTCGACCCAACTGCGCCAGCAGACCCTTGGTGCCGCCGCCGAGGCCATGATAAACCTCACGCCCTGACCGCAAAGGAACTTTGCCCTGAAAGCCGCTAAAAAGCCTGCCCAGAAGGCCACCAAGAAAGCCAAGTCCAAGGCGAAGGCCCCGGCCAAAAAAAAGGCCGCTCCCGCAAAAGCCAGGAAAACCGCCAGCAAGCCAGCCGTCCGGCCCGCGCCCAAAAAGCCTGCGCCGCAAAGCGATCTTCTGAAGCGGATTCTCACCTCGCTGGACGACGACAAGGCGGAGAATGTGATCACCATCGACCTGGAAGGCCGCTCTGCCTTGTGCGATGCGGCTGTGATCGCGTCCGGCCGCTCTTCGCGCCATGTCAGCGCCATGGCCGAACATCTGGCGCGCCGGTTGAAAGAAGGCGGCTATGGTACCCGTCCCGTCAATGGCCAAGCCCAGGGCGACTGGGTGCTGGTCGATGCCGGCGATGTGATCGTGCACCTGTTCCGTCCGGAAGTGCGCGACTATTACGACCTGGAAGGCATGTGGTCGGTCGGCAACCGTAAATAGCTGGTGTCGTGGTTTCGAAGTTCGCCTGGAGCTGGTTGTGAAGATCATGCGAATCCCGAAATCGGGACACTAGCTGTGCGACTTTGGATCTACGCGATCGGCCATATGCGCGGCACGCCGGAAGGCGAGCTGTGCGAGGACTTTTGCGACCGCGCCCGCAAGATGGGGCGCAATATGGGCTTCACCGCTGTCAACGTGGAAGAACTGCCGGTCTCCAAGCATCGCGACACCGAAACGCGCATGAAAGACGAAGCCGAACGGCTGTCGGCCAGGCTGCCCGCCGGCGCCCATTTGGTGGTGATGGATGCGCGCGGCAAGGGCATGACCAGCGAGGACTTTGCCGAGATGCTGGGCTCGATGCGCGATGTCGGCACCAAGGACCTTGCTTTCGTGATTGGCGGTCCCGACGGACTGTTGCCGCTTCCCGGCAAGAAAGCGGGCAGGAGCCTGGCTTTCGGTCCCCAGACCTGGCCGCACCTTCTGGCGCGCGCGCTGCTCACCGAACAGATCTATCGCGCGCTGACCATTCTGGCGGGTCATCCTTACCACCGGGCCTAGCCCGTCATCGTGTCCGAAAGGAAAACATCTGCGAGGCTGTTGGAGAAGCCTCGCAGATCCAGGGTGTCGCGTCGAAGGGGTCAGGACGCGCTGGAACAGATATTTTCGTGAATGGTGCAGTCGGTCGCGCCGGTCGCCTGGCACTGGGCCATGGCGGTCGACGTGGCGGTGACCTGGTCACGGCCCTGCACCAGGAAGGAGGCGTTGCGCGCCACGCTGATCGCCAGCGCGCCGCAATTGTCCTTCAGCGAAACCTTCACCACGCAATCGTTGCCGCCCGATGCCTTGTTGCATTCGGCGATGGAGCGCTTGTAGGCAGTGATCGGATCGGCATAGCCCCAGGCCCCGCCATAGGTCAGCGAAGTGTCCGACATGGCGATGGCGCCATAGGGGCCCAGCTTCGGCTTGCCCACCAGCTTCCAATAGGCCACGCCCGCCAGGGCAATAAGCACGACCACTAGCATGATGGTCAAAGACAGTCTGCGATCGCCATACATGGGCAATCCTTCTCCTTGGGAATGACGATCAGCAACTTTCAAGCCGCATGCCAGGCTTTTGGCGGGTTTTCGCTGCCGGAACGTGCCCCATCGGCACGCGAAACCATTCCTTAACCATGATGCGGGATGCTGGTGTGTCGCAGTGGGACAGGCACGTGGAAATCAAGGGCCCAGGCCGGATCGAGACTTCCGCCATCAAACGCAAGACGTCAGCCAGTGCTGCCGGCTCGGGCTTCAGCGTGTCCGACGGGCCGGCGGATTCCCATGGCCAGATCGTGGCGGGCCCAGGCCCCATCGCCGCGCTGGATTCCATCCTGATGCTGCAGGGCATGGACGATTCCACGCAAGGAAAGTCCAAGGCCATGGCCCATGGCGAGCAGCTTCTCGACCTGCTGGATTCGGTGCGCGACGGTCTTCTGGCCGGCGGCATCCCCCGCGCCACCCTGAACAAGCTGGCGGCCGCGGTCACTCGCCGCCATGAAGCCTTCGCCGACCCCAAGCTGCAGGACGTGCTGGACCAGATCGAGCTGCGCGCGCATGTCGAGTTGGCGAAGCTCGAGGCCCTCGACAGCCGCACGGCCTAGGCGTTACAGGCCCACGAAGGGCTGAAAGCCGCCATAGATCATGCGCTTGCCGTCAAAAGGCGCGTTCTCCATCATCATTTTCAGGCGCGGGTCTTCCATGATCTTCTTGCTGGCCGCGTCGCGCGTGGCGCGGTCGGGATAGTGGATCCAGGAAAAGACCACGACCTCGTCCTCCCTGGCCTGGACGGCGCGAGGGAAGGATGTCAGCTCGCCATAGGGAACATCGTCGCCGATGCATTCGACAAAATCGGTGGCGCCGAATTCCTTCCAGATGGCGCCCCAGTCCCGTGCCAGTTGCTTGTAGGCGTCCAGCTTGTTCTTGGGAACCGGAACCACATAACCGTCGATATATGCCATGGCCTGTCTCCTTTGGGTTCTTCCAAAGGACGCGGACGGTGACATTGTTCCGACAGGGGGCAAATAAAAAAGGCGGCCTTGGAAGGCCGCCTTTTTCGAAGGAACTGTCTGGAACCTCAGACATCCAGCAGCATGCGCTGCGGATCTTCCAGATTCTCCTTCACCTTGACCAGGAAGGTGACGGCCTCACGGCCATCGACGATGCGGTGGTCGTAGGAGAGGGCCAGATACATCATGGGGCGGATCTCGATCTTGTCGCCGATCGCCATGGGGCGCGGCTGGATCTTGTGCATGCCCAGGATGCCGGACTGAGGCGAATTCAGGATTGGCGTCGACATCAGCGAGCCGAAAACGCCGCCATTGGTGATGGAGAAGGTGCCGCCCTGCAATTCTTCCAGCTTGATCTTGTTGTCGCGGGCGCGGGCGCCGAAATCGTTGATCGCCTTTTCGATGCCGGCGAGCGACAAGTTGTCGGCGTCACGCACCACGGGCACCACCAGCCCGCGCTCGGTCGAGACCGCGATGCCGATGTCGTAGTAATTCTTGTAGATGATGTTGTCGCCTTCGATCTCGGCATTGATGTTGGGCAACTCCTTCAGCGCCGCGACCACCGCCTTGGTGAAGAAGCCCATGAAACCCAGCTTGACGCCGTGCTTCTTCTCGAAGGTGTCCTTGTAGGAGGCGCGCAGGCCCATCACCGTGGTCATGTCGACCTCGTTGAAGGTGGTGAGCTGGGCGGCGGTATTCTGGGATTCCTTCAGGCGCAGCGCGATGGTCTTGCGCAGGCGCGTCATCGGCACGCGCTCCTCGCGCGCTTCATGGCTGCGCGGACCGGCGGGAGCAGCCGCGGCCGGGGCTTGCGGCGCGCTGGCGCGAGCGGCCAGCGCTCCCAGCATGTCGCCCTTGGTCACGCGGCCGTCACGGCCGGTGCCGGCGACGGAGGACAGCGCGATGCCCGATTCTTCCGAGATGCGCTTGGCCGACGGCATGGCAGGGGCATCCGCCTTCGGCGCGGCAGCGGCGGGCTTGGGTGCTTCGGCTTTCGGTGCAGGCGCCGCCGGCTTGGCGGGCGCGGCGCCGGCCTTGCCCTCGGCAATGGCGCCCAAGAGCGCGCCGACCTGTACGGTGGCGCCGGCTTGGACGTTGATCGATTCAATCGCGCCGTCCGCGGGCGAGGGCACTTCCACCGTCACCTTGTCGGTTTCCAGTTCCAGCAGCGGCTCGTCGCGCCTGACCGTGTCGCCTTCCTTCTTGAACCATTTGGAAATGGTGGCTTCCGTGACGGATTCGCCCATCGCGGGCACTTTGATTTCGATGGTCATGATCAGCTCTTACAGTGCCAAAAATTAGAGGGCCAAAATTAAAGCGAGAGTGCGTCGTTGAGGAATTGGGCGAGCTCGGCCAGATGCTGCTTCATCAGGCCGGCGGCGGTCGAAGCATATTCCGGCCGTCCGGCGTAACGCGGGGAGGCGTTGCCGCCCAGCTTGGCGACGGCGGCTTCGATGCGGGGGCGAATGAAAGTCCAGGCGCCCTGGTTCTGCGGCTCTTCCTGGCACCAGACCAGTTCGGCCTTGGGGAAGCGATTCAGCTCCTGGGCCAGCACATTTTCCGGGAAGGGATAAAGCTGCTCGATGCGCAGGATCTGGATGCGGTTCTCGCCGCGCTTCTCGCGCTCTTCCATCAGGTCGAAATAGACCTTGCCGGTGCAGAGCACGACGCGCCTGATCTGCTCGTCAGGCACCAGCTGGACGCTGGTGGCGCCAGGCACCACTTCGGCCTGGTCGCGCAATACGCGATGGAACGAGGTGCCCGGGGTCATGTCGCTCAGGAAGCTGGTGCACTTTTTGTTGCGCAACAACGACTTGGGCGTCAGCACCACCAGGGGCTTCCTGAAGCTCCTGTGCATCTGGCGGCGCAGGATATGGAAATAGTTGGCCGGCGTCGTGGGCACGCAGACCTGCATATTGTCCTGGGCGCAGAGCTGCAGATAGCGCTCCAGCCGGGCGGAGCTGTGCTCCGGGCCCTGGCCTTCATAGCCGTGCGGCAGAAGCAGGGTCAGGCCCGACATGCGCAGCCACTTCATTTCGCCCGAGGCGATGAACTGATCCATCACCACCTGCGCGCCATTGGCAAAGTCGCCGAACTGGGCTTCCCAAAGCACGAGCGCCTTGGGCTCGGCGGTAGAATAGCCATATTCAAAGCCCAGCACCGCTTCTTCCGACAGAAGCGAGTCGATCACCTCGAACACGCCCTGGTTCGGGCTGATGTGCTGCAGCGGGAAATAACGCTCCTCGCTCTGCTGGTCGACCAGTGCGGCATGGCGCTGGCTGAAGGTGCCGCGCTGCGAATCCTGGCCCGACAGGCGGATATAGAAGCCTTCATCCAAGAGGGTGCCGAAAGCCAGCGCCTCGCAGGTCGCCCAGTCGAAACCTTCGCCGCTCTCGAACATCTTGGCCTTGGCTTCCAGCTGGCGGGCAATGGTCTTGTGCAGGTTGAAGCCTTCCGGCGCCTTGACCAGGGCTTTTCCGACCTTGCGCAGTTCGTCCTCGCTGACGCTGGTCTCTCCGCGCCGGTCGCTGTTCTTGGGCGCCACTTCCAGCCCCTGCCAGCGGCCATCCAGCCAGTCGGCGCGATTGGGATGATGCGACTTGGAGGCGGAGAATTCCTGGTCCAGGCGCTTGTTGAAATCCGCTGCCATGGCATCGGCTTCGGCCTGGGAAAGCGTGCCTTCCTTCACCAGCCTGCTGGAATAGAGCTGCAGCGCGGTGGGATGGTCCTTGATCACCCGGTACATCTGCGGCTGGGTGAAGCTCGGCTCGTCGGTCTCGTTATGCCCGAATCTGCGATAGCAGATCATGTCGAGCACCACGTCCTTCTTGAACTTCTGGCGGAATTCTATGGCGATGCGCGTGGCATGCACCACCGCTTCCGGGTCGTCGGCATTCACATGGAAGATCGGCGCCTGCACCATCAAGGCGATGTCGGTGCAATAGGGAGACGAGCGGGAGAAGATCGGCGCGGTGGTGAAGCCGATCTGGTTGTTGATCACGAAATGGATGGTGCCGCCGGTGCGGAAGCCCTTGATGCCCGACATGGCGAAACATTCCGCCACCACGCCCTGGCCGGCAAAAGCGGCATCGCCATGGATCAGCACGGGAAGCACGCTGGTGCGCGCATCGATGTCGCGCAGCTGCCATTGCTTGGCGCGGGCCTTGCCCAGCACGACGGGATCGACGATCTCCAGATGGGACGGATTGGGGGTCAGCGACAGATGCACCTTGTGGCCGTCGAACTCGCGGTCCGACGACGCGCCCAGGTGATACTTCACGTCGCCCGAGCCCTCGACATCGTCGGGATTGGCGCTGCCGCCCTGGAATTCGTGGAACAGCTGGCGATAGGGCTTGCCCATCACATTGACCAGCACGTTCAGGCGGCCGCGATGGGCCATGCCCAGCACGATCTCGCTGACGCCGAGCTGGCCGCCGCGCTTGATGATCTGTTCCAGCGCCGGAATGGTGGCCTCGCCGCCATCCAGGCCGAAACGCTTGGTGCCGACAAAGCGGTTGGAAGCGAATTTCTCGAAACCTTCCGCCTCGATCAGCTTGTTGAGGATCGCCTTCTTGCCTTCGGGCGTGAAATTGATGGCATCGCCCTCGATGCGCTTCTGCAGCCAGCTCTTCTGTTCCGCATCGTTGATGTGCATGAACTCATAGCCGATCTTGCCGCAATAGGTGGCGCGCAGCTTTTCCAGCAGCTGGCGCGGCGTGGCGGTCTGAAAGCCCAGAATGCCGTCGACATAGATCGGCCGGTCGAGCACCGCGCCTTCGAACTGATAGTGCTTGGGATCCAGCGTCTGCTGGGGATTGCGCGGCGTGATGTTCAGCGGATCGAGATCAGCTTCCAGATGGCCGACCATGCGATAGGCGCGGATCATCTGGACGGCATGAATGGAATGCTTGGGCGCCTCCGCATCGGCGGGCGCGGCAGCGGGCTTGCCTTTGCCCGGCTTGGCAGCGGCGGCCGGCGGTTCCTGACCGGTGAGGGCGGCGATCAGATCGCTGGCGGGAATCTGGGGCTTGGCATCGCGCTTCCAGGCGGGGCCGCGGCCAAGCTGGGTGGGAGAAAGACCCTGTTCGCCCAGCTGCCCGAAATAGGCTTGCCAGTCGTCGTCCACCGATGCCGGATCGGCCAGCCACTGGCTGTACATCTGCTCGACAAAGGCGGCGTTGGTTCCATTGAGAAAGGAGGTCGCTTCGAAGATCTCATTCGAGGCGCGATTCAATCTGTCTGCGGGGGATTGTTCAGTCATTTCAAACGCTTATAGGGCGGCTTGTTGGGCCTGTCCCCTTCCTGGTGGCCGCTGGGGGCGGCGGTTCGCGCGTGGGGCTGGGTGGTAACGCCTTCTTGGGGCCGATTCAACGATCAATACCGTTAATATGGGCTCAATAGGCCTCATATGCACGGCAAAATCAGGGCAACGGGCAGGTGCGTCACGCATGCCGCCATCCTGTTTTTTGGCGCCCGATTTTTGGGCAACGGAATGACGTTTTGATGATGCCGAAAATGAATTGGTGAAATGAAAAAGGGCGCGACGGCCATGCCGCGCGCCCTTATCGCGTGAAGCGATGGATTACTTGCCGTTCAGCAGGTCCAGCATTGTGGTACCCAGCGCCGCCGGATTGGGCGAGACGCGGATGCCGGCGGACTTCATCGCTTCGATCTTGGAATCGGCGCCGCCCTTGCCGCCCGAGATGATGGCGCCGGCATGGCCCATGCGCCGGCCGGGCGGGGCGGTGACGCCGGCAATGAAGCCGACCATCGGTTTCTTGACCTTGGAGTGTTTGATGAAATCGGCCGCGTCTTCCTCGGCGCTGCCGCCGATCTCGCCGATCATGATGATGGACTTGGTCTCGGGGTCGGCCAAAAGCATCTCCAGCACGTCGATATGCTCGGTGCCCTTCACCGGATCGCCACCGATGCCCACGCAGGTGGTCTGGCCCAGGCCGGCCGCAGTGGTCTGCGCCACTGCTTCATAGGTCAGGGTGCCGGAACGCGAGACGATGCCCACGCTGCCGCGGCGGTGGATATGGCCGGGCATGATGCCGATCTTGCACTCGCCGGGCGTGATCACGCCGGGGCAGTTGGGGCCGATCAGCCGCGACTTGGAGCCCGACAGCGCGCGCTTGACCTTGACCATGTCCAGCACCGGAATGCCTTCGGTGATGCAGACGATCAGCGGCACTTCCGCATCGATCGCTTCCAGGATGGCGTCAGCGGCGAAGGGCGGCGGCACATAGATGGCGCTGGCATCGGCGCCGACCTTTTCACGCGCCTCGCGCACGGTGTCGAACACCGGCAGGCCCAGATGGGTGGTGCCGCCTTTGCCTGGCGTGGTGCCGCCCACCATCTTGGTGCCATAGGCGATGGCCTGTTCGGAGTGGAAGGTGCCCTGGTTGCCGGTGAAGCCCTGGCAGATGACCTTGGTGTTCTTGTCGACGAGAATGGACATGGGATTTACGGCCTTGCGTGGTTGCGGGCGAGACGGCGCTCGAGGATCAGTTTGGCCGCCATGGAAACGGCGGCGGGTGGGCGATTGCCAAGGCCGATGCCAAGCAGCATGGGCAAATTCGTGTTGGCGATCAGGTTATCGTAATTCTGCTGGCAGTTCTCATAGGTGCGGCGGCTGGGCTGGCCCGAAATCGTGTCCTGCGCCTTCTGCTGCGCCACGCGGTCCAGACATTGCGTACGGTTGCGCTCCGCCAACTGACGGGTGCGTTCGCCATTGATCCGCCGCTGTTCTTCGGAAACCGGTTCGGCGCAGACATCGGCAACCAGATAATCGGTGGCCTTGGTCAGGTCGGGTTCGGCGGACTCTACCGCATCGGCATTCTTCTGCAGGCATTCCGCGATCGCCGGCGTCATGCCGTCGCCCGTCTGGGCGCGAGCCGGAAGGGCCAGCGCCAGCGACAGGATCAGCAGAGCAGCACCGTGCCGCATCATTTGCCCTTCACCGCTTTCACCACCTTCTCGGCGGCGTCGGCGAGATTATCGGCGCTGGTGATGGCAAGGCCCGATTCCGCCAGGATCTTCTTGCCCAATTCGACATTGGTGCCTTCCAGCCGCACCACCAGCGGCACCGACAGCGAAATCTCCCGCGCGGCAGCGATGATACCTTCCGCGATGATGTCGCACTTCATGATGCCGCCGAAGATGTTGACCAGAATGCCTTTCACATTCGGGTCGCTGACGATGATCTTGAAGGCCTGGGTGACTTTTTCCTTGGTCGCGCCGCCGCCCACATCCAGGAAGTTGGCGGGCTCGCTGCCATACAGCTTGATGATGTCCATGGTCGCCATGGCCAGGCCGGCGCCATTGACCATGCAGCCGATCTCGCCATCCAGCTTGATATAGGACAGGTCGTACTTGCTGGCTTCCACTTCCGCCGGATCTTCCTCGTCCAGGTCGCGCAGTTCCTGGATCTCCTTGTGGCGGTAAAGTGAGTTGTCGTCGAAGTTCAGCTTGGCATCCAGGCAGATGATGTTGCCGTCCTTGGTGACGACCAAGGGGTTGATTTCCAGCAGGCTCATATCCTTGGCCAGGAAGGCTTCATACAACGCCTTGACCACCTTGCCGATCTGCTTGGCCTGGTCGCCCTTCAGTCCCAGCGCCACGGCGATCTCGTTGCCGACATAGGGCGAATAACCGGCCGCCGGCTCGATCTGGAACGTGTGAATCTTCTCCGGCGTCTTGTGCGCCACTTCCTCGATGTCCATGCCGCCTTCGGTGGAGACGATGAAGGCGATGCGGCTGGTGGCGCGGTCGACCAGCGCCGACAGATACAGTTCGCGGTCGATCGCGGAGCCGTCTTCAATATAAAGACGCTTGACCACGCGGCCATGCGGGCCGGTCTGATGGGTCACGAGCGTCATGCCCAGCATGCGCTCGGCTTCCTTCTTCACATCCTCGATGGACTTCACCACCTTGACGCCGCCGCCCTTGCCGCGGCCGCCGGCATGGATCTGGGCCTTCACCACCCATACCGGGCCGCCCAGTTCTTCGGCCGCCTTGACCGCTTCAGCAACGCTGAAGGCGGGCTTGCCCTTGGGAACGGGCACACCGAATCCGCGCAAAACTTCTTTAGCCTGATATTCGTGGATATTCATGGAGTTAGCCCCGAAAAACGGAAGGGAAAGCGGGGCGCACAATAGCAGGGCAAAGCCCTTCTGCAACGCGGCGAATGGCGCGGGCTTTTCCTATATGAAAAAGCGCCTCATGGGATTGCCATGAGACGCCTTTCCTGACCATCCACGGCCTGTCGGCCGAAGGATTCCGTTTGGCTTATTAGCCGGCGCGGCCGACACCGCCGTTCATGCTCATGCCCGACAGGTGCAGCTCGCGCGCCTTGGCGGCGGCCGCGGCGGCGGCCATGTTCCGCTGCTCCTCCGTCATGGTGTAGCTGTAGCCTGCCGTGACCCGGCTCTGGCCGCCCACCATCTCGCGCTTCTGTTCCATGCAGACGCGGGTGACATAAGTGAAGAACATGTCGCCGGTGCCCCACTTGCGCAGGTTGGTGCGCTCGGTGCAGTCCGGCACGCGGGTCGCCAGGGCGCATTTGAGCATGCCGTTCTTGAAGTGACGGACCGCCATGCCCGGGCCGCATTGCAGGACCTGGGCGTCGTTCAGCGAAACCGCCATGCCCTGATCGCTCATCATCACCGAGCCGACCATGACCTTCAGGACCGAGCCGGGCAGGCAGCGGGCGATCTCGCCCTCATAGCCCGAGTTGATCCAGGTATCGCCGATCATGTGCGAGGCGGGGAATTCGTGACCGTCGGCGCTGACGCAGATGGCGTGGATGGCCTTCACCACCGTGGCATCGACGAAGTGACACGCGCCACCGGAGGCCGCAACCACCGGAGCCGGAGCGGCGTAACCCGCACCACCCTGCGTGGCCACCGCGCCTGAACCCTGGGCGACGCCGGTCGCCGGCAGAACCGGACGGGCATAGCCATAGGCGCCAACCGGGCCGCCCGGCGCGTAGTAGCCATAGGCGCCGCCTGTGCCGTTGGCCTGGCCATAGCCCTGGTAACCGGGCGCGCCGGCCATGCCATAGCCGCCATAACCGCCAACCGGACCCTGGCCGGCCATCGCATAAGCGCCGCCATAACCGGGGGCACCGCCGCCATTGGCCATACCGAAGCCGTTGCCGTTGCCATAGCCGCCGCCGTTCGCGGAGGCCGTCCCGCCACCGGTCGCATAATAGGTCTGGGCATTGTAGCCGTAAGGGACGTTGTTATTGGCGTAGTTCGAATAGCTGGTGGCGAAGTTGTTGTTGAACCCGGTGTTGGCGTTGTTGTTGGCGTTGAAACCGTTGTTGGTGTTCTGGTTGTTGCCGGTCTGGTACTGATTGTTGAAGTTGTTCTGTGCCTGGTTCTGGTTCTGGTTGCCGTACTGGTTCTGGTTCTGGTTTTGATTCTCGGTGTTGTTGTTGAAGCTGTTCTGGTTCTGGGCCTGATTGGTGTTGTTGAAGTTGTTGCTGAACTGGTTTTGGTTCTGATTCTGGTTGTTGTTGAGGTTGCTGCTGAACTGGTTCTGGTTGTTGTTGAAGCTGTTCTGGTTCTGAAAGCTGTTCTGGTTCTGGGTCAGATTCTGGTTCTGGCCCTGGTTCTGGCCCTGATTGTTGTTGAGCGTGATGTTGTTGTTGCCGGGCGTGCCGTTGCCGCCGCCCGAGCCGATGCCGACGCCGACACCCACGCCCGTGCCGACACCGGTTCCTGTCCCCGTGCCAGTGCCCGTACCAGTACCCGTACCAGCGCCAAAGCCCGTACCTGTTCCGGTCGCGTTGCTGCTGGAAGCGTTGTTGTTGGTGCTGGTGTTGTTGTTGGTGGCGTTGCCGCCGGTGCCGATGCCAAAGCCATTGGCCGTGGCATTGCCACCGGTCGAGGTCGAACTGTTGTCCAGCGTGTTGGTGCTGGTGGCATTGCCGCCGGCGCCGCCCGTGCCCATCGCAAAGGCGGTGCCGCCCGTGCCGGTCGCGGTCGAGGCCGAGCTGTTATCCAGCGTGTTGGTGTTGGTGGCGTTGCCGCCCTGCGCCGTATTGGTGTTGGTGTTGGCCGCGAAGCCTCCCGCACCGCCGGTCGCGGTTGAAGCCGAGCTGTTGTCGAGCGTGTTGGTCGAATTGCCGCCGTTTGCAGTCACGTCGCCGGTGGTCTGCGCCTGGGTCTGGGTGTTGGTGCCCGTGACATTGCCGTTGGTGGCGCTGCCGCCCTGGCCGAAGCCGCCTGCGCCGCCTTCGCTGCTGGTGGTGATGGTGGGACTGGCCGAAGCCGTGTTGGTGCCGCCGGTGCCGAAGCTGCTGGTGGTGATGGTCGGGCTGATCGAGGGGCTGATGGTGGCGTCGTTGTTCGCTGTGCCGCCCGCCGCGGTGGCAAAGCCGCCCGCGCCGCCGGTGGCCGAGGTGTCGCCCACGCTGGAGGTGCCGCCCGTGGCCGAGCCGCCGGCCGCCGTCTGGGTCGGGCTGACATCGATGGTCGGGCTGGAGGACGAGGTGTTGGTGCCGCCGGTGCCGATGCCGCCCGCGCCGCCTTCGCTGCTGGTGGTGATGGTCGGCGCGAAATTAGGCGCAAAGCTCGGGCTGATCGTGGAGGTGTTGTCCGACGAGGAGGTGCCGCCGGTGGCGCTGCCGCCCTGCGAGCTGTTGTCGATGGTCGGCGAGGCATTGCCGCTGCCGGTGACATAGGCCGTCGCCAGGCCGCCCGCGCCGCCTTCACTGCTGGTGGTGTTGGTGGGCGTGAAGGTGTTGGACGGCGTGAAGGTCGGGGTGAATGTGCTGGTGACGTCCCCGTTGGTGGCGCTGCTGGTGCCGCCGCTGGCCGTGATGGTCGGGGCGAAGCTCGGGCTGATGGTCGTGGTGGGCGCGAAGCTGTTCGAGGGCGTGAACGCGTTGCTGTTGGAGTTCGTGCCGGTGACATCGCCGTTGGTGGCGCTGCTGGTGCCGCCCTGCGAGCTGTTGTCGATCGTGGGCGAGGCATTGCCGCTGCCGGTGACGTAAGCCGTCGAGGTCGAGGTGCCGCCCGCGCCGCCCTGGCCGTTGGCCGTGACATCGCCATTGGTCGCGGCGCCGCCCAGTGCGCTCAGGGTGGGGGAGATGGTCGGGCTGATCGTCGAAGTCGGCGCGAAGCTGTTCGACGGGGTGAAGGTCGGGGTGAATTCATTGCTGTTGGACGGCGTGAAGGTGCTGGTGACATCGCCGTTCGTCGCGCTGGTATTGCCGACGCTGCCGCCCTGACCATTGCCGCCCTGGGCCGTGATGGTGGGCGTGACGTCGATGGTGGGGCTGGAATTGCCGCCCGCGCCGCCGGCCGCGGTGTTGGAAACGTCACCGGTGGTGACGCTGACCGGGCTGGTGTTGGTCAAGCTGCCGCTGGTGAAGTTGGGGCTCGCGGTGAAGCTGTTGCCGCCGCTTGAAGAGGTGGTGTCGCCAACCGCGCCGCCGGTGGCCGCGCTGTTGGCGGTCTGGGTCTGGTCGCCCTGGGTCTGGTTGCCGTTGCTGGAGGTGCCGCCGGTGGCGGTGGCATTGCCGATATTGTCCAGGGTGATGCTGGGGGTCGAGCCCGAGCCGCCCGTGCCGGTGACATAGGCGGTCGAGGTCGAACTGCCGCCCTGGCCGCCTGCCGCCGTCAGGGTCGGGCTGTTGGTGACCGTCGGCGCGAAGCTGTTCGACGGCGTGAAGGTCGGCGTGAACTCGTTGCTGTTGGAGGGCGTGAAGGTGCTGCTGTTGGTGCCCGTCACGTCGCCATTGGTGGCGCTGGTGTTGCCCACGCTGCCGCCGGAAGCGGTGATGGTCGGGCTGGACGAAGAGGTCGTGTCGCCAACCGACGAGGTGCCGCCCGCCGCCGTGATGGTGGGGGTGACGTCGATGGTGGGGCTGGAATTGCCGCCGGCGCCGCCGAAGCCGCCCGCGCCGCCAGCCGCGGTGTTGCTGACGTCACCGGTGGTCAGGCTGACCGGACCATTGGTGTTGCTCAGGGATCCGCTGGTGAAGGTGTTGCCGCCGCTGGAGCCGCCCGCCGCCGTGGTGTCTCCCACGCTGCCGCCCGTGCCGGTGCCGCCGGCGCCCCCGGCTGCCGTGTTGCTCGCGGTCTGGGTCTGGTCGCCATTGCTGCCGCCGGTGGCGGAGTTGGTGCTGGCATTGTTGGACGAATTGTCCAGCGTGATGTTGGGCAAGGTGCCCGAACCGCCGGAGCCCGTGACATAGGCCGTCGAGCTCGAGGTACCGCCCGCGCCGCCCGCGGCGGTGACATCGCCATTGGTGCCGCCCGTCGCCGACAGGGTCGGCGAGAAGGTCGGGCTGATCGTCGTGGTCGTTGTCGGCGCGAAGCTGTTGGACGGGGTGAAGGTAGGCGTGAAGCTCGGCGTGAACTCGTTGCTGTTGGTCGGCGTGAAAGTCGGCGTGAAGTTGCTGGTATTGGTGCCCGTCACGTCGCCATTGGTGGCAGCGCCGCCCTGGGCCGTGATGGTCGGGCTGATGGTGGAGCTGTTGTCCGAAGACGCCGTGCCGCCATTGCCGCCCTGGCCCGTGCCGCCGGTCGCGGTATTGGCGCCGCCGGTGAAGGTGCCGCCCGAGAAAGTGTTGCCGCCGGTGTTGCCGCCGGTCGAGCTGGCGGTGGTGTCGCCCACCGCGCCGCCAAAGCCGCCGGCGCCGCCCGAAGCGGTGATGGTGGGGCTGAAGGTCGGGGTGAAGGTGATGGAAGGCGAAGAGGTCAGCGTATTGCCGCCGCTGTTGCCGCCTTGGCCCGTGCCACCCGCGCCACCAAAGCCGCCGGCGCCGCCGGAAGCGGTGATGTCGCCATTACTGCCGCCGGTGGCGCTGTTGGTCGACGTCTGGTCGCCGTTCGAGGCCGAGGTGTTGCCCACGCTCGAGGTGCCGCTGCCGGTGCCGCCGGCGCCGCCCTGCGAGCTGTTGTCGATGGTGATGTTGGGCAGGCTGCCGCTGCCGGAACCCGAGCCGCTGGTCACATAGGCTGTCTGGGTCGGATTGGCCGTCTGGGTCTGGTCGCCGGTCGTCTGGCTCTGGGTGTTGCCGCCGCTGGACGAAGTCGTGTCGCCGACCGCGCCGCCCGCGGCCGAGGTGTTGCCCACGCTGCCGCCGCTGGAGGTAATGGACGGCGTGAAAGAAATGGTTGGGGTGGCGTTGGCGCTGACGTCGCCATTGGTGGCCGTGCCGCCATTGCCGCCCTGACCATTGCCGCCTTGGGCGCTGTTGCTGTTGGTATTCGACGAGCTGGCATCGACATTGCCGGTGGTGGCGGCCGAATTGCCGCCGGTCAGCGTGTTGCTGCCGGTGGTGAAGGCGATATCGCCATTGCTGCCGCCGGTGGCGCTGGTGTTGCCGACGCTGCCGCCGAAGCCGCCCGCACCGCCGGTGCCGCTGGCGGTGATATCGCCATTGCTGCCGCCCGCCGCCGTGATGGAGGGCGTGAAGGTGATGGTCGGGGTCAGCGTCGAGCTGCCGCCTTGGCCATTGGCGGTGACATCGCCATTGGTGGCCGCGCCGCCCAAGCCGCCGGCGCCGCCGGTCGCGCTGTTGGTGGCGCTGTTGGTCGAGGTCTGGTCGCCATTGCTGGCGCTGGAGGTACCATTGCCGCCGGTGGCCTGGGCATTGCCGATGTTATCGAGCGACAGCGAGAGCGACGGCGTGGTGCTGCCCGTGCCGGTGCCGCTGGTGACATAGGCCGTCGAGGTCGAGGCCGAAGTCGGATTGGAGGTGAGGCTGGTGTCGCCGGTGGTGGCGGCTCCGCCATTGCCGCCCTGGGCGGTGTTGCTCGCGGTCTGGTCGCCGCCGGTGAAGGTGTTGCCGCCGCTGTTGCCGCCGAAGCCGCCCGCGCCGCCCTGACCGCTGGCGGTGACGTCGCCATTGGTCGCCGCGCCGCCCTGAGCGGTGAGGGTGTTGGTCGAACTGCCGCCCTGGCCGGTACCGGTGCCGCCATTGGCGGTGATCGTCGGTGTGATGGTCGGATTGAAGGTGATGGTCGGATTGGCCGTCGAGCTGCCGCCGAAGCCGCCCGCACCACCGGCAGCGGTGATGTCGCCATTGCTGCCGCCGGTGGCGGAGGAATTGCCGCCGGTCAGCGTGTTGCCGCCGCTGGACGAAGTGGTGTCGCCCACCGCGCCGCCCGTGCCGGTACCCGTGCCCGTGCCGCCGGCGCCGCCTTGCGAGCTGTTGTCGATGGTGATCGACGGGAAGCTGCCGCTGCCCGAGCCCGAACCGCTGGTGACATAAGCCGTCGAGGTCGGTGTCGCCGTCTGGCTCTGCGTCTGGTCGCTGGACGACGTCGTATTGCCGACGCTGCCGCCGGTGACGGAGGGCGTGAAGGTGATGGTGGGCGTCAATGTGGCATTGCCGCCATTGCCGCCCTGAGCATTGCCACCTTGACCAGTGCCGCCCTGGGCGCTGCTGGTGTTGCTGTTGGTGTTGGCCGAACTGGCGTCGATCGCGCCGGTGGTCGCCGCGCCGCCGAAGCCGCCCGCGCCGCCTTCACTGCTGGTGGTGATGGTGGGGGTGAGCGAATTGGTATTGGTCGAGCTGCCGCCATTGGCGGTGGTGTCGCCGGTGGTGAGCGAGGTCGAGCCGTTGCTGTTGCTTGCCGACTGGGTCTGGTCGCCGCTGGTGAAGGTCGGGCTGGCGGTGAAGGTGTTGCCGCCGCTGTTGCCGCCAAAGCCGCCGGCGCCGCCGGCCGAGGAGATGGTCGGGCTGAAAGTGATGGTGGGCGTGAGCGTGGCGCCGCCGCCATTGCCGCCTTGCGCGGCCAGCGTGTTGGTCGAGCTGCCGCCATTGCCGGTGCCGCCCTGACCACCCTGGCCACCCGTGGCCGAGGTGTCGCCCACGCTGCCGCCGGATCCGGTGCCGGTGGCCGACGCGTTGCCGATATTGTCCAGGCTCAGCGAGATCGACGGCGTCGAGCCCGAACCGCCCTGGCCCTGATCGGTGCCGTTGATGACGTAAGCCGTGGTGGTGTTGGTCGGGCTCGCAGTATTGGTGTTGGACGGCGTGAAGGTCGGATTGAACGTCGGCGTGAAGCTCGGCGTGAACTCGTTGCTGTTGCTGTTCGTGCCGGTGTTGGTGCCGGTGACGTCGCCGTTGGTGGCGCTGCCGCCGGCGGCCGCGCCGCCCTGGGCCGACGAGTTGCCGCCGGTGAGATTGGCGGTCTGGTCGCCGCTGGTGAAAGTGTTGCCGCCGCTGTTGGACGCGCCGCCCTGACCGCCGGTCGCGCTGGTGTCGCCGACCGCGCCGCCCAGGCCGGTGCCGCTGGAGCTGATGGTGGGATTGAAGGTGATGGTGGGGTTGGCGCTGCCGCCAAAGCCGCCGGCGCCGCCCTGGCCCGTGCCGCTGGCGCTGATGTCGCCATTGCTGCCGCCGGTGGCCGAAGAATTGCCGCCGGTGAGATTGCCGCTGGTGAAGCTGTTGCCGCCATTCGCTGCGGTTGTGTCGCCAACCGCGCCACCGGTGCCCGTGCCCGTGCCGCCGGCGCCGCCCTGCGAGGTGTTGTCGATCGAGATCGAGGGGAAGCCGCCGCTGCCCGAGCCCGAACCGCTGGTGACATAGGCGGTCGAGGTCGTGCTCGCCGTCTGGGTCGGATTGGCGGTCTGGGTCTGCGCGCCTGTCGAGAAGCTGGGGCTGAAGGTATTGCCGCCGCTGGCCGAGGTGGTGTCGCCGACCGCCCCGCCTGCCGCCGACAGGGTCGGGCTGACGGTGGGGTTGGCCGTGGCGCTGCCGCCCTGTGAAGTATTGTCGTTGGTGTTGGTCGAGCTGCCGCCCGTGGCAGACGTGTCGCCCACGCTGCCGCCAAAGCCGCCGGCGCCGCCGGCGCCCGAAGCGGTGATGGTGGGCGTGAAGGTGAAGTTGGGGCTGATGGTGGGGCTCGATGTCGCCGCGCCGCCCGCGCCGCCATTGCCGGTGCCGCCATTGCCGCCCTGCGCGGCGAGCGTGTTGGTCGAGCTGCCGCCTTGGCCGTTTGCGGTGGTATCGCCGACGCTGGACGCGCCGCCGGTGCCCGTGCCGCCGGTGGCGGAATTGGTGCTGGCATTGTCGGAAGAATTGTCGACCGTCAGGCTCAGGCTGGGCGTCGAACCGCCGCCGGTGCCGCCGCCCGGCGTGCCCAGCACGAACACGGTCACGCTGGGCGTGGTGGTCTGGCTGTTGGTCTGGGTCGGCGTCGAGGTCAGCGTCGGGTTGGCCGTGAAGTTGGGGCTGAACGTGTTGCCGCCGCTGTTGCCACCGGTGGCGCTGCCGCCATTGCCGCCCTGGGCGGTGTTGGTGCCGGTGACGCTGCCGTTGCGGGCGTTGCCGCCCGTGGCGTTGCCGCCCTGGCCGGTGCCCGTGCCGGTACCGGTACCCGTGGCGCTGTTGGTCGCGGTCTGGTCGCCATTGCTGGCGGTGGCGCCGGCATTGGTGATGGAGATGGAAGGCGTGCTGCCGCTGCCCGAACCCGAACCGGTGCCCTGATCCTGTGTCTGGGTCTGGTCCTGGGTATTGCCGCCGCTGGAAGATGTCGTGTCGCCCACCGCGCCGCCCGCGGCTGACGTATTGCCGACGCTGCCACCGCTCGATGTGTTGGTGGGCGTGAAGGTGAAGGTCGGTGTGTTGGTGGAGTTGCCGCCCTGGCCGCCGGCGCCGCCGAAACCAAAGCCGCCCGCGCCGCCAAAGCCACCCGCGCCACCATTGCCCGTGCCACCGTTGCCGGTGCCGCCGGCCGCGGTATTGCTCGCGGTCTGGGTCTGATCGCCATTGCTGCCGCCGGTGGCGCTGGAATTACCGCCGGTCAGTGAGTTGTCGCCCGTGGTGTTGGCGTTGTTGGCGGAGTTGTCGACCGTCAGGTTCAGGGGCGTGGATCCACCCGAACCGCTGCCGCCGCCGGTGTCGCCGATGACGAAGACCGTCGCGGTCGGCGTGACGGTCTGGGTCTGGTCGTTGGTCTGGGTCGGGCTCGAGGTGCTGGAGCTGGAGAGGGTGGGGCTGGCGGTGAAGGTGTTGCCGCCGCTGGCGCCGCCGGTCGCGGTGGTATTGCCGACGCTGCCGCCGGTCGCGGTGCCGCCATTGCCGCCCTGGCCGAAGCCGCCGGCGCCGCCCTGGGCAGCCGCACGGGACGTATTGTCATTGGTGTTGGTGGAATTGCCGCCGGTGGCGTTGCTGTTGCCACCATTGCCGGTGCCACCATTGCCGGTGCCGCCATTGCCGGTGCCGCCGGTGCCGGTGCCCGTGCCGGTGGCCGTGGTGTCGCCGACCGACGCGCCCGAGAGCGAGCTGGAATTGTCGATGGTGAGATTGGGCAGCGAACCGCTGCCCGAACCGCCGCCGCCCGCCGTGCCCAGCACGAAGATGGTGGAGGTGCCGCCCTGGCCGCCTTCGCCGCCCTGGCCGCCATTGGCGGTGTTGGTGTTGGTGGGCGTGAAGGTGGGGGTGAAGCTGTTGGTCGGGCTCGCCGTGTTGGTGTCGGTGTTGGTACCCGTATTCGTTCCGGTGTTGGTGCCGGTATTCGTGCCCGTGACCGTGCCGCTCTGGCTCTGATCGCCATTGGTGGAGGTGCCGCCCGTGCCGGTGCCGGTTACCGTCAGCGAGATCGACGGCGTCGTGCCGGTGCCCGAGCCGCTGCCGGTATTGTTGTTGGTCACCGAACCGCCGGCGCCGCCAAAGCCATAGCCGTAACCATTGCCGCCATAACCGTTGCCGGTGCCGCCTGCACCGCCGGCGCCACCTGCACCGCCGAAGCCGCCGGCCCCGCCGGTGCCGTTGCCGCCGGTGGCCTTGTTGCTGTTGGTCTGGGCGCTGGACTGGGTGTTGGTGTTGCTGCCGCCGGTGGCCGTGGTGTCGCCGGTGGTCTGCTTGGCCGCATTGGAATTGTCGGACGAGTTGTTCGAGGAGTTGTCGACTGTCAGCGAGACCGGCGTGCCGCTGCCCGAGCCCGTGCCTGAGCCCGAACCTTCGTTGATCACATAAACCGTGGCCGACGGTGTCGCCGACTGCGTCTGGCTCTGGGTCGGCGAATAGGTGTTGCTGGGCGAATAGCTCAGGCTGGGGCTGTAGGAGGGACTGAAAGATGGGCTGAAGGACGGGCTGAAGCTCGGCGTGAAGGTGTTGACCGGCGTGTTGACGTTGGTCGGCGTGTTGGTCGCGGTCTGTGTCTGGGTGCCACCCTGGGCCTGGCCGCCGGTGGTGTTGGCGGTGCCGCCCGCCGCGTTGCCGCCCTTGGTGGTGACGGTGCTGGAATTGTCGGCGCTGGCGCTGGCGCCAGACGAATTGCCGCCATTGCCGTTCGCGGTGGCCGTGCCGCCGCTGCCGCCCTTGCCGCCAGCACCGCCTTCGGCGGTGACATCGACATTGCTGGAGCCGCCTTCGCCGCCATTGCCGACGCCGCCGGCGCCGCCATTGCCCACGCCGCCCGCGCCGCCTTCGGCGCTGGAGCTGCCGCCGGTGGCGCCGATCACGGTGATGTTTGTGGTGCCGCCGGTATTGTTGGCGCTGCCGCCGGTCGAGGTCGAGCTGGAGCTGTTGTTGTTCTTGATGGTGTTGCTGAGCTGGGCAATCGCAGCCGCCAGCGCCAGCGCGGCGGAATCCGACACGCTGTTGTTGTTCACCGTGGTCGTGTTGTTGTTATTGTTATTGTTATTGTTGTTGTTGTTGTTATTGTTGTTGTTATTGTTGTTGCCGCCGCCGCCGCCCGAGCCGCCGCCATGGCCGTTGCCGCCGCCGTGACCGCCTGAGCCGCCAAAATTGAAGACGTTGGTCTTCTCGATATTGATCGACTTGTTGATCTCGATGTTCTTCGACGCATCGATATATTTGGAGTTATCGATGTTCTTGGTGACGTTGACGTTCTTGGACGCGTCGATGTTGTTGGTGATCGTCACCGGCTTGTAGATCGAAACCGGCTTGTTGACCGAGACGTTCTTGGACGCATCGATGTTCTTGTTGATCGTTACCGGCTTGTAGACATTGACGTTCTTGGAAGCGTCGATGTTCTTGTTGGCGTAGATCGGCTTGTTGACGCTGACATTCTTGGAGGCGTCGATATTCTTGTTGGCGTAGATCGGCTTGTTGACCGAGACGTTCTTGGACGCATCGATGTTCTTGTTGGCATAGATCGGCTTGTTGACGCTCACATTCTTGGAGGCGTCGATGTTCTTGATATTGTTGTTGACGTCGATCCTGCCGCCGCCAAAGCCCGCCTGGCCGCGCTGACCGCCGGTGCTGGACCAGCCGCTCTGGCCGCCGCTCGTGCCGGGCTGGTTGTTGTTCGACCAGCTGGCGTTCTGGGGGGACGAGGCGCCGGGGAAGCGCAGCGTGTTGTTCGCATCGATCCTGCCGCCGCCATTGAAGCCGGCATGGCGGGGATTGCCGTAGGCCGGCTCGCTGTTGGTTTGCGCCGGAGCGGCGAAACGAATGGAATTGTCGATGCCGATCTGGCCTTGGGCGTTGTTGCTGGCAAAGTGGCCGGCGGGGGAAGCATCGATGCGGCCGTTGCCGCCAAAGCCCGCATGGCCCGAATAGGTATTGCCGGCGCCGGCTTGGCCGCCCAGGCGCACCGAACTGTCGGCTTCGATCTTGGGGGCATTGTTGCCGGCGAAGTGGGCGGTGGGGCCAGCCTCAATCCGGTTGCCGCCAAAGATGGGATGGTTGGGGGTCTGGCTGCCCTGCTGCACCGCCGTGTCGGCTTCGATCCTGCCGGCGCCATTGAAGCCGGCATGGCCGGAACGGCCGCTGCCAAAGCCGCCGAAGTGCGAGCTGTTGTCCACGCCCGCATTGGTCGTGGCATTGAAACCGCCCGAATGGCTGGGGCTGAACACCTGATGCTGCGCGGGCTGGGCCGCATTGCCACCAAAGAGATGGGAATTGTCCACCTGCGGCGCCGCGTTGGGTTGTGCGGCCTGGCTGCCATAGGTCGTGATCGATTGATCGGCGAAGGCGCGATGATGGCTCCAGCCGAAAGCGCGGTTGCCGGGGCTGCCGCCGGCCTGAACGCCGGCTGAGGCATTGCTGCTGTCGCCCGCGCCCACCACATTCAGCGGCCTGCCGAAATAGGTGCGGCTGGAGGCTTCGATACTGTGGCCCGCGGCCTCGGCGTTCACGCCGGGATTGTCATTATTGTGATTGTAGACGTTCAGCGGCCTGGAGAAGCCGATATTGCCCGTGACATTGCCGTTGGGGACATTGATGCCGGCGTTTACCTCGGGACGGAAGGCATTGCCGTTATGGTTCACGCCGGCAACGCGCGGCACATTCATCTGCAGGATGTTGCTGCCCACGCCCGGCACGCCATCGCAGGTCAGATTCGAGACAGTCTTGCCCGCGCCCTGCGGCATTCCCCATGTGCCAAGCTGGTTCAAACTGGCGGCCGTGGCGGCCACCGGTTCGATCACCATGCCGGCAGACGCCAGCGCGGAGGTCAGAAACATCAGGGATTTGACGGACATATCAACTTTCCTTCGCCATTTGGGGCATGAATGGTCGTGAGCGACGCTTCATGATCCGTGCCAGCTAAGGAGCCCCCGCTTCTTGCCACCGTCCCAGAATGAGACAGCACCATGTTTGGCGATCAGTCTGGGGGACAACCGATAAAAATCCGGTAATTGCGGAAACCAAATTCCGTAAACGAATGGTTCATTTCGGGATGGGCGCGCTCCGAAAGGGCCGCGCAAACACGCCTTTATCCGGGGCTTGGTCCCGGCCGCGGCCTTGGTTCGGCTGGCATGGCTTTCGCTCTGTTGTCCGCCAGAGCGGCCAAGGACGTTCCGTTACGGATCATCCCGCGGTTCGCGATGACAACGCGCATTTAGGATGAAACGGGGCCATGAAGCACAAGAACTCCCACCTGCTGGTCGGATATTGGAGCCGGCTGCGCAAGGGACGCGACGTACCGGACCAGACCGATATCGATCCCCGGGCCATCAAGCGGCTGTTGTCCTATACCTTCATCCTGGATTGCGAGAACCCCGCCCGCCCGCTTTACCGTCTCGCCGGCACCGCCCTGTGCGAACGTTTCGGTTTTGAGCTCAAGGGCACCAGTTTCCTGGGCCATTGGGAATCCCAGTCGGGCCTGGCTTTGTCATCGCTGCTGCGCCAGGCGCTCAAGGCGCGCCAGCCCGTCTGCCTGTCTTCCATCGCCGCCACCGCCGACAATGGCATGGTGGAGCTGGAAACCATTCTCACCCCCGTCTCCTTCAATGGCGGCGAACCCACCCGTTTCTTCGGCATGGTGCAGATGCTGAGCGACCCGACGCCCCTTCTGGGTCGCTCCATCGCCTATGAAAGACTGGTCGGATCGCAGCTGATCCAGGAAGACGATCCGATCCCGTCTTACGACCAGAATCAGCCGCCGCCGCCACCGCCGCCTCCACCGTCCCTGCGGGCCCATCCCAAGGCGCCCTATCTGCGCCTGGTCGTGTCACAGGACAGTCCCGCCTTCCTGCATTTCGGCGCCGGCGATCTGTTGCAGAAAATGTTCGAGGTGATCGGCCGCTGGCGCGCCGCCAACAGCGAGGATTACAGCCGCTTTATTTGATGGATTGTCGCTCGCTTTGACTCGCTTGCGCGGGACTGCCTCCCGGCCCGCCGCCTATGCTCCGTGCGTTCGTCGCTCGAAACGGTCCCCCGGACCGTTTCGTTTGCCCTCGCATTGCTCGGGCAAACCGCTCCTCACCCTCTACGGACGCGGCGGGACGTTGATCGACGGCTGGTCGGTATCGGGTCGCGTCTGCGGCGGATTCTGGTAGGACGGACGGTCCACCGGGTCGTTGCGCAGGATGTCGGTGTCGAGCCGCATCGCATTGCTCTTCTGCTGCAGATAGGGAATCTCGTAAGCCTCGACCTTGGCGCGATAGGCTTCGAACGCTGCTTCATCCGCGTCGGTGCGCTTGTCGCAACGATCGGCGGGCAGGCCCGCTTCTTCCTGGCACCACAAGTCGAAATTCATTTCCTGGACGGGATAATTGCCGCCGCGCAGGGTCTGCGCGTTCGCCGACATGGTCACCGCGGCCGCCAATACAGCACCTGCAAGAAGACGGTGTACCATATCGTTCATAACGCGAATTTAGGCGCTTTGTGCCCCCGGCGATAGCCGCAAAAAAGTGACAGCGCCCTCAAAAGCAATGGCCCCGCATCCATGACGGATACGGGGCCACGACGTGCTTTACACTGTTAACTAGGGCTGCAGGGTGATGACCGTGCGGCGGTTCTTGGCTTCCTTCACATTGTCGCCGGTTTCCACCGCCAGATCGGTCTCACCCACGCCGCTGGCATGCAGCGCCGCGCGACGCGCGCCCATGTCGACCAGCGCTTCGACCACCACATTGGCACGCTTGACCGAAAGCTTCTGGTTGTAGTCGGCCGAGCCCGAAGTGTCGGTGTGGCCTACGATGGTGATGTTGCTCTGGCCGCCGGCGCGCGCATTGTTGATCACGTCGGTCAGCACCTTGAGCTGCTCGGCCTTCAAGGTCCAGGAGTCGAAATCGAAGTAGACGGTGTAGGCGTTGCTGACCTGCGCGGGGGCCGGAGCAGGCGCCGGCGCGGGGGCCGGAGCCGGCGCGGGCACCGGGACGGGCGGCGGCGCCGGACGGGCCGAGGCTTCCAGGCGCACCAGCGAGGAATCCAGCGCGGTCTTGCAGGCCTGGCTTGCCGCGGCGGCGCTGGGCACGGTGCCGTAGATCACCCAGCAGTCATAATCGGCCTGGGCGCGAGCGGCCTGTTCGGGAAACTGGTCCTTGCCGGCAGCGACCGCGCGCACCAGACGGGCGCGGATGGTGGTCTGGGCCGGGCCATTGGCGGCTTCAGCCTCGGGCTCGGTGCCTTCGCCCGCCAGATCGGCCTTGCTCGAGAAGGCCTTGGCGAGGGTGTCGCTGGAGCTGGAGCTGTCGGAGAAGGGGTTCAGCGAATCCCAGAAGGAGGATTCCGCGCCGGGCTCGGCCGGCAGCGCCGAGGCCTGGCCGGACAGGTCCGAATAATCCTTTTGCAGCGCCTGGGTGAAAGGCGAGCCGGAGGTTGCATCCTCGTCGTCGGAACAGGCGGCCAGGCCCAGTGCCAGGACGCTGGCGGCGGCAAGCATGACCAGACGGCGGCCCTTGCCGCGTGAAGCTGCAATAGTGCGCATGTCGTAAATCCCCACTGGCGGCTTGATTTAAGGGCCCCAGCCCTGCCAACGCCGCGAAATTACCCGTTCCTCCTATAGCGCGCCCCAAAGAAGCGAAAAAGACCCTTGTTTCAAAACGGTTGGCTGATCTCGACCCTCATGGGGATGGCGCGGGGCGGAAAAGGCACAATTTGGTTGATGTTGCGGGGGGCCGGTAACTTTCCGTTGACCGCCCGCAGGTTACAAAAGGGTGAGGCTTTAATAATTGGGGCAGGCCCGATGCAGGGCTTGGCTATGGCCATGAAGGACGCCGAACCCGTCGTCGCCAAAGCGGGCGCCGAACGCCGGCGCTTTCGCCGGGTGCGGGTGGATCTGCCCGGTCGCCTTTTCATTCCCGTCGACAGTCATGAAGCGCGCTGCACCGTCACCGACCTGTCGCCGGGCGGCGCTGCCATCGCATGCGAGACCGTGCCGGAAGCCGGCACCGGGGTCGTGCTCTATGTCGACAATTTCGGCCGCTTCGAAGGCACGGTAGTGCGCCGCGACGGCTATGGCTTCGGTGTCGCCTTTGTCTGCACGCCCTCCAAGCGCGAGCGCATCGCCGAGCAGCTGATCTTGTTCCTCAACAAGACCCTGGTGGATGACACAGTCCTGCGCCGCCATGAGCGCTCCAACCAGAAGGGCTTCGCGAAATTCACCCGCGCCGACGGCCAGATCGTCCAGTGCGAAGTGATGGATATTTCGGTGGGCGGCGTCTCGCTCAAGACCGACGTGAAGCCGCCAATCGGCGAGTTCGTGCTGATCGCCCAGATCGCCGGCCGCGTCGCGCGCCATCACGAAGACGGCATCGGCATCCAGTTCGTCGGCCAGGAAAAGGCCAGCGAACAGCCCACCCCGCAAATCAATATCGTTCGCGTCTGAGGTCAGGCCAGCGCGGTGCGCGCCAGCCGGCGGCGCCGGCCAGCGGATTTCATCACCGCAAACTGGATGAGCAGCAGGCAAACCTTGCTGGCGGTGCTCCACAGCGCAATCGCCGCGGCCCAATGGTGCATATCCAGGCTTAGCGCCAATGCCGTGTTCACCGCGGCGGACACAAACATCAGTCCCGCCCAGACATAACCGAAGGCGATGCCCAGATCCGCCAGATAGGTAACGGCGCGCGGCGGCAGATAGCGCATCATCCAGCCGCGCTGGAGCATGGCGACGCCCACCAGAAGATAGAGCGCGGTGGGTTGCAGCATCACATAGACCGGATTTCGGGTGTGCAGGCTGGCGGCGCCGCTGGCCACGACCGTCACCAGGCTCGCCCATTGCAGCGCGTCCACCTTTTTGCCGCGCAGGAGCTCCCAGCCGATCTGGCCGAAGGCCAGCACCAACCCCGCGATCACCGCCAGGGTCATGTTGTGCGAGAGGCTGTAGAACAGGAAAAAGAACAGCGTCCCCGCCAGGTCGAACGCCAGATATTTGAGAGAATAGAGCAGGTCTTTCATGGCATGATCCCGCGATAGAGTTCAGGGGTGGCGATTTCGAGCGCGCGGCGCACCTCGTCCAGCGGACGCGCCAACAACGCCTCGAAATCCTGGTCCTGCAGCCAGCGCGCCTTCCTGCCATTGCGCCAGGCCTCGAACACGGCGCGCCGCGCCGGGCGGGGAATGCGCCTCAGGCTCATCAGCACGATCAGGGCCGCGGCCGGGTTGCGATGATGGGCGTGCATGAAGGCCAGAAGGCACAATTCGCCCAACCCGTCGCGGCCATAGCCGGTCAGCACATGGGTCAGATCATGGGCGTCACGCATGCGCTCGCGGTAAAGCTCCATCTCCGCCGGCACCGGATCGTTTTCCCAGCTCTGCGACGCCTGCACCAGGCCTTCTGCGGTGAGCTGTTCCTTTTCCATGAAGGTGAAATAGTGATGGCCGAAACTTCCCGCCGGCAGGGCGGCCAGGCGTTGTCGATCCGACAAATGGTCCAGCAGGCGGCGCCTTTCGGCGATCACGCGGGCGCCGGTGGGGCTGGCGGCAAAGCGCCGAAAGGTCTTGAGACCCGACTTGCCGCGCATCGCGCGGAAGATGGTGAAAACCTGGGACGTGTCTTCGGGATTGGCCTGGAGCCGGCGCACGGCGCGGACGGCCGCGAAGGGGCGAAAGCGTGTGTCTATCGTGGCTTGAGCGGGCATGGTTCAATTCCGTTGCGACTATGACCTCTTTATGCCTATTATCTACAAGATTGTCAATAGTGAGATAAGCCACTGGTGCTAAAGGAAAAACGCATTCGCCGCCGGCCCGAAGAGGCCCGCGCCCAGATCCTGGACGCAGCCGAGGCGCGCATGAAGCTGGATGGGCCCGCAGGCTTGCGGCTGCAGGATGTGGCGCGCGCCGCCGGCGTTTCGCATCCCACCATCCTGCATCACTTCGGCAGCCGCGAAGGCCTGGTGCGCGCGCTCAACCAGCGCAGCCTGGAAGCGCTGCGCGCCAGCGTTCTGGCGCAGCTCAATTCCGCCCAGCCCGGCGCGGGCAATATTCATCGCGCCTTTGCCGCCTATCGCGATGGCGTGGCGCAGCATCTGCTATGGCTGATCCAGTCCGGCGAAGCGCAGGGGCCCGGCGGCCTGAAATTTTTCGACGAGATTGTTGATGCTCTGCACGCACTGCGGCTCAAGATCGCCGCCCCCGGCGCCACACCCGATATCGAAGACACCCGCGCGGTGATCCATCTCACCACCATTGCCGCCTTTGGCGATGCCGTGATCGGGCCGCGCTTGCGGCAACTGTCGGGCGAAAAGGAACGCGCCGCGGGCGAGCGGTTCGAAAACTGGTTTGCCGGCCTGCTCGACCTTTATCTGACAGACAAGGCCGGACTGCGCTGAAGCAGGTTCAGGTCAGGCTCTGGATCTGGCTGGAGGCCAGCATCAGCTTGGCCACGCTGATTTCGCCGCTGGCTTCCAGGGTGGCAAGGAAGGCGCGGGTGCGCTCCAAGCCATCGCGTTGTGCCTGCGACCAGTCTTCCACGCTCACGCCGCCGGCCAGCAGTTTTTTGGCGATGCCGCGCTGGGACTGGGAGAGATCATCCAGCAGGCGCCTGAGCGCCAGCCGATCCCAATGTTCCGCCGGCTGGTAACGGTTGGCCAGGCCGCGCAGGCGGTCCAGGCCGAGCTTTTCGCCCAGCGCGAAATAAAGCGGCGCCACCTTGGCCGTGTCCTTGCCGGTCTCATGCGCCAGCAGTGCCACATCCAATGCCATCGCCAGCGGCGCCAGCAGCGCCATGTCGCGCGCCAGCTCGTCGGGAACGCCAGCCTTCACCAGCTCGGCAATGCGGGCATTGTCATCGGTGGTGAGGCTGTAATTCTGGCGCAGTCCCTCCACGCCGGCGCGGTATTGCGCCACCGTTTCGACGATCGGCGCATCCAGCGCCACATGGGCCAGGAACCAGCGCGTGGCGCGGCGGAACTGGTCGGCGATCTCGCCATAGATCTGGGTCTGGGTGGCGGCATCGACTTTGAGGTCCAGCGCATCGATGCGGCTCTTGAGCGCCGAAAGACCGAATGCGCCGTCGCTGAGCACAAAACCGCGCGCCACTTGCGCAGCCGACAGGCCGGAGACCTCGCGGCTGCGCAGCACAAACACCGGCCCGGCCAGATTGACGATGGCGTTGATCAGGACGGTGGATATGATCTCGCGCTTCAGGCGATGGCGCTCAGGCTCCTCAGGGAAAGCGGCAAGGGCGGCCGGGGGGAAATAACCGGCCAGCAGCGCTGCGAAAGTGGGATCGTCGGGCAGGGGGCTGGCCAGCACTTGCGCATCCAGGTCGAGCTTTGCATAGGCCAGAAGCACGGCGAGCTCTGGCCGGGTCAGGCCCTTGCCCTCCTTGGCCAGGCTCGCCAGCTGGGCATCGCTGGGAAGGGATTCCACGGCCCGATCCAGCCGCCCGCGCGCTTCCAGGTCACGGATCAGCCGGGCATGAGCGTCCAGGTCGGGGAGGCCGCGCATTTGCGCCACCGACAGCGCCAGGGTCTGATTGTAATTGTCGGCCAGCACATGGGCGGCGACATCGTCGGTCATCGAGGCCAGCAGCGCATTGCGCTTGTCCTCGCTGAGCTCGCCGCGCATCACCGGCCCGCCCAACAGGATCTTCAGGTTCACTTCGTGGTCGGACGTGTCCACGCCGGCGGAATTGTCCACCGCATCGGTATCGATGCGCCCGCCGATGCGCGCATATTCGATGCGGCCCAGCTGCGTGACACCCAGATTGGCACCTTCGCCCACCACCTTGGCGCGGACTTCGCTGCCATCGATGCGCACCGCGTCATTGGCACGGTCGCCCACTTCCTGATGGGATTGTGAGGTGGCCTTGATATAGGTGCCGATGCCGCCGAACCATAAAAGATCGGCGGGTGCCTTGAGCAGCGCATTGATCAGTGCCGCCGGCGACAGGCTGTCGGCGTCAATGCCGATCAGCGCTTTCACGTCCGGCGACAGGGGAATCTCTTTCAGGCTGCGGGCAAAGACGCCGCCGCCCGGCCCGATCAGCGCCCTGTTGTAATCGTCCCAGCTGGAGCGAGGCAGGTTGAACAGCCGCTCGCGTTCGGCAAAGCCCGATGCCGCGTCCGCACTGGGATCCAGGAAGATGTGGCGATGGTCGAAGGCCGCCACCAGCCGGATGTGCCTGGACAAAAGCATGCCGTTGCCGAAGACATCGCCGGACATGTCGCCCACCCCCACCACGGTGAAATCTGTGGATTGGATGTCGGTGCCCATCTCGCGGAAATGCCGCTTCACCGCTTCCCAGGCGCCGCGCGCGGTGATGCCCATCTTCTTGTGGTCATAGCCGACGCTGCCGCCCGAGGCGAAGGCGTCGCCCAGCCAGAAGCCGCGTTCCAGGGCGATGCCGTTGGCGATGTCCGAGAAAGTCGCGGTGCCCTTGTCCGCCGCCACCACCAGATAAGGATCGTCTCCATCGGGGCGAAGCACATCGGGCGGCGGCACGATCTGGCCGTGCTTGTCCAGATTGTCGGTGATGTCGAGCAGCGCGTTGACAAAGGTCTTGTAGGCCGCGATGCCGGTTTCCATGAATTGTTCGCGGGTGGGATTGGCGGGCATCTGTTTGGGAAAGAAACCGCCCTTGGCGCCCACCGGCACGATGACCGCATTCTTGACCTGCTGCGCCTTGACCAGGCCCAGTATCTCGGTGCGGAAGTCCTCGCGTCGGTCCGACCAGCGAAGCCCGCCGCGAGCGATGCGGCCAAAGCGCAGATGCACGCCCTCTATCGCCGGCGCATAGACGAAGATTTCCCGCCACGGGCGCGGCGCGGGCAACTCGTCCAGCCTGGCGGAATCGAATTTCATCGCCATGGCAGGCCGTTCCGAACCGTCGGCGCTTTTCTGGAAGAAGTTTGTGCGCAGGACGGCGTCGATCACATTCTTGAAGCGGCGGATGATGCGGTCGTCATCCAGGGACGGCACTTCCTTCAGCGCGGCCTCGATGCGTTTTTCGAGTTGGGCGACCTGAAGGGCGCGGTCCCCGGTGGCGTGAGGGTCGTTGCGGGCATGAAACAGCGCCACCAACAGGGCGGCGAGGTCGGGATTTCGCACCAGGGCCTGCTGCATATAGGCGGCGCTGAAGGGGATCGCGGCCTGGCGCAGGAATTTGGCGGCCGCGCGCAGGATGGTGACATCGCGCCAGGGGAGCCCTGCGCCCATCACCAGCCGGTTGAAGCCGTCATTTTCCGCATCCCCGCGCAGCACCGCATGAAAGGCGTCCTGCAGCGGCACCCGGATATCGTCCAGCCGCGCCGCCACGCTGTCGGCCCGTTCCATGGAAAAGTCGAGAATGGCGCCGTCCTGCCGCCAGCCGCCGTCGCTGTTGAAGGAGACGGGATAGGAATCTTCCGCGATCACCTTCAGGCCCAGATTCTCGAACACCGGCAGCGAGGCGGAAAGCGGCAGCACCTCGCCCAGCACATAAAGCTTCAGACGGATGGCGGGCGCCGCTTCCCCTTCCTTGCGCCAGACATGGGCGCGCAGTTTGAGACTGTCCTTGGATGTCGCCAGATCTTCCAGCACGCCAAGGTCGCGGGCCCCGTCATGGGCAGGGAAATTGTCGCGATAGCCGGGCGAGAAATGCGGCGCCAGCGCCGCGAGCCTGGCAAAGCCTTCGCTGCGGCCAAGGCTCGCGCACATCGCTTCCGCCAGGGCGTCGTCCCAGGTGGTGACCAGCTGGGCAATCTGGCGTTCCAGCGCCCGCACATCCACCTTGGGCAGCGGCCCCTCATTGCGGCCGATGATGTAATGCAGCCGGACAAGTGCACTGTCATCGACCGCCGCATCGAAGGCTGACGCGCGGCCATTGAAGGCTTTGGCCAGCAGGGCGTGGATCTCGGTGCGCAGCCTGGCATTGATATGGTCGCGGGGCGCCAGCAGGAAGGCCGAGACGAAGCGGTCGAAGCGATCGAAGCGCAGAAACAGCTTCAGCCGCGGCAGGCCGCCCATGTGCAGGATGCCGGTGGCGATTTCGTAAAGCTCGTCGGCCGATACCTGAAACAGCTCGTCGCGCGGAAAGGTGTCGAGAATGTGGGTCAGCGCCTTGCCGTCATGGCTGGTGGGCGAGAGCCCGGCATGGGTCATCACCGCCTCGATCTTGCGGCGCAGAAGCGGAATGGTGCGGGGTTGGGCGCTATAGGCGTTGGAGGTGAACAGGCCGACAAAGCGGCGCTCGCCGACAAAGGCGCCATTGGGATCGAAGGTCTTGATGCCGATGTAATCCATATGGGCGCGGCGATGGACCAGGCTGCGCGCCGCGCTCTTGGTGACGATGAGCGGCTCAGGCGAATCCAGGAAGGCGCGCACATCCGCCGTCAGCCCGCCGCGCTCGCCGCCGCGCGCGCCGTGCACCACCCGCGCCTGTTCGTCGGAAAGAACGCCCAGCCCGCTGCCCTTCACCGGCTCCAGCATGCCATGGGCGCCATCCTTGCCCAGGACATAGTCGCGCGCGCCCAGGAAGGTGAAATGGTTGTCGGCCAGCCAGTCCAGAAAGGCGAGATCTTCGGCTATGTCCGTCCGGGGCGGGTGGCGCTCCAGATCGTCGCGCGCCGCCTTAAGCCTTGCCATCATCGCTTTCCAGTCCCGCACGGCGAGCGCGCCCTGCACAAAGGTCTCGCGCAGGGACTGGATCAGCTTCTGGCGTGCCTCTTCGCCCAGAAGATCGCAAACCAGCGCGATGACGCTGGTGCGGACGTCGTCGATCTCCATGATGGGATGGAAAGCGGCCCGGATGCGCGCCCCGCCGGCCATGGCCGCGGCCAGGGTGGAATCGAACAGGAAAGGCCGGTCATCATTGATGCTGACCAGCACGGTCTCATGGCCCAGCTCCAGTGCGGTGACATGGATGTCACCCGGCGTGCGCCGGACCGCTTCTCCATGCAGCGCCATGGCAAGCTGGGTGAGCTGGTCGGGACGGGCCCTCAGCACATCGTCGGGCACCGCACTGGCATAGAGCGCATCGAAAAAGGCGGCGAGATGATCGTCCTTGGGCAGGAGCGTTCGGGCTTCGCCGATCCGCCTTTCCGCCTCCCGCGCGACTTCGGTTTCGGCGGAGCGGATAGCGGTCATCACGGTCATGGGAACTTCTCGGCTTGCGACAGGCCCGCCGGGATTAGGTCACCCCAAAGGGCCCTCAGGCAAGGCTTGCGGCACGATGGGCGCGCGCATGGCGCGGCGCAGCATAGGAAGGATGATCAGGCTGGCCCCCGCCGCAATGATGGCAGCGGCTACCGGGCCGCCCATGGGCCAGCCCCCCAGCAGGGCGGCGCCGGCGGTGGCCAGGCTTGCCGGCGTGACAAAGGCGGCGCTGCCTTTGGTGTCGCCCAGCACCAGCGCAAGACACAGGCTGGGCAGGGTGGCGAATAAAAAGGCCAGGGCCGGTGCGGGCAGATCCGGCATCACCAGAAAGGCGCCGGCGCCCCAGGCAGCGCCCATGTATATAAGAAGCACGCGCAGGTCGGCGGCCGCTTGCTCCAGGGGCACGCGATGCGGCGAGCTGGCATAGCCGAGAATGAAATTGCGCGTCATCGCCACGACGCCCAGCAGCACCAGTGCCGCCCAGCCGAAATCGGCTTTCAGCGTGCCGCCGCCATCCGCCTGCGCCCACAAAAGCGCCACCGCGCCGATCAACATGAGCAGGACACAGGCAAGCGGCGACCGGGCCAGGAAGCGTGACAGGGCAAGACTGCGCCCGGCTTCCTGATGGAGCAGGGGCAGCTGGTCGAGCGCGTTCCCGGGACCGTCACGAAAAGTTTTTGCGGGGCGCGCAGGATCGAAAGCCTGAGCCGGAGAGTTCAACTCGGTGAGGGCCATTTTGACGCCTCGTTCCTGCCAGAACCGCGATTTGCCGAATATCGACGACGCTCAGCGGTAAGACTCGCATGCTTAACAATGTATTAATAGGAAGCGGGACATGATTCGCCCAGCAGGGATCATCGGGGGCTTAAGCGTGCCATCGATCACGATCTTCGACCTGGAATATACCGCCTGGGAGTGCTCCATGGCGCGGTCCTGGCTGACGCCGGGGGAATTCCGCGAAGTGGTGCAGATCGGCGCGGTCCGGCTGGATGCCGACAGTTTTGCCGTGCAGGCGGAGTTCGACGTCCTGGTCCGGCCCCGTTTCAATCCGCAACTGTCCTCCTATCTGGAAAACCTCACCGGCGTTACCAATGCCGAGCTCGATGCGCGTGGCGTGGATTTCCGCACCGCCTATGACCGCTTTCTTGCTTTTGCGGGCGACTGTCCCATCGCCGCCTTCGGCCGGGACGAAAAAGTGCTGGAGGAGAATCTGCGCCTTTATGGCATCGCCGACGCCAAGCCCCTGCCGCTGTTCTATGATTTGCGTGGCTGGTTCGCGGTGCAGGGCCTTGATCCACGCGGCCGCCATTCCTGGGAGATCGGCCCGGCGCTGGGCGTGCCCTTCACCGGGCGCAGCCACAATGCGCTGGACGATGCCAGAAGCCTTGCCGCCGGCATGGAAGCGATCGCGATGCGCGGCGCGCGGCTGAAACCGGCAGCGTAACCGGTGTCAGAGGCCGACAGGCTGATCGCGCAGCTCAAGCTCGAGCCGCATCCGGAAGGTGGCCATTTCAGGGAAACCTTTCGCGACGGCAATGTCGGCCGCGCCCATTCCACCGCCATTTATTTTCTGCTCAAGGCGGGCGAGGTGTCGCGTTGGCACCGCGTGGATGCGGCCGAAATCTGGCACTTCTATCGCGGCGCGCCGCTGGAACTTTGCATCGGCAAACATGTCCATCTTCTGGGACCCGAGATCGACGAAGCGCAGGCGCCGCAGATCGTGGTGCCGCCGGGCGCCTGGCAGTCGGCGCGCAGTTTGGGCGACTACACATTGGTGGGTTGTACGGTCGCACCGGGATTTGAATTCGAGCATTTCGAACTGGCGCCCGATGGCTTTGCGCCGGAGACGTAGAATCCTTGCAAAACCGCCACGGATTTTTTGCAGCGCACACTGAGAAAGTGTGGCGCATTGCCGATTGACGCCGCGCCCGCCCCTTGCGCATGGTCGGCGCAATAACTGCTGTCAGGGACGCTGCCCATGAAAAATCGCACTTTCGCGCTCGCCACGCTTGCGCTTGGCCTGATGACCACGGCTGCCTTCAGCCAAGCCGATCGCCTGGCGATCCAGTCCCAGCCCGCCCATGATGGCACGCCGGCCTGGCATCTGGGCCCGTCTTTTCCCGATCCCACCGGCTTCACCCTGGTCGATGCCGACGGCACCGTGCATGTGATCCCGCGCGAAGAACGCCGCGCGCTGATGGGTGGTGCGGCACGGGTCCCCGGCGGCGATGCCGGTCCCAGCTGCAGCCATTCCATCGTCTGCGGCAGGAAGAACGGTTTTGCGCGCAGCGCGCTGGCCCGTGTCGAATGGGACCAGACCATGGGCTATAAATTCTCCTATCCCTATGTGGTGCCCAAGGGCATTGGCGGCATTCCCTCGGTGGCCATGGATTCCAAAGGCTATCTGTGGGTGTTCAAGCGCTCGCCCGCCGGCACCGTTCAGCTGATGAAGTTCGATCCGAACCACAAGCTGGTGCTGCAGGTTCCTGAAAGCGTGATCGGCCATCAGGACAAGGCCCATGGCATGAACGTGGACAAGGACGACAATGTCTGGATCACCGACAATGGCCAGGCCACGGTGATGAAGCTGTCGCCGGAGGGCAAGCTCTTGATGACCATCGGCGTCAAGGGCCATCGCGGCGACTGGGACGAAGCCAAGGGCCAGCGCCTGTTGTGGCAGCCGGTGATGGTGGCGTTCGGCCCGAAGGGCGATGTCTATGTCGCCGAAGGCCATGCCAATGAGAGCCCTAACGATGTCGACAACGACGATCCCACCAACAATATCGGCGCGGCGCGCATCATCCATCTGACGCCGGACGGAAAGTTTGTCGGCCAGTGGTTCGGCGACGAGGTGGGCCAGGGCAAGTTCGATTCCAGCCATGGCCTGGCTGTCGACCCCAAGAGTGGCGATGTGTGGATCGGCGATCGCGAGCAGTATCGCATCGTGGTCTATACCGGTGATGGCCGCTTCGTGAAGACCTTGCAGATGAAGAACCTGGTCTGCGCGCTCAATTTCGACCGCGAAGGCAATCCCTGGATGGCCAGCGGCCAGGACGGCCAGTTCCTCAAACTCAACCATGACGGCAAGGTTTTGGGCGCGGTGGGCAATGGCATGGGCATCGGCACCGGCCAGTTCACCGAAGCCAGCTACTGGTCGTTCGACGCCCGCGACAATCTGATCGCCGGCGACACCAGTGTCGGCCGCGTCACGGTGATGTCGAAGTAGAAGCAACAAAACTCGAGCGCCGCACATCGCGGCGCGGTCCGGCCGCTCGCCCAAGCTCGCGGCGTTCGTCGCTCGAAATGGTCCACTGGACCATTTCGTCCGCCTTCGGCGGACCGTTCCTCACCCCTCAGCATCCGACGGATGGGGGTAATAAAAACTGCTATTTTATCGCCATATCCTTGGGCGAGGCGGCGAAGAGCTTGGTCAGCTCCTGCTGGATCGCCAGCGAAGAGGCGCGTCCTTCATAACCCTCGCCCGGCACAAAACTCACCAGCAGGCTCTGGCCGGAAAGGGTGATGGTGGGCTTGCCGCCTTCCGCCACCTTCACGCTGTTGATGCGCTTGGCCAGGGTCTGGCGCGCCGCCGGCTGGGCAGCAATGAAACGCTCGATCCCGGTGGCGGCATTGGTAAGGGCGTCAAAGGCGCGGCCGCGCGTCTCGGCATCGGCCGCAAGCACCGCGGGGTCGGCGGAGAATTTGATCGCGACATTGTCGACATAGACCAGATGGCTGGATTCATCGCCGAAGGCGGTGGTCAGCTCATTGGCCGAAATCGCCAGCGGGGCGGGAGGGGGCGCATCGTTCTGGAAGGTGGTGGGCAGGCCCTGGGGAGCATCCTGGGTATAGAGGGTCATCCCGCCCCAGATCGACACCCTGAGGGCTGTCGCGCCGGTGTCATATTTAAGGCCTTTCGCGCCCAGCGAGCCGCGCTCCACGGTCAGGACGAAGATTTCCGGATTGTCGGAAAAGCGCAGCAGATATTTGCCCGCGCCATAGGGCTCCAGGGTGAAGCTCTGATTGCCGGCGCTGTAGACCCCCGGCTGGACGGCACCGACCCGTTCGGCGGCAAGCCGAGACGCCATGCCCGGGGCCATGCCGGGGCCGGCATCGGGCTGCGCCAGGGCAGCCGGTGCGGCTACCAGTGACAGGATCAGAAATAAAACCAGATGTCTCACGCGACGCTTCTCTTGGGCGGTTTGTCCGCCTCGGCAGGCGGAGATCACCAACCCCCCTCTTTGCCTCAAAAGATGGCACCCCTTTGGGGCAAATTTAAGCCGTTTTTCGGTCCCCGCGACGCGGCCACGGCTTCCTTTTGGTGCGGTTTATGACTACGAGTCCGGCATTAACTTTTCTGGAAAAGAGGGGGCTATTCGTGACGCAGAGTCTGGACAGTTTCAAATGCCGCAAGACGCTCAAGGTCGGCAACAAGAGCTATGTCTATTTCAGCCTCACGGCGGCCGAGAAGAACGGCCTGAAGGGCGCCTCCAAGCTTCCCTATTCCATGCGGGTGCTGCTCGAGAATCTGCTGCGCTATGAGGACGGCCAGACCGTCACCAAGGACGACATCAAGGCGGTGGTGGACTGGCTGGGCAAGCGCACATCCGACCGCGAAATCGCTTTCCGCCCCGCCCGCGTCCTGATGCAGGATTTGACCGGCGTGCCGGCGGTGGTGGACCTGGCCGCGATGCGCGACGCCATGAAAAACCTGGGCGGCAATCCGGAAAAGATCAACCCGCTGGCGGAAGTGGATCTGGTCATCGACCACAGCGTGATGATCGACAATTTCGGCCACAAGGATTCCTTCAAGAAAAACGTCGCCATCGAATATGAGCGCAACAAGGAGCGTTACACCTTCCTGCGCTGGGGCCAGCAGGCTTTCGCCAATTTCCGCGTGGTGCCGCCGGGCACGGGTATCTGCCACCAGGTCAATCTGGAATATCTGGCCGAGACGGTGTGGACCAGGAAAGGCAAGGACGCCAAGAACAAGGCCGTGGAATACGCCTTTCCCGACAGCGTAGTGGGCACCGACAGCCACACCACCATGATCAATGGGTTGGCGGTGCTGGGCTGGGGCGTGGGCGGCATCGAGGCGGAAGCCGCCATGCTGGGCCAGCCCATCTCCATGCTGATCCCCGAGATCGTCGGCTTCAGGCTTACCGGCAAGCTCAAGGAAGGCGTCACCGCCACCGATCTGGTGCTGACCGTGACCCAGATGCTGCGCAAGAAGGGCGTGGTCGGCAAGTTCGTGGAATATTATGGGCCCGGCCTGGACGAGCTGTCTTTGGAAGACCGCGCGACCATAGCCAACATGGCGCCGGAATATGGCGCGACCTGCGGCTTCTTCCCCATCGATGCCGAGACCGTGCGCTTCCTCAAGAACACCGCGCGCAAGGCGCCCCGTGTCGCGCTGGTCGAGAAGTATGCCAAGGCGCAGGGCCTGTGGCGCACCGCCAAGTCCCCCGATCCGGTCTTCACCGACACGCTGGAGCTGGACATGAGCACGGTGGAGCCGTCGATGGCGGGTCCCATGCGGCCGCAGGACCGCGTGCCGCTGTCGGGCATTGCCGGCAATTTCGCCGAGCATCTGATCAAGACCTGGAAGAAGGAAGAAACCGCCAACAAGCGCGCCACGCTTGAGGGCAGCAAGACGACGATCGGTCATGGCGATGTGGTGATTGCCGCCATCACCTCCTGCACCAATACCTCCAATCCCTCCGTGATGATCGGGGCGGGTCTGGTGGCCAAGAAAGCGGTGGAACGCGGGTTGAAGGTGCGTCCCTGGGTCAAGACTTCGCTGGCGCCGGGATCGCAGGTGGTCACCGACTATCTCGCCAAAGCGGGCCTGGACAAGGCGCTGGACAAGCTGGGCTTCACCCTGGCCGGTTATGGCTGCACCACCTGCATCGGCAATTCGGGGCCTCTGCCCGAGCCGGTGGCCAAGGCGGTGACCGAGGCCGACCTGGTGGCGGCGGCGGTGATCTCGGGCAACCGCAACTTCGAAGGCCGCGTACATCCGCAGGTGCGCGCCAACTATCTGGCCTCGCCCATGCTGGTGGTGGCCTACGCACTGGCAGGCTCGGTCAATATGGACCTGACCAAGGAGCCGGTCGGCTATGACAAGAAGAACCAGCCGGTCTATCTCAAGGACATCTGGCCCTCGCCGAAGGAAATCGCCGCGGCCGTCACCAAGGCGGTGAAGCCGGCGAGCTTCAAGAAGCGCTATGGCGACGTGTTCAAGGGCGACGCCAACTGGCGCAAGGTCAAGCTGGTCAAGGGCCAGACCTATCAGTGGGATACGACCTCGACCTATGTGAAGAACCCGCCCTTCTTCGAAGGCATGGGCATCAAGCCCAAGCCGGTGGAAGCCGTAAAAGGCGCGCGCGTGCTGGCGGTATTCGGTGACTCGATCACCACCGACCACATCTCGCCTGCCGGCAACATCAAGGCTTCGGCGCCGGGCGGCGTCTATCTCACCCAGCATCAGGTGGCGCAGAAGGACTTCAATTCCTACGGCTCGCGCCGCGGCAATTTCGAGCTGATGGAACGGGGCACCTTCGCCAATATCCGCATCCGCAATGAAATGATGGGCGGGGCGGAAGGCGGCAATACCATCTATTACAAGGACCCCAACGCCGCGGGCGAAACCATGTCGATCTTCGACGCGGCGCAGGCCTACAAGAAAGACGGTCACGGCACGGTGGTGATCGGCGGCAAGGAATATGGCACCGGTTCGTCGCGCGACTGGGCGGCCAAGGGGCCCGCGCTTCAGGGCGTGCGTGCGGTGATCACCGAAAGCTTCGAGCGCATCCACCGCTCCAACCTCATCGGCATGGGCGTTGCGCCCTTCTGCTTCGAGGCCGGCAAGACGCGCAAGGATTACGGCTTCACCGGCCGCGAGGTGATCGACATTCCGGGCCTCGCCGGCGATCTGAAGCCGCGCCAGCAGATGGAAGCCATCATCCATCGCCCCGATGGTTCGACCTTCAAGCTGCCGCTGCATCTGATGATCATGACGGCGGACGAAGTCGCCTATTTCAAGAATGGCGGCATCTTGCCCTACGTCCTGCGCAATCTGCTCGCCGCATAGGCGCGGGTCTTTTTCGTCCTGAGTTCGTCGCGCGTGCTCACGTGCGTTAAGCACGCGTCCCACGCGAGGCTCCTGCTCAGGCCGCAAAATTCCTCGCGCCTTAAGGTGCCATCGGCGCAATATCGCGCCGATGGCCTTTGATTCGTCCCTCGACATCTTTGCCGCCGGCGCGCTGTTTACCGCTGCCGTCGGGGCCTGGCTCCTGGCCGCGCCGCTGGCCTTGCGCGCGCGCATCTATCTGCGCTTTGCCGCGATGCTGTTTTCCGCGCTGGCCGTGTCGGTGCCGCTGGGCATGGCCGATGCCACGGCCCTTCTGCTGCTGCCGCTGGCCTCGGCCGCGCTGATGATTGTGGGGTTGGCCCGCTTCGCAAGGCCTTTGCCGGTCTTTCCCGCCAGCCTGGCGTTGGTTGCGGGCCTGGCCGGCGGTTTGGGCGCGCTGATTTCGGGCGCCGGTCTGCTGGCGCTGGTTCCGGTGATGGTCGCCGGATTGGCCATCATCGCCGCTTCGTTCAACGGCATTGCGGTCATGCCGGTTCTTTCAGGCACGGGTCTTGTTGCGGCCGGACTTGCCTTCAGCGAACAGGGCGCGCGCGCCGGCCTTTTATTGTTCTGCGCTGCCGCCCTGGTTGGACTCGCCAAACCTCAGCTCTTGCAGTCCACGACAGGTGCGGTTCGGGGCGAAGTGGCGCGGCCATAAGCCGTTTCCAAGGATACGCTTTCGCGCCGCTTGGGCATCACCTGACCCAAGAGTTGCGTCACAAAGGTGGGAAGCAGTCGTGGAGCGTCCCAATATGGATCGAAACGGGACGCCTCATTACGAGACACGAGTTCCACCTGGAGCGGGGCTGGCACCGGTTCCCGTCGCTCCCGATGTGATTGTTTTTCCCGGCTCAAGGCGCTGGCGGAGCTTGCTTTTTCGACCGCGCGCGGCTGCAGGGCGCGAGCTTTGGAAGCTCCGCCCAGGCCCGTGGGGAGGGGTGCGATCGCACGCATGTCCCCTTGCAACGCAAACCGGAGGCCATGCGACGTAAGCCGCCGTTTACCGTGCCGGTTTTCCCTTTCTTTAAGGCCGCATAGCCATACTCGGAGCCACAAAGCCGGAGAAACCGGACCGAGGATGGTGGTTGTGCTGAACGCCGCATTGCAGAAACGAGAGGACGTCTCCCGGCTGGGTGAGCTGGAAGACGAACTGCGTCTGCGTCTTGCCGCGCAAGCGGCCGGCACCGCTGCCTTCGTTTGGGATGTCGTGGCCGGCACGATCCATTGGGATGGCGCCACCCAGATCCTGCCGCTGCATCTGGATGCGGCCAATGCGCAGAATTTTCTGGAAAGCATCGCGCTGGAAGGCCGCACGGCGCTTGTTTCGGTTGTGGAATCGCGTGACACCGCTCCGATGCCGTTCCTGGTCGACATTGAAGTCGCCAGCGCCATGGGGGCGGTCACCTTCACCATGGTGGGCACGCGCGTCGCCGGCGAAGGCGGCGCCACCTTGCGCCTGGTCGGCATGATGCGCGAAACCACCGAGCGGGTTCGCGAAGTCCGCCGGCTCTCCTATCTCGCCACGCGCGACGAACTCACCGGCCATCTCAACCGCAACGCCTTGCGCGAGGAGCTGGCCCAGGCGATCGAAAGCGCCAAGGACGAGGCGCGCAATTGCGCCTTCCTGGTGGCCTCGATCGACCGCCTGGCCATGATCAATGACGGTTTCGGTTTCGACGCCGGCGAGGAAGTGATCATGGGGGTGGGCGAAAGGCTTGCCCGCACCTTGCGCGGCAGTGACATTATCGGCCGCATCGCCGGCAACAAGTTCGGCGTCATCCTGAAGAACTGCCGCGAGCGCGAGATCGCCGTGGTGGCCGCGCGGCTGCGCTCCAGCGTGCGCGCCAACGGCATCGAGACGCGCGCCGGCCTCGTCGCTGCCACCTGTTCGGTGGGTGCGGTATGGCTGCCCCAGGCCGCTTCCACCAGCCAGGAAGCCATGTTGCGCGCCGAACAGGCGCTGGACCGCGCCCGCGCCAATGGCCGCGACGGCTTTGCCGCCTATCAGCCTTCACCGTCGCGCGAAACCGCGCGCCTGCGCATGATGCAGATTTCCGACGAGGTGATGGCGGCGCTGAGGGAAAACCGCCTGAAGCTGGCCTATCAGCCGATTGTCCAGGCCCGCTCGCGCAAGACCTCGCATTACGAATGCCTGCTGCGCATGGTCAAGCCCGATGGCAGCGTGTTGACCGCCGGCCATTTCGTGCCTGCCGCCGAGCAGATGGGCATCGTGCATCTGGTCGACCGTTTCGCGCTGGAAGCCACAGTGTCCAGGCTCAAGAGCCATCCGGGCGTGACCCTGGCGGTGAATGTTTCGGGCACTGCGGCGTCCGATCCGGTCTGGCTGCAGAGCTTTGTGGATTATGTGCGCGCCGAAAAGGATGTGGCGTCGCGGCTGATCGTGGAGCTGACGGAAACCGCCGCCCTGCATCACTTCGAGGAGAATGCCCGTTTCGTCTCCCAGCTGCGGGAACTGGGCGTGCGCGTGGCGATCGACGATTTCGGCGCCGGCTATACCTCGTTCCGCAATCTGCAGATGCTGCATGTCGATACCGTCAAGATCGACGGCTCCTATGTGAGCGACCTGAGCCAATCACCGGAAAACCAGGTGTTCGTGCGCACGCTGGTCGGCCTGGCCAAGAGCTTCGACATCAAGACCGTGGCGGAATGGGTCGGCTCGGACGATGATGCCGCGCTGCTGCAGAGTTTCGGGGTGGATTACTTCCAGGGTTTCCACTTCGGTGAGCCGGTTATCGATCCCAGATGGGATTGAGTTTTTAGGTGGCCGCGCGGCCGCTCGCCCAAGCTGGCTTAGCTTTTCTTGTGAGCAGAGCGAACTAGAAAAGCTTGCCCCTCTTCTAGCAAAGCGAGGGAGGCGCGGCGTTCGCTACTTTCGCCGGTCCACTGGACCTGCTCACCCGCTTCGCGGGCCGCGGCTCACTTGTCCCAGACGGTCACGCTGGAATTGCCGTCATTTTCCACGATCACGGTGAATTTCTGGCGCTGGCCTTCAAAGTCCACCAGCCAGCGTTTCCGGATCTTCTGGGTGTTACTCCAGGCAAGCCTGCCGCAAGTGCCCCTGCAATACTTGTCCAGCCTGGTATGGGCGATATCGCGGGCCTCGCGCGCGCTCATCGGCGCCATGCAGGCCGCAAGATCCAGAGCGATGACCAGAATGAAAAGCCCCCGGACAGGAGCTTTCACTTGCGCTGGCTCAGCTCGGCAAGTTGCTTGCGCATCGCTTCCATCTCTTCCTTGAGATCGGCGACTTCATCGGACTGCGGCGCGGCCGGTTTGGCCTTGCCGGCCTCACCTTTGGCACCGCTGCCAAAAGGCGTGAACATGGCCATGGCATTCTCGAACAGCTGCAGGTTCTGCCGCGTCATGTTCTCGATCATCTGGTTGCCGCCGCCCAGGGCCTCGGCGATGCGGTCGCGCATGGCGCCCTGGTTCTTGGTGAAGCTTTCCATGCTCATGTCCAGATAGCCGGGCACGAAGGTCTGCAAGCTGTCGCCGTAAAAGCGGATCAGCTGACGCAGGAACTTGATGGGCAGAAGCGACTGGCCCTTGGCTTCTTCCTCGAAGATGATCTGGGTCAGGACGCTGCGGGTAATGTCCTCGCCGGTGCGCGCGTCCTGCACTTCGAATTCGGTGCCGTCCTTCACCATCGCCGCCAGATGGTCCAGCGTCACATAGGAGGAAGTCTGGGTGTTGTAGAGCCGGCGGTTGGCGTATTTTTTTATGACAACCGGGCCCTCGGATTTGGCTTTATCTTCTGACACGTGGCGTCCCCTGTTACACGGCGCCTTTCCCCGAAAAGGCGTTAAACCCTAGTAAGACACCACCCTGCAGCCGCGCTGTCCAGCGCCATTTTAGCAATCGCAACACGGAATAGTGTGTCAGTTTGTCGTTAAGTTGTTGAAACCGGCTGGTATTTTCGCCGCAGTTTACCATTGCTCGCGTTCGCGGCATTTTGCGCGTGGCAAAAACAAAAGTCCGTTTGCGGAAGGATCGCATCATGGAAGACGTTGTCATCGTTTCGGCCGCCCGCACACCGGTGGGTGCATTCAGCGGCGCCTTCGCGACACTGCCCGCCCACAAGCTGGGCGAGGTCGCCATCAAGGCTGCGTTGGAGCGCGCCAGGATTTCCGGCGACGAAGTTTCCGAAGTCATCCTGGGCCAGGTGTTGACGGCCGCCCAGGGCCAGAACCCGGCCCGTCAGGCCTCCATCGCCGCCGGCATCCCGATCGCCACGCCGGCCTGGGGCATCAACATGGTTTGCGGCTCCGGTCTTCGCACCGTTGCCCTGGGCACCCAGGCGATCCGCGAAGGCGACAGCAAGATCGTGGTGGCCGGCGGCCAGGAATCCATGAGCCTCTCCACCCATGCCGCTTATTTGCGCGCCGGCCAGAAAATGGGCGACATCAGCTTCATCGACACCATGATCCGCGACGGCTTGTGGGATGCCTTTAACGGTTATCACATGGGCGTCACCGCCGAGAATGTCGCCAAGGAATGGCAGATCACCCGCGAGGAACAGGACCGTTTCGCCGTTGCCTCCCAGAACAAGGCCGAGGCCGCCAGGAAGGCGGGCCGGTTCAAGGACGAAATCGTGGCCGTCACGGTCAAGGGCAAGAAGGGCGACACGATCGTCGACACCGATGAATATATCCGTGACGGCGCGACCTATGACGCCGTCGCCGGTCTTCGTCCCGCTTTCAGCAAGGAAGGCACTGTCACCGCCGCCAATGCCTCGGGCATCAATGATGGCGCCGCGGCGCTTGTGTTGATGAGCGCCAAGGAAGCATCCGCCCGCGGCCTGACACCTCTGGCGCGCGTGGCCAGCTGGGCCCAGGCCGGCGTGGACCCCAAGGTGATGGGCTCGGGCCCCATTCCCGCTTCGCGTGCGGCGCTTCAGAAGGCCGGCTGGAAGGCCGCCGATCTGGATCTGGTTGAAGCCAATGAAGCCTTTGCCGCCCAGGCCTGCGCGGTGAACAAGGACATGGGCTGGGACCCGGCCAAGGTGAATGTCAATGGCGGCGCCATTGCTATCGGCCATCCCATCGGCGCCAGCGGGGCCCGCATCCTGACGACGCTGCTCTACGAAATGGGCAAGCGCAACGCCAAGAAGGGGCTTGCCACGCTGTGTATCGGTGGCGGCATGGGTATCGCCCTGACGGTGGAGCGCTGATTTTGAATGGTCGCACGGCAAGGTGGTCCATCGCTGACGCTCCGGACCCTTTGCCGCTGCGCCATTGCGTTGCAGCATCTTTCTTTGGTTGAAACGCCCCGCGAATGCGGCTGAACTGCTTTCTCACAGGCGAAAGCAGAAGGGTGAGACATGGCACGGGTAGCGGTGGTGACGGGTGGCACGCGCGGCATCGGGGAAGCGATTTCGGTCGCGCTGAAGACGGCCGGATACACGGTGGCGGCGAATTATGCCGGCAACGACGAGCGCGCCAAGGCTTTCACCATGGTCACCGGCATCAAGTCCTACAAATGGGACGTGGCCGACTTCGACGCTTGCGTCGCGGGGGTGAAGAAGATCGAGGCGGAGCTGGGCCCGGTGGACGTGATCGTGAACAATGCCGGCATCACCCGCGACGCCACCATGAAGAAGATGAGCCGCGGCGCTTGGGATGAAGTGCTCGATACCAACCTGGGCGGCTGCTACAATATGTGCAAGGCGGCCTGGGACGGCATGCTGGGGCGGGGTTTCGGCCGCATCGTCAATATCGGCTCGATCAATGGCCAGGCCGGCCAGTATGGCCAGGTCAATTACGCCGCCGCCAAGTCGGGCATCCATGGTTTCACCAAGGCGCTGGGACAGGAAGGCGCCGCCAAGGGCATCACGGTTAATGCCATCGCGCCCGGCTATATCGACACCGACATGGTGGCGGCGGTGCCGGCGGAAGTGCTGGCCAAGATCGTCGCCAAAATTCCCGTCGGACGCCTGGGCAAGGCCGAGGAAATCGCGCGCGGTGTGCTGTTCCTGGTGGCCGATGATGCGGGGTTCATCACCGGCTCGACCCTGTCCATTAACGGTGGACAGCACATGTATTGACGCGGGTCTTTTGCGTCCTGAGTTCGTCGCGAGATCGCTCATGGGCTCTTCGCCCACATCGCTCCTCGCTCCTGCTCAGTCCGCAAAATCCCTCGCGTCAACGGCGTTGGAGGGGTAAACAACGCCATGATTTCCTCCCTCACTGCGGAAAAGCTCGCCTGCGCGCGCGGCGACAGACGGCTGTTCGACGGCCTGTCCTTTCGCGTGCAGGCCGGGCAGGCGCTGGCGGTGGAAGGTGCCAATGGCGCGGGCAAGACATCCCTCCTGCGCCTGATCGCGGGCTTCCTGGCGCCCGTGGCGGGGCGCATCCTGGTCAAGACCGCCCAGAGCGAAAGCGACGATGCCGAGGAGCGGGGCCGGCTGGTGGGCTGGCTGGGGCACCTGGATGGCCTCAAGCCACAGATGACGGTGCTGGAGCAGCTCAGCTTCTATGCAAGGCTGTATGCCGTGCAGGGCGTCGATCTTTCCTCATTGCTGGCGCAGGTCGGGCTGACGCGCCAGGGTGAGCTTCCCTGCCGCTATCTCAGTGCCGGCCAGCGGCGGCGCCTGGCGCTGGCGCGGCTCTTGGTGTCACGGCGTCCGCTCTGGCTGCTGGACGAACCCTTCGCGGCGCTGGACACAAGCGGGCAAGGGCTGGTGGCGCAGCTGATGGCCCGCCATTGCGGGGAGGGCGGCATCATCATTGCCGCCACCCATGACCCGCTGGGGCTGGGCAATGAAAGCCTGAAGCTGTGAGCGTCTTCACCACACTGCTGGCGCGTGACATCCGGCTTGCGGCCCGCAGCGGCGGCAGCGCCGCCCTGGCGCTGTCTTTCTTCGCCCTGATGGCCAGCCTGGTGCCTCTGGGTGTGGGCGCCGACCTCAATCTTCTGGCGCGGGTGGCGGGCGGGGTGTTGTGGGTGGGGGCGCTGCTGTCAGCGCTCCTGTCGCTGGACCGGCTGTTCCAGGGCGACTTCGAGGATGGCAGCCTGGATCTGATTGCGCTGTCGCCCCTGCCGCTGGAACTGACCGCGCTGGCCAAGATCGCGGCCCACTGGCTTTCCACGGGCCTGCCGCTAACCTTGCTGTCGCCGCTGCTGGCGCTGCTGTTCAACTTGCCCGGCCACGCCACCGCCATCCTCTTTGTCTCGCTGCTGATCGGAACCCCGGCGGTCAGCGCCATCGGCGCCATCGGCGCCAGCCTGACGCTGTCCCTGAAACGTGGCGGGCTCATTCTGCCGTTGCTGATCCTGCCCTTGCTGTCGCCCGCTGTCATATTTGGCGCCGGCGCGGTGTCGGCGGCGCTGGACGGAATCGCGGCCCGTGGCGCCCTGGGACTTCTGGCCGCTTTTGCGCTGGCCTCGGTGCTGCTAAGTCCTTTTGCCGCCGCTGCCTGTGTGCGCCTGAATCTGGGAGGCTAGATGAATTTCCTGTTCCGCTACGCCAATCCCCATGAGTTCATGCGCCTGTCGGGCGCGGTGCTGCCCTTCGTCGCTGCCGCCACGGCGCTGTGCTTCTTTGTCGGTCTCTATCTGGGATTTTCGGTGCCGCCGGATTACCAGCAGGGCACCACCATCACCCTGATGTTCATCCATGTGCCGGCAGATGTTGTGGCAGAACTGGCCTATGGCGCCATCGCCGTCTGCTCGCTGCTCTCGCTGGTCTGGCGCCACCCCTTGTCCGACACCGCGGCGCGCGCCGCCGCCCCCCTGGGCGCGATGTTCACAGCCTTGGCCATCATCACCGGCGCGCTGTGGGGCAAGCCCATGTGGGGCACCTATTGGGTGTGGGATGCGCGGCTTACCAGCTTCCTGCTGCTGCTGTTTCTCTATTTCGGCTACATGGCGCTGTGGAATGCGATTGAAGACGAAACCAGGGCCGCGCGTGCCTGTGCCATCCTGGCCCTGGTGGGTCTGGCCGACATTCCCATCATCAAATTCTCGGTCGACTGGTGGAGCACCCTGCACCAAGGGGAAAGCATCATGAGCGGCAAGATCGCAGCCGTCTATCTGGCGCCGCTTCTGATCATGATGCTGGGTTATTCGCTTCTGTTCGCCACCCTCTGGATGGTGCGCATCCGCACGGCAATCCTGGAGCGGCGGGCCCGCAATCTGATGCGTGAGGCCGCGTCATGAATTTCGATATGGGAGCCTATGGCGTCTATATCTGGCCGGCCTATGGCATTTCCGCGCTGGCGATCGCGGGTGCGATTGTCTGGGCGGTCACGGCCTGGCGCCGCGCCAAGGCCAAGCTGGCCATGCTGGAAAGTCGCAAGCCGTGAAGTGGGTCATTCGTCTGTTGCCGATCGGCGCCTTTGCGGTCCTGGCCTTCTTCCTGTTCAAGAGCCTGTGGGCCCCGGCCCCCACCAATATCCCTTCGGCCTTGCTCAACAAGCCGGCGCCGCGGCTGAACCTGCCCGGCCTGGACGCCCAGAGCGCAGCCTTCACGTCGGCGGATCTGGCCAGCGGCCATGTCAGCGTGATCAATGTCTTCGCCTCCTGGTGCGCGCCCTGCCGCACCGAGACCGGCCAGCTTGAGGCGCTGAGCCATGTCCCAGGCATCGCGCTCTATGGCCTCACCCAGAAGGACAAGCCCGAGGCCACCCGTGCCTTCCTCAATGAAGTGGGCAATCCCTTTTCCCGCATCGCGCGCGATGATGACGGCCGTGCCTCCATCGAATGGGGCGTCTATGGCGTGCCGGAGACCTTTGTGGTGGACGGCAAGGGCATTATCCGCCTGAAATATGTGGGGCCCCTGAGCGACCAGGTGCTGAGCAGCGAAATCATGCCGGCGATCCAGGCGGCCGAAGCCAATCGCTAAGGGCTGGGCTGCCGGGATTAGGACTTTCCTAACCCTGTTTTGTCAGTCTCGGTCCCATGCAAGTAAGCGCAACCCTGATTGCCGCCCAGCAGGCCGCCCGCGAGGCGCGTGCCCGCATGCAGATGCCGCAGCAGGCACAGGCTCCGGCTTTCGCGGCGGCGCTGGAAAAGACCCAGGGCTTCTCGCCTTTCCCACTCAAGGCAGCTCCGGCATCGGCTGCCGCGGCGCTTGCGCCGCGGCCCGCCCAGACGGCCGCGCCGGCGCGCATGGGACAGCATATCGATATTACTGTTTAAGAAACGCCAGTCGTCATAGATGCAGTGTTTGGGGAGAAAGCTCTCCGGCCGCTCGCCTAAGCTCGCGGCGTTCGACACTCAAATCGGTCCACTGGACCGATTTGCCGCTTACGCGGACGTGTCTCACCCACCGATTTTTCTGCGCCGGATATTCCGGCGCACCGGGCGGGCGCCGTCGCCATTCAGCTGCTCGGCGGCCTGGGCGATCTGGCTGAGCGCCTTGACGAATTTCTGCCGGTCGGGGAGGGGCAGGGCCTCCAGAAGAGCGCGTTCGGCGCGGTCCGCGGCATTGCGGGCACCGCGCAGCGCCTTGCGGCCGGAAGGGCTGATGGCCACGGCATTGGCGCGCTGATCTTCCTCGGTGCGCTCGCGCGACAGAAGACCTTTTTCCAGCATGCGGCGAACCATCTCGGCCAAGGTCGAACGATCGATGCCGGTAATCTCGACCAGCGCGGTCTGGCTGGCGCCGTCATTCTGTTCCAGCGCGCAGAGCAGCGTGAACTGCTGCTTGGTCAGTTCCTTGCCGCCGGCTTCGCGCGCATAGAGATCGCCATAAAATTGCTGGCAACGGCGGATCAGGTGAGAGGGCGCTTCGGAAAGGTCAAAGCCATTCCCCGGCTTGCGCTGCCCCTTCATCATCCAAATACCCCTTTGCTCTTCCACGCGGCTTTCGTAACGCGCACGGCTTCAATCATGTCCCGTATTCGGGTTGCAGGAAAGGGGCGCGCTCCGGACGGGCAGTTAAAACGGTTTTGCGCGCCGAAGTCCATGCGCAAATTTTGTCCATCGCATCTTTGCAAAGCGTGCGCGATGTGATCCACGCCCCCTATTGTCCGTATTCAGCAGTTTTCCCATGAGCTTGCCGCAGCCAGGCACAATGAATGGTATGGGGTTGGCGGACGCGCACCATAAGTGATTGTCAAATGGCGCAAGGATACCGATCGGCAAACGTCACGCCGCGATTGCGCATCATTGTTGCGTGTCTTTGCCACCTGCATCCGGGGTCTGATGTTTTATCACCAGCGGTGTCTGTGCCAGCGCGAACAGGAAGATCAAGGGGATGATGACCCAGACCTTGAATGTGACCCAGGTCGCCGTCGAGGTTTCACGCCACACTGTCTCATTGACCGCGGCCAGGCAGAGGAAGAACAGACCCCAGCGCACGGTCAATTTTTTCCAGCCGAGTTCGTCGAGTTCGAAGGCCTGGGCGAAAACATATTTGATGAACAAGCGGTTGAAGAGGAGCCCGCCCAGCAGCACCATGCCGAAGAAACCGTAGAGGACAGTCGGCTTCATTTTGATAAAAATCTCGTTCTTGAGATAAAGCGTCAGCCCGCCAAAGATCACCACCAGGATGGCAGTGAACAGCGGCATGGGTGACACCCTGCGCTCGATCAGGTAACCGAGGCCCAGCGCCGCCAGCACGGCAACGATGAAAGCGGCGGTCGCTCCGAAAATTCCCAGATATTTGAAGGCTGCGAAAAAAATAAGCAGCGGACCTAGATCCAGGGCCAGCCGCCGCAGTTGGGGGTTCACGCTGCCCTCCCTGATGTCTCCGCACCGACCAGGGCGCGGGCAAAGTCCCGGGCGACAAACGGCTGCAGATCGTCCTCCCCCTCACCCACCCCGATATAATGTACCGGCAGGCCGAAGCGTCCGGCCAGGGCCACCAGGATGCCTCCCTTGGCCGTGCCGTCCAGCTTGGTCATCACCAGGCCGGTGACCGGCACGGAGGCCGAGAAAGCCTCCACCTGATTTATGGCGTTCTGGCCGGTGGTGGCGTCCAGCACCAGCAGCACCGCATGCGGCGCGCTAGGGTCGAGCTTCTTGATCACCCGGGCAATTTTTTCGAGTTCCGCCATCAACCCGGCCTTGTTCTGCAAACGTCCCGCTGTGTCGATCAGGAGGATGTCGCTGCCATTGGCGCGGGCCTTTTCCAGCGCCTCGAAAGCGACGCCGGCGGCATCGCCGCCAGCTTTGGTGGCGACGAACTCGGCCTTGGCGCGCACGGCCCAGACCTTGAGTTGTTCGATTGCCGCGGCACGGAAGGTATCGCCCGCAGCCAGGGTCACTTTTGCGCCTTCCTCGCCCAGCCTTTTCGCCAGCTTGCCGATGGTGGTGGTCTTGCCGGTGCCGTTGACCCCCGCCACCAGAATGACAAAGGGCTTCCTGTCGTCTTCCACGCTCAGCGGCTTCTGGACCGGCGCCAGCAGGTCGGCGATTTCGCCGGCCAGTATCGATTTCAGCTCCGCGCCCGAGATTTCGGCGTCATAGCGGTTCCTGCCCACCGCGGCGGCCAGTTTGGCGGCCTGGGCGGCGCCCATGTCGGCACGGATCAAGGCCTCTTCAAGCTCCGCCAGGGTTTGCGCATCCAGTTTCTTCTTGGTCAGGATCTCGCCCAGCCCGGTCTTGGCCAGGCCCGATTTCAGGCGGTCGAAAAAAGTGGGCGGCGGGGGCGCCTCGCCAAAGGTTCTCATGCGAAAATTCTCATAGCGGCGTGGCCGTCAGATGCGGACCGGCACGCCCGGTAATCTGAAGCGGCAGCAAAGTTCCGGCCACGGCGCCGTCAAAGGCGACGCTGGCGAAAGACGGCGTATGGCCGATGCCGCCGCGTTCCATCAGCACCAGCTGGCGCGAGCCTTTCAGGGCATCGAGATGACGCGCATGCGCCGCCTCGCTCTTGGCGCGCAACCGGGCGGCGCGTTCCTTGATCACCGCGCGCGGGATTTGCGGCATTTTCGCGGCTGGGGTTCCGGGCCGGGGTGAAAAGGGAAAGACATGCAACTGGCTGAGCCCGGCTTCGTCCACCAAGCTGAGGCTGTTCTCGAACATGGCTTCGGTTTCGGTGGGAAAGCCGGCGATCATGTCGGCACTGAAGGCGGCGTCGGCGCGCGCGCGGCGCACGGTCTCGCAAAAACCGATTGTGTCGGCGCGGCTATGGCGACGCTTCATGCGCTTGAGGATCATGTCGTCGCCCGATTGCACGGAGAGATGAAAATGCGGCATCAGCCGTTCTTCCTCCGCGATGGCGCGCATCAGGGCCACGTCAACCTCGATGGAATCGATCGATGACAGTCTCAGCCGTTTCATGCCGGGGACCAGTTTCAGCAGCTTTTCCACCAGCGTCCCGAGCGTGGGCGCGCCAGGCAGGTCGGCGCCATAAGAGGTGATGTCGACGCCGGTCAGCACGATCTCGGCAAAGCCTTTGTCGGTCAGCCTCTGCGCTTCCCTTATTACCGCGCCCATGGGCACGCTGCGGCTGTTGCCCCGGCCATAAGGGATCACGCAAAAGGTGCAGCGGTGATCGCAGCCATTCTGTACCTGCAGAAAGGCCCGTGTCTTGCCCTCGAAATGATCCACCATATGGGCCGCGGTTTCTCGCAGGCCCATAATGTCATTGACCCGGATGCGTTCCGCCGCGCCGGCGCCGAAATCGGCATAGGCCTGGGCGGTAAGCTTTTCCTGGTTGCCCAGGACTGCGTCCACTTCGGCCATGGCGGCATAGGTCTGGGGCTCGGTCTGTGCGGCGCAGCCGGTGACGATGACGCGGCGCGCGGGATTTTTCCTTTTGAGCCTGCGGATGGTCTGGCGCGACTGGCGCGCCGCCTCGGCCGTCACCGCGCAGGTGTTGACCACGACACAGTCGCGCAGCTGCGCGGCCTGCGCCGCGTTCCGGATTGCTTCGCTCTCATAGGCATTGAGGCGGCAGCCGAAGGTCAAGACTTCGACCGTCATAAATCGTCCAGATCCACGCGGCCGCGGAAGGGCATGGCGGTGGGACCGGTCATCAAGACATGACCGTCTTCCTCGCGCCACTCGATCTTGAGGATGCCGCCATCCAGCACCAGATCGACCTTGCGCCCCGTCAGCCCGCGGCGGATGGCGGCGACCGCGGTCGCACAGGCGCCGGTGCCGCAGGCCAGGGTCACGCCTACGCCGCGCTCCCACACCCGCATGCGGATGCGCCCCTGGTCGATCACCTGGGCGAATTCCACATTGGTGCGGTTGGGAAAGAAGGCCAGGGTCTCGATCTTGGGGCCCAGCGCGGTCAACGGCGCCTTTTCGGCATCGGGCACGAACAGCACGCAATGCGGATTGCCCATCGACACGGCGCTGACCGGAACCGAGGTGCCCCCGATGTCCAGGGGGAAGTTGGTGGTGTCCACGGCGCTGGCCAGCGGTATCTGGTTCCACTCCAGCCGGGGTTCGCCCATGTCCACCGTCACAAGGCCCTTGCCGGCATCGCTGCAGATCAGCATGCCGCCCTTGGTGGAGAGCTTGACCCGGGCCAGGCCGCGTTCGTCCAGCAGCAGCCGCGCCACGCAGCGGCTGGCATTGAAGCAGGATTCCGATTCCGTGCCATCGGCATTATAGAACAGCACGCTGGCATCGGCGGCCGCGCCGCCGGGACGGATCATCACCACCGTGTCGCAGCCGACGCCGAAATGGCGGTCGGCCACGGCCTTGACCTGGGCTTGTGTAAGCGCGAAGGCGCTGTCGCGGGCGTCGAACACCACGAAATCATTGCCCAGGCCGTGCATTTTCAGGAAAGCGGTCATGAGGTGGTTATATGTGTGAGGGCGGAAAAGCGAAAGGTCCAGTGGACCTTTCGCCCGCCCGAACGCCGCAGTGGCGCGCGGTCAAGCGCGACACGAGGCTGAAAGCCGCATTTTCCATTGCCGAGATGCAGGAAAATTCCCATCTTTGGCCTGGAATTGCGGGACGGCCATGCGCGCGAGATTGAGCCTTTTTGCGTTTCTGTTCGGTTGTGTTCTCGCCTCAGGAGCTTTTGCCGTGACCGACGATCCCTATGCCTGGCTGGAAGATGTTCATGGGGACAAACCCCTTCAATGGGTCAAGGAACAGAATGACCGTTCGCTTGCGGCCCTGAAGGCCGATCCCCGCTATCAGAAAAATTACGACTCCATCTTGCAGGTGATGGATGCGACCGACCGCATCCCCATGGGCAGCCTGCGCCATGGCCATGTCTATAATTTCTGGCAGGACGCCCGGAATCCCAAGGGGCTTTGGCGGCGCACCACCATCGCCGATTATCAGACCGCCGCGCCGCACTGGCAGGTGCTGCTGGACATCGATGCCTTGGCCAAAGCCGAAGGCGAGAATTGGGTGTTCAAGGGCGCCAGCTGCTCGCCCGGCGAGACGCGCTGCCTGGTCAGCCTGTCGCGCGGCGGCGGCGACGCCGTTGTGGTGCGTGAATATGATCTGAAGGCAAAAAAGCTGACCGACGACGGCTTTAGTCTGCCGGAAGCCAAAAGCGACGCCAGTTATCTGGATGACGATACCGTGCTGTTTGCCACCGCGCGCGATGGCGAGACCAGCTCCGGCTATGCCCGCATCGTCAAGCAGTGGCGTCGCGGCCAGCCGCTGACGGACGCGAAAGTCCTGTACGAGGGAGAGGCCAGCGATGTGGCGTCATCGCCTGCTGTTCTGCTTTCCAAGGACGGCAATATCGGCCTGATTGTCCGGGCGGTCAGCTTTTTTGAGTCCGATTATTTCCTGCCCGGATCTGACGGTGCCTGGTGGAAGCTGCCGCTGCCCCGCACGGTGCAGGTCCAGGGCCTGCAAGCCGGCCAGATTCTTCTGACCCTGCGCGAAGACTGGACCTTGCCGGATGGCCGCAAACTGCCGCATGGCGCGCTGGTAGCATTGACCTTGGACGGCACGACAGCGGAGCGCCTGGGCAAAATCGCGGTGCTCTTCGCGCCCGGCCCGCGCCAGGCCATCGAAGCTGTCGCCACCGGCCGCGACAAGACCTATGTCAGCATTTCCGACAATGTCATCGGCAGCGTGCATGCCTTCGGTTTCGCCGATGGCCGCTGGGCGGATCACAAGCTGGCGCTGCCGGGACAGGGCACCGCCGGCATTGTCTCGACCAATGATGACGGCCCCGAGGCGATGTACAGCTTCGAGAACTACCTGACCCCGCCCAGCCTGTTTTTCGATGCGGGTGACGGTCATCCCAAAGCGATCAAATCGCTGCCGGCACGGTTCGACGCCTCGGAGATGGCGACCGAACAGTTTGAGGCGACCAGCAAGGACGGCACCAAGGTTCCCTATTTCGTCACCAGGCCAAAAAATCTGACGGGGCCCGCGCCGGCCATCCTTTACGGCTATGGCGGCTTCGAGGTTTCGCTGACGCCATCCTACAGCGCCAATTTCGGGCGGCTTTGGCTTTCCCATGGCGGCCTTTATGTGGTGGCCAATATCCGCGGCGGCGGCGAATTCGGGCCGGGCTGGCATGACGCGGCGCTTAAGACCAAGCGCCAACATGCTTACGACGATTTCGAGGCGGTGGCGGCCGATCTGGCCAGGCGCGGCCTGACCACGCCCAAACAGCTGGGCATCATGGGCGGCTCCAATGGCGGGCTTCTGGTCTCGACCGTGATGGTGCAAAAGCCCGAACTGTTCGGTGCAGTGGTGTGCCAGGTGCCGCTGATCGACATGATCGCCTATACCCATATCGGTGCCGGCGCCTCCTGGATCGGGGAATATGGCGATCCCGCCAATCCCGCCGAGCGCGATTACATTCTTACCTACTCGCCGTACCAGAATGTGAAAGCGGCCGTCACCTATCCGCCAGTCTTTTTTGTCACCGCCACCAGCGATGATCGGGTGACGCCGGTGCATGCGCGCAAGATGGCGGCCAAGATGGAAGCGCAAGGCCATGACGTGACCTTTTACGAGAACACCGATGGCGGCCATGCCGCCGCCGCCGATCACCGCCAGGCAGCCGAGATGTGGGGCCTGTCCTTCGTCTATCTGGCCGAGAAACTCGGATTGAAAAACTAGGGCCCAAAGAAAAAGCCCGCCATTTCTGGCGGGCTTTTGATTCAGCGGCCCTTGGCCACCCGCGGCTTGGGCGGGGCAGGCGGCACTTCCTTGGGCTTGGACGCCTTGTAGATCTTGGTCAGCGCTTCGCGGCTTTTCACGGAGGCAGCGGACATGTCGGGCAATTTGGGCATGGGCAAACTTTCGGGAGGAGGAGGGAACTTCTGCCCCCACCGTAAGGCCCCATGGCCCCTCCGTAAACGGATGATTCTGCACACCTGCCCGCCGCAAACCCTAGCGGCAGGCCATCAGCCCGGCGCTGCCCCTTGTGTGCCGGTCCGCACCAGATACACGGACTGGGAGGCGCACATCCACAGCCAGTCGCGCTTGGGCCCGCAGAAGCAGAGATTGGCGCAGGTTTCCGGCAAGCGGATGCGGCCGATGCACTTGCCGGCCGGGTTCCACACTGTGACGCCCATATAGCCGGGAACCGAAGTGGAGCCGGCCCAGACATTGCCCTCCACATCGACGCGGTGGCCGTCGAAGCCGCACTTCACGCCATCGACCATGCCGTCGCTGAAGCGGCGCTGGTTGGCGATCTTGTTGCCCACCACATCGGCCACATCCATGTTGGCGCCCCAGACGAAATAGACCTTGGTGTAATCGGGCGAGAAGGCGATGCCGTTGGGCACGAGCCCGGGCTTTCCTTCCAGGATCACGTCCAGCCGGCCGCTGGGGTCCCAGCGATAGATGCAGGGCGGACGCACCTGTTTCTTCGAGCCTGGAATGCCGGCGCCACCATTGCCAAGATTGCCGTTGGCGTGGCCGGTGGGATTCATGATGCTCACCCCGTCGTCGGGATGGCCTTCCGCCAGCTGCGCGCCGTAATAGGGATCGGTGAACCAGATCGAGCCGTCCTTGTGGGGCGCGATGTCGTTGGGCGAATTCAGCGGCTGGCCGTTGTAATTGTCGGCCAGCACCGTCATCGAGCCGTCGAGTTCCCAGCGCACCACGCGGCGCAGGAAATGCTGGGCGGAAATCTGCCGGCCCTGGAAATCGAAGGTGTTGCCGTTGGAGTTGAAGGACTGGCGGCGGAATTCGGTGACCTCGCCGGTTTCCCAGATGTAGCGATACTGGATGTCGGCGGAGACGTCGCTGAACACGACATACTGGCCTTCACTGCTCCAGGCCGGACCTTCCGCCCACAGAAAGCCGGTCTTGACCCGCTTGATCGAGGAATGGCCGATGAAGATCTCGTTGGCGCTGGGATCCAGGATCAGGATGTCGGGATCGGGATAGGTGTTGGGCGGCGCATCCGGGCCATAAACGCGCCCATTCAGGATCGAGCTCTGCGGCGCGAATTGCGGCTTGTTCTGCGCCAGCGCCAGGCCCGGAACGGATGCGGCCGCACCCGCCAGCATCAAGCGGCGCGTCAAATCGGATGTCATGAAAAGCCTCCCAGATGATTGTTCTGGGAGGCAGGGGAGCCCGCGCCGCCCTTGGTGTCAACCCGGAGACGCGCCTTGGATGTTCACGCGCAGCAGATAAATCGACTGGGTCGCGGCCATGAACAGATGATCGCGCTTGGGACCGGCGAAGCAGAGATTGGCGCAGCCTTCCGGCAACCGGATGCGGCCGATCAGCTTGCCGGTCGGATTCCACACCGTGACGCCGGCATAGCCCAAAGGCGCGGCTGAACTCGACCAGATATTGCCGGCGCGATCGGGCCGCATGCCGTCGGGGCTGCAATGGATGCCATCGACCATGCAGTCGGTGAAGGGCCGCAGGTTGGCGACCTTGGTGCCCTGGATGTCACCCACCGAAATGCCGCCGCCGCGGATGACATAGACCTTGGTGTAGTCGGGTGAGAAGCAGATGCCGTTGGGCGGCTTGCCCTGTTCATAGGGCACCGCGACCTCGACCTTGCCGCCGGGATCGATCCTATAGACATTCATCGGCAGGGACTGGTGCATGCCGCCGGCCTTGGAGATGCCCACGCCGGTATTGCCGATACCCGGATCGCGCACCCCGCCGCCATTCATCGGGCCATCGCCGTCATCGGGATGGCCTTCCGCCAAATTGCCGCCGAACTGGGGATCGGTGAACCAGACGCTGCCGTCCTTGTGCGGAGCGAGATCGTTGGGCGAATTGAGCGGCGTGCCATCGTAATTGTCGGCCAGCACGGTCATGGAGCCGTCGGCTTCCCAGCGCACGACACGGCGGAAGAAATCCTGGGTGGAAAGCTGGCGGCCTTGGAAATCGAAACTGTTGCCGTTGGTGGAGAAAGACGGCCGGCGGAACACCGTGACCTCGCCCGTCTCCCAGATATAGCGATACAGCGTGTCGTTCTTGACGTCGCTGAAGATGGCGTATTGGCCAAGGCTGGACCAGGCGGGGCCTTCCGCCAGATGCAGGCCGGTGTGAACGCGGCGGATCACTTCCTGGCCGATCAACAGACCGTTGAAGGACGGCTCGACCTTGATGATGTCGGGATCGGGAGAAAAAGCAGGCGGCGCCCCTGGCGAGAAATCGCGCGGCGGGTCGCTGATCACCGAACGCGGCGCACCCAGGGCGGCCTTGACGTCGGCGGCCTGTGCCATGGCGGGCACGGCTGCGGCGGCGCCCGCCAGCATCAGGCGACGATTGAGTTCGGTCATGAAGGTCTCCCCGATTTGTTATTTGTTTTGAGCATTGAAGTGCGACGAGGCTCTGTCAATCAGAGCGGCCCATCGTGTGAATGGGATTGAAGCAGCCCAGGATCATGCGCCTGGCATCGAAGGGAATGTCCCCGGTGATTTCCATGCGCGGGTCCCGGTGCATCTTTTCCTCCGCCGCATCCAGGAATTCCTTGCTGGGCCAGATCTGCCAGGAAAAGATGATCTTTTCGCCCTCCTTCGCCGCCACGGCGCGGCGGAAGTCGGTGGTCTGGCCGGTGGGGACCTTGTCTTCCCAGGATTCGACAATCTCCAGGCAGCCATATTCCTTGAAGAAGGCCGAGCTCGTCTCGGCCCATTTGCGATAGGCCTCCATCTTGTCGGCGGGCACGGGAATGACGAAACCGGCGATGTACATGGTGCAGGCCCCTGACTTGCGCCCCATAGCAGCCGACATGGGGGGCGCCGTCAAACGGGGCGGGGTTCAGGCCTGTGACGTCCGAAGCCAATCATCCAGCGTGATGTGGCCCAACCGCGCCTCGCCCAGGGGCACCAGCGAATCGTCTTCGACCCGGCCTCCCCAATAAAGCGCGTCGGGATCGCTCACCACCGGGCGCGGATCCCCCACGCCTTTGAGATAGCGGGCGATGATTTCGTTGAATGGCGCGCGTTGCGGACCCGCGATTTCCACGATGCCGTTTCGCGGCGGCGCCAACGCCACATCGGCAACCAGGGCCGCGACATCGTCCGAGGCGATGGGCTGGAACAGGCCAGGCGAGAGTCTGATCTGGTTTCCATCCACACTCGACGCGGCGATCGCTCCGAGGAATTCCATGAACTGGGTGGCGCGAATGATGGTGTAGGGGATGCCGGAAGCTTTGATCAATTCTTCCTGGGCAACCTTGGCGCGGAAGTATCCATTCGCAGGCGTCCGGTCGGTTCCGACGATGGAAAGCGCGACGTGATGGCCGACGCCGGCGGCGGCCTCCGCCGCGTGAAGATTGCGGCCCGATGTTTCGAAGAAGTCCAGCACCGCCTGGTTCTCGAAGGAGGGCGAATTGGCAAGGTCCACCACCACCTGCGCCCCGGACAGGGCTTCGCTTAATCCTTCGCCGGTGATGCTGTTGATGCCGTTTCTGGGCGAGGCTGCCACCACCTCATGGTCGGCCTGGCGCAGGATGGCGACGGTCTTGGCGCCGATCAGGCCGGCGCCACCGATGACGACGATTTTCATGGCCTATCCTCCTTGCGGATGACGCTATGGATCAATCTTCCCCGGGGTGCTTGGCCGGGGACGGAGGGCGGCAGCATAGGCCGCGTCCCGGTCCCAGATATGACGGAACCGACGAAATAATTGACTTTCGCGGGTGCTTGTTTGTCTGGCCCCGGCGTTTGACACGCCGGGGCGGGGGGCCTAAAACCCGGCCACTTTCCGGAAAGCCTCAATGACTTTCCGGTCCCCCGCCCGGCGCGGGGGATCGACCCCAGGCAGCGCAGGTGCGCCCCCTGGGGCGTAAGTGCTTGGAGTGTTTGGATTTGTTTGAAAGTCTGCAGTCCCGCCTGACCGGCGTCTTCGACAAGCTTCGCGGCCGTGGCGCCCTGACCGAGGCTGATGTCGATGCCGCCCTGGGCGAGGTGCGCACCGCCCTGATCGAGGCGGATGTGGCGCTGCCGGTGGTGAACGAGTTCATCGCCAAGGTGCGCCCGCGCGCCGTGGGCGAGAATGTGATCCGTTCGGTCACGCCCGGCCAGCAGGTGATCAAGATCGTCCATGACGTGCTGGTCGAAACCCTGGGCCAGGAAAACGAAAAGCTTTCCATCGGCTCGCCGCCCGCGCCCATCCTGATGGTGGGCCTGCAGGGTTCGGGCAAGACCACCACTTCCGCCAAGCTCGGCCTGTTGCTGCAGACCAAGGAAAAGAAGCGGGTGCTGATGGCCTCGCTGGACACCACGCGCCCGGCCGCCATGGAGCAGCTGCGCGTCTTGGGCGAGCAGGCGGGCATCGCCACCCTTCCCATCATCGCCGGCCAGGGGCCGCTCGACATTGCGCGGCGCGCCATCGCTTCGGCCAAGGTTGGCGGCTATGACGCCGTCATTCTCGACACTGCCGGCCGCCAGCATGTCGACGAGCAGCTGATGGCCGAAGTTGCCAGCGTGAAACAGCTGGTCAATCCGCATGAGACGCTTCTGGTGGCCGACAGCCTGACCGGCCAGGACGCGGTCAATATCGCCAAGTCGTTCAACGACCGCGTCAAGGTTTCCGGCATCATCCTCACCCGCGTCGACGGCGATGGCCGCGGTGGCGCGGCGCTTTCGATGCGCACGGTCACTGGCGCGCCGATCAAATTCCTGGGCGCCGGCGAAAAGCTGGATGCGCTGGAGCCGTTCCATCCGTCGCGTGTGGCCTCGCGCATCCTCGACATGGGCGATGTCGTGTCCCTGGTCGAGAAGGCCAGCGAGACGCTCGACAAGGAAGAGGCGGAGAAGCTCGCCGCCAAAATGAAAAAAGGTCAGTTCGACATGAACGACCTTTTCGCCCAACTGGCCCAGATGAAGAAGCTGGGGGGCATGAAAGGCGTGCTCGGCATGTTGCCGGGCGTGGGCAAGATCAAGGGCCAGCTGGAAGCCGCCGGTCTCGATGACAAGATCCTGACCCGCCAGGAAGCCATCATCCAGTCCATGACCAAGAAGGAGCGGGCCGATCCCGACCTGATCAATGGCTCGCGCAGGAAGCGCATCGCGGCGGGCGCCGGCGTGGATGTCAGCGAGGTCAACAAGCTCCTCAAAATGCACCGCCAGATGGCGGACATGATGAAGAAGATGGGTAAGGGCGGCCGCATGCCGCAAATGCCCGGCATGATGGGCGGAATGCCCGGTGGATTGCCGCCCGGAATCTTTCCGGGGCGGCGGTAGGGAGCGTTCGCGCGAGCGAGAGCGACCAAACAAAGAAGTCAACGTTTCAAACGCATACAGAAAAGGAAAAACCAATGGCTCTTCGCATTCGTCTTGCCCGCGGCGGCACCAAGAAACGCCCGCATTACAATATCGTCGTCTCGGACTCGCGCTCGCCGCGCGACGGCCGCTTCATCCAGAAGATCGGCTTCTACAATCCGCTGCTGCCGTCGGATCATGCCGATCGCATCAAGCTGGACCTGGATGTGGCCAAGGAATGGATCGGCAAGGGTGCCGTCGCTTCCGACCGCGTCCACAAGATGCTGGCCAATGCCGGCGTGGTGAAGGCTCGCGTCCATAACAATCCCCAGAAGGCCCAGCCCAAGAAGAAGGCGCAGGAACGCGCCGCTGCCGCCGCCGCGGCGGCTGCTTCGGGCGAAGCCGCTTCCTAAAGGCCGGTCGGTTGGGCCGCGACGTCCTGCTTGCCGCCGTGATTGGTGCGCAAGGCCTGAAGGGCGAGGTGAAAGCCAAGCTCTTCACCGCCGCGCCCGATGCCCTGCCGCGCTATGGCGTCCTGCACACGGGTGCGGGGCGCAAGCTCAAGATCACCGCCTTTCGCCCCACCAAAGCGGGCGAGGCGGTGATTGCGTTTGAGGGTATCGGCAACCGCAACGACGCCGAGGCGTTGAAAGGTGCCGAACTCTTTGTGGATCGCGCCGTGCTTCCCGATACAAGCGAAGACGAATTCTATCACGCCGATCTGATCGGGCTGGAAGCACGCGACAGCGAGGGCCGGGTCCTGGGCAAGGTCAGCGCCATCCACAATTATGGCGCCAGCGACGTGATCGAGCTGCAGCGCGCCGACGGCGATCATGTGCTGCTGGCCTTCAGCAAGGAAACCGTGCCGGTATTGAATATCGCCGACGGCTATATCGTCGTGGCTGTGCCCGAGGACGACGAAGACAATGACCATGTCGAGTAATTGGTCGGTCACCGTCCTGACCCTGTTCCCCGAAATGTTTCCGGGCCCCTTGGGCATCTCGTTGCTGGGCAAGGCGCTGGAGAAGAATCTTTGGTCCCTGGAGGTTCGTGACATCCGCGACCATGGCCTGGGCAAGCACCGCACCGTGGACGATACCCCCGCCGGCGGCGGCCCGGGCATGGTGATGCGCGCCGATGTGGCGGCGGCCGCGATCGATGCCGTGGAACGCCAGGGACGGCCGCTGATCTATCTCTCCCCCCGTGGGACACCGCTCAACCAGGCCCGGGTGCGCGGCCTCGCGGCGGGATCGGGCGCGGTCCTGCTCTGTGGCCGCTTCGAGGGCCTGGACCACCGGGTGATCGAGGCCCGTGCCATCGAGGAAATCAGCCTGGGGGACTTTGTCCTGGCGGGGGGCGAAATCGCCGCCATGGCCCTGATCGAGGCCTGTGTCCGGCTGATCCCGGGGGTGCTGGGGGACCATGCCTCGACGGCCGAGGAAAGCTTTACCTCGGGCCTGTTGGAATACCCCCATTACACCCGGCCCCAGAGCTTCGAAGACCGGCCCATTCCGGAGGTCCTAACCCAAGGGAATCATTCGGAAATCGCCAAGTTCCGCCAGGCCCAGGCCGAAAGCCTGACAAAGGCACGGCGTCCCGACCTCTGGACCCTCTATGAAAAGAAGAGACCTTAGGCTATACGCCCCGGCTCAATTCCCGATTTTTCGCCCGGAGACTGACAAATGAACCTATTGCAAGAGCTCGAAGCCGAGCAAATGAAGGCCGTCCGGGCCAAGGCGCATCCCGATTTTCGTCCCGGCGACACGCTGAAGGTCAACGTCAAGGTGGTGGACGTCACCTATGACGAGAAAGCCAAGCAGAACAAGACGCGCGAGCGTCTGCAGGCCTTCGAAGGCGTGTGCATCGCCCGCCAGGGCGCCGGCCTGAATGAGAGCTTCACCGTGCGCAAGGTGTCCTATGGCGAAGGCGTGGAACGCGTCTTCCCGGTCTATTCGCCGCTGGTGGATTCGGTGGTGGTGGTGCGCAAGGGCAAGGTGCGTCGCGCCAAGCTCTATTACCTGCGCGGCCGCACCGGCAAGTCCGCCCGCATCAGCGAGCGCACCGAGGTGACAAGCGAAGACGCCGCCTGAGTCGCATAAAATCCCTGTAAATCGGGCCGCGCGGGCTTTCCCACGCGGCCCTTTTTCATGGTCGGACGGGCGGGGCCCTCCGTTTCACTCCGGGTCCGCCGATGCTCCGTGCTTTTGGCGCTCCAAAAAAGCCCGGTTTTTCAGGCTTTTTTGGTGCATAAGCCGGAAATGCCCCAATTTCTTGCGTTTTTTTGACCCTCGCCCCCTTTATCTTGCGGGAAATGCCGTAAAATCGGGCCCATCGTTGATTCGTTAAGAGGGAGAATCCCAATGGCCACGGCCGCTAAAGCAAAAGTCGAGACGATTTCCACCCGCAATCTGGCCAGCCAGCTGGCCGAGAAGCACGAGCTCTCCCAGAAAAGCGCCAACGCGATGCTGGAAGACACGATTGGCCTGATCACCAAGCATCTGAAGAAGGGTGCGCGCATCCGTCTGAACGGTCTGGGCATCCTGGTGGTGCGCAAGCGCGGTCCGCGCATGGGCCGCAATCCCGCCACCGGCGAAGCCATCAAGATCAAGGCGTCGAAGAAGGTTGCGTTCCGCGCCTCCAAGGAGCTGAAGGAAGCCATCTAAGCTTTCTTCCGGTTACAAGAGAAAGAAAGGCCGGGCTGCTTCACGCGCCCGGCCTTTTCTTTTCTATTCCTGTTTATTCGGAGAGGAGCCGGACAAACGCCATGGTGCCGTGCGGGCTTGTGCCATAGCCCGCGTGACCGGGCGTGAAGTCAAAGGCATAAAGCGCGCCCAGGCCGAACTTCCAATGATCGTCCAGGCGGAAATCGCGGATGGCGCCGAAGCTCAGGTCACCCACGCGGCTGATCTGGTTCGGCACCAGTTCGGCGTTCTCCTCCCATTCGGCGCGGGAAAACAGCGTCCACAGATCGGCCGGCACAAGCTCGGCCTCGGCCAGCACGCCGTTCAGGTTCTGGCCATTGTTGAGACTCTTGAGACCCCAGGCCAGGGTCGCGGCCAGCGAACTCTCGTCGCCGAAATTGGTCACATAGGTGGCGCTGGCGGTGGTGCGCCGCTCGTCGCCGTTCGGCTCCAACTGCTCGGGGCTGTTGAGATGGCCCCAGGAGACCTGCATCGACCAATGTTCGTCGGGATTATAAGTGAGCCGCACGGCGGTCGAATCCATGCGCGGATTGTCGAAATTGAAGCGGTGCTGGTCGGGCTCGCGGCCGCTGAATTGCGAGGCTTCCAGCTTCCAGTCGCCACGCACGATGCCGAAGGTCGCCACTCCGAACGTGACATGCGTCGAATCCAGCCAGTGATGGGTGATGGGCGCGGCCGGATTATCCATGCCCGAGGCGCGGTGCATGAAGGCCGAGGGTCCCAGCGCCGGTTCGCCCGGATAGCCCAGATACAGAAAGGCCGAGGTCTGATCGTCGATCGGATGGCTGTAGGTGGTCGCCAGCTCCATCATCAGGTCGTGTGGATGCTGGCGGTCGATCAGGGGCGTGGTGCCGTTCGCCGTCTCTCCGCTTTCCAGAAGCAGCGGATAGCCGGCGCGCCCCATGAAGGGATCGGGGCTCAGCATGGCGCGAAAGCCGATGGTGCTGCCGCCGAGCAGGCCGCCAAGGAAATCATCGGGCAGGTCGCGCTGGGCCATGCCCATCACCATGCCCGACGGAAACACCATGTTGCTGCCGCGCGGACCGCTTTGATTGTCATAGACGCCCAGAAGCGACACGCGGTCCATCAGCATCCAGTCGCCGGCCATGGTCATCTGGCCCATGGCGGGGCCAAGGTCGGGCTGCCAGCTGGTACCTGACGAGTCTCGGTTCATCGCATAATTGCCGAACACGCCATGCATGGTCATGCCGCCCATTTCCTGGGCGGCGGCGGGGCTGGCGCAAAGCAGAAGCAGAAGGGTGAGCTTTTTCATAGGGGAAGGGCAGACCTGTCTAACGCGCCGTTTTGCCGAAAAGTTCGACCAGCTCGGCGAATTTGGCGCGGGCATCCTTCACATTGCCGCTTTTGATGGCCGAGGCCACGCAATGGTCGGAATGGGATTTGAGCAGTTCCTCCTCCACCTTGCGCAAGGCCGCCTTGATCGCCTGGATCTGGGTCAGGATGTCGATGCAGTAGCGGTCGTCCTCGATCATGCGGGCGATGCCGCCCACCTGGCCCTGGATGCGGGAAAGACGCGTGATTAACTTTGGATCATGCTGTGGCATTTGATACCCTGGTGGGGTATATACGTCCTGGCGCGCCGGTGCGCAACCGATTCCGGTATTTGGGAGAAAGACGATGCTGACGAAAGTGATCGCGGGTTCCATCCTGTTTTGCGCGATGCTGTCGCCGGCTTTCGCGGATGCCAGGCTGATGCAATCCACACCCGCGGCCGACGCCACCATCGCCGCGCCGCGCGTGATCAAGCTGACGTTCAGCGACAAGATCTTGCCGGCTTCTTCGGGGGTTCAGCTTTCGATGGGCGATGGCATGAATGTTTCGACCGCCACATCGCTGTCGGATGACGGCAAGACCCTGACGGCGCGGCCGACCAGCCCTTTCATGGCCGGCAAATGGACGCTTTCCTGGCACGCGACCGCGGCCGATGACGGCAAGAAGAATGAAGGACGCTACAGTTTCACCGTCAAATAGGGGCTGGCCGGTCTTGGCTCAGAGCTTGCGGAACGCCATATGCACCGACAGCTTGTCGCCCACTTTCACGGTGGCGAGCGAGGCCGGCGCGAATTGCAGTTTCAGGCTGGTGCTGCCGGAGGTGGCTTCCACCACGCCGGTCTTGGCGTCCAGCGCGGTGACCGTGACGGACACGATGTTGCGTCCCATCATGGCGCCGCCCATCATGCCGCGGCCCATCATTCCGCCGCCCATCATGCCGCCCTGCATCATGCCCTGCTGCGCGGGCGCGGATGTGGCGGGTTTGTCCTGGGCCATGGCGGGCAACAGCGTGGCCGCACCAAAGGCAAGCGCGACGAGAAGATGACGTTTCATTCCGGTCTCCTGGGTTATCGGTGGAAATAGCGTAGGAAATTTAACACGACGCCGCGGCGCGGTTTTTGAGTCCGATCAAGGCGGAAACGGGAGCGGCCGGTGCACTGGAACGCTGTGAAAGGCGAAACCGCATGGAAGCGCATCATTCCTGCCATCACCAGGGCCATCCTGCGCCGCCGCCGCCCACTGGCGCGGCTGTGATCTATACCTGTCCCATGCATCCCGAGATCCGGCGCGCCGAGCCGGGTTTCTGCCCCATCTGTGGCATGGCGCTGGAGCCGGTGGCGGCCGCGCCCGCAGGTCCCAATCCCGAACTGATCGACATGACGCGCCGCTTCTGGATCGGCCTGGCGCTGGCCTTGCCGGTGGTGGTGCTGGACATGCTGGGCGGGATGCTCGACCGGATCGTCGCGCCAACGGTCAATGTCTGGATCCAATTCCTGCTCGCCACGCTGGTCGTGCTGTGGGCGGGCTGGCCTTTCTTCGTCCGCGGCTGGGCCTCGATCACAAACCGCAGCCTCAACATGTTCACCCTGATCGCCCTGGGGACCGGCGTGGCCTGGACCTACAGCGTCGTCGCCATCTTCGCGCCCGGTCTTTTCCCGCCGGCCTTTCGCGGCGAGGGTGGTCTGGTCGAAGTCTATTTCGAAGCCGCCGCCGTCATCACCGTGCTGGTGCTGCTGGGCCAGGTGCTGGAGCTGAAGGCGCGCGAAAGCACCTCCGGCGCGATCCGCGCCCTGCTTGATCTGGCGCCTCGCACCGCGCGGCGCATCACCGCCAGTGGCGAGGAAGAAGTGCCGCTGGACGCGCTTGTGCTGGGCGATCTGGTGCGCGTGCGCCCCGGCGAAAAGGTGGCGGTGGATGGCGTGGTGATGGAAGGACGTTCGGCCGTGGACGAATCCATGGTGACGGGCGAATCCATGCCGGTGACCAAGCAAAAGGATGGGCGCGTCATCGGCGGCACCATCAATCGCTCGGGCACCCTGGTGATCCGCGCCGAAAAGCTGGGCGCGGATTCCATGCTGGCCCGCATCGTGGAGATGGTGGCCAAGGCCCAGCGCAGCCGCGCACCGATCCAGCGCCTGGCGGATCAGGTGGCGGGCTGGTTCGTACCCCTGGTGATCGCGTCCTCGCTGGCGGCTTTCGCCGCCTGGATGATCTTCGGACCCGAGCCGCGCTTTTCCTATGCGCTGGTCGCCGCGGTGACGGTGCTGATCATCGCCTGTCCCTGCGCGCTGGGCCTGGCAACGCCTATGTCGATCATGGTGGGGGTGGGCCGTGGTGCCCAAGCGGGCGTGCTGATCAGGAATGCGGAGGCGCTGGAACGGATGGAATGCGCCGACACGCTGGTGATCGACAAGACCGGCACCCTGACCGAGGGCAGGCCGTCGGTGGTGGACATGGTGAGCGATGGCGTCGCGCCGGATGAGATGCTGCGCCTGGCCGCGGGCGTGGAGCAGGCCAGCGAACATCCGCTGGCCACCGCCATCGTGGCGGCCGCGCGCGGCAAGCAACTTTCCATTCCACCGGCCGCCGATTTCGAATCTCCCTCGGGCAAAGGCGCGATGGCGCGGGTGGAGGAGCGGCAGGTCGCGTTGGGCAATTCCGCCTGGTTGGGCGAATTGGGTATCGATGTCGCCCCGCTTGCTGTGCGCGCCGAGGCGCTGCGCCAGGATGGCGCGACGGCGATTTTCTGCGCCATCGATGGTAAACTCGCCGGCGTCATCGCCATTGCCGATCCGGTCAAGGCATCCACGCCCACAGCGCTTTCCGCCTTGCGCAAGGATGGCGTGCGCATCGTGATGCTGACCGGCGATAACCGCGCCACGGCGCTGGCGGTGGCGGGCAAGCTGGGCATCGCGGACGTCGAGGCCGAAGTGCTGCCCGACCAGAAGAATGCGGTGGTGGAGAAACTGAAAGCCCAGGGCCGCGTGGTCGCCATGGCGGGCGATGGCGTCAATGATGCCCCGGCCCTGGCCGCGGCCGATATCGGCATTGCCATGGGCTCCGGCACCGATGTGGCGATGGAAAGCGCCGGCATCACCCTGATCAAGGGCGATCTCACCGGCATCGCGCGGGCGCGCAATCTCTCCCGCGCAACCATGCGCAACATCCGGCAGAATCTGTTCTTCGCCTTTATCTATAATGCCGTCGGCGTGCCGGTGGCGGCGGGCGTGCTTTATCCCAATTTCGGCATTCTTCTGTCGCCGGTGATCGCGGCCGCTGCCATGGCGCTGTCTTCGGTCAGCGTGATCGCCAATGCGCTACGATTGAGAAGAACCGCCTTATCCTGACCGCCTTGCAGTTTCTATGCCCTTGATTTTCCACCGTCCTCGCATCCCCTTCCCAGGGCCGGCCAGCCCATGGTGCGGCTGTCCTTGTGTGGTCGGCCGCCGAATAAAAGGCGGCGATTCTGTCGCCTTGCCCCTTACCCCCCGAAAGGCTAGGTAAGCGGCGCGAAATTTCACGGACGGGGACCTTCATGGCGCGCAAGAAAATCGCTCTCATCGGCGGCGGACAGATTGGCGGCACGCTGGCGCATCTGGTGGCGCTGAAGGAACTGGGCGATGTGGTGATCTTCGACATCGCCGAAGGCCTGCCCCAGGGCAAGGCGCTGGACCTGGCCCAGTCCGGTCCGGTCGACGGCTTCAACGCCAAGCTCAAGGGCACCAACGACTATGCCGACATCAAGGGCGCCGATGTGGTGATCGTCACCGCTGGCGTGCCCCGCAAGCCCGGCATGAGCCGTGACGATCTTCTGGGCATCAACCTCAAGGTCATGTCGGCGGTGGGTGAGGGCATCAAGGCCAATTGCCCCAACGCCTTCGTCATCTGCATCACCAATCCGCTGGATGCGATGGTGTGGGCCTTGCAGAAATTCTCCGGCGTGCCGCATGCCAAGATCGTGGGCATGGCCGGTGTGCTGGATTCGGCGCGCTTCCGCCACTTCCTGGCCGACGAACTGAATGTGTCGGTGGAAGATGTTTCCGCCTTTGTGCTGGGCGGCCATGGCGACACCATGGTGCCGATGCCGCGCTTCTCCACCGTCGCCGGCATCGCGCTGCCCGAACTGGTCAAGATGGGCTGGATCAAACAGGACCGGCTGGACCAGATCGTGGACCGCACCCGCAACGGTGGCGCCGAAATCGTGGGCCTGCTCAAGACCGGTTCGGCCTATTACGCGCCCGCCACCTCGGCGATCGCCATGGCGGAGAGCTATCTCAAGGATCAGAAGCGCGTCCTTCCCTGCGCCGTCCATGTCAATGGCGCCTATGGCATCCAGGACCTCTATGTCGGCCTGCCGGTGGTGATCGGCGAGAAGGGTGTGGAGCGGATCGTGGAGCTGGACCTGACCGGTGACGAAAAGGCGGGCCTCACCAAATCCGCCGACGCCGTGAAGGGCCTGATCGACGCCTGCCGCAAGCTGGAACCCCGGCTGGGCTGAAGCCGCCGTCAAGCCTCTCAGTTGAATCCGTAGGACACCAGGAAGCCGACGCCGACCGAAGGGCTGCCGGAGGTGAGGCCGACGGTGGTGTAACCCGTCAGGGTGAAACGGTCGTCGCGCACCCAGCTGAGCGATCCGAACAATTCCTGTCCGGCCTCCACCAGGGGCGTGTCGGCGCTGTCGAAGTCGTACGAGGCAACCGCCACCAGCTGGTCATTGATCTCAAGGCTGGTGCCGGCCGACACCGAGGTGGTGTTGTAGAGGGTGTAGCCCCGAGGCTGGCCCTGATCGAGATAGCCCACCGTGACAAAAGGCGTCCAGGCGCCGAACTGGCGGGAGACATCGATACTGGCGCCGTAATCGGCTTCGCCGGTGCTGAGCCGGCGGCGCGCCGCGGCGGTGGGCGCCTTCACCACCCCCGATACCCGCACTTCGAAACCGCTGAGGACGGCGGGCGGTATGGTGTAGGAAGCGCTGAGATTCAGATCGCCCCAGCCCGTGCGCACATCCGGAGCGACCGACAGGCGGCGGTTGATGATGATGGGATTGCCCGACGCATCGAATACGACCAGTCCGCGGCCGGAGATGCGCATATAGGGAACACTGGCGCTGAATTTGAAATTCCCGTTGGCCATGCTCAGGGTCGTAAGCCCGAGCAGCACATTGGTGTTCAGGGCCGTGCCATAATCGCCATTGGTGTCGGTCATCCCCAGCGTGCCGCCGAGCTGCCAGCCATCGGGAAGAAGGCTGCCTTCGCTCGCCTGGGCGCTTACGCCGCTCATGGCGAGCAGTGCCAGCACGGTCAGCGGGCAAGACATCCTTGCAAGATGTGCGATGGATCTGTGCATCTGTCGGCTCACTTGCGTTGGCGCGCGCGAATGGCATCGCGCGCTTTGTTGGTGGCGGAATTGCGGACCGAATTCTGCAGGTGAATGACCAGGCTGTTTTCGCCTGCGCCCAGGGTGAATTTCACATCGTCAAAGGACGGTTTGCTGAGGAAGGGCACGGCATCCCGCGAAAAGCCGAACGGCTCCAGCGGCAGGCCCACCCAGGTCGTGTCCATCTTGTTGTTGGCATTCACATCCTGAAAGGTCTGGATGGCATAAACACCGGGAGGGATCGCGCGCAGGGTGACGACCGTCTCGCCGGCGACGGCGGGGACATCCGCCGAGGCGATCGGCTTGGAATCGTCGTCGGGATAAAGTGCGGCATCGTAAAGACCCAGCCGCAGGATGCCGCCGGACGGCGACACATTCTCGAACCGGATGGTAAGGTCCGCCGTGGCCGCGGGCGTGGCCGGCCGTGCCGGACCCGCCAGCATGGCAGCAGTAACGCAGAGCGGGATCCAGAGCCTGGACCAATGCATTGTAATCACACGGTTTTACGGCACTCTCTGCCGACTATCGCATGGGCCGCGGGATACAGCCACTGCGCCCACATAATCATTGGCGTGGGATGGAAACAGGCATGCGCGCGCGGCTGTTGCTTTCGGATGGGTGCGTGTTAACTCACACGCATTCATGAGCGACCCGTCCCCAACCATTTATCGCGACCGCGATCTCTATTTCTTCGTCACCTCCCGTTTCATCGCCACCTTGGCCATCCAGGTGCAGTCGGTCGCGATCGGCTGGCAGATCTATGACATGACGCATACGCCGCTGGCCCTGGGGCTGGTGGGCCTGTGCCAGTTCCTGCCCATGTTCCTCCTGACCTTGCCGGCCGGCGACATCACCGATCGCTTCAACCAGCGCCGGGTCTACAGCCTGGCGGCCGCATTGCAGGCGACCTGCAGCGTCCTGTTTCTGCTGCTCAGCATTTTCCGGCCCCACACCGTCTGGATGTATTATGTGGTGCTGGTTCTGTTCGGCTCCGCGCGCGGGTTCGCGGGGCCCTCGGGTTCTTCGCTCCTGCCGTTTCTGGTCCCGCCGGAACGGATTGCCAGATCCATGGCTTTCAGTTCGTCTTTCTTCACCGCCGCCACCATTTCGGGCCCGGCGCTTGGCGGCTTTCTCTATGCGCTGGGGCCGGTGCATGTCTATTCGCTCTGCATTGCCGGCTTTGTCGGCGCCGCCCTGATCGTGGCGCGCCTGGGTGGACGGCGCTTCGTGCCCGAACAGACCCAGGCCAGCCGCTATGAACGGGTGGCGGAGGGCGTGAAGTTCGTGCGCTCGCGGCCCGTGGTGCTGGGCGCGATCTCGCTGGACCTCTTCGCGGTTCTGCTGGGCGGAGCGACGGCGCTGCTTCCCATCTATGCCCGCGACATCCTGCATGTGGGGCCGATGGGCTTCGGCTTCCTGCGCAGCGCGCCCGCGGCCGGCGCCTTTTCCATGGCTTTCTTTCTCACCCACTGGCCGATCCGGGGCCGGGTGGGCGCCAAGATGTTCGCCGCGGTGGCGCTGTTCGGCGTCGCCACCATCGTCTTCGGACTTTCCACCTTCTATCCCTTGTCGCTCCTGGCGCTGTTCGTGCTGGGCGCCTCCGACATGGTGAGCGTGAATATCCGCGGCTCCCTGATCCAGCTGGCGACCCCCGATTACATGCGCGGGCGGGTTTCCGCCGTGTCGATGCTGTTCATCGGGGCCTCGAACGAATTGGGCGAATTTGAATCCGGCACCACGGCGGCGCTGATGGGTACGGTGCCGGCGGTCGTGGCCGGCGGCATCGGCACCTTGCTGGTGGTCGGGCTCTGGATGAAGCTGTTTCCGCCGCTGCGGCAGATCAACAAATTTTCGGACGTGACCGTGCCGGTCTGATTCCATGGCCGCCCTTGTCAGCGATTAACCGGCGACGGCGCCTGCCCGCTGCTCCTAGGCCTTGACGTAGACGTCCACGCGGTCCGCGGGGCCGGTATCGTCGGCGCCGCCCATGGCGCGCACATCGATGCGGTCGGCCGAAACGCCGTCATCGATCAGCACCTGGCGAATGGAAAGCGCGCGTTTCAGGGAAAGCCGGCGCGCATCCGATCCCTTGTCGCCCTTGCTGCCGCCAAAGGCCTGCAGCTCCACCCGGGCATTGGGGCTGGACATGGCGGCATTGAGATCGCTGGCCAGGAACTTGATCGCGCCCAGCGCGCCTTGCGCCGGATCGGGCGCGTCCTTGGCGAACAGGATCACGCTGCGCTTGGTCAGGTTCTCCTTGCCGGTGACGGGGCCGGCGGGCGCGGTCTTGGGCGGCGGCGGCGCCACGGAGGCCTGCTGCTGGGGATGATTGCCGAACACATTGCTGAGGTCCGGCCCGCCAAAGGGCGAGGTATCGGGTGCGGGCGTCGGTGCGGGGGCCGGCTGGGGGGCGGGCTTGGGCGGTGGGGCGGCGCTGGCGACCTTCTTAGGCTTGGCGGCAGGCTTTGGCTTGGGCGCAGCTTCGGCCTCGGTCACCGGACGATGGTGCCTGGTGGGCATGTGCAGATGGATCGGGCCGTATTTTCCACCCGGATAAAGCAGCGGCGGCACCATGCGGGAATATTCACCGCCCGGATAAAGCAGCACGCCGCCACCGGGTGGCAGGGGGTTCACCTGGACTTCCTGACCCGTCCATGTGGCTTGCGCCAGGCTCGCAGCCGTGGTGGCCAGCAGAAAGCCGGCCGCGATCGCCGATAGGGACGTGAGACGCATGGAATCCGACAGTTCGAAGGTGCCCGTAAACGCAGCCTAGCGGTAATCTAACACTTTGCAACCATTACCCAAATGCCGCACATTCCGGGCCCGGTTCCTTTAGGTTACGTCCATGAAAACAAAAGCCGCTGTCGCCTATGCCGCAGGCAAGCCCCTGGTGATCGAGGAGGTCGATCTGGAGGGCCCCAAGGCCGGCGAAGTGCTGGTCGAGATCAAGGCCACCGGTGTTTGCCATACCGACGAATTCACCCGCTCGGGCGCGGACCCGGAAGGCCTGTTCCCGGTGATTTTCGGTCATGAGGGGGCGGGCGTGGTGGTGGATGTCGGTCCCGGCGTCACATCCCTGAAAAAGGGCGACCATGTCATCCCGCTCTACACACCGGAATGCCGCCAGTGCAAAAGCTGCACGTCCCACAAGACCAATCTGTGCACCTCGATCCGCGCCACCCAGGGCCAGGGGGTGATGCCGGATGGCACCTCGCGCTTCTCCATCGGGGGCCAGAAGATTCACCATTACATGGGCTGTTCGACATTCTCCAACCACACCGTGCTGCCCGAGATCGCGCTGGCCAAGATCCGCGAGGATGCGCCCTTCGACAAGGTCTGCTACATCGGCTGCGGTGTCACCACCGGCATAGGCGCGGTGATCAATACCGCCAGGGTCGAGCCCGGCGCCAATGTGGTGGTGTTCGGGCTGGGCGGCATCGGGCTGAATGTCATTCAGGGCGCGCGCATGGCCGGCGCCAACATGATCGTGGGGGTCGACATCAATCCCGCGCGCGAAGCGCTGGCCCGCCAGTTCGGCATGACCCATTTCGTCAATCCCAAGGAGGTGAAGGGCGATCTGGTGCCGCATCTGGTCGAGCTGACCAAGGGCGGCGCTGATTACAGCTTCGAATGCGTGGGCAATGTCGATCTGATGCGCCAGGCGCTGGAATGCTGTCACCGCGGCTGGGGCGAAAGCATCATCATTGGCGTGGCGGGCAGCGGTCAGGAGATCAAGACGCGGCCGTTCCAGCTGGTAACGGGCCGGGTGTGGAAGGGCACCGCTTTTGGCGGGGTGCGCGGCCGTACCCAGGTGCCTCAGATCGTGGACTGGTACATGGACGGCAAGATCAGCATCGATCCCCTGATAACCCACAAGCTGCCCCTGAGCCGCATCAATGAGGCGTTCGACCTGATGCATTCGGGCGAAAGCATCCGCACGGTCATTGAGTTCTGAGAGGAATGACGCCACGATAGCGCTAACGGAGGCGCTTCAGACGCCTCATTGGGAGGCGTGGGATGCGTGTCGTTTTCTTCGCGGCGCTGGCCGCATTGTCGATTTCACCGGCATTGGCCCAGTTGGCTGATCCGCCGCCGCCACCGCCGGGCATGAATGTGCCGGACTGGGCGCTGCCCCAGTCATCCACCCACAAGCAGGTGCCGCCGCCCGCGGATTTCCATCGCGCCTCGATCACCTTCAACACACCGATCGGCCAGTTCGACGGCCAGAGCGATGTGGGTGGTCCGCTGGTGCCGGGCAGCGCCAGTTACGATCCGGCGTCGAAGACCTACACCATCAATTCGGCCGGCTATAACATCTGGTACCAGCGCGACGAGTTCCGCTATCTGTGGAAGAAGATGTCGGGCGATGCCTCGCTGGCGGCCAGCATCAGTTGGCCCAACATGAATGAATTCAACGACCGCAAAGTGGTGCTGATCTTCCGCGACAGTCTGGACGACGACAGCCGCCAGATCATGGCCGCCCAGCATGGCAGCGGCATGGTGCATATCGCCTGGCGGCCGGAAAAAGGCGCCCAGATGACCGATGTCGAATATCGCTCCGCCCGCCAGCCGCATGCCGGCACCGGCGAAAAGGGGCCGCAGGTCTTTCACCCCACCCGCATCGGCATCGAGAAGACGGGCGATCAATTCCAGCTCTATATCAGCTGGCAGGGCGAGCCGCTGCACGCCGAAGGCGCGCCGGTGACGTTCAAGACCAATGGCCCGGTCTATGCCGGGATCGGCTTCACCTCGCACCTGGCAGCCCAAACATCGACGGCAAAAGTCAGCGACGTGGTGGTGGAGAACCGGGCCGGCGCGGTGCGCTGACGCTTAATTTGTCATGGCCCGCAAATGCGGGCCATCCAGATGAAGTCTGCAACAGTCCTGAAAGGTTCGCGTGTGTTTCAGCTGGATGGCCCACACTCCGGTGGGCCATGACAGTCTTTCTTATGACGAACTCTGAGCCTTCACGCTCTTCAACAGCTTCAGCAGCTGCGGATGCAGATATTCATTCGCCGCCAGCACCGTGCCGTGATTGAGCATGTCGGTGCTGCCCTTGAGGTCGCTCACCATCCCGCCCGCCTCGCGCACCAGCACAATGCCGGCAGCGATGTCCCAGGCCTGCAGCGAATGCTCCCAGAAGCCGTCGAAGCGCCCGGCCGCGACATAGGCGAGATCGAGCGACGCCGAGCCGAAGCGGCGGATGCCGGCCGTGACATTCATTACTTCCGCCATTTCGGCGCTGGCGCGGGCGTGACCTTCCTTGCCCATGAAAGGCAGGCCGGTGGCGATCACCGACGGCGCCAGTTCCTTGCGGGCGGCCACGCGCAGGCGCTTGTTGTTCAGATAGGCACCATGGCCCTTCTCGGCGGTGAAGAGATCGTCGAGTACGGGATTGTAGACCACGCCTGCCACCATCTGGCCTTCGCGCTCCAGCCCGATGGAGATGGCGAAATGGGGAATGCCATGCATGAAGTTCGTGGTGCCGTCGATCGGATCGATGATGAAGCGATGGCTCTTGTCGGCGCCTGCGACCGCACCGCCCTCCTCGCCCAGGAAGCCATAGCCGGGACGGGCCTTGGTCAGTTCCTCGATCAGGATGCGTTCGGTGCGCTTGTCGGCGCTGGTGACGAAATCCGCGGGCCCCTTCATCGAGATCTGGAGATTCTCCAGCTCGTTGAAATCGCGGATCAGCGGGCGGCCGGCTTTCCGAGCTGCGGCCACCATGACGTTCAATGCTGGGGACGTATAAGCCATTAGTCGGCCCGCCGCACGTAAGAGCCATCTTCGGTGGCGACGATGATGCGCTCGCCGGCGGCGATGAAAGGTGGCACCTGGATCTTCATGCCGTTCTCCAGCACTGCGCTCTTGTAGGATGGCGCTGCCGTGCCACCTTTCAGCACTGGATCGGCCTCGGCCACCGTCAGCACCACCTGCACCGGCAGCTTGATGCCGATGGGCTTGCCTTCATACAGTTGCACCAGGGTCTTCATCCCGTCCTGCAGGAAGCGGGCCTGGTCCTCGCCCACGAAATCCACCGCCAGCTCGATCTGGTCGTAGGTCTCCATGTCCATGAAGGTCAGCATGTCGCCATTGGCGAAGAGGAACTGGAAATCCTTCTTGTCCAGCACCGCTTCGTCCACCGCTTCGTCCGAGCGGAAGCGCTGGTTGAGCTTGGTGCCGCTGGTGACGTTCTTGAGTTCGACCTGGTTGTAGGCGCCGCCCTTGCCGGGCTTGACCTTCTGGGTCTTGACCGCGATCCACAGCCCGCCGTCGTAATTGATCAGGGTGCCGGGGCTGATTTCGTTACCTGTGATCTTTGCCATGATTATTAAAGCCTCCGGGACGGGGGGTAGGGACGGTTCGCGGGTTCAAACAGCGCTCAAATAGCGAAGCGGGTGCGCGTCATCAAAGAGCCGGGGGGTTCTAGCAATCTAGAAACAGTAATGCCAGCAGGAATAGCCCGCGCCCAGGGTCAGATAGATCAGCAGGGCGGTCGCCAGCAAAGCCGCGATATCGGCCCAGCGCGGGCCCTTGGGCCGGAAAAAGCCCATCAGCCAGGCCAGCCCCAGCAGGGTAACAGCCGGCACAATCACGAAGGGCACATACCAATAGGTCTGGAAGGCCAGCGAGGTGGAAAAGAATATCTCGTGGATCTTGTCGATGGCCAGGTTGATGGCGAAGGCGGCAAAGACGCCGCAGAAGATGAAGCCCAGCAGCCTCTCTTTCATCTGAAGCAGGCCTTCATGCGAACAGCGCGTTGAATTCGCGCACCGCCTGTTGGGGGCCGCTCCTGTATTCCCAAACCCCCGCCGACACGGCGAGGAAATCCGCGCCGGCTTCGATCAGCACGGGCGCGTTCTCCACCGTGATGCCGCCGATGGCGACGCAGGGCACCACCATCATCTCGCTCCACCAGGACAGAATTTCGGGCGAGGCCTGCGTCTTGGGTTCCTTGGTCTGGGTAGGAAAGAAAGCGCCAAAGGCGACATAGTCGGCGCCCGCTTCGGCCGCTTCCATGGCCAAATGCCGGCTGTCATGACAGGTGACGCCGACAATGCCGTTCGGCAAGGCACGACGCGCCTCGGCATAGGTCGCATCCTCCTGGCCGATATGGACGCCGTCACAACCCAGTTCGGCCGCCAGATCGGGCCGGTCGTTCAGGATGAAAGCGGCACCGGCGGCCTGAACCACCGGACGCAAAGTATCGACGGCGCGGCGTATGTCGTCATCGCTGACATGCTTGAGACGCAGCTGGAACGACGCCACATCGCCGCCCTTCAGCGCTTCCTTCAGCGGGCCCAAAAAATTCGCCGCCGAGAGTTTCGGCGGCGAAATCAGGTAAAGGCGGCAGTCAGACATTCTGGTGTCGAATTCCAGAGGCCTGCCTCCCCTTCGTGCGCGTCAGCACACAGGAAGGGGAGGTGATTTCAGCGATCGAGGCCCTGAGGGCCGAGAGGAAGCTGAAATCGGAGGGGTTTAAAATCACGCGGCTTTTTTCTCCTCGGCCTCGTTCCATTTGCCCAATGCCGCCAGCGAATTCATCGCGGCGCGGTGGGCAAAGGCAGCCTGGCCCTTGGCGACATTCTCGGCCTTGCCCGACCAGGCCTTCTGCGGCGCGGCCTGCAGCGCGCGGCCATAGGAGAAGGTCAGTGCCCAGGGCAGGCCGCCGATGCGGTTCATATAGGACAGATGGGCGGTGGCTTCCTCGTCCGACTGGCCGCCAGACAGGAAGGCGATGCCCGGCACCGCCGATGGCACATGGCGCTTCAAGACCTTCACGGTGCGTTCGGCGACTTCCTGAACCGAATTCTGGGTCGCGCATTTCTTGCCCGGCACGATCATGTTGGGCTTCAGGATCATGCCTTCCAGCGCCACATCGGCGACGAACAGCGCCTCGAACACTTCCGACAGCACCCAGGCGGTGACGTCTTCGCAGCGCTGAATATCATGATCGCCGTCCATCAGCACTTCCGGCTCCACGATCGGGACGATGCCGTTTTCCTGGGCCAGCGCGGCATAGCGCGCCAGCGCCTGGGCATTGGCGGTGATGCAGTTGTAGGTGGGGATGTGATCGGCGATGTCGATCACCGCCCGCCATTTGGCGAAGCGCGCGCCCAGCTTGTGATAGTCCTGGAAGCGGCCCCGCAGGCCGTCCAGGCCCTCGGTGATGGTTTCGCCTTGCGAGAGCGCCAGCGGCTTGGCGCCTTCATCGACCTTGATACCGGGCACCGCGCCGGTGGCCTCGATCAGCTTGACCAGCGGCGTGCCATCCTTGGCCTTCTGGCGGATGGTCTCGTCGAACAGGATGACGCCCCCGATATGCTCGCGCATCGCCTTTTCAGTGCGGAACAGCATCTCGCGATAATCGCGGCGGTTCTCCTCGGTGTTCTGGACGCCGATCTTGTCGAAACGCTTCTGGATGGTGCCGGTGGATTCGTCCGCCGCGAGCAGCCCCTTGCCGGGCGCCACCATCTTTTTGGCAATGGCGTTCAGTTCGTCGAGATTCATGTCCTGCCTCTTTATTTCGCCGTGAGCGCTTCGACGCCCGGCAGCTGTTTGCCTTCAAGCCATTCCAGAAAGGCCCCGCCCGCGGTGGAGACATAGGTGAAATCGTCTTCCACCCCGGCATGGGCCAAGGCGGCAACGGTATCGCCGCCGCCTGCCACCGACAGTAGCTGACCGGCCCGGGTCCGGCTTGCGACCATTTGTGCCGCAGCCACGGTTCCCTGGTCGAAGGGCGGGGTTTCAAAGGCGCCAAGCGGGCCGTTCCAGACCAGGGTGCGGGTTGTATTCAGCCGGTTCTGGAACTCGGCGATCGATTTTTCGCCCACATCCAGCACCATCTCGTCCGCCCCAATGGCTGAGACCGGCACGGTGCGATGAGCGGCCCCTGCCTTGAATTCCTTGGCCACCACCACATCCACCGGCAAGAGGATCGCGGCGCCGGATTCGGTCGCCATGTGCACGACCTTGCGCGCGGTTTCCAGATGATCGGCCTCGTAGAGCGACTTGCCGACCGCGACGCCCTGGGCGGCCAGGAATGTGTTGGCCATGGCGCCGCCGATCACCAGGATCTCCACACGCTGCACCAGATTTTCCAGAAGCTCGATCTTGGTGGAGACCTTGGCGCCGCCCACCACCGCCATCAGCGGACGTTCGGGATTGCCAAGGGCTTTTTGCAGATGGGTGAGTTCGGCCTGCATGGAACGGCCTGCCGCATTGGGCAACAGCCGTGCCACGCCTTCGGTCGAGGCATGGGCGCGGTGCGCGGCACTGAAGGCATCGTTGACGAAGATGTCGCCCAGGGCGGCGAGCTGTTTCGCCATCTCCGGGTCGTTGGTTTCCTCGCCCTTGTGGAAGCGGGTGTTTTCCAGAAGCAGAACCTGGCCGTCCTTCAGTGCGGCCACGGCTTTCTCGGCCACCGGCCCCGCGCAATCTTCCGCAAACGCGACAGGCCGCCCGATCTCTTTCGCCAGCGGTTCGGCCAGGGGCTTCAGCGACATGGACGGCACCACCTTGCCCTTGGGCCGGTCGAAATGGCTGAGCACGATGACGCGCGCGCCTTTTTCCGCCAGCTCGCGGATGGTCGGCGCCTGGCGCACGATCCGCAACGTATCGGTCACCTTGCCATCGGCCATCGGAACATTCAGGTCGGCGCGCACCAGGACGCGCTTTCCCTTTCCGTCCAGATCGTCGAGGGAGCGAAATGACATTTAAATGAGCTTCCCCATCGCCACGGCGGTATCGGCCATGCGGTTGGAGAAGCCCCATTCATTATCGTACCAGCTCATCACCGAGACGAAGGTGCCGTCCATCACCTTGGTCTGGTCCAGCGCAAAGCTGGAGGAAGCGGGGTGGTGGTTGAAGTCCACCGAGACCAGCTTGTCGTGCACCACATCCAGGATGCCCTTGAGCGCGCCCGAGGCCGCGCCCTTGATGGCGTCGTTGATTTCCTGCGCGCTGGTTGCCTTTTTGGCCACGAACTTCAGGTCCACCAGCGAAACGTTGGGGGTGGGCACGCGCACCGACACGCCGTCCAGCTTGCCCTTCAGTTCCGGCAGCACCAGGCCCACCGCCTTGGCGGCGCCGGTCGAGGTCGGGATCATCGACAAGGCCGCGGCGCGGCCGCGATAGAGATCCTTGTGCATCTGGTCCAGGGTCGGCTGGTCATTGGTATAGCTGTGGATGGTGGTCATCATGCCGCGTTCGATGCCGACCGCGTCGTTCAACACCTTGGCCACCGGCACCAGGCAATTGGTGGTGCAGGAGGCGTTGGACACGACCAGGTGATCCTTGGTCAGCTTGTTGTGATTGACGCCATAAACGATGGTGATGTCGGCGCCGTCACAAGGAGCGCTTACCAGCACGCGCTTGGCGCCGGCGGCGAGATGGGCACTGGCCTTGTCCTTGGTGGCAAAAATGCCGGTGCATTCCAGCGCGATGTCGACATCCAGTTCTTTGTGCGGCAGCTCGGCGGGGTTCTTGATCGCCGTCACCTTCATCTTGTGGCCGGCGGCAATCATGTATTCGCCATCCACGCTCACCTGGGCGGGGAAACGGCCATGCACGCTGTCATAGCGCAAGAGATGGGCATTGGTTTCCACCGGCCCCAGGTCGTTGACGCCCACGACTTCGATGTCACGGCGTCCCGATTCCACGATCGCCCGAAGAACCAGACGGCCGATGCGGCCGAAGCCGTTGATTGCAACTCGAAGTGCCATTCCACATCTCCATGTCATGGCCCGCCAGCGAGGCCCGAAGGGCCGACACGCGTGCGGGCCAACCAGTTTACTTCAACAACTTCTTCGCCGCGGCCACCGCGGCATCCGCCGTGATGCCGAATTTGGCATAGACGTCCTTATAGGGGCCACTGGCGCCAAAGCTGTGCATGCCGATGAAGGCGCCGGCATCGCTATGCAGAAGCTCCGACCCGATATAGCGGTCCCAGCCTTCGCGCACCGCGGCCTCGATGGCAACCTTGACGGTACCAGGGCCCAGAACCTTGCGGCGATAGTCTTCCGGCTGTTCCTCGAACAGGGTCCAGCTCGGCATGGAGACCACGCGCGAGGGAATGCCTTCCGCTGCCAGTAGGCTGCGGGCTTCCACCGCCAGGCTGACTTCGGTGCCGGTGGCCAGGAAGGTCACCTTGGCATTGGCGTCGCCTTCCAATTCATAGGCGCCTTTGGCAGAGAGATTTTCCGCCGTGTGATGGACCCGCAGGGTCGGCACATCCTGGCGCGAAAAGGCGATCAGGCTGGCGCGGCGGCTGTCCTTCAATGCGAGCTCCCAGCATTCCGCCGTCTCCACGCCATCGGCGGGACGGAAGACTTTCAGGTTGGGAATGGCGCGCAGGGCGGCCAGATGCTCGACCGGCTGGTGGGTGGGGCCGTCCTCGCCCACGCCGATGGAGTCATGGGTCATCACGAACACCACGCGAATGCCCATCAGGGCCGCAAGGCGGATCGCGGGCCGGCAATAATCGCTGAACACCAGGAAGGTGCCGCCATAGGGAATGACGCCGCCATGCAGCGCCATGCCGTTCATGGCCGCGGCCATGCCATGCTCGCGGATGCCGTAATGGATGTAGCGGCCGTTATAGTGGCCCGCGCTGATTTCCATCAGGCCCTTGGTGCGGGTGTTGTTGGAGGGCGTCAGGTCGGCGGAGCCGCCAATCGTGTTCTGCAATTCGCCATTGATGACGTCCAGCGCCTTTTCCGACATTTTGCGGGTGCCGGCCTTGGGCTTTTCCGCCGACAGCTGTTCCTTCAGCTTCATCAGCGCGGGCCCAAGTGATGCCGGGATCACGTCATTGATGGTGTCGTCGAACTCTTTCGCGTGTTTGCTTTGCGCCTTGCGCGCTGCCCAGGCGTCATGGGCTTTGGCGCCGGTTTTGCCGATGGCGCGCCACTGATTGAGGATGTCGTCCGGCACGACAAAGGGATCGTAATTCCAGCCCAGCTCCTTGCGGGTGCCGGCCACCACTTCGGCGCCGGGCGCGTCGCTATGCGCCTTTTGCGTGCCTTCGCGGCCGGGCATGCCGAAACCGATGACGGTGCGGCAGGCGATCAGCACCGGGCGGTCGGCGGACTGCGCCTTTTGCAGGGCGCGGAAGATGTCGGCGGCGTCATGGCCGTCGCAGCTGTCGACGATCCAACCTTCGGACTCGAACCGCTCCAGCTGGTCGGTGCGCGAGGACAGCGACAGCGCGCCATCGATGGTAATGTTGTTGTTGTCGAACAGCACGATCAGGTTGGAGAGCTTCAGGTTGCCGGCCAGGCCAATGGCTTCGTGGCTGATGCCTTCCATCAGATCGCCGTCGGAGGCGATGACGTAGGTCTTGTGGTTGACCAGCTCGTCGCCGAAGCGGGCGTTGAGAACCCGCTCGGCGATCGCCATGCCGACCGCGTTGGAAATGCCCTGGCCGAGAGGCCCGGTGGTGGTCTCGATGCCGGGCAGGTCGCCATGCTCGGGATGGCCGGCGGTGGGGCTGCCCACTTTGCGGAAATGCTTGAGGTCGTCGAGGGTGACCCCGGGATAGCCCGTCAGCCACAGCAGGGAATAAAGCAGCATCGAGCCATGGCCGGCCGACAGCACAAAACGGTCGCGGTCGGGCCAGCCGGGCCGGGCGGCGTCGAACTTCAGGAAGCGGGAAAAGAGGACAGTGGCGACATCGGCCATGCCCATGGGCAGTCCCGGATGCCCCGATTTTGCGGTTTCCACCGCGTCCACCGACAGCATGCGGATGGCATTGGCGAGGTGGCGCACGGCGTGCTGGTCAGGAATGGCCTGATCGGTCGGGGTCATTCTGGGTTTCCCGGCTTGATGGTGGGTGCCCTTAGCGAGCGGTTGGCGCCCCCGTCAAGGGAGGGCAGACATGCCGTGAACGCGCATCGGTTGACCCGATTTCCCGCCTCGGTGGCGCCAATCGCCCGATATCGCCGTCTTGCGGATTGCGGAATCGGGACGCGAAGGCCTAAGGTCTTGGCGGAATTATGCGATGAGGTGCGCATGAGTCGGCTGGATTTGGCGCAAAACCGCTTTCGAGCAGCCCTCGAAGCCCTTGAAAATGCCGCCGGATCGGTGGGCGAAAGCCTGGACACGGCCGCCAAATTGCCCGAGCGCATCGCCGAGCTGGAATCGGAGCGTGAAAAGCTCCTGGTGCGCATTACGGAACTGGAAGACGAAGTCGCCGCCCTGTCGGGGTTGACCGAGGAAGTCGAAGGCCGCCTGGATGGCGCCATGGACGAAATTCGCGCCGTGCTGGCGAGGTAAGCAATGCCATTAGTGAATGTCATGGTGAACAACCGCGCCTACACCGAGAGCATCGGCCAGGCGAGCAAAGCGGTCGCGCAGCGGCAGCGTCGCGCGACGTCCGGACGTGCGACCCAAAAAAATGGGAATGCGACGTGCCGCTAGTAAACGTGATGGTCAATAACCGCGCCTATACCATAGCTTGCGATGAAGGCGAGGAAGCCCATCTCAAGGAACTGGCCGCACATGTCGACGAAAAAGCGCGCGAGGTTCTGGCCTCGGTGGGACAGGTCGGCGATGCCCGCATGCTGCTGATGGCGGCGCTTCTGATCGCCGACGAGCATAACGAACTGGCGGCCAAGGTGGCGGCGGGGGCCGAGGCCGCGACCGCGAGTTCCGGCGAGAAACAGACCCTGCATTTGCGGGCGGAACAGGCCGAAAGCGCCGCGGCTGACGCATTGGAAAGCGCAGCAAAAAAGCTCGAGGACATTGCCGCTCGCCTTCAGCACGCCTAGATTGGAGGCGGACGGATACTGCCTCGTGCGTCAGGTTGCGATGCCCAGGGGCCTTAATTGTACTCATCGGGAGTTGTCCCTGCCTGGGACCGTGGTCCCGGGCACACGACGCCCACCTGCACTTGCAGGCCCATGAGATCCAATACCAACGGCGAACGCGGTTCCGTCCACTTGTCTTCCCCCAAAACAGAACTGAGACGCGCGGCGCGGGAGCGGCGCAAAGCGCTCGCCGTTTCCGGTTTCGCACTGGCCATCGCGGCTTTTGCCGAGGACCTGGACGTGCAGCCGGGCGCGATTGTCGGCGGCTATCACGCCTTGCCGGAGGAAGCCGATCCATCCCTGCTGCTGGCGCGCCTGGTCGAGCTGGGATGCGAGATCGCCTTTCCCCGGGTGGCGGCCAAGGATGCCCCGCTGGAATTCCATCATGTGCCCGACGGCGAAGTGCTGGAGCCCGGCAGCTTCGGCATTCCCGAGCCGCTGGAGCACTGGCCCCGGGCCCAGCCCGCCGCGCTGCTCGTACCGCTCCTGGCCTTCGACCGGCGGGGGCACCGGCTGGGCTATGGCGGGGGTTTCTATGATCGCACCCTGGCACTGCTGAAACCCGTCGCCATCGGCATCGCCTATGCCGGCCAGGAAGTCGCCTCGCTTCCGCCGGGGCCACATGATATGGCGCTGGATATGGTCGTGACCGAACATGGTGTCAGGCGCTTTGCATGAATATTCTTTTCCTGGGCGATATTGTCGGCAAGCCGGGTCGCGATGTGGTGGCGGCCGAGCTGCCCTTCTTGCGCAACCGGTTGAAGCTCGATCTGGTGATCGCCAATGGCGAGAATTCCGCCGGCGGCTTCGGCATCACCCATGCCATTGCGGAGGAATTCTTCGCCTCGGGCATCGATGTGATCACCACCGGCAATCATTGGGCCGACCAGAAGGAAATCCTCACTTACATCGAGGCGGAAGACCGGGTGCTGCGGCCGGTGAATTATCCCAAAGGCACGCCGGGCAAGGGCGCCAATCTCTACCAGACGCCGGCCGGCAGCGTGCTGGTGATCAATGCCATGGGCCGGGTGTTCATGGACGCGCTGGACGATCCCTTCGCGGCGGTGGACCGTGAGTTGAACGCCTGCCCACTCGGCGAGGTCGCCGATGCCATTGTGGTGGATATCCATGCCGAGGCGACATCGGAAAAAATGGCGATGGGCCATTTCTGCGACGGCCGCGCCAGTCTGGTGGTCGGCACCCATAGCCATGTGCCCACCGCCGATGCGCAGATCTTTCCCGGCGGCACCGCTTTCCAGACCGATGCGGGCGCCTGCGCCGATTATGATTCCGTAATCGGCATGGAAAAGACCGAGCCGGTGCAGCGCTTTATCCGCAAGATGTCGAGCCAGCGCTATTCCCCGGCCACGGGGCCCGCGACTTTGTGTGCGGTATTCGTGCAGACTGGCGCCAAAGGCCTCGCTACCCGCATCGAGCCTGTGCGTATCGGCGGACGGCTGAAACCGTCGCTGCCGGAACTTTCGAAAAGTCCCTGACGCGGGCGCGGTTGAAACCCGCCGCGCGGGGCCCGATGTTTCGCTCTTCCGATCAAGGGAGACGATCATGGAATATCGCCTGCTTGGCCGTTCCGGCTTCAGCGTTCCCGTGCTGACCTTCGGCACCGGCACCTTTGGCGGCAAGGGCGATTTCTTCAGGGCCTGGGGCGATACCGACTCCAAGGGCGCCGAGCGTCTGGTCGATATCTGCCTGGATGCCGGCCTCACCATGTTCGACAGCGCCGATGTCTACAGCGCCGGCGCGGCTGAGGAAGTATTGGGCGCCGCCATCAAGGGGCGCCGGGGCAGGGTGCTGATCTCCACCAAATATACCTTCCCCCATGGCGACGGTCCCAACGATCTGGGGTCTTCGCGCTTCGCCATCACCCGCGCCACCGAAGCCGCGCTCAAGCGGTTGGGAACCGATCATATCGATCTGGTGCAGCTGCATGGTTTCGACGCCAAGACGCCGCATGAGGAAGTGCTGTCCACGTTCGATGCCCTGATCCGCGCCGGCAAGATCGGCTATATCGGCGTCTCCAATTTTTCCGGCTGGCATCTCATGAAGGCGCTGTCGGTGTCCGACCGCTATGGCTGGCCGCGCTATGTTGCGCACCAGGCCTATTATTCGCTGATCGGCCGCGACTATGAATCCGAGCTGATGCCGCTGGGCCTAGCCGAAGGCGTTGGCTGCGTGGTGTGGTCGCCGCTGGGCTGGGGGCGGCTTACCGGCAAGATCCGCCGGGGCCAGCCGCTGCCCAAGGTCAGCCGTCTGCATGTGACGGCCGATGCGGGTCCGCAGGTCGAGGACGAATATCTCTATCAGGTGGTGGACGCGCTCGACGAAGTCGCGAAGGAGACCGGCAAGAGCGTGCCGCAGATCGCGCTGAACTGGCTTTTGCAGCGGCCCACCGTCTCCACCGTGGTGATCGGCGCGCGCAACGAGGAGCAGCTCAAGGCCAATCTGGGCGCGGTGGGCTGGCGGCTTTCGCCAGACCAGATGGCGAAGCTGGACGCGGCCAGCGCCCGGCCCCTGGCCTATCCCTATTGGCATCAGGCCCAGTTCCGGGTGCGCAATCCGGCGCCGGTCTAAATCATGCTCCCCGCCATTTTTGTGTCGCACGGCGCGCCGACCTTGCCGTTCGATGATGTGCCGGCACGCGATTTCCTGCGCGGGCTGGGAACGCAGTTGGGCCGCCCGCGCGCGGTGCTGGCGGTTTCGGCGCATTGGGACACCGATGCGCCGACCACCAATGCCGTGGCGACCAATGACACCATCCACGATTTTTATGGTTTTCCGCGGCCGCTTTACGACCTGCGCTATGCGGCGCCGGGTGATGCATTATTGGCGCGCGAGGTCAGCGGGTTGCTCAGCGGTTTTGGTGCGCAAACCGACACCCTGCGCGGGCTGGATCACGGCGCCTGGGTGCCCTTGATGCTGATGTATCCCGATGCCGGCATCCCGGTTGTGCAGCTGTCGGTGCAGAGCGGCCGGGGCGCGGCCCATCACATCGCGCTCGGCCGGGCGCTGGCGCATTTGCGTGAAGAGAATGTGCTGGTGCTGGGATCGGGCGGCTTTGTTCACAACCTGCGCCAGATCGCGCCGCCCGGATCGCCCGAGGCGCCCTGGTCGAAGGATTTCGCCGGCTGGATGCATGCGCGGCTGATGGAAGGCGACGATGCGGCGCTGGCCGATTATCGCGCCCAGGCGCCCCATGCCGCGATGGCCCATCCCACCGACGAGCATCTGATGCCTCTACTGGTGGCTTATGGCGCGGGCGGCAAAGCCGAGAGGCTGCATACCAGCGCCACCTTCGGCTCCCTGCGCATGGACGCCTACAGCTTCGCTTAATCAGGAGCGCGTCCGGCTTTCACCGCTTGCCAGCCGGCAATCAGGAAGGCGACCAGCACCACCCCCTGGACGCCGCCGAAAACCGGACCGGCGGGCGGTATGCTGGGCGCCATGGCATGCAGCGCCGGCACCTTGATGAAGGACTGGATCACCAGGACAAAGACGTTCAGGTAAAATGCGAAAATGGCGGTGATGACATAGGCCGGGCGCCAGCGCCCCGCCAGACGCTTGCCGTAAAGCGCAAACAGCGCCACCGCCAGCACCAGCAGCGAGACGCCGCCGACGATCATGCCGGGCGTGACGGTACTGTTGTGGAACAGAAAGCCGGTGACGCTGGTCAAGACCGTCAGTCCCAGGAAGATGCCGGTCAGGACGACGGGGGTCTGGCCCTTCAGCATGGCGGCCAGCACGGGCAAGCCGGTCAGGATGGCGGCCAGGCTGATGGCCAGATGGACAAGGGTCAGTGGGTCCGTGGCGAGTTGGGTCATGACGGCTCCTTGCAAAATGGGGTGGTGAAAATGGGCGCTAAAAACAGCCCCATCCTGCCTTTGGCCACTTTGGCTTGAAAAGAGGGGTCAGGCTTGAAAAGAGGGGGGCGAGCCTAGTATCTGGGCGGCCGCAAAGGAAAAGACCATGGCCGGCCACAGTCAGTTCAAGAACATCATGTTTCGCAAGGGCAAGCAGGACAAGGAGCGCTCCAAGCTCTTTGCCAAGCTCAGCCGCGAAATCACCGTCGCCGCCAAGTCGGGCCTGCCCGATCCGGCGCACAATCCGCGCCTGCGCACCGCCATCATCGCCGCCAAGGCGGAGTCCATGCCCAAGGACAATATCGAGCGCGCCATCGCCAAGGCGTCCGGCAATACCGGCGAGAATTACGACGAGGTGCGCTATGAGGGCCGCGGTCCCGGCGGCGTCGCCCTGATCGTCGAGACCATGACCGACAACCGCAATCGCACCTCGGCCGACGTACGCGCCGCTTTCTCGAAATATGGCGGCGCGATGGGCGAGACCGGTTCGGTCTCGTTCATGTTCGACCATGTGGGCGTGATTACCTATCCCCCCAGCAAAGGCAGCGAGGACGCGATGCTGGAAGCGGCACTGGACGCCGGCGCCAATGAATGCGTCTCGACGCCCGAAAGTCACGAATTCCTCACCAGCATGGAAGACTTTGCGTCGGTGCGCGATGCGCTCGAGGCCAAGCTGGGGGCGCCGGCCTCCGCTGCCATCATCTGGCGGCCGCAGAATATGGTGGAAGTGGCGGACGAAGCGGGCGAGACGCTGATGAAGCTGGTGGAAGTCCTGGACGATCACGACGACGTGCAGAACGTCTACGGCAATTATGCGCTCAGCGACGCGCTGATGGCCAAACTCGCTGGATGATCTATAGTGGCCCGTCCGCTTGCGGCGGGACGCAGCATCTGGGGGGTGTCATGAAATCGAGTTTTGCGCCGGCCTTTGCCATTCTGCTGATCTGCGCGGGTGCGGCCTCGGCCCAGCCCTGGCGCGGCGACACAATCCCGATGCGCGACGGCAGCACCATCGTCACCGTGGGCGGTTGTCTGGTGCAGTATGGCGCGCGGGGACAGCGCATCAACAATGCGCAACGCTGCAGCGACGATGACATACGCAATGCCGACCGGATCATGTCCGGCGGCGGTCAGCCCGGCTATGGCGGCGGGTATGGGGGCAATCAGGGTTTTGGCGGCGGCGGCGTGCCGGGCGGCTCCTGGGCCCAGTCCTGCCGCGGCGGCCAGATGCGCGGGAATATCTTTCAGGCCGAATGCCGCACCGGTGATGGGCGCTGGAACGCCACCATCCTGGACATGCGCAATTGCCCCACGGGCCAGGCCGAGAACCGAAACGGTTCGCTGGTCTGCCGCTGATCGACGCGCAGTTTTCACGCCTGGAATTGCCCGTTCGGCCGGGACAGGCCTGAACATAACGGGTACAAAGTGGCCATGAGCCTTGCGATTCGCATTCTGGGTCTTGATCCGGGACTTTCCGCCATGGGCTGGGGGGTGATCGAAATGTCGGGCACCAGGCTTTCCCACATCGCCCACGGCGTGATTGCCACCAAGCCGTCGTCCGGGCTGGGGCCGCGGCTGATGATCCTGCACCGCGAACTGAGCGCGGTGATTGCAGGCCACTCCCCGAAAGCCATCGCCGTCGAGCAGGCCTTTGTCGCCCGCGATCCGCAAGCCGCGCTCAAGATTGGCCATGCCCGCGCCGTGGCGCTGCTGGCGGCAGCGCAGGCAGGGCTCGAGATCGCCGAATATGCCCCCAACCACATCAAGAAATGCGTGGTGGGTTCAGGCCATGCCGGCAAGGAACAGGTGCAGTTCATGGTCAAGCGCCTGTTGCCGGCCTGCGGTGTGACCCAGGCCGACGCCGCCGATGCCCTGGCGGCGGCGATCGCGCATGCGCATCTCTCCTCCAGCCGCGCGCGCTTGTCTGATTTGGTGACCGGATGATCGGGAAATTGACCGGCACGGTGGATTCCATCGCCGACGACACGGTGATCCTGGACGTGCATGGCGTGGGCTATCTGGTGCAATGCCCGTCTTCGACCCTGGCGCGGCTGTCGGTAGGTGCTGTGGCCAGCCTGATGATCGAGATGAAAGTCAGCGAAGACGCGATGAAGTTGTACGGCTTCGCCTCGGCGGAAGAACGCGAATGGTTCCGGTTGCTGCAGACCGTTCAGAATGTTGGCGGCAAGGTGGCCCTGTCGGTTTTGTCCACGCTCAATCCGCGCGAGCTGCAGCGGGCGCTGGCTCTGGGCGACAAAGCGATGATCGGGCGGGCGCAGGGGGTGGGTCCGAAACTGGCGCTGCGTATTGTTACGGAACTCAAGGACAAGGCGCCGTCGATGATGTTGCGCGGCGATGGCGAAGATGTGGCGGCGGTTGCCGTCGCACATGCGCCGCGCGGACCAGAAAGCGACGCGGTGTCGGCGCTGATCCATCTGGGTTATAGCGATGCACGCGCCGCCGAAGCGGTGGCGCGGGCGGCCCAGGCCTTGGGCGAGCATGCCGAGGCGAGCGTTTTGATCCGTGAAGCCTTGAAGGGAATGGCCCGGTGACGGAAAAGCGCCTCGTCACCCCCGAGCGCAGCGAAGACGACACGCTGGAAGCGTCCTTGCGCCCAAAGCGGCTGGCGGATTTCGTCGGCCAGCAGCAGGCGCGCGAGAATCTGTCGGTCTTCATCGATGCCGCCAAGGCCCGCGCCGAGGCGCTCGACCATGTGCTGTTCTACGGACCGCCGGGCCTGGGCAAGACCACGCTAGCCCAGATCGTCGCCCGCGAGCTGGGGGTGAATTTTCGTTCCACCTCCGGTCCCGTGCTGGCCAAGGCGGGCGATCTCGCCACCATTCTCACCAATCTGGAGCCGCGCGACGTGCTCTTCATCGACGAGATCCACCGCCTCAATCCGGCGGTGGAGGAAATCCTTTATCCGGCGATGGAGGATTATGAACTCGACCTGATGATCGGGGAGGGGCCGGCGGCGCGCTCGGTCAAGATCCAGCTCGCGCCTTTCACCCTGGTGGGCGCCACCACCCGCTCCGGCCTGATCACCACGCCTTTGCGCGACCGGTTTGGCATTCCGGTGCGGCTGAATTTTTACACGCCCGATGAACTGCTCGCGATCGTCGAACGCGGCGCCCGTGTGCTGGGGCTTGCGCTGACCAAGGATGGCGCGCGCGAAATTGCCGCCCGCTCGCGCGGCACGCCGCGCATCGCCGGCCGGCTGCTCAAGCGGGTGCGCGATTTCGCCTCCGTCGCCAAACACGCGACCGTAGATGCAAAAATCGCCGATGCGGCCCTGACCCGGCTGGAAGTGGATGCGCGCGGGCTTGATGCCTTCGACCGGCGCTATCTGTCCCTGATTGCGGAGAATTTCGGTGGCGGGCCGGTCGGGATCGAGACCATTGCGGCGGCGCTCGGCGAGGCGCGCGACGCGATCGAGGAGATCGTGGAGCCTTATCTGATGCAGCAGGGTTTGGTGCAGCGCACCCCGCGCGGACGCGTTCTCACCGCGGGCGCCTATGGCCATCTGGGCCTGTCGGCGCCGACGCAGAACCCTGTCCAGACCGGCCTTTTCAGCGACGAAGACGAATGATCATTCCGGTGCTGGAGACAGCGCGGCTTTTCCTGCGCGCCCCACGCCTGGCCGATTTTCCGGATCATGCCGCCATGTGGTCGCATCCGCGCACCACCCGCGACTTTGACGGCTATGCCTATGACGAGGAGATGTGCTGGCTGAGGTTTCAGCGGGCGCTGGGCCAGTGGGACTTGTTCGGATGGGGTTCCTGGTCGCTGGAGGAAAAGGAGGGCGGCCGCTATGTCGGCAATGTCGGGTTCTTCCATGGCAAGCGCGCCATAGACGTGCCCTATCGCGATGCGCCGGAAGCGGGCTGGGTGCTGGTGCCCGACCGCCATGGACGGGGCCTGGCGCGCGAAGCCCTGACCGCGGCCTTTGCCTGGGCCGATGCCAACATCGAAGCGCCACAGACCTGGTGCATGATCAATCCGGCCAATATGGCTTCCAAGAATATCGCGCGCCACTTCGGCTTCCATCGGGCGCTGGACGCGCAGTACAAGGGCAAGCCGGTTGAGACCTATTTGCGCCCACGCGGAAGACACGCATGACAAAGTTGAAAGGTCTGGGCTCGTTTCAGGGCAAGACCCACATCCTGCCCATCAGTATCTATTATGAAGACACCGATCTATCGGGCGTGGTCTATCATGCCAATTACCTGCGCTACATGGAGCGCGGCCGCACCGAATTTTTCCGGCTGGCAGGGGTGAGCCGCGCCCGGCTGGAGGATGAGGAGCCTACCGCTTGGACCATCCGGCGAATTGGCGTGGAATATTTCCGCCCCGCCCGGCTGGATGACCAGATTGCGGTGCATTCCGTCCTGACCGAGGTTTCAGGAGCCCGGATCAAGGCGCTGCAGCGCATCCGCTGCGGGGAAAGGCTTTTGGTGGAAGGACGGATCGAAGCCTGCATAACCACGTTAACGGGCAAGCCGCGCCGGCTGCCCAGAAGCGTGTATGACACCCTTGCGCCTTTTGTAACCACAGAAGAAACTTGAATTTATTTGTCAAATTTCGGCCAAGATCGGCGCGCATGAGCCCCCCTCCAGCCGATCGGCGATAAAAGGTTTTTCAATGATCAAGCACGCCGCCGCCTTTCTATTTTTTCTTGCTGCGATTCTGGCGCCCGCCGGCTTGGCGCCAGCCCTTGCCCAGGCCAACCAGGCGCCTCCCATTGCCGCCCCCGTCGGTCCGGCCGCCCAGTCCCAGGCGCTGACCGCGCCGCCCGGCACCACCGCGGAGACGGGCCCCCTGGGCGATAGCGGCGGCTTCTCCATCGTTTCCACCTTCCTGCGCGCCGATCATGTGGTGCAGGCGGTGATGGTGTTTCTGCTGCTGGCCTCGCTCTGGTCCTGGACCATCATCTTCAACAAGCTGGTGACGATCGGCGGGCTGAAGCGCAAAGCGCGCCGCTTCGAGAAGCTGTTCTGGTCCGGCCAGTCGCTGGACGAACTCTATCAGCAGTTCGCCGCGCGCAATGACCATCCCATGGCGGCCATGTTTATTGCCGGCTTGCGCGAATGGCGCCGCGGCTTCGAGGCCCCCGGCGGGCTTCGGGACAATCTGCTGCCCGGCATCAAGGAGCGCATCGAAAAGGCGATGAGCGTCACCATTCTGCGCGAGACCGATGGGATCGAAAAGAATCTGGGCTGGCTCGCCACCATCGGCTCGGTATCGCCTTTTGTCGGCCTGTTCGGCACGGTATGGGGCATCATGAACAGCTTCTCGGCCATCGCCGCGCGCCATGACACCACCCTGGCCGTGGTGGCGCCAGGCATCGCCGAGGCGCTGTTTGCCACCGCCATGGGTCTTCTCGCCGCCATTCCGGCCGTCATCTTCTACAACCGCTTCGTGGCCGAGATCGGCCGCTATGTGAATTCGCTGGACGCCTTCGCGGACGAATTCTCCGCCATCCTGTCGCGCCAGCTTGACGAGAAAGCGCAACGCTGATGGCGGCGGGCATCCAACACACATCGGCGCGCGGGCGGGGCAGGATGCGCCGCCGCGCCATGTCGGAAATCAACGTCACCCCACTGGTGGACGTGATGCTGGTGCTGCTGATCGTGTTCATGGTCACCGCGCCGCTTTTGACCGTGGGCGTCCCCGTCGATCTGCCCAAGACCCGGGCGCCCGCGCTGGGGCAGGACCGCGAGCCGCTGTCGGTCACCATCAAGCGCGACGGCACCATTTTCCTGCAGAAGGAACAGGTGCCTCAGGATCAGCTGGTCGACAAGCTGAAGGCGGTGGCATCCAACGGCTACAACCAGCGGATCTTCGTGCGCGGCGACACGGCGGCCAATTACGGCAAGGTGATGGAAGTGATGGGCATGCTCGCCGCCGCAGGCTTCACCCATATCGGGCTCGTGACTGATGTCGTCAAGCCAAAGCCCAACGCGCAATAAGGTGGCGGCCCAGACCGCCATGCGCCGCCGGCCCCCCACCACCGCGCGGGACCCGGGCTATGGCATCCTGGTCTCCTTGCTGTTTCACGGCATGATTCTGGCCGCCACTTACATCACCTTTCACCGCAACTTCGAGACGCCGCAGGAAACAAATGTTGTGCCGGTGGATCTGGTGACCCTGGCCGACCAGACCAATGTCACGGCCCAGGCGCCGCCGGCCCCCCCGACGCCGGAAAAGATGGACACGCCACCTCCGCCGCTGCCCCCGCCGCCGGAGCCGGATCTGCAGGATGTCGAGCCCGCGCCCGTGCCGCCGATCCCCGACTACAAGGTCGCGAAGGAAAAGCCGGTGGAAGAAAAGCCGCCGGTCGAAACGAAAAAGCAGCAGCAGCAGGATTTCAACGACCTGCTCAACAAGCTGACCACACCCGACAAGCCGGCAAAGGCGGCCAAAACCGGTCCGCGCGTCATCCAGGCCGCGGGCGCCGGCAACCAGATGACCGCCGACCTGATCGATCTGCTGTCCAGCCAGGTTCGCCGCTGTTTCTCGCCGCTGCAGGGCGTGCCGGACAACCAGCAGAATGAGCTGTTCGTGCAATTCGACATGGAGCTGACCCCGGATGGCCGGGTGGTCCAGGCCGACTCTCCCTCCACCAGTCCAGGCAATCCCAGCCGCTACAATCTTGCCACCGCCCTGGCCGCCCGCCGCGCCATCTATGCCTGCCAGCCTTACCGGCTGCCGGTGGACCGCTTCCAGCAGTGGCGCAATGTTCATTTCCGCTTTGACGGCAGGGAACAATAAATGGGTTGCCATGTTGGAGCCATGTTGATGCCTTTCAATATTCGCTGGAGAACCGGCATGAAGAGATTTTTGATCCTGTTGGCCGCATTGGCGGCCTTTGCCATGTCCCCGCTGCCGGCCTCGGCCGCGCTGCAGGTGGACGTGAATGCGGGCAATTTCCAGCCCCTGCCGATTGCCATTCCCGATTTCGTCCCCGGCACCCCCAATGACGGCCAGGTGGGCGCCAATATCGCCGGGGTGGTGCGCGCCGATCTGGAGCGCTCGGGCCTGTTTCGTCCCCTCGATCCCAAGGGCTTTGTCGAGCACATCACCAACATCAACAGCGTGCCCAACTTCGCCAGCTGGCGCACCATCAGCGCGCAAGGGCTGGTGACCGGCCAGGTGACCCAGCAGCCGGATGGAAGGCTACGCGTGGATTTCCGGCTATGGGATGTCTCCGCCGAAAGCCAGATGGCCGGCATGCAGTTCTTCACCACGCCGGAAAACTGGCGGCGCATCGCCCATATGGTGTCGGACGCGATTTACGAGCGCATCACCGGCGACAAGGGCTATTTCGACACCCGCATCGTCTTCATTTCGGAATCGGGACCGGCGACCAAGCGGGTCAAGCGGCTGGCGATCATGGATGAGGATGGCGCCAATCCGATCTTCCTGACGCGTGGCGACTATATGGTGCTGACGCCGCGCTTCAATCCGACCGCCCAGATGATCGCCTATATGTCCTATATCGGCGCCAAGCCGCGCATCTATCTGTTCGACATCGAGACCGGGCGGCAGGAGATGCTGGGCAACTTCCCCAACATGACATTTTCTCCACGGTTCTCACCTGATGGAAACCAGGTGGCGCTGAGCCTGGAGACGGCGGGCAATTCCGACATCTATCTGATGGACCTTCGCACCCGCGCCATCAGGCGGCTGACCACGGATCCGGCGATCGATACCGCGCCCAGCTTCTCGCCGGACGGCCGCCAGATCGCCTTTGAATCCGACCGCGGCGGATCGAAGCAGATCTATGTCATGAATGTCGACGGTTCGGGCCAGCGCCGCATCAGCTTCAGCGCCGGCGAGAACGGCACGCCGGTCTGGTCGCCGCGCGGCGATCTTCTGGCTTTCACCAAGCAGCAGGGCGCACATTTCACCATCGGCGTGATGCATCCGGACGGCTCGGGCGAGCGCATGATCACCAACGGCTATCATGACGAGGGTCCGACCTGGGCGCCCAATGGACGTGTCCTGATGTTCACCCGCGAGGCGCCGGGTGGCCGCGGCTCCCAGATCTATTCGGTCGATGTTACCGGTCGCAATGAAAGGCGTGTCATGACCCCCGGCGATGCCTCCGATCCGGCCTGGTCGCCCTTGATCCAATAGGCTGTATTTCCTAGAGTCAGTCTAATTTCGACCTCAATGTTTGGCTCTTTTTCACGTTTAGAGCGTTTGTTGGTTTTAGGTGCGTAATGACATTCATAAAGCGTGGGCGCCGCCGCACCGCGGTCTTCGCTGCCAGGAGATTCCAGTCATGACCCGATTTCCGCGTTCCCTGAAATTTGCGTGTCTGTCAGCCGCCCTGATCCTGGGCGCCTGCACACACAAGCAGGAAGCCGTCAACACCGCGCCGCCGCCGGTCCAGCCCCCGCCGCGGAGCCAGCCCGCGCCTGTCACCTCCAGCATCATCCCGGGCAGCGCCGAAGATTTCCGCGTCAATGTGGGCGATACCGTCCATTTCGCGCTCAACCAGTACAATATCGAGGATGCCGACAAGCAGGTTCTGGGCCGCCAGGCTGCCTGGCTGTCCAAGTATCCGGCGGTACGCGTGACCGTTGAAGGCCACTGCGACGAGCGCGGCACCCGCGAATACAATCTGGCCTTGGGCGCGCGCCGTGCCAATGCGGTGAAGGAGTATCTGGTCAGCCAGGGCGTCTCCACCGGCCGTGTCGAAACCATCTCCTACGGCAAGGAGCGTCCCATCTGCACCGAATCCAATGAAGCCTGCTGGGCGCAGAACCGCCGTGGCGTGACCACCATCACCGGCGGCGCCAATTCGTAACTTGTGTTAGTCCTCAAAAGGGGCGTGGGATAAAACCCGCGCCCCTTTTTTGCTTTGAAGGCTCACGAAAAGGTCTGTCATGATCAAGCAGCGGCTTCTGATTTCGGTTCTGGCATGCGGCATGGCGTTGCAGCCGCTGGCGGCCAGCGCCCAGCTCTTTGGTCCCAGCGACGAGGAGAAGGCCCGCGAGGCCGCCCAGGACCAGGGCGTCAAGGATCTGCAGGACAAGACGCAGACCCAGGACGGCCGCATCAGGGCACTGGAGGACAAGGTGCAAGGCCTGACCGACAGCCTGAGCCAGGCCACCGGCGCCAATGAAGAACTCGCGCACCAGATCCAGGTCCAGAACGACAAGATCGACCGGATGCAGAAGGATTTCGCTTATCGATTGTGCCAGCTTTCGGCGCAGCAGCTGGGCGCCGGCGACCAGATGAACTGCCTGGGCGGCAACGCACCCCAGGGCGCGGCGGTGGCGCCGCAGCCTCAGATGCAGGGCAGCCTGACCCCGGGACAGGCGCTGCCGCCGATCAATGCCACCGGCAGCGGACAGCCAGGTTTTACCACTGCGCCGCCGCCGCCCGATGACAGCGGCGTGATCCGTGGACGTCCGCCAGGGACCCTGGGCACCCTGCCGATGGGATCGGGGCCGGGCCCGGCACCGGCTTCGGCCGCCAGCGCCGTGCCGCCCGCCAGCTCCGGCCAGTATGACCAGGCCATGAACCTGATGCGCCGCGCCCAGTATGATGAAGCCGCCGCGGGTTTTCGCGCCTATGCCGATGCCAATCCGCAGGATATGCAGCTAACGCCGCAGGCAATCTATTGGGTGGCCAATATCGCCTTCATACGCCAGGACTATGCCACCGCCGCCCGCACCTTTGCAGAAGTGATCAAGAAATACCCCAAGTCACAGCCGGCGTCGGAAGCTATGCTCAAGCTTGCCCAATCCTTTATGGGCATGGGACAGAAATCCGAAGGCTGCACCACGCTTGGCCTCATCAAGACCAAATATCCGGACGCGAGCCCGCAAATCCTCTCCCAGGCCGCGAGCCTGCGCAAAACCGCCTGCACCAAATAGGCTGGCGGAAAAATTCGTCGCGGCGATGGCGGGGCATGATGCGCCTTATGCCTCGGAGCATCGGCCAGGCGAGCGGGAGCGAGCCGTCGGACGTGCGACCCAAAAAAATAGCGATGGCCCTCTTTGGGCCATCGCGGTGTCGGGCGGCAGCGACTCCCTTGCCCTGATGCATCTGCTGGCGGATTTTGCCCGCGCCAGGAAATTGCCGATGCCCGTCGTGCTGACGGTTGATCACGGCCTGCGCAAAAACTCCGACGACGAGTCCAGACAGGTTGCCCGCTGGGCAAAGGCGGCGGGGTTGAAGGCGCAAGTGTTGGCATGGCGGGGCAAGAAGCCCAGGTCGGGCATCGAGGCTCTGGCGCGCGAGGCGCGCTATCGGCTGATGGGCGACTGGATGCGGAAACAGGGCATGACCACGCTGTTTGTCGGCCACACCCAGGATGACCAGGCCGAGACGTTTCTGCTGAGGCTGGCGCGGGGCAGCGGGCTGGATGGGCTGGCGGCGATGCGCGCGCGCGCGCCTTGGCCGTTGGCAGGTTTTGAAGATTTGAGCGTGGCGCGGCCGCTGCTGGATTTCAGCCGCGCGGAATTGCGCGGCTTTCTCGGCCAGCGCAAGCAGGCCTGGCTGGAAGATCCGATGAATGACGATCCGGCCTTCGACCGGGTGAAGCTGCGCAAGCTGCGTCCAACCCTGGAAGAGGCGGGGCTGTCGGCGCATCGCATTGCCGCCGCGGCCGCGCACCTGGCGCGAGCGCGCGAGAGCCTGGAGCTGTTGAGCGATGCGGTGCTGGAACGCGCCGTTCGCTTTGGCGGCAAAGGGGTGCTGCTGGACCCGCAAGCGCTGACGGCGGCGCCCCGCGAACTGGGCCTTCGCGCCTTGGCCTCGGTGCTGATGGCGGTTTCCGGCCAGGTCTACCGCCCGCGATTCGACTCGCTGGAACGGCTGTTCGACGCGCTGGCAAGCGCCACCCCGCGCTTCGCCGCCACCCTGCATGGCTGTCACATTGGGCCGGCGCCAAAAGATTTCGCCCCTTTTTCGCTGCTGCTGCGGCGCGAAGGTCCACGAAAAACTTAGGAAAAACCGGGAGTTCCGCGAAATTCGCGGGTCGGGCCGCACGGCCTGTGCGGTTGCAGCAGGCCCGCAAAACTCTTAACGTTTTGATGGCTGGCAATACGCTAGAACCGTCCTATCTAATAAGGGCGGGAAAGCCTGCCCGTGGCCAACGGGCCTTGCCCCGGCATGATGAAGAGGACGGCCTTTGAATAATCTCAGAAATCTGGCGCTTTGGATCGTCATCGCGCTGCTCCTGGTTTTCCTGTTCAACCTGTTCCAGGGCACCGGCCAGCACACGCCTGCCTCCACCATCACCTATTCCAAGTTCATCGAGCTGGTGGATCAGAACCAGATCAAGAAGGTCACCTTCCAGGGTGACCAGGTGAAGGGCGAGATGGTGTCCAGCCAGCCCTTCGTCACCACCGTGCCGAACAATGACTCGACCCTGTGGCCGACGTTGAACGCCCATCATGTCGACACCACCGTGTCGCCGGCCGATGACGGCATGCCGTCGCTGCTTGCCATCTTCATCAACTGGTTCCCCATGCTGCTGATTTTCGGCGTGTGGGTGTTCTTCCTGCGCCAGATGCAGTCGGGCGGCGGCAAGGCGATGGGCTTCGGCAAGTCGCGCGCCAAGCTTTTGACCGAGCGCCAGGGCCGGGTGACCTTTGAAGACGTGGCCGGCGTGGACGAGGCCAAGGACGACCTGAAGGAAATCGTCGACTTCCTGCGCGACCCGCAGAAATTCCAGCGCCTGGGCGGCCGCATTCCCAAGGGCGTGCTGCTGGTCGGCCCGCCGGGTACCGGCAAAACCCTTTTGGCGCGCGCCATCGCGGGCGAAGCCAATGTGCCCTTCTTCACCATTTCCGGCTCCGACTTTGTCGAGATGTTCGTGGGCGTCGGCGCCAGCCGCGTGCGCGACATGTTCGAACAGGCCAAGAAGAATTCGCCCTGCATCGTCTTCATCGACGAAATCGACGCGGTCGGCCGCCATCGCGGCGCCGGTCTGGGCGGCGGCAATGACGAGCGCGAACAGACCTTGAACCAGCTGCTGGTCGAGATGGACGGCTTCGAGGCCAATGAGAGCGTGATCCTGATCGCCGCCACCAACCGGCCCGACGTGCTGGACCCGGCATTGCTGCGTCCCGGCCGTTTCGACCGCCATGTCGTGGTGCCCAATCCCGACTTGGCTGGCCGCGAGAAGATCCTGCGCGTGCATCTGCGCAAGGTGCCGCTGGCGCCCGATGTCGATCCGCGCACCATCGCGCGCGGCACCCCCGGCTTCTCCGGCGCCGATCTGGCCAATCTGGTGAATGAAGGCGCGCTGATGGCGGCCAGGCGCGGCAAGCGCGTCGTAACCATGAGCGAACTGGAAGACGCCAAGGACAAGGTGATGATGGGCGCCGAGCGGCGCTCCATGGCGATGAGCGACGAGGAAAAGAAGCTCACCGCCTATCACGAGGGCGGCCATGCCATCGTGGCGCTGCATGTCACCGGCTCCGACCCGATCCACAAGGCCACCATTATTCCGCGCGGCCGTGCGCTGGGCATGGTGATGCGCCTGCCGGAACGCGACCAGCTGTCTCTGACTCGTCAGAAGATGCTGGCCGACCTGTGCGTCGCCTTTGGCGGCCGCATCGCCGAGGAACTGGTGTTCGGCCATGAGAAGGTCACCACCGGCGCCCAGAGCGATATCGAGCAGGCCACCCGCATGGCCCGCGCCATGGTCACCCGCTTCGGCATGTCCGACAGCCTGGGTCCCATCGCCTATGCCGAGAACCAGGAAGAAGTCTTCCTGGGCCATAGCGTGTCGCGCACCCAGAATGTCTCGGAAGCCACGGCGCAAAAGATCGATTCCGAAATCCACCGGATCATCGATGAATGCTATGCCAAGGCGAAGCAGATCCTCACCGACCATCAGAGCGATCTGAATGTGCTGGCGCGGGGCCTCTTGGAATATGAGACGCTCACCGGCGATGAGATCGTGGCGCTGCTCAAGGGCATTCCCCCAGTGCGTACGCCTTACGAAGACCCGGTGGTGCCGGGCCGTGGCGAAGGCACCAGCGTGCCGGTGGCGGGCAAGCCTCGTCCGGCAGGGCCTGGGCCGATCATCACGCCCGAACCACAACCTCGCTGAATCGAATGAAAAAGGGCGGCTTCGGCCGCCCTTTTCTTTTACGCTTAGCTATGGCCCTGTCGGGTTATGAAGGTCCTCGGCATCCTCAACATCACCAGCGACAGTTTCTCGGACGGCGGCAAGTATCTGGAGCCGGGCGCGGCGATCTCCCACGCCACGACCATGGCGAAAAATGGGGCCGACATCATCGACATCGGCGCGGCGTCATCGCAGCCGGATGCATTGCCGGTGGCGCCGGAGGTCGAGATCGCGCGCATGGCTGCCGTCATTCCGGCGCTGAAGGAAAAAGGCCTGTCGCTTTCCATCGATACTTTTGTGCCCGAGGTGCAGCGCTGGGCGCTGGGACAGGGCGTCGATTATCTCAACGACATTCACGGCTTTCCCGAGCCTTCGCTTTATCCCGCGCTGGCCGGATCGGACGCGAAGCTGATCGTGATGCACATGGTGCAGGCGCGCGGTGTCGCGGTCAGAACCGAAATCCCCTCAACCGAAATTTTCGACCGCATCACCCGCTTCTTCGATGCGCGCATAAAGGCTTTGACGGATGCCGGCATCGCCCGCGAGCGTCTGATCCTGGATCCCGGCATGGGCCAATTCCTCGGCAGTGATCCGGAGAATTCCTGGATCGTCCTTCGTCGCCTGCCCGAGCTGAAAGCCCGTTACGGCCTGCCCCTGCTGGTTTCGCTCTCCCGCAAAGGCTTCCTGCGCAAGCTGGTCAACCGCCCGCCGCTGGAGGCGGGCGCCGCCAGCCTGGCGGCGGAGCTTTTCGCCGAGGCCAATGGAGCGGATTATGTCCGTACCCATGCCCCGGGGGCATTGCGGGACGGCCTTAAGATACTGAAAACGATAGGAAAAGACCAACATTAACTCCCTTTGACCAGGGAATATGCTAAAAGGTGTTGTTCCCAGGATCCCATCCCATGACCCGCAAATATTTCGGTACCGACGGCATCCGCGGCCGCACCAACACCGCCAAGCTCACGCCCGAAGTGGCGATGAAAGCCGGCATGGCGGCCGGCCGCATCTTCACCCGCGGCGAGCATCTTCATCGCGTGGTGATCGGCAAGGACACCCGCCTGTCGGGTTATATGATCGAAAGCGCGCTGGTCTCCGGCTTCACCGCCGTGGGCATGGACGTGCTGCAGTTCGGTCCGCTGCCCACGCCTGCCGTCGCCATGCTGACGCGCTCGCTTCGCGCCGACCTTGGGGTGATGATCACCGCCTCGCACAATCCTTATGAAGACAATGGCATCAAGTTTTTCGGGCCCGACGGACAAAAGCTGTCCGATGAGGTCGAGAACCAGATCGAGGAATTGATGGCGGTGGGGCTGGAGCAGGGCCTGGCGCCGTCGGCCCAGATCGGCCGGGCCAGGCGCGTCGATGACAGTCAGGCACGCTATATCGAATTCGCCAAGCGCACCTTTCCGCGCAATCTCAGGCTCGAGGGCCTGCGCATCGTGATCGATTGCGCCAACGGCGCCGCCTACAAGGTCGCGCCCGAAGTCTTGTGGGAGCTGGGCGCCGACATCGTTTCGCTGGGCGTCTCGCCCAACGGCACCAATATCAATCTGGATTGCGGTTCCACCGCGCCGCAAGCCATGTGCAACAAGGTGCGCGAAGTGCGCGCCGATTTCGGCATCGCGCTGGATGGCGATGCCGACCGGGTGGTGATGGCCGACGAGCATGGCCGCATCATCGACGGCGACCAGATTCTGGCCCTGATCGCCAAAAGTTGGTCGAAGGCCGAGCGGCTCAAGGGCGGCGGCGTCGTCGGCACCGTGATGTCCAATGCCGGGCTCGACCGCTATCTCAAGACCCTGAACCTGACCCTGGCGCGTTCGGCGGTGGGCGACCGCTATGTGCTGGAGGAGATGGCCAAGGGCGGCTTCAATGTCGGCGGCGAACAGTCGGGCCACATCATCCTGTCGGACTTTTCCACCACCGGCGACGGGCTGGTGGCGGCGCTGCAGGTGCTGGCGGTGCTGGCGCAGGAAGGAAAGCCGACCTCGGAGGCCGCGCACCTGTTCGAGCCCTTGCCCCAGGTCCTGGAAAATGTCCGCTTCAAGAAGGGTTCGCCGCTGGATGACGAGCGGGTCAAGTCCAGCATCGAATCCGCCAATGCCAAGCTGGGCGCTTCGGGGCGGGTGCTGGTGCGCAAATCGGGCACCGAGCCCCTGATCCGTGTGATGGCGGAAGGCGAAGACGAAAAGGTCGTGCGCGCCGTGGTGCGCCAGATCGCCTCGGCCATCGAAGAGGTCGCTGCCTGATCTGCAACTGTGGCGATGCCTGAAATTCTGCCTCGCATTCTGGTCATCGCCGGCTCCGATTCCTCCGGCGGCGCGGGGATTCAGGCCGATCTCAAGACCGCCCAGGCCTTTGGCGTCTATGCCCAGACGGCGGTGACCGCGGTCACGGTGCAGGACACAAAGGGGGTCAATCATGTCCACCCCGTGCCGGCAGCGGTGGTGGCGGCGCAGATCAAAGCCGCCCTGGGCGATATCGGCGCCGATGTGATCAAGATCGGCATGCTGGGCACCGGCGAAATCGCCGCCGCGGTGGCCGATATTCTGGAAGGCAATGACATCCCGCTGGTGCTGGACACCGTGCTGCTGTCGTCCAGCGGTGCGCCCTTGCTGGATGAGGCGGGCATGACGGTATTGAAAAAACGCCTGATCCGCCGGGCCCGGCTGGTCACGCCCAACCTGCCGGAGGCTGAAGCGCTGACCGGCATCTATCCCAAAAGCGAGCACCGGCTGCGCAACGCCGCCATGGTGTTCAAGATGCTGGGCAACGAGGCCGTGCTGTTCAAGGGCGGCCATGGCGAGGGTGGCGAGGTCCGCGACGTGCTGTGGGCGGACGGTGAATTCGTTTCCTTCGCGGCGCCCAGACAGGAAACCGCGCATACCCATGGCACGGGCTGCACGCTGGCCACGGCGATCGCCTGCGGCCTGGCGCAGCAGCACAGCCTGGGGGATGCGGTTGCCCGTGCCCACGCCTATGTGCAGCAGGCGATCAGGACCGCGCCGGGGCTGGGGCAAGGCTACGGCCCGCTCAATCATTCGGGCATTCCGTAGTGCCCCGTTCGGCCGGCAAAAGCTCCACCGGAGCTTTTGCTTTCGGCCTCACGGGCCAAGGTCACGGTCCGCTGAACCACGCCTAGGCTCCAACCTGCTTTCCGGCTAGCCTTGCGCCAAAGCCCCGGTCACAGGGGCAATGGAGGGGCCTATGTCCGATTTTCCAGAAACCTCGCGCCGCGGCGCCATTCAGCAGCTGGCCGCCGGCGCCGCCATGGCTGGTATCGCCGCCAATACCGCCGAGGCGCAAACCGCGCGGCCCAACTCCACCCCGGACGATTTCATCCGGCTGCAGAAGGAGCTTTCCAACTGGAATCGCTGGGGCGCGGATGACCAGATGGGCGCGGTCAACCTGATCACGCCGCAGAAACGCATGGCCGCGCTGCATACGGTGAATGAAGGCGTTTCCTTTTCCATGGCGAGGAATGCCGAGATCAAGGAGGCGGTGGACAATCCCACCCCGATCGTGCGCAAGACCACCCGCACCGGCGCCAGCGTGGCCAAGACGGGCATCGCGTCCACCAGCGACACCTTCTTCATTTCCTATCATGGCATGGCGCATACCCACATGGATTCGCTTTGCCACTTTGTCTATGACGGCAAGATCTATAACGGCTATTCCTCGGACACGGTGGGTGAGGATGGCGCCGCCAGAAACAGCATCCTGAATTTCAAGAATGGCATCATCACCCGCGGCGTCTTGATGGACATGGCGCGCTACAAGGGCGTGGACTGGCTGGAGCCCGGCACGCCGATCTATCCCGAAGATCTGGAAGGCTGGGAAAGGAAAGCCGGCGTGAAAGTCCAGGCTGGCGATGTGATGATCGTGCGCACCGGCCGCTGGGCCCGGCGCGACGCGCTGGGGCCCTGGCCGCCGACGCAATTGGCGGGGCTGCATATGAGCTGTGCGCCCTGGATGCATGCCCGCGATGTCGCGATCCTGGGCGGCGACGATGCCCAGGATGTCCTGCCGTCGCAGGTAGCGGGCGTTTCCCAGCCCATACACGAGCTCTGCATCGTGGTCATGGGCATGCCGATTTTCGACAATCTGGATCTGGAACTGATCGGCCGCGAAGCCGAAAAGCGTAAGCGCTGGGATTTTCTGGTCACGGCCTCGCCGGCGGCGGTGCCTGGCGCTACCGGGTCCGTGCTCAATCCGATTGCAACATTTTAAGCTGAAGGGACCAAAAGATGTTCAACAAGATTGCTGTTTCATTTTTCGCGGCCGCTCTGCTGGCGCCGGCCGCTTTTGCACAAACTTCCTTGCGCTCGCTGCCGGCGGAAGGCTTCAAATATCTTTCGGCCAAGGATGTGGACGCGCTGACCGACAAGCCGGGTCCTGGCGCGCATACCGCCTTTCCCGTCGATCATGAGAATTACTATGTCGAATATGCCCAGCGCACCGACCAGGGCAATGAGCCGGAAGTCCACACCCATTGGACCCATTACATCCAGGTGATCTCGGGCGAAGCGCGCTTGATCTATGGCGGCACCGTATCCAATGCCAAGGAAACCTCGCCGGGCCAGATACGCGGCAGCGCCATTGTCGGCGGCACCACCATGACCGTGCATCCCGGCGATTTCCTTCAGATTCCCGCCGGCATGCCGCATGAATTCCTGCCGGCCGCCGGCGTAAAATTCCACTATGTGGTGTTCAACACCCGCTCGTGACGGGTGGCGTTATTTTCCCCGGGCGGCGGCGACGGCCCGGGGAAAATCGATACTGGCCGATTCCGAGCTCATCAGCCGGCCGCCGACGATGAAGACCGGGGTCTGAAAGGCGCGGATGCCGCGCGCCAGATTGAAGTTGGCGATAATCTCGTCCGAGATTTCGGGCGCGGTCATGTCCCGGCGCAGCCGCACGATATCGAGACCGGAGGCCTTGGCCATGTCGAAAATGTCGGATTCCAGTAATTGGCCGCGGAACTTCATCATGGCCTGGTGAAACTGGCGGTATTTGCCCTGGCGCACCGACGCCAGCGCCGCGCGCGTGGCGATCAGGGATTGTGGCGTCAGGATGGGAAACTCTTTCAGCACGAGTTTCACCTTGTGGTCGGATCTGAGCAGGGCCTCCAGCCGCGGCTCGACCGCCTTGCAGTAGGGGCAGGTATAGTCGAAGAACTCCACGATCACGACATCGCCGGCCGGATTTCCCAACACCGGCGAGGCGGGCGCGTCGTTCAGCGCCTGTTCGCGCGCCGCGATGCGCTGTTCCACATCCTGCTGCTGCTGTGCCGCCAGTTTTCGGGCATAGGCCTGCTCGATGCGCGCCGTGTCATCGGCCATCGCCGCCGTACAGGCGCCCAGGAATATCAGACCGGCGGCAAGAGGTATCCGCATCACCTGTCCACAAATGGGTCTTGCACCATGATGGTATCGTCGCGATCGGGGCTGGTCGACAGCAGCGCCACCGGCGCCCCGATCAATTCTTCCACCCGGCGCACATACTTGATTGCGTTTGCGGGAAGCTGGGCCCAGCTCCTGGCGCCGTGGGTGGTTTCCTTCCAGCCCTCCAGCGTCTCGTAAATCGGCGTCAGCCGCGCCTGCAGATTGGCGTCGGCAGGCAGATAGTCCAGCGCCTGGCCGTCGAGCTTGTAGCCGGTACAGACCTTGATCTCGTCAAAGCCGTCCAGCACATCGAGTTTGGTCAGGCAGATGCCGTCCACACCGCCGGTGACACAGGTCTGGCGCACCAGCACGGCGTCGAACCAGCCACAGCGGCGCTTGCGACCGGTGACGGTACCGAATTCATGGCCGCGCTCGCCCAGCTTTTCGCCGGTGGCATCTTTCAGTTCGGTGGGAAAGGGTCCTTCGCCCACCCGTGTCGTATAGCTTTTCACAATGCCCAGCACCGTGCCGATGGCGCGCGGGGAAACCCCCGCGCCGGCCGCGGCCTGGCCCGCCACGGTGTTGGACGAGGTGACAAAGGGATAGGTGCCATGGTCGATGTCCAGCAGCACCGCCTGCGCGCCCTCGAACAGCACGCGCTTGCCGGCCTTGCGGGCGCCGTCCAGCTCGCGCCAGGACGAACCCAGGAAGGGCGCGATTTTGGGCGCGATCTCGTTCAGGGATTTCAGCAGCGCGGCGCCGTCCACTTCCGCCGCGCCGAAGCCCTTGCGCAGCACATTGTGATGGGCGAGCAGCCGCTCGATCTTGGCGGGCAGGGAGGCGGGGTCTTTCAGGTCGATGGCGCGGATGGCGCGGCGGCCGACCTTGTCTTCATAGGCAGGCCCGATGCCGCGCTTGGTGGTGCCAAGCTTCTGGCTTGCCGCTTCCTCGCGCAGCGCATCCAGCTCCCAATGCAGGGGCAGGACCAGCACCGCATTTTCGGCCAGCACCAGGATATCGGGCGTCACGGCCAGGCCCGCGGCGCCGACCTTGGCGATTTCCTCCAGCAGCGACCAGGGGTTCACGACCACGCCATTGCCGATGATGGAACGCTTGCCCTGCACCACACCGGATGGCAGCAGCGACAGCTTGTAAGTCTTGTCGCCTACCACGATGGTGTGGCCCGCATTGTTGCCGCCCTGGAACCTGACCACCATGTCGGCGCGGTTCGACAGCCAGTCGATGATCTTGCCTTTGCCTTCGTCGCCCCACTGGGCGCCGATCACCGTGACGTTGGACATGCGAGGTTTCCGTACCTGTCGAGCTGCTTAACCCGCGAAAGTACGGGCACGGTGCCCGCTTATAACAGGTGCTTGGGCCGACGTAAGGGGCTATCCGCCACACCCCTGGGGATCAGTAAAACACCCCATATTCGACGGTGATGATCTCGCCGGTATCCTCGTCGATCAAAAGTGCATCATCGCCATAACGGACCCAGACCGCGCCATAGGGCGGCGGCGGCAGGCCGAAATCCACATAATCCATCAGCCAGTAATCGCGCGCCCAGAAGGCCGACGGCAGGAATTCACCGAACACCCAGCGATGCGGATACCAGCCGGGGGGCCGGCGATAGGCGCCGGCATGGAAGTGACGCGGCGCATTGAAGTTCTGGTGGAAGTCGCCAAAGCCGCGGAAGTCGTGACGACCGCCGGGTCCGCCGCGATTGAAGCCCTGTCCGCCACGGTTGAAATCGCCGCCCGGGCGCCCCGCCATATTGGGCGTGTTCTGGAAGCCGCCATTGGGACCGCGTGTGTAGGCTGGGTTCGGGGAGCCATGGCGATCGAAACCGCCGCCATTGGGCCCGCGGCTGTAGGTTGGATTGGCGGATGGCCGGTGATCGAAACCGCCGCCATTGGGACCGCGGCTATAGGTAGGATTGGCAGGCGCTTGGTGATCGAGACCGCCGCCATTGGGCCCGCGGCTGTAAGCCGGATTGGCGGGCGCGGCATGATCGAAATGACCGCCGCCGCCGGGCGGGCCGCCATGCTGAGCCTGGGGCGCAGGGCCGCCCTGTGGAGCACCGCCGCCATGCGGCTCGCCACCACCGCCGCCATGGCCGCGGTCATGATCCTGGGCGAGCGCGGGAATGCTCAAAAGAGCAATGGCAGCCGCAGATATCAGCAATTTTCGCATAATGAATGTCCTGAAAATGGCCGGAAGATAACCGGCCCGCGCAGTTTAAGTTCCCTTTGCTGCGGCGCAACCCTATGGTCTGTGCATGAAGGATTTTTCCATCCGCACCGCGCTTGCAACCGACTCGCCCGTGATTGTGTCGCTGCTCCGCGAACTGGCCGACTATGAAAAGTTGCTCGACCGTTTTTCGCTGACCGAAGAGCAGGTGAGTCGCGACATGATGGGCGCGGCCTGTCATTGCGATCTGGCCTTTGCCGGTGAGGAGCCCGCCGGCATCGTCACCTGGTTCTGGACCTACAACAGCTTTCGTCCCGCGCGCGCGCTGTATGTGGAAGACCTGTATGTGCGTCCCGATTTTCGCGGGCGCGGCCTGGGCCGCCGGTTGCTGACCATGTTGGCGGCCAAGGCGCGCGAGGCCGGCGGCTATCTGCAATGGCAGGTGCTGGACTGGAACGCGCCATCGATCGAATTCTATAAAAGCTTGGGCGCCGTGCTGATGCCGGAATGGATCAATGTCCGGCTGCAGGGTGAAGCGCTGGAACAGTTCCTGGCGCCGGAGAAAAATCCATGAGCGAGATCGTGCTTGTGCTGGCGGTGGCCGAGAATGGCGTGATCGGCAAGGATGGCGCCATTCCCTGGCACATCTCTGACGATCTGAAGCGTTTCAAGGCGCTGACCTTGGGCCATACCGTGGTGATGGGGCGCAAGACCTGGGACAGTCTGCCGAAAAAACCCTTGCCCGGTCGCGTCAATGTGGTGGTGACACGGCAAAAGGACTGGCACGCGGATGGCGCTGTCGTGGCGTCGTCGCTGGGCCAGGCGACCTCGGGCACATCGGGGGCGGTGATGATCATCGGCGGGGCGGAGATTTATGAACGCGCCCTGCCGCTGGCTTCGCGCATCGAGCTGACACAAGTGCATCGCGCCTTCGAGGGCGACGCGTACTTCCGTTTCGATCGCAACGGCTGGAACGAGGCCGCGCGCGAGGAACATGTCACGCCGGACGGCCTGCGCTACAGCTACGTCACGCTTACGCGTTAGCGCGCTATTCCATGACGATCTTAGGCGCCGGCTTGGAAGCCGTCTCCAGCGAGGCCGCCACCTTCTTCGCCAGCTCGAGAAAGGCTTTCGCTTCCGGACCATCGGGCACCGACACGCTGACCGGCTGGCCGGCATCGGATGTCTCGCGGATGCGCGGCACCAGCGGTATCTCGCCCAGGAAGGGCGCGCCCAGTTTTTCCGCGGTTTCGCGCGCGCCGCCGTGACCGAAAATCGCATGGCTGGAGCCGCAATCGGGGCAGGTGAACATGGACATGTTCTCCACCACGCCCAGGATCGGCACCTGGGTCTTGTTGAACATGGCGATGCCCTTGCGTGCGTCGATCAGGGCGATGTCCTGCGGGGTCGACACAATCACCGCGCCTTTCAGCGGCACGCGCTGGGCGATGGTGAGCTGGGCATCGCCGGTGCCCGGCGGCATGTCCAGCACCAGCACGTCCAGCGGCGCCCAGGCGACATCCGTCAGCATCTGCGACAGCGCGCTCTGCACCATGGGGCCGCGCCAGATCATGGCTTCGTCTTCCTTGACCATGAAGCCGATGCTCATGGTCTTGATGCCATGGCGCTCGATGGGAAGCAGGATGTGGCCGTCGCTGCCGGGCTTTTCCGTGATGGCGAGCAGCCGCGGCACGGACGGACCATAGATATCGGCGTCCAGCAGTCCGACCTTCAGGCCCAGCCGCGCCAAAGACAGCGCCAGATTGACCGCGACGGTGGATTTGCCGACGCCGCCCTTGCCGCTGGCGACCGCGATGATGTTCTTCACGCCGGGAATCCCCGCAGGCGCTGGCGGCGGCTGGCGATTCACGGCCGGCTTTGGCCGTTCATGGTGATGATGTTCGTGATCGGCGCCATGCCCGGATTGTGGATGATCATCATGCGCGGTCAGCACGGCGGTGACCGACTTGACGCCCTTCACGCCCAGCACCATCGCCTCGCAGATCTTGCGCAAGGGCTCGGACTTGGGGCCCTGGCTCGGCGCCACTTCCAGGGCAAAGCCGACATGGCCATCCTTGACCACCAGGCCCTGGATCATGTCCTGCTGCACCACGGTTCGCCCGCTGACCGGATCGATCACCTGGTCCAGGGCCTTCAGCACATCGTCGCGTAATGTCGTCATGGGCGAGAGGATATAGCCCCCGCTTCCGCCAAATCCTAGTAGGAGGGACCGATCCTGCCGCATGTGCGATCGCGTCGCCCAGCTCCTGCAAGGCGGCTACTTGCGGTCGTTCAGGTTTCGCTGCGCGGCGTGCCTGAAAAGACCTTGTGCACCACGCGGCCATTCATCACCAAAAGGGTCACATCCGCCGGCCCGCTGCCGGAGGCGTGACCGGGGTGAAAGACATAGCCGGTGCAATAGAGCCGGGCGCGGATGCAATCCTGAACCGCCGGGTCCAGCTGTTCCCTTTTCAGGCCGTGCATGAAGCGGCCTTCCACATCCGCAGAGGACAGCACATCGACATCGGCCGTCTTGGGATCAAAGCCCAGATTGGGCAAATCCTGGGCATTGGTCATGCCCGGCACGATCTGGTTGAAGGAATCCACCACCTGGTCATAGGTCTGGAGCGGGGTTGCCGTCTGGATTTTCTGGTCAGACAGAAGGCCGCCGCATCCCGCAAGCACCACCAGGCTGGTGCACAGGACCGCCACCAGCCATAGCAGGCCGAGCAATTTTCCATGGGAGGACAGGCTTTTCATGGCCCATCCCCTTCAAGTCCCGTGCCTTGGAACCCTTTGCTGCGTTTCAGCCGCGGTCATGAAAAAACCGCGCAAGGTGCGGCTTTAACCTGTTTACCGGGCGGTTTGCTGCCTAAACTGCCGCCGATTCCACCGCCCGCGTTCCCAGGAACGAACATATGCTCGCCGCCCGCTTGCCCCGCGCCCTTTTTGCCTGTGCCATTGTGGTGCTGAGCGGCCTTGCGGCCCCGTCACCTGTTTGGGCCCGGCCGGCGCCGGATTCTTTCGCCGACTTGGCCAACAAGCTGTTGCCCACGGTGGTGAACATCTCCACCAGCCAGACCTTGAAGGCGCCGCCGCAAGGCGCGATGCCGCAATTGCCGCCGGGCTCCCCGCTGGAAGACCTTTTCAAGAATTTCCTGGGGCCCAAATCCAATACCCCGCGCCATGTCACGTCGCTGGGCTCGGGCTTCATCATCGACCCGTCGGGCTACATCGTCACCAACAACCATGTGATCGAGGACAGCGACCAGATCACTGTCAGTTTGCAGGACGGCACCCAGATGCCGGCCAAGGTGGTGGGCCGCGACACCAAGACCGACCTGGCGCTTTTGAAGGTGACGTCAAGCAAGCCGCTGCCGGCCACCCATTTCGGCGACAGCGACAAGGCGCGTATCGGCGACTGGGTGATCGCGATCGGCGATCCCTTCGGCATCGGCTCGACGGTGACGGCGGGCATCGTCTCGGCCCGCAACCGCAATATCAATGCGGGCCCCTATGACGACTTCATCCAGACCGACGCGCCGATCAACCGGGGCAATTCCGGCGGTCCGCTGTTCGACATGGATGGCAATGTCATCGGCATCAATTCCCAGATTTATACGCCTTCGGGCGGCAGTGTCGGCATCGGCTTTTCCATTCCCGCCAATCTGGCGCGCGAGGTGATCGGGCAACTGCGCCAGTTCGGCGTGGCCAGGCGCGGCTGGATCGGGGTGCGCATCCAGCAGGTGACGCAGGAAATCGCGGAAGGACTTGGCCTGCCCACCACGCAAGGCGCCCTGGTGTCCGATGTGACAAGGGACGGGCCCGCCGCCAAGGCCGGTCTCATCAATGGCGACCTTATCACCGGCTTTGACGGCAAGCCTGTTCCCGATGACCGTACCCTGCCGCGCATCGTTGCCGACACGCCCATCGGCAAGACCGCCAATATCGACGTGCTGCGCAAGGGCAGGAAACTGACCCTGCGCATCACGGTGCAGAAGCTGGCCGACGACAACAAACCCGACAAGCCGGTCAAGGCGCCGCCCGCGCCCAAGAACCAGTCGAAGCTCTCCCAGCTGGGACTGAGCCTGGGCGTGCTGGATCAGGGCGCGCGCGCCAAGTTCAAGATCGCCGGCAACGTGCAGGGCGTGGTGGTGTCGTCGGTGGATCCGGGCAGTTCGGCTGCGGAAAAGAATCTGCGTCCCGGCGACGTGATCGTGGAAGTGGCAGGCCAGGCCGTGAAGACGCCGGACGATGTATCGAAAAAGATCGACGCGGATGTGAAGGGCGGCAAGAAGTCCGAACTTCTTTTGATCAACCGCGATGGCGATATTACTTATGTAGGACTTCGTTTGAATTAACCCCTCTGCCTTCGCTCGCTCGAGAGCGAGCTACGGCATCTCCCCCTTTTGGGCGCGTTCCGCGCAAAAGGGGGAGGCGGACCTGAACCTAGTCCAGCCGGACGATCTCGTTATCCGCATAACCCTGCAGATAGAGCAGGGCGGTAAGATCGTTGTGATTGATGGCGGCGCCGGCTGCCTCGGCCACCACCGGCTTGGCGTGATAGGCAATGCCCAGCCCGGCCTTCTGGATCATGGCCAGGTCGTTTGCGCCATCGCCCACCGCCAGGCTCTCGATGAAATCGAGCTTGAGATGCGCCACGGCCTCTTCCAGCGCTTCCAGCTTGGCGGCGCGGCCCAGGATCGGCGTGCCCACTTCGCCCGTCAGTCTTTCGCCATCGTCCAGCAGGGTGTTGCCGCGTTCGACATGAAAGCCGCACGCCTCGGCCACGCGCCGGGTGAAATAGCCGAAGCCGCCCGACACCAGCATGGTATGGGCGCCTTGCGCGCGCATGGTGGCGAGCAGCGATTTTGCCCCGGGGTTTAGGCGTACCCGTTCCGCCCAAGTTTTTTCCAGCGCGTCCAGCTTCAGGCCCTTCAGCATGCCGACGCGTTCGCGCAAGGCGGCTTCGAATTCCAGCTCGCCGCGCATGGCGCGCTCGGTGATGGCGGCGATCTGGGGCTTCAGCCCCGCCATGTCGGCCAGTTCATCCAGGCATTCGACATTGATGATGGTGGAATCCATGTCGGCCACCAGCAGCTTCTTGCGGCGCCTGACTGTCGAGATCAGGTTGATGTCCAGCGCCAGACCTTCGGCGCGGCTGCGGGCCTCGCTCAGCGCTTCGCTTTCCGCCACCGGCAGGTCGAAGGCGAAATCGTGAGACAGGATCCTGGCGGGTCCATTGTCCAACCCGCGAAACAGGCCAGGGCCGGCGCCCTTGCCGATGACATTGAGAACCAACATTGTCTGGCCCAAGGAAAGGCAAAGAAGTGAAGTTTGACGCGGTGCTTATTGCAGGCCCCACCGCCAGCGGCAAGTCGGCCGAGGCGCTGGCGCTGGCCGAACAGATTGGCGGCGTGGTGATCAATGCCGATTCCATGCAGGTCTATCGTGAGGCGCCCATTTTGACGGCGCAGCCTTCCCCCGAAGACCAGGCGCGGGCGCCGCATCTGCTTTATGGCCATGTCAGCGCGCGCGAACTCTATTCCGTAGGGCGATGGCGTGAAGACGCGGTGCGCGCGCTGGCCGAAGCACGCGCCATGGGGCGGGTGCCGATCTTCGTCGGCGGCACCGGCATGTATTTCATGGCGCTGACTGAGGGCCTGTCTCACATCCCCGCCACGCCCGATGAAGTGCGCGACAATGCCCGCGCCCTGCTGGACGATATCGGGGTGGAAGCGCTGCATGCCAGGCTGGCCGAACGCGATCCACTGACGGCTTCGAAGCTGCGCTCCAGCGATCCGCAGCGCGTGCTGCGTGCCTATGAAGTGTTTGAATCCACCGGCCGCCCGCTGGCGGAATGGCAGGACGCGCCGGGCGAGCCGGTGCTGAAAGATCTGAAACTCGCGGCCTTCGTGCTGGACCCGTCCCGCGATGTCCGGCGCGCGCTGATTGCCCAGCGTTTCGAGAAGATGCTGGACACTGGCGCGCTGGATGAAGCCCGTGCCCTGGAAGACTTGGATCCTGGCCTGCCGGCGGCAAAATTGCTGGGCCTGCGCCCGCTTCAGGCCTTGGCCAAGGGAACCCTGACTCGCACCGAAGCCCTGGACGGGGCCATCACGGCCACGCGGCAATTTGCCAAGCGCCAGATGACGTGGTTTCGGCATCGCATGCCACATTATATCTGGTATGACCCATCTGTTAGCAATTTAATTACACAATTCAGGCAAATTTCTGCGTGAAATTGCTTGACGCCGCGATGCAGCATCTTTAGGTTCCCGCGCCATGTTGAGTTCGCTCGTAATTCTCAAGCCGCCGGTCTTCCGAAGCTGACGCTTTCGGGGACATGGCGGCCATGCGGACAAGGGGCGGAAACGCCCCTTTATCTTTGGTGCGATTGCGAGCATTGAAATTCGAGGGACGGGACGATGGACCAGGACAACACCATGACGCTGCAGGCGGCCCAAGCCGCCGCCGAAACCATGACCGGCGCGCAGATGGTGGTCCGCGCCCTCAAGGATCAGGGCGTCACTCACATCTTCGGTTACCCAGGCGGCGCGGTGCTGCCGATCTATGACGCGCTCTTCAAGGTCGAAGGCATCACCCATGTGCTGGTGCGCCATGAGCAGGGCGCGGCCCATGCCGCCGAAGGCTATGCTCGCTCCACCGGCAAGCCCGGCGTGGTGCTGGTCACTTCGGGCCCCGGCGCCACCAATGCCGTCACCGGCCTGACCGATGCGCTGATGGATTCCATTCCGCTGGTCGTCCTGACCGGCCAGGTGCCCACGCATCTGATCGGCACCGATGCCTTCCAGGAATGTGACACGGTCGGCATCACCCGGCCCTGCACCAAGCACAACTGGCTGGTGAAGGACGTCAACGACCTCAGCCGCGTGCTGCATGAGGCGTTCGAGATCGCCACCAATGGCCGGCCCGGCCCGGTCGTTGTCGACATCCCCAAGGATGTCCAGTTTCAGTCCGGCTCCTATACGGGGCCGCGCGCCGTCCATCACCGCACCTATCGCCCCAAGACCGATCCCGACACCGCCTCGATCGTGAAGATCGTCGAGATGATGGCGGCCGCGAAAAAGCCGGTGATCTATAGCGGCGGCGGCGTCGTCAATTCCGGACCGGAAGCCTCCAAGCTGCTGCGCGAGCTGGTCGACCTGACCGGCTTTCCCATCACCTCGACCCTGATGGGTCTGGGCGCGTTTCCGGCGTCGCGGCCGGAATGGCTTGGCATGCTGGGCATGCACGGCACCTGGGAAGCCAATCATGTGATGCATGACTGCGACCTGATGCTGAATATCGGGGCGCGTTTCGACGACCGCTGCACCGGCAAGGTCAGCGCCTTCTCGCCGGGATCGCAGAAGGTCCATATCGACATCGACGCGTCGCAGATCAACAAGATCGTGCGCGTCGATCTGGGGCTGGTCGCCGACGCCACCAAGGCGCTGCGCGAAATCATCCGTTTCTGGAAGGCCGGCAAGCATCAGGTCCAGGCCGATGGGCTGAAAGCCTGGTGGAAGCAGATCGATGCCTGGCGGACCAAGAAGTCGCTGTCCTACCGGCACTCCGAAAAGATCATCAAGCCGCAATATGCCATCGACCGGCTGTATCAACTGACCAAGCACCGCAAGGACGTCTTCATCACCACCGAGGTCGGCCAGCACCAGATGTGGGCGGCGCAGCGCTTTCATTTCCAGGAGCCCAATCACTGGATGACCTCTGGCGGTTTGGGCACCATGGGCTATGGCTTGCCGGCGGCGGTGGGCGTGCAGATGGCCCATCCCGACGCGCTGGTCATCGACATTGCCGGCGAGGCCAGCGTGCAGATGACCATGCAGGAGATGTCGACGGCGATCCAGTACGACCTGCCGATCAAGATATTCATCCTGAACAACGAATATATGGGCATGGTGCGCCAATGGCAGGAGATCCTGCATGGCGGGCGCTATTCGCACTCCTATTCCGAGGCGCTGCCCGATTTCGTCAAGATGGCGGAAGCCTTTGGCTGTGTCGGCCTGCGCGCCGAAAAGCCGTCGGAGCTGGATGACAAGATCAAGGAAATGCTGGCGGTGAAGAAGCCGGTGCTGTTCGACGTGCGCGTCGACCCGGCCGAGAACTGCTATCCCATGATCCCGTCGGGCGCCGCCCATAACGAGATGCTGCTGTCGCCCGATGACGGCGGCGAGATCAGCGACGCCGGAAAGATGCTGGTTTAGCGTTCATGCACGATACGAAAATCAAGCTCTCCGACGAGATCGAGCGTCACACCCTGACCGTGCTGGTCGACAACGAGGCCGGCGTGCTGGCGCGTGTCGTCGGGCTGTTTTCGGGCCGCGGCTACAATATCGAAAGCCTGACCGTGGCCGAAGTCGATCCCGTCTCGCGCACCAGCCGCATCACCATCGTCACCTCGGGCACGCCGGCAGTGATCGAGCAGATCGAGACCCAGCTGCGCCGCCTGGTGCCGACCCACAAGGTCACCAACTGGTCCAGCCAGAAGGCCGGCATCGAGCGCGAAATGGCGCTGATCAAGGTGGCGGGTTCGGGCGACAAGAGGGTGGAAGCGCTGCGCATGGCCGAGGCCTTCCGCGCTCGTCCCGTCGATACCACCCATTCCAGCTTCGTGTTCGAGATCACCGGCGCCCCGTCCAAGATCGACTCTTTTGTCGAGCTGATGCGGCCGCTGGGGCTGGTGGAAGTCTCCCGCACCGGGGTCGCCGCCATCAGCCGCGGCCCCGAGGCAATGTAATCAACCAATTCGAAGAAAACCTCCAGGAGTGGACTTATGCGCGTGTATTACGATCGGGATGCCGATCTCAATCTGATCAAGAACAAGAAGGTCGCCGTCATCGGCTTTGGCTCCCAGGGCCATGCCCATGCCCAGAATATGCGCGACAGCGGCGTGAAGGAGATCGTGATCGCGGTTCGGCCGGGCGCCAGCGCCAAGAAGGCGGAAGCCGCCGGCTTCAAGGTGATGAGCGTCGCCGATGCCGCCAAATGGGCCGATGTGATGATGATGGCCACGCCCGACGAACTGCAGGCCGATATCTGGAAGGATGACCTCAAGAACAACATGAAGCAGGGTGCGGCGCTGTTGTTCGCCCACGGCTTCAATGTCCATTTCAAGCTGATCGAGCCGCGCCCCGACCTGGATGTGCTGATGGTCGCCCCCAAGGGCCCCGGCCACACCGTGCGCGGCGAATATTTGAAGGGCGGCGGCGTGCCCAGCCTGATCGCCGTGCATCAGGACGCCAGCGGCAATGCCCATGATTTGGGCCTGTCCTATGCCAGCGCCATCGGCGGCGGCCGCGCCGGCATCATCGAGACCAACTTCAAGGAAGAATGCGAGACCGACCTGTTCGGCGAGCAGGTGGTTCTGTGCGGCGGCCTGGTCGAGCTGATCCGCGGCGGGTTCGAAACCCTGGTCGAGGCCGGTTATGCGCCGGAAATGGCCTATTTCGAATGCCTGCATGAAGTGAAGCTGATCGTCGACCTGATCTATGAGGGCGGCATCGCCAACATGAATTATTCCATCTCCAACACCGCGGAGTATGGCGAGTATGTCACCGGCCCGCGCATCATCACCGACGAAACCAAGGCGGAGATGAAGCGGGTGCTCAAGGACATCCAGACCGGCAAGTTCGCCCGCGACTGGGTGCTGGAAAACAAGGCCGGCCAGTCCAGCTTCAAGGCCACCCGCGCCATCGGCGACGCCCATCCGATCGAGGAAGTCGGCGCGAAGCTGCGCGCCATGATGCCCTGGATTGCAAAGAACAAGCTGGTCGACACAGCAAAGAACTGATCTGCTTTCCCCGATCGGGGAGAGTCTGATGAAAATTCGCGCCGCCTTTCTGGGCCTTTGCCTTGCCGCTTCCGCGGCCTGGGCCGATCCCCAGAAGGCGGCGCAATTGCGTGATGCGGCCGCCCATGACGACACCGCCTGGCAAGTGCTGGAATCGCTGACCACCGAGGTCGGCCCCAGGCCCGCCGGTTCGCCGGCGGCGGCGCGCGCCCGCGATTGGGGTGTGGCCAAGCTCACCGCCCTGGGCTTCTCCAATGTCCATGTCGAGCCTTTTGCCAAACGGGCCTGGTTGCGCGACGCCGAAGCGGGCGAGATCACCGGCCCCTATCCGCACAGGCTGGCGCTGCTGGGGTTGGGCAACGGCGCGTCGACCGGACCGGACGGTCTCACCGCCCAAGTCGTTGTGTTCGCCAGTCTGGCCGAACTGGAAGCCGCGCCGGCATCCTGCTGTGCCGGCAAGATCGTGCTGGTGAACCAGCCCATGACCCGCACCCAGAATGGTGACGGCTATGGCGCCGCCGTGCAGACGCGCTATGCAGCGCCGCTGGCGTCTGCGCATGGCGCGGTTGCCTATCTGGTGCGCTCCGTCTCCACCAGCACCGCGCGCGCGCCGCACACCGGCGCCATCAAGCCCTGGAAGCCGGGCGAGCGCGCCATCCCCGCGGCGGCCTTGGGTGTGCCCGATGCCGACCTGATCGCGCGAATGGCAATGCGTGGGCCGGTGAGCGTGCATCTGCTGCTGCAATCCCATGTTGTCGACACCACCGCCTGGACCGTGTCGGGCGACATGCCCGGCAGTGAGCCCAAAGCCGGAACGATCATGATCGGCGGTCATCTCGACAGTTGGGATCCGGGCACCGGCGCGATCGACGATGCGTCCGGCATCGCCATCACCGTGGCGGCGGCCAAGCTGGTGGCAGCGACGCCGCACCGGCGCACCATCCGGGTGGTGATGTGGGGCTCAGAAGAGACCGCCGGTTCGAGCGCCGCCTATCTGACCGCGCACAAAAACGAACTTGGCGATATCGCCATTGCGAGCGAAAGCGATCTGGGCGCCGACGCGGTCTATGGCTTGCAGCTGCCGGCCGGGGCCTGGCAGGCGCCCGACATCGCGCCCTTGGAAAGCGTGCTGGCGCCATTGAAGATCATGGCGCGGCCCGTGCCGCCGGAAGAGGCCGGTTCCGATGTGGAGGCCATTCAAGGCGCGGGCGTGCCGGTCTTTGCCCTGAACCAGGACGCCGACCGTTATTTCGATTATCACCACAGCCAGGACGACACCTTGGCGATTATCGATCCGGAACAGTTGCGCCAGAATGTGGCGGCCTGGGCGGCGACCCTGTCGATCCTGGCCGATACAAATGCCGATTTCCGCAAGGTGAAGAAATGACAGGTGAGACGCGCCCGCCCATTCCCGATCCGCCCTATACCGGAAGCTGCCTTTGCGGCGCGGTGCATTGGCGGCTGGACGAACGACCCCTGGCGATCAATGCCTGTCACTGCATCGATTGCAAGAAGACCACGGGCGCCACCCATGTGATCATGCTGATCGCCCGCAATGAGGCCTTTTCCTGCACCGGCGAGACGCAGAGCTATCGCAAGCGCGCCGATTCCGGGCGCGAGCTGGACATTCATCGCTGCGTCCATTGCGGCACCCGCATCTTTCATCGCAATCTGGCATCCAATGCGCTGGTGTTCGTCACGGCCGGCACGCTGGATGATTCCAGCTGGGCGGTGCCTGCGTCCCATATCTGGGTTGAGAAGGTGTCGCCCGGCGTTGCGATGCAGGATGATGCCGTCAAGGTGGTTGGCCAACCGGCAGACCGTAAGATCCTGATGGACGCCTTCACGGCGATCTATGGGGACGGCGCGTGAAGCCGGGCACGCCGCTTTCGCCCGCCGCCATCCGGGTGATGCTGCTGGGCTCGGGCGAACTGGGCAAGGAAGTGGTGATCGAGCTGCAGCGGCTTGGCGTGGAGACCATCGCGGTCGACCGCTATGCCGGTGCGCCCGCCCAGCAGGTCGCCCACCGCGCCCATGTCATCGACATGACTGATGCGAAGGCCTTGCGCGCTGTGGTGGAACAGGAACGTCCCCATCTGGTGGTGCCGGAGATCGAAGCGCTCGCCACCGACGAGCTGGTGCGGATCGAGGCGGACGGCCTGGCCACCGTGATCCCCACCGCACGTGCGGCCCATATCACCATGAACCGCGAGCGCATCCGCGTGCTGGCGGCCGAGCAATTGAAACTGCCGGTGTCGCCTTTCGCCTTTGCCTCGTCATTGGAAGAACTGCAGACGGCCTGTGCGGCAATCGGCTTTCCCTGTTTCGTCAAGCCGGTGATGTCGTCCTCGGGAAAAGGCCAGTCGCGGCTGAAATCCGCCGCGGAAGTGGCGGCGGCCTGGGAAAAGGCATTGTCGGCCGGCCGGGTGCGCGAGGCGCGCGTGATCGTGGAAGGCGAGATCCAGTTTGATTTTGAAATCACGCAGCTGACGGTGCGCGCGGCGGACGGCACCCATTTCTGCGAGCCCATCGGCCATGTCCAGAAGGACGGCGACTACATCGAAAGCTGGCAGCCGCAGCCCATGAGCGAGACGGCCAGGGCCAGGGCGCGCGACATGGCGGCAAAGGTCACAGGCAGCCTGGGCGGACTGGGCATCTTCGGCGTCGAACTGTTCGTGAAAGGTGACGAGGTCTGGTTTTCGGAAGTCTCGCCACGGCCGCATGATACCGGCCTGGTGACATTGGTGTCGCAATACAGTTCCGAATTCGCGCTTCATGCCCGCGCCATTCTGGGCCTGCCGGTTTCCACGCAAATGCTTTCGCCAGGCGCTTCCGCGGTGATCTATGGCGGGGCCGATGCGGGCGCGCTCAGTTTCGAGGGTGTGGCCGAAGCGCTTTCCGTCCCGGGCGCGGACCTGCGCCTGTTCGGAAAGCCGCAATCGTTTGTGAAACGCCGCATGGGCGTGGCATTGGCGCGCGCCGCAACCACCGATGAAGCGCGTGCCCATGCCAAACGCGCCGCTTGTGCCGTTAAACCGGTTGTTTACCCGTCACATTAACTTCATATATTTTGCCTGTCCGGCGGGCGGCCGGTTAACTCTCCGCATACGCGCCGCCCCTAGCTTCCCCGCCAGTGCATACGGGGTCATTCAGCATGTCGGGGCAGGATGAGGTTCTTACAGCGGGCGTGCTGGCGGCGCGCACGCCGCCGCTGAGCGAAAGCACCACTTGCGGGGAGGTGTTCGACTGGTTCGTCGCCCATCCCGCCGTGCCGGCTGCCGCCATTCTGGACAGTCGGACCGGCGCCGTGCTGGGCCTGATCAACCGTTTCATATTCTTTGCCAAATACGCCAAGCAGTATGTCCCCGAACTGTTCAGCCGCAAATCCATCCTCAAGCTGGCCAACCGGTCGCCGCTGGTGGTCGATGCCGATGTGCGCCTGGCCGATCTGGGCGCCACCCTGCTGGTGGAAAATCCCGACGCGCTGATCGAGTGTTTTGTGGTGACCCGGCGCGGGCGTTATCTGGGCGTGGGCACCGGCGAGGCGCTGCTGACCGGCAAGGTCAAGCTGCTGCAGGCCCGCGAAGAGGAGTTGTCGCGCGCCTTGAAGGCGGAAACCCGCGCCAATGCCGCCAAGAGCGATTTTCTCGCCCTGATGAGCCATGAGCTGCGCACGCCCTTGAACGCCATCATCGGCTTTTCCGAAGTGCTGGGCAGCGAGCTGATGGGGCCGCTCGGCCATCCGCGCTACCGCGAATATGCCAATGACGTGCATGGCGCGGGCAAGCATCTCTTAGCCTTGATCAACGACATTCTGGATTTGTCCAAGGCCGCGGCCGGCAAATTCGAGCTCTCCTGCGAGGAGATCGCGCCGTCGGACATTGTTACCGAGTGCCTGCGCCTGACCCGCGGCAAGGCGCATGAGGGCGGATTGCGGCTGACCTCCGACATGGCGAGCGGCCTGCCCAACCTGATCGTGGACCGGCTGCGCTTCAAGCAGGCGCTGCTCAATCTCTGTTCCAACGCGATCAAGTTCACCCCGCCGGGCGGGGGCGTGCATGTCAGTGCCCATCAGGCCGGCGACGACAGCTTTGTCCTGGCCGTGCGCGATACCGGCATCGGCATGTCGGCGGAACAGATTCCGGTGGCGCTGGAGCCGTTCCGCCAGGTGGCCTCGCCTTTCGCGCGCAATGCCGAAGGCACCGGCCTGGGTCTGGCGCTGGTGAAATCCCTGATCGAATGCCATGACGGGCGGCTGGAAATCGAAAGCGCCCTGCATAAGGGCACCACTGTCAGGCTGGTTTTGCCGCCCTCGCGGACGGTCATGCGGCGTACGGCACTCTCAGCCTAGGTCGGATTCTCCAAGCTGAAGAGAGCCGCATCGTCATCGTAGGAGAATAGCTCCCCGAAGCGGGCCCAGCTCACCACCGTCTTCAATGTCTCTTCCGCGGCGTCTTCCGCCATGTGGTCTTCCAGCTCGTCCAGGAAGCGGGTCTTGGGTGCGCTGTGGCTGGCGCGTTCGTCCAGCACCTTGCGGATATGCGCCGCCAGCGGCACATTGTTGACGATGGCGCGGGAGAAAATCTCCTTGCGTTCGTTCAGCTCGGCATCGGCAAAGCGCTTGCCCATATGGGTCAGCTTGATGTCGCCGCCTTCGACATCGGCCAGGCGCAGGAGCTGCATGGCTTCAGCCACCGGAAACAGCTCGTCGACTTCCAGTTCCTGCTCATAGGCGATGTCGGGCAGGTCGGCCTTGCCTTCATAGGGCGCTGCCGCCAGCGCCTCGATCAGGCCCGAAATCTGGTTGGGCGAGACATGGTGCAGCGGCATTTCGATTGTGGGGCCCTGGGCGGCCTGGGCGCGCATGCGCTCCACCCGCCGCGCCGTCATTTCCACATAGATGCGGTCGACATAATCCTCGAACTGGGGCGAGGTGCGATCGCGCGGCTGGGGCAGGTCGATCCTGATCTCCGACGCCACCCGGCCCGGATTGGACGAGAACAACAACACCCGGTCGCACATCAGGACAGCTTCCTCGATGTTATGGGTGACCAGGATGATGCCCTTGATCGGCAGCTTGCCATTGCCCCACAGCTCCACCAGGTCGGTGCGCAGGTTTTCCGCCGTCAGCACATCGAGCGCGCTGAACGGCTCGTCCATCAGAAGAATGTTGGGATGCACCACCACGGCGCGGGCAAAGCCCACGCGCTGGCGCATGCCGCCCGACAGCTCGCGCGGATAAGCGCTCTCATAGCCGTCCAAGCCGATCAGGTCGATCGCGGCCAGGGCCCGCTCGCGCATCTCGCGCGCCGGCAGGTTGAGCGCTTCCAGGCCCAGCTGCACATTCTCGAGCACCGTCAGCCAGGGAAACAGCGCGAAGCTCTGAAACACCATGGCGACGCCCTGCACCGGGCCTTGGATAGGCTGGCCCATGTAAGAGAGAGAGCCGCCCTGGGGCTGGGAGAGGCCGGCGATCAGGCGAAGCAGCGTGGACTTGCCGGAACCGGAACGTCCCAACAGGCCGACAATCTCGCCCTCCTTCAGTTTGAGATTGACGTCGTCCAGGACCAGCAATTCCTCGCCGCCGCCGCGCGGGAAGGTGCGGCGCACATGTTCGATGTTCAGCAGTTCAGCCATGTCAGCCTCACGTTAGCCGGAATTTGCGCTCGGCGTACCAGTAGAGCGGACGCCAAAGAAGCCGGTTCACCACCACCACAAAGAAACTCATCGCGATCGTGCCCAGCAACAGGTGGCGGAAATCGCCGCTTGTGGTGGCCTCCGACATGTAGGCGCCCAAGCCATGAGCGCGCAGGGTATGGTCCCCCCAGCTGGCCACTTCCGCGGCGATCGAAGCATTCCAGGCGCCGCCCGAGGCGGTGATCGCGCCGGTAACGTAGAAGGGAAATACCGCGGGCAGGGCGACCTTCTTCCACCACAGCCAACCATGGACGCCGAAATTTTCGGCCGCGTCGCGCAGTTCCTGAGGCATGGTGCTGGCTCCCGCGATGACATTGAACAGGATGTACCACTGGGTGCCCAGCACGATCAGTGGCGACAGCCAGATGTCGGGATTGGCATTCCAGAACACGATCAGCGACACCACCAGCGGAAACAGAAGATTGTTGGGGAACGCGGCCAGGAACTGCGCCACCGGCTGGACGATCTGGGTGAGTTTGGGCCGCAGGCCCACATAGATGCCGATCGGTGTCCACACCAGGGTAGCCAGCCCGATCAGCACCACCACCCGGATCAGGGTGATGAAGCCCAGGCCAAAAACTGTCGCCACATCGTTCCAGCCGAAATGCGCCTCGATGAAGAAAATCGCGATGCGCCACAGTGCGACACCGCCCAAGAGCGCCAGCAATCCAAACCAGATCATGTCGCCGATCCGGCTGTCGACCTGCCGTACCGCCGCCTTGATACCGAAGCTGGGCGGATGCCAGTAATAGGACCAGCGCATCATCTGCTCGAAGGGCGCGGTCATCATGTCGAGCAGGCGGGAGCGGCGATAGACGGTCAGCGCCCAGGACTGAGGGGCTTCCTCCGACGGCTCGCTGGAGATGCGGAAGCGGTCCGCCCACGCGACCAGGGGGCGGAACATCAGCTGGTCATAGATCAGGATTACTACCAGCATCGCCGCGATGGCTTCGAAGATGGCCGGTAGGTTCTTCTGGGCGATGGCGACCGCGATCCAGCTGCCGATGCCCGGCAGCGCAATGTTGGTTTTGCCCACGCCGATCGCCTCGGAGATGGTGACGAAGAACCAGCCGCCCGACATGCTCATCATCATGTTCCAGATCAGGGATGGCATGGCAAATGGCGCCTCGATCCGCCAGAAGCGGGCCCAGCTGTTGAGGCCGAACATGCGGCCGGCTTCCTCCAGTTCCGGGGGCACCGTGCGCAAGGACTGGTAGAAGCTGAAGGCCATGTTCCAGGCCTGGCCGGTGAAGATGGTGAAAACGCAAGCCAGTTCCGCTCCCAAGACGCGACCGGGCGACAGCGAGAGGAACCAGACGATGGTCAGCGACAGGAACGACAGGATCGGGATGGATTGCAGGATGTCGAGCAGCGGCACCAGAAGGGTCCCGGCCCGCGGATTTTTTGCTGCCCAGGTGGCATAAGTGAATGTGAAGCCCAGCGACACGCCGAGCGCGATCAGCATGCGCAAGGAAGTGCGCAGCGCATAGCCGGGCAGGTCGGCGGGGTTGAGCTTCAAATAGTCGCCGGAAATGGAACTGAGCGGATGCACCAGAAACCGGCTGACTTCGGCGAACGCGACCAGGAATCCCATCACCAGAACGGCCGCCAGCACGTCCCAGCGGCTGGGAAGCAGGCGGCGTGCCTCGATCGAGACGGGCGGCAGGATTTTCATGGCCGGTTTGCCTCGAGGGCGGATTTGAAAAACTTGGCTGTCTGCCCGCCCGGATAGGCGGGTTCGCGGAAACTGGCAACCACTTTAAGGCGATAGGGGAATGTAGCTGGGGCAGGACCGGTCATCTCCCCAATTGAGCGGCATTTGAAGGCGGTCACGTGACGGTGCGCCAGGATTTTCAAGGAGTTGTTTACATTGTAAATTTTCCGAGCCGCGATGGCCCGAAGTTTTCTGTAGAGCCCCCCACTGTGGCTATTGCGCCACCGCACAAAATCAGCGTAAAACCGCCCAATCGCGGGGAAAAACGGTGGATTATCCGCTGCTTAGCCGCCGCGCGACGCATCGTATTGTTTCACGGGCGGAACGGCGACAGGTCAATGACGCAAGGCGTGACAAGCACAAAAGTGAAGGGTGGAAACTCCGCCCCTGCTTTCGTGCGCGCCTACACTCAGCCCCGTCCTTCCCTCGGTTCTTCGCACGCGCTTCTTCTTCTTAGCTGCCCCTAGGCGCCGAGTGCGCGCGAATGGTTCGCGCGCGCCGCGTGTAGGGGATCAACGCAAAAGGAGAATCGAAGCCGCACATTGCGGCGAACAGAAGGACTACTGTCATGGCCACAAGGAATACCGACACGACGCCGATTCAAATCTTCGACACCACTTTGCGCGATGGCGAACAGTCGCCCGGCGCGGCAATGACGCATGAGGAAAAACTCCAGATTGCGGAATTGCTGGACGAGATGGGCGTCGATGTGATCGAGGCGGGCTTTCCGATTTCCTCGCAAGGCGATTTCCGCGCCGTGCAGGAGATCTCAAGGATCGTGAAGCGGGCCAGCGTCTGCGGCCTGTCACGCGCCGGCTTCAAGGATATCGACCGGGCGGGCGAAGCGCTGAAAGGCGCCCATCGCCCCCGCATCCACACCTTCATTTCCACCAGCCCCGTGCACATGAAGCACAAGCTGAACATGGGCGAAAATGCGGTGCTGGAAGCGATCGGCGCCTCGGTGACGCGGGCACGCAATTACACCGGCGAAGTGGAATGGTCGGGGGAGGACGCCACCCGCACGGTGCCCGATTTCCTGTGCAGATGCGTGGAAGTCGCCATTCATTCCGGCGCCACGGTCATCAATGTGCCCGATACGGTGGGTTATTCCACGCCGCAGGAATATTTCGAGCTCATCAAGATGCTGCGCGAGCGGGTGCCCAATTCCGACAAGGTGATCTTCTCCACCCATGTCCATAACGATCTGGGCCTGGCGGTGGCCAATTCGCTGGCCGGCGTGCTGGCGGGCGCGCGCCAGGTGGAATGCACCATCAATGGCATCGGCGAACGCGCCGGCAATGCCGCGCTGGAGGAGATCGTGATGGCGCTGAAAGTGAGGAAGGACATCATGCCTTTCTCCACCGGCATCAACACCACCATGCTGAACCGCGCCTCCAAACTGGTGTCGAACGTCACGGGCTTCCCGGTCCAGTACAACAAGGCGATCGTCGGCAAGAACGCCTTCAGCCATGAGAGCGGCATCCACCAGGACGGCATGCTCAAGAATGTCGAAACCTATGAGATCATGCGGCCCGAGGATGTCGGGGTGAATTCCACCTCGCTGATGCTGGGCAAGCTGTCGGGGCGCCACGCCTTCCGCGACAAGCTGGAAAGCATGGGCTATGCGCTGGAAGCCGAAGCCTTTGAAGATGCCTTCAAGCGCTTCAAGGACCTGGCCGACAAGAAGAAGCATGTCTTCGACGAGGACATCGCCGCTTTGGTCGATGATGAGATCATGCGCGGCCACGACACCCTCACCATCAAGGCGCTGCGCGTGGAATCGGGCACCGGCATCATCCCGGTGGCCTCGCTGACCCTGGATGCGGGCGGCACGGTGAAAAGCGTCACCACCTCGGGCGACGGTCCGGTGGACGCCATCTTCATGGCCATCCGCGAGGCCTATCCCCACAGCGCGACCCTGCAGCTGTTCCAGATCAGCGCCGTGACCGAGGGCACCGACGCCCAGGCCCAGGTTAGCGTGCGGCTGGAGGAGAACGGCCGTACCGTCACCGGCAAGGCGTCGGACACCGACACCATGGTGGCGGCGGCCTATGCCTATGTGAATGCGCTCAACAAACTGCTGGTAAAACGCCAGAAACAGGCGCCGGAGCCGCTTTCCGTCGCAAAATGAGACCGCTGGCCCCGGGACGGCGCCCCGGGGCCAGTTTTTAAGGAATGGCGCTTATGATTTTGGTTTGGCTTCCCTAGGTAAGGACACAGGTTAAGCATGTTCGGCAGTCTTCTTGGCGCGCTCTCCAGCGACATGGCCATCGATCTTGGGACGGCGAATACGCTGGTCTATGTCAAAGGGCGCGGCATCGTGCTCAATGAGCCCAGCGTGGTCGCCACCATCACCACCCGGGGCGGCAAGAAATCCGTCCGCGCCGTCGGCAACGACGCCAAGATGATGCTGGGGCGCACCCCCGGCAACATCGAGGCCATCCGCCCGATGCGCGACGGCGTGATCGCTGACTTCGAGGTGGCGGAAGAGATGATCAAGCACTTCATCCGCAAGGTGCATAACCGCCGCTCCTTCGCCAATCCGATGATCATCGTCTGCGTGCCGTCGGGTTCCACCGCGGTGGAGCGCCGCGCCATTCAGGAGTCCGCGCTTTCCGCCGGCGCCCGCCGCGTCTTCCTGATCGAGGAACCCATGGCGGCGGCGATCGGCGCCGGCCTTCCAGTCAGCGAGCCCACGGGCTCGATGGTGGTCGATATCGGTGGCGGCACCACCGAAGTGGCCGTTCTGTCGCTCGGCGGCATCGTCTATTCGCGCAGCGTGCGCGTGGGCGGCGACAAGATGGACGAGGCGATCATCGCCTATATCCGCCGTCATCAGAATCTGCTGATCGGCGAAGCGTCCTCCGAGCGGATCAAGAAGGAAATCGGTTCCGCCGCGCTGCCGATGGACGGCAATGGCGTGACCATGGAGATCAAGGGCCGCGATCTGCTCAACGGGGTTCCCAAGGAAATCACCATCACCCAGCGCCATATCGCCGAAGCCCTGGCCGAGCCGGTGGGCGCCATTGTCGAAGCCGTCAAGGTGGCTCTGGAAGCCACCCCGCCGGAACTGGCCGCCGACATCGTCGACAAGGGCATCGTTCTGACCGGCGGCGGTTCGCTGCTCGCCAATCTCGACCAGGTGCTGCGTGACGAGACCGGCCTGCCGGTCTCCATCGCAGACGACCCGCTGTCCTGCGTCGCTTTGGGTACCGGACGCGTTCTGGAAAACACCAAGGGCATGCGTCACGTCCTGTCCACCGCCTTTTAAACCGCGCGGTTAAGGGCCGCGTCCATTATGGCAAATGCCTGGAAGATCGCCCGCAAAGGCAATGCTCAGCTCCCGCTGGTCATCGTCATCGCGCTCGCGATCGTCCTGGTGCTGTTGGGCAAGGCGCAGTCGGGCCTGTTCGACAGGGCGCGTGCCCATGTCACCGACCTGATGGCGCCCGTCCTGGAAAAAGCGCGCGCGCCGGTGGCCGGTTTCGACCGCTGGATGGGCTCGATCGGGGAAATCTTCTCGGTCTATGAGCAGAACCTGAAGCTCAAGGAAGAGAATGCCCGCCTGCGCCAATGGCGCAATGTGGCCATCGTCCTTCAGGGGCGGGTGGGGCGCTATCAGCAGCTGCTGCATGCCGTGCCGGATCCCAAGATGGATGCGGTGCTGGCCAAGGTGATCGGCCGCGCCAACCGGCCCTTCCTGCAGACCATGATCCTGGATGCCGGCCGCGACAGCCATGCTCTGCCCGGTCAGGCGGTGATGGATCCGCGCGGGATGATCGGGCGCATCTATCTGACCGGCAGCCGCACCAGCTGGGTGATCCTGCTCACGGACCTGAACAGCCGCATCCCCGTCACCATCGCCCCCGGCAACATCCAGGCGATCATGGCCGGCGACAACAGCCCCATGCCCACGCTCGACATGGTCGCCCACACCGTCACCCTGCACGCCGGTGACCAGGTGACCAGTTCCGGTGATGGCGGGCTTTTGCCGGCCGGTCTTCCCATCGGCACGGTGGTCGCCGATGGGCAGGGCGGTTTTCGGGTGGCGCTGCTGGCAGATGCCGGCGCCAGCCAGGATGTCGAGGTCCTGAATTTCTCCAAGCCGCCGGAGACGCCGCCGGCCAACGCCCAGCTGCCGGCCGAAGCCGCCGGCCTCAAGCCTGAAGCACCGCCGCCCCCGCCGGCCGCGGCCGGGCCGGCTCCGCCCGCGCCCAACCCGGTCCAGGCGGCGCCCAAGCCGGTCCAGGCGGCGCCCAAGCCGCAAACCGCCGCCACCGCGCCCGTGGGCAATCCGCAAGATACGGACCGCTAGCCATGGCCAGCCTGGAGCGCGCCGGTTCAGCCCCTCGTTTCCGCTTTCTGACCGTGCTGACGCCGGTTCTGTGCGGCCTGTTCTGCACCTTCCTGACCAATATTCCTGTTTCGGTGCTGGGCGGTCTGGTGCCGCCGCCGATCATGGCGCTGGTGCCGGTCTATTTCTGGTGCCTGATCCGGCCCGACCTGATGACACCGGCAGCGGCGCTCGCCATCGGCTTTGCCGAGGACGTGCTGTCGGGCGGCCCGCCGGGCGTGTGGACACTGTCTTTTGTCCTCACCTACGCCATGCTGGCGCGCTATCGCGACAGCTTTGCCGGCCTGGCTGGCCTGGCGGCGGTCGTGGGCTTCTCGGTGGCTGCAACCTTTGCCTGCGCCGTGGCCTACGTCATTGTCGGCACGCTTGCCCTTCTCACGCCCGGCGCCCATACCCCGCCGATCGGCTCTTCGGTCAGTGAACTCGCCATGACGGTGCTGTTCTATGCTCCCACGGTCTTGGTGGTGAGCTGGCTGCATCATAGACTGGTCGGCGCATCGCGAGGCGATGTCTGATGCCGCTGTTCGATAAGAAGGACAAAAGCCGTTACGCCACGTTCACCCGGCGCTCATTGGGCCTGGGTGGCGGCATGGCGGCCGTCTTCGCGGTCCTGGGCGGACGCCTCTACCAGCTTCAGATCCGCGACGGCGACCAATACCGGATGGAGGCCGAGGACAATCGTGTCTCCGAACGGCTGATCGCGCCGCCGCGCGGGCGCATTCTGGATCGTTTCGGCCTCGAACTGGCCAACAGCCGGCGCAACTATCGCGTACTGCTGGTCAGCGAACAGGCGAGCGAAGGCGTGTCCGAGGCGTTGGACACGATCGGCAAGGTGATCCTGCTGAGCGACCAGCAGAAGAAAAAGATCCTGCACGACGTCGCCATGAACAAGAAGTTCGTGCCGGTGCCGGTGGCGGAGAACCTGACCTGGGAGGAATTCTCCCGCGTCAATCTGCATCTGCCCTATCTGCCCGGTATCCAGTGCGATGTGGGCGAGACCCGCGACTATCCTTACGGCGCCGAAATGGTGCATGTGCTGGGCTATGTCGCCTCGGTCTCCGAACAGGAGCTGCAGCAGAGCGATGACCCGCTGATGAGCCTGCCGGGCATGCGCATCGGCAAGCGCGGCATCGAGAAAGAGTTCGACAAACAGATCCGCGGCACCGCCGGCGCCAGCCGCGTCGAGGTCAATGCCTATGGCCGCGTCATCCGCGAGTTGGGCAAGGATCCCGGCGTTCCCGGCCAGGATGTCTGGCTCACCCTCGATGGCGAGCTGCAGCGTTTCGCCGATCAGCGCCTGAGCGGGGAAAGCGCCGCCTGCGTGGTGATGGACGCGGGCACCGGCGATGTCCTGGCGCTTTCCTCAACGCCGGGTTTTGACCCCAATCTGTTCAATGTCGGCGTCACGGGCCCTGAGTGGCGCGAGCTGACCACGTCCGATTACAAGCCGCTGCTCAACAAGGCCATCAGCGGCACCTATCCGCCCGGCTCTACCTTCAAGACCGCCATGGCGCTGGCGGCGGTGGACAACGGGATGGACGATTTCAACGTCACTTGCACCGGTTCGATGCGGCTCGGCGACCACACCTTCTACTGCGATGCGTGGCGGATCGGCGGCCATGGCCATGTCGACTTGACCCGCGGCATCCAGGTCTCCTGTGACATCTTTTTCTACGAAGTGGCGCGGCGGCTGGGCATCGACAAGATGGCCGACGCCGCCCATGCCCTGGGCCTCGGTTCGCCTAGCGGCATCGAGTTGCCCGGCGAACAGGGCGGCCTCATCCCGACCCGCGCCTGGAAGATGAAGCGGTTCGGCGTTTCATGGCAACAAGGCGACACCCTCAGCGCCGGCATCGGCCAGGGCTATGTCACCGCCACGCCGATCCAGCTCTGCACGCAAGCGGCGCGGATCGCGACCGGCAAGGCGGTTTCGCCGCGGCTGACCCATCAGGTCGGTGCCGCGCGCCAACCCCATCCGCAGCCTGCGTCACTGCCCTTCTCGGACAAGGCATTCGCCATGGTGCGCCAGGGCATGACCATGGCTGTCAACGTGCCGGGCGGCACGGCCTATGGCTCGCGCATCCTGCAGCCGGGCTTTGAAATGGCCGGCAAGACCGGCACGGCGCAGGTGCGGCGCATCACCAAGGAAGAACGGGCAACCGGCCTGAAGGCCCAGAGCCAGCTGCCCTGGGCACAGCGCGAGCATGCCCTGTTCATTGCCTTCGCGCCGCTCGATAATCCACGTTACGCTGCCGCGATCGTCCTCGAGCATGGCGGCAATGCGCACACCGAGCCACAGGTGCAGTTCGCGCGTGACATCCTGACCTTCGCCCAGAAGCGCGACACGCTGGGCCTGCCCACCGCCTATCCGGTGGCGTCGGCCGAGCTGGCGACGCCGGAAAAGCAGGCCACCGCCGAACCGGTTCCGGCCGAAAGATTTGCCAAGGCGGGTGACTGATGGCGCTTCGGGCCTATGCCGCCGCCAAACGCACGCTTTCCACGGCCGACAAGCTGCTGGAAGTGAATTGGGGCCTGGTGCTTCTGATCGTGCTGATCGGCACGGCCGGCATCGCCATGCTCTATTCGGTGGCGGGGGGGCAGTTTCATCCCTGGGCCTTGAAGCAGATCGGCCATTTCACGGTTGGCCTGCTGGTGCTTCTGGCCGCCGCGATGATCGATGTGCGGGTGTGGATGTCGCTGGCCTATCCAGCCTACGGCTTGGCGCTGCTGTTGCTGGTGGCGGTGGATGTCGCGGGCCATGTCGGGCTGGGCGCCCAGCGCTGGATCATGCTGGGGCCCCTGGAGCTTCAGCCTTCAGAGCTGATGAAGGTCTCTCTGGTGCTGGCTTTGTCGCGCTTCCTGCACGGCAAGAGCATCGAGGAAGTCTCCAAGCCGCTGCCCTTGGCGATCGGGCTTGCCATGATCGCCATACCTGCGGTGTTTGTGGTGCTGCAGCCCAATCTGGGCACCACGCTGATCATTGTGATGGACGGTTGCTCGCTGCTGTTCCTTGCCGGCCTTAGCTGGTGGTGGATTGCGCCGACCCTGGGCGCGGTGGCGGCCGCGGTGCCGCTGGCCTGGCGTTTTGTGCTGCATGATTACCAGAAGGCCCGGGTCGAAACCTTCCTGAATCCGGAATCCGACGCCTTGGGCAAGGGCTGGAACATCACCCAGGCCAAGATTGCCATCGGCTCGGGCGGGGTGGCGGGCAAGGGTTTCCTGCAAGGCACCCAAAGCCGGCTGAACTTCCTGCCCGAAAGCCAGACCGACTTCATCTGGACCAGCTTTTGTGAGGAATTCGGCTTTGTCGGCGCGCTGGCCCTGCTGGTGCTGTTCGCGGTGGTGATCTTCTACGGGATCCAGACGGCGATGAGCGCGCGCAGCCAGTTCGGCCGGCTTTTGGCGATGGGCGTGATCCTGAACTTCTTCTTCTACATCATGGTCAACGGGCTGATGGTGATGGGCTTGATCCCGGTGGTGGGCATTCCAATGCCGCTTCTGTCTTATGGCGGCTCGGCCATGCTGACGGTGATGTTCGGTTTCGGCCTGCTGATGAGCGTGCACATCCATCGCCAGGTGGAAATTCCCCGCCATTCCGGCGGGATTATCTGATCCGTAAGGTCACCTCGGGGTGCCGCTGATTTGAAGCGAAGATACAAACTCCTGATCTGGATTGCCGTGATTTGGGTGTTGGGCATCTTTCCGATTTGGATATTGCTTCCTGATCCGCAAATTGGGCCGAAGAATGTGGAAGGCTTTTTGAAAGGTCTTTTCCCGGTTTTGGCCATTGTAGGTGGTCTGATTTGGGTGGTTTGGCCCCCCAAAAAATCTACTCACAGAGGTTCCACTTAGCTTTGTAGACAGGGGGGTATGCCTCTGTTATGAGGCGCCTCCGCGAAGGCGAATCCAGACCTTCGGATGGCTTGGGTGATTAGCTCAGTTGGTAGAGCAGCTGACTCTTAATCAGCGGGTCGTAGGTTCGATCCCTACATCACCCACCATTAACATACTGAAAAACAACAGGAAATTCTGGACGGTCCTGGCCCTTATGGCCACGACTGCGTCTGCTTTCGCGCAAAATGCCGACTGGGCGCTCTATGGCGGCGAGGGCGGACGGCGCTTTTCCAGCCTTTCCCAGATTACCCGCGCCAATGTCGCCAAGCTCCAGCAGGCCTGGCGCTTCGACATGGCAGAGGCCGGCGATCCACAGACCCATCCGCTGGCTATCGGTGGCGTGGTTTACGCCTACACGCCCAGCCTCGACACCATCGCGCTGGATGGTGCCAGCGGGAAACTTCTTTGGCGTTTCCATTCGGGGGTGAAGGCGGGCGGGCCGCAGCGCGGCCTTGCCATGTGGCGCAGCGGCCATGCGCGGCGGCTGTTCGCCAATGCCGGCAGCTTTCTCTATGCGCTCGACCCCGCCAGCGGCAAGCCGTTGGCCGATTTTGGTGACGGTGGACGTATCGATCTGCGCGATGGGCTGGACCGCGATCCGCAAAAGATCAGCGTGGCGCTGACCGGGCCAGGCCTGATCTGGCGCGACATGATCGTGATGAGTTTTCGCACGGCGGAAAGCGCCCCAGCGGCGCCCGGCGATATCCGCGCCTTTGATGTGCATACGGGCAAACTGCGCTGGGTGTTTCACACCATCCCCCATCCCGGCCAGCCGGGCTACGACACCTGGGCGGCCGATTACTGGAAGACCGGAGGGGCGGCCAACAATTGGCCCGGCATGGTGCTGGACGAAAAGCATCATCTGATCTTTGCCCCCACCGGTTCCGCAGTCAGCGATTTCTATGGCTATGACCGTATCGGTGACGATCTCTACGCCAACACATTGCTGGCGCTGGACGCCGATACCGGAAAGCTGAAGTGGCATTTCCAGGGCGTGCACCATGACGTGCTGGACCGCGATTTTCCTTCGCCGCCGGTGCTGTTGACGGTCAAGCACGATGGCAAGAATGTCGAGGCCGTGGCCCAGGCGACCAAGCAGGGCTATCTGTTTGTGCTGGACCGGCTGACCGGCCAGCCGCTGTTTCCGGTGACCGAGACGGCTGTGGCGCAAAGCGACGTGCCGGGCGAAAAGACGTCTCCCACCCAGCCGGTGCCGGCCTTGCCCGCGCCGTATGCTCGCCAGCGGCTAAGCGAAGGCCTGCTCACCAATCGCACGCCGGACGCGCATCGATGGGCCTTGGAGCAGTTCCGCACCTTCCATCACGGCGGACCTTTCACACCGCTGAAGCTGGGCCAGCAAACGATCGTGTTTCCCGGATTCGACGGCGGGGCGGAATGGGGTGGCCAGGCGGCGGACCCGCAGCATGGCATATTGTATCTCAATGCCAACGACGTGGCCTGGACCGGCGGCCTGGCCGATGCCGTGGCGATGAAAAGCCAGGGTGCGCGGCTTTATCAGGACAATTGTTCGGCCTGCCACGGACCCGACCGCAAGGGTTCGCCGCCCGCCTTCCCATCGCTGATTGACAGCAGTTTGACCGATGGCCAGATGGCGGCGACCATCCGCGCCGGCCGCGGCCGCATGCCGGCATTCAACCTGGCCGATGACGCCATGACGGTGCTGCTGGGTTATGTGCGAAGCGGAGAGGATAAGGAAATGGCCTCTGCCGCGCCGGCCAGCGATGCCACGCACCCGCCCTACCGCTTCACCGGCTACCGCAAATTTCTCGATCCTGACGGTTATCCTGCGGAGGCGCCGCCCTGGGGCACCCTCAGTGCCATCGATCTCAACAGCGGCACGTATCTTTGGCGCATTCCGCTGGGCGAATATCCATCCCTGGCGGATAAGAGCACGGGCTCGGAAAATTATGGCGGCCCGATCCTGACCAAAGGGGGCGTGCTGTTCATCGCCGCCACGCTCTATGACAAGAAGATTCGCGCCTTCGATCCGCGCAACGGCAAGCTGTTGTGGGAAGCCACTCTGCCATATGCCGGCAATGCCACGCCCATCACCTATCTGGCCCATGGGCGGCAATATGTCCTGATCCAGGCCGACAATGCCCGCGACAAGAAATCGCCGCAGGGCGCGGCCTATGTCGCCTTCGCGTTGCCGGCGCGCTAGGCTCGGGACATGAAACGGGCGCTGATCACGGGGGGAGCACGCGGCATCGGTTTCGGCATCGCCGAGGCGATGCTGAAGGCGGGTTACGCCGTCACCGTCACGGGACTTTCGGCGCAAGAAGTGGCAGCCGTTCCGGCGCGCGCAAACCTGACAGCTATACGGTTGGACGTCACCAAGGATGCCGATGTGGCCGCCTGCATCGGCGCGCTGGACCGGCTGGACGCACTGGTCAACTGCGCCGGCATCATCCTGCGCGACGGCAAGGAATTCACCATCGAAGGCTTCCAGCAGGTGCTGGACGTCAATCTCACCGGCACCATGCGCATGTGCATGGCGGCCAAACCGCTGCTGGAAAAGCAGGCGGGCGCGATCGTCAACACCGCCTCGGTCTGGTCTTTCTTCGGCGGCGGCCTGGTGCCGGCCTATACGGCGTCCAAAGGCGGGGTGGCGCAATTGACCAAGGCGCTGGCGGTGGCCTGGGCGCCCACGATCCGCGTCAATGCCATTGCCCCCGGCTGGATCGAGACCGAGCTGACCAAAGTCGCCCGGGCCGATGCCGCCCGTTCTGATGCAATTGTGGCGCGCACGCCGTTCGGGCGCTGGGGCCAGCCGGATGACATTGGTGGCGCGGTGGTGTTTCTGTGTTCAGAAGCCGCAGGCTTTATTACGGGTACGGTGCTGCCGATCGATGGCGGATATTCGGTGAAATAGCCCCGGCGGCGGAGCCGCCAATAAAAGAGAGCAACATGGCCCAGGACAATTCGCGTATTCCCTATCGCCATCCCCAACCCAAGGAATCCCCGCCCGAGCTGGTGATCCCCTCCGTCATTCCGGCGGATGAGCGGGTGTGGGTGCCGCAAGGCGAGAATGTCTGGTTCAGGCCCCTGTGTCTGTGTGCTTCCCGCGGCTATTGGATGAACCTGCTGCGGGTTCGCAAATCCGGCGTCCTGTCCCGCCATCGCCATCCCCAGCCGGTGCATGGCTATGTCATAAAGGGCCGCTGGCGCTATCTGGAGCATGACTGGGTGGCGCAAGAAGGCGGCTATGTCTATGAGGCGCCGGGCGAGACCCACACCCTGGTGGTGGACGAGGATGTGGAAGAGATGATCACCCTGTTTCAGGTCAATGGCGTGATGATCTATGTCGATCCCGATGGCGGCGTGCTCGGCTATGAGGATGTCTTCACCAAGATCGCGCTGTGCCGCGCTCATTATGAAAAGGTCGGCCTGGGCGCCGCCTATGTCGACCAGTTCATTCGCTAGACGGAATTGTCATGCCCACCCAAGCGGGCACCCAACTTTTCGACAAGTAGCACCGCCGAACCAAGTTGGATTCCCGCTTTCGCGGGAATGACAAAATGGCTCGCTTCATTCGAATGATTCAACACTGCCCACCGGTTAACTTCGCATAGATCGCCTCGACGTCGCGGGCGAAGCGTGGTGTGTCGAACAAGGGCGCTGTGGCGCGGTTGGCGGCGAGCTTGGCCTTGAGCGCAGCAAGCCGCGCCGGATCACGGGCCATCGCCATCGCCATTTCTTCATAAGCTTCGGGCGTCGGCGCGATCAGTTCCGGCAACCCAACCGCATGCAGCAGGCTGGCCGCGACCCGGCCGGCAAAACAGCCGCCGGCGCAGGTCAGGACGGGAAGCCCCGCCCATAGCGCGTCGGCGGCGGTGGCATGGGCATTGTAGGGCAGGATATCCAGGAACAGATCGGCCAGGGCATGGCGCGCCAGATGCACATCGCCAGCAACATGGTCGGCAAATATCAGCCGTTCCGGCGCGATGCCATGGCGCGACGCGGCGGCGCGCAGATTGGTCCTGGCCGGTTCCTTGGGTTCGCGCAGCCACAACACACTGCCGGGCACCTGCGCCAGGATGCGCATCCAGCGGGCAAAGCTCTGAGAGCCCAGCTTCATCACATGATTGAAGCCGCAAAAGACAAAGCCACCTTCGGGAAGGCCGGCTTCGGCGCGGCTGGGTACGGCGCCAATCATCCGGCTGGTATCGGTGACGAAAAAACTGTTCGGCAGATATTCCAGCTTTTCGCAGAAGGCAGCCGGGTTGGGCGCAACGATGCGGTCGGCAATCACGGTGTCGATGAACGGCGCGCCGCTGGTGCCGGCATAGCCCAGCCAGCTCGCCTGCACCGGTGCCGGCCGTCGGCGCAGGATATCCAGGCTGCCCCGCTGGGTATGGCCGTTCAATTCGACCAGCACATCCACCTCCTGCGCGCGGATGAAGGCCGCGATTTGCCCGGCGGACTGGCCCCACAGATCGTGGAAATGTTCAAAGCCGGCCTTCAGCCGCTGGCGCAGGAGGCTTGCGTCGTCGGGTCCGGTGGAAAAGGCGATGACCTCGAAGCGGCGGCGGTCGTGGCATTCGATCAGCTGGACGATCTGGGCGCCGACCGGATGTTCGCCGAAGTCCGAGGAAATGTAACCCAGCCGAATGCGGTCGTGCCGGAAACTTTCACCGCTCCATAGCGGCGCAAGATCGGGATAACGCTCTGCGACCAGGTTACGCGCCGCCTGCAACTGCAGCATTTCGTCACCGCTCAGCGACAACAGCATCATCGGCGGCACGCCTTCGCCCGCCGCGACCAGCGCGGGCAGGGTGGCGGCGATCGCGTCGGCACGGGCCCAGTCGCAATCCTTCAACGCCGTCATGATCTTCAGATGCAGCAGATTGCTTTTCAACGCATGGCGCGTGGGCTCAAGCGCCAGGGCCCGCTCCAGATCGGCCTGAGCTGCCGGATAATCTTTTTTCTCGTCCCATAGCAGCAGGCCACGATTCTGCAGAGCCTCGGCAAAGCCGGGATCGATCGCCAGGGCGCGGTTGAAGCTCTCCAGCGCGTCATCAATACGGGACTGCGCCCGCAACAGGGCGCCGCGGCCATTCCAGGCATCGGCATTGCCGGGATCACCCGCCAGCACCGCCTCATAATCGGCCAAGGCTGCTTCGCTGCGGCCCAATGCCCTCAGCGCACCGCCGCGGCCCAGCCGGGCCGCGAGCAATCCGGGCCGCAGCGCCAGCGCACGGTCCTGTGCCGTCACCGCCTCTTCGAAGCGCGCCTGGCCCTGCAGCGCCAGGCCGTAATGGGTCCAGGCGGCCGCATCACCGGGATTGATCGCCAGCGCCCGCTCGATCAGCGACGCTGCTTCCGCGCTGTCGCCCTGTTCCAGGCGCAACACGCCGAGCAGGTAGAGCGCCGGAAAAACCCGCGGGTCGATCGCAAGCACCTGTCGGTATAGCGCTTCGGCCTCTGCCTGCTTGCCCTGCTGATGCAGCGCCACGGCCTGGCGTCCCAAGACATGCACGTCCCGGGTCTCCACCTGGTTCAGTCCTCCGCCTTGACGGCAAAGCTCTTGGGCTTGTCGCCGGCCAGCCAGCGCTCCCACATTTTGGTGTAGGCGGCTTCGATATTCTTGCGGAAGCGGTCGGTGTCGAACAGGGCGCTCTTGTCTTTGTTCTCGGCCAGCCTGTCGCGCACCTTCTTCAGTGCCTTGGCGTCCGTGGCCAGGCTGACAGCCAGCGCCTCGAATGCGTCGGCGCTGTCGGTCACCAGCTCTGAAAGTCCGATGGCACCCAGCAGGCTGGCGGCCACACGGCCGGGGAAGGTCGTCCCTTTGCGCGTGACAACGGGCACGCCGGCCCATAGCGCGTCGCTGGCTGTGGTGTGGGCGTTATAGGGTAGGCCGTCCAGGAACAGGTCGGCCAATCCCAGCCGCGCCAGATGTTCGTCGGTCGCCAGCTCGGGAGCAAAGATCAGCCGGTCGGGGGACACGCCCCGGGCTTGCGCCTCGCGGCGCAGGTTGGCGGCGAAGGGGGCGTCGCTCTCCAAAAGCCACAACACGCTGCCGTCCACCTGTTTCAGGATGTGCATCCAGCTGTCGAAGGTCTGGGGCGTGAGCTTGTAGGCGGTGTTGAAATTGCAGAAGACGAAAGCCTTTTGCGGCAAGCCGGCATCGGCGCGGCTTGGCGCCTTGGCGATGGGACGGCCCCGATCGTCATTGGCCTGATAACAGTCCGGCAGATAAACCACTTGTTCGTCATAGAAAGCCTGGTCGGCTGCCGGGATCACCACCGCGTCGGCAATAATGTAATCGATATAGGCCGCGCCCAGGGTGGCGGGAAAGCCCAGATAATTGACCTGGATGGGCGCGGGGCGCCGCGCGAACACGCCCATGCGCGCTTCGCCGAAGTAGCCATTCAGGTTGACCAGGATGTCGATGCCGGTGTCGCGGACCACATCGGCGGCCTGCTCGTCCGACAGGCCGGTGATGCCGATCCAGCGGTCGAAGGTTTTTTCCAGGCGCGCCCGCATCGGGCTTTGGTCATTGCCGCCGCTGTCGATGGCGACGATCTCAAAGCGGTCGCGGTCATGACGTTCATAAAGTCCGGCCATCAGGATGGCGGTCGCCTGCTGGCGGAATTCGCCCGAGACATAGCCGATGCGGATTTTCTTCCGGTCCTTGCGGCTGGCGGGATCATGCGGTCGGCCGGGCGTGTACGGATATTTGTCTTTTGCCCAGATGCGCGAGCAGGCCTGGGCGTCCGCCGGCGTCTCGGCGATGGCCTGGAAGATGAAGGGTTGCACGGCGCGCTTGCCGGCGCGCACCAGTTCAATCAGTTCGGTCTTGCGAGCCTCGAAGTCATGCCAATCGGCGCTGTACATGCGCACATGCAGCACCTCGCCGCAGCCATAGGGGTAATCGGGCTCGAGCTGCAGCGCCTTTTCCACGTCCGCCATGCCGGCGTCATATTGCTTCAGCGCCCAATGGGTATAGCCGCGGTTGATCAAAGCTTCGGCATAGTTGGGGCGGACCTGCAGCGCTGCGCTGTAGGAATGGATCGCTTCGTCGAACTGCTTCATGTCGCGCAGCACATTGCCATGGCTGTTCATGGCAACCGCATTGGCGGGCTCGAGTGTCAGCACGGTCTCGAAGCTGGCGCGCGCTTCTTGCAGCCTGCCCATGTCGCGCAGCGCCAGGCCCCGGTTGCCCCAGGCCTCGGCAAAGCCCGGCTCCAGCACCAGCGCCCGCTCATAGCTCGTCAGGGCTTCATCGGGGCGCTTGAGATTCCACAACGCCACGCCGCGGTTGTTCCACATCTCGCCATTGTTCTGATAGGCGTCCTTGACCGCATCGAACATGACCAGCGCGTCGGCGGCCCGTTCCAGGTCGAGCAGGGCCACGCCGCGATTGTACATCGCCTCGATGAAATCGGGCTTGAGCGAAAGCACCCGGTCATAATCGGCCAGCGCCTCCGCCGGCCGCCCTAGGGTGCGCCGGGCAAGGCCCCGATGATTCAGCGCGATCGCATTGCTGGGCTGCATCGCCAGCAGCCGGTCATAACCGGCCAGAGCATCGTCATGGCGTCCCATGGCCGCCAGCGCCACCGCACGGTTGACCTGGGCCGCCGCCATCTCCGGCTGGATCACCAGGGCACGGTCATAGGCTTCCACGGCCATCTCGAAGCGCATCAGCCCCGCCAGCGCGACGCCCCGGTTGTAAAGGGCTTCCGCCATGTTGGGCTGGATCGCCAGCACCCGGTCGAACGCGCTGAGCGCGTCTTCGCCCCGCCCCGACGCATTCAGCGCCATGCCGTAGTTCATCAGGGCTGCGACATCATTGGGGAATATCTTGACCGCCTGTTCGAGATAGTCGCAGGCCTCGGCAGGGCGGCCCTGCTGCAGCCGCAGCAGGCCCATATAGTAGTGCGGCCCGAACAGCTGCGGATCGGCATTGAGGATCTGGAGATAAAGCGCCTCGGCCCGCGCCAGCTCGCCCTGGCGGTGCAGGCTGACCGCCTGATCGGCCATGGCTTTGAGATCCAGAACTTCCATGCCTGTCTTTTTCCGTATTCCTGAACGCGCTCAGGCGCCGGGCTGGGCGGCCTGGGCCACGGCCAGCGCCGTCATGTTGACAATACCGCGCGCCGTCACCGACGGCACCATCACATGCACCGGCTTGGATACGCCAAGCAGCAGAGGACCGACCAGAAGGCCTTCGGTGGCGGCCGACAGCAGGGTCAGCGTGATGTTCGCGGCATCGAGCGTGGGCATCACCAACAGATTGGCCGAGCCGGTGAGCGGGCTGTTGGAGACGATGCGGCCGCGCAGCTGTTCGCTCAGCGCCGCATCGGCATGCATCTCGCCATCCAGTTCGAAATCGGGCTCCGACGCGCGCAGGAGCGACAGCGCCTTGCGCATCTTGATGGCGCTGGGCGACTGGGAGGTGCCGAAACTGGAGTGCGACAGAAGCGCTGCCTTGGGCGCCAGGCCGAAGCGGCGCACGGTCTTGGCCGCGAGCAAGGTCATCTCCGCGATCTGCTCGGCGGTCGGATCGACATTGACATGGGTGTCGCAGAAGAACAGCGCGCCATTGGGCAGGATCAGGGCCGCCAGCGAATAGAGCCGGCTGACGCCGCGCTGGCGCGGAATGATGGGCAAAATGTTGGTGAGCTGGCGGGTCCAGTCGCCCAGCCCGCCGCACAGGGCGGCATCGACTTCGCCGGCCTCCAGGAGCATGGCGGCGGCGATGCCGTGGCGGGTGGCAAGCCAGCGGGCGGCGGATTCCGGCTGCACGCCCTTGCGCTCGACCATGCGCTGATAACGCTCGGTCAGGGGCGCGAAGAATTCCTTGTCGCTCAGCGGGTCGAGGATGCGGGCATCCTTGTTGAAATCGAGTCTCAGTCCCAGCTGTTTGGTCTTTTCCAGGATCACGTCGCGGCGCCCGATCAGGGTGGGATGGGCCAGCCCCTCATCCACCACCGTCTGCACCGCGCGCAGCACCCGGTCTTCCTCGCCTTCGGCATAGGCCACCCGGTGCGGATTCTGCCGCGCGACCTCGAACACGGGGCGCATCAGCTGGCCGGACCGGTAGACGAACTTCTCCAGCTCGCTTTCATAAGCGTCGAAATCGGTGATCGGGCGCCGCGCCACGCCGGATTCCATGGCGGCGCGCGCCACGGCCGGCGCAATGTGCAGGATCAGGCGCGGATCGAACGGCTTGGGAATGATCGAATCCGGGCCGAAGCCGGTGGTCGCGCCACCATAGGCATTGGCGACCACGTCACTGGCCTCGACACGGGCAAGCGCGGCGATGGCTTCCACCGCCGCCACCTTCATGGGCTCATTGATGGTGGTGGCATCCACATCCAGCGCGCCGCGGAAGACGAAGGGGAAGCACAGGACGTTGTTGACCTGATTGACATAGTCGCTGCGGCCGGTGGCGATGATGGCGTCGGGCCTGGCCGCCTTGGCCACTTCCGGCAGGATCTCGGGATCGGGATTGGCCAGGGCCAGGATCAGCGGCTTTTGCGCCATCTGCGGCAGCCATTCGGGCTTCAGCACATTGGGTGCCGACAGGCCCAGGAAAACATCGGCGCCCACCAGCACTTCGCCCAGCGTGCGGGCGTCGGTTTTTCGTGCGTAACGCGCCATGTTGGGCGGCATGTCGTCGCCCCGGCCTTTGTAGACCACGCCCTTGATGTCGGTCAGGGTGATGTTGTCGACCGGCAGGCCCATCGCCACCAGCAGGTCGACGCAGGCCAGCGCCGCGGCGCCGGCGCCCGAGGTCACCAGCTTCACGTCCGACAGGGTCTTGCCCTGCAACACCAGACCGTTCCGGATCGCGGCGGCGCAGACGATGGCCGTGCCATGCTGGTCGTCATGGAAGACCGGAATCTTCATTCGCTCGCGCAGCTTCTTCTCGATCACGAAGCATTCGGGCGCCTTGATGTCTTCCAGATTGATGCCGCCGAAGGTCGGCTCCAGCGCCGCCACCACGTCGACGAAACGGTCGATGTCGGTCTCGTTCACCTCCAGGTCGAACACGTCGATCCCGGCGAACTTCTTGAACAGGACGGCCTTGCCCTCCATCACCGGCTTGGAGGCCAGCGCTCCGATATTGCCCAGGCCCAGGACCGCGGTGCCGTTGGAGATCACCGCGACCAGATTGCCGCGTGCGGTATAATCGCGCGCCAGGGATGGATCTGCGGCGATCGCCTCGCATGGCGCGGCCACGCCGGGGGAATAGGCCAGCGCCAGATCGCGCTGGTTGGCCATGCGCTTGGTGGCTTCCACCGACAATTTGCCCGGCCGGGGGCTCAGGTGATAGGCCAGCGCCGCTTTGCGAAAATCTTCGTCCATGAAAGCCTGAAACCCGCCCCGAAATCGGGGTCAATTGACAGGGGGAGGGGGGTAAAATCAATGCTTTTTGCGCATGCCCGCATCGGTCATTTTGCCGGAACTGGCGACGTCAGCCCGCGTTCCGGAAAAGACCCTGCCGTCGGGGCGGTTTACGGGCTTATTCAAGGCGTTAAATTCCACCCATAACGTCGGCGCGCAGGAGAATTGATGCAGATCGGGATTATCGGATTGGGCCGCATGGGAGCCAACATTGCCCGGCGGCTGATGAGCCGCGGCCATCAGGTGGTGGGCTATGACGCCAACCCCGCCTCGGTGAAGGGGCTCGAGGGGGCGACAGGGGCCAGCTCGCTGGAGGATATGGTCTCCAAGCTGAAGGCGCCCCGCCATGTCTGGGTCATGCTGCCGGCCGGCCATATCACCGAAGAGACGATCGAGAAGCTGGGCGGCCTGTTGTCCAAGGATGATTGCGTCATCGATGGCGGCAACACCTTCTTCAAGGACGATGTCCGCCGCGCTCACATGCTGGCCGAAAAGGGAATCGCTTACCTGGATGTCGGCACCTCGGGCGGCGTGTGGGGCCTGGAGCGCGGCTATTGCATGATGATCGGTGGCGACAAGAAGGTGGTGGACCGGCTTGATCCCGTCTTCAAGGCGCTCGCGCCCGGTGCCGGAGATATTCCCAGGACGCCGCATCGCGAGAAAGCCGATCCCCGCGTCACCGAAGGTTACATGCATGTGGGACCGGCGGGCTCGGGCCATTTCGTCAAGATGGTCCATAACGGCATCGAGTACGGGTTGATGCAGGCCTATGCCGAAGGCTTCGACATCATGCGCGGCAGAAACAGCGACCAGTTGCCGGAAGATGAACGTTTCGACATCAATGTCGCGGATGTGGCCGAAGTCTGGCGCCGCGGCAGCGTGGTGGCGTCCTGGCTGCTGGACCTGACGGCGATCGCGCTGGCCAAGTCCGGCGATCTCAAGGAATTCAGCGGCAAGGTGGATGACAGTGGCGAAGGCCGCTGGACGGTACAGGCGGCCGTGGACGAAGCCGTGGCGGCGCCGGTCATTACCGCGGCGCTGTTTGCCCGCTTCCGCTCGCGCAGCGATAACACTTTTGGCGAAAAGATGCTGTCGGCCATGCGCAAGGAATTTGGCGGCCATATCGAAAGCACCATTCCCGTCCACAAGGCGAAAGACGAAGACAAATGAGCATGCAGTCCCACAAGGCGCCGCCGCCGCCCTGCGCCATCGTGATCTTCGGCGCCAATGGCGATCTCACCAAGCGGTTGATCATTCCTGCGCTTTACAACCTGGCGCGCACCAATCTGCTGCCCAAGAATCTGGCGCTGGTGGGCGTGGACCATAACAAGAAGACCAGCGAGGAATGGGCCGGTCAGCTCAAGGATTTTCTGGGCCAGGTTCTGGCCAGGAACAATGAAGAGGTGGATGAGGAATTGTGGGGCAAGGTCTCCCGCTCCATGACCTTCCTCAGTGGCGATTTCGAGAAGAACGAGACCTACAGCCAGCTCAAGGATCTGTTGGCCGATCTGGACGAGAAACAGGCGCTGGACGGCAATGTGCTGTTCTACATGGCGGTGGCCGACCGCTTCTTTCCCGTCATCGCCGGCAAGCTGGGCGAAGCCGGGCTGGTGGATGCGAACGCCAAGGGTTTCCGCCGCCTGATCGTGGAAAAGCCGTTCGGCCACGACCTGGCCTCGGCCAAGGCACTCAACGCCTGCCTGCTGAAATGGCTGAAGGAAGAGCAGATCTACCGCATCGACCACTTCCTGGGGAAGGAAACGGTGCAGAACATCATGGCGCTGCGCTTCGCCAACGGCCTGTTCGAGCCGATCTGGAACCGCGACCGCATCGATCATGTCCAGATCACGGTGGCCGAAAGCATCGGCGTTGAGACGCGCGGCAAATTCTATGAGGCCACCGGCGCGCTGCGCGACATGGTGCCCAATCACCTTTTCCAGCTGGTCGCCATGACGGCGATGGAGCCGCCGGTATCCTTCAATGCCGAGGATATCCGCGCCAAGAAGGCGGAGCTGTTCAAGGCCATCCATCCGCTCGCCCTGACCGACGTGGTGCGCGGCCAGTATGACGCCGGCACCGCGCAGGGCGAGCCTGTGCCCGCTTACCGCCGCGAGCCCAATGTCTCGCCCGAATCCAACGTCGAAACCTATGTCGCGATGCGGCTGAAGATCGACAACTGGCGCTGGGCCGGCGTTCCCTTCTACTTGCGCACCGGCAAGCGGCTGAACATCCGTTCCAGCGAGATCGCAATCCGTTTCAAGCAGGCGCCTTACGCTCTGTTTCGCGATACGCCGGTGGACGAACTGGATGCCGACTGGCTGATCCTGCGCATCCAGCCCGATGAAGGCATCCGCCTGCGCTTCAACGCCAAGCGGCCAGGTCCGACCATGATGCTGGAGAGCGTCTCGATGCGCTTCAATTACAAGGATTATTTTCACGAGGCGCCGGCGGTCGGCTATGAGACCTTGATCTATGACTGCCTGACGGGTGATGCCACGTTGTTCCAGCGTGCCGATCAGGTGGAAGCGGCCTGGGCGCTGGTCGAGCCGGTTCTGAAAGGCTGGCAGAGCACCAATCCCCGCCATTTCCCCAATTACACGGCGGGCAGCGAAGGTCCCATCGCCGCCAACGATCTCCTGGCCAAGGATGGGCGCTCCTGGCGCGCCATCCGCATCCTGGGTGGCAAGTGAGCGATATCGCCGGAATGTTGGAAGTCGTGCGCGACGCCGGCGCATTGGCCGCGCGGGCGGCTGAGATCATCGCAGAGCGGGTGCGCGCCGCCCAATATCCCTTCCGCCTGCTGTTGTCGGGCGGTTCCACGCCGCGCGCCACGTATCAGCTATTGGCGCAAATGGACCTGGACTGGGATTGCACCGAGCTGTTCTTCGGCGACGAGCGTTTTGTGCCGCCCGATCATCCCGATTCCAATTACCGCATGGTCCGTGAAAGCCTCTTTGCCGCCGGCAAGGTCAATCCGCGCAAGCTGCTGGCGATTCCCACCGACGGCACGCCCGAAAGCGCGGCCGCCCGCTATGACGAGACCTTGCGCCAGCAGTATGGCGCGAGCCGGCTCGAGCCGGGCGTGCCGCTGTTTCATCTCACCCTTCTGGGACTGGGCGATGATGGCCATACCGCTTCGCTGCTGCCGGGCCAGCCCGTGCTTGCCGAACGCGAGCGCTGGGTTGCCGCCGTGCCCCAGGGCCGGTCGGAGCCGCGCATTACGGTTACATATCCCGCGCTGAACTCCAGCGCGCTGATCCTGTTCCTGGTGTCGGGCCAGGCCAAGCGCGACGCCCTGGCCCAGGCCAGGGGCGGCTCGTTGCCCGCCGGCGGGATCAAACCTGAAGGTGACGTGTTGTGGCTTGTGGACCGGGCGGCTGCGGGGGAGGACGACCAAGGCTACGGATTCTGAGGGTCAATGGCCGCGCGGATCGAAGACTATGCCATGATCGGAGATTGCCGCACGGCGGCGATCATCTGCCGCAATGGCTCGATCGACTGGCTCTGTGTCCCTCGCTTCGATTCCGAAGCGGTGTTCGCCGCCCTGTTGGGCACCAAGGATAATGGCCGCTGGCTGATCGAGCCGGCGGCGAAGAAATTCACCTCGCGGCGGCGCTATCGCGGCGACAGCCTGATCCTGGAAACGGTCTTTACCACGCCCACCGGCACGGCGCGGGTCACCGACTTCATGCCGCCGGGCACGCCGGAAAGCTGTGTCGTGCGCATTGTCGAGGCGCTGGAAGGCCATGTCGACATGCGCACCGAGCTCGCCATCCGCTTCGATTATGGCGTGACCATCCCCTGGGTCTCGCGGCGCGACACCCGCACCCTGACGGCGGTGGCGGGGCCGCATTTGCTCACCTTCCGTACCCGCGCCGAAGTCCGCGGCGAGAACATGCATTCGGTGGCCGATTTCACCGTCAAGAAAGGCACGACCTATGCCTTCGTGCTGGCCTATGGCCAGTCTTTCGGCGCGTTGCCCCAGTCGATCGACGCCTTCATCGCGCTGGATGAGACCGAACGCTTCTGGCGGCGCTGGTCCGCCATTTGCCGGGCCAAGGGCAAGTGGCGCAACGCCATCATGCGCTCGCTCATCACGCTCAAGGGCCTGTCTTATGCGCCCACGGGCGGCATCGTCGCCGCCGTCACCACCTCGCTGCCGGAAAAGATCGGCAGCACGCGCAACTGGGACTATCGCTATTGCTGGCTCCGGGACGCCACCTTCACCCTGTTGGCTTTTCTCAATGCCGGTTACACCGAGGAAGCCAAGGTCTGGCAGGAATGGCTGATGCGGGTTATCGCCGGCGCGCCCGAGCAGATCCAGACCATGTACACCGTGCTGGGCGAGAAGCGGCTGCCCGAGCTCGAACTGCCGCTATTGCCGGGTTATGAAAATTCGCGTCCCGTGCGCATCGGCAATGCCGCGCATACCCAGCTGCAGCTGGATATCTATGGCGAGCTCGCCGATGTGGGCGCGCAGGCGCGGGCCGGCGGCCTGATCTCGCCCTCGCGCGGCAAGGAGCTTCGGGGCGTGATCATGGCCCATCTGGAGAAAGTCTGGTGCCTGCCGGACGAAGGCATCTGGGAAATACGCGGCGAGCCCAAGCATTTCGTCTATTCCAAGGTGATGACCTGGGTGGCGTTCGATCGTGTGTCGCGCGCGCCCGACTCCACGCCCCAGCAAAAATCGCACTGGAAAAAGATGGCGCGCCGCATCCATGCCGATATCTGCAAGAACGGTGTCGATCCAAAGCGCGGCTGCTTTGTGCAGTATTATGGCGGCGACCATATGGATGCGAGCTTGCTGTTGTTGCCGTTGGTGGGCTTTCTGCCGGCTTCCGACCCGCGCATCAAAAAGACCGTGCGCCAGATCGAGAAACGTCTGATCCATAAGGGGCTGGTGCAACGCTACGAGACCGCGACGGGCATCGATGGCCTGCCGCCGGGCGAGGGCGCCTTCCTGGCCTGCAGTTTCTGGCTGGCAGACAATTACACCCTGATGGGCCGGCGCAAGGATGCGCTGCGCCTGTTCAACCGGCTGCGCCGGCTGGCCAACGATGTGGGGCTTTATGCCGAGGAATATGATCCCGACTCAAAGCGCATGCTGGGCAATTTCCCCCAGGCCTTTTCCCATATTGCCTTGATCAATACGGCCTTGAACCTGATGATGACCGAAAAGAAATCGAAAAGGATACGCCCCCGTGCCCGCCGCGCCTAAACGCATTCTCTGCATCGATGTCGGCGGCTCGGGCCTCAAGGCGGCAATCATTTCGCCGCGCGGCAAATATCTGGTCAAGCGCCATCGCATCAAAACCCCCAAACAGAGAAAGCCGCGCGACATCGTCAAGACCCTGGCCGAACTGGTGGCGCCGATGGGGCGCTTCGACCATGTCACCATCGGCTTTCCGGGTGTTGTGAAAGAGGGGCGGGTGATCAGCGCGCCGCATTTCGGCACCAAGGACTGGAAAGGCTTCGATCTGGCGGGCGCCATGCGCAAAAAGCTTGGCAAGCCGGTCAAGCTGCTCAATGACGCCGACGTTCAGGGGCTGGCCGTAATCGTCGGCAAGGGGCTGGAGCTGGTCTGCACCCTGGGCACGGGCTTTGGCACCGCCTGGTTTCGCGACGGCGAACTGATGCCGCATATGGACCTGGCACATCTTGTGGTGCGCCGGAAAGATGATTTCGATGTCTATATCGGCGACCAGACGCGGCGCAAGCTGGGCAATCATCACTGGAACAGGCGGGTCAAGAAGCTGATCGGCGTGCTGGAAACCGTATTCGCCTATGACCGGCTTTATCTGGGCGGCGGCAACAGCCGCTGTGTCAAATTCAAGCTTCCCCGCAATGTGACCATCGTCTCCAACGACGCCGGCATGGAAGGCGGCGCTTTCGCATGGGGCAAGGCCGCGAGTCGGGCAAATCGCCGCTAATTTTTTTGTTTCAGAAGATCTGCCTGAAAATTTCAGAGCCCCGATCGGAATCTGCGCGGCGAGGGCGCCCGCAAGGCCTGCTCGAGACGTACAAGGGAACTCGTTGAGGGATTTGAGCGTTTCGATCCCATTGGATCGAAGCCCATTTGATTTTTCCTTTTTGGAAGACGGGCGCAAGCAACGACGGAAAGCCCTGGATGATGCCGCCCGTGAGTGGAAACACGGCCCTGTTTCTGGACATCGATGGAACCCTGCTCGACCTGGCGCGCACGCCGGACCGGGTCAAGGTGCCCCATGATTTGTTGAAAGCCCTGCAGCGTCTGTCGCAGGAATTGTCGGGCGCCTTTGCCTTTGTCAGTGGCCGCTCGCTCGAAAGCATTGACAAGCTGTTTGCGCCTTTCAGGCCGGCCGCGATCGGTGCCCATGGTGGCGAAATCCGCGGGCTGGACGGCCAGGTGGCGCGCAGCCAGGCGCTCCCCGACACGGTGCGGGAGGTCTTCACGGGCCTTGCCGGCAATATTCCGGGTCTGCTGCTGGAAGACAAGAAATGCGCGCTGGCACTGCATTACAGGCTGGCACCGGAGGCACGCCCGGTCCTGGCTTCGGCGATGGAAAAGCATGCCCGACTTTTCGAAGCGGAGAAGATCCATATCCTGCACGGCAAGGCGGTGATCGAGGCGCGTCCGCTTGGCGTCGACAAGGGCACGGCGGTGGTGACCTTGGCCCGGCAAAAGCCTTTCGCCGGGCGCGCGATCCTGTTCGGCGGCGACGATACCACCGATCTGGACGTCTTCCGTGTCCTGCCTGGGCTGGGTGGGCGCGGTTTTTCCGTGGGCCGGCATTTCCCGGGGGCCGAGCATGTCTTTGAATCCCCGCGCGCGGTGCGCCAATGGCTCGCACGGACAGCCGAGGCGGGTGTGCGATGAGTTCTCCGCTTGATCTTGCTGTCGTTGGCAATGGCCGCATCGCCGCGCTGGTGGATGCCCGGGCGCGGATGGTGTGGTGGTGCTTTCCCCGTTTCGACGGCGATCCCGTCTTCAGCCGCCTGATCGCGGGCGACGAGGAAAAGGGTTTTTGCGACGTGGTGCTGGACCGGCAGGTGCACGCCCAATCCCAATATCTGCGCAACACCGCCTGCGTGGTCACGACACTCACATCAGACGACGGCGCCCAGATACGGATTACCGATTTCGCGCCGCGCTTGCGCAATTTCGAGCGGCTGCTGCGCCCGCCCCAGCTGATGCGGATCATCGAGCCGGTCAAGGGCTTGCCGCGCATCACCATCCGGGTCAGGCCGACCCAGTTCTACGGCAACCCCGTCAAGCGCCAGGTGGCCGGCTCCAGCCACATCACCTATGGCGAGCCGCCGCTGATCCGGCTGACCAGCGATGCGCCATTGTCTTATATCCAGAAGGAAACGCCTTTTGTGATGACCCGGCCGGTGCATCTGGTATTCGGGCCGGATGAGCCCTTCATGGGCGATATTTCCTCCACGGTGCGCGATTTCCTGGAGCGCACCATCGGTTATTGGCGCGAATGGGTGCGCCGGCTTTCCATCGCCTATGAATGGCAGGAGGCCTGCATCCGTGCCGCCATCACCTTGAAGCTCACCAGCTTTGAGGAAACAGGCGGCATTGTCGCGGCACTCACCACATCGCTACCCGAAGCGCCGCATTCAGGCCGCAACTGGGACTATCGCTATTGCTGGCTCCGGGACGCCTATTTCGTGGTCAAGGCGTTGAACGCCATCGGGGCCACCCGCTCGATGGAGCAGTATATCGCCTATATTCTCTCCATTGCCGGCAACACCGACACATTGGCGCCATGCTACGGCATCGTGCCCAGCGACGATCTCACCGAATGGATCGCGCCCGACCTCAAGGGTTTTGAAGGGCATGGTCCGGTGCGCATCGGCAATGCCGCGGTCAGCCAGGTGCAGCATGATGCCTATGGCAGCGTGATCCTGGCAGCGACGCCGATGTTCTTCGACAGGCGCCTGCCCGAGCCGGGCGATGAAAGCCTGTTCCGCCTGCTGGAAAAGCTGGCGCAGAAATGTGTGGAGCTGGCGCTGGAACCGGATGCCGGCATCTGGGAATTCCGCGGGCGCAAACGCATCCACACCCATTCCGGCGCCATGTGCTGGGCCGGCATCAGCCGCACGGCGGCTATCGCCGCGCGGCTGGGCTTGCAGGATCGTGCCCAGCATTGGCAGCATTTGGCTGATGGGATCGGGGACACTCTGCTCAAGCGGGTGTGGAATGAGAAGCGCCAGGCCTTTGCCGCCGCCGAGGGTGTCGACGACATGGACGCATCCGTCTTGCTGTTGCCCGAGCTGGGCCTGATCGATGCCCGTGATCCGCGCTTTGCTTCGAGCGTCGCGGCAATCGAAAAGGATCTGGTGCGCGGCCGCCATGTGATGCGGTATGCCGCGGAAGACGATTTCGGCCTGCCCGAGACCGAATTCCTGGTCTGTCGTTTCTGGCTGGTCGACGCACTGGCCGCCCTGGGCCGCCGCGAGGAAGCCCGCGAGCGCTACCAGGACGCGCTGGCGCTTCGCAACTGCTACGGCCTGCTGGCCGAGGACATTCATCCCCAGACGGGCGCGCTGTGGGGCAATTTTCCCCAGACCTATTCCATGGCCGGGGTGATCCTGAGCGCCATGCGGCTCAGTCAGAGTTGGGAGGATCGCTATTGGCGCGCATCTTCCTGATTTCCAATCGCGTGGCGCTTCCCAAGGCCGGCGCCCATCCGGGCGGCCTGGAGGTGGTGCTGAAGTCCACCTTGCGCAAGCATCCTTGCGTCTGGCTGGGCTGGAGCGGGCAGGTCAACGAACATCCGCGAACAGCCACCGTGACACAGGGCAAGAACAGCTATGTCGTCACTGATCTCAAGCCCGAGGATTTCGACGAATACTATAACGGCTTTGCCAATCGCGTGCTGTGGCCGATCTTCCATTACCGGCTGGACCTGGCGGAATTTTCCCGCCGCGATCTATCCGGTTATCTGAGGGTCAACGAGCATTTCGCCGACGAGCTGGCCAAGGTGCTCAAGCCCGATGACATCGTCTGGGTGCATGACTATCACCTGATCCCCTTGGCCAAGGCGCTTCGGGCGCGGGGTTTGCACAACCGCATCGGGTTTTTCCTGCATATTCCGCTGCCGCCGCCGGAAATCCTCACCGCCATGCCCAATCATGAGACGCTGATACCGTCCCTGGGCGACTACGACCTGGTCGGATTTCAGACCGATGGCGATGCCGCCAATTTTGCCCGTTATCTGGCCAAGGAGCTGGGGACCCCCTCGCATTTCTCGATGCGTCTGGGCAGCGGCGACCGTGCCATGCGCATCGGCACGTTCCCGGTGGGGATCGAGACGCGCAACTTCACCCGGCTGGCGCGCCGCGCGGTCAAGACCGGGTTTGTTCACCAGGTCGTTGATTCCATTCCCGGCATCCTGATGATCGGGGTCGACCGGCTGGATTATTCCAAGGGCCTCACCCAGCGGCTGGAAGCCTATGAGCGTTTCCTGGCGTCGCATCCGGAGTGGCATGGCAGGATCACCTATCTGCAGATCACGCCCAAGAGCCGCAGCCAGATCAAGGAATATTCCGAGATGGAAGGGGCGGTGAACACCGCCGCCGGGCGCATCAACGGCACTTACAGCGAAGCGAGCTGGTCGCCGGTGCGCTATGTCAACCGACCCTACAGCCGCACGGCCCTGGCGGGCATGTACCGCACCGCCCGCGTCGGGCTGGTAACACCGATGCGCGACGGCATGAACCTGGTCGCCAAGGAATATGTCGCGGCCCAGAACCCCGACGATCCCGGCGTCCTGATCCTGTCGCGCTTTGCCGGCGCGGCGGATGAATTCCGCGAAGCCCTGCTGGTCAACCCCTATGACCCCGACGCGGTGGCGGCCGCCATTGCGCGGGCCGTGGCCATGCCTTTGGCTGAGCGCCAGGCGCGCCACCGCGAGCTTTATGCCACCTTGCTGCGCAACGATATTTCCAAATGGGGCGACAAGTTCCTGAAAGCCCTGGGGCCGCAGAGCATGAAGCGCGAGGAGCCGGTGCGCGGCTTCATCGGCGAACCTCTCAAAGCAGCGGTTGCAACTGTCCCAGGGCGCCCGCCAGCAACACGACAATGATGCCGGCCGCCAGTTCGCGCACGCTATTGCGCCCGAGCGCGGCTTCGTTGCCCTTGGGCAGCCATTTGAAGCGGTTGGCGGCGGCCAGCCACAGCATCACGGCGACCAGCGCCAGCTTGCCGGCCAGAACCGCGAGATAAAACGACGAGGGCGCGCCCTTGCCGCCCAGCAGGATCGAGGCGGCGTTGATCAGCCCTGTCATGACCAGCAGCAGCACCGCAACCAGCGCCCAATCCGAGAACAGCGACAGGGCCAGCAGCAGATTGGGCTCCTTGCGCCGGAACAGGCCAGCCAGCACCACCAGCCCGCCGATCCAGAAGCCGGCGGTCAGCAGATGCGCCGCATCCATGATGGTGCCGATGGCGGCAAAGCCCGCGGGACTGGCGAGCGCGGCATGGCTGGTCGCGGCGGGCAGCATCAGCGCGATCGCGGCCAGGGCTGCCATCAGCTTGCCCTTGCGCCAGAAGAGCAAAAGCAGGGCCATGATCACCAGTGCCGCCAGCCGCGCCAGAAAAAGCTCTCCGAACAGGGTGGCGGTGAGGGTCTCGACCAGGATGGGGCCGTTCAACGCGCCCGCCATCTGTGCCGCCGCCAGCCCGAGCCACAGACAGGCCGACAATAGCGCCACGGCCAGTGCGGCCCAGCGCAGCGGCCAGATGCGCAACGGCATGATCATCGGCAGCCTGGCGCGCAGCAGCGCGCCGAAAGCGGCATCGCCGAACAGAAGCATGGTCGCGGCAAAATAGGCGCCACGCGACAGGGCTTCGATCACGGGATGACCGTGAAACCGAAGCTGCCCGTCACACGATGCGTGTCCTGGCCGACACTGGCCCAGCTCACCTTGTAGGCGCCGGGCTTCAGGGTGAGCGGCAGGAGCGTGATGGTCTGGCTGCCCACCGATTTGGACACCGGCACGGTCTTGCCGCCCGCATCGATCAGGCTGGCCGAACTGAAGGCTGGCTCCAGGTTTTCCGAGAAATGCAGCTTGATCACCCCCGGTGACTTCACCTTGGCGCCGGCCGCCGGCTCGGAGCTCAGCAGCCGGGCATGGGCAAAGGCCGGGGTCGCCAGCAAAAGGCCCAGCAAAACAATCCGTTTCATCAACCCTCCCATTTCAGCGCGGTCACCGCCAGCGCGATCCAGCCGGCGATGAAGGCGCCGCCGCCGAACGGAATCATGAAGGCGAAAGTCTGAGTTGCGGTCAGCGCGAGAAGATAAAGCCCGCCGCTGAACAGGACGATGCCAGCCAGGAACAGGCTGGCCGAGATGGTGGCGCAAATCCTGGCCCGGCCTTTGCCGGCAAAGGCGGCAAGCGCCATGGCGATGGCATGCGACAGCTGATAGCTGGCGCCGAGCCCGATCCCGGCCCGGGCGCCGGCACCCAGGCTTTGGGCATGAGAAGCAGCCGCGCCCGCGATTACTGCGAGCGCCCCGCTTACCGCAGCGATGAACAAAAATTTTTTCATGGCGCCGTTTATAGACAGAACGCCCCCGCTTTGCGAGGGTCCGAGGAAGGGCGCGCGTTCAAGCGCGCCCTGGAGAGAAATTCCAATGCCCGAATTCGCAACCGCCGCCGATGGTGTCGCACTGGCTTATGAGCGGCAGGGCGAGGGACCGGCGATTGTGCTGGTGCATGGCTTCGGCTCCAGCCGGATGCAGAACTGGAAATCCACCGGCTGGTATGGCGGGTTGACCGAGGCAGGTTTTTCCATCGTGGCGATGGATTGCCGCGGCCATGGCGACAGCGGCAAGCCGCACGATCAGGAAGCCTATGGCCATGACCGCATGGCCGATGACGTGACGGTGGTGATGGAGGCTTGCGGCCTGGGCCGCGCATTGATCCTGGGCTACTCGATGGGCGGCTTCATTGGCCTCAGACTGGCGGCGGCGCATCCCGAGCGTGTGACGAGGCTGGCGATCGCGGGGGTGGGCGCGAACTATCTGAAAGACGGAATTACCGCACCCCAGGCGCGCGCCGCCCTGGCCGATGCGCTGCTGGTGGAGGACAAAAACACCATCACCGATCCACGCGCCAAGATGTTTCGCGCCTTCGCCGACCAGCCCGGCAAGGATCGCCTCGCGCTGGCGGCCTGCATGCGGGCGATGTCGCCGCGTCTTGCACCGGAAATACTGGCGCGGCTGCAAGCGCCGGTCCTGGTGGTGGATGGCAGCGAAGATGAGACCGCGGGGCCGGCGGAACCGCTGGCGCAAACATTTCGCAATGGCAGCGCGGTCACGATTCCCGGACGTGATCATATGTCGGCGGTGGGTGACCGGCGCACGCGCCATGCCGTGATCGACTTCTTCCGTTAGCCCTAGGTGCGGTCGCCATAGCACGATCATTTGTGAAGGCGAGCGCCCGAGGGAACGTTGCAATTCATTGTTTCCCGTGCCGTTCGGGCCGCAATTCGCGCACGGGCTGATATCCATCAGGGCGAACCGCGAAACCGCAACACAGGCGGAACCTACCCCATCGTACATTCGTTTCTCATGCACGTACCGCTTCCCGCGGTGCCATATTTCTGCCGAGGTCCGGAAAAATCTGTGTACTGACTAACTCCATTGGAAGGGGCATTGGAGAGGAGGATCCAATGCGCGAATTACAAGGGCCGGTACGATTTGGTACTGAAAAAGTCGTAGGTTTTCCGCGACTTATCGCTATTTTCGAATTCGTTCCGTCGTCCGATTCATCCGTGGACGACGGGCCGAAGTCGGGGGCGCAGCTGCGCATTTTTGGGCTGGCAAGATGTTAGAAGCGCATGCACGCGCCGGAATCCGTAACCGGCTTTTACACAAAATCAGTCTGGAAGATTGGGATCTGATCGGTCCGCATCTGGAAGAGGTAACTCTGAAGGACCGCCAGATCATCGAGGTCCCCACCAAGCCGATTACGCACGCCTATTTCCTGGAGCATGGCGTCGCCTCCGTGGTCGCGGTGGACGCGGAAGATCATCGCATCGAGGTGGGCGTGATCGGTTATGAAGGTCTTACCGGGGTGCCGCTGATCATGGGCGACAATCGCGCCCAACATTCCACCTATATGCAGATCGGCGGCAGCGGCTATCGCATTCCGGCCGATGTGCTGTGCAACGCGATCGGCCAAAGCGAAACCTTGCGCAGCCTGATGCTGAAATCGGCGCAGGGTTTCATGATCCAGACCGCGCACACCGCGCTGGCCAATGGGCGCGCCAAGCTGGAACAGCGCCTGGCGCGCTGGCTTTTGATGGCGCATGACCGCATGACCACGGACGCGGTGCCGCTGACCCATGAATTTCTGGCGGTGATGCTGGGGGTGCGCCGTGCCGGCGTCACCGTGGCGATCCATGGTTTCGAGCGCCGCGGGCTGGTCACCACCCGCCGCGGCCAGCTGACCCTGGTCAACCGCGCCGGTATCGAGCAGATCGCCGGCAGTTTTTACGGCACGCCGGAAGCAGAGTTGAAGCGCCTCCTGGACGGCAAATAAGACTCGCCTTTTTTGCCGTGCGCATGGTTTGTTCCGGTCATGCTGCCCCCCCGGAGCGACGGCCAGCCGAGCGAAGCGAAGGCGCCGGTCGCGCGACTTCCAGAAAAGTTTGAGCACTGGTTCGCATCCCGCGGCTGGCAGCCGCGCGCCCACCAGCTGGCCCTGGTAGATCATGCGCAAAAGGGGGAAAGCGTGCTTCTGGTGGCGCCCACCGGCGGCGGCAAGACCCTGGCCGGCTTTCTGCCCACCCTGATCGATCTGGCGCAAAAGCCCAAACGGGCGCGAAAGCGCGGCCTGCACACGCTCTATATCTCGCCCTTGAAGGCGCTGGCGGTGGATGTGGCGCGCAATCTGGAAGCGCCGATCCGCGAGATGGAGTTGCCGGTGACGGTGGAGACCCGCACCGGCGACACTTCGGCGGCGCGGCGCCAGCGCCAGCGCTACAGCCCGCCCGATATCCTGCTTACCACGCCCGAGCAGCTGTCGCTGCTGTTGGCCCATCCGCGCAGCGTCCAGATGTTCGAAAACCTGCGCACGGTGGTGCTGGACGAGCTGCATGCTTTGTTCAATTCCAAACGGGGCGATCTGTTGGCGCTGGGGCTGGCGCGGCTTGAGACGCTCGCCCCCGGCCATCGCCGGGTCGGCCTGTCGGCGACGGTGAAGGATCCCGCGCCGCTGCAGCGTTTTCTGGTGCCGCAACCCATGACCGGCGAAGCCCTTTCGAAGATCGTGATCGCCCAGGGCGGCGCGCGGCCGCAAATCGAGATCAGTGCTTCGGACTCCTATGTTCCCTGGTCGGGCCATCTCGCGCGCCATGCCATGATGGATGTGATGGCGGCGATCCAGGCATCGAAAACCGCACTGGTCTTCGTCAATACCCGCAGCCAGGCCGAGCGCACCTTCCAGGAATTGTGGGCGATCAATGACGCGAACCTGCCGATCGCGCTGCATCACGGCAGCCTGGCGCTGGAACAGCGCCGCAAGGTGGAGGCCGCCATGGCCAAGGGCGCCTTGCGGGCCGTGGTCTGCACTTCCACGCTTGACCTGGGCATCGACTGGGGCGCCGTCGACAAGGTCATCTGCATCGGGGCGCCCAAGGGTGCTGCCCGCCTAGTGCAGCGCATCGGCCGCGCCAATCACCGATTGGACGAGCCCAGCGCGGCGCTGCTGGTGCCGGCCAACCGGTTCGAGGTGCTGGAATGCACCGCCGCGCGCGATGCCGTGCTGGCTGGCGAGCTGGATGGCGAGCGCCTGAAGGCGGGATCGCTGGATGTGCTGGCGCAGCATATATGGGGCACGGCCTGTGCCGCGCCCTTCGATGCCGACGCCCTGTTCCGGGAGGTGCGCGCGGCGTCCTCCTATGCGCACATCACCGCCGCCGATTTCAGCGCGGTGGTGGATTTCGTCGCCACCGGCGGCTATGCGCTGCGCGCCTATGACCGCTACGCGCGCCTGCGCAAGACCGAGGACGGGCGTTTGCGCCTGGCCCATCCGCGGCTGGCCCAGGAATACCGGCTCAATGCCGGGGTGATTGTGGAAGACCCGATGGTGGAAATCCGCCTGCAGGGCAAGGGCCGTCCCGCGGGCGCGGGCGGGCGCAAATTGGGCGAGCTGGAGGAATATTTTATCGAGCAGCTTTCGCCGGGAGACACTTTTGTCTTTGCCGGCGATGTCTTGCGCTTCGAGGGCCTGCGCGAGAACGGCGCCTTTGTCACCAGGGCCAATGATCCGGAAGCGGAAATCCCCAGCTATAACGGCGGCAAGTTTCCGCTCTCCACCTTCCTGGCCGAGCGCGTGCGCGAAATGGTCTCGGCGCCGGGCGACTGGCACAAACTGCCCGAGCCGGTGCAGGAATGGCTGAAGATTCAAGAATGGCGCAGCGTGATACCGGCGCCGGGCCAGCTTCTCGTCGAAAGCTTTCCGCGGGGCAACCGGCATTATCTGGTCTGTTATCCTTTCGAGGGGCGTCTGGCGCACCAGACGCTCGGCATGCTCGTCACGCGCCGCCTGGAACGGGCAAAGCTGCATCCGATCGGCTTCATCGCCAATGAATATGCGCTGGCCGTCTGGGCCGCGAAGGATATGGGCGGCGTCGACATGGACGCGCTGTTCGACCAGGACATGCTGGGCGACGATCTGGATGCGTGGCTGTCCGATTCCAATCTCTACAAGCGCACCTTCCGCAACTGCGCCATCATTGCGGGGCTGATCCAGCGCCGGTTCCCCGGCAAGGAAAAGACTGGGCGGCAGGTCACATTCTCTTCCGACCTTATCTACGATGTTCTCAGAACCCATGAGCCCGACCATATCCTGTTGCGCGCGACCTATCAGGATGCGGGAACCGGCCTGCTGGACATCGCCCGGCTGGGTGACATGTTGGCGCGTGTAAAAAAAAGGATCGTGATCCGCCGGCTGGATCGGGTATCACCGCTGGCGGTGCCGGCGCTGCTGGAGATTTCGCGCGAAATGGTTGCGGGCGCGGTGGACGAGGCTATTCTGCGCGAGAATGAAGACGCGCTGATACGGGATGCGATGCGTGTTGACTGATTCCCTGAACGGAGATGTCCTGATCAGCGTCAATGGCGAAACGCTGTTGCTCGATGCCTGCGGCGCGGCCTTCAGCCCGGCACATTCGACCCTGATCTTTGCCGACCTGCATTTCGAAAAAGGCAGCGCCTATGCCCGCGGCCGCCAGTTCCTGCCGCCCTATGACACGGCCGAGACGCTGGCGCGCATCGCCGCCGCCATGGCCCGTCACAGGCCGGCCCGGGTGATCGCGCTGGGCGATTCCTTTCATGACGGCGGCGCGGGCGAGCGGCTGGGCCCCGATATGCGTGCCCGGCTCCAATCGCTGACGGCGCAGGCGCAATTTGTCTGGATCGCGGGCAACCATGATCCCGATCCGCCGGCCTGGCTGGGCGGTGAGGTTGCTGCCGGCATCCGGGTGGGCGGGCTGACCTTTCGTCATGCGCCTTTGTCCAGCTTCGAGGCTGGCGAGGTGGCAGGGCACCTGCATCCCTGCGCCAGCGTCTCCAAATGGGGCAAGAGCGTGCGCCGGCGTTGCTTCGTCTCCGACGGGCTCAGGCTGATCCTGCCGTCCTTTGGCGCCTATACCGGCGGGCTGGACGTGGGCGATGCGGCGATCGCCGCGCTGTTCGCCGGATCCTTCCACGCCTATATGCTGGGCCATTCCCGCGTTTATGCCATTCGGCGCGCTGTGGCCGTGTAGAAGGCGTCGCGCCGTTCAAGCCGGACGTTCGAACAGCACCGACGAAATCCAGCCCAGCAGCATCGCCATCAGCACGCAGGCCATGCCATAGGTGAAGGGCGCATCATGGGCTGCGTTGAACAGCCGCCGTTCCAGCCCGCTGGCATCGACGAACAGCGGCGTGGACTGGGCGCTGATCATCTGGCCGTTGCGAAACAGATAGACTTCCACATTGTACTGGCCGCGGGTGACGCCGGCCGGCACCGGCACACGGGTGGAAAACAGCGTCTCGCTGTAAAAGTCGATGCTGCCGGGACTTTCGGTGTAGAGGCCTATTTTCCTGAGATGTCGGATCACCGCCTGGCGAAAAGGTTCGGGATCATGATGGCTGCCGATGGCCGTGGGCTTGAGCTGCTGCAGTCCGATTTCATAACTGGCCAGCACATCACGCGGCGCGATGCGCGTGACTGGCTGGGTCGAGGCCAGATAGTAATAGGCGGGCAGGCCTTCGAAACGGGCGGCATCATGGTTGATCCATACCCCTGCGATGCGGTCGCGGCGGCGCACCGTCATGGGTTCATCGGGTCCGCGCACGACCACGACCACGTCACGGCCCTGGGCATTCTGTGCCCGCTCGATGGCGCCGAAAACCACGATCTGGGTGCCGGTATAATTGGACGTGATCTGGATGATGTCCTGGCTGATGCCCGATACCAGGTCTTCCGCATTTGCGGGAAACGATATCAGCAGAAGCAAGGCCAGCAGCGCCTTCTTCATGGCGTCTCCAGCGACAGGGAATAGAAATCGGCGGGCCGCGCCACCAGCTGCCAGGCAAGCCCCGCGCCCACCGCCAGCACGACCAGCGCCAGAAGCAGGCGCAGCTGTTCGCCGCGCAGCCTGGCGCCGGCGCGCACGCCCAGCTGCGCGCCCACCACACCACCCAGCACCAGCAGTCCCGCCAGGATGATGTCCACCGCATAATTGCTGGTCGCCTGCAGCACGGTGGTGATGGCGGTGACCGCGATGATTTGCACCAGCGAGGTGCCCATCACCACATTGGTGGGCATGCGCAGGATATAGATCATGGCCGGCACGATGATGAAGCCGCCGCCGATGCCCATGATGGCGCTGAGCGCACCTACCGCAAAGCCGATCGCGAGCGGCGGGATCACGCTGATATAAAGGCGTGACTGGCGGAAGCGCATCTTGAAGGGCAGGGCCTGGATCCAGCCGCGATGCACCGGCCTGTGGCTGATGGTGACGCCGCTGCGATAGGCCTTCAAGGTGGCGAGGCTCTCGCGCAGCATCAAGGTGCCGATGGTGCCCAGCATCAGGACATAGGTCAGCGCCACGATAAGATCCATCTGGCCCTGGCGGCGCATCAATGTCACCAGCCACACACCGCACAAGGTGCCCACGACGCCACCGGCCAGCATCACGCCGGCCATGGTGAAATCGATGGCGCGTTTCTTCCATTGCGCCAGCGCGCCCGACATGGAGGAAGCCGTGATGTGACTGAGCGTGGTGGCCACCGCCACGGTCGAGGGAATGCCGGTAAAGACCAGCAGCGGCGTCATCAGGAAGCCACCGCCCACCCCGAACATGCCGGAAAGAAAACCCACGCCAAGCCCCAGCGCGACGATGATCAGCCAGTTGACTGACATCTCTGCGACGGGAAGGTAAATCTCCATGGCGCAACTTCTGGATACCGCGGCAAACGCGGCAGATTGCAGCCGAACATGCGCGCGACCGCGCGATGGGTCAACCCGTCACGCTCTGTTGTGCAGGAAAATCAGGTGCCCAGATCGGCCGGCTCGGGCGGCACATTGGCGGAGCGGTTGAGGGGCGCGGCATGGAAGGTCGCGGCGGACTTGTTGGCGGCGGCCTTGTCGCTGTCGCTCAACTGGGTCGCCAGCGTGTTCATGCGTTGCTTGGATTCAGAATCGCCGGCAGCAGCTGCGATCGAATACCATTTGTAGGCGTCGAGCAGGCTCTGCGGCACGCCGTCTCCGCGTTCATACAGAACCGCCAGATTGAACTGGGAATCCGACAGTCCCAGGGCGGCCGCCTTGGCGAACCAGCGCGCCGCTTCGGCCATGTTCTTCTTGCCGCCATTGGCGCCCGAGGCAAAGGACACCGCCAGATTGTGCATCGCCTTGCGATTGCCCTGATTGGCGGACATCTCGTACCAGTGGGCGGCCTTGGCGGGATCGGCGGCGACGCCCTGGCCGCGCTCATACAGCGTGCCCAGACGATATTGCGCCACGGCCTGGCCTTTTTCTGCGGCCTGCTCAAGGAATTTGACGGCGTCGGCCAGGTTGACCGGCGTGCCATTGGTGCCGTCCAGCGCGCGCAGGCCAAGGATGGTGAGCGCGATGGGATTGCCGGCATTGGCCAGCTGGATCAACTTGTCGGCGGGCGGCGCCGGGGCATTATTGCTCTCCGGCACCGGATTGACGGGCGCATTGCGCACATTGCGCTGATTGAGCGGCGCGGCCGTGCGGGGCGGATTGTCCTGGCTGTCGGGCTCGGAACGCTGGGTGTCGTAATTCTTTTCATCGCCCTGCGGCTGGCCGCCGGCCTGGGGCGCGACCACGAATTGCGTATCGTTGGCGTCCGGCGGCGCGGGCACGGAATAGGTGGGACCGCTGGCGGTGGCGGGATGGGTGGTAGGCGCCGCCGCCACATCGGGCTGCTTGGCGCGCTGGCTGAACACCAATGCCGCGGCCACCAGGACCACGACCAGCATCGCGACCAGGGCCGGCAGGAGATAACGCGGCTTGGCGTTTCCTTCGCCTTCGGCCGCGGCTTCCTTGCTCCAGCGGAAGGCGGAGAAACGGCTGCGGCGTTCGCTTTCGGCCTTTTCGGATGCGGCGCGGGCCGAGCGGCGGGCCTGGGCGAGAAAATTTTCCGGCTCGGGCGCGTCGGCGAAGACATCGGCGAATTCGGGCGGCGGCGCGAAGGGGGCGGCCTGGGTTTCCGCCGGCGCATCGAAGGCAAAGCCGTGCGGCGTGGCGGGCGCAAAGGCGTCGGTGGCTTCGGCCTCATACGGCGCGGGTTCCGCCATCACGTCCAGCGAGGGCGGCGGCTCGGCATAAGGCGGCGGTTCGAAGGCCGGTTGCGGCATGGGCGCCGCCTGGGCCTGGGGTGCTTCATAGGGCGGCGGCTCGACCGGACGCAGCATCTTGCTGCGCAGTTCGTTCAGAAGATCGTTATGGTCCTTTTCCAGCGCGTCCAGGCGATAGGACACGGCCTGCAGGCTGGCGTCGAATTTCTCGGCGGGATCGTGTTTCTCCAGCCGGTCGGCCATGCCGTTGACCGATCGTTCGATGCCGTCCAGCCGGCGTTCGAACTCCGCATCGGGCAGACGCATCTCCAGGCGTGCGATGGAATCTTCCAGCCGGTGCAAGGCCTCTTCATGCTGGGCGGCGCGCTTCTGATTCTCGACCTGATCGGTGGCGCGCTGGTTGGCGCTGGCCTCGATCTTTTCCAGCGCATGGTCCAGCGCATTGGTGTTGAACTGGGCAGTCTTCTCGACCGCCGAAAGGCGGTTGTCGAGCGCCTGCTCGATCCCGTTTATCCGCGTGCCTATGGCGTGTTCGCTGGCGTCGATGCGCCGGTCCAGCGCCTTGTCGGTCTCTTCCGAATCGGCGCGGGCCTGTCCCACGCGCGCGGCGAGTTGCTCCAGATTGGACGTCAGGGTCACGACCTGGCTGGCGGAATTGTTGGCGGTGGCGGTGATCTGGTCGGCCAGCCGCGACAGGCCCTGATGCAGGGCCTTGACCGCATCCTTGATGCCGTCATGGGCGGCGGAGCGTTCCAGCCTGTCCAGCCGCTCGCTAAGCGCCATCACATTCAGGCCCAGCTGGTCGAAAGCCTGGGCCTGCTCGCGGGCGGTGATGTTCATTTCCTGGGTGGTGCGGGAAATGATCCGGTTGGATTCGCCATGGCTGCGCTCGCTGGAATCCAGCCGGCGCGACAGGCCGCGCAGCTGGTCTTCGATGCGGCGCCAGGCCTCGTTCGATTCGTTCTCGCTGCGCCCGACTCGGGCCATCATTTCTTCGGTGTCGCGGCGGCTGGCGGCCGACGGCGGCAGGCCCCAGCTGTCGAGAGGAGCACCGGTAGGGGCGCGGTTCTCATAGGGCATGGGTTCGTCCTCCATGCCGGAAAAGCTTCGCAGAATCCGCCGTGTCAGCCATTCTCCGACCGACAGGCCTTCCCGGCGGGCAGCAGCGCGCGCTGCTTCCCGCGCCTCTGGCGGGATGCCTGCCACATTCCAGGGAAGCTCTGCGCGCATTTCGACTCACTGGCACCGCACACCCGCTACAGAAAGTACCGGGGGCCACATATAGTGTAAAGGAATGTTGACCAAACGAGCGGCAGTCCGGGCCAACCTGTGCTTACTCATGCACAGATTGTTGAGATGTTTTGCTTAATGCCCGGTGAATCCGTCCGATTATTGTGCGCCTTCGGCGCCGCGCAGGCGTAAAGGCTGGCCTTGGGGCTTGGCCGGGACGGCGCTGGCCGCGGCGGGGCTGGTCCAACTGGTGACGGCGTTGGCAGGGCCTTCGGGTTTTGGAGGGGGCAGCCCCATGTCCGTGGAAAACAGCACCGCGACATAGACGGTGTCGCCGTTCACGGCGGCGCCGACCCCGGCATGGTCGTAATTGGCGAAGGCCATATTGTCCCGGTGGGGCGGGCTCTTGAGCCATTCATCCAGGAAGCGGCGGGCGAAATCCTCGACCGCCACGCCGGCTTGCTTGGTGTAGTGCTGGGCCGCGAGATTTTCCCCCAGCAGCCCCTGCCAATTGGTGTCCTGCTGCATAAGCAGCGAGGCGCTGGTGGCGCCGTCAGGCCCCTCATGGGCAAGATAGTTTTTTTCCGCCATGTCGGCGGCGCGTGCGCGTGCGACTCGGGAAAGTTCCGCATCCACCGCCAGCGGCCGGGCCTTGGGATCGAGCTTGAGCCGCTCCTCCTCCACCAGGGCTACGATGCGATTCTCGAGCGCCCCCATCTGAGTTCTGGGGTCGGGCGGCGGCGGCGGGCCGGCCGGGACCTGGGCGCAGGCGGACAGCAGCAGCGCGGCCAAGAGGAAAAATATCGGGCGAGTCATGATCAGGCGGAGAGTATCTCGAAAAGCCCGGCCGCGCCCATGCCGCCGCCGATGCACATGGTCACCACGCCCCATTTGGCGCCGCGGCGGCGACCCTCGATCAGGATATGGCCGGTGAGCCGCGCGCCGGTCATGCCGTATGGATGGCCGATGGATATGGCGCCGCCATTCACATTGGTTTTGGCCGGATCGAGTCTGAGCTTGTCCATGCAATAGAGCGTCTGGCTGGCAAACGCTTCGTTCAATTCCCACAGGTCGATGTCATCGACTTTCAGGCCGTGACGATCCAGCAGGCGCGGCACGGCCTTGATGGGGCCGATGCCCATCTCGTCGGGCTCGACACCTGCGACCGCGAAACCGCGAAAAATGCCCAGCGGCTTCAGGTTCTTCTTTGCCGCCGCCGCATCGCTCATCACCACACAGGCCGAGGCGCCGTCGGCGAATTGCGAGGCATTGCCGGCGGTGATGTATTTGCCCTGGGCGACCTGCTGGCCGCCGGCATGCACGGGCTTGAGCGCGGCCAGCCCTTCCAGCGTTGTGTCGGGCCGGTTGCATTCGTCGCGGTCGACCGTGACATCCACCATGCTTTCGGCGCCGCTGGCCTTGTCGATCTTTTTCATTTTGGTGGAAAGCGGGACGATCTCGTCGCTGTATCTGCCGCCGGCTTGCGCGGCGGCCGTGCGCTGCTGGCTTTGCAGCGCATATTCGTCCTGCCGCTCACGGCTGATGCCATAACGCTCGGCCACGATCTCGGCGGTTTCGATCATGGTCATCCACAGCGCCGGCTTGACCTTCAGCAGATGCTCCTCGGTGAAATTCTTCAGATTGATGCCGCCCATCTGCACCAGGGAGATGGATTCGACGCCCGCCCCCACCGCAATGTCGGTGCCGTCCGTCATGATCTGCTGCGCGGCCATGGCGATGGCGTTGAGCCCGCTGGAGCAATAGCGGTTGACGGTGACGCCCGCGGTCGAGGCCGGACAGCCGGCCCAGATCGCGCTTTCGCGGGCGATATTGTTGCCGGTGGCGCCTTCAGGAAAGCCGCAGCCCATATAGACGTCCTCGACCTCGCCCGCCTCGATGCCGGCCCGGGCGATTGCCGCCTTGACGGCATGGCCGCCCATCACCGCGCCATGGGTCTGGTTGAAGCCGCCGCGCACGGACTTGGCGAGGCCGGTTCTGGCAGTGGAGACAATGACGGCCTGACGCATGCGAAAGTTCCCGAAAGAAGCGGAAGAACCTAGCCGTTCAGGCGTTTGGCTACCAGAGCGGGGTAGCGCAGGGTGAAGGTGACCGCCAGCGCCAGCGCGATCACGCTGACCGCGACACTGCCGTAAAGCGGCAGGCGCGGGTCGAATGTTACCGCGCCGTCGGCCAGGGCCATCGCCAGGAAGGCGGCCGCCCATGCACCGGACACACGATAATTGACCTTGAGGAACAGGGCAGGCGGCCATGCCGCCTCGCGCGGATCCAGCCGCGCATAGTCCATCGAGAAAGGCCGCTTCCAGAAAAGCGGCAAGCCCACAAGCAGGAAGAGAAAAGTTTCGCAGATGAACCGGACGCTCACCAGCGACAGGCTGGGATCCAGGAATCCGCGCACCAGCGCCAGCGCTGCGAACAGCGCCAGGCTGCCGGCGTCCAGCAGGCGCAAGGAGGGGCTTTCGACAAAATCGCGGATGGTGACGACAAAGGCCGCGGCGAAGGCCAGCCATAGCGCGAGGTCCGCGGACAGGCGCGAAAACACCGCGAACAGGATGAACGGCGCAAAGCCGATGACCAGATTCATGCTGTTCTCGAACCCTAAAGAAACGGGGCGCGGAAACTCTCGTCCCGCGCCCCGCCATTCTCAAAACGTCATTACTGCGCGGTGGCGGTGGTGGGATTCGCCTTGGATTTGACGAAGTAAGTCCACAGGCGGACGACGCGCGCGCTGGCGGGACTGGGCTGATTGATGCCCGCGAAAGTGGTGGCGGCGTCGGCATATTTGCCCTGCGCCGCCTGGGCCATGCCGATCACCATGTCCGGCTCGATCGGGTCCTGCACGCCGCCCTTGGTCTTGGCGGCGCGCGCCAGGCTCTCGGCATCGGCATACATGCCATAGCCGTAAGCCGCTTCCGCGGTCTTCACGTCATACTGGCCGTTCTGCTTGGCGCCGGCGGCGATCTGGGCGGGCATGCTCTTCTTGTCGGCAGCTTCGCGCGGATCGGGAGCCGGGCCGCCGAACTTCTGCATCGCCTCGGCATCGCCATAAAGGCCCAGCCGGTTGCTGTTGGCGGCGGAGCCGACCAGGTTGGCATCGCCCTGGCTGATCTGGCCGCCGCGCAACAGCATCAGCCGGCCCATATAGATGTAGTCGATGTCGCGCATGCCCTTGCCGGTGAGCGCCACGCCCATCAGCTGCGACCAGTCGTCGGGATCGCCGTAATTGGCCACCAGCAGTTCCAGGGTCTTTTCGGCGCCGGCTTCGTCCTTCAAGCGGACCTGTGAAGACATCATCACGCTGAGGTCGCCGCGGTCGGGCTTCTTGCCGGCGGCAATGGCGGCGTCGATGTTCTTCTGCGCCAACGCCTGGGCGCCGGCATAATCGCCACCGTAGAACAGCGCTTGGCCGATCATGGGCATGTCGCTGGCCGGCGGCGGCGGCGTCATCGCCATGTAGATCTTCGCGTATTTGAGCGCCTTGTCATAATGCTTGGAGCGCACGGCCAGCTGGGTGGCCGCCCGATAGACCGCGGACTTTTCATTGTCGGGAATCACCGAAGGATCCAGATCGGCAGCTGCTTCCGCATCCACGTCGGCGGCGTCCAGGTCCTGCATGCCGATATGGACGCTCATCGAGAAGCGATCGATCAGATAGGTCTCATAGGGGCTGGGATTGGGGACCTGCTTGGCCGCGGCGATGGCGGCCTGGGCAGCCGCATAGTCCTTCTTGCCCAAGGCATTCTGGACATCGGTCAGGGGCTTGCGCATGGCGCTGCTGATGGAAGGGGGCTTGGGGGCGTCCGCGGCGAGGGCCGCGCCCGACGCGGCACCAAGCATGAGACCCGCCGTCAGGGTGGCGAGGAGGAATTTGCTGGTCATAAAACTTGTCCCTTTGTGATGCGGCCGAGCGGCCGACGAAAAGCCCCTGTTGGGTCGCCTATTGTGAGCGGATTTGCAACTTTACTGTGGCGAAGCGCTGTTTCCAATAAGGCCGGGCCCGACAAGATGTTGCACCGCAGCAAGGGCTGGGCCTCGGCACGGCGATGCCGTAAGACGTATCTAGGCCGGCAACCGGAACCGGCCTTCTGGACCCGCAACAAATGCCACAAGACCTTTTTCGACTGGACGGCAAAACCGCTTTTGTTTCAGGCGCCCGTGGCCATCTGGGCACCGCCATGGCGCGGGCCTTGGCCGAGGCGGGGGCACATGTGATCGTCAATGGCCGCGACGCGGAGGCGCTGAAAACTTTCGCCGCAGCTCTGGCCGGTGAGGGCCTGTCGGTGGAGGCGGCGGCCTTCGATGCTCATGACGTGGCGACAATTTGCGACTTTTTCGGGCGGCTGAAGCGGCTGGATGTGCTGGTCAACAATATCGGCTTCATGCAGGGCAGGTCTTTCGCCGAGCTGACGCAGGCGGATTTCACGGCCACTTATGCCGCCACTGTCGGCACCGCGTTTGAAACCGTGCGGGCCGGCCTGGGCGCGCTGAAGGCCGCGGTGGCGGCGTGCGGCGATGCCAGTGTGATCAACATCTCTTCCATGTATGGCCGGGTGGCGCCGGACGCGCGGCTCTATGACCGCCGCGAGCAGCAGAGCCCATTTCATTATGGTCCGGCCAAGGCGGGGCTTGAGCAGCTGACCCGCCATCTCGCCGCCGAGCTCGGTCCGGAAAAAATTCGCGTCAATGCACTGGTGCCGGGCACGTTTCCGCAGCCCGGCAAGATGCCGGCGGGACTTGAGCCGCGCCTGGCGGCCAAGACCATGCTGGGACGCATCGGGGAGGCCCGTGAAATCGCGGGACCCCTGCTGTTCCTGGCGGGACCGGCGTCAAGCTATGTCACGGGTGCGAGCCTGGTGGTTGACGGGGGCTGGACCGCTTGGTGAAGGCGGCGCCCCTGCGCTAAAGGATGCGAATGTCGTTTCTGTCCTCGTTCCGCATCGGTCAGCAGACGGTCTATCCCGAAGAGCTGCACGAGCGGCTGAAAAGCTTCGCGCTGCTGGAAAATGTGGGCGACGCCGCCTTACGCAACCTTTTGTCGGAAGCCAACTGGTTCGCGCTGCCCGGCGGCATGCTGCTGGAGCGCGAAGGCGAAAACAATGCCGCGCTGTTTCTGGTGGTGACGGGAAGCCTGGGCGTCTTTGTCGAGAATGAGCAAGGCCAGCGCCAGATGGTGGCGCACATCCCGGCCGGCGAGACCGTGGGCGAAATGTCCATCATCGCCGGGTCCTCCAATCACAGCGCCCAGCTGGTGGCGCTGCGCGATACCGAATTGCTGCGCATCCCGCCGGATGGCTATGAAGCGCTAATCGAGCGCCACCCCCGGGTGATGATCAATCTGATGCGGATGCTGGTGAAGCGGCTGAAGGATGCCAATCGCGGCCGCTCCAGCCAGTCCCGCCCCAAGACCTTTGCTATCGTGCCGCTGCAGGAAGGCCTGAGCGAAGTGCCCATCGCCCAGCGCCTGGCCAATGCGCTGGCTGGCATGGGCTGCCGCGCCGCGGTGCTGGATGCCAATGCCTCGGACCAGACCGCGGAATGGTTCAACAGTTTCGAGGCCGCGCATGACATCGTCTTTTACCGTGGCGATGCACCCGACAGCCCCTGGACGCATCTGTGCCTGCGCCAGGCTGACCGCATCTTCCTTCTGGCGCGTGCCAACCAGCCTTTGCCGCTGGCGCCGCTGGATCTGCCGGCTTTCAAGGCGCGCGCGTCCGGCCTGCCGCAGCTCCTGTTGCTGCATCCCGACGGCGCCAGCGCCGTCTTGCCGGACCATTTCTCGGTCAGGAGCGGGCTGTTTCGTGCCCATCATCATCTGCGCGCCGGCCATCAGGCCGATGTGGCGCGGGTGGCCCGCTTCATCGCCGGCCGCGCGGTAGGCCTGGTTCTGGCGGGTGGCGGTGCGCGTGGCTTCGCCCATATCGGCATCATCAAGGCGCTGAAGGAAGCCGGCGTTCCCTTCGACCAGCTGGGCGGCACTTCCATGGGGGCGGTGATCGCCGCGGGCCTGGCGCGGGAATGGGGCCTGGAGGAAATGCGCGAGCGCATGCGCGCGGTCTTTGTCAGTGACAATCCGCTGTCGGATTTCACCCTGCCGCTGATCGCCCTGGTCCGGGGCAAGAAGGTCAGTCAGCGGCTGCGCGAGCATTTCGACGAGGTTTGCATCGAGGAATTGCCGCTGCCCTTTTTCGCGGTCTCGTCCGACCTGACGACCGGGCGCATTCATATCCATCGTGATGGCGTTCTTTGGCGCGCCTTGCGCGCCAGCGTGGCGCTGCCGGGCATCCTGCCGCCGGTGACCCATCACGGCCATCTGCTGGTGGATGGCGGCGTCATGAACAACCTGCCGGTGGATGTAATGCGCGAACAGGCCGGCGGCGCGGGACCGATCATCGCCTGCGACATCACCGGCGAAGTGGATCTCCAGGCCCAGGACAGCCGCTATGGCGAGCGGCCCTGGTGGTGGCTGATCGGCCAGCGCATGCGCGGCAATCCCTCGATCATCTCCATCCTGATGCGGTCCGGCACGGTGGGTTCGGAAGCGCAGCGCCGCATCGTGCGCGAGCAATGCGACTATCTGATCGAGCCGCCCATGCCCGACATCCAGCTGCGCGACTGGAAGAAATTCGATCAGGCGATCCAGGAAGGCTATGACACCGCGCGTGCCTGCATCGAGAAGAACGGCATTCCATTGACGAATGTCATGGGCGACGGCCCGGGGATGCCGCTGCCGCACGTAATGATGGCGACCTAGATCGAGTTATCAGGACTGGGCGTGCGATCGCTTGGCAGCTCCTGATGTTTCATCAGGTCGTAGCGCCGGCCGTCCGGGCCGGTCAGGATGGCGCTGTCCAGTGTCGGCGTGCCGAATTCGGAGTGATGTTCGGTGATCGCCAGATGGCCTTCGCCCTTGGGCCCCTCAAGCGTGACGTCATAACTGTCGCTGGCCAGCCCCGGCATCCAGGAAAAGACATTGCCCTCGACACCGATGATGACGGGATCGGTGCCCAGCACCTGCTGGGCCATGCCGTCATGGCGCATCAGATCCACGGCCAACCGGTAGGCCGGATTGTGGCGATAGCCTTCCCACAGGTACCAGGCGCCATAGCCGGCGGCCAAAAGTGGCGGCACCGTCACGATCAAAAGCACAATCAGGCAGCCGGTGAGGCAGCCGTTGCGGCGTGGCGTATATTGTGGCGGCGGCGCGGCAAGGGTCATGGCATCATCACAGCACAGGCTTTAGATTGGTGCCACCCCGCGTCGGCGAGAGCCGGAGCGGAAACTTAAAGAGTGAGGCATGGCGATTGATTACGACGACATGATGCAGTCCGGCGCGACCGGGCTGCGCGCGTCCTATGATGAAAAAGACGTGATGCTCTATGCCCTGGGCGTGGGCATGGGTCGCGATCCGCTGGACGAAAAGGAATTGCCATTCGTCTATGAAAACAATGGCCTGAAAGTGGTTCCCACCTTTGCCAGCGTGATCAGCCGCGGTGAAGCGCCGCCGGAGCGGCAGCGCATGCCGCAGAAATCCGAAATCAATTTCGCGCTGGTGGTGGATGGCGAGCGCCGCATCACGGTGCACAAGCCGCTGCCGCCCAAATGCGACGTGGTGGCCGAGGAACGCTACCTCGACATCCTGGACAAGGGTGAGGGCAAGGGCGCCGTGCTGATCCAGGAGCGGGTGGTACGCGAAGCCGCCGGCAACGACATGCTCTTTACCATCGTCACCTCCATCTTCGCGCGTGGCGATGGCGGTTTTGGCGGCAAGCCCCATGGCGGACCGGAGCTGCACCCGATTCCCGAACGCGCGCCCGATCTGGTGAAGGAATGCGACACCCGTCCCGACCAGGCGTTTCTCTATGCCCTGTCTGGCGACCGCAATCCGCTGCACCGCGATCCGGCTTTCGCCAAAATGGTGGGTTTCCCGCGCCCGATCCTGCACGGGCTCTGTTCCTACGGCACCGCCTGCCGTGCGGTGCTGTCGACCCTGGCGGGGTATCAGCCTGAACGCATCCGCCAGTTCGATGTGCGTTTTTCCAAGCCGGTGTTTCCCGGCGAAACCCTGGTGGTGGAGCTGTGGCAGGATGGCGGCACGGTTTCGTATCGCGCCAGCGTGAAGGAACGACCCGGTACCGTGGTGCTCAATAACGGGCTTTGTCGGCTTGCTTGAAGATCCGATCGAAGCTGCCGAGGCGCTGATCGCGCAAGGCAAGGCGGACCAAGCCGCGCGCGATTTGCGTGCCCGGCTGAATGCGGGGCGTGGCGGCCTGCTGGCGCGGATCACCCTGGTAAAGGCATTGCTGGCGGCCGGCGACACCGCGGGTGCGCTCGAAGAAGCGCGCGAAGCCGTTTCACTCAATCCCAATGTCGCGCCGGCAGTCGTGGCGCTGGGCGAGGCGCTGCTGGCGGCCGATCTGCTTCCGACCGCGATCGCGGAATTCCAGCGGGCGCTGAGGCTTGACCCTGCCTTGGCGCGCGCCCGCGAATTGCTGGCTGCCGCCTGGCTGAAAGCCGGCGAAGCCGACAAGGCGCTGGACGCCTTGCGCGAATTGGACGAACCGCCCGCCGGAATGGTCGCGGCGGCGCAGGCGATCAAGACCGCGCCACGTTCCGACCCCGGTTATGTCCGCCATCTCTTCGATCAATTCTCGGCCGATTATGACAGCCGCATGATCGGCCAGCTGGGATATGCCGCTCCCCAGATCCTGCTCGATCTGGCGGCGATGGTGATGGCAGGGCGCGACAGGCTTTCCATCCTGGACCTGGGCTGCGGCACCGGTCTTGCCGGCCTGGCATTCCGGCCGTTCGCCGCGCGGCTGGACGGGATCGATCTGTCGCCGGCCATGATCGAGAAGGCGCGGGCGCGAAATATTTATGACAATCTGGCCGTGGCGGACCTGGAGAGCGCACTTTCCGCGCCCGGGCCGGCCTACGACCTGATCCTGGCGGCCGATACGCTCGTATATCTGGGTGATCTTGCGAGCACGTTCCAGGCCGCCCATGACCGCCTCTCTCCGGATGGTTTCTTTCTTTTCACCGTCGAAAAAGCGGCTGCGGACGGATTCGAGCTCGGTCCCAAGCGCCGCTGGCGCCACGCCGAGAGCTATCTGCGAGATATTGCGGGACGCGCCGGTTTCCAGGTCGCGGGTCTTGTGGCCGCGACGCCACGCCATGAAGCCGGCGAACCCGTCCCCGGCTTCGCCGTTGCCCTTTCACGCTAACAAACAGCATCTTTTCGGCGCTTCGGGCGTTCCCTTAGGCATCACGGAGTCGTGGGAATCCCGCAACATGGTCGCACTCGATAACCAGGCAATTTTCGGCCATAGGGTTCCACGTCTGAAGATCAACCTGGGTCCTCTGGTCGGCGGCATCGCCTTGGGCGCCGCGGGTCTTGTGATGGGCGCCATCCTGGTGCGCGGCTTTGCCGAGAATGGTTTCCGGCTGGGCAGCCAGCTTGCCTGGCGTTACGCCTCTTTCATTTTCTTCCTCGCCCTGATCGCCGGCCCGGTCTGCCGGATCGCGGCCCGGCTGTCTCCCCGTTTCACAGCGCCCGAGAGCCTGGGGCGCCGCCTGGTCTGGGGCTTTTGCGCCAGCTACGGCATCTATCTGTTGTCGGTCTTTGTCCCCAATGTCATCCGCCCCTCCGCCGGCGCTGCCATGATGGTAGTGTTTGGTGGCGCGGTGGTGCTGGTGATGGCCGTCACCGCAGCCCCATTGGCACGGCTGGGCCGCGCACCCATCATTTCCGCCAAGATTCGCCGGGTGCTGCTGGGCGTCTCTACGATTTATTTCTGGCTTTGCTATTCGCTGATGGCGCTGGCGCGCATTTCCGGTCCTCACCGGCCCGATGACTATTATGGCATCAGCCTGTGTCTGATGGTGGTCGGCCTGCTCGCGCGCTATGCGGATCGCTGGGCGATGCCCAAAGAACAGTCAACCGCCGAGACCGTCACCGCCTGATAAGCCGTTGTGAGTTTTACGGCGGATTTACGGCGCGTTTTTGTACCAACTTAGGCCACTTCCCAGACTGGCGCAGGTTCCGTCGGACGTGCGAAGCTCCGATCCTTCGAAAGGAACTCGCGCGTGCGTACGGCCCTTGTGGTTGCAATTCTGGTGTGCGGCTTGGCGCTTCTGCCAGGCCGTGGCGTGCACGCGCAGGACGCTTGTGCCGAGCCGCAGGCGCCCGCCCCCGTCGATGGCGCGCAGCTGAGCGAGGAGCAGATGCGCGCAGCGGCAGCAGCAGCCAGAAGCTTCATCGCCCAGTCCGATGTCTATCAATCCTGCCTGGCGAGCGCGGTCGAGGCTGCCAAGACCCAGGCCAATGCGGACGGCAAGCCTTTCGATCCCGCGCTGGCAAACGACGCCAAGGCCAAGGAAGACGCCAACCAGAAGGCCAAGGAGCGGGTGGGGGCGGAGATCAACACCGCCATCAGCGTCTACAAGCAGGCCCATTTGAAGTGACCCGGGCCCCCGGGGCGCCCCACTGATTCCATTTGCCGCGCTCCGGTGTTGGGCGCGAATCACCTATCATGACGGGCATGGCTGAGGCGGCAGTTCGCATTCCCAAGGAACGGCGTCAGCGCGATGTCTCCCGGGCGGCATCGCGGACCGCCATTCTGGAAGCCGCCCGCCGGGTGGCGGCGCGCGACGGCGCCCGCGATCTTTCCTTGCGCGGTGTGGCGGCTGAAGCCGGCTTCGCCCCGGCCGCGCTCTATGGCTATTTCCGCAACAAGGACGAGCTTCTGCTGGCGCTCGCGACCGACGATCTCACCGCGCTGGCGCGGGTGATGCGGGGTTCGGGTGCCGGCCTTGCCGGCGCGGGGGCGGCGGCGTTGGAGCTGCTCCGCGGGGCCGAGACCATGGCGGCGGCGAGTGCTGCGCTCACCGGCGCGCCCGAAAACGGCAAGATCCATGAGGCGGAGCGCCTGTTCAACGGCCGGCTGATCGCGGCGCTGAAGGCGTTGTCGGACGCCGGCGGCCTGCGGTCCGACAGCCGCGAAAGCCAGTGCGATGTGGTGCTGGTGGCGGCCTCGCTGGTCGGCCTGGCCTTGCTCTCGCGTTCGGGGCGGCTGCAGGCCCTGGGCTTTGCCCCGGAAGAGATGATCGCCCGTCTGGACGGCCGCTTTCGCACCGCCTGATCACCGCGCATAGTGGATTTCCATCACCAAGGTCCGCTGCGGGAACGGGTGGAAGACGAAATATTTGTCGCCATTGATGTTGTCCAGGCCGCCGGAAAGCGTCCAGTTTTCATCGATCCGGTAACGCACGCGTGTGTCGAGGACGAAATAACCGGCAAAGCCCTGATAGGTCTGTGACACCGAATCACTGTTGTCGATGGTGCCGAAAGCACGGTCGCTATAGCGCGCCCCCAGGGTAAAGGCCCAGAGATCGTCCGGCCGATAGGTTGCCAGCAGATTGCCGCGCAAGACCGGCAATTGCGGAATGCGCTTGTTCACCGCGGCGGCGAACGCACCGTCGCGCAGGATACGGCCATCCACCGCCGTCAGATTGCCTGACAGTTCCAGACCCGGAATGAAGGCATCATATTGATCGGCAGTCAGTTCGATGCCGCGGGCTCTTGTGCCGTCGATATTCTGCACAAAACCGAACAAGGTGCCGGAGCCGGGCAGCAGCGGCGCCGACTGGGACAGAAGCGCGTTGGAGATATTCTCCTGGAAGAACGTAATGCGCAGCAGCCCGCTGTCGGTCTTGCGCTCGGCCGCCAGTTCATAGCTGTCGGCATGTTCGGGCCTGAGATTGGGATTGGGCACCGTCAGAACCGTGCCGGTGGTGATTGCCTGGTAAAGCTCCGTCACCGTGGGCATGCGCATGGCTTCGCCCCAGGAACCGGTCAGTGACCAGTGGTTTGATATCTGCCAGGCGAGCGATGCCTTGGGCGAGAAGGAGCTTGAGCTGACCCGCGGCTGGACGACATTCAGCGCCGGTGACGCGGAAAAGTTGGTGCCGTCATAGGCGCGCCAGTCTTCGTGGCGCAGGCCCAGCGCCAGCTTCAGGCCGGGTGAAACAGTCCAGACGTCCTGCACCCATTGCGCATTGGTGAAGGTGCGGCCTTGCGCCGAATTCACCACACTGCCCAATCCACCCCGAATCCAATCGGCGAGATTGTTCTTCTGCTGGTTGAAGGTTTCGGCATCGCGGTGCAGGCCGAAAGAAAGTTCGTTGTCGGCGAGCCCACGCCATGCCGCATTGGCGTCCAGCGTGTACCAGCCGGTACCGTTCAAGCGGTTCGTCGTGCCCGCTCCACCGGTGAAGGCGCCGGGCAGGGCGGCGGTGGGCGTGCGCTGCTTGTCGTTGAGATAATTGTAATCGCTGGCGATCAGATCCCAGGCGAAATCGCCGTCAGGCGCGGACTTCAGGGTCAGCGCCTGGGCCAGCTGGGTCTGCTGATAATTGTAAATCGTGTTGGCGAAGGCGCTGGCCGGAATGGTGTAATTATGGCCGGCGAGATTGACATTGCCGGCATAGACCGGATTGCCGGCGGCATCGTGCAGGTAGGTCTTGGCGCCGGCATCGTCGGTCTGGTGGAACAGGCTGGCGACATAGGAGAGCTGCCACCGGTTGGCGAGGTCATAGGCCAGCTTGAGGGTGTCGGTATCCTCGACCTGATGTTCGATGCTGGTGGCGCCGATCACCGCGGTCGCAGCTCCGGTGCGGTTCAGGTCGGCGATGCTGCCGAAAACCGGTATGCCAGCGGTGCTCGCGGTGGCTGGCTGCGTCAGGGTGGCAAAGCCCAGCGGCTGGGCGAAGTCGTCCAGATGATTGGCCGACAGCCGCCAGGAAAATGCGCCCTGCCGGTCGCCCAGGCCGGCCGAGACCTGCCAGCTTCCGGCCGTGCTGCTGGTGGCATATTGGTCGTACGGCTCCAGCGTGCCGACCACATCGCCATACAGCTCGAAATGATCGGGCATTCTGGTCGTGATATTGACGGTCACGCCGATGGAATTGCCGGCATAGCGCGCCGCGAAAGGGCCATAAAGCACATCGATGCGGCTGACATCCTGGGGCGCGACAATGCCGAAGTGCGGGCTGGCGCTGGAATTGTTGTTGCCGATGGGCGAGGAGATCAGCACCCCGTCCATCAGGATCAGGTTGCGGGCCGAGGCGCCCACGCCGGAGGTGCGGGTAGCGATCGGGTCCTGCACGTCACCTTCATGGCGTTTCCTGACCAAAAGCGAAGGCGCATATTCCAGCATGTCTTCAGTGTTGACGATGTTGATCTGCTCCATCGCCTTGGCGGCGTTGACCTGGACGTCGGGCGCGGATGGATCGGCAGTGGCGCGTTCGCCGTTCACGACAACATATTCCGGCTGAAGTCCGGCGCCGATGGATTGCGCGGTTGCAGGCAGGCTGGCGCCCAGGATCGGCAGCGCCAAAAGGCTTGATTGCGCCAGCAGGCGCATGGAAACGAGCATGGGATTCCCCGAAATCGAATGAGTGGAAGCGCCCGAAAATTCCGGGCGCGATCAAAGACTCAGACGAAACGGGGCGGGGCGCGTGGTGATTGCGGCGTGAACCTGGCTGCGACCGTTGCCGCATAGCTGCGATCGGTTGCCGCCGCAAAGGCATGGAAGACGGGCAGTATCAGCCGCGGTGCGTCAGGCACCGAGGCCAGGTGTGGTGCCGCGGCGAAGGGACATTCTTCGTGAGAGGAATGGCTGTCCTTGTTGCCGTCCTGCGCGGGCTGATGGGCACTCATATCCATCGAACAGATGGTCAGGCCGTGCGCGGCCGGCATCCAGCCCATGGGCAGCAGGGCGCGCGCGATCAGGGCGATGATCGCCAGATGGCGCGCGATGCGGAAAATCCCCTGCATGGGCGAGGTTTTCCGCCCGCCCGCGCCCGCGGTCAATGCGTCAGAAAGCCCGCCAGTCGACGGGAATAAACGCCGCTAGATGGTGATGCCGCCGTCAAGGATGAAATTCTGGCCGGTGGCGTATTTGGAATCGTCGCTCGCCAGCCACAGGACGATGCTGGCGATTTCCTCCGCGGTTCCGACCCGCCCCAGAGGCTGGCGGGCGATAAAGGCCTTACGGGCGGCCTCATAGTCGCCGGTGTCCTTCAGGCGCTGCTGCAGCGAAGGCGAATCCACCGTGCCGGGACAGACCGTGTTGCAACGGATGCCCTTGGTGACGAAATCGATGGCCACCGATTTGGTCAGGCCGATCACCGCCGCCTTGCTGGCGCCATAGATGCAGCGGTTGGCAATGCCCTTGATCGAGCCCGCCACCGAGGCGACATTGATGATGGAACCGCCGCCGCCTTCGATCATCGCCGGCAGGAAGGCTTTGATCATCCGGGCCATGGCATAGACGTTGATCTGGAACGATTTCTCCCATTGGGCGTCGTCGTTATCCAGGATGGTGCCGTTCTCGACAAAGCCGGCGCAGTTGAACAGCACATCCAGCTTGCCGGTTTTTTTGGCCAGGGCGGTGATGGCGGCGCCATCGGTCACGTCCAGTTGCGCCGTTTCGCACGCCAGGCCGTCCATGCCTTTCAGATCGCGGTCGGTGGCGATCACCTTGGCGCCCTCCGCCAAAAACAGTTCGGTGGTGGCGCGGCCGATCCCGGCGGCGGCGCCGGTCACCAGCGCGATTTTTCCCTCAAGCTTCCTGGACATGTGTTCCTTGCGATTTCTGGATGGTCGCTCCGGGCCATGGCCTTGAGAGCGGAAGCCATAATGGGGCAAGGGCTGGCCTGATTCCAGCCGCTCGGGCTGCGCGCATTGCCGCGACGGCATCTTTCGCGGCGCATCATTGCCGCTTTGACGAAAGGCGTGAACTAGGCTTTGCTGCCCGCCAAAGGGCGTAACGCCCGCCAAATTTCGGGGCCGGAACGCCATGTCCAATAGAATTCGCTATCTGCTGATCATGCTGATCTTCGTGGTCAGCGCCGTGGTCTATATCGACCGCAGCAACATCTCCATCGCCGGCACCTATCTTGCCCAGGACTATCACATCTCGAAGATTCAGCTGGGTTGGGTATTCTCGGCCTTCCTTCTAGGCTATGCCGCCTTCCAGATTCCCGCCGGTTGGGTGGTGGGCAAGCTGGGGCCGCGCCGCACCCTGACCTTCGGCCTGATCTGGTGGAGTGCCTTGTCGGTTGCCACCGCTCTGGTGCCCTCGGACATGACGGGGTCGCTCTGGGCGCTGATCGTGGTGCGGTTCATCCTGGGGCTGGGCGAGGCCGTGGCCTATCCCTCCGCCAATCAGTTCATCGCCGCCTGGTTCCCCAGCCATGAGCGCGGCACCGCCAATGGCTGGGTGTTCGGCGGCGTGGGCCTGGGCTCGGGAACGGCGCCGCCGCTGGTCGCCTTCATCATCTACAATTATGGCTGGCATTCGGTTTTCTATGTTTCGGCCGTGCTCGGCCTGATTATCGCCGCCATCTGGTACAAGGCGGCGCGCGACACGCCCGCCGAACATCCCAAGGTCACGGCGGAGGAAATGGCCGTCATCATGGCCGACATGCCGCTGAAGGTGGAAGGCAAGATGCCGGCGGTGCCGTGGGCGCGGATTTTCACCAGCGTGGATGTCTGGGGCGCGACCATCGCCTATATCGCCTTCTGCTATGTCGCGTTCATCTTCCACACCTGGTTCTTCATCTATCTGAAGGACGGCCGCGGGCTCGATCTCAAGAGCAGCGCGCTGTTCGGCATGCTGCCCTTCATCGCCATGGTGCTGGGTTCACTGGGCGGCGGCGTGATCAGCGACTGGCTGGTCAAACATCGCGGACAATATGTCGGCCGCAGCCTGTGGGGCGCCGGTACGCTGCTGGTTACCGGCATATTCCTGATCATCGGCAGCAAGGCGCAGGATACCACGCTGGCTGTGCTGGTGCTCGCCGGCGGCGCCGGCGTCTGTTATCTCGGTCAGGCGACCTATTGGGCGGTGGCCGCCGATTATGGCGGCCCCTATACCGGTGTGATCTCCGGCCTGATCAACATGGCCGGCCAGATCGCCGGCGCCGTCACCGCCTCGCTGACGCCGCTCCTGGCACAATGGTATGGCTGGGAATACGCCTTCTATGTGGCCGCGGGCATCTGCTTTGTCTGCATGTTCCCGTGGTTTGTGGTGAATCCGGACCGCCGTCTGCAGGTGCCCGAGCAGGTGACGGCTTAGGCGCGGTCCTTGTGCGTCGTGAGTGTGTCACGCCGTCGCTCGTTGCTACGCTGTCGCTAGGCAACTCTGCTCACGCCGCAAAATTCTCCGCGCCTACCGGTTAGAGGGCGGCGAGGCCTGCTGCCGCGATCCCAGCCAGCGCCGCGACTTCGTCATTGTCCGAGGTGTCGCCGGTGACGCCGACCGCGCCGATGGGAAGGCCGTCCGGCCCCTTGACGATAACCCCGCCCGCAACCGGGATCAGGCCGCCCGCCGCCAGATGGCCCAGCGACGCGATGAAGCTTGGCCGTTCTGCCGCCATCTCGCCGATGCGCCGCGAATTCACACCCAGGGCCAGGGCGCCGGCCGCCTTGCCGCGTGCGATATCCAGACGCAGGAACGAGGTGCCGTCCTGGCGCTGGAAGGCGATGACATGGCCGCCCGCATCCACCACCACGCAGGACAAGGGCTTCATCCCCACTTCCTTGCCCTTGGCAAACGTGGCGGAGATGATGGTGTTGGCCTTGTCCAGGCTGATGCGGAAATCGCTCATGGGTCGCTCTCTCTATATCTTCTCGTATACAGGCTTATACATAAGAAGATTGGCGGAAAAAGCCGGTCGGGAAAAGCCATCCGCCGTGCTATCTCTCGCCGCATGAGCGGGACGCGCAAGACCCAGATCGTGGTGGTAGGCGGCGGGGCGGCCGGTCTGGAACTGGCCACCCGGCTGGGCGCCCATTTCGGACGCGAGCATTTCGACATCATATTGGTGGAGAAAAGCCGCACCCATATCTGGAAGCCGCTGCTGCATGAGGTGGCGGCCGGCGCCCTGGACGCCAATCTGGACGAGGTGGGCTATCGCAGCCACGGCCATGCCTGGGGCTATCGCTTTTTCTACGGCACCCTGGAAGGGGTCGATCGCGAAAACCGCCAGGTGCTGATCGCACCCATCCTGGATGAGGACGGCTCCGAAATCATGGGCCGCCATCGCATCCGCTATGACTATCTGGTGCTGGCGGTGGGCTCGGTGTCCAACGACTTCGGCACCAAGGGCGTGGCGCAGCATTGCATCTTCCTGGACAGCCGCGCCCAGGCCGACCGCTTCCGCGCCAAACTGCTCAACCATTGCCTCAGGGTCTCGCGCACCCTGGTGCAGAACCCGCAAGCCGATGCGACCGTGAAGGTGGATATCGTAGGCGGGGGCGCCACCGGAGTGGAGCTGGCGGCGGAGCTTTACAATGCGGCGGTGGCGCTGCGCCATTATGGCCTGGAAGTGTTCGACGAAAGCCGGATGAAGGTGACCTTGATCGAAGCGGGATCGCGCATCCTGCCGGCGCTGCCCGAAAAACTGGCCGAGGCCGCGCACAAGGAACTGGAAGCCCTGGGCGTGCGAGTGATCACCGGCGAGCAGGTGGTGGAAGCCACCAGCGAAGGCATGCTGACCAAGTCGGGTGAGTTGATCCAAGCCGATCTGAAAGTTTGGGCCGCGGGTGTGAAAGGACCCGACATGCTGGCAGGACTGGGGCTGGAAGTGACGCGCAGCAACCAGCTGGTGGTGAAGCCCACGCTTCAGACCACGCGCGACGAGCGCATTTTTGCCATCGGCGACTGCGCCTGGTTCGTGCCCGAAGGCGCGACGCGCCCTGTTCCGCCGCGCGCCCAGGCTGCACATCAGATGGCATCGACGGCGTTCCACAACATTCGCGCCTTGATCCGCGACAAGCCGCTGACCAGCTTCGTCTATCGCGACCACGGTTCGCTGGTCTCGCTCAGCCATTTCTCCACGGTGGGTTCACTGATGGGCAATCTGGTGGGCGGGCGCATGGCCGTGGAAGGCCGGCTGGCGCGGCTGGTCTATGTCTCGCTCTACCGCATGCACCTGATCGCCATTCACGGCTGGCTCAAGGGGCTGGCGCTGATCCTGGTCGGTCATGTCAACCAGATCATCCGCCCCAGACTGAAGCTTCATTGAGATGCGGGCTGTGCTCGACCAGGCGCTGATACCGCGCGGTCAGGGCCGGCTGGCCGAACCGCTCTATGACCAGCCTTCCACCGGCGACTGGGTCAGCGTGTTTGACGCGATGGCGCGAGGGCCTATTTCGAATAAACTGGGCTAGGCCCAGCCTCACGGTCCATCCCGCATGTCGTCAAAACTGCGCTTTGCCGCCAACCTGTCCTGGCTGTTCCTGGAATGGCCGTTCCTGGACCGCTTTGCCGCCGCCGCCGATGCCGGCTTCACCGCCGTGGAATATCTCTTTCCCTATGACCATGCGCCGGGCGACATCGCGGACCGGCTGTCGCGCCACAATCTGCAGCAGGTCCTGTTCAACCTGCCGCCGGGGGATTTCGCCGCCGGCGACCGGGGCCTCGCCGCCTTTCCCGGCCGGGTACAGGAATTCCGCGCCTCGGTGGAAACGGCGCTGAATTATGCCCGCGCCACCGCCACGCCGCGCCTGCATCTGATGGCGGGTATCGCTTCTGGCGGCGAAGCGATCGCCGCGTATCAGGAGGCGCTGAAATTCGCCTGCGAAGCAGCGGCGCGTCATGGCATCGAAATCCTGATCGAGCCGATCAACGGCCGCGATATTCCGGGTTATCTGATGAACGATTTCGGCCTGGCGGAATGGCTGATCGCGGAATCGCGGCTGCCCAATCTCAGGCTGCAGTTCGACATCTATCACCGCCAGATCCTGCATGGCGATGTCACCCGCGGGCTGGAGAGCTTGTTGCCGATCACAGGCCATGTCCAGATTTCCTCCGTGCCGCTGCGCCATGAGCCCACCACCGGCGAACTGGATGACAGGCGCGTGTTCGATACCCTGACGCGGCTGGGCTATGGCGGCTTCATCGGCTGCGAATACCGCCCCGCCAACGGCACTTTGGCGGGGCTGAGCTGGATGAAGGGCCTGGTTTAAGACAAAGGCGGCAGCGGTTCGACCTTGCCGACCAGGAACAGGTAAGACAGCGCACCCACCACACAGAGGCCGCCCGCAGCCGCGAGCGGCACCAGGAACGAGCCCTTGGTCAGGGTCAGCATCAATCCGGTGAAGGTGGTGATCATGATCCCCGCCAGATTGCCGGCGAAGTTCTGGATGCCGCCCATGGAGGCGACATGGCCGGGCGTGGGCGCCATTTCGCTCACCACCGTCCAGGTATTGGCGCCCGTGAAAGACAGGCTGGCATAGGCAAGCGAAAACAGTGCCAGGCAAAGATAGACATTGTCGACAAAGGCCGAGATGCCGATGGAAGACGCCACCAGCATGCCGCCGACCAGGCAGGCCTTGCGCGCGCGGGTGGCGCTCCAGCCCATCTTGAGCAGGCGATCGGAGGCGAGCCCGCCCAGCCAGTTGCCCACAATCGCCGACAAGGCCGGCGCCATGCCCAGGGTGCCCAGCGCGGTCAGCGAAAAGCCGCGCGCCGAGAGCATATAGCTGGGAAACCAGGTGATGAAGAAATAGATGGCGAAGTTCAGGCAGAACATGCCGATCATCAGGCCCCAGATGGAGCGATAGCGGAACAGGTCGGCCCATGAGATTTTGCCGGTCGTCACGACGGGCGGCGCGCGTTCCGCCAGCAGCGCATCGACCTCGGCCGGTGCGATGGCGCGGTGGCGTTCCGGATCGCGATAGACGAACCACCAGGCGAGCACCCAGACGATGCCGAGAAATCCGGTGGCAATGAAGGCGCCGCGCCAGCCCACCCCCATGATCAGCCAGGTGACCAGCGGCAGGGACAGGGCCGAGCCCGCGGTTGAACCGCTGTTGAAGATGCTGCAGGCAAGGCCGCGCTCGCGGCGGGGAAACCAGTTGAAGGCGGTCTTGGTGAAGGAGGGCAGGCTGGCGGCCTCACCCACGCCCAGCATCAGCCGGGCGCCGATGAACTGGGAAATGCCGCGGGCAAAGCCGGTGGCGATGGTGAAAAGCGACCACCAGCCCACCGCCAGCGCCAGACTGAGGCGCACGCCGATGCGGTCGATGATCCAGCCGGCCGGTAGCTGCATGGCCGCATAGGTCCAGAAGAAGGCGCTGAGCACCAGGCCCATGGCGGCGGCGTCCAGACCCAGTTCCTGGCGGATGAAGGGGGCAGCGATGGCGAGATTGGCGCGGTCGATGTAGCTGATCGCGTTGGCGATGAAGCACATCCAGATGATCAGCCAGCGAATCCTTGGCATCGTCCCCCCGTTTTTGTTTCTTATGTCCGCTTTACCGCGGTCTAGGCGAATTTCTCCACCGCCTCCCACAGGCCGTTGAGATAGACCGCGCCAAGCGCGCGGTCATAAAGACCATAGCCCGGCTTGCCGGTCTCGCCCCAGATCATGCGGCCATGATCGGGGCGCGCATAACCTTCATAGCCGACATCGTGATAGGCCTTGACGATCGCCGCCATGTCCAGCGAGCCGCAATCGGATTTGTGCGCGGTCTCCTCGAAATCGCCGCTGGCATTGACCTTGACGTTGCGCAGATGGGCGAAATGGATGCGCCCCAGACGGCCAAATTCGCGCACCAGGGCTTCGACATTGTTCTGCGGGCCGGCGCCCAGCGAGCCCGAGCACAGGGTCAGCCCGTTGGCCTGGCTGTCCACGATCTTCAACAGGCGGGCGAGATCGTCGCGGTTTTTGACGATACGCGGCAGGCCGAAAATCGGGCGCGGCGGATCGTCGGGATGCATTGCCATCCTGATGCCGTTTTCCTCGGCCACAGGCACGATCGCCTTGAGGAAATAGGAAAGATGGTCCCACATCTTCTCTTCGCCGATATCGGCATATTCCGCCAGCAGGCTTTTCAGCTCTTCGGGCCTGTAGCTGGAATCCCAGCCGGGCAGGGAAATGCCCTTGCTGACATCGATCTCGTCCACCTCTTTGGTGTCGAAGGCGAGTGTGGTCGATCCGTCGGGCAGCGTCTTTTCCAGGGTGGTGCGGGTCCAGTCGAACACCGGCATGAAATTGTAGCAGATCACTTTCAACCCGCACTGGCCCAGGTTGCGGATGGTCTGCTGGTAATTGGCGATCAACCGGTCGCGACTGGGCTTGCCCAGCTTGATGTCTTCATGCACGGGAACCGACTCGATGACTTCGAATGCCAGGCCATGGCTTTCGATCTTCGCTTTCAGTGCCCTGATATTCTCCAGTGGCCAGGTTTCGCCCACCGGCACGTCATAGACCGCCGAAACGATGCCGTGGATGCCGGGTATCTGGCGGATATAGGCCAGCGGCACCGGATCGCTGTCACCATACCAGCGGAAAGACATTTTCATCCTGATGCTCCCTGATATGGCAAATGCTGTTATCGGAACTCGTGGCGATTACAAAGTCTAAAGAACGACGGGCGGCGGACCATGCTAGGTTGCGGTCGATGGATCGGCGAAGTCAAATCGTGAGCCGGTGGCGGGCTTGGCCCGCGTTGGCGGGTGCATTGCTGCTGCTTTCGGGGTGCGGCTTCGAGGCGCCGGCGCCGCAGCGCACGCCGGCTCCTGCCGCACCGCCGGTGCCGGTTTCCACGCTTTCGGCCAGCCTGACGGTTCCCAGTGCGCAGCTGGCTCGGCTGCTCGGCAACATGACCGCATATCAGATCGCGGATCTCAAGAACCAGCCGATCAAATGCGCCCCGCTGCAATGCCATCTCGATCTGCATGCCACCCGCACCGGACCACTTGCGGTCACCTTGGATCATGACGCGCTGGGCATCCGCATGCCGTTTGGCGCCAAGGCCGCGCTATCGACCTCCGGTTTCCTGTCGCTGCATGGCCAGGCGGAAGGGCAGGGGATGGCCGAAGCGCAGACGCCGGTGACGGTGTCGCCGGACCTTGTGCTTCATTCCCATGTGGACGGGGCCGTTACGCTCGACAATGGTCATCTGCGCATTGGTCCGCTGGTGACCAATATCGCGCAAGTGTGGAACGACAATCAGGAAAGCCTGTCGCGGCCCTTGTGGCGGTCGCTGGACAGGCAGATCGCGCGACTGCCGCTTCGGCCGCGGATCGCGCAGCTATGGTCCGATGCGTTCAGGCCGATCCAGGTGGGCAAGGCGCCCCTGTCCTGGCTGGTGTTGCGGCCCGAGAGCCTGGGCATCTCACAGCCACGGCTGGAAGATCATGCCATCACATTGTCTTTGGCGCTGACAGCACGGGCGCGGGTTGTGGTGCGGGACGAAGCGCCGGACAATGCGCCGACACCGCTGCCGGCCGCGGAAATTGTCGGGGCGCCATCGCGCGACTTTTCCTTCAATGTGCCGCTGCTGTTGCCCTACGGCCAGGCTTCGCGGCTGGCGCTGGCCTCCCTGGCCAAGCGCCCGCCCAAGGCGGGCGGGATGGCGGTCACTTTCAGCAAGCTTGAGATCCTGCCCTCGGGCCAGGATGTGGTGGTGGCAACGCGCTTCTGCGCTGATCCCGGGTGGGATCTGTTCGGCTGGTTTGCCTCCTGTGGCGACGTCTATCTGCGCGGCGTGCCGGTGTTCGACCCGGTGACGAAAAACATCCGGGTCGACCATCTCCACTATGATGTCGCCAGCGCCAATCTGATGCTGAGCGCGGTCAAGCGGCTTGGCGGCGACGAACTGACCCGCCTGCTGCAGGACCATCTGGTATTCCATGAAGCAGGCCAGATCGACCGGCTGGAACGCCAGGTCACCCGTGTCCTGGCCCGGCCGCAAGGGCGCGATCTCTCCGTCTCGGCCAAGGTGGCGTCTTTCGGTACGCCCAGCTTCACCTGGACCGCGGACGGTTTTCTGGCGGTCTTCTCCGCCAGGGGGCAGGTGGACGCCAGCCTCGATCTTTAGTTCGCGGCGTGATGCGCCGCCTTTTTCGCCACATCTTCCCGCGCCCTGGGATGGCCCAGATCGTTGGCATGATAATGGACGATGTGGCGGGTCTTGAGGTCGACGGTGACGAAATCATCCGGTGCCTTGGTCCAGGTGCCGTCGCTGGCGGGGTGATATTCAATCCGCAGCTGGGCGTCCGAGGCGATCACGCGCAAATAGCCGTAATCCTGGTCGTCGTAATTCTCCAGTACCACCAGGTCGTGCCCGGAATCGGATTTCTGGATCACCTGGGGCGCGCGGATGGTGTGGCCGCCGGATTTCGCCAGCGCCTGGTGATTGTGGCCGCCATTGCCGCAGATGATATAGGGGATCTGCGTCTTGTCGGCACTGCGCGTGCGGGTGAAGCGCTGATAGTTGTGGGCGTGACCGGACAGGAAGGCATGCGGCCACACGCCCGTCTCGGCACAGATCCTGTCGATCTGGTTGGACATGTCGATGCTCCAGCCATGCTGGGCTCCCGCGGTATAGGGCGGGTGATGATCGGCAAACAACAGCGCCCCCCGATAGTCTTCGTCCTTCACCCGCTCGAGCGCCGCTTTCAGGAAGGCGAGCTGGCTGTCGCCGATGTCGTCGTCGGCGATCACGCCGGGATCTTCCAGACTGTTGCTGTAAAGCGTGATGATGCGCAGGAACGGCGCCTCGAAAGTGAAGAAGACGCCCGGCTGGATCTGGGCCGTGCGTGACAGTCCGCCCGCTTCCGGCGTGACGGTGAAGTCCTCGGCGCAGAAGTTGCGCAGATAGGCTTCCAGGCTTTTGGCGCCATGGAGCGGAGAGATCATGCCGTCATGATTGCCGGCCGCCGCCAGGATCGGCGCGGGATAGTCGCGATAGGGCTCATAGAACTGGTCGAAGTAATATTGCGGTTCGCCGAAGCTGTAGACGATATCGCCCAGAAGGAAGTGAAATTGCGGGACTTCCTTGGCATCGCTTTCCTTGAAGTCGCCCAGGAGCTTGTCGACGACCAGATTTTCCGAGGCCGGGCCGCGCGTGCTGCCGCAATCGCCCAAGGCATGAAACACGATCTGGCCGTTATTCTGGATGGTGTCGCAGGTCTTTTTTGCCTGAGCTTTGACATCGGCATCGGCGCCCGCGACGCCGCCCAGCACCTGTTCCAGGGTCAATTGCGGTTCCTCCCCGCCACGCGGTGCCGGAAAGGGCAGGGCTTTCAATCTGTGTTCGGCATTCAGCTTGTCGATGGCTTTGTAGGCCTGGGCATCGGAAGCGTGCTTCACAAGAAAATGCTTGGGATCTTCCGTCGGTTCGGGCTGGGCGAAGACCGGACGCGCCGGATTACGGGTCACCGGCCGATGCAGGCCCGTGCCATCGCCATTGTCGCTGTGAGTTTTGGATTTGCTCGCCATGATGAGGCCTTTCGCGCGGGGACGCGCCAAGACTGGTCATCGCATGTGACGCTTTGATGGTGGTGCGGGCGATATTAGCATTGCCGCTTGAACGACGGCTGTTCAATAACGTGGAACTCACAGTCTTTCGAGGTTCAGGAACACCCCCGGTTCCGGCCGGACCGTCATCATCATCACCGGTCTGGGCGCAGGCGATGCCGGTGAAAAGCGGAAAGCCTGGATCACGGTTGCCAGGATGATCCGGGCCTGCATCATGGCGAAATCCGCGCCGACACAGACCCGTGGGCCTGCACCGAAGGGCAGGTACTGGTACTTGTTCAGCCGGCTGCGATGTTGTGGCGCAAAACGGCCCGGATCGAATGCTTGCGGCCGCTCCCACCACATTTCGTGACGATGCAGCGCCCAGATCGGCAGGAAAAGGATGTCATTGGGCTGCATGATGCGGCCGCACAATTCATCCTTTTCCACGACCGTGCGGGCCAGCAGCCCGACCGGCGGATAAAGCCGCATGGCTTCCTCCAGCACCTGCTCGACCAGCGGCATGGCCGCAAGGTCTTCCGGGCCCGCGGCACGGCCCCCCAGTTGCGCCGTCACCTGTTCGCGCACGCGCTCCTGCCATGCCGGACTGTGTGCGAGGAGATACAGTGCCCAAGACAGAGCGAGCGCCGTGGTCTCGTGACCGGCGACAATGAAGAACTGCATGTTGTGGATCAGTTCTTCCCGCGTCATCTGCTGGCCGGTTTCCGGATCGCGCGCGGCCAGCATGTGACCCAGCAGATCGTCGGCACCGCCGGCTGTTTCCTGGCGCCGCGCCTCGATGGCCGCCGCCACCATGTCATGCATGGTATGGACGGATCCGGTTGCCAGGAGTTCGCCGGGCCGGGGAAACCATTGCGGAAAGCCCAGGAAATCCAGCAGCGAGGCGCGGCCGGCGGTCTCAAAATAGCGCGTGATGGCCCGGCTGAAGGTGGCGCTGTCGAAATGCTCGCGTCCCGACAGCGCGACATCGCAGATGACGTCAAAGGTGGCGGTCAGCATTTCCGAAACCAGTTCGGCACGGGCGTGCAAGGTCAGCCGCGTGCAGACGCGCTCCGCCGTCGCCGTCATGGCCGGGGCCAGTGCCACCACATTGCGGTGGGTGAAGACCGGCGCAACCGCCTGGCGCTGCCATTTCCACTCCGCGCCATCGGCGTTGAACAGGCTGTTGCCGATGGCCGGGCGCAGCATCCGGCGCATGATCTCCGACTTGGGATAGTTGGCCAGATTGTCCAGCATCACCCGCTTCATGCCGACAGGATCGGCCAGCATGTGCCAGCGCAGCAGCATTTCGCCCGATACGATGGGCTGGCGGTAGGACAGCGCGGGAATGATCTCCAGCACATTGCGGCGCGCCACCAGCGCCGTCTCCAGCCGCGACAGCCGGCGGCGATGCACCGGCGCGCCCACGGGAATGAAATCTGTGTCCATCAGCAATCCTGTGCGCAGAGCCTAGCCGCGCGTTTCCGTCTCAGCTACCTCCCGCCGCTAGCCGCGCCCGGCAGCAGATCCCGGATGCCGGGAGTCAAAAGGCTGGCGGAATCGGGGCAGATGGCTTTCTATGTCGCAAAACAAGACTGCACAAACCGCAGATATTGGGGGACCCATGATGATCCGTTTTGCGCTCGCGGCCGCTTTCGTGGCCGGCGCCGCCACGCCGCTTGCCGCCCAGGAAACCAGCGGGCCCGCCACCGCCCGGTCTCCCGGCTGGTTTCTGCAGATGCCGGCGCCGCGTCTCGCTGGCAAGCCGGCGCCGAAAGGCCGTTCCAATTTCGCCTCATTGAATGGCGCGGGCGTGCCGGCCTGCACGCATTCGCCCGTCTGCGATCCTGCCAATGGCGGCTCGGCCGATCGCGGTGCGCTGGCGCGTGTCCAGTGGCGCCAGACCATGGGCTATACCTTTTCCTATCCTTTCAAGCTGATGCCCGATGACAACGGGTCTTATCACAGCGGTGTTCCCGCGGTGGGCACCGATTCCAAGGACAATCTTTGGGTTTTCCAGCGCAACATGGCCGGCCGACCGCAGCTGTTCAAATATGGCCCGGACCATAAGCTGGTCCTCACCGTCCCCGAAAGCGTGCTGGGTCATCAGGACAAGGCGCATGGCATGGCGGTGGACCCATTCGACAATGTCTGGGTTGCCGATGGCGACGGCAGCACCGTCACCGAGCTCAATTCCGATGGCAAGCTGATCCGGGTCATCGGGGTCAAGCGCCACCGCGGCGACTGGGATGAAGCCAAGGGGCAGCGGCTGTTGTGGCAGCCGATGATGATCGCCTTCTCGCCCAAGGGCGATGTCTTCATCAGCGAAGGCCATGCCAATGAAAGCCCCAACGATACCGACTCCGGTGTGGCCGACAACAATATCGGCGCCGCCCGCATCATTCACCTGGATCGCACCGGCAAGTTCGTCAACCAGTGGTTCGGCAACAGCGTGGGCCAGGGCAAGTTCAGCATGGCGCATGGCGTGGCCGTCGATCCCAAAAATGGCGAAGTCTGGATTGGCGATCGTGAACAGTATCGGCTGGTGGTCTATGGCCAGGACGGCCGCTTCCACCGCACCATCCAGATGCGCAACCTGATGTGCGCCATCGGTTTCGATCGCCATGGCAACCTCTGGGTCTCGAGCGGCCAGGATGGCCAGCTGCTGAAGCTGGACCGCGATGGCACGGTGGTGGGTGCGGTCGGCAATGGCGCGGGCCGCGGTCCGGGCCAGGCGGTCGAGACCACCTACATGGCCTGGGACAGCCACGGCAATCTGTATACCGGCGACACCAGCGTGGCCCGGATCACGGAATGGTCGCCGCCGAACTGAAAGCGATCTTGGCCCTTGTGAGGGCGCACCGCCGGGATAAACTCAGACAAACAAAAAGGGAGGGCCCGATGGCATTCAAGGGCAGCGGATGTTTCCGCGCATCGATGGCCGCATGGCTATTGTGTCTGGCTGCGGTCCTGTCGGGGCCGGCCTTCGGCCAAGCCGGGACAAATGTGCCTGAAGTCGTGCCCGGGGCGCGGCCCGTGAGCGTCGAACACATCAAGGTGCATGGCACCTCGCTGGAGGGCAATCTGGAAGGCGATGCGGTGGACCGCGATGTGCTGGTCTTTCTGCCTCCGGACTATGCCGGTGACAGCACCCGTCGCTATCCGGTGGTTTACGCCTTGCATGGCTACTCCATCGGCGCCGAGCAATGGAGCCATGAAATCCATGTGCCCCAGACCATCGAGGGCGCCTTTGCCAAGGGGGCGCGGGAGATGATCGTGGTGCTGCCCGATTCCAAGACCGTACATAACGGTTCCATGTATTCGAGCTCCGTCACCACCGGCGATTTCGAGAATTTCATTGCCCATGACCTGGTCGCCTATATCGATGCGCATTATCGCACCATCCCGCGCCGCGAAAGCCGTGGCCTGGTGGGACACTCGATGGGCGGTTATGGCGCGACCCGCATCGGCATGAAGCATCCCGACGTCTTCGGCAGCCTCTATATCATGAGCCCCTGTTGTCTGGCGCCGCGCGGGGCATTGAAGCCGGAAGAGGAGGCGGCGCTGGCGGCGGTGAAGACGCCGGAGGATTCCGCCAAGCTGCCATTCCTGACCCGTGCGCAGCTCGCATCCGCGGCCGCCTGGTCGCCCAATCCGCAGAAGCCGCCTTTGTATCTGGACCTGCCCATTGGCGATGACCGCGATGCGGTGCTGGCGAAATGGGCGGCCAATGCGCCACTGGCCTTTGGCGACCAGTATGCCGCCAACCTGCGGCGCTATCATGCCATCGCGCTGGATGTGGGTGATCAGGACGGGTTAAGGGCCGATACCGCCAGGCTGCATGGTCTGATGGACCGGTACGGCATCGCCAACAGCTTCCAGGTCTATTCCGGCACCCACACCAGCAATGTCGCCTTCCGATTCCAGGACTATGTGATGCCGTTTTTCAGCAATTCGCTGTCTTTTGCGCCCTCACCCTAAGACCGCTTGTGGTAGGAGACGAACATGGTGCCGCGCGTCCCCGCACGCGAGGTGATCAGCGGCATCGAGACTTCGTTGAAATGCTTGAAGTGCGCCGAATTCACATGCTGCTGGAACGCGGCCTCGTCGTCATAGACCTCATACAGGAACAGATGGTTGGGTGAGGCGGCGACTTCATAGACGTTGAATTCGCGGCACCCGGTCTCGTCCGAGACCGAGGCCTTGGCATTTTCGTCCATGATCTGCTTGAAGCGCTCGAAATTCTCCGGGGCGGTGCCGAAATCCACCGTCACGACATAATAGCGGCCTGACTGAGATTGGGCCTGTGCCGCCGGGCATGCGGCGGCTGCCATCACCAGTGCGAAACCCAATCCCCTCATGCGCGTCAAAGACATGTGTCCCTCCAGCTTCTGTCGACCGGTCGCCGGCCTTTGGCGCATGATATAGCAGGCGGGGAGGGCGAGCGCGACCTGGAGGCGCCCTGTCAGACGGGCATCGGTTGATCTGCGGACCGCCTGATCCATCGATAGACCAGCGCGGAATTCTTCCAGAAGAACTTCTCGGCCGCCCTGCGCGGTTTGGAGGCGTAATAGGCCTTGGCGAGACTCGAGATGGCGGCGACGTCGGAAACCACCGGACCGACGCTCTGCGGATAATTGGTGCAGAACATCACGCGGTCTTCGCCGAAGGTCCCGGTCAGCCGGTCAAGCTGGTCCTTGTAGGCGTCAAGCCCCGGTATCAGCCGGCCATTCACCTGATGATCCAGATCGTCGGCCTTGATGAAATTCCAGGATATCTTGGTGAAGATATTGGGCCGTCCCGCGATCTCCTTCAGCACCGCGTCATAGCCTGCCTGCTCCGGTGGCTTGGGGACGTAAGCCGGCGAATGATCCAGCACAATCTTGAGATCGGGGACCTGATCGTTGAGGCGGATGCAGGTGTTCAGCAAATCCAGATCCACATTGGCGGTATCAAGCGGCAGGCCTGTCGAAGCCAGATATTTGAGCCCCGCTATGAAAGCCGGATCGCCGGCCTTTTTGGAAATGTCGAAACCCCACAGCTTGCCGTAGCGGATTCCCCGGAACAGCTTGTTCTTGCGATAGCGGTCCAGCGTCTCTGCGAAATCCGCCTTGTCTGGCTCCAGCATCCCGACCATGCCGACAAAAAAGGGCTCCGGCGTGATTTGCTCCAGAAGCCAGAGATTGTCCTCGATCCAGGGGCTGGCTTCCATCGCCATGGCGCCGACGATTCCTGCCGCCCGCGCCTGGGGTACATACATGGCGGTGGTCGAGATGCCGCCCTTGTAATACTTCGAGCCGGTATAGGGCGCGCCTTGCGGTCTTGTTGCATCGAACAGGTGCATATGGGGATCGATGACGGGGACGTCCGCCAGTGGGCTGGCGGCTCGGGCCACGCTCGACCAGAACGCCGCGACGGTGCCGGCCATGAACTGACGTCTTTTCATGCCTTTTTGCATTAAATCCTCCGAAGGCCGGCACAGGCCGGGGCTGGCCCCGACCTGTGCACCGTAGCCGATGGAGCCGCGATCAGAAATTGCCTCTCAGTCCGATGGTGAAGTAGCGGCCGATATCGCTGTAATAGCCCTGGGTTGGGTAGAACAGGCCGGGGTTGGAGGCATTCGTCGGATTGAGCGGCGCGCGCGTATTGCCGATATTCTGGACGGTGAAATAGAAGGATGAGGAACCACCCCACAGGTCGAACCTGCGCCTTATCGTGACGTCCATCACATCGTAACTGGAAACACGTGGTGCCAGGAAGATCTGGTTGACGAAGCCCGTCGCCTTCTTGACGCCGGCCAGCCACTGGTTCTGCACGTCCAGGCCCCAATCGCCCACCGAATAATTCACGAAGCTGGTCATGCGTGTCTTGGGCTGCGACGTCCAGGTCCAGGCGGCGCCCGGAAGGTTCTGCGCTTCCAGCACGGGCTGATAGGTCAGAAGGTGCCGCAGGGTCATAGAGCCGGGTATGGTGCTCCACACATCGGCCCAGTCGAAGCTGTAGTCCGCCTCGAAGTCCCAACCTTCCATCTGGACCAGGGCGCTGTTCTGCGGCTGGCTGAAGACCTGGGTCGGGAAGTTCGCCGGCGAGGTATAGCCGGGCTGGCCAACGGCGATGGGGCGCGTGGCCAGCGCACAATAGGGGGAGCTGTAAGTCGGCGCGGTCGCCAGACAGAGCTGCTGCACGGAAATGGTCTGATAGCTGATGCTGGTGATCGCTTCAGACATGTGGGTCTGGTAGTAATCCAGCGAGGTGCTGAAGCCGGGCAGGAATTCCGGCGTCAGCACGGCGCCCAGGGTATAGGTGTGGGCGACTTCGGGTTTGAGTGTCGCATTGCCCTTAGTGACGAGCTGGGTGTCGCCATTGCCTCCGGTCAGAAGATCGGTCTCGCCGGTCTCCGAGATGCCGACGGGCTGGAAGAGGTCGTTCAGGTTCGGCGCTCGAATGTCCACAGACATGGTGCCCCTGAGCCGGATGGTATCGTTGATCTTGTCGTTGATGCCGATCTTCCAGGTCTCGGCCACGCCCGAGATGGAATAGTCGGTATAGCGGCCGGCAATGTCGGTGTTCAGATCCTGGGCGAGCGGGAAATCCTTGAGCAGGGGGACATTCAGTTCCAGCGCGGTCTCCCAGACATTGTCGCTGGCGCTGACGGGCGCATTGACATTCTGGGTCCAGAGTGCCGGCGCCGCGCCGCCGTTGGTGGTGCACATGCGCAGGCCCGTGCAATTCACATAATCCGTCGGCAGCGCATTGGTCACCATGTCGTAGGTCCGCCACCGCATTTCCGCCGAAAGCGCGCCGGTGATCTCCCCGGCCGGCAGGCCCAGCCCGAACAGGCCGCCCGCAATGCTGCCGCTGATATTGTCGAGCTTCTGGGTCAGGGCCCAGTGCGTGTCATTTTTCACATAATTGAAAGCGGCCTGGGAAATGCCCTGGGAAGGATTGAAGACGTTGATGGGCACGCAGCCCGCATAAAGAGCGGCATATTGGGGCTGGGTTTCGTCCCAGCACTGGATGGTGCCGCCGACATCCACGCCGTTGATCTTGGTGCCGGCGGGGGCGATCACGGCGTCTTCCGCCGCCATGTATCTGGCGTTGTTGGTGTTGGTGGGGTCGCTGACATCCAAGCGGCTTTCCTGATGGCCATAATAGAAATTCCAGTCGAAGCCTGCCAACTTGCCCGTCACACCCGCCGACAGGCTCAGATTCCGGTCGACACCTTTGGTGGCATACACATCGTTCTCGGTGGCGCCATTCTGGCCCTGGACGATGGTGGGCACATAAGACGCATCGGAAAAATACGGTGTGCCGGGCGCGACCGCCGGTGCGATGCTGTTGGTCGGCGGCGACAGGATCGGGGTGGGGACAAAATGACCTGCAGCGGTGGCAGCCGCGGTCAGCGCGGTTTGCGCGGCGGGGGAGAGGTAGGGATTGTTGGTGAAAAAGGTGTTGGGCGTGCTGGAGCCCGAGCCCACCACCATGGGATACCAGATGGAATAGTCACCTGACTCCGCCCAGCTGCCCTGGACATAGGCATTGATATCCTTGGTGATGTCGTAGCTGAAGCGGTTGAAGAATTCTCCCTGGCGCTGCCGCGACTGCATCGTGCCGGTGCTGTCCGCGAACCCGCCATCGCCGCCCGACTCCAGGCCGGATGTGGTGGTCGGAATGCCATGGGTCATGGGCTGGATGCTTCCAGCACCGGTGAAGGTGTAGTTGGTCAGCGAGCAGCCGGCGCCGCAATTGATCGTGCCGGTCTCGCCCTGGTTGAACAGCCGGCCATAAGGCACGGTGGCGAACGGCGCCGCCGCCGTACCCGAACCGGCCCGCACCCAGGCATTGTGTTGATATCCGTAAGGACGTGCCGCGATGGGGACCATGTCCTGCTGGAAGACCCGTGCCGCCATCTCATAATGGCCCCGCCCGCCGAACAGGTCGGTGCCCCAGGCAAAGCCCATCTTCTCTTCCGCGGCGTCGCCGTAATTGGAGAGGCCGGCATTCATGTCGTATTTGAAGCCGTCGAAATTCTTGTCGAGAACGAAATTGACCACGCCCGCCACGGCGTCGGAGCCATAGACCGCCGAGGCGCCGCCCGTCACCACGTCGACCCGGCTCATCAGCATCTGGGGCAGCGCGTCGACGTCGACCGAACCATTCTGATTGGTCGGCGCCACGCGCTGGCCGTCCACCAGCACCAGGGTGCGCTGGACACCCAGGTTGCGCAGGTTCAGCGTATTGCCGCCATTGTTGGTACTGCCGTTGCCCTGGGTGCGCGGGGTATTGCCGCCAATGAAACCCGGCAATTTGTTCAAGGCATCCGGAATGTCGGTGGGCGAGTCGGCTTGCAGCTGATCCGCGGTCACGACGGTCAGTGGCGTCGGCGACTGGGTGATATCGGAGATGATGCGGGAGCCGGTAACGGTCACCTGTTCGGGCGCTTCAATGTTGGCGGCAACAGATTGCGCCCGCGCGGCGGCCGTCATTGCGAAGGCACTGGCGGCGCACATCAGCGCCATTTTGCTGAACTTGCTGCTATTCACTGATAACTCCCTGCTGCTTTTTGATTGTGTGAAAATTCCGGATTGGCAGCGCTGCCATCGCGTCATAAAAAGTTAGAACGAATGGGCTCGCGGATTCCTGCACGCGTGCCCCCTCAGCGCCGGGGCGTCGATGTCGCCGCGATATAGGCTTCCTTGGCAGCGAGGTCCTTGGCGATCCCGATCACCAGCAGCTCCAGCGGTTCTGCGCCGGTCTGGGTGAATGCGTGGTTCTGCCCCAGATCCACGGGAATGGCGTCACCTGCCGCGATCGGCTGGGTTTCGCCATTCACGGTGACGGTGCCTTCGCCTGCCATCACGTAATAGGCCTCGCTCATCATTGGCTGGGTTGTCGGAGCCATGCTGGCGCCGGGCGAGATGAGCACATGGTCGACATAGGACCAGGCTGTGAGAAACACCGAAGGATCAAGTGCCCGGCGGTACTGCACTGTTCCCTTGGCATTCAGGAATGCGGGGGCCGGCTTCAGCAGCTTGCGGTCCAGGTGCATGTTCATGAATTGGGGAACGGCGTCGAGCGGTGCTCCAACCCGATCGTCCTTCAGATCGAAATTGTCATAGACCTTGGTCAGGCCGACATTGATGTTGAGCCACTGCAGAGGCTTGTCGGAGGGATTGTAGATCCCATGGCTGGAGCCCATGCGGTCCGGCGCCCCGGAGGGCGTGGGCAGGACGGACGTGCGGCCGTTGACCGTGAATTGCGCATCCGGCCCGTCCAGGATCACGAACATCTCTTCACAACGATTGTGGAAATGCTGGCCGATGCCGCTATGGGGTGCGATCACGCCCCGGTGAATGAAAAGCAGGTTGGTGGACAGCGAATGGGCATTCAGCAGGGGCCCGAAATCCATCGAACCCGCGCCTTCATGGACGCCCACCAGATGGGCAACCTTGGACGGTTGATAGTGACCGATGCGCTGCGCCAGGGTTCCCGTGCCGCCGACCTGGGCCTGGGCAGTCCAGGGAAGGGAGAGCAGTCCTGCCAACCCGAGCGCATAGAATCTGCCACCCATCGCCTTCACCTTTCCTGTCGTCTGTTCCCCTCGGCATGCCATCGCGGCCGAGCACCTTCTTCCCCCCGGCGCCATAGACGAACGGCTTGGCAAAAGCCTCATCAGAAATATTCCGGAGGAGAAACGCGAACAATGCTTCTAGACTGCGCCGGCTCGAGGGGCGCATGACGGATATAAATATCAGTCGTGAATTGTGGGATCGCCTGGTACGGCAGATCGGCATTCGCATCCGGGGGCGCTTCGATGCGGAAGACCTTCTCCACGCCGCCTATCTTCGTCTGGAAGATTACAGACAAAGCCATTCGGTGGAGAATATAAGCGCCTTTCTTGTCAAGACGGCCGTCAACATTGGCGTCGACACCTACAGGCGCGAGCGGCTTACGGCCAAGCTGAAGGGTGAAGCCATCCTGATCAGCGAAAATGGTCCTCTGCAAGATGAGGTTTTGGTCTTCCGAAATCGTCTAATGCGGGCCAAGGAGGGGCTGGCGCAACTGCACCCCAGGACACGCCAGATTTTGCTCATGCATCGCCTGCAAAAAATGAAATACCGGGAAATCGCACTTGAGATCGGCATCAGCCCCAGCGCCGTGGAGAAGCATGTCGCCAAGGGAACTTTGTTCCTGACGAGATGGATCGAGGGTTGGTGATGGTGAAATCGCACCCCGCCTCCGATGAAAGTTATGCCGAAGCGGCGGCATGGCTGGCGCGGCTTTGCGCGGACCATCGCGATGTGGCGGACGAGGAGGGCTTCAAGGCCTGGCTGGCGGCAGCGCCCGAAAACGCCGCCGCCTTCGAGGCGATCGACCGAACCTGGGAGGTTTTGGGAGCGATCTCCGAACCGGAAGATGCGGTCCGGATACCGCGGGACCATCGGGTCTCGCGGCGCCTGTTGTTGGCTGGTGTAGGTCTCGTCACGGTGGGGGCGACCAGCTTCTATGCTTTGCGGTCCGCCGGCGCCAATACGTTTGAAACCGGGGTGGGTGAGCAGAAACGGGTCACGCTGGAGGACGGCAGCCGCCTCTTCCTGGATGCCCAGACAAAGATCAGCCTGTCATTCAGCGACACGCTGCGCTCGGCCCTGATGCCCTATGGCCGGGTGAATTTTCAGGTCGCGCCTGATGGCAAGCGCCCATTCGTGGTGGAGGCCGCCCAACGCAGAATTGTTGCCGATCACTGCAATTTCGACGTTCGCTGCGATGGAGAACGGGTGCAGGTCGTCCTGATTCACGGCGAAGCCGACGTTCATCCCGAAAAAGCAGGGTCGCCCACCACCCGGCTGCGCACAGGCGAGCGCATGATCGCCGTGGCCAATGTGGAAAAGTTCGACCGTCCCCGGCTGGCGCCCCTGCTGGCCTGGCAGGATGGCTATGAGATATTCGAAAGCACCCGCCTGGAAGACGCCGTCGCGGAAATGAACCGCTACAGCGACACCAAGATCGCGGTTGACCCCAAAGTCGCGGACCGCAAGGTCAGCGGCGTCTATCGGACCGGCGACAATATCGCATTCGCCCGCGTCGTCGCCCAGCTTCTGTCGGTCAAGGCCCGGCAGGGCGATCAAACCGTCTCGCTCGAGCCTTTGGAAAATAATTAGCGTTTCCCTGTGTGGGATTTGCGTCGCTGCTCGTCTCTGAGCCAACAGCCCGCAAGCGGCTTTTTGGGGAGAGACGGCCTATGCACAAATCCTGTCTGGCGGGTGTCCGCGCCTTCTTGGTCGGTTCCGTCGCGGTCATGTCGATCAGTGCCGCTGCTGCGGCGCAAAATGTCACCGATCTCACGCTTCAATCCCAGCCAATGGCGGATGCACTGCGCCACATTGCGCAGGTGACGCACTCAAATATTATGTTTACGCCAGAAGCGGTCGCGGGCATTCAGGCGCCGAGCGTCATCGGCCGAATGGATGCGGCGCAGGCCGTCAATCAGGCGACCAGAGGCTCGAATCTGGAAGTCGTCGCTGACGGTTGGGGCGGGCTGATCGTTCGGCCCTCCGCGCATATCATGACACAAGCGCCTGCCCAATCCGGTGGTGGCGCGCCCGCCAATGTCGAACAGGTCACCGTTACCGGCTCGCGCGTCATCACCAGCATTGCCCAGTCGCCGACGCCGCTGACCGTCGTGTCGACCGAGCAGCTGCAGTCGACAACCCCAACCGATATTCCCGACGCCCTGAACAAATTGCCGGTATTCCAGGGTTCGTCCCAGCCGCGCTCCTCGGGCAATGGCGGGACCTCCGGTGGCATCAATGTCCTGAATCTTCGCAATTTCGGTGTTCAGCGGACTTTGGTGCTGTTCGACAGTCATCGCGTGGCACCCGCCAACGCCAACGGCACCGTCGACGTCGATACCTTGCCGCAGCTGCTGCTGAGCAGGGTTGACGTGGTTACCGGTGGTGCGTCTGCTGTGTATGGCTCCGACGCCATCACCGGGGTGGTCAACTTCGTCCTGGACCAGCACTTCAGCGGCTTGAAGTTCGATATGAACACCGGCATCTCCAACTATGGCGATGGCTTCAGCTACAAGCTGGCCGCCGCCTATGGCACGGACTTGTTCGGCGGCCGTGGTCATTTCGAAGCCTCGCTGGAGCATTTCAGCGAAGATGGCGTGCTGGAATACGACCGCCCCTATGGTCCACAAGACTGGTCGCTGACCGGCGCGGGGACTGTCGCCAATCCCTATGTTCAGACCATCAATGCGCGAAATGCCACCGCCTCGTTCGGCGGCCTAATCACTTGCAGCGCCTGTACGGTGAACGGGCAGCAATTTGTCGGCAACGGTGTGCTGGCGCCTTTCATTCATGGCCTGCCGACAGGAACCGGAAGTGTGGAGTCGGGCGGCGACGGCTCCTACGATCCCTATGGCCAGGCGATCACGCCATTTCGCACCAACACGGCGTTCGGCCGCTTCAGCTACAACATCAACGATACCACGACGGCTTATATCCAGGCGTCCGGTTCCGAGGCCTATGCCCAGGGCACATGGTATCCCACCAACATGATCACGGGCGCCAATACCGCCAGTATCTTCTATGCCAACAATCCCTTCCTGCCGCCTTCGATCCAGCAGGCCCTCAATCCCGCCAACACGCCCAACAAAACCTTCCAGCTTACAAAATTCATCGTTCAGTTCGGCGTGCATGGAAGCCCCGGAACCCGCGACATCAATCTGTATCGTTCCTTGGCCGCGGGCCTGGACGGCAATTTGTGGAACAGGTTCGACTGGGATCTTTATTTCTCCCACGGCGAAAGCCGTCAGAAGGTCATCAACTATCGCAACCCCAACAACCAGCGCTGGTACGCCTCGGAAGATGCGGTGGTCAACAGCGCCGGTCAGATCGCCTGCTATGTCTCCACCACGCCTTATGCCTCGCAGTATCCGGGATGCGTGCCGATGAACCCTTTCGGTCCCACCGCGATGAGCCAGGACGCCTACAACTATATCAGCAGCGACACCGCCTACATCATGACGAATATCATGGACAATATTTCCGGCAGTGTTTCCGGTGATGTGTTCGATTTGCCCGCCGGTCCAGTGAAGGCGGCGCTTTCCGGCGAAATGCGTTGGAACAGCTATAACGTCAACAGCAATGCATCCCCGACCGCCCATGTCGATTGCACGGGCTTGCGGCTTTGCAGCAGCGTCACGCCGCTGTGGCAGCAGAATACGGTCGCCAGCGTTAACGCCTCCAACAATGTGTGGGAGTTCGCGGGCGAGATGGATGTGCCGATCCTGAAGGATCTCCCCCTGGTTCAGAGCCTCAACACCAACCTGGCGGGACGCTATACGGACTACTCAACCTCCGGCGCGGTCCAGACCTGGAAGATCGGCCTCGATTACCATGTCAACGACGATGTGCGCTTCCGCGGCACCACTTCGATCGACATCCGCGCGCCCACCCTGAACGATCTTTTTGCGCCGGTCCAGGCCGGGGTGACATCCTTCACCGATCTGCACACCAACAGCTATGGCATTCTGTTCATCACCAGCCAGGGCAATCCCAACCTGGTGCCGGAAGTGGCGAGGACCTATACCGGCGGCATCGTGCTCACGCCGAGCTGGATTCCGGGTCTGACTTTCTCTTACGACTACTATCATATCGACCTCAAGAACGCGATCGGCCAGATCAGTGCCACCAATGTGCAGATCGAAAATCTGTGCGAAATATCCGGCGGCACCTCGCAATATTGCTCGCTCTACACAAGACCGTTGCCGTTCAGCGACCATACGCCAGCCAATTATCCCACCGCCATCTATTCCAAGAACCTCAACACCGCCTATCAGGTCATCGAGGGTTCCGACATTGAGGCTGACTATCACCTCGACTTCGCGGATTGGGACAATATGCTGCCCGGCTCGATGGATTTCCGGATTTTGGCCAACATCCAGCCGGTCAACGAACTTCAGCAGTTCACCAACGCGGCTTTCACCAACACCATCTTCTCCAAGGGCCACATCACCGGCTTCATCAATTGGAACTTGGACGACTGGGTCATCGGGCTGGAAGATCGCTGGGTATCTGGCTTCACTCGTGCCACCCAGCCCGGCATCATCTACAGCCCTCCTGGCATCGGCTCGGTGGACTTTGTTGACCTCAATCTGCAACGCCACTTTGCCGCGGGCGGCAACAACTATACCGCTTATTTCACGGTGCAGAATGCGTTCAACGAGCTCCCGCCGGTGGTGCAGAACCAGTCAGGGTCCCCTGGCCTCATCTATCCCGTGGCGACGGGCATGGATGTGATGGGCCGCTACTTCACCATCGGGCTGAAAGGCAGCTTCTGACTTTTACCAAAATCGGTGTCGCTTGGCGGCGTGACCGGATAACGTCCTCGCGCAGCTTCGATTATCATCGCCGGCATGGACATGAACGCTTCGGATGACGCCGTCGTGCGTGCCGCGGCCTTGCTGGAGCGCGGGGAGGTTGTGGCGGCCGAGGCCATCTTGGCGCCCCTCATGGCTTCGCCGGCAGCGGACAATAGCGACGCGCTGCAACTGATGGGCTTGATCCGCGTCCATCAGAACCGGGCCGAAGAGGGGATAGTGCTGCTCTCCCGTTCGCTGGCTCTCGATCCCGCCCAACCCCATGTCCAGCTCAACCTGGGCCGGGCGCTTGCCTGGCAGGGTCGCTGGCAGGAATCGGCACAGGCGTTTCGTTCCGCCCTGTCGCTTAAGCCAGGAATGCTGGAGGCTCAGTTCGCGCTGGCCGATACATTATATAAGGCCGGTATGCTGCCGGAGGCCGAGAAAGGCTTTCGCGCTGTTCTGAAGAAGATGCCGGATTTCGGGCCCGCGAAGCTGGGCCTGGGAGCGGTATTGATTGCGCTCGACCGGCCTGAAGATGCCGAACGTTTGCTGAGCGCAGCGATTGCAGAAGGCAGCGATTCCCGTCTGTTGGCCGGGCTCCATTGCAATCTCGCCATCGCCATGCGCTGCCGGCACAACCATGCGGCCGCTCTCGAGCATTTCGAGCAAAGCCAGAAGCTGGATCCGTCGCGGCGCGGCCTGGATTTGGCGCGGGCCCAGGCCATGCAAGACCTTCGGCGGCTGGAGGAGGCGCTCGATCTTTATCGCCAGGTCCTGGCCCGCGAGCCGGCCAATGAAGCGGCTCATCTGGCCTATAACGATCTTCTCTATCGCCTGGGCCGCGACGAGGCGTTTTTGGCGTCTTACGATCTGGCGCCCCACAATCCTGCTTTGCAGATCGCCAAGGCCAATGCCCTTGTGATGGCCAAGCGCAGCACGGAGGCCCATACGATATTCGCGACGCTTCTGGCCCAGGATCCGGGCAGCTTGGCCGCCACGGTCGGGACCGCGACCTGCCTGGTCCAGATGGGACGCCATGACGAAGCGGAAGTCATGCTGGAGGGAGCCATGCGCCGGGATCCCTCAAATCCCGATCTTGCGTTTCGCCTTTGTGCCACGCTCCTGCGCAAGAGCGATCCGCAGAAGGCTGCCATCGTGGCCGAACAGGGCCTGAATCTGGCGCCCACCGATCAGCTGGGCCTGGCACTCCTGGGTTCGGCCTGGCGCATGCTGGGCGATGCGCGAGACGAGGATCTGAACGGCTATGACAGCCTGATCCGGGTCTTCGATCTTCCGCCCCCGGAAGGTTTTTCCAGCATGTCGCAATTCAACGCCGAACTGGCCGCCTCTCTCGACCAGCTTCATCCGCCGACGCGAGAATATCTTTCCCAATCGCTGCGGGGCGGGTCGCAAACCGCCGGCCGCCTGTTTGGTGCGGGCCATGATCTTGTCGAAAGGCTGCAAGCGCGGATCCGCGAGGCGGTGGAGCGTTACATCGCCGAACTCCGGACGGATCCAACCCATCCGTTCCTGGCGCGGCGCGGCACTGCTTTCCGCTATCGCGATTCTTGGTCGTCGCGCCTGACCGATGGCGGCTATCACACCAACCATCTGCACCGGGAGGGGTGGATCAGTTCCTGTTATTATGTCCGCCTACCTCAGGCGGTGAAGGACGGCCAGAATCAGCAGGGCTGGATTGCGTTCGGCCAGCCCGACTTTGAAAACGGGCCTGCAATCCGGCGCGTCCTGCAGCCCGAGGTCGGGCAGCTGATCCTGTTTCCCTCTTATACTTGGCACGGCACTTTGCCGTTCCGTGGAGAAACGCCGCGCACCACTATCGCCTTCGATGTGCTGCCCGCATGAGCTCGCCAATTCTGTGCAAGTCCTTATCTGCTGCAAGTTGCGCACGTAAACTTATCTGCTAAACTGCTTGTCTGCTCGAACCATCGAGTTCGCCGCTTCAACCGAAGAAGAACTAATAGCGACAGGCACCGGATGACAGTCGAGAGTCGCGTTCGGGCGGTTTTGCAGAAATCGCTGTTGGTCAGTGATGACAAGTTGGCGCATGAGGCCAATCTGGTCGACGATCTAGGACTCACCAGTCTTGATCGCTTCGAGGTCGTTATGGGAATTGAAGAAGAATTCGGGATCGAAATGACGGGCGAGGAGCAGGAAACCATCAAGACTGTCAACGATCTGATCGTATACGTCGCATCGCGTAGCAAGCCTTAGAACCCGGGCCTTGCCTTGAGTATGCAGGGCAAGCGCTGGTTTTCCAAACGCGGGACCGATCGGTTTGACCGAGGAAATCCGCGTCTATTCATCAGCATTGACGCCTGGACCAAAAGCCGCTGTCAAAGGGGCAGCATGCGCCCGAATGTCGTCATTTTGGGCCGCGGCCCAAGAGCCAGCAACCATGAATGGCCACACTGCATAAAGAACATCCCGGCGGCTGCCACGAGATTCCTAAACCTGATGGTTTCATCCTGGGCCGGGGAGGCCAGAGCAGCATATCAGCTACGACCGTGTCGTCGTCGGCGCTTCTATCGTCGCGGTAGCTCTTAGAAAATCAGGGATGGGGGATCGCTATCTCACGAAGAGGCGGGGGAGATGAGCCGCGTTGCCCAAAGCATGGCCAAATCCGGTGAGATGGATGGCCGGTTCCACATGGGCGGATCGGCCTCTGCACGCGGCGACTCCGAGCCGATAAGGGCCCAAGATGGCCTGCTGTCGCTGCGCGCTTGGACTCACATGCTTATCGTGTCAGCGCGGCACAGGTGCGGGCAGACGGTGGTACAGAGTCTGTTTTGGGATGGCCCAGTTTTATCGATCAGAAAAATAACCAAGTAAAATCAATTTGTTGCATATGTTTTTCCCTGCTTCAACCGGCTTTCAATGATCAATTGTCGAACAATGCGGAATGGGTTATGCCGTTGCCTTCTGTCCAAGGTGGCTGGCCGTGATCCATTCTTCCCGCATCGATGATGTAGCCGTCATTACGTTCAGCAACCCGCCCGTGAATGTTCTCTCGATCGCCAAGGGTGTGGTGTCAGCCCTCGGCGCCGCCGTCCGGCAAAACCTCGCCGACCCCCAAATCGCGGCTCTGATCATCCAGGGGGCCGGCAAGCATTTCAGCGCCGGCGCCGATCTTGCCGATCTTGAGCATCGCGACGATACGCTCGAGCGCTTGCGGGAGCTGATCGATGCCGTGGAGCGTGCAGAAAAGCCCGTCGTGATGGCGATGCATGGCCTTGCCCTGGGTGGCGGCCTGGAATTCGCCATGGGCGGTCATTACCGCATATGTACGCCTGAGGCGCAGTTTGGATTGCCGGAAGTCAAGCTCGGCCTGCTGCCCGGCGGAGGTGGCACGCAACGTCTGCCCAGGCTGGTGGGGGCCAGCTTTGCGCGCGACATGATGTTGGGCGGGCAAAGCATTACCGCTGACACGGCTCTGGCCAACGGTTTGGTGGATCGGATAACGGCGGGCGATCTGCAGGAGGAGGCGGTGCGTTTCGCCATGAAATGCAAGACCTGGGGACCAAAGCGCACCTGCGACCTGGAGACCGTCATGGGCGATGGCGGTAAGGCGCGCGTGCCTGCGCCTGGCCGGGGTGCGCCCAGCCAGGCACCCACTTTCATCAATCTCTGCATCGATGCCGCGATGGACAAGAATTTTAATGACGGCATGGAACTGGAGGGCTGTCTATTTGAGGAATTGCGGCGGTCGGACGCCAGCTGCGGATTGCGGCATGTTTTTTTTGGACAGCGCGAGGTCGCACATATTCCTGGAGAGGACGGGCGCCAGAACAAGCATCCGATAACCTTGGTCGGGGTGGTGGGGGCCGGCCTGATGGGAACTGGGATCGCGACCGCGCTGATCAATGCCGGATTGAAGGTTGAACTGGTCGAGCCCAATGCGCCGGTGATCGAGAAGTCACTGGCCGCGATCCGCGGCGCCTTGCAGCGCGATGTTGGCAAGGGCCGGATCTCGCAGAAAAAAGCGGATGAACGGTTGGATCTGCTTTCACCCAGGCGAGAAATGGCGGGATTGGGTGAGGTGGACTTGGTGATTGAGGCGGTGTTCGAGGATATGGCGGTCAAGCGCGAGGTCTTCGCAGAGCTCGATCGCCGGACCAAACCCGCCGCTATTCTTGCGAGCAACACCTCGACGCTGGACCTGGATGCGATCGCCGCCTTCACCGGACGGCCCGATCGTGTGGTGGGACTGCATTTCTTCAGTCCGGCCAATGTCATGAAGCTTCTGGAAATCGTGCGAGGCGCGCGGACTTCTGCCGAAACCCTGGCCGCGGCCATGCAATTCGCCCGCGCCATTGGCAAGATCGGCGTGGTATCCGGTGTCTGCGATGGGTTCATTGGCAACCGGATGTTCGAAGAGTATTTGCGTCAGGCCTATTTCCTGCTTGAGGAAGGCGCTCTACCGCAACAGATCGATGCCGCACTGGAAGCGTTCGGCATGGCGATGGGGCCCTTCAAGGTCATGGACCTGGCCGGCCAGGACATCGGCTGGAGCATCCGCAAGCGTCGTGCGGTCGAACAGCCCGACCGTCCCTATTCCAAGATTCCCGATCTTGTCTGTGAAATGGGACGTTACGGCCAAAAGACCGGGGCGGGTTTTTATGCTTATCCCGACGGGCGCACGGCTCAGATCGATCCGGTGATTGACAGCCTGGTGATGGACTATTCCTTCCGCCTTGGAAGCAGGCGTCCCAGGATCGAGGATGCCGAGATCGTCGAAAGGTGCATCTATGCCCTTGTCAACGAGGGCGCAAAGATCCTGGACGAGGGCATCGCCTATCGCGCCGTCGACATCGATATGGTGTATGCTTTTGGTTATGGTTTTCCGGAAACGCGTGGTGGCCCGATGTTCTATGCCGACCGTGTCGGCCTCCGTCGGGTGCTGGACAGGATCCGGCATTTCGCCGCCGGCGAGAAGGGCTGGGCATGGGAGCCCGCCGCCCTCTTGACCCAGCTTGCACAGAGTGATGGCAGCTTTGCTTCGGCAAGTTGCTCATGAGCAGATCGTTGCGCGAACTGTTTGATCTGTCCGGTCGCGTTGCCCTGGTGACCGGGGGATCGCGGGGGCTGGGTCTGCAGATTGCGGAAGCTTTGGGTGAATATGGCGCGAAGGCGATTGTGGCGGCCCGCAAGCAATCCGAGTTGGACGAAGCAGTCGCGCATCTGCGTGATGCGGGGGTCGATGCAACCGCCATTGCAGCCGACCTTCGGGGCGAGGAAGCTGCCGAAGCATTGGTTGCGGCCGTAAAGAAGCAAGCGGGGCGGCTGGATATCCTGGTCAACAATGCCGGTGCGACCTGGGGTGCCCCCGCCGAGGAATATCCACTTAGCGGATGGACCAAGGTCATCGATATCAATCTCACCGCGGCCTTCTTCCTCTGCAAAGCGGCGGCGAACAGTTTCTTCCTGCCCCAAGGAGCTGGGGTCATCATTAATGTCGCCTCAATCGAGGGCTATTTGGGCCATCCGCCATCGCGTGTCGGCACAGTGGCCTATAATGCCTCCAAGGGCGCGCTTATCAACATGACCCGTGCCCTGGCGGCTGAATGGGGCGGCAGGAGCATCCGGGTGAACGCTTTGGCACCTGGATACTTCCCAACCAGGATGACGCAGGCCTCTCTGGAAAAGATCGAGGAGGAGGTGGTGGCCGCAACGCCGCTGGGTAAGCTGGGGTCAGCCTTTGATCTCAAAGGGCCGGCCTTGCTGCTGGCGTCTGATGCCGGAAGCCATATCACTGGCCAGGTAATCGCCGTTGATGGCGGGGCGTCGATCATCTGACCACGGGTTCCGCGACGTTGAAGAGTACAGGATTAGGACCTAGATTGTGGACTTATGGGGCCCCGGTTTCGGATTCTGATTCCCTTGAATTAATCTAAAGACCGCGATTCCCGGTGCGCCGGGAAGACTGGACTTCGGGCGCCACCGCAATCGACCCGAAAGAAGGACGAAGCAGGTATGAAACGGTTGGTTTTGCCGAAGGCCTATCAGGCGGTGCATCAGGCGCTGGAAGAAGCCATCATGGAGGGCCGCCTGCGGACGGGGGAGCCTTTGCCGACCGAAACCGATCTCGCCAGCCGGTTCGGGGTGACCCGCCATACCGTGCGGGAAGGCATCCGGGTTCTGGAGCAGACAGGTTTCGTCAAGCGCGAGGCGGGGCGGCGGCTGTTCGTCTCGCTGCCGCGGCATGACGAGCTGGCGCCGCGCTCCTCGCGTGCTCTGCTGATGCAGAAGGTGACTTTCCGCGAACTGTGGGAAGTCGCGTTGCAGCTCGAGGTCTGCGCCGCGGAACTGGCGGCTTCCCGCAATAGTCGCAAGCTTGTCGATGCTTTGCGGGACAATCTTTCGCAAATGGAAGCGGCTTTGAAGCGCGGCCGCGACATCATAGATTTGGACGTCGCCTTCCATGCCTTGATTGCGGATGCCACGGAAAACCGCGTGCTGCTGCTGGCCCGCGAGCCTGTGACCTTGCTCTTCTATCCGGCCCTGAAAAAGCTGTTCAAGCATCCCAAGACCAAGGAAATCGCTCCACGCCGTCTGCTGGAAGCCCATCGACGCCTGGTGCAGGCTTTCCAGGATCGCGATCAGGCCGCGGTACGCGAATGGATGTCCAAACATCTGGTCGACTTTCGCCGCGGCTATGATTTCGCCGGGATGGATATCGACGGGATCGCCGATCTCAGGATCGAGCAGCCCCACAAATAATCCGCTGCCGGCCTTTACCGCCTGCCCGGGCCGGGCGCGGCGCGGTCATCCTTGGGCACGTGCAGCGCGCGGACATCCACCTGCATCAAATACCCGGTGAGCTGGCAAAACAGCGCGACTTCGCGGCGGAACGACCGGGGGTCGAACCGGTTTATGCGCCCCGAAAACGCCCAATAGGCGCCGAGATCTCCCTGCATCGAGAATGCTGGCAGGCCAAGAAAGCGGGAACCGCCGCCCATGCCGTACCAGGGGCCTTGCGTTTTGCCATGCACGCCATCGCGGCCCGGGGCGCGAATGATGGCGGACGCAATATGGTTTTCCTTCGCCGCCCGGTAGGCAAAGTCGATCATCTTTTGGTCGGCGGAGGAATAAATCCAGGTCTGGAGCGAGCGGCCACTGGGCCGGATGTCGTCCCCGTCGAAAACATAATCGATCTGGCCAAGATGCTCCATTGCGATCATGCCGACGATCTTGTCGCGAGCATGCGGGAATTTCACGAAATAGTCCTGAGCCTGCCAGGCACGCTCAGCGCCTGGCATGAAATGGCGGCAGTCCAGCTCGATCAACAGTGATCGTGGACGATTCTTTTGCGGGATGTGAGACATGTATTTGACAACGCCCAGCAGGCCGAAAGCGCCGTCATCCTGGCTGATCGAAGGCCCATCGGTATGGGTTCGCAGCTGGATCTGCTCATCCCGGTCGGTGCCATAGTCTCGTCCGGGCAGGATGGCGATCAACTGATAAGCCTCGCTTTGCACATGCCGGCCTTCCACCCGCAAGGTTGCGCTGGCGTGACGCCGGGCATCGGCGATCACTTGGTCGCCATTGCTTTTGTCCATGTAAACCGAGGGAAAACCGTATTGCTCCGGCACGCCAAAAGTATATAGGCCTTCCGTGGCCGCACGGTTCAGGTTCATGGCGAAGACCAGGCCGGCCGGTTTCAGGGGCGCGATTTCCTGGATGAAGGTTGAGGTGGCGGTCATATCGTCCCACACCACGCCCGCGATGCCATGGGAATCGCTCAAACCCTGCGGTACCGGTTTGCCTTCCACGGGCCAGCTGTCGAAGGGGGTCATATATTCATAATCGGCATCAACGAAGACGTTGCGCACGTCTTCACGGGGCACGGGCCGATACACCACGATCTTGCCGGCGACATCGGGCTTGTTCTGCGGATCCCATAATACCAGCTCGGCAGTGACACCTTCCGGTCCGGTAAGGCCGCAATTGGCGCCATAATTGGCCAGCGTCATCCGCTTTCCAGCAGACACCAAGCTCCATTTTGAATCGTCAGGCCAATTGCTGGTCTCGATACGGTCGAACATCCAGGGCGAACGATGGATATCGACGCAGCCATGGTCCTTCAGTTGTGCTTCCAGGAATTCCAAGAACCTGTGCCAGGACAGATTGCCGGTGAGTGCCGGCCCGTTCTGGTCCTTTACTTCATGCCAGGTCAGCGCTTCCCATTCCGATACCACCCATTCCGGATTGACCTGGTCCAGCGGCGTGCCGGTCTGAGCCCGGGCAGTTGCCAGCGGCATCAAGGCGGCGGCACATGACCCCAAAAGGAATTGCTTGCGGTCGATGGTGGCCATGGCGTCCCTCCATTTGCCGCGCGGTTGGATCCGCGCCTGTTGCCGGAACGCTATCACCCGTATCTTTGTTGGACAAGCCGCCGCCTCTGTAACGCTTCGGAATGTACAGGAAAGGGGTGTGCGCGCGTCATTCAGCGATTAAGTCTTTATTTTCAAGGATTGCATGCTCGGGGTGCCGATAGCGCGGCGAGCAATTAAGTGTTGGCTTGTACAACAAACAAAATGCCGATACTGTTCGCGATATGGGTGAGATGTCCCATGCCTTCCAAGCACAACGGAGTTTTTTGGGAATGCCGATCGATCTTTCCGGACAGGTGGTCATCGTTACCGGGGCTGGCGGTGGACTGGGCCGCACCCACGCGCTGCTGTTGGCCAGCCGCGGCGCCAAAGTGGTGGTCAACGATCTCGGCGCGGCACGAGACGGCACTGGCGGCTCACATTCGGCCGCGGAAAGCGTGGCGGCCGAGATTCGCCGCAACGGGGGCGAAGCAGAGGCAAACGGCGCCAGCGTCACCGATTTCGATCAAGTTGAGAAAATGGTGGAGGCCGCACTGTCGAAATGGGGGCGCATCGACGCCCTGGTAAACAATGCGGGGATCCTGCGCGACAAGACCTTCGCCAAGATGACGCTGGAAGATTTTCGCGCCGTGATCGATGTGCACCTGATGGGTTCTGTGAACTGCACCAAGGCGGTCTGGGAACATATGCGTTCCCGCAAGTATGGCCGCATCGTGCTGACCACGTCATCCTCGGGGCTCTACGGCAATTTCGGCCAGTCCAACTACGGCGCCGCCAAGATGGCGCTGGTAGGGCTGATGAATACACTGCATTTGGAAGGCGAGAAATACGGCATCCGGGTCAACTGCCTGGCGCCGTCGGCGGCGTCGCGCATGACCGACGGTCTGATGGATGCGCCGGCGCTCGATCGGCTCGCGCCCGAGCTGGTATCGCCGGCGGTGTTGGCGCTGGTCTCGCAGGAGGCGCCCAGTCGCGCCATCATCTGCGCGGGCGCCGGCAGTTTCGAGCGTGCCTATATCGGCTTGACCAGAGGCGTCCAGCTGGGGCGCGGCCGCGATGTGGCAGAGCGCTTCCTGGAAAAATTCTCCCAGATTTCCAGCCGCGAAGGCGAGATGTTGCCTGCGTCCGGCCCATTGCAGTCACAGTATGAAGCAAGCACGGTGGAAGAGGCGTTAGCGCCGACTTGAAGCGCACCGGCAACGGCCCATAACCAGAGAAAATCAGGGGCGGAACATGGCAGAGGCGTCGCGGGGAGGAATAATCAAGGTGGCGGCAGCGGCCGCCGCCGGCGCCACCATCGAATGGTATGATTTTTTCGTCTATGGCACTGCGGCGGCGCTGGTTTTCCCCAAAGCCTTCTTTCCCAGCAGTATCGGTCCCTTCGCCGCCGAAATTGCCGCCTTCAGCACATTCGGCGTGGGCTTTCTGGTCAGGCCGTTCGGCGGCGTTATCTTCGGCCATTTCGGCGACAGGGTTGGCCGCAAGCGCGCGCTGGTGGCGGCGCTGCTGGTGATGGGCGGCGCCACCACGTTGATCGGCCTGCTGCCCGGCTATTCCGTGCTGGGCATACTGGCGCCGTTGCTGCTGGTCTTGCTGCGCTGCCTGCAAGGCATCGCCATCGGAGGGCAATGGGGAGGCGCGGCCCTGCTGGCGATCGAGACTGCACCTGCAGGCCGGCGGGGCTTTTATGGCAGTTTCGTCCAAATCGGCGTGCCGGTAGGCGTTGTCCTGGCCAATGTCGCCTTCCTGGTGGTGAATGCGCATCTCAGGCCGCAGGCGTTCGAGGCCTGGGGTTGGCGCCTGCCGTTTCTATTCAGTCTGGTGCTGGTCGGTGTCGGTCTTTACATCCAGTTTCGGGTGGAGGAGTCGGCAGAATTCCAGGGCGGTGCCATGGAGCGGCAGCCATATCGGGCATCTCCGGTGCTGGAGGTGATCCTCTCTCATCCCAGGGAGATTCTGCTGGCCGGCGGCGCTTTTGTCGCCAACAACAGCTGCTTCTATGTCGCCATCACCTATGTGATCGCCTTCGGCGCCACCAATCTGCATCTGGCCAGGTCCGTCATGCTGAGCGGCGTGATGGTCGCCAATATCGTGATGGTGCCGATACTGATTCTGTGCGGCCATCTTTCCGACAAATGGGGCCGGATCGGACTCTTCACCGCCGGCGCGGCACTGACCGGACTATGGGGCCTTGCCTTCTTTCCCCTGATCGAGACCGGTTCGCCGGTCCTGATCGCGGTCTCCATTACCATGGAGATGGCGCTGATCAGCCTGATGTATGGGCCGCAGGCGGCGCTGTTCGCAGAGCTGTTTCCGGTCAGGCTGCGCTATTCCGGCGCGTCCCTGGGGTATCAATTGGGCTCGGTGGTGGGCGGTGGCTTTGCGCCCATCATCGCGACCTTCCTGCTCGAAACCTTCCATTCCAGCTTCGCGATCGGTATTTACATGTTCGCGACCTGCGCCATTTCCTTCTGCAGTATTTTGGCCATCCGTCGCGCGAGCCGGGTGCCCGATCAGGCGGCGTAGCGGGCGCGCAGCAGCTTCTTGTCGACCTTTCCGGTCGGCCCCAGCGGCATACTGTCGATTTCGCGGACCTCGTCGGGAATGCACCATTTGGCGAGGTGGTTTGCCAGGAACTGGCGAATGGCGCTTCCATCCACCGCGGCGCCCGGCTTGGCCTGCACGAACAGGATCGGTCTTTCTCCCCAATGTGGATGCGGGGCGCCGATGGCGGCCGCCAAAGCCACGCTCGGATGCAGCAGAGCAGCGTTCTCGACGTCCTGGGAGCTGATCCATTCACCGCCAGACTTGATCATGTCCTTGGCGCGATCTGTGATCTTCATGAAGCCCAGGGAATCGATGGTTGCGATATCGCCGGTGTCGAAATAGCCATTGGCGTCGAGCGCGGAAGCGTCGGTGCGAAAATAAGCCGATGAAATGGCGGGGCCGCGCACCATCAGCCGTCCCATCGCCTCTCCATCATGGGGCAGGGGTGTGCCGTTCTCGTCGAATATCTCCAGTTCCACGCTCAGGGGCGGACGGCCCTGTTTCAGGCGCCAAACCATCTGCTGGTCCTGCGCAAGCCCGGCGATCTCCGGCGTCAGGGTGCCGATCACCCCGACGGGCGACATTTCGGTCATGCCCCAGGAATGGATCGCTTCGACTCCCAAGGCGGCGAAGGCGCCAACGATGCGCCGCGAGTTTGCCGCGCCCCCCACAATTACGCGCTTGAGGCTTGTGAAGCGAAAGTCGTGCTTCTCGACATGCTCCAGCAGGGAAAGCCAAACCGACGGCACGCCCAGCGCGATGGTGACCGCTTCCTGCTCGATCAGTTCGTAGAGGGATCTGCCGTCCAGTCTCGTGCCCGGCATCACCATCTTTGCACCCACCGCGGGTGCGGAGAACGCGACCGCCCAGGCGTTGGCATGATAAAGCGGCACCGCCGGCAGGACCACGTCGCGCACCGAAATGTCGAACGCGTCGGGCTGCAGTGTCACCAGCGCATGAATAAAATTGGACCGATGCGAATAGACCACGCCCTTTGGCTTGCCCGTGGTCCCGGAGGTGTAGCACAGGCCGGCAGCGCAACGTTCGTCAAAGTCTCCCCAAACCACATCGTCGCTCTGTGCCGCCAGCAGTTCCGGGAAAAGCACTGCAGGAATCGGCACAGTGCAAGAAGGTGACGAAAGGAAGATGATCCGCTCCACCGAAGGGCAGGACGGCAGCAGATCGGCCAGGAGCGGCGCGAAAGCGCCGTCTGCGAAGATAAGCCGGTCCTGTGCGTGATTGACGATATAAGAAAGCTGCTCTCGGAACAGCCGCGGGTTCAGCGTGTGGCAGATGGCACCGATGCCGCAGATGCCATACCAGGCCGTCAGATGCTCGGCGCTGTTCATGGCGAGGGTGGCGACGACACTGCCTTTCGTGATGCCCAGTGCAGTGAGGGCACCAGAGGTGCGCTTGGCCGCCCGGTATATTTCGGCATAACTGGTACTGTCGGTTGTTCCGTCGTCGCGGCGCGAGACCACCCTGCGATGGCCGTGATAGCGGTTGGCATGGTCGAGGAAACGGTCCACCGTCAGCGGCCAGTCCTGCATCAGGCCGGGCACAAAGTCGGCCGTTTCCCCACGCTTATGCGACATTCTCGATCACCGCCGCGATGCCTTGTCCGCCGCCGATACACATGGTGGCCAGGCCATAGCGCCCTCCCGTCCTTGTCAACTCATGGACAAGCTTGGTGAGCAGTATAGCGCCTGTTGCACCAACAGGGTGGCCGATCGAGATGCCGCTGCCATTGGGGTTCACGCGCTTGGGATCGAAGCCAAGCTGGCGGGATACGGCACAGGCCTGCGCCGCAAAGGCTTCGTTGGATTCGATCACGTCCATGTCGGATACGGCGAGGCCGGCGCGTTCCAGTGCCTGGCGCACTGCCGGAATCGGGCCGATGCCCATTTCAGACGGGTCGACCCCGGCATGGCCATAGGCGATTATTCGCGCCCCGGGCTTCAGGCTGTGTTCGCGCACCGCGGTCCCGCTGGCCAAAACCAGCGCCGCGGCACCGTCATTGATCCCGGAGGAGTTGCCGGCGGTGACGGATCCATCCTTGGGACGGAAAATCGGCCGGAGCTTCTGCAGATCGGCCATGGTGGTGGCCGGCTTCACATGTTCGTCTGTCGCAAACAGCTTCTTGCCCTGTCGGGTCTGAATTTCCACCGGCACGATCTGCTCGGCGAAATATCCCGCCTGGGTGGCGGCCGCGGCCCGACGGTGGCTCTCCAACGCCATCGCATCCTGATCATCCCGGCTGACCTGGTAACGCGTCGCGACATTTTCAGCCGTAACACCCATCAGGCCATTGCCGAAGGGATCGGTGAGGGCGCCGTTCAATCCATCGACCAAGGTGCTGTCGCCCATTTTTCTGCCCCAGCGCATATCGCTCGCGAAGAACGGGACCCGGCTCATCACTTCGGCACCGCCCGCCAACGCCATGGCGGATTCTCCCAGCTTCACGCTCTGGGCGGCAGAAATCACCGCTTGCAGCCCGGAGCCGCATAGCCGGTTCACCGTCATGGCGGGCGCGCCATGATGCACACCGGCTTGCACGGCGACGACGCGCGCCAGATAGGCGTCGGCCGGTTCGGTGGGCATCACCTGACCGAATACCGCATTCCCGATCTGGCCGCCCGCGACGCCGGCTTTCTGCAAGGCGTGCCGGGCGACGAGCGCCCCCAAAACTGCCGGCGGGAAATCTTTCAGGGAGCCACCGAAGGAGCCAACGGCCGTGCGATAGGCGGAAATGATGAAGACGTCTTCCATAACTGTCCTTGGTTGCAGTTCGCCCTTGCCTTCCCGTCGTTTTTCAGCTGCGGGGGGCGATACCGCAGTCTGTTTTTGTTGTACAATGGTACATTGTTGTGAGACAAACAAAAAGGGGCTATGACTCCGCAAAGGCCGTCAGGCCCCAAAAATGGGCGGCTGCGAACAGCGCCCCGGGGAGGATGAATGCGTCTCAGGCTTGGGTTGCCGGCGGCATTTCGTTTTGTGGAAACGGGCCTGACCCAGGCACCGCATCGTCTCGCAGCCATCAGAAGGCTCAACTAGCGGGAGAGCGGCTGTGCCGATCGATCACGATTCCCGCGACATGGAGCCACTGGCCGGTCGCAGCGTGATTACGGTGCTGCTGCTGGCGTTTTGCGGATTTTATTTCCTCATCGGTGGCGGCGTTCTCGCCGTGGCGGGAGGCAGCTGGTTCTATCTGCTGCTGGGCACCGGTTTTCTTGTGCAATCGGCGCTCGTGTGGGGGCGCAAGAGCTTCGTGCTGTTTGTGGCCGGCGCGAGCCTTGTGGTGACGATCCTCTGGTCCATCGGGGAAGTAGGGCTTGATCTCTGGGGCCTCGAAGTGCGCCTTGTCGTTCCGGCAATCGCCACGCTCTGGCTTTTGCTGCCGTCTGTTCGCAGGAGCCTTGGCAAGGTAACGCCGAAAGGCATTCTCGCCGTCATATTGAGCGTTGCCGCCGCTTTCCTCGTCACCGCGCTCGGCACGATTGCTCTCGCGCCCTATCGCGCCGCCGGAGCGTCCGAGATGGTGCACACGGGTCTACAGCGTGTGGATGGTGCCGGGCGTGACTGGCTGCAGCCTGGCGGAGCGTTGGGAGCCGACCGCTTCTCGCGGCTGACGCAGTTGACGCCGCAGAATGTCCATCACCTGGCCCTCGCCTGGACCTATCACACGGGCGCCAGCCGGGCACGGGGCGATTTCGAAGCCACACCGCTCAAGATCGGCGATGCGCTTTATATATGCTCGAGCAAGGGCGTCGCGGCAGTCGATGCAGTCAATGGCCGCGAGATCTGGCGTTATGTGCCCCCTGTTGGCCAGGCGCGCGCCACCGATCCGGATGCGGCTGGCGCGGGCACCTGTCGCGGGCTTTCCTATCACGATGATGGGCCGTCTTCGCCCACGCCCTGCGCCCGACGGCTGTTCGAGCCAACGCGCACGCGCGTTATTGCACTCGATCTGGAGACGGGGCGGCCGTGTGCGGATTTTGGCAAGGACGGCATTCTGGACACTACGGAGGGCCTGGGTTCCGATGCTGTCCATTTTGTCTCGGTCACCTCGGCGCCCCTGGTGATGGGCAACCGGCTGATCGTGGGTCAGTCGGTGTCCGACAGCCAGTTCTTTGGCGAGCCGGCAGGCGGGGTACGTGCTTACGACGTTCATTCCGGCCATCTTCTCTGGGCCTGGGATGTGGGACGCAAGCCCACCAACAAACCCCTGGCCGCGGGAGAAATCTATACGCCCGATACACCGAATGTCTGGGGCCAGATAACCGGCGATGCCGCATTGGGCCTTGTCTTTCTCCCCACCGGGGTGACGACGCCGGATTATTATGGCGGAGAGCGGCGGGCATTTCCGTTCGACGACGCTTACAGCACTTCGGTGGTGGCACTGGATGTGACCACCGGGCTGGAGCGCTGGCATTTCCAGACAGTGCACCACGATCTGTGGGACATGGATGTCCCCAGCGGGCCTTCGCTGATCGATCTGCCCTCCAAACAGGGTGGCGCGCCCATACCGGCATTGGTGCAGTCGACCAAGCTGGGCGAATTGTTCGTGCTCGACCGGCGCAGCGGCAAAGCGATCTATGCGGTCGCGGAAAAGCCCGCACCCAAAGGGGACGTCCCGGGCGAATATTACGCGCCGAGTCAGCCTTATGTGGTCGGCGCACAATCTTTGCGGCCGGCTGATATTCGCGAGGCGGATAGCTGGGGCGCAACCTTGTTCGACCAATTGCTTTGCCGCATCCAGTACCGCCAGCTGGATTACAAAGGTGCCTTCACGCCGCCATCGTTGCGGGGCGCGCTGGTGTTTCCCGGGTATTTCGGTATCAGTGACTGGTCGGGCGTGGCGGTTGACCCTTCCCGACAAATCGCGATCCAGAACCGCAGCTACATGCCCTGGACGGCGCGCCTCTATGCCCGCAAGGAGGCCGAAGCAGAGGGTTGGGTGAAAGCTTGGAACGGCGAGGGCACGATGCCCCGGCGCGTCGATCCCGCCATTCGGCCGCAATATTTCACGCCCTATGTCTTGCGCCTTGCTCCCTGGATCAACCTGGCAGGCGTGCCGTGCAAGGCTCCGCCCTTCGGCGAACTCGCGGCCTATGACCTGCGCGGGGGAAAACTTCTCTGGAAAGAAGTTTTGGGCACAAGCCGTCATAACGCGCCGTTTGGATTTGACGAAAATCTGCCGCTGCCCACCGGCATCTATTCCGTGGGCGGAGCCGTGGTCACCGGGGCGGGTCTGACTTTCATTGCCGCCACGACCGATAGAGAAATCCGTGCCTTCGAAACCGCGACGGGCAAGCAGTTGTGGCACGCAGAATTGCCGTATGCCGGCAATGCATCACCCATGACCTACATGGCCAGGGATGGTCGGCAGTATGTCGCCATCGCCGCAGGGGGAAATTGGGGCATGCGCGACGCGGTCGGCGATACGCTGGTCGCATTTGCCTTGAAATGACGAGTGGGAAACAGAACGACAGGAGGAGATCATGGAAGCCAAGCAGATCACGCGCCGGAACTGGCTGGCCGGCAGCATGGCACTTGCGGCCTTGCCGGTGGAGGTGTCGGCGCAAGGCGTGGCGCCGAAGAAATATCCCAATGTCGTGGGCGGTTTTCTGCCCATCATGGAAACGCCTTTCACCGAAACCGGTGCCGTCGATTACGATGCCCTGGAAGCTGAGGCGCACTTCATCAGCAAATGCGGCGCCAAGTGCATGATATGGGGCCAGATCGATGACACGCTGGACGATGACGAACGACAAAAAGGCATGGACCTGATTATGCGGGTGAGCCGGCAGTTGCCGGTGCGTATTTGCCTGGGCGTCAACGGCCGCGACGTCGATGAAATGATGAGATGGGCCAAACGTGCGGAGGCGGCCGAACCGGACTGGATCATTTCCCGCCCCCCCGCCAATGGCACCAGCCAGGAAATCATCCTGGATTACTATCGCGCGCTGGGCAAAATCGCGCGGCGGCCCGTCATTATCCAGAGCAGTGGTCCAGGCGGAATCTATCCTTCGACCGATACGGTGCTGCAACTTGCCCGGGAATTTCCCACCTTCGGTTATGTGAAGGAGGAATCGCCCAACGGTCACCCGGACCAGATCATGGCGCGCCAGCTTCTTTATTTGCAGAACAAGCCGTTGATGAAGAGCGTGATGAGCGCAAATTTTGCCCGCGGCCTGCTGTTCGAAATGCGCTTTGGTATTGAAGGATTTGTGACGGGAAGCGCGGAGTTATCCGACGTGCTGCAAAATATCTGGAATCTGCATGCGGCTGGCCGGGCGGCGGAGTTGCGCGAGGCCTATGCGCAATATGCCTTGATGCGCAACCTGATCGATCAGGTTCCCGCAACCATGTATTACCTGTGGAAAAAGCGCGGCGTGTTTCGGTCCACCACGGTGCGCAAAGGCCTTCCCTATCATCCGGATCGCACCTTGGTTCACTTCACCTTCACCCCCGCTGAAGTGGAGGAAATCGAGTATCGCTACGCCGCCCTCAAGCCCTATTTGCTGGCCTGAAGCAGTACGAGCCATTTTCGGAGAGATGTCCATGCGCAGCATTCCCGGTCTTTCAGCCTTTGTCATGCTTGTGTCGCTCATTACCTTTTCTGCACAAGCACAGACACCTACTCTGGCGCCACCGCCGACCCCGCCCGGGCCGCAGCCGCCGCTTTACACCCCGCCCGATGCTGCGCCGGCTGGAAAGTCGCAGACGGTTCAGATCGCGCAGGGCTTGCTGAAAGGCGTGGTGGCTGATGGCGTCGGCTGGTTTCTGGGAATTCCCTTCGCGCCGCCGCCGGTGGGCGATCTGCGCTGGCGTCCGCCTGGGCCCCCGCCCAACTGGAGCGGTGCGCGCGATGCCGGCAGGGCGGGGCCCGTCTGTCCGGCGCAGGAAGACTGTCTCTATTTGAATGTCCTGCGGCCTGCGGCTGCGCATGCCGGTCAGAAGCTGCCGGTGATGGTATGGATTCATGGCGGCGCCTTCCTGGGCGGCACCTCCATGGGCGGCTATGGCGGGGACACCGACGGACACGAATTCGCCAGGAAGGGCGTCATCGCCGTTTCCGCCAACTACCGGCTGGGCTTCGCGGGCTATTTCGCTCATCCCGCACTGGATCATGAGGGCCACCTGCATTCCAACTATGGCGCGATGGACCAGATCGCGGCGCTCAAATGGGTCAAAGCCAATATTGCGCGCTTTGGCGGCGATCCCGACAACGTCACGGTTTATGGCGAAAGCGCCGGCGGCTTCGGGGTGCTGCTGCTCATGGTCTCGCCGGAAGCAAAGGGCCTTTTCAACAAGGTGATCGCAGAATCCAGCTTTGCCCGGGCGCGCGCGGTGCCGCTGGCGACCGCGGAAGCCAATGGCGTTAAGCAGGCAGAGGCCGCCGGGGTAAAAGGCGATGATGCCGCCGCCGCTGCGGCGCTACGTGCGTTGCCCATGACGGCCTTTCCGATTATTCGCAACAGGCCGGGGGGCTTCAGGCCTTATCCGATCCTGGACGGACAGATTTTTCCGACGCAGGTCATGCCAGCCTTCCAAGCCGGCACCGAGGCCAAAGTGCCATTGATCATCGGTGGCAATTCCAATGAAGCCAGCCTGACACGGCCGACGTCGGCGCTGCTCGATGCCATGGCGCCAGAAAAACGCGAGGCGATCCTGAAAGTGTTCGACCCCCAAGGGACCAGAGACAAGACCCAGGTCGTCAACGACCTTGTCACCGTGCAGGGCGTCACCGAGCCTGATCGGGCCATCGTGCGCCTGCACACCAGAAATGGGATGCCGTCCTGGACCTATTATTTCTCTGACGTCGCCGATGGTTTGAAAAGTGTCCGGCAATATGGCGCGGCCCATACCGAAGAGCTGCCCTTCGTATTTATCTCGCCCAAAACGGTGTTCGGGCCAAAAGATCTGGCATTGGCCAAGGCCGTCAATGCCTATTGGGCCTCGTTTGCGAAAACCGGTGACCCGGATTCCGCCGGCGGCGTGCCATGGCCCAAATGGAGCGACCAGGAGAGCCAGGTCGAATTCACCGCCGACGGCCCCAAGACCCGCACGCACTTTCTGAAAGACGAGCGCGATCTTGCCGAAAGCCTGGCCGAGAAGTGAGCGGGCCGAAGATGCCCGATAAAATCCGCTGCGCATTGCCGGCTTCGCTGGCCATCGGATTTTGGCTGGTATTTTCCTTCCCGGCGCGCGCTGGCACCTGCGAAGAGCTGCGCAATCTGAGGCTTGGCGACACTGACATCAAAAGCGCCGAGAGTGTGGCTGCGGGCAGTTTTACCGGTCCCGGCGATATGAAGGTACAAGACCTCCCCGGATTCTGCCGTGTGGTTGCATCCGTCAAGTCTGACCCCGACTCCGATATCGGCGTGGAAGTCTGGTTGCCCGTCGGTCGTTGGAGCGGCATTTTTCATGGCAACGGCAGTGGCGGTTTCGGCGGTACTCTGAGCGCCGGTTATGCGGGCATGGAAGAGGGGCTTCGCCGCGGCTATGCCACGGCGGTCACCGACACCGGCACGGCGCCTGCGACATCGCTTGATGGTGACGCGCTGATCGGCCATCCCCGCAAGTGGAAAGACTGGGGACTTTATGCCACGCATGTGATGACCGTGACGGGTAAGGCGATAGCCAAGGCCTTTTACGGCCAAGATGTGCGGCGCGCCTATTACACCGGCTGTTCGACCGGCGGCCAGCAGGGGCTGATCGAAGCGCAATATTATCCCGACGATTATGACGGCGTCCTGGTTGGAGCGCCCGTGATCAACCGTACCTGGGGACACGCACTGGTGCTCTGGGATTGGCTGTCCGCCAATACGAGGCCAGGGGCCAAACTATCGGATGCCAAATTGGCACTCCTGAACAAGGCGGCGATATCGAGCTGCGCTGCAAAAGGCAACGGCCTGAGTGGAGATCCGTTCATTGCCGATGCCCTGACATGCCGATTCGATCCCGCCAAGCTCACCTGTCGCGGGAATAAAGCGGACAACTGTCTAACGCCGGCCGAAGTAAAGACGGCGAGGGACTTCTATTCCGGCCCGACCGATGCTTCAGGCCAAGCGCTCTATTATGGCTTGCTGCCCGGCAGTGAAACGTCCGGCCGGTCAGGCTGGGCCTTCCTGGAATCGCCTCCGAACAATGAACCTGCCTTTGGCGGTTTGTTTAAATGGGTATTCGGGCCGAGCTGGGACTGGACCGAATTCGATTTCGGCCGCGACATGCCGCGGGTCGATGCCATGCTGGGCCCATCCGTCAATGGCGTGACCAGCGGCGATCTCAGCCGCTTTCGCGCCCGGAAGGGCAAGCTGGTGATCTATCAGGGGCTGGCCGATACCTTGGTTGCGCCCCGGCAGACGGTCGATTTCTACAAGGCGCAGGAAAGAAAATTCGGTACCCACACGCCGGACTTCGCCCGCCTATTCGTGGTCCCGGGCATGATGCACTGTGGTGGCGGACCGGGACCGAATGTCTTCAACGCTGCCAATGGTGCTCAGCGCAAGCCGCCGCAAAACACCGCGCAGCTGGACATGTTCTCTGCCATGGTCCACTGGGTCGAGGATGGCGTGGCGCCCTCACGGATCATTGCAACCAAATATTTTGACGATATGCCGGATAAGGGTATCGCCCTGCAGCGGCCGCTCTGTGCCTGGCCGCAAAAGGCCTGGTACGCTGGTGGCGATCGCAGGCAGGCACGCAGTTTCACTTGCGCGCTGCACGCGGCCAAACGGCCCTAACTCGCGGCCGCTCATATATTGGTGCGATCCTGGCCCTTGAGGCTCAGCATTTCACGCGCTTGCGCAGGCGTCGCGACGCTCAGCCCCATCCCCTCCAGGATCTGTCGCGCCATCTTGACCTGATCGGCATTGGTGGCGAGTTGCCCGGCACCTTTCCACAGCGAATCCTCCAGGCCCACGCGTACGTTGCCGCCCATCGCGGCGGCCATGGAAATAATGGGCATCTGGTGGCGTCCCGCGGCCAACACCGACCAGCGGTATTGGTCGCCGAACAACCGGTCGGCTGTGCGCCGCATGTGCATTACGTCTTCCGGATGAGTGCCTATGCCGCCCAGGATGCCGAAAACGCTCTGCACAAACAAAGGCGGCTTGACCAGGCCGCGGTCCAGGAAATGACGCAGGGTGTAGAGGTGGCTGGTGTCATAGCATTCGAATTCGAAGCGCACATCGAGCGCCCCTAACGTGGACAAGGCATATTCGATATCGGCAAACGTGTTTTTGAACACGCCATGGCGCGAGGCTTCCAGTGCCTTCTGCTCCCAATCATGCTTGAACTGCTTGAAGCGGTTCAGCATGGGAAAAAGGGCAAAGTTCATCGAGCCCATGTTGAGGGAGGCGACTTCCGGCGCGAAATGCACCGCCGGCGCCAAACGTTCTTCGAGGCTCATCCCCAGACCGGCGCCGGTTGTGATGTTGATCACCGCATCGCAACGCTGCTTGATCACTTTCAGAAAAGGTTCGAACGACTCCACCGAATGGATTGGCTGGCCGGTCTTCGGATTGCGCGCGTGCAGATGGATGATTGCCGCGCCCGCTTCGGCTGCGCTGATCGCGGCATCGGCGATTTCCTCCGCCGTTACCGGGAGGTTGGGCGACATCGAAGGCGTATGGATGGATCCGGTTACCGCGCAGGTGACGATCACTTTTCCCGGCTGGCTCATGGCGATGTCCCCTCCGTTCGCGGCATTGGGTCCGCCGCACCGGTTGTTGTGAATCGGGTGGACGATATCTCATATGTTGTACAATTGCACAGAGTAAGGGTCGATCGATTTCGGGCGAGGTGCGGTCGCCATAGTCCCGTCGACAGCATCGTCGCTGTCAACGGCGCTGCCGGCTGTGCCGGAAAGCGGCCTATTTTCGTGTTTTTACGACTTTTTGGCCTGATTTTCGGCGCTGCAGCATTCCGGTTCAAGCCGAAGGGGTGTGGCCGCGAACGGCATATCTTTGTTAGACAACAATATTGTGAGCGTACCTTTAAAGTGTTATTGTCCAACAAACAAAACACAATATTGGGGGGCGCCTTGGCCACGAATCTGCACAAGATTTTCGTTCGGTCGTTTCTGCTGTCATCGGTTTCTTTGCTGGTCCCTTTAGCGGCGCATGCGCAAAGTGCCGGTGGCGCGACGGAAAGCGTCACGGTCACAGGGACACTGATTTCGCGTCCCGGTTTTCAGGCACCTACGCCGGTTACATCCGTCGCCGGCCCCGATCTCGAGATCGCTGCACCAACCACGCTCGTGGACCAGCTCAGCACCATGCCCCAGTTTGGCTCTGCCGTGACCAATCATGCGGGCTATCAGCTGGGCAACCTGGCGGGATCCACGACCGTAAATTTGCGCAATCTAGGTACCACGCGCACTTTGGTGCTGATGAATGGTGAGCGCATTGTCTCCTCCCAGCTCACCAACATCGTGGACTTCAACTTGTTGCCCAACACGCTGGTCAAGCGTGTCGACGTGGTCACAGGCGGCGCATCGGCGAGCTACGGTTCGGATGCCGTCGCCGGCGTCGTGAACATCATTCTCGATACCGATTATGATGGGCTCAAGGCCGAAGCCCAGTATGGCAACAATCGCCAGAATGCCTATGAGACCTACAAGTATGATGTCTCTGCCGGCACCAGCTTCGATGGAGACCGCGGCCATATCGTTGCGGCAGTCTCCTATTTCGACAGCCCACAGATCTATACCCAGCACCAGACGGATTGGTATAGCGGTTCGGTGCTGATGCTGAACCCAGCCTACACGGCGACCAACGGCCAGCCACAGATGATACATGCCAACCATGTCGGCCTGTATGGCACTTCGACCGGTGGCGTCATCACCTCCGGGCCGCTCAAGAATACGATCTTCCAAGGCCAGGCGGCCGTGCCCGCGGCCTACGCGCCAGGCAATATCTCCGGCATTCTTTCGTATGGCGGCGATGCCGACACGACAATTTCCGATTATGCGCCGGTGGCGGTCGCTCAGCGCGGCTGGAACGCCTATGCATACGGCAAATACAAACTGACGCCGGACATCACCGCCCATATCGAGGCGGACTATGGCTATGACGGCGGCGAAACCGCCGTGCTGCCGCCGCAGAACACCAACAACATCACCATAAATTCCGACAATGCCTATATTCCCGCTGCCACCAAAGCGCAGATGACGCAGCTGGGGTTGAAGTCCTTCCTTCTGGGCAGCAATAACGTCAATATCGCCAGCTCCAAATGCCGCTGCTCGTTGTTCGACGAACATCGCCAGCAGACCCGCATAAATGTGGGCCTGGACGGTTCATTCGATGGCTGGACCTGGAACGCTTATTATGGGCATGGCGAAACTCACGCCCGGGAGACATGGCTCTATAATCCCTATGTCTCTTTCTATAACCAGGCGACCGATGCTGTCTTTGCTCCCGCGGGCAATGCAGCTGGCATCGCGCCCGGCACCGTCGTTTGCCGCTCGACCCTGACCAACCCCACCAACGGCTGCAAGCCGTTGGACCTGTTCGGGGTCGGCAATGCCTCTCCGGCGGCCGTCGCCTATGTAACCCCGCAAGCCTGGACCCAGATCAACAACAAGCAGGATGCCGCGGCCGCTTCCATCCAAGGCGAGCCGTTCACAATCTGGGCCGGTCCGATTTCGGTGGCCGCCGGCACTGCCTGGCGGCAGGAAAGTGCAGTGTCCTTCTCTGACCCGCTGACGGAAACCAAAGGCTTCGTCTATGGCAACAACTCCGACTTCACCGGCTCGGTAAATGTCTATGAAGGCTATGTGGAAACCGTCATACCCTTGGCCAAGAACGAGTGGTGGGCCGAGGACATGGAGTTCAACGGCGCCGGCCGTATCACCAACTATTCCACCTCCGGTGCAGTCGAAACCTGGAAACTGGGCCTGAGCGACCAGATCACCGACGAATTCCGGCTGCGCGGTACTTGGTCCGATGACATCCGCGCGCCCAATCTCAGCGAATTGTTTGCGGCGGGCGTCACCAATGGCCGCACCATTGCCGATCCGTTCACCGGCCAGGCGCCAAGCGTGCGCGCCACCAGCAAGGGCAATCCCAATCTCAAACCCGAAAACGCCACCACGCTCACCGGCGGTGTGGTGTACACGCCCAACTGGCTGCAGGGATTCAACCTGTCGCTGGATTGGTATTATATCAACATCAAGGGCGCGATCGGCACGCTGTCCGCGGAACAGGAGCTGACCTACTGCTTCCAGGGTGTCAGCACCAGCCTGTATTGCCCGCTGATCATCCGCAACGCGCAGGGCACGTTGGTCGAGATCGACTCGGTGCCGTCGAACAACTCTTACGCCAAGACATCCGGCCTTGATATCGAGGCCAGTTACACGCGCGAGATATGGGGCGGCAATCTCGGCGTTCATGCCGTGGCCAACTACACCGACGAAAATACCACCGTGAACGCCACCGGCCTGGTCACGGACAATGCCGGCTCGGTCGGCAACCTGATCGGTGCAGGCGGGGAGCCCAAATTCAAGTCTACGATCACCGCGACCTACAATTGGGATAAATGGTCCGCCACTATACAGACCCGGCTGATTTCTTCCGCACGGCTTTTGAATACCTGGACCAGCCTCAATATCGACGACAACACAGTCCCCTGGGTCGGCTACCTCGATCTGCGAGCGTCCTACAACTTCAACGACAATTGGCAGCTTTATGGCGCAATGGATAACGCCCTGGATACCCCGCCGCCCAACGCGCCGGGGGCCTACAATTCTGCCAGCGCCTATTATGCGCCGACATCGCCGGGCACGGTCTACGATCTGCTGGGCCGGGTGTATCGCATCGGTTTCCGGGCAACCTACTGATGTGACGCGCGAAACATGTTGAGCCGGATGTGCCTCACTTTTGCGCTTTCCTCCGGAACCGGCGGCGTCTGATGTGGCTTTGGCGCAATCTTGCGATGGCGAGCCTGCTGCTGCTGGTGGCGGCCGGCGGGACGATGGCCCAAACGGGCGCAACCGGGCAGGGCAGTCATTCCACCGCGACGGGCGAATGGCCGACTTATGGCGGCGACTTGGCCAACAGCAAATATTCGCCGCTTGAGCAGATCAATGCCGCAAATTTCCACTCCCTGAAGATTGCCTGGCGCATCAAATCCCCGGACGCCATGCTGAGCGCCACCACGCCCGATGGCGGCGAGTTGACCACCAGTTCGCGCACGATCTTCGCCGGACTGGCGGAGGAGGATCCCAAACGCTGGGCCAATAACGCGCCGCCCGGACTCGGAAATTTCAAGGCAACGCCCCTGATGGTGGATGGCGTGCTTTATTTCAACACACCAACTTCGGTGGGTGCGGCCGTCGACGCGAAGACGGGCGCCATGTTGTGGACCTACAACCCCAAGAGTTACGAAGCCGGCACCACGACCATGACCTTGCGCTGGAATCAGCGCGGCGTGGCTTATTGGACCGACGGCAAGGACGCCCGTATCTTCTGGGGCACCGGTGATGGCTATTTGATAGCCGTCGATGCCAGGACAGGCCGGCCGGTGGCGAGTTTCGGAAAGAACGGACGCGTCGACTTGATGGAGGGGCTGCCGCGCGCCAAGCGCGGCGCCCGGGATTTCCAGAACCAGCTCACCTATTCGGTCCAGTCGCCGCCGATCGTCGTCGGCGATCTGGTGATTACCCCGGCCTCGATCTCCTCGATCATCATCCACAAGGCGCAGATTCCCGGCTGGATCCGCGCTTATGACGTCCATACGGGCAAGCTCGCTTGGGCGTTCAAGACTGTGCCGGGGCCGGGCGAGTATGGCAGCGACAGCTGGAAAAACGGATCGTGGCAATATGCCGGCAAGGTGACGACCTGGACCATCATGAGTGCCGATCCGGCGCTTGGCTACCTGTATGTGCCGACCGGCACCACCGCGCCCGATTATTATGGTGGCGAGAGGCCGGGCAACAATCTCTTTGCCGAGAACATTCTCTGTCTCGATCTGAAAACCGGCCGGCGGGTCTGGAATTTCCAGACCGTGCATCATGGCCTGTGGGATTACGACAATCCCGCCGCCCCCAATTTGCTGGACATCACAGTGCATGGCAGGCGTATCAAGGCGCTGGCCCAAATCACCAAGCAGGGCTTCGTCTTCGCACTGGACCGGGTGACGGGCAAACCGATCTGGCCGATCAGGGAAAAGCCCGTGCCGCTCTCCGATGTGCCCGGCGAGGTTGCGTCGGCTACCCAGCCTTTCCCCACCAGGCCCAAGCCTTATGAATACCAGGGCGTCAGCACCGACGATCTGGCCGATTTTACACCGGAAATTCACGCCGAAGCGGAAAAGGCCGTGACGCCCTATCGGATTGGGCCGCTCTTCACGCCACCATCCGAGCGCGGCACCATCGTGCGCCCGGGTGTGATTGGCGGCGGCAATTGGGGTGGCGCTGCCGTCGATCCCGAGACGGGCATGCTGTACGTGCCGTCGCGCAACGCTTTCGCCATAGTCAAGGTCGTCAAGCCCGACCCCAAGCTGGGTGGCGATCTTCCTTTCATGAACGGATCAGGTGGCGGGCGCCTGACGCTGGCCGGCGGCGTCCCCCCATTCAAGCCACCTTATTCCCGCATGACCGCCATCGATATGAACAGCGGTGAACATGTCTGGATGGTGCCCACCGGCAATGGCGACCGCATTCGCAGCCTGCCGGTGTTGAAGCACCTGAATCTTCCGCCGCTGGGCGGAGACGTGGGGCTGTACGGTCCACTGCTGACCAAGACGGTGTTGATTTACGCACTCACGGCCGGCGGCAGCCAAGATGGTCCCCGGCTGGTTGCTTATGACAAGGCTACGGGCAAGGAACTCGGTTCCGTCGATCTTCCGGGGGTGCCGCTTGGAACGCCCATGACCTACGCGCTCAACGGCAAGCAATATATCGCGCTCCCGGTCGCTACAGCCGATGTACCCGAGCTGGTTTCCCTGACCTTGCCGTGAGCTTTTAAAGGAGTTGCCATGTTCTCCAGATGCTTCGCCCTCCTGCTGGCAACGGCAGCCACAGCTTCCGCCGCCGTGGCACAGCCGGCGCCGCAGGGGCCGCACCCTGATCCAGAGCGTTTTGCCCGTCGCGTCGAGGCCTTTGCCGAAGCCGACCGGCAGAAGATGCCGGACAGGTGCCAGATTCTTTTCCTCGGCTCTGCCACCATCGCGATCTGGAAAACCCTGGGCGAGGACATGGCACCGGCGCATGTGATCGGTCGCGGTCTGGGTAACTCCCATATCGGCGACCAGATCTATTACTTCGACAAGATCGTCACGCCATACCGCCCGCGTGCCATCTTTTTTTATACGGGCGAAAACGATGTGGTCGACGGCCAGGCGCCCGATGAGGTGATCGACAATTTCAAGCGTTTTCTGGCGCTGAAGGACCAGAAGCTCGGCAAGACCGTGCCGGTCTATTATATCTCGATCAAGCCATCGCCGGCGCGCTTGTCCGCGAATGCCGGTCAGGAGAAGGTCAATGCCATGGTGCAGGCGCTGGTGCCGCAGCGCCCCGATCTGCATTATGTCGATATCGCCACCCAGGTTTGGCAAAACAACCGGCCTGATACGAAGCTGAAGGACATCTATATGCCTGACGGCATTCATCTGAATCGTCCGGGCTATGAATCCGTCCTGATCCCCGCCATCAAGCCGCTGGTGATGGCGGTGGAGCGGCAGCCCAACATGTGTTTGAGCGAAAAGAAGTGAGCGCATCCGCCAGGGCGACGGTACGCGGGCACACCGGCTAAGCACCTGCGGGTACACGTTATTTGCAAAAAGCCATGTCCGGATTTCCTCAGCGCGGCTCGGGGCGAAAGGGGCCGTTGACGGCCTTTCTAAAATGTTCAATTGTACAACAATTGGTCAAGGCACAGAGATGCCGCGAAAAGATCGATACAGGGGAGAACGCGATGATTGGGCTCAACGCCAGCAGAGTGTTTCGGTCTGCTTTGTTTTCCACCGTTGCCGTTTGCGTTTCATATGTCGCAGACGCGCAAACCACGGATGCACCGGTCGAATCTGTAACGGTGACCGGTTCGCTGATCAGCCGGCCGGGTTTCGTGTCGCCAACACCCGTAACCGCTGTGGGGTCCGCGGACCTCGAGAAGGCGGCGGAGCCGACATTGGCGGACTCCCTCAATCAATTGCCGCAATTCGGGTCGGCGATTTCCAACCATGACGGCTTCCAGGCTGGCCAGTATGCCGGCGCAAACTTCATCAACCTTCGCAACCTCGGCCTGCCGCGCACACTTGTGCTCGTCAACGGCGAACGTACGGTAGCCTCTTCGCTTACCAATTCCGTCGACCTCAATACGCTGCCGACAACGCTGATCCAGCGGGTCGATGTGGTGACGGCGGGCGCGTCGGCCAGTTACGGCTCCGATGCCGTTGCGGGCGTAGTCAACGTCATCATGAACAACAGTTTTGACGGGTTCAAGGCAAGTGCAGAGTACAGCAATAACGATCAGAACGCGTTCGAGGCTTACAAGGCGGATGCAGCCGTGGGCTTTGACTTTGATGGCGGACGCGGACATGTCGTTGCCAGCGCGTCTTATTTTGACCAACCGCAATTCTACTTCTTGCGGCAGACCGGATGGAATCAGGGAACGGCACTGGTAAATAACCCTGCGTTCGCGTCGGGCAACGGGCAACCCCAATACATCCATGTCAACCACATCGGCCAGCCCAATGAGGCGCAAGGCGGCGTCATCACCGCCGGCCCCTTATCCGGCACCCAGTTCGTAGGCCCCAACGCCATACCGACTTCCTACAATCCAGGTGTCGTGAACGGCACAATCAGCTATGGAGGAGATGCCGACCAGTCCTACCTTTTGAACTCGCCCATCGGTCAGCCCCAGAACAGCTACAACTTTTACACTTACGCCAGTTACAAGGTAACGCCGGCGATCACGGCACATCTGGAGATGAGCTACGGCGCAGATGGCGGTCTGGCGGAGATCGGCGAATATCAGCGTGCGAACAACGTCCCCATCGCGGCAGACAATCCTTATATTCCTGCCGCTACCAGGGCCTTGATGACCCAATTGGGTGTCACGTCCTTCAACCTCGGCAGCAACAACCTCAATCTTGGCAATCCCGGTTATCCGGGCGCGGGCGTGATTTATCCCAATCGCCGCAAGGTGGAACGGATCGTGCTGGGTTTTGACGGGACGTTCTTTGGCGATTGGAGTTGGAACGCCTATTACTCGCATAGCGAGGCGCACTTCGGCGAGACCTGGCTGAATGACGTCTATATTCCCTATTACAACCTGGCCATCGATGCTGTAACCGCGCCGGTGGGCAACTCGGCGGGTATCGCCCCCGGAACCGTCGTATGTCGTTCGACCCTGACGACGCCGACAAATGGCTGCAAGCCGCTCAATGTTTTCGGTGTTGGAACGGCGTCGGCGGCCGCGATCAACTACGTCACTCCTCCGCAGTTCACGGAGATCAACAACCGACAGGATGTTGCATCTTTCTCGGCCCAGGGCTCCCCAATCGACGATTGGGCGGGATCGGTCTCCATCGCGGCCGGCGGCGCCTATCGGAGCGAGAGCGCAACATCGGTTTCCAATGCTTTGGCCTATACCCGTCAATATGCCTATGGCAACGCCTTGCCCTTCGAAGGTGCCGTCAATGTCTGGGAAGGGTTCGTCGAGACGGTCGTGCCGCTTGCCCGCAACGAATGGTGGGCGCAATCGATGGACTTCAACGCGGCGGGCCGCGTGACGGACTATTCAACCTCCGGCGTCGTCGAGACCTGGAAGCTGGGGTTAAACGACCAGGTCTCCGATGAATATCGCCTGCGCCTGACCTGGTCGAACGACATCCGGGCGCCAAATCTCGCGGAGCTCTTCTCGGCTCCGGTTTCGGGTGGCACCCCGCTGATCGATCCGTTCCATCCGACGGCCGGAGCGACAAATCCCGTCACCAACACGCAGGGCAACCGGAATCTGCAGCCAGAACAGGCTTACACGGTGTCGGGCGGTATTGTCTGGACGCCGAATTGGGCGCCCGGCCTTTCCGCATCGTTCGATTGGTATTCGATCGACATCAAGAATGCGATCGCATCCGTCTCGACAGTCAATATTCTCAACTACTGCTTCCAGGGGCAGGCCTATTTCTGCCAGTTCATTACACGCAATGCCCAAGGCCTGCTCACTTCAATCGTTTCCTCGCCGACAAACTCTGGCACGCAAACCACATCGGGCCTGGACGCCGAAGTGGGTTATAGCGAGGACCTTTGGGGCGGTAATCTCGACCTGCGCCTGCTCGCCAACTATACGGACGAAAACGTCATCACCCAGAATGGCAACCAGTTCGACAACGCTGGTTCATTGAGCGCATCGACCATCGTTGGGGCAGGTGTGCCCAAGTTCAAGAGCACCATATCCGTCGGCTATACCTGGGGACCCTATTCGGCGACGATACAGTCGCGGATCTTCGGGTCTGCCCATCTTATCAATGGATATGACACGCTCATCGACAATAACGATGTGCCGGCGATCGCTTATCTTGATCTGCGCGGCTCCTACAACGTCACCGACCAGTGGCAGGTATATGGAGCAATCGATAACGTGCTGGATCAGAATCCGCCGTCCGTGCCGCAGCTGTGGAGCACGGGCAACGCCTATTATCAGCCCGGGACGAATGCGGCGGTCTACGATACGCTTGGCCGGCAATATCGTATTGGGGTCAGGGTCCGCCTGTAATCTGGTTGTCACGACCACACTTCGCCCTCCAAAAGCATCGTTCGCAGAAATGGTGCAGCCGAGGGCGGGAGCCTGTGGCCGCTCATGAGGTGAGACGACCGGCAATGCGCCTCGCGGGCGTGCCGTAGAACGGTCCAGAACGCCATGGGGCTACGCTCCAGGGCATGGTAGCCCCCCAAGACCGACGAGGTCGGGGTATTCCCGCGGGTTTGGAAATTGCTCCCAGTCCAAGGACTGGCTGGCTGGGGCGGGAGGGATCGAACCTCCGAATGCTGGAATCAAAATCCAGTGCCTTACCACTTGGCGACGCCCCATCAGGCGGCTCCGTATAAAGCCAGCCCGCCCGGCTCGCAAACCGCTTAAGGCGCGGGCGCGAAAAGACTTTCCCAGGGCCTTTCTGGCTGTTGCGGGGGCAGGGGGGCATGGCTATAAGGGCGCCTCCCGAGGCGAGGGGCCCTCCTTTCGCGACTGGTACGGAGAGTAGCTCAGCCTGGTAGAGCACTACGTTCGGGACGTAGGGGCCGGAGGTTCGAATCCTCTCTCTCCGACCATTTCTCCAAATAAAATCAGTCAGTTACGTGTCTTGTCCGCAGCTCCCGCTGATCGAGCTGCAGGGCGCTTCTTTCCTGGCTTGTCGGCGCGGCGACGGTCTTTCGCCGATCGAAGAAGAGCAGTTTTCCATTTGCTTCCAGGTCGGCCCGCACCCGCTCCAGCCCGGTCAGGACGGTGTTGCGGGCATTCTCGAACAGGCCAGGCTGGGACGGCACCTTTAACAGGTCCAGCTGGGGCGCCTGCTGCGACAACAGGAAGATCAGGCCCGCATTGACCGCAAACGTTCCGGCGCGGGCGATCAGTCCGAGCAGCATGTAGGAAATCCCCGCCTCAACTCGCCAGCGGTAACGGGTGAGGCCCGAACTTGTTCCGCCCGGCGCCGGGGACGGTTTCGTTGCCCCGTTCCGGCAAAAGAATGGTGACGGTGGTGCCGCGTCCCGGCTGGCTTTCCAGCTCGAGGCGGCCGCCATGCAGTTCGGCCAGCTGCTTGGTCAATGGCAGGCCCAGCCCGGTCCCCTGGGCATTGGGATTCTGCGGATTGTCGATCTGGCCAAAAGGCTCGAGCGCGGTGGCGATGTCTTCCTCGCGCATGCCCACGCCGGTGTCCGATACCGATATGGCGATGTTCTTTCCCCGCCGATAGACGTCGATGCTGATCTCGCCGCCTTCCGGCGTGAATTTCAGCGCGTTGGAAAGAAGGTTCAGCACCATCTGCCGCAATCGCTTGTCGTCGGCTATCAACAGCGACACGCCGTCGAAAACATGCACGCCGAAGCAGACATGGGATTTTGCCGCCAGAACTTCCAGCTCGCGCACACTGTCCACGACCACGCGGAAAACCTCGATGGTCTGGGTGTGAAGCTGGAGCTTGCCGGCATCGAGCTTGGAGAGATCGAGAAAGTCGTTGATCATCTCGAGCAGCCTGCTGCCGCTGTCATGCAGCAGCTCGGCATAGCGCTGATAGCGCGGATCGCCCAGGGGACCGAACAGCTCGCGCCGCATGATGTCGGAAAAGCCGATGATGGCGTTCAGCGGCGTGCGCAGTTCGTGGCTGGTGACCGACATCCGCTCCTTGTAGGTTTCCACCTCCCGTGCCGCCTCGCTGGCCAAGGTCTGCGCATTTTCCAGGTCCTGGCACAGCCGCTGGATCTGCTGGCGATAGAGCGCTTCATCGGCGCCCAGTGGCCGAAACACGATCAGCGCGCCGCCGTCCGGCAGCCAGCAGACGCGCGGCTCCAGGGCCAGCCTGTGGCTTCCCGGCAGGATCGAGGGCCGCGGCGGACGCATGACGGGAAGGGTGACGGGGTCGTTCTTGGCGCGGTTCTTGTCCTTCAGCAGCGCACGCAGCGGCGCGATGAACTGTTCCTCGATCAGGACCGGAAAGCGCTCGCGGAATTTGCGATTGCATGCCTTCAATGTCAGATCGCGGCCCAGATAGGCGACCGGATCCGGCAGATGGTCGAACAGAAGCGCAAAGTCGGCCCCGGCCGGCATGGGCTCTGAGCCGAAGCGCAAGACAACAGGCATGGCACCTCCGTGCAGCACGGTGCCCCCAGCCCAGCGGGTTAAGATTGAATAAGCAGGGTTAACAAAAGCTGAATCCGGCCTGCAAGCCACGGAAGTTCCAAGAAGATTTGTATCGGCGCACTGATACTCGTAAAAGTTGTATTGGTTTAAATCTGCCCGCCGCAAGATTATGGCGGCAACTGTCCGCTCGCGGCCTATCTTTTCCCGGCCGCTTCCCTAGATTTTCTCCATGGCGGGAACCAGTTCCGATGGGGCGCGTTCGGCTTCCGGGACGTTGGGTCCGGGGGATATTTTGGCCTTTAACCGTCTGGTGCTGCTGGTGGCAGTGCCGTTGTTTCTTGTTCTGGCGGTCGTTGCGTTCCTTGCCTTCCGCTTCGCGGCCGATGAGCGCGCGGCGCAGCAGCTGGTGCGGCATACCTATCAGGTGATGGAAGCCGAACGGCGGCTGCAGGACGATATGCAGGCCGCAGAAACGGCCATGCGCGGCTACATACTCAGTCGCGATCCCTCCTTCGAAGCCGGCTTTCGCGGTTTTCTGGCGCGCATTCCAGGCGACCTGCGCACCTTGCGGGATCTCACGACAGACAATCCCTCCCAGCTGGCCCGCGCCGACCGGCTGCAACGGCTGCTGGAAGCACGGGCGCGCGGTTTTGAGGCGGCGATCAAGGGCAATTCCCAGCCGGTGATTCGCACGCCCGAAGCCATGAACGGGTTAATGCGCGGCCGCCAGCAGATGACCGCGATCCGCGACGAGGTCACGGCCGGGCTGGCAGAGGAACAGCGGCTGCTGGATGCGCGCGAACAGGATCGTCGCGACACCGAAAATTGGGAGGTCAGCTTCGCCCTGGGCGCCGGCGCGCTGACCCTGGTCATCCTGCTCCTGGCCGCGGCGCTTCTGGTGCGCAACAATATCAGCCTGGCCGAGGCCGAAAAATCGCGCGCCAACGAAGCGGCCGTTCTCCAGGCGACACTCGAGACGGTGCGTGAAGGCATCTCCTATTTCACATCCGACGGGATGCTCTGCGCCTGCAACAGCCGCTTCCCCATCCTGCTCGATCTGCCATCGGATTTGATCCGGCCGCAAAAGACCCGGCTGGCTGATTTCGAGGCGCTGGGCCGGGTCTCATTCAGCGCCATTTTTTCTCCGCCGACGCGGGAACAGGGCATTTCCGAGATCATCCGCATCACCTGGGCCGAGCGCGAGCTGGAGGTCTACAAGGCGGCGGTCGCCACCGGCGGGTTCATCATCGGGGTAAAGGACATTACCGAGCGGCTGAGGGCCGAGGCCATGGCGCGCCAGTCCCAGAAGATGGAGGCGATCGGCCATCTCACCGGCGGGGTCGCGCACGACTTCAACAACCTGCTGCAGGTCATCAGCGCCAATCTCGATCTGGCGGCGGTGGGCAATAGCGTGAAATCCGATACGCAGCTGAAGGAACGGCTGGACAATGCCATCGCGGCGGTGGTGCGGGGTTCGCGCCTGACCGGCCAGCTGCTGGCTTTCGCCCGTCGTCAGGCGCTGGAGCCCAAGTCGGTCGATCTGGGCCGGGTGATCCGCGACATGGGCGATATGCTGCGCCGGACCCTGGGCGAGACCATCGCGGTGGAAACCGTGGTCGCCGGAGGCCTGTGGAACACCCTTGTCGATCCCGGCCAGGTCGAGAACACGGTGCTCAACCTGGCGATCAATGCGCGCGACGCCATGCCTGAGGGCGGCAAGCTGACCTTGGAAGTGGCCAACGCCTATCTCGACGACACCTATGCCGGGGTCCACAACGAAGTCACACCCGGCCAGTATGTGATGCTGGCAGTGTCCGATACGGGCAGCGGCATGGCGCCGGAAGTGCTGGGCCGGGTCTTCGAGCCCTTCTTCACCACCAAGCCGGAAGGCAAGGGCACCGGCCTTGGCCTCGCCCAGGCTTACGGCTTCGTCAAACAGTCGGGCGGCCATATCAAGATCTACAGCGAGGTCGGCCATGGCACGACGATCAAGCTCTATCTGCCGCGCACAAGGCGTCAGACCGATGCGTTGGAGGTTGGTCTCGGCCAGCCGGTCAAGGGTGGCAGCGAACAGATCCTGGTGGTGGAGGACGATCCCGATGTGCGCGCCGCCGTGCTGGATATGCTGATGGAGCTCGGCTACCGGGTCAGCCATGCCGAGAATGCCGAAAGTGCGCTGGCGCTACTGCGGAAAGAAGCGCCCGATCTGATCTTCACCGATGTGGTGATGCCTGGCGCCATCCCCACCCGCGAATTCACCCGCCGGGCGCAGGAGATGCACCCGGGTGTGCGCATCCTGTACACGTCGGGCTATACCCAGAATGCCATCGTCCATAACGGCAAGCTGGACGACGATGCGCTGCTGCTGTCCAAGCCCTATCGCAAGGACGAACTGGCCAGGAAGTTGCGCAGCGTCTTTGCCGGCACGGCGCGCGGTGCCATCGCCTCGCCGGATGCCGCTCCCGACCGCGACCTCGCGCAGCCTCGCGGCAAGGTTCTGGTGGTGGAGGATGTGGCGCTGATCCGCGTCACCACCATCGACATGGTGGAGCAGCTGGGTTTCGAGGCGCTGGAGGCAGCGGATGCCCAGGAAGCGTTGACCTTGCTGCGGCAGGACAGCGGCATCGCCATCCTTCTCACCGATGTGGGCCTGCCGGGAATGAATGGCCGGCAGCTGGTGGAGGAGGCCCTGCGCATCAAGCCCGGCCTCAAGGTGATCATCGCATCGGGCTATTCCACCCATGACGATGGCAGCCCGGCGCTGGGGCAGGAGATCGCCTATCTGGTCAAGCCCTTCGACATGAGACAGCTGCGTCGGGCATTGGAAAGCTGACGCCCCAAGATCACCGGCCGCAAAAAAGAAACCGCCCGCGAACCTTGCGGCGCGCGGGCGGTTTTGTTGCGTGAAGCGGCTTCAGATCAGAACAGGACGCCGGCTTCGATCAGGCCGCGGAACTGGTCCGTGTCGTTGCCGAACTGGCCCAATGCCGAACCGGCGGTCGTGCTGCCGGCGGAGACATAGGAAAGTTCGGGACGGATGAAGAAGCGCTTGTACTGCCAGGTCGGCGTGATCGTGAAGGAGAAGGCATTGCTGCCCACGCCGTACAGGATGTTGGCCGGACCCGACGTGTCCACATACTCGAAGCGGCCCGACAGCTTCCAGAAATCGTTGAAAGCATAGGTCACCAGAACCGCGCCGCTGGTGCTATCGGTGTGGAGCAGGTCGGAGTTGGTGTACTGGAAGTAGGGGCTGATGGTCCAGTTGCCCGAAGTGTGCGTCCAGATCAGGTTGTAGATCGAGCTGTTGTTCTGGAACAGGGTCGAGCCTGCATTGCCATAGAAGGTATGGCCCAGCTGGCCTTCCGCCGCCACCGCCAGCGTGTCCGCGCCGCCATTGAAGCCATAGGAAACGAGGCCCGAGATTTCGTTATAGCGGTTGGAATAATAGCCGTCGTTCCACGACACCGAGAAGTTGAACGGGCCGGCGGTGTAGTTGGCCTGAACGCCGCGGCTGACCAGGGGCTCCTGCGCCCAGAGCAGGCCGCGCTCGACATTCATATTCTCATACGTGAAGGCATATTCGTCGCCGATCAGGGTCGGCAGTTCGCCGGCGATGACGTTGAAACTGTCGCTGAGAACGACCTTGCCCCAGGCCTGCGGCACCGCGCCGAAGGTGGCGGAGCCGGTGTTGGAGGCGTTGGTGTAAGCCGCACCCAGGGTCGGATAGGAATAGGCGCCGGCCTGGACATACCACTGAAACCAGCCGTCGGTCTTCTGCATCACGACCATGCCGTTGGTCAGGTCCATATAGCCGTCCCGGTCGCCGGGGAATTCATGGGCGTTGGTCTGGCCCATCACCATGCCGGAAAGCGCGGCGCTCACATAAACCTTGCCCAGCGTGTCTTCGATGCCGGGGATGGCGTCCAGGCTGATGGGGGCGGGATTATTGGTCAGCGGACCGGACATTGCGGGCATGGGCACCGGAGCAGGAGCCGGCGCGGCGGCAGGCGCTGCGGCAGCGGCATCCTGAGCCATGGCGGGGGCAGCAAAACCCAAAATTCCGGCCACGCTCACTGTGCCCAAAAACAATTTGGTCAAATTCTTCATTTATCAGTCCTCTCGTTGCCGGGTGCTTCGCGCCGTTCGCGGCATCGGCCCCCGGATCGCGATGACAGTTCTGTTTCGCCCGCTTAATCTCAATATGGCCTTGTGCCTTTTGAGAGTGTTTTGGAGGCCGAAAAGCTTGATTTGGGCGTGCGTTGTTGCGATGCAACAGCTAGTTGCCTATTTATTGTGCTCAAGGCCTTTTCATTGTGCACATGGCCAAATTTGAAAATGGCCGAAATGTGGCTGCTGGCCGCTTAACCTTTGCCGGATCGCCGGAAAGACTCAGATTGCAACTCGGGAAGATTCCGCCATGCGCATCGTTCTGATCCGTCATGGCCAGCCGCATATTGCGCTCAGCCCACGCACCGCCCATGGCGGTTTTGCGGACTATATCGATGACTATGACGTTGCCGGCCTGGCGCCATCCAGTCTGCCTCCCCAAGAGTTGCGCGACCTGCTCAAGGAATTGACCCATGTCTTTTCCAGCGACCGGCCTCGCTCGCGCCAAAGTGCCGAGAGAGTTGCACCGCAGGCCGAGCTGACCGTGGACCCGCTGTTCGCGGAAGCGCCGCTGGCCAGCCCGCGCCTTCCGTTTCTCAAGATGGCGGTGCCCAAATGGGCGGTGGTGTCACGCATCCTGTGGCATGCAGGCTTTCATCCGGGAATCGAAAATCCACGTCAGGCACGCGCGCGCGCCGTCAAGGCCGCCGACATCCTGATCGCGCGCGCGAAAAAGACGGGCATGGCCGCGCTGGTGGCGCATGGCTATTTCAACTGGATGATCGGCCGGCAATTGCTGAAACGCGGCTTCAAGCGCACCGGAACCCATCAGGCGCGTTACTGGAACACCGTGATCTATGAGGACGACAAATGATCGAGACAAAAGTTGAAATTCCCGGCATCGGCGTTGAAGCGCTTTTGCTCAGGCCCGACAATGTCGCGGATTTTCCCGGTGTGGTGTTCCTGACCGACATCTGGGGCGTCCGTCCCGCCAACGTCGGCGTCGCCAGGAGGCTTGCGGAACGCGGCTTTTCGGTCCTCATGCCCAACATCTTTCATCGCTATTCGAGGATGACACCGGATGGCTTTGAACATGGCAGCCAGGAGGAGCGAACCAAGGCGCTGCACGCGCTGTTTGCCGCCCTGACGCCGCAGAATATGGTCGATGACGGCAGAGCCTATGTCGATTTTCTGTTGGCGCAGAAGGGCGTGAAGAAAGGCAGCGCGTCGGCGGGAGCCGGAGCGCAATCAAATAAGGCGGGTGCTGTCGGTTACTGCTTCGCCGGCCAGATGGCGATCCGCATCGCGGCTGCGATGCCGGACAAGATCGCCGCCGCGGCATCCTTCCATGGCGGCTTCCTGGTCACCGACAAGCCTGACAGCCCGCACAAGATCCTGAGGCCGATCAAGGCGCGGCTTTATTTCGGTCATGCGGTGGAAGATTCCACCGCAACGCCGCAGCAGGTCGAAACCCTGGAAGCGGCGTTGCGCGACTGGCACGGCGCATTCGAGAGCGAATTCTACGAAGGCGCTCTCCACGGTTGGACGGTGCCCGGCCGTGACGTTTACAATGAATTGCAGGCCGAGCGCGCCTTCGAGAAGCTGGTCGGGCTTCTGGAAGCGACCCTAGAGTAGCTTTATCTCGCGCAGGCGTTGTTTCAGGAATTCGTCTGCCGTGATCGGCGGTTGGGCCTTGGAAAGATCCGAGCCCGGCAGTGGTGCGATCACATGGTCGGGCGCGAAATGGAGGAAGAAGGGCGTGGAATAGCGCGCGACCCCGCGACGTTCTGGCGCCGGATTGACCACCCTGTGAGTGGTTGACGGCAATCGCCCACAGACGGCACGCGACAGCATGTCGCCGATATTGCACACCACCGCGCCGGGTGGCGGGTTGATGGCGAGCCAGCTGCCGTCACGGTCCTTGATCTCAAGCCCGGCTTCTTGCGCGCCCAGCAGCAGGGTGATGGTGTTGATGTCTTCATGGGCGCCGGCGCGGACATGCAGACTGTCGGCGGTGACCGGCGGATAGTGCAGCAGACGAAGAATGGAATTGCCGTCTTTCACCGCGTCGCGGAATTGGTGACGTGGCAGGCCCAGGTAATGGGCGATCGCTTCCAGAATGCGCGCGCCCAGCCTGTCCAGCGCCTCGAACAGCCATGTCTGATGGCGCTGGAAGTCCGGTACTTCGCGTGGCCAGACATTCGGCGGCATGGCGGCGGCCAGGGGATGATCCGGCGGCAGGTCGCGGCCGACATGCCAGAATTCCTTCAGGTCATGGAATGCAGAACCCTTGGCGGTTTCCCGGCCGAAGGGGACGTAGCCGCGCTGGCCGCCCACGCCGCTCACATAGCTGTGCTTGATATTTTCAGGCAGCGCGAAGAAAGCCTTGGCGTCGGCCAGCGCCGCGTCGATGCCCTGCTGGTCCAGGTCATGATCGGTGACCACTGCGAAGCCGTATTGCTCGAACGACGCGCCCAGCGCTGCCGCGAAGGCATCGAAATCGCGCGCGTAGAGGGTAAAGGAAACCGGCGCGATGCCCGTCATCGGCCGGATCAGAGCATCGCCGGAATGACGCGATCCGGCGGCTTGTGTCCATCCACAAAGGAGCGGATGTTCACGATCACCTTCTCGCCCATGTCGATGCGGCCCTCGATGGTGGCCGAGCCCATATGCGGCAGCAGCACCACATTCTTCGCCTTGAGCAGCTTGGGATTGACCGCGGGCTCGTTCTCGAACACGTCCAGGCCGGCACCCGACAGCTGGCCTTTTTCCAGCATCTGGGCCAGCGTGTTCTCATCGATCACTTCGCCACGCGCGGTGTTGACGATATAGGCCGATGGCTTCATCAGCTTCAGCCGCCTGGCCGAGAGAAGATGAAAGGTGGCGGGCGTGTGCGGGCAGTTGATGGAGACGATGTCCATCCGCGCCAGCATCTGGTCCAGGCTTTCCCAATAGGTCGCTTCCAGCTCCTGCTCGATCTCGGGCGCCACCGGTTTGCGATTGTGATAGTGGATCTGCAGCCCGAAGGCGCGGGCGCGCCGCGCAACCGCCTGGCCGATGCGGCCCATGCCGACAATGCCAAGCCGCTTGCCCTGCAGCCGGTTGCCCAGCATCCAGTTGGGCGCCCAGCCCTTGAACTTGTCTTCCTCCAGCGCCTCCACGCCCTCCACCAGCCGGCGCGGCACCGCCAGGATCAGCGCCATGGTCATGTCGGCGGTGTCCTCGGTCAGCACGCCGGGCGTGTTGGTGACGGTGATGCCTTTGTCGGTAGCGGCCTTGACGTCGATATTGTCGACCCCGGCGCCGAAATTGGCGATCAGTTTCAGGTTGGGGCCGGCCTTGGCGATCAGGGCGGCGTCGATCCGGTCGGTGATGGTGGGCACCAGCACATCGGCGGTGGCCACGGCCTCCGCCAGTTGCGCCGCCGTCATCGGCTTGTCGTCTTCGTTCAGCCGCGCATTGAACAGCTCGCGCATGCGCGTTTCCACCGCTTCCGGCAGCTTGCGGGTGATGATGACAAGCGGCTTCTTGGCCATGGGGTTCCCTTGCGCGCTGGGCCCATTAAAGCGCAAGGCCTTGGGTGACGGAAGCGGGCCTGCTAAATGTTTCATGCTCTCATGCGCGCGCGATTCATGACACGCTTTGCCGCAATTTTATGGATGTTGGCCCTGTTTGTGGGCACGCTGCCGGCCCAGGCACAGGCGCCGGGCAAGGTGCTGCGCTATGTCAGCCAGCGCACCGACAAGGCCTATCTGCGTGAGGGGCCCAGCTATGCCCACCGGGTTTTGTGGGTCTATCGCCACAAGGGTTATCCCTTTGCGGTCCTGGCCGAGTTCGATGTCTGGCGCCGGGTCAGGGCGGCCGACGGCGCGGTGGGCTGGATGAGCGCCTCGATGCTCACGGATCAGCGTACCGTTCTGGTGACCGGCCAGGGCCGGGCGAAGATTTTTGCCGATGCGGGCGGCGGCAAGGTGGTGGCGCTGGCCGATCCCGGTGCGACCGCTGTGCTTCAGGCTTGCGCGCTGACTGCCTGCCGCATCCGCGGCGAGGGTATCGACGGCTGGATCCCCAAAGACCGCATATGGGGCGTAGGTGCCAGCGAGGTCTTCGACAAAATCCGTTAGTGGCGGAAGTGGCGCATTCCCGTGAACACCATCGCCAGGCCGGCTTCATCGGCCGCGTCGATGACCTTTTGGTCATTGACCGAACCGCCGGGCTGGATGACCGCGGTGGCGCCGGCTTCGGCCACAGTTTGCAGGCCATCAGGGAACGGAAAATAAGCTTCCGACGCGGCCGATGACCCGACCGTGCGCGGCTCGGCCCAGCCGGCAACCTTGGCCGCATCCTTCGCCTTGATCGCCGCGATGCGCGCGCTATCCACGCGGCTCATCTGGCCGGCACCGATGCCGGCGGTCGAGCCATCCTTCACATAGATAATGGCGTTGGACTTCACATGCTTGCCGATGGTGAAGGCAAGCAGCATGTCGGTGATTTCCTGTTCGGTCGGCTGGCGCTTGGTCACCACCTTCAGCTTGTCGCGGGTGATGCGGCCATTGTCGCGGGTCTGAACCAGAAAGCCGCCTGCCACCGAGCGATAGGTCAGGGTGGGCGCCAGCGGATCGGGCAGGCCGCCCGCCACCAGCAGGCGCAGGTTTCTGCGCGCCGCCAGGATCTTGCGGGCGTCTTCATCGGCGTCGGGCGCGATGATCACTTCGGTGAAGATCTTGGAGATTTCTTCCGCCGTGGCGCCGTCCAGGGTCTGGTTGAAAGCGAGCACGCCGCCAAAGGCGCTTTGGGTGTCGCAGGCCAAGGCCGCCAGATAGGCGTCTTTCAAACTCTTGCCCAGCGCCACGCCGCAGGGATTGGCGTGCTTGATGATGGCGCAGGCGGGCGCGATCTTGGGATCGAACTCCGCCACCAGCTCATAGGCCGCGTCGGTGTCGTTGATGTTGTTGTAACTGAGTTCCTTGCCCTGAAGCTGCTTGATGGTGGCAACGCCCGGGCGCGACGAACCATCGGCATAGAAGGCCGCTTCCTGGTGCGGGTTCTCGCCATAGCGCAGGCCCTGGCGCAACAGACCGCCAAAGGCGCGGCGCCGCGGGGGTTCCTTGTCGCCGTCCTTTTCCAGCTCGCCGGCAAACCAGTTGGAAACGGCGGAATCGTAAGCGGCGGTGCGGGCAAAGGCGCGCTGGGCCAGCTTCTTGCGCAAGGCGAAGCTGGTGGCGCCGCTGTGCGTGGCCATCTCATCCAGCACCACTTTATAATCCTCGACATCCACCACCACCGTCACCCAGTCATGGTTCTTGGCCGCCGAGCGCGTCATCGCCGGGCCGCCAATGTCGATATTCTCGATGGTGGTCTCGAAGTCGGCGCCGCGCGCCACCGTGGCCTCGAAGGGATAGAGATTGCAGACCAGCAGATCGATGCCGGCGATGTCATGCTCCATCATCGCGGCAGCGTGATCGGGCTTGTCCCGCAGCGACAAAAGCCCGCCATGCACCATCGGATGCAGGGTCTTGACCCTTCCATCCATCATCTCGGGAAAATTGGTGATTTCCGACACATCGGTGACGGCCAGGCCGGCATCGCGCAGCGCCTTGGCGGTGCCGCCGGTCGAGATCAGCATCACGCCATGGCCCGCCAGACCCTTGGCGAAATCGATCAGTTCGGTCTTGTCGGACACCGACAAGAGGGCGCGGGAAATCTTGCGGATTGTCATGACGGATTCCGGCTGGGATGTCCGCCGCTCTTAGCGCCTGTACACGAAATATAAAAGGGCAAGCGCCCCACTTGCGCACAGCGACCACAGCACGGGCACTGCATAATGCTGGTTGTTCCAGGTGAGGGCAAAATCCCCCGGCATGGGGTCGGGTTCCGCCAGCATGATGACCGGGGCCAGAATCGCCGCCCCGGCGACCAGAATCACCAGCAGAATGGCCAGCCTTTTCACCCGGCCTCCGGCGCAAGCGGCATGGGGGAAAGCCCCAGCCTGGCGAACAGCGCCTTGTCGGAATCGGCCAGGGGATTGGGCGTGGTGAGCAGCTTGGGGCCATAGAATATGGAATTGGCCCCGGCCAGGAAACACAGGGCCTGGGTTTCGTCGCTCATGTCTTCGCGCCCCGCCGACAGCCGCACCATGGATTTGGGCATGGTGATGCGCGCCACCGCGATGGTGCGCACGAAATCCAGCGGATCGAGTTTGGCGGAAGCTGCCGCCGCAGGCGTATTCTCGCCCACCAGCGCGTTGATCGGCACGCTTTCGGGATGCACCGGCAGGCTTGCCAGCGCATGGATCAGGCCGACGCGATCGGCTTCGCTTTCCCCCATGCCGATGATGCCGCCGCAGCAGACGGAAATGCCGGCCTCGCGCACATGGCCCAACGTCTCCAGCCGGTCCTGGAAGGTCCGCGTGGTGATGACGTGGCGATAAAATTCCGGCGAGGTGTCGATATTGTGGTTGTAATAGTCGAGCCCGGCCTGCTTCAGGCGTACGGCTTGGGGCGCCGTCAGCATGCCCAGGGTGACGCAGGTTTCCATCCCCAGCGCCTTGACCCCTTCCACCATTGCGCACACCGCATCCAGGTCGCGGTCCTTGGGATTGCGCCAGGCCGCGCCCATGCAGAAGCGCGAAGCGCCAGCATCGCGGGCGGCGCGGGCGTCGGCCAGCACGGCCTCCACATCCATCAGCCTTGTCGCCTTCAGCCCGGTGTCGTTGTGCACCGACTGGGTGCAATAGGAACAATCCTCGGGACAGCCGCCGGTCTTGATCGACAGCAGGGTGGAGATCTGTACCTGGGTCGGATCGAAATGGGCGCGATGGGCGCATTGGGCGCGGAACAGCAAGTCCGGAAAGGGCAGGGCGAAAAGGGCGGCGATTTCGTCCCGGGTCCAGTCGGAGCGGGGGGCGAAATCCAGGTCACGGGCGGGTGCGTTCATGGGGGCGAGTTTAAGGGGGTTCCGGGGCCCGTAAAAGAGTGGACGGACAAGGGCCAAAACGATAACAAGGCCGGCCTGCCCCGGTGGTGGAATGGTAGACGCGGTAGACTCAAAATCTATTGCCGCAAGGCGTGGGGGTTCAAGTCCCTCCCGGGGCACCACTCGCTCCGCTCGTGGTGCCCACGGGAGGGGTTTTCGATTTGTCCGTCCTCGCGGCTTTGCGTCCATACGCTGTCGCTACGGACCGGGCGGACGGGGCCGGGGCACCATTGAGCGGCCACGAGCCGGCCTAATGATCGAGGACATCTGTCTCTCATGGCCGGCGCCCGACATCCTAACTGGATACTCACTACCTGCATCCTCGCTTCCAGTCTGGCTTTTGTTGACAGTTCGGTCACCAACGTTGCCTTGCCGGCCATCGGACAATCCCTCTCGGCCGGTGGTGCCGACCTGCAATGGGTGATCAATGCCTATCTGCTGCCGCTCAGCGCCCTGCTGCTTCTGGGTGGCGCCGCGGGAGACCGCTATGGCCGGGTGATGCTGCTGGTCGGCGGCACTGCGCTGTTCGCCGCAGCGTCCCTGGCTTGTGCCCTGGCGCCGAACTTGCCTGTGCTGTTGTTCAGCCGCGGCATACAGGGTTTTGGCGCCGCGATCCTGATGCCCAACAGTCTTGCGATATTGGGCGCGAGTTTTTCCGGTGAAGCACGGGGCCGCGCCATCGGCATCTGGGCATCCTTGGGTGCGGTGATGTCGGCGGTGGGGCCGGTGCTGGGTGGTTGGCTGATCGATAGTGTGGGTTGGCGCGCCATCTTTCTTATCAACCTGCCGCTGGCGCTGGGTGCCATCGTCCTGGCGCTGCGGTATGTGCGTGACAGCCGTGATCGCGATCGTCCTGTGCTGGATGTGCCAGGCGGGATCGTCGTCACCGCAGCGCTGGGCGCGCTGACTTGGGGGCTGACAATCGGCTCGGGCCCGGTCGGCTGGAACAAATGGGCTGTCATTGGTGCAGGTTTGGGGGCGATGTTGGCGCTGGCTTTCATCGCCATCGAAAAACAGCGCGGCGAGCGCGCCATGATGCCCTTGGGCATGTTCGGCTCCTCCAGCTTCATCGGTCTGACGCTTTTGACCTTGATGCTTTATGGTGCGCTGGGCGCGCTTCTGGTGCTGATGCCCTATATGCTGATCGAAGCCAGCGCGTATGGCGGTACTGCGGCCGGCAGCGCGCTGGTGCCGTCCGCGCTGGTGCTGGCGCTGGCTTCACCGTTGATGGGGCAGCTTGCGGGACGCATAGGTCCGCGCCTGCCGCTCACGATCGGGTCGCTGGTGGTGGGCCTGGGCTTTCTGCTGGAATTGCGCATCGGTGCCAACGCCCAATACTGGACCGAGGTTCTGCCGGCGATCCTCGTGATCTCGCTGGGGATGGCGGGCGCCGTGGCGCCTTTGACCAATGCGGTCCTGGGCGCGGTCGATGCCCGCCACACCGGTTCGGCGTCCGGCTTTAACAGTGCCATCGCGCGCACCGGCGGCTTGATCGCGACTGCGCTTCTAGGCGGTGTGCTAGGCGCCAAAGGTTCGGCATTGGTGCAGGGCTTCCACGCAGCAGCCGGGGCTTGTGCGATTGCCTGTTTGGCCGCATCCGCCAGCGCCTTTTTCCTGATTACGCCACCTCTGCGGAAGTGATAGCGTGCGGGCACAAAAAATCACGGGGAGTTTTCCATGCGTCTTGCTGCCGTCACTGCCGCGATCCTGATTGCCGGACCCGCATTGGCCCAGCCCTTGCCGGCGCCGGCCAGCTATCCGCCGGTGGTGGGCGAAAAGGGCGTGGTCACCACCCATGAAATCTCGCTGGACATGGCGGAGAAGATCGCGCGCGCCGGCATAGAGGCCTGCCGCAAGATGGGCTTTCACACCACCATGGTGGTGATCGATTCCGGCGGCACCATGAAGGCCTTCCTGCGTGACGACAAGACGGGCCCGCACACCGTGACTTTGGCGCAGGACAAGGCCTTCACCGCACTGACCCTGGCCTCGCGCTTTGCCACCTCCGCGGCCTTTGCCACCGCGCGCAATTCGACCCTGGGCTCGCCGATGACCAATATCCGCGGCGTGGTGGGTGTGGGCGGCGGCGTTCCCATCAAATATCGCGACGAAGTGATCGGCGCGGTTGCGTCCTCGGGTGCCGTGGGCGGCGACAATGACCAGCGCTGTTCGCAAGCGGGTATTGATGCTGTGGCCGACCAGCTCAAGTGACGACTTTACCGTCTCGCCGGCGCGCAGCCCGATCGAGCTGACCTCGGCGGCGGCGCTGTTCCGCGCCTATGCCAAATCGCTGCCGGTGGACCTGGCGCCACAAGGTTTCACCGAAGAGCTGAAATCCCTGCCCGGTGTCTATGCGCCGCCGGCCGGTGAACTGCTTTTGGCCAAGCGCGGCGATCATGTGCTGGGCGCGATTGCACTCAAGCCGCTGGTGCCGCCGGCCATTGCCGAGATCAAGCGGCTGTTCGTGCGGCCGCAGTCGCGCAAAACCGGCGTGGGCAAGGCCTTGGTGACGGCCATCCTGAAAACCGCCATCGAACGCGGCTATGCCGAGGTCAAGCTGGATACTTTGCCGGAAATGGAAAGTGCCATCGTGCTCTACAAGTCGTTCGGCTTTCAGCCCATCCCGCCCTATGGCAGCCATCCCTATCCGGGCCTGGTCACCCTGGGATTGAAGCTTTAGGCCGGCTTGCGGCCGGCTTTTCAAGCGGCCGTCCAGCCCCCGTCTATGGAAATAATGCTGCCGGTGATGGAACGCGCCATGTCGCCGGCCAGATACACCGCCAGCGACGCCACTTCTTCCACCGTGACGAACTGCTTGGTGGGCTGGGCGGTCAGCATCACGTCGTTGATCACCTGCTCGCGGGTCATGTGACGCGCCGCCATGGTATCGGGGATCTGCTTTTCCACCAGCGGCGTCCAGACATAGCCGGGGCAGATGGCGTTGGACGTGATGCCGAACGTGGCAGTCTCCAGTGCCACGGTCTTGGTCAGGCCGGCGATGCCATGCTTGGCCGCGACATAAGCCGACTTGAAAGGCGAGGCCACCAGCGCGTGCGCTGACGCGGTGTTGATGATGCGCCCCCATTTCTTCGCCTTCATGCCCGGCACCGCGGCGCGGATGGTGTGAAAGGCGCTCGAAAGGTTGATGGCGACGATCTGGTCCCATTTTTCCGGCGGGAATTCCTCGACCGGGGAGACGAACTGGATGCCGGCATTGTTGACCAGGACATCGACCGGGCCCAGCTTCTTGGCGGTGTCGGCGATCATCGCCTCGCATTCGGCGCCTTTGCTCATGTCGGCGCCGCTATAGATCGCCTTGACGGCAAAATCCTTCTCGATGCCGCTGCGTTCTTTCTCGATCGCGGCCGCGTCACCGAAGCCATTGATGCAGATATCGGCGCCTTCCTTGGCGAAGGCGCGTGCGATGGCAAGCCCGATCCCCGAGGTCGAGCCGGTAACGAGAGCGACTTTGCCTTTGAGCGACATGGACATCATCTCCAGAAATGACAGCCAAGCATGGCATGTCGCGGCAGGTGTCTCGAATGGGCAATAAGCCGCAAGGCCCCGTCGGCAATTGTCACAAATTCCGCTATGATTCGGTCATGGACGCAAAAACACCGCACAGCCACCCGGCAGGTCATCGTTATGCGCCGGTTGAGCGGCCGGCAGGGTGCGGGCGCATCGCACTGGTGCTGCAGGGCGGCGGCGCGCTGGGGGCCTATCAGGGTGGTGTGTATCAGGCGCTTCATGAAGCCGGGCTGGAGCCGGAATGGGTTTCCGGCGTCAGCATTGGCGCCATCAACTCTGCCCTGATTGCAGGCAATGCGCCCGAGCGGCGGCTGGCCGCCTTGTGCGAATTCTGGGACCGGGTCACCAGCCGCACTATCTGGCCCTATACGCCCGACGGCGACATCTATCGCCAGAGCCGCAACACCATATCGGCGCTGACCACGGCGCTGTTCGGCCAGCCCGGCCTTTTCAATCCGCACAAGGTCAATCCCTGGTTTCTGCCGCCCGGCGCCAAGGATGCCACCAGCTTTTACGACAACACCCCGCTGCGCGAGACCCTGGAAGAGCTGGTCGATTTCAAGCGGCTGAATGACGGCGAAATCCATTTCGCGGTGGGCGCGGTGCATGTGCTGACCGGCAATTATGTCTTCTTCGACAATCGCCGGGAAGAAATCCGCATCGAGCACATCCTGGCCAGCGGCGCGCTGCCGCCGGCCTTCCCCATGGTGCAGATCGGCACCGATTATTTCTGGGATGGCGGCATCGTCTCCAACACGCCGCTGCAGCATCTTCTGGCGCAGGATGACGACATCAATTCGCTGGTCTTCCAGGTCGATCTGTTCAGCGCCCGTGGCGACTTGCCCCGCACCATGTCGGATGTGCTGGGCCGGCAGAAGGACATTATTTATTCCTCGCGCACCCGCCAGATCACCGACACCTTCGCCCGCCTGCAGCGCTGGAAGACCCGCGCCTATGAGGCGCTGGTCAAGGTGCCGGACGAGGCGCTGAGCGACGAGCAGCGGGCGATGAAGGAAAAGCTGGCGCACCTGCCCAAGGCCACAATCCTGCAGTTGATCTATCAGCAGAAATCCTATGAGGGGAATGCGCGGGACTACGAGTTCAGCGCCGATTCCATGCACGAGCATTGGAAGAACGGCCATGAGGACACGGTCAGCACCTTGAAGCGCAAGGACTGGCTGGAAATGCCGCCCAAGAATGTCGGCGTGATCACCCATGACGTGCATCGCGAAAATGAAGGCCGCTGAGCTTGGCCTCTGACACGGGCGCGTCGATCGCCGGACGGCTGGAACGGCTGCCGCCGACGCGCGGCTTCTGGCGTCGGATCAATCTTCTGTCGCTGGGCGGCTTTTTCGAATTCTACGACCTGTTCATGGCCGCCTATATCCAGCCCGGCCTGGTCAAAGCCGGCATTCTCACCACCACCACGCCGGGGCTTTTCAGCATTGGCGGTTTTGCCGGCTTCGTCGCCTTCTTCTTTCTGGGCCTGTTTGTCGGCACCGCGCTGTTCGGTTTTGTCGCCGACAGGCTGGGCCGGCGCATCATCTTCACCGGTTCGCTTTTGTGGTACGCCGCCGCCTCGCTGGTGATGGCGTTCCAGACCGACGCGCTGCATCTGGATATCTGGCGCTTTCTCTGCGGCATCGGCATCGGCGTAGAACTGGTGACCATCGATACCTACATCGCCGAACTGGCGCCGCCATCGGTGCGCGGCCGCGCCTTCGCCTATGCCAATATCATTCAGTTCATGGCGATACCTGTGGCGGCGCTGCTGGGCTGGTGGCTGGTGCCGCGCGCTTTCCTTGGGCTGGATGGCTGGCGCTTTGTGGTGATGGCAAGCTCGGTGGGCGCATTGCTCGCCTGGTTTGTGCGCGCGCGCCTGCCGGAAAGCCCGCGCTGGCTGGCGCAACACGGCCGCGCCCAGGAGGCCGATGCGATTGTCGAAGCCTGGGAAGTGGAAGCGCGGCTTGAAGGTGCCGAGTTGGCACCGCCAGGACCGCAGCCGGCGGAACAGGGCAGGGGTTCGTTCTGGGAAATCTGGCGCGCCCCCTATCTGTCGCGCACTCTTATGCTGATCGCGTTCAATCTGTTTCAGGCGGCGGGCTATTACGGCTTTTCCAGCTGGGTGCCGGCGCTTCTGATCGCCAGCGGCATCGCGGTGACCAAAAGCCTGGCCTATACCTTTGTGATTGCCATTGCGGCGCCGCTGGGCCCGGCGCTGGGCCTGCTGTTCACCGACCGCATCGAGCGCAAATGGATCGTGGCGGGATCGGCGCTGGCGATTGCCGTCAGCGGGCTGGCTTTCACCCAGGCGCATGGCATGGCCAGTGTGATTGGCTGCGGCGTGGCGCTGACCCTGGCCAACAACATTCTTTCTTTCGCCTATCACGGCTATCAGCCGGAGCTTTATCCCACCCGGATCCGTGCGCGCGCCGTGGGCTTCGTCTATTCCTTCTCGCGCCTGTCCACCATGTTCAGCGCCTTTGTCATCGCCGCCATCCTTAGAGGCTTTGGTTCGGCGGGCGTATTCGTCTTTATCGCCGGCTGCATGGTCGTGGTGGCGCTGGTGATCGGGTTGTTCGGGCCCCGGACCCGCGACCTGCCGTTGGAGCAGATTTCCCACTGAAAAGCCCCGGTCCGTCAAATACTTATGATAAAAATTGAGAAAATCAATTTTTTAACATTGAAAAATTGATTTTCTCAAGTATCTCTTGAGCATCATCATGGGATGCTCATGGCTAACCCCAAGGACTGGCAGGAACTGACCAAGCTGACGCAAGGCGCCCCCCTGGTGGTGGAGCGGGTGCGGATGGGCGATATCGCCATTGAAGGCCAATTCGAGCTGCCGCAGCTGGCCCGGCTGACCCTGGAAGACCAGGTTTTCGTCGCCGCCTTCCTCAAGAGCCATGGCTCGATCAAGGAGATGGAGCAGGTGTTCGGCGTCTCCTATCCCACGGTGAAGGCGCGGCTGAACCGCATCGCCGGTCAGCTCGAATTCGTCGACACCAATCCCGCGCCGTTGAAACCTGAGACGTCGCGCAGCCAGATTCTGGACCGGCTGGAGCGCGGCGAGATCACGCCCGCGGAAGCCATTCGCCAATTGGAGGCCCCATGAAAGCCGAGATCCTGCCGCCGCTGACGGCGAGCGTGCATGTCAAGCCGTCGGGCTGGCGCTTCGGCATCCGGCTGTGGCTGCCGCTGTTCCTGCTGTGGATTCTGCTGTTGCCCCTGCTGGTGTTGGCGCTGCCCTTTCTTCTGGTCGCCGCCCTGGTCTTTGGCATCCGCTTCTGGGCCACCATCCGCGCCGTGCTGGCGCTTTTGGCGGCGTTTCGCGGCACCCGTGTGGAGGTGAGCGACCCCAACACCCGCGTCTTCGTCAATCTGCACTGAAAAGGATTTTTCCGATGAACGACAATCGCCGCCAGATCCTGGACATGCTGGCCCAGGGCAAGCTGACCGCCGACGAAGCCGAGCGCCTGATCGCCGCGCTGGAGCGCAGCAGCGCCGGCGCCACCCAGATGAGCGAGGCCGACAAGGTCAAATACCTGCGCGTGCTGGTGGACACGATCGATCCGGCCGACGGTCCCACCAAGGTCAATGTGCGCGTGCCGATGCAGCTGTTGCGCGCCGGGGTGCGGCTGACCGGGGTGATCCCCACCCGCGCCCGCGAAGAGGTCAACAATGCCCTGCGCAAGGAAGGCATCGAATTCGACATCAACAACGTCACGCCGCAGAATCTGGAAGAACTGGTCGAACAGCTGCGCGAATTGACGGTGGATGTCACGAATGAACACACCAAAGTCCGCGTCTTCTGCGAATGAACTATCGTCACGGCTATCACGCCGGCAATTTTGCCGATGTGGTCAAACACATCGCCCTGGTCGCGATCCTGCTGCACCTGAAAAAGAAGGACACGCCGTTTTCGGTGGCGGACAGCCATGGCGGCCGTGGCGCCTATGATCTGGCCGGTGAACAATCCGCCAGGACCGGCGAGGCGGAAAAAGGCGTCGCGCGCCTGATGGACTTGTCCGGCGAAATGCCGGAGCCGCTATCGGTCTATCTTTCTCTGGTGAGGGGAAGCCAGCTTTATCCCGGCTCGCCCCTGATCGCCGCGCAGCTGCTGCGGCCCCAGGACCGGTTGGTCGCCATTGAAAAGCATCCGGAAGAATCCGCCGCGTTGAAGGCGGCGCTGGCGCCGTTCCGCAATGCCGATGCGGAGCAGGGCGACGGCTATGCCCGCACACTCAAGCTCTTGCCGCCGCCGTCGCGGCGCGCCCTGGTGCTGATCGATCCGCCGTTCGAAGCGCCGGACGAATTTTCCGGGCTGGCATCTGTTCTGCGCGACGCCTATCGCAAGTTCGCCACCGGCATCTACCTCGCCTGGTATCCGGTCAAATCCCAGGCCGAACGCGATGCCTTCATCGGCGAGGTGCTGGCTGGCGGCATCGCAAAGGCGATGACGGTGGAGATCGCGATCTCCGTCGCGGACGGAAAGCTAGATCGCGCCGGCCTGCTGGTGATCAATCCGCCTTTCGGTTTTGATGCGGCCATCCGGGCGTGCGGCACCGTGATTGCCCCCAGGCTGGCGGCCCAAATCAGCACGCAATGGGTTGCGGGTTCGGAGTGATCCGCCCCGCACTGCCCGGCGTATGGCAATCAGCCCGAGGGTGGATTTTGGCGGTTCCGGCAGGCCGGGCCTGTTTCCAACCCCCGCCAGGCTGATCTAGAGTTCCCGCAGGGGGCGGGCCATGGCGAAAAAAGTTTTCATCAGCTTTTCCAGCAAGGATCTCAAGACAGCCACGGCCATCTGCGCGGCGCTGGAAGCGCGCGGTCATGCCTGCTGGATGTCCTCGCGCGACGTCATGCCGGGCGAGAATTACCAGGGCGCCATCGTGCGCGCCATCCGCGAGGCCGGGGTGATGGTGCTGGTGTTTTCCGCCAATGCCAACAATTCCGACGAAATCAAAAAGGAAATGTCGCTCGCCAGCCAGTCTCGGATCATGGTGATCCCGGTCCGCTCTGAAGACGTGCTGCCCAGCGAGGATTTCACCTACGAACTGGCGACCCGGCAGTGGATCGACATGTTCATCGACTGGGAACAGGCGATCGAAAAACTCAGCAAGCAGATCAGTGTGGCCTTGCCGCCGGAAGACGGCGTTCGCCCTGCCGTGGCGACGCCAGCGCCGCCCGGCCTGGGCAAAAGCCGCGCGCCTCTGTTTGCCGGCATCGCGCTGCTTCTGCTGGCGGGTGGCGCCGGCGCTTTCTGGCTGATGCGGCCGCCGGCCCCCGCATCTGTTGCCTCGCTGCCGGCCGAACGGCCGCAGGCCGTGTCCCAGCCGGCGCCATCGGCAGACAACGCAAAGCTGGAAGGCGATTTGTGGGATTCGGTGAAGAACAGCAGCGATGCCACGATGGTGCAGTCATATCTGGCGAAATATCCCAACGGCACATTCGCGGCGGTGGCAAAGGCCAGGCTCGTGGAACTGGACAGGGTCGCCCACCTGCCGCCGGTCAAGCCAAGCTTTGCCTGCTCGACGGCGAGCAACACCGCACAAAAACTGATCTGCGGCGACCGGGCGCTGGCGGCGCTGGATGTTTCAACCGCCGCGCTCTACCGCAGGGCGCGGGAGAATGTGGTCGACACCTCCGCCCTGGCCGACGAACAGAGCGCCTGGCTGCTCAGGCGCGACTCTTGCGGCAGCGCGGAATGCCTGCGCGAAAGCTATGCCCAGCGGCGGGCGGAAATCGGCCGCTGGCTGGGCGGCGGGCAATAGGACAAGCGGCGCGTCATTCCCGCTCCGGCACCGGCACGTTGAAGCCGTTGAGGGTGGTCGAGACCAGGCAGTAAAGGCCCACCAGATAGATCATCTCGTTGGTGGAATGCTGGCCGAAGGTCTTGAGCGCCAGCCGGTACAGCGGCTCGGGCAGGGTGCCGCCGCGCACCAGGGCAAAGGCGAAATCGAAGGCCACGCTTTCCTCTGCAGTCAGGTCAGCGGGCTTCAGGTTGGCGACAAGGCTTGCCAGCCTTTCCTCGCGCATGCCTTCGCGTTCGGCCACCGCGATATGGGCATAGATCTCATAGGCCGCGTCGAAGCGCGCGCCCACCACCAGAATGACGATCTGGCGGATGTTGTCCGGCAGGCTGGCATTGGCGGTCATCGCCAGGGTGAGGTCCCATATCGCCTTGCCGATGCCTGGTTCATGCAGCCAGGGATTCCAGGGGCCCATCAGGGCGCCGTCCTCCCGCAGCACCTTGAAGGCGTTGAAATTGCCGGCGATGCCTTTCTTCATGTCTTCATAGAGCGGCTTTTGCTCGGCAGAGAGATCGGCGGGGGCGATCAGGGGAAGGCGCATGGCGGGGTTCCTTATGGGGCTCAGGTCGCGACAAGAGCGACATGTTAACAGCCTGGTGGGAAAGAATTTTGACGGCTCTTGCCATCCCGGGCCTGTTCCCATATCACCGCCGGCGGACGGGGTGAGGCGCGGTTTGCCGAAGGCAAACAAAAACGGTCCAGTGGACCGTTTTGAGCGCCGAACGCCGCGAGCTCAAGCGAGCGGCAGAGGTCACCGGCCCCTTTGCAACCGTCCCTTTTGTAAACCTTCAGAATAACTTGCCTTGCGCCGTTGCCTCCCTTATCACCGCCGGCGGACAGGTGGTCGAGTGGTTGAAGGCACCGCACTCGAAATGCGGCGTACGTGCAAGCGTACCGTGGGTTCGAATCCCACCCTGTCCGCCAAAATACATTACTAAATATATGATATTACATTATAATCGTAGTAATGACGTTGACCTTCCCACGATACTTCCCACAAAAGAGATAGAAATGGCCGATTGGCCAATTTGAAAGCTTTGGGCCCGGGACTAGGCTCGTTGCGCCGGTCCGCCCGCAACTAGGGACCCCCAATCAACTCGACATCGAAGCTCGATCATTCGCTCGATAAGGGCGGCGCATAGTTCGCTGGCATGATGGACAGTCGTGCCCGTCTTCGCGCTGCGCTCGATCAGCCCAGAATGTACTGCCCTGGACCTCAAATCATACAAATCCGCGAGGCCTTTTTGGATGGTCTTGCGTTCGGCGGCGTTATCACCAAGAAGCCAAGCGCCACGCAGGCCGAGCCGGAATTTAAGTTCGCCTCGATCAGTGGGATTGCCGCTGTCGTGCAACAGCAAAGCCTCAAGAGCGATGCCCAAGTCGATGGCCTTGTCCGCGAAATCGCCTTCCAGAATCGCGCGGTTGAGGCGGTCTAGCGGGATGCGAAGGAACTTGCCGCGTATCTGGGGCTGCAGAGCGAAATACGCTTTGGCTGTGGTGCCGATGTCTTGCGGAACGGCCTGATCGGAATGTGGGCCGTCACTGCTGGAATATTGCCAGCCTCCGGCCATGCCAGCCGACATCAGCCAATCCACGGGCTGAACCCAGAACATTCGATACACCGCCGGCGTGCCAGCAAGTCCCAACAGCGATGCCGCCTCTTCCAACAGCATGTGGGCCGCCCGGGCCGGAACTTTCGCAGCCATGTCTTCTGGCGGTTGCGGGGTCTTGGGGCGGTAGAACACGGGCTGATATGTAAAATTGGTGACGAGCGCGGCGCGGACCGGCCCTCGCAATACGCCATAGGGCAAATGGCTCTCGCCCAGCGCCATGCTCCTCTGCATCGATGGTGCAACAGCCGTCATCGGTACGAGCTGCACATCAGGACCCAAGGAGATTGGCGCCTCAACGGAGACGCCAGAAACACCATATACCGCAACAGCAGGAGCCGCGTTGGTTGTCACATACTCGATGAACCGATTGACCGTAGCCTCAATATCACCGCTGACAATCGCCCGCGAAAGCAGCAAACGACCAATCGTTGCCGCGTTGGTGGACACGCCTCCTCCATGGGGAACATTGGCAAACATCCCGTCGAACTTTGCGAAGTCAGCGTCCTGTTTCAGGGCGGCAACATATGCCTCCGCAGCCGCGGGCTCCATGCCGACCTCAGTTTCGGCGCGGACCATATTGTCAGCCGCGCTCAGGCCCGGCACGGGCGTTGCAGCAGCCGCGCCATCAGCGATTGCGGCCTTGATAGCCTTGACCAGGCACGTCTTATCCATGAAGCCATTATCGCCGCAATATGAAACACGGCCAAGCCCGCAACGAAGAGCGGCTCAGAAATAGCCCTTACGCCTCCGGCGCATCAGCTCGATCATCCGCGGATCGGAGCGCAGGGCCTTCACATGCTCGTGGAGATATTCAAGGCCATGGTGCGCGTCGTAGGGCCAATGCCTGCTGTCCTCCGGCAGGATGCGCCAATATAGCTCCAGCGCTATTTGCGGGTGCGCGGCAAAAGTTTGCCTGGCATCCGAGGTCCCGAACATCAGCGAGCCACCTTGGAGCGGCGTGAGATGTGGCATGACCGCACGGGCAAGCTCCCCAAAATGGGCCGCATCCGCAAGGGCAATGCCACAGAGCCGGTCAGTCACCGTTGCGCTGCGCGCCGCCAGTTGCAGCGGCCAGACCTGGGACAAGAAATAATATTTCTCTGGGAAGCTCCATTGTCCGATGTGCCATAGGACGTTAGTGCGAAACTCTTGAGCGCCCCGAACGAGGGCGGTTCGCATGTCCATGTCGGAGAGCCAGCGGTCGTCACCATCTTTCCGCCTCCAACCCATCAGCGTAAATTGACCGAAAGCGCGCACATCGACTTTGGGCCGCGACAATTCTCCGCTTATCAACTTGAACACCGGCACCTTGAAACGGTCATACAACCTGCGGTCGTTCAACCCTTGTGCATGGAGAAATGCCATCAACACGGCTTCTTGCCTTTCACCTTCCGCGTCCAGTGCCGATAGGATTGTCTTTTCGGTCCAGGCTGCGTCACGGGTGAACAGCCAACCCAGAGCGCCCGCGAGCTGAAACAGCGCGAATTGTTCCAGCTCGCCTGGCAAAGCCAGCAAGCTTTCGACGCGCCTGCGCCATTCGTCCGGCAATCCCCCACCGACAGGGTAAGCCGCGAGAGCCGGATCGTTTCGTAGTGTTGCGATCAAGCGTCCGGCCGGCGCCGAGTGCGCTGCACTGCGCCAATCGTCCTGGCGGCGCCGAGTACGTGCGGGCTGTCCTGTTCCCGGCATGGCGAGTGCCCCGGTTATTCGGTCAACCAGATCGCCGACCAAGGCCGGAGAATGCTCGTAAAGCATCGCAGAATGGTTCGCGAGCCAAGCACTTGCCGATTGTATGATCAAGATCAAAGTCTGGTCTGGCAACGCCACCAGGCGGCGCGCGATCAGGCAGGTCAATCGCGGTGTGTCCGCATGGGGAATAGCGCGATGCAGGAATTTCGACCAGGCCCAAAGACGTGCCTGTGCCTCCGGCGGCTTTTCCAGAAGGAGTGCACGCATGACCTTCACCGGCTTTGCCGCAACTAGCCCAGCCAGCGGATCACGGTCCACATGCGTATCATGGTCACGCCCGGCCGCTTCAATGCACCGCGCAATTAGTTCGGAAAGCGGCACGTCCGCTAGGCCGGCGAAACTTGAGTCGGTCTCGACTAAACCACCCGATCCCTCCAGGGAATCTGCGGCATGGTCGGCATATTCGTCGCGCCAGTCCGGGGCAGCGGCGCGCGCCCGGGCAAGTGCCGCCTTCGTCGGTTTTGTGAAGGCGCAGCCTTGATCGATAAGCCACAGCACGCGGTTCAATATCTTGTAGCCACGCCATTGCCGGTTGGTGCTTCTGGAAATCGATACATCTCGCGGCGGCCCCTTGAGTAGGCGCGTTTCTACGGCCGCGCGGTCGGGGGGATCGAACTCTGGCCAACGTGCTTTCAAGGACAGCAAGAGGTCGCGCTGGCCCCGGTCTGTCCAGAATTTCGAATCGGGTAAGCCCGCTAGCATCCGGGTTGCCCGTTCAGCCGGCAACAGGTTGGCGACGCCGCACGCCCAGATCGTGAGTCGATCAAAGAGTGTGTTCTCCTGAGCCTGCCAAGCATCAAACTCGCGCAGTGCAAGCTTGGGTTCCAGAACAAGGAGCCGTTCGAAAAGCTCGACGTAGAAAAAAATGAGGCGATTAAAGCCGTGGTCGCGCTCATAGGCGCGCCCCGCCAGCCGCTCGTCAAAATGGATGGGGGGGATAGCGTCCAACGCGTAGCGACCACTCGCGAGTTCAAGGCTGCTGACTTCCTCCAACAACCGCCGGATCATCGGCACCAGCGGCGCGACCTCGTTATCGGGGACGTCGGGCATGGGCGCGTCGTCGTGATAGTCTAGGTTGACCCCAAGGAACTCGAACGGGTTGACGCGAATAAATTCCTTGGCAGGCCGCGTGGCGATGGAACGAGAAACCTGCAATGTTGGGCGCAACAGGTCGATGAGCCCGGAACGCGCGTCCTGGGACCAACCCTCACGCGTGATGCGCGCCCGCAAGCCATAAATATTGTCGAATGGCCGACGAAAAATGGGGCGGTTGGCGTCCACAATATAGCGCCAGGCGGTGCGGGGAATGTCCGCGAGCGGGTCAGCACCATGCCCGAACCGCGCTTCGACGGCTTGCAACAGGTCTGGGTTGAGCGCCGACTTATTGCAAGCCCACCAGATTGCAAGGGTTTGACCGGCGATCCGCCCTATCCAAGCGGTCAATGCACGGAGGCGCGGCGGCAGGGCGAGAAGGCTGACGGCGCCGTTACCGCAGATTGCGGCGGAGCTTGTGTCCGGCGGATCAAATCCATTGGTCACAAGGGCATTGAGGACGCCAGCGGGCAATTCACGGCGGCGGAATAACTCGCCTTCCCCGTCAGGCTTGGGCGATGGATCGCTGTCCAGCCCATAATCGCGGAACGGGTCAATAGCGGCTTGTTCGGCCGTGAAGACCCGCCGTCCCGGCGTTTCGTAGCGTTCCGCGGGATCGAAAACCAGAAGCCAGTTCGCCGGAAGCTGTGGCTTGGCGATGGTGATGGACTTCACGCCATCCGGCGTCATGGCAAGGTGCATCACCTGGCCGCGCTCATGCGGCGCAAGCCGTTCCGGTCCGCTAGCAGCTCGGCGAAGAAGGGCTTTGCGCCAGGCTTCGGGATTGCGTGCGCGTTCGGCCCAGGCCGCGAGAGTCTGCCAAAGCAGGGCATAGTCACCCCGGCTGTTGTCATAGGGGATTGCGGTTACGCCCTTGTGCTCCCAAAGCGCCACGGCCTCCGATTGTAGGCCCTCTTGAAACGCATAGATGGGCTGGCGCGGATAACCGTGGTCGCGGCTTAGGGCTTCCAACAGATACTGCACCGGAGGGTCATCGGCAGCGTAGCCAACAAAAACGATTGTATATCGCTCAGTGGCATCTTGGATAAAGCGGGTCGCCCAGCCCTGGGAAAGATAGGCGCGGCCGAACTCGGCACTGGAGAGAACTAGATTGCCGCCCACCGCCTGTGTGTAGCTAGGATCAAGCAGGCCGTGCAGATGCACGATACCTTGAAAGCCACCCTGTTTGAGGTCGGGAAGGCGGTCAGGCGTCCAAATGGGCAACCGTGGCGCCGCGTCCTCAAATAGGCGCTCGAAGTTCGTGGTGACAAGTTGAACAGTGCTATTCGGCGTGCGGCCAAGATCTAGAAGGATACGATGAGCGCTCGGATCGGTGCCGGTTTTAGGCTTGAGGACAGAGCCGACCGCGCGAACAATATCCGCGGGCGCAAAGTCCCGCTCCAGCAGACCGAAAATGCGGTCAGCCGCCACGATGCTGCCAACGCCCGGCACTTTGCTTTCCTGGAGGGTGCCGGCTAATTTGGTGAATTGCCGCGGCGCGCTGTCGGGTAGAGCGTGCAATTCCTCCAGCACCTTTTCGGCTAAGCCGAGAAAACCCGGAAGCCGCGCCTTGGCGATGGAGACGCCCGACCCGCAAAAGAACAGAACCTTGCCATCGTCGCGGGCAACAAGGAGGTCGTCGGGAAGATTTGGCCCGTCGGCATGGAATCGCACTTAGATCAGTCCCCCTGGGTCAGATACCGTTGGCTTAATCCGCCAATTCCTGACCGTCGCTGCTGGGCGCTATTTCCAGCCGTGGCATCAGCGGCTGCTACTGCGCCTGTTCACCCTTAAATATCCGCTGGATCGTAGTCCGTGTGCAGGTCGCAACCCTCGCTGGCCTTACAAGGCACTATGCGATCCATGAAGGTAATGAACCCATACATGGCGAAAAGACAAATCACCCACCACATCCATTTGGGCAGGGGATTTTCCGTATCCTTTTTTGCCCTATTCATCAGCCTCACCTCGCTCGACGTGGGAAGATGCTTTCGGGAGCGGTAAAAGCATGTCCGGTGAGGACGCGACGGACCGCAGCGAGAAAGTCTCGCAACCTCTGAAAGAGGCGCTGGGCAAATCCTGTGACGGGAGCGTTTGCCGGGTCTTTGGCCCAATCGGCGTGAGCCATCGCAATAGCTTCTTCAACATGGTCCCTGCCAGCGTAGTCGCTTGCCCTATCGTTCGGGCCGGTTGCCCCGAATAATCGTCACAACGTTGTCGGTGTGGAGAAAAACGATTCCACCGCTTTGCAGGTGTGGGGTGGCGCACCGGAAGGTCCGGTCAGCCTTCGGCGCTTCGGCTGCGCGCATCCTTGATCGCAGCGCCGGCGTCCCGCAGCTTGTCCAAGAAACGCCCGACCAGTCCAACTTCGCCCGTCTGAACACGTTCATAATTGCGGCCAGCATCGCCAATCGCCTTCCTCTATGCCCCAAGCACGTCGAACAGGTCCGACATATCCCTAATCAGCAGTGGGTTCTTGATCCCCTCGCGCTTGAGGTTGATCCAGTTGTCGGCTGCCGGGTTCTCGATCCAAAGCTGCCGGCTGAACTCCTCCGGGCTGTTCCGGTCCAGATGCACGCTTTCCGTCATAAGGCCGGCCGAATAGGCTGCCTGCTCGGTATCCTTCATCGCCTGGTGCGGATGCTCCTCATGCGACAGCACGAGTTCTGTCCGCATTGCCAGCGCCCGTGCCAGGGCGCGCGTGTTCACCATCTGAGGTCCCCGTCACGGCACCCCAAGCAGAAACGATCCTGGTCATGCGATCAATCCCCCGCGCAGAAGGAATGTAAGACTCACCGGCGGGCATTCGTGGCCCTGGCCGTGTCTGGGCCGTCGCGAACTGCGTTTGAGTCTGTACGGCCTTCTAGTGGCTTGTGGCGCGAGATGCCGTTCTCAGCCTAGGCAATGGCCTCGATGCCGCGCGCATTGGTCAAACCGGGGTCACGGCCCGCCCCAGGGCGCCTACCACCGCGAGGCGTGGTTTGATTTCCGTTTGATATTCAATCAAAGGCGTCGGCAGGACCGCCCGGCTACTTGCCCAGCGCCGCCGCAGCCGATCCTTGCCCATACTTCTGGTCGAAATAAGGGGCGAGGCTGGGGTTTTTCTGAAGCATGTCCAGAGCCCCGATGGGGGCCACCACGCTGGGGATGCCTGTGGCAGCGACTGGAGCCGCGGCAGGTCCAGGCGCAGCTATGTTCTGGGCCTGCGGCGCGGCCTGCAAGGTCGGCTGCTGCTGCTGGCCACCACCATACGGGTTGGTAAGGCCACCGCCAGTCATGCCGGAGCTGTCCAGGCCGGAATAATTTGGCCCGCTTGCGGACTGGTGGCGCGCCGCCGAGGTCTGCAATAGCTGGGACGCCTGGGCTGCAATCCACCGATCCGCAGGGATGCTGTTGCCGTTGCCGTCAGTCATATCGACGCTGGCCTTGAGATTGTCGGCATAGGCCTGGCGCGCGGCCATGTAGGCCTGCCCTTCCGTCAGGGGCTTGCCGCCGGATAGGGCCGCGGCGCGCACCGTGGCGTTGTAATTCGACGCATTGCCCCGGATGTTGGCGACATCCTTCTGCGCCTGGGTGGTGGTGGCAACGTCGGCATGACGGCCGGAAATCTCGGCAGCGCTGCGAGTGTTGGCACCACCCTGTTCTGTGGCGACATCCGCATGGCGGCCTGAAATCTCAGCCGCCGTGTTGGTGGTCGAGGTGGTGTTGTTCATCGCCGTGGTTTTGAGCGTCGTGGCGTTCTGGTTGTCAGAGCGCAGATTTGCGCCGGCCTCCTGCTGACCGATGTTCGCACTTTCATAGCCCTGAGCCGTGGCGGCATCGGTGCGCTTGTTCTGCTCGGTGAGGGCGGCGATGGCGGCATCACGGGCCGTCTTGGCCTGCTCGACCATAGCATCGCCTGTGCCCTTGAGAGCGCCGCCAATCACTAGATTGAGGAGTCCGGCCATGAGAATGTTCCTTAGTTGGTTGTGGGAGCGTGGCGAGGGCCTGGAGGCGTCATAGGATCGGCTTGCGGCAGCCAAACCACCGCGGCAACCGCACGCTCAATCCTGCCCACGTAGTGGCCCGTCTGGGGCACGCCTCTGGTCCTGGTGGCGCCGTGCGAAGATCGATTGCAAGCCTTGAGCCTCGCGAAGATCAGTTCGTTGAAGAACCCGGTCGCCTGCAAAAGCTCCGGACTGCCGATGGTCATGGCGCCGGCCATCTCCGTGAAGGCCAGTGCGTGAACCATCAATGCCCGCGCGGCGTTGACGGCCATGACGAGCGGTATGTGGTGGTCGGCTTGCTTCCGCAGTCGAAAGCTCAGATCGAGCGCAGCCACAGCACAATCGCGGACTGGCTGCTTGCTGTCCCCGAGCGAGACCAGAATGCTGTCTGGGCCGCCATGCATCGCCGCGTCCATAGCGGCGACGACCAGGCGCAGATAGCCGTCGCGGGTTCCAGGCTTCAACCGCAGTTCGATCATGTCCTCGGCGGCCTTCAAGGTCTCGTTCTTAAGATTGCTCACGTCGTTGCCTCTTTCGCGGATTGCGCGGCGCACTGGTGGTGGCCGGAAAAGCGGGATGTGGACACATCGCGCATCAAAGCCATGTGCTCTCTCGGTATTTGTATTGGTCTCATGTCTTGGTCTCGGTCTAGTCTCTATGTATCGAAGAGGTCAGATAGGGCTCTCTGAGGTCTATCGGCCGCCCCCACGCGCTGCCGCTCTTGCAGAGAAATCAAGCACGTCGGCAACGTCGCTAGTGGTCGATTTGCGGCCAGTCCGCCAGGGCCTGGGCGCCTCGCTCAGTTCGACATCTAGTTCGGCTTCTGCGCGGGCACGCAAGACTGGCGACTCAATCATGCCGATCAAGCGTTCCACGCCCTTGAGGTGCTTCTCGTTGGTCGGCGGGTTGTGTCGGAACCAGCGCAAGATCAGGATTTCCTGGGTTTCCGCATCTTCCTCGACAAGGCCGGCGGCGACCAATTCCTCAAGGGCCGGGTGGAACTGCGGCGGGTCCCAGCCTATGTCATCGCAGGCATACGCCAGCGTGAGGCGATAACAACCGGCGGAGTTTTGGTGAGCGCTGGACAGCAGATATAGGTAAAGCAGCTTGCCGCTGTCGTCGCACAGCCCGCGGAAGCGCTCGGAGCGCCAGACCTGTGGGGATATCTTGCTGAACTCGCGGGTCATGCGGCCTCGCGGAGCTTCACGACAGTAACCGGTGTGTGAAGCACGTACCGAGCGTGATGGCCTGCATAAACGCCTTCATGCCGTTCCCTGATGGTTTCGATGTCGAGGCCCGCCTGGCGCAGCTTGTGGCAGTATGCAGCCCAGCGCGGCCCAGGATGGGTGATGGGCGTCACGCCGGTCGGACCTGCCGCGATGAGTTCTGCTAGTGCCCAGGCCTGGCGCCCCTCGAACCTCTGGGTGCGGTCGTGAAAACTTACCGTGAGGAAGCTGAGATTGTTGCTCATGAGCGGTCTCCCAGCATGGCAACGCACGCGATGGTGCGGGCCAGGGAAGCGCTTATGTCGTAGCGGTTGAGAATATAGCGTTCAATCAGCGACAGGTCGCTGTGAATGACGAGATGACTGGCTGTGACTGCCTTGCGCGCAGTGATGCCTTTTGATACTTCCATGGTGCTAGGTGCTTTCTATTGTTGATCCAGCCACGGGCCGCGGTGACACGCGCCCGTGGTTTTTCGTTGGCTCATGCTGCAATGGCAGCGTCGGACGTGCTGCGGCGCCGACTGGCGCGCAGCCAGTCGTCCAGGTCTTCCTTGAGATAGTGGATGGACCTTCCTGAGGCGCGCGAAAAAACAGGTCCGCGGCCTTCAAGTCTCAGGCGGGCAAGCCGCTGGACGCTCAAGCTAAGATAGATAGCTGCCTGTTCAGGCCGAAAGGCAGCGGGGGATATGGTGGTCATGCCGAATCATCTCCGGGGCTGGTGGAGACTCGGCTAGTGCCGTGGATTTCGATAAAGTCAACGCGCTGGCAAAACGATAATCCAGCGCACTAATCATTCGGTCGCCGCTCTTTCGGCTTTCTAGGCAAACGCCCTAACCTTCCGGTTCATGGATGTCTTGCCACCGGGCCAGGGCTTCCCTGAGGCAGGAGATGGCCCGGCGCTGATGCGGATGGGCACCACTAGGCGATTGGCGCGTCACCAGATCTTCAAGCAGACTGAATAGCCTAACGCGCTTCTTCGGCTTGTGACCGGCGAGCATAATTTCGACCGCGGCAAACACCGCGCAAAAATCCGCATCCGTGTTGTAAATGCCGGCCTTGTCCAAATTCATTAGTTCCCCCTCTGGTAGCAGCTTGCCAGTGACGCGGCGGCGCCAGGCCACTCCGTCAGCCGCGCTTGCGGCCCTTAATCGAGATTACCTTGCCGGATTGCGCCGGCGTGGTGCAATGGCGCGTCCAGGCGTTCATCAGCTGCTTGCGCTTCTCGAACAGGTCGCCTCGCCTATAGGCGGCCTCGACCTTATCTCCCACGACATGCGCCAGGGCGGCTTCTGCTACTGAGCCGGGAAAGGCGGTCTGTTCCTCGACCCAATCCCGGAACGTCGAGCGGAACCCATGCACTGTTATGTCATTGCGCTCCATCCGGGCCAGCAACATTAGCATCGCCATATTGGAAAGGTGCTTTTTGGGATTTTGGCCGGGGAAGACGTAGCCCTTACCGCCGGTCACCTTGAGTTGGTGGCGGAGAATTTTAATCGCCGCAGAGGACAGCGGCACCTTGTGCTCACGACCGCTTTTCATCCGCTCGCCAGGGACCGTCCACTGGTTCGCTTCCAAGTCCATTTCAGGCCACCGCGCGCCCAATGCCTCGCCGGTCCGGGCAACCGTTAGGATGGTGAAGGCGAGCGCCTGTGCCGCGGTGCCTTCCTCCACCGCCAAAGCGTCGAAGAAGCTGGCGACTTCGGAATATGGCAGGGCGGCATGATGCTTGGTTTTCTGGACCTCGGATCGAGGCGGAAAAACCTTGTCGAGCCGGCCTTTCCAGGCAGCGGGATTGTCGCCCGCCCGGTAGTCGCGCATCTCGGCCCATGCGAGGACCGCTTCCATCCGACCCCGCACCCGCGCCGCTGTCTCGGGTATCTCGCTCCAGATCGGCTCCAGCACTTTAATGACCAAAGCCCGATCCACCGCGCTGACCGGTATATCTCCCAGCACGGGCATGACGTGGGCCTCTAGGGTCGCTTCCCACTGTTTGGCGTGCTTTTCGTTCTTCCACTTGCCCTTGTGGGCTGTGATGTATGCCGTGGCGCATTCCCGGAAGGATATGGACCTTGCCGCTTCAACGCGCTGGGCCACCCGTGCAGCGTCACGAGCCTCTATTGGGTCAATCCCACGTCCCTTTAGGCCACGCGCCTCCTCGGCCAGTGAGCGGGCCGTGGGGAGGGAAACGCCCTGGTACGAGCCGAGGCCCATCTCCCGCGCCTTCCCGTCGAGCATGTACCGGAAAACCCAGCTGGCCGCGGCCGAGTTGCTGGTTTTCGAGGTCTTGGACACACGCAGGTAAAGGCCGGCGCCGTCAAAATGTAGCCCTGGCCTGGTCGATTTGTGCCTTGCCCGCTCGGGCGTCAGGCCTTTTCTGCTGCGCGCCATGTCGTTCTTCCCACAAAGCTTCCCACAAATCACCTTGGCATGAGTGGGAATGTAGGGGAACGTCCCGGAATACGGAAGCAAGAAAGCAAAGCAATATAAGCCTTATTTTCGGTACTTTGGCCTGTCCGGGGGAACACAGGGGCACCCAGGGGGAATGAGTTATACGGACACCCTGTCCGCCAGTTTTTCCGCTGAAATTTACGTAGTGGGATTCCCGGCCCGTCGCTGGCGCGCCGGGCGTTCATCGCTTTCGCACGTCCACCGGACGTGCTCCCCCGCTTCGCGGGCCGCTCTGAACCCCACCCTGTCCGCCATCTCCCTTTTCAGCATGATGCAATGGCAATAGGCCCTCTCGCAGGGACTGCGACCATTTATTGGAGAACCGCCTGATGAGGTTCAGTGACGGTCGGCCAACACGGCGGCAACTGCTGGGCGGTGTGGGTGCAGCGCTTTCGTTTCCGGCCCAGGCGGATGAGGTCGCCGCTGTTTCGGTGAACGGCCGCAGCTACCGCAAGCCGCGCCGTCCCACCGTCGTCATCTGTGTCGACGGATTTGATCCGGCCTATCTGGAACAGGGTTTGAAAGACGGGATCATACCCAATCTGGCCCGGTTTTCCGCGCAGGGCTTTGCCGCCACGGCGCGCGGCGTCATGCCCAGCTTTACCAATCCCAACAACACATCGCTTCTCACCGGTACCGTGCCGTCGGTGCATGGAATCTCGGGAAATTATTATCTCGACCGGACCACGGGGAAGGAGATCATGATCACCGATGCGAGCGCGCTGCGCTGTCAGACGATCATTGGTGCGCTGTCGCAAGCCGGCGTGCGCGTCGCCGGCGTGACCGCGAAAGACAAGCTGCGCGAGATCATCGGCTATAAGATGAAAAACGGCATTGTCTTCTCGTCGCAAAAGGCGAACGAGGCGACGCTGGAGAATGCCGGGATCGGCGATGTGGAGACATTTGTCGGGCGCAAGACGCCGGACCAGTATGATCCCGACCTGTCCTATTTCGTGCTCGATGCCGGCGTGAAATTGCTGGAGCGCAACGCTGCCGACCTGTTTTATTTGTCGCTGTCGGACGTCATTCAGCACAGCTATGCGCCGGGAGAGCCGGAAGCCAACGCCTTCATGGCCGGGATCGACAGGCGCATCGGGCGCCTGGTTCGGCTGGGCGCAATCGTGGGTGTCACGGGCGATCATGGCATGAACGACAAATCAAATCCCGATGGCTCGCCCAATGTCATCTGGTTGGAAGACATTTTAAACGCGCGCTTTGGCGCCGGTGCGGTTCGCGTGATCTGTCCGATCACCGATCCCTTTGTCCGCCATCACGGGGCGCTGGGATCTTTCGTCCGCGTCTATGTAAAGGGCGACATGCGGCAGCTGGGCGCGATGATGGAAAACACCCGGTCGCTGCCTGGTATCGAGCTGGTCCTGAGTGGCGCCGAGGCGGCCAGGCGGTTCGATACGCCTCCCGAATATGAGGGCGAATTTGCGGTGATTGCCGATCGCCGCACCGTGATCGGGTCCGCGGCGGCTCTTCACGACTTGTCGGGCCTGAAGGGGCGCAGGCTGCGCTCGCATGGCGGACTGTCGGAACAGTTTGTGCCGTTCCTGATTTCGCGCCCTTTGAATGGCGCTTATCAGGCCAGGGCAAGGCGCGGTGATATCCGCAGTTTTGACATGTATGACTATGTCCTGAACGGCGTTGCCGTCTGAACCGTGCGGCTTTGCGGGACAGCTGCTAGGGCGCAAATCCCGCAAACACGTCATTCAGCCGCTTGCCGGGTACGGCGCTGGCCAGGCCATCGAAAGCGCCGGCTTTCATGGCTTCGGCCGCCGACAGCATCGCGCCCCAGGCCACCCGGGCGAGCGCGCCGCCCACACTGATGCGTCGCACGCCCAGTTCGGCCAGCTCCGCCACTGTCAGGCCGGGTCCCCACATCAGCACATTCACCGGCTTTGGCGCCACCGCGCGCACCATGGCGGCGATGTCTTCTTTCTTCCTCACGCCCGGTGCGTACAGGCAATCGGCGCCCACCTCGGCGAAGGCGACCAGCCGGTCGATGGCGGGCGAAAGCGCTTCGGGATCGGCCAGCATGCCTTCGGTGCGCGCCACCAGGATCACGTCTTCGCCGCTCCGGTCGATTGCCTGGCGTGCGGCACGGATGCGTTCGATCGACAGTGTCTTGTCGTGCAGCCCCTTGCCCCCGGGCTTGCTGTCCTCGATGGAAAGGCCTGCCACCCCGGTCTTTATCGCCAGCGCCACATTGGCGGCCACGCCCTCCGGCTGGACCGCAAAACCGTTTTCGAAATCGGCGTTCACCGGCAGGTCCACGCTGGCCGACAATCGGGCCAGATGGCCCAGGACGTCGTCCCGTTCGACGCCATAATCGGGGCGACCCGTGGTCCAGGCATGGCCGGAGCTGGTCGAGGCCAGGGCTTCAAACCCCAGCTGCTGCAGCAGCCGGGCGCTGCCCAGGTCCCAGGGGTTGGGGATCACAAAGCAGCCCTGGGCATGCAGGGCGCGAAAGCGGGCGCGTTTGGTCCTGGTGTCGGTCATCGGGATCTCCCTGGCCAGGATGGTAGCTTGGCCGGCCTTTCCCGCCACGGCCGGCCTGTGCGCGGCAGCCATGCGTACAGGCTTTGGCGAGAGGGCGGCCGCTGCTAGGCTTTGCCGCGCAAGGACAGGCCCATGAAAATCGATACCGAAGATTTCCGCGTCCCGGAAGGCAAGAAATTCCACATCGGCAAATGGCCGACGCGGGTCAAGCCGTTCTATACCTCCAAGGACGACTATCAGGAGATGCTGCACGACCACATTGCGCGGCTGGATGCGCAACAGCGGCTGCTCTATGCCTCAAACCAGGTTGCGGTTCTCCTGATCTTTCAGGCCATGGATGCCGCCGGCAAGGACGGCGCCATCCGTCATGTGATGTCCGGCATCAATCCGCAGGGCTGCCAGGTTTTCAGCTTCAGGCATCCCACCGCCAACGAGCTTTCCCACGATTTCCTCTGGCGCACCTCCCGCGATCTGCCCGAACGCGGCCGCATCGGTATTTTCAACCGCTCCTATTATGAAGAAGTCCTGATTTCGCGAGTGCATCCCGACATCCTGCGCGCCGAGAATATTCCCAAGGATGGCGACAAGAAGATCTGGAAGAATCGCTTCCGTTCCATTTGCGATTTCGAGCGCCACCTGCATCTCAATGGCACCCGGATCATCAAATTCTTTCTGCACCTCTCCAAGGATGAACAGCGAAAGCGTTTTCTCGCCCGCATCGACCAGCCGGACAAGAACTGGAAGTTCGACGAAGCCGACATGGTGGAACGCAGCTTCTGGAAGGATTACATGCGCGCCTATGAGGAATGCCTCCAGGCCACCAGCACCGGGGATGCGCCATGGTACGCGGTCCCGGCCGATGACAAGGAAAATGCCCGGCTGATCGTGTCACAGATTATTCTTGAGACCCTGGAAGGCTTTAAGATGCGTTATCCCGAGGTCAGCGACGAAAAGAAGAAGCGGCTGCAGGCGATCCGACGGCGTCTTTCCCAATAGCTGCGTTGAGCGGCGGCTCAAATCGCCCTAGCTTGGGCGGGCCAAAGGGCCTTAGGGCGGATGAAATACCGGATCGCGATCGCGGTGGGCGTCGTGCTGATTGCGGCACTCGCCTGGTATGTCTGGCGCCTGTTCCAGGCACCGGTGCTGGAAACCAGCGATATCGTGGAAGCGCCCACCGGCCATGCCTACCAATATGTCGTCGCGCCCGATTCCGCCTGGACGGCTGATCGTGATGCGGCGGCGAAATTGTCCTGGCATGGCCATCCGGGCTATCTCGCCACCATTGACGATGCCACCGAATACCAGTTCGTGATGGATCGTCTTTTTCCGCATGCCTATCCCGATGTTACTTACCTGGGCGGACGCCAGACCGCGCCGGGCGAATGGCGCTGGGTGACCGGGCCCGATGGCGCGGAAGATGGCGGCAAGGGCCGCTTGTTCTGGCGAGGCGACGAACAGGGTGCGGTCACGCGCGGCCGCTATGCCAACTGGATGGCCACGGCCTTCCAGCATGGGGGTAAATGGGATCTGGGCCGGGTCTGCTGCGTCTCGCTGTTCTCCTACGGCCTGCCGCAATTCTCCACCTCCCTGGGCGACGGCGACCGCGATGAGCACGTCGCGGGTTATCTCGTGGAGTTCGGCGGATAAGAGCCACCGCTCCGAAGAGCGGTGGCCCGTTCATTCAATGCCAGTCGCGGCTGACATTGTAATAGGAATAGCTCTGCTCGCGGATGTTGCCGAGGCTGCCATCATGCTTGGTGAGGTCCTTGAGATCGTAGGCCGGCGCGCTTTCCAGCCGGTCCTTCGACAGCGGAACCACATAGCCGCCCTTGTCTTCGTCATAGTTCAGGATGGACCAGGGAACCGGATAGTATTTCTCGCCCATGCCCAGCACGCCGCCGAAACCAAGCGCCGCGAACATGATCTGATTGGATTGCTTGTCGAGCACGACATCCTCGACAGTGCCGATCTTGTCACCGCTGTTGTTGTAAACCGCGGTGCCTTTCACTTTGGATGCAAGAATGGCCGTGGTGTGACCGCTGCTGGTCGTCATGCGTTCCTCCAGTTGGAAATGGCTGTGCTGCGGTAACGCTCCGCCATGAGATGTTGTTGCGGGAACTGGCGGATAATTTGACCTTGCATGGCGAAGCGTGCGCTTTCGCGCCATCACCGGGCGTTCTGCCTTGGCGCCCTGGCCCATTCGTTCAGCACCAGCGCCAGGGTCAGCACGTCGAACAGGGCAAAACCCAACAGCCAGTCCGACCATTGCTGGTTGAGCCGCCAGCTCATATAGGCGATGAAACCGGTCAGGATCAGCGTGCCGACCGGGAATATCCAGCGTCCGCCACCGCGCAGCAGCACGATCACCAGCGCCAGTTTCAGAAGCCCGTGTACCAGCAGATAGAATTCCACGAAATGCGCACCCGTGGTGGCCAGATGTTCCGCCCCCCGGCGAATGGCATGGGCGGCGGCGGCGTGGCTGCCATCGTAGATTTCCGGCGCGGTGACGCGCACAACCCAGCGATAGAGGCGCTGCGGCCCGGTGAGCAGGATCACCAAACCGGCCGCAATCTCGATCGCGCCGTCGAACCCCTTGATGGTGAGGGTCGCGAGATAGGCCAAATGGACGGGAGAGGGTTTTCGTGCCGTCATTTCACAAAGTCGGCGACGATGGAGACGGGCTGGCCGCCGGCGCGGCGATCATGCGGCAGGGCGCGGACCACGAACATTTCTTCTTCCGGGAAAGGTTCGGCCAGATAGGTGTGGTCGTCCAGGAAGCCCTGATAGAATTTGATGGTGCTTTTGCGGATCTCCGATTTCAACACCAGATGGGTGATCAGCTCATAACGGGGAAACCACAGATGCGCCTCGCCGTCGCTGGTAAAACGCACGCGGGCATCGCCGCTGGTATCGTCGAAGTAAGGTTGTGCGCCCATCAGCAGGTCGCCGGTCACCCGTCCGCGCCAGTCATAAAGCGAGCGACGTTTCTGCACCGGGCTGCGATAGTCGGGCACGCTGAGGCGAAAGAGGCCGCCCGGCTTCAGCACCCGGTATATTTCATCCAGCACAAAAGGCAGTTTTTCGAAGGGCAGGTGCTCCAGCACGTCCTGGGCCTGGACCTTGGCGATGCTGTCATTGGGATAGGGCAGGGCGGTGGTCAGGTCGTGCCGGATCTCGCGCGCATGCCTGGCCTCAAGCGCCAGGCCGACAAAGTTGGGAATCTGGAACTGGCGTTCATGCGGTCCCAGGCTGCCGAAATAGAGGTAAGGCTCCATGCGCCGGATTGTCTAATGCGCGGGCAGCGCCTGCAAGTCGGCAACGGTCTTGTCGACATCCTGTTCGCTCAGGTCCCCGCCGGACGCGGCCTGCAGCTGCTTCAGGCTCATGCTCTTGAACAGGGAATATTGCGAGTCGGTGAGGAGGCCGGGCAGGTCCTTGTTCAGCACGGCGGCCGCGGCCGGATCGGCGGCGAGTTTTTCCACCGGCGTGTTGCGATCATAAACCGGCGCGGGAGGCTGGGCCGCGGGCGCCGCCTGGTCCTGGGCGCTGGCCGGCACGGTCAAAAGAAGCAACGCGGCCAGCACCGTCCTTGAAAACATCTGCAGTCCTCTTTGGCCGGCGGGGCCGGCCCGTCGCAAGTCTCGCCCGTGACCGCGGGGCTTTGCAATGCGGACGCCAGACCGCAGTTGTCGCAATCTGTGTTGCCTGCTGTCGGAGCCAGCCGAAGAAATGGCTCAGATGGTCATGTCGATCGGCGTATGAAGCCGCGGCCTGTCATGCTCCTCGATCCTCTCGGATGGCAGGGTTGCGGCCAGCCATTCGGCGCGCTTCTCCAACGCTTCGGCCGTCATCAGGTAAAGCGCCTGGTCGCCCAGACAGTGCGCGTCATTCGCCAGCTGGCGCAATCTGGCTGCCAGGGACAGAAGGTTCCGCAAATAGGGCGCGCCCGCGAGGTTTTGCACGCGCAGATAACGCCAGGCACATGCACACGACGCGTTCCCAATGCGCCTTTGGTAAAAGCCTCCTGAAGCGAAAGGGACAAAAGCCGTCTTTCGCGGCTTGTAATTGCTGCACTGCAACATAATATGGGGAGAGTGTTGCGAAAGCTGGTGGCGTGGATGCGTTTTGATGGATTGACGCCCGGCGTGAAAGCGAACCCGCTCAAGCCACGCCCGCCAGGCGTCGGCACGCCATTGGTGGAAGCGTCCTTCTCTCCCAATCCCGGCAACCTGCGCATGTTCCGCTATCTGCCCAAGGGGGTGAGGGCCGGGGCGCCGCTGGTAGTGGTTCTGCATGGCTGCGGCCAGACCGCCGGTGGTTACGATGCCGGCGCCGGCTGGTACCAGCTGGCGGATGAGCTGGGCTTCGCCCTGCTGGCGCCGGAGCAGAAGGCGGTCAACAATCCCAACACCTGCTTCGATTGGTTCAATCCGGAAGACATCACGCGCGGCGAGGGCGAATGTGCTTCCATCGCCGCGATGATCGGCGAGGTGCTGCAAACCCATGGACTGGATGCCGGCCGCGTCTTCATCACCGGCCTTTCGGCGGGAGGCGCCATGACGGCGGCCATGCTCGCGACCTATCCCGAACTGTTCGCAGGCGGGGCGATCATCGCCGGCCTGCCATATGGCGTGGCAGCGAATGTGCGCGATGCGCTGGACGCGATGCGCAGCGCGCCGCTGAAGACGCCGCAACAATGGGGCGATCTGGTACGGGCCGCCTCGGCGTGGCGCGGGCCCTGGCCGAAGATCTCCATCTGGCACGGCGCACTGGACACTACCGTGAACATCAACAATGCCCAGGCGAGTGTGGCACAATGGGCCGATGTGCTGGGACTGCCGCTGACCGGCGCCAGGCAGGAAATGATGGCCGGCGCCGTTCGTCTGTCCTGGGAGGACGGGCTGGAGGTCTACACCATTCCCACCCTGGGTCATGGCACGCCGATCGATTCCCGGGATGTGGGGATGGCGGCGCCCTTCATCCTGGACGTCGGCATTTCCTCCACCCGTCGCATCGCCGATTTCTGGGGCCTGGTGCCGCAAGCCGCTGCAATACCGGCAGCAAAACCCAGGCCTGTGCCGCCCGAACCCGCCCTGCAGGAGATCGAAACCCTGCTGGCGCCGCATCCTGTGTCACAGCCGGCGGCAGAGAGTTTGATCCGCCGGGCATTGCAGGCGATCGGCTTGCGGAAGCGCCGTTAAATCCTTCCGATTGTTGCGGAAATAATGCGCCGGTTCCCATGAAGTTCTGGGATGACGATCACGCCGCGCTTTTGTACGCTTGGCGGCATGGGACAGGATCCGTCGGTTCTGGAAACACGCCGCCACCAGATGTTTCCCCAGCTGGAAGAAACCGATATTGCGCGCCTGCGCCGGTTCGGCGAGGTCTGCCATTTCACTGACGGCACCTTCATCATGAAAGCGGGTGAAGTCGCTGCCGGTCTTGCTTTCATTCTTCAGGGCGCCATCGATGTGCGCCAGGGCGGCGCGGTGTCGGGCGGCGAACCCATCGTCCAGCACGGTCCCGGCCAGTTTCTGGGCGAGTTGGCGCAGCTTTCGGGCAGGCCCGCCTTGGTCGATGCGATTGCCCGCGGCGATGTGGAAGCCATCGTCCTGCCGCCTCGGCGCCTGCGCGACGTGCTGGTGCAGGAGGCGGTCTTGGGCGAGCGCATCATGCGCGCTTTGATCCTGCGCCGCGTCGGCCTGCTGCAAGCGGGTCAGACCGGCCCCATTCTGATCGGGCCGTTCGGCTCCAGCGACATGCTGAGGCTGGAGACGTTCCTGCGCCGCAATGGCCACCCGCACCGCGCGCTGGATTCCGCCACCGACGGTTGCGCCCAGACCTTGTTGAAGCGTTTCATCATCCAGCCCGAACATCTGCCCATCGTGCTGTGTCCGGATGGAAAGATCCTGCGCAATCCGGGCGAGAGCGAGCTGGCGCGTTGCATCGGCCTGCTCAGGCCGATCGATCCCGACATGGTCTATGACACGGTGATCGTGGGCGCGGGGCCCGCCGGCCTGGCGGCTGCGGTCTATGCGGCATCGGAAGGACTTTCCACCATGGTGCTGGACTGCCGCAGTTTCGGCGGACAGGCCGGCGCCTCGTCGCGGATCGAGAATTATCTGGGTTTCCCCACTGGCATCTCCGGCCTCGCATTGATGGCGCGCGCCTACAACCAGGCGCAGAAATTCGGCGCCGAGATTTCCATTCCCGATGAGGCCGCGATTCTGGACGGCAGCAACGAGAATGGCGCCAGGTTCCAGATCGGGCTGGGCAATGGCGAAAGTGTGAAGGCGCGCTCCGTGGTGCTGGCCTCGGGCGCGCGCTATCGCCGGCTTGCCATTCCCAATCTGTCGGACTTTGAAGGCACCTGCGTGCATTACTGGGCCAGCGCCATCGAGACCAAGCTCTGCGCGGGACAGGAAGTCGTGCTGGCGGGAGCGGGCAATTCGGCGGGGCAGGCGGTCGTCTTCCTGGCGGACAAGGTCAAGAAACTCTGGATGGTGGTGCGCGGCCGCGCCCTGGAAGACACCATGTCCCAATATCTGATCGATCGCATCCGCGCGCTTCCCAATGTCGAGGTGCTGCTGCGTACCGAAGTCTGCAGACTGGAAGGAAGCGAGGCGGCGCTCAACCGCGTGCATTTGCGCAACCGCGACACCGGTGACGAGAGAGAACATGAGATCGGCCACGTCTTTTCCTTCATCGGGGCGGATCCCAATACCGACTGGATGGCGGGCTGCGGCATCGCGCTGGACGACAAGGGCTTTGTGATCACCGGCAATGGCGGCGGCCACTGGCTTGCCACCAACCGGGACGGGATCTTTGCGGTGGGCGATGTGCGTTGCGGTTCGGTCAAGCGCGTGGCCGCGGCGGTGGGCGAAGGCTCGACCGTGGTCTCGGCCATTCATGCCTATCTGGCGCGCCAGCGCGCCGGCGAGGAGCAGAAGACGGCGGCCGAATAAGATGGCCGACGATTTTTGCTCGCATCTCGACACCATCAAGGACGTGACGCCCAGCGCCAAAGGCTGCGAGGAATGCCTCAAGCTGGGCTGGGAATGGCTTCACCTGCGCATCTGCCGCACCTGCGGCCATGTCGGCTGCTGCGACTCTTCGCGCGGCAAGCATGCCACCAGGCATTTCCATCACACCAAGCATCCCATCATCGAAGGCTATGATCCCCCGGAAGGCTGGGGCTGGTGCTATGTCGATGAGGTGATGTTCGACCTGGGCGGCCGCGTCACGCCCCAACTGGGGCCCATCCCGCGCTACTATTAGGAGCCATCATGCACGAGACAATCCGCGAAGGTTTTGACGTGTTCCTGCATGACGGCGCCAAGTCGTTCGGTGCGGTGCGCCAGGTGCGCAAGGACGAGCTGGTGGTCTATATCGAGAATGCGGGCGACTTCGAGGTCCCGCTCAGCGCGGTCAAGGACGCGGAGGCCGAGAAGGTCATCCTGGACCCGGCGCATCTTTCACCCAAGCTCAGGGAGGCCATCCGCCGCGCCCATGCCGGCGAAGACCCGCGCATTCCATAACAGAAGAAAATTTGGGGGGATCATGAAGAAACTGCTCATCGCCTGTGCCTTGCTGGCGCTTGCCTGGCCGGCGGAGGCGCGTGAACGCTGGAGCGAGGGCCAGGCAAAAGACTGGTACGCCCAGCAAAAATGGCTGGTGGGAAGCAATTACATTCCGGCCGACGCCATCAACCAGCTGGAGATGTGGCAGGCCGCCAGTTTCAATCCGTCCGAGATCGACAAGGAGCTGGGTTGGGCGCAAGGCATGGGCATGACCACCATGCGCGTGTTCCTGCATGACGCGCTGTGGCGGCAGGACGCGCCCGGCTTCAAGAAACGCATGGGCACCTTTCTCGACATCGCCGCCAGACACGGCATCAAGCCGCTGTTTGTGCTGTTCGACAGCTGCTGGGACCCCCATTACAAGCTGGGACCGCAGCATCCGCCCATCCCCGGCGTGCACAATTCCGGCTGGGTGCAGGGACCGGGCATGGACGCCCTGGCCGACCCGGCCCAATATCCGCGCCTGGAAAATTATGTGAAGGATGTGGTGGGCAGCTTCGCCCAGGACAAGCGCATCCTGGGCTGGGATGTGTGGAACGAGCCCGACAACAGCAGCAACAATTACAGCCAGCGCGATCCGCAGCTGTTCCAGCATGTGGCGGCGCTGTTGCCGCGCGTGTTCGAATGGGCCCGTTCGGCCAACCCGTCACAGCCTTTGACCAGCGGCATCTGGCATGACCCGGATTGGAACGACCTGGCGCACCTCAATGCGGTGGAAAAGACCCAGCTCACCCAGTCCGACGTGATCAGCTTCCACAATTACGGCTGGCCGGAGGAGTTTACCGCTCGGGTGAAATCACTCTCGGGCTATGGCCGGCCCATCATCTGCACCGAATATATGGCGCGCAGCGCCGGCTCGACCATCGACACCGTGCTGCCCATCGGCAAGCGCTTGGATGTGGGCATGATCAATTGGGGTTTCGTCAACGGCAAGACCCAGACGGACATGCCGTGGGACAGCTGGCAGCGGCCTTATGTGCTGCGTCCGCCGGTGGTGTGGTTCCACGACATTCTGCATCCCGACGGCACGCCCTATCGGGCACGCGAGGTTGCAATCATCAAGGCGTTGAGTGCGGCGCCCAAGGGCGTCGTGCCCGCAACGGAATGATCATTTCCAGGGGGTAACGGGCGGCACATTCTCGGTGGCGGCAGGTGCCGGCACCGAGCCGAAATCGGCCGGCGATACGATCTCCAGATATTCCATGTCGGGGGAGTAGTCGAACAGATAGTGCACCATGCCGGGACGCTGATGCACCACGTCACCGGCTTCCACCAGGGTGACCTTGTCCTCATACATGAACCTGGCCCAGCCCTTCATCATGATCACGATTTGAAAGTCGCAGACATGATAGTGCCAGCCGGTGCCGTTGGTGGGCGGCGCATTCGCCTTGACCAGATGGGCGATCACCTTGCCGTTGGTGGCGCCCGCAATGCCCAGGTCGCGATAGAGGAAGAAATCCCGCAAGCCCCCGGCCTTGTATGGCGTGTCGCCCGGCTTGACGTGGCTGAAGAAGGTGGAAGCAGGCTCCTGACCCATGGCGCACTCCGATCCCGAATGGATTGCTGCGATGCACCATTAAGACATCAATTCCGGAATTTGGAAAGGGCCTGAAAAATAAAGGTCAGATGATTCTTCTGGAGAGGCCTGCCAAAAATTTATGCAGTGCAACAGATCAGTGGAAAAGCGGCTCCATTCCATATTTGCGCCACACCGCCGCGTTCTTGGGGTCGGTGAGATAGGAGATGAAGGCTTCCGCCGTGTCCGCCCGTTCACTTACCGCCGCGATGCCAGCGGAAAAATCCACGCCCGCGCCATAGGCTTGCGGCACCGGGCCCGCCAAAGCCACGTCCTTGTTGGCGGCCAGTTCGGGCAGCATCTGAAGGGCAATCGTGGCGGTGCCACTGGCCAGCGCCGTCACCGCCAGGCCGCGGACCGGCACCCGTTTGACACCCTTGAAATCGGGAGCCTGCAGCATGGCGTCGATCACCTTGCCGGCGGATGTGCCGGCGGCGGGATCGGCATAGGCCACGCCCTTGGCCGCCAACAGGGCGGCGCGGAATTTTTCCGGCGTGGAGATGTCGGGGACTTTCGTGCCGGCTTTTACGCCCACGCCCACGGTGATGCGGCCGATCGGCACCATGCCGGCGACGTTGGGCAATTCGATGAGATCATCGGTGGGCAGCACCACCACATCGGCGGGGCCGGCCTTGAGCGCGCCCAGCACATTGGCGCGCGAGCCGCCTCCCACGGTCACGGCGATGCCGGTGCTGGCGGTGTATTGCGCCGCCAAGGGGGCGAGCCCGGCCTGGGCCGAAGCCGGCGCCAGCACGGTCAGGGAGGCGGCATGCGCCGGCGCTCCCATGAGCGCCAGCGCCAGCAGAAAACTAGACGGTCGCGGGATCCACATGCAGGACATCGACCAGATATTTGAGATTGCCGCGGATGGTCGCTTCCATGTCGCTGCCCTTGGGGATCATCGAGGCATCGAGATCGAGCGTCACCCAACCCTTGTAATTCTTCTCGATCAGGAACGCCTGGATCGCCGGAAAGTCCACGCCATTGGAATCGGGATGATCGACGTCGCCGCCCAGATTGCGGAACCAGCCATGGCCGCCGGATTCCGGGCCTGACTTGGGCACCGCCACCACCTTGTTGCCGCGCAGGCGGGTGGGGGCGTCCTTGTAATGGACTTCGGCCACGCGCGGCCAGTAATCCTTCATGATCTGCAATGGATCCATGCCGCCCAGGGTCAGGTGCGAGGTGTCGGTGGTGAGCCAGACATAGCGCGGATCGGTCAGTTCCATCAGCCTGCGGGTCTCATGTTCGTTCTGGATCAGCGAGCCGACATGGGGATGCGGTGCCAGCCTGATCCCGAATTTGATGGTCTCCATGCCGATGGCGTTGAGCGCGTCGGCGCAGACCTTGATCTGGTCATCGCTGACCTCATAGCCGGCCGGGCGCGGACCGTTGTTCATCTTGAAATGGTCGCAATAGCCGAACGGCTTGATGAAATCGCGCGCGAACTTGATGTGATCGGCGATGGTCTTGGGCGTCTTGGCCGGATCGTAGAAATTGCCCGAAAAGTCCCGGCCGCCGCCATTGGAGCAGGTGACCATCTGCAGCCCGGCATCATCCATCAGCTTTTTCAGCGCCTGCGGCTTGGCGAGATAGTTCACCACATTCTCGCGGAAGGGTTCGATGCCCGGCATCTTGAGCCGCTGGCCGACCTTGATCGCTTCCTCGATATTGGTGCCCCAGGAAATGGCGCTATAGGCATAGCGGAAGGGCAACGGCTTGGCCGCGGCCGGCGCGGCGCCAAGCGCGCAAGCTCCCAGCGCAGTTGAGGTCTGCAGAAAGCGGCGGCGCGTCGGCGTGAAAGTCATGGTCAAAATCCTCCCCCTGTTTTTCGCGAAGACTGGCACAGGGCGCCGGCCACTGTCTTGCCAAAAGATGAACCGGCAAGGCTTTTTGGCCGTAGACAGGGGCACGAAATTTCCCCAGAACTCGCCACCATGCCGTTGCTGAAATCCCTGACCTTTGCCCTGGTCAATCTGCTGGTGCCCCGTTCGGGTTATCAGGTGCGCCGGGGCATGGCCTATGGCGCCGACCCGCGCCAGCAGCTGGACATCTACGTCCCCACGGGCCTCAAGGCGCCCGCGCCGGTGGTGCTGTTTTTCTATGGCGGCGGCTGGCAGGGCGGCGATCGCGGCGATTATCTGGCTTTCGGCCAGGCCATGGCCAGCGCCGGCATGGTGGCGGTGGTGGCGGACTACCGGCTTTATCCGCAGGTGAAGTTTCCCGGCTTTGTCGAAGATGCGGCCGGCGCGTTCGCCTTTGTGCGCGCCAATGCCGCGCGGCATGGCGGCGATCCGGAACGCATCTTTCTCGCCGGCCATTCCGCGGGCGCCTACAACGCCGTCATGCTGGCGTCGGAGCCCAAATTCATCGGCGCCCATGGCGGCAGCCTGGACTGGATCCGCGGCGTGATCGGCATCGCGGGGCCATACAATTTCCTGCCCATGAGCGATCCCATCTATGTGGACATGTTCCACGGCACCAACAACACCGATTCCATGCCGGTGCATCATGTGGACGGCAAGCGCCCGCCCATGCTTCTGGTCAGCGGCAGCGATGACGACACGGTGGGGCTCTGCAACACCCATGACATGTCCGAAAGGCTGAAGCGTTTTGGCAGTGACGTGAAAGTCATTTTCTACAAGGGCGTCGGTCATGTCGGCGTGATCCTGGCGCTGGTCAGGGGCTTTCGCCGCATCGCGCCGCTGCGTCAGGACATGATCGATTTCGTCCGCGCCCATTGATGGCGAAAAAGCACGTCCTGCCGGATCGTCTCAGGCCTGGCCTCAAGGTGGTGTTCTGCGGCACCGCCGCTGGACGGCAGTCGGCACTGCAACAGGCCTATTACGCCCATGGCCAGAACAAGTTCTGGAAGACGCTATATGAAGTCGGGCTCACGCCCAGCCTGTTCAAGCCCCAGGATTATGAAAAGCTGTGGGAGCTGGGCATCGGGCTCACCGACATCGCCAAGTTCGCCTATGGCATGGACCACCAGTTGCCCAGGGATGCGCTGGGGCCTAGGGCGGTTGCGGCACTGCGGGCACGCATCCGCAAAGTGAAGCCGCATATCCTCGCCTTCACCAGCCTGAATGGCGGCCGCAGGGTAATGGGCGCGGGCGCGGTGGCGGGCGAGCAGCCAGAGCCGATGGGCGACACCAGGATATTCATCCTGCCATCGCCGTCGCCGCTTGCCGCCAATCACTGGGACATCAAACCCTGGCGTGACCTGGCGAAAGCGGTCAGGCAATTGCCTTAAGGCGCGGCCGCCGCAGTCGCCGTGCGCAGGGGCGTCACCGGCGCGAGGATGCGCACGCAATGCTCGGACTGGAGTCCCGCACCGCACATCGCGTCCACATCGTCGGCCAGGCTGGCGCGATAGCTGCCAATGGCCGGATCGGCGACCAGAAAATCGGTCTCGACAAGCTGCGCGCCGGAGGCGAAAGCGGCATTGCGGCGCGCGGTGTCATTCGTCCGCGCTTCGCGCGTATCCTGATCGGCGTGGGTGATCGCCATCTGGCCCTGGCCCACCGCGGCCTGGATGCGGGCCCGGTCTTTCACCGGGTCTGAAAAGGCGACAAAAGCGGCCAGCGGCGAGGCTTCATCTGCCGTGACGAACATGGCCCGGCCTTCAAGCGATTTGCGCCCGCCCTGATAGGCCCGCACCTTTGCGGCGCTGTCGTCCAGCACAAAGATCACCTTGCCGCGCGATGCGCCCAGAAGCGGCCAGGCATGCGCCGCGGCCGCTTCACGCAGGCTGGCATGACTGCCCTGGAGCTGATCGGGGGTGATGATCTGATCGGGGGCAAACACCGCGCGGATCTCCTGATCCAATGCGTTCAGGGCCGTTTCATCGCAAACGACAGGCTTGGTGGCGCCGGGCATCGGAGTCTTGCCGTCATTGGTATGGAGCAGGATCACGATGGGCAGATGGCGGGGATGGGCCTTTGACCAGCCGGCGACCTGACGCAAACAGTCGCTGAGCATCAGGCAGGAGGATTGGTAGTCCACGTCCAGCACATGGATTGCCTTGAAGCCGGGCCGCGACATGGTCTTGATATAGTCGTCGGGCAGCACATCCATGGCCATGCCGGCGCCAGCGGGGCTTTTATAGGCGCCGCCTTGTGGATCATAGGCCACGTCGAAGGACAGGACGCGCGCATCATTATCGAGTTGCGTGGCCAGGGCCGGTTCGCCGAAATCCAGCGCCTCGGCATCCTTCTTGCCGCCCATGCGGATCAGCCCCAGCAGGGCCTTGTCAGGCCGCTGCTTGGCGCTGTTCGCGGTGCCCACCTGTTGCAGATCGTTGACCCGCAGGTTGGCGTCCATCCAGGCGGGACTGCAATGTTCATCGCAGGGGCGCGCCGCCGGGCTGGCGACCGCCTGGGCTACCGCGGGCCGGGCGGATGAGAACAACCCGGCCTGCGCCAGGAGAAAAGCGGTGGCGGGAACCAGGACGAAGGCCGCAAGAAGAGAGTGGCGCATCGTCTGTTTTCCCGGCTCTAGACCCGCCGCGCCACGGTGAGGCCCGCGATCAGCAGCACCAGGAAGATCACCATGAAGATGAAGAAGAGGGTCTTGGCAATGGCGATCGAAGCGCCAGCGACGCTGGTAAAGCCCAGCAGGCCCGCGATCAGTCCGATCACCAGGAAGATGACTGCCCATCTGAGCATGGACGACTCCAATGTTTCCAAATCTTACAGAGACGAAACACGGAATCGGTTGCGTCAGTTCCCGCGACTATTTTTTGCGTGCGGCGGAACTATTGCGGCGCGGGTTTTGCGCCGGCGCGGGTGGTGCCGCGCGTGACATCGTGCAGCAGTTCTTTGGCCGGCGACGCGGTGGTGGGCTGCTGGGTCACCGGGACAGGCGCAGTCAATGTCCAGTTGACGATCTGGGTGACGGCGGCGCCCAGCGCCTGCTGCAGCGCCTGTGTTGCAGCGCCCGCGCTGTTGGCCGACGCACGGCCCGTCTGAGTGGTGGAAAAGCTGCCCACAATGTCGCGGCCATGGCTGGTGGTCAGTTTGACCGTAATGGCGACAGTGACGCCGGGAATGCCGTCCGGCTGGCTGTAATGGGCGGCGAAATCCTTGATCTCGACCGCCAGATTATAGTCGGCATGCAGCGCATCTTCTTCCCGCGCCACCTTGTCGATACGGCCGCTGGTTTCAAATCCGTCCAGCAGGGCGTGTTGCACGATGTTGGGCAGGCGGTCGGGATAAGTCGCCTTGGCGTAGTAATCCATGGTGCCGTCCGGCTGGGTCAGCGCGATGCGGTCGGTGTCAAAACCGCCGGGACTGTCGGGCCGCAGGATGGCCAGCGCCCACGACACTTTTTCGCCGCCCGCCGGCGCGGCAGGGAATTTCGGCGCCACCACATAGATCGAACCGGCATCGGGCGGGCCCAGCAGATTGCCGCCACAGGCCGACAGCGCCATCGTGGATACGCCGATGAGGAAAAGCCGCCGCGCTATCATGGGGTGCGCCTTCATTTGGGTTCATATCCCTTGCGCCGGTCGCCAAACAGAAGCTTGGTCGGCTGGCGGTTGAGCTGGTCGGAAAACTGATCGAGGCTCGCCACCAGCCGGCGTGCTTCTCCGATCAGATCGGAAAGCTGGGCCAGGCCATCGCCATTGATGAAGGCGTCGGCATCGTCGGCCACTTTGCCGTATTTGTCGACTGTCGTATCCAGACGCGCCAGGGTCGGCTTGATGTCCTGCGACGCCTGGTCGAGATTGGCCATGGTCTTGTTGGCATTGGCGATGGTGGCATCGATGTCGGCGCTTCTGCGCGCGATCACCTGGGTGGTCTCGTCCAGATTGGCCAGCACATGGGCGATCGCCCGCCGGTTGTCGTCATTCAACAGATCGTTGAGGCGTGAGGCCGCGACATTGAGCTTGGCCACCACCTCGGGCGCGGACTGTTCCAGTTGAGCGAATGTGGACTGCTTGGTCCTGATCACCGGATAGCGCTGATCGTCCTTGGCCACCAGAAGGGGGGCGTTGGCGGTGCCGCCGCTGATTTCGACAAAGGATCCACCAGTCAGGCCCTGGCTGTCGATCGAGGCGACGCTGTCCTCGCGGATGTTGAGATTGGGCTGGACCTGCATGGTCACGATCACGCGCTGAGGATCGGAGGGGTCGAATTCCAGATTGGTGATCCGTCCCACCTCGATGCCGTTGTAGCGGGTGACGGTGCCCTTGCCCAAGCCGGTAACCGGGCCTTTGAAATAGGCTTGGTAATAGGCGTATTCCTGGCTGTACTGGATACCGGCCAGCCACAGGATCGTCACCACCAAACCGATCACGCAGGCCAGCACAAAGGCGCCCACCGCGACATAATTGGCCTTGGTTTCCATCAATGCGCCTCCTCTGACGCCAGCGCGGCCCGTCCCCGAACGCCCGAGAAATAGTCCTGGATCCAGGGATCCTTGTTCTGGCGCAGCTCCGAAATGGTGCCGATCACAAGTTTCTTGTTGACCAGCACGGCGATGCGGTCGGTAACCGCGCGCAAACTGTCCAGGTCGTGGGTCACCAGAAAGACGGTCAGGCCCAGTATCTTCTGCAGCTGCTTGATCAGTTCGTCGAACTGGTTGGCCGAAATCGGATCCAGGCCGGCGGTGGGCTCGTCCAGGAACAGCAATTCGGGGTCCAGCGCCAGCGCCCGCGCCAGGCCGGCGCGCTTCTTCATGCCGCCCGACAGTTCGGATGGGTATTTGGCGCCGGCGTCGGCGGCAAGACCGACCATGCCCAGCTTCATGCAGGCGATCTCATCCATCAGCTCCTGGCTCATGGAGGTGTATTCGCGCAATGGCACCTGAATGTTCTCCGCCACCGTCTGGGACGAGAACAAGGCGCCTTCCTGGAACAGCACCCCCCAGCGCATTTCCAGTTCCCGCATGGCGGGGCTCTCGATGTCGCCGCTGGTGGGCTGGCCGAATACGTCCACCGTGCCCGCTTGCGGCCGGATCAGGCCGATGATCGAGCGCAGCAGCACGGATTTGCCGGAACCCGAGCCGCCCACCACGCCCAGCACCTCGCCGCGATAGACATCGAGGTCGATGTGATCGTGGATGACCTTGCTGCCAAAGGCATTGACCAGCCCGCGCACCTGGATGACGACTTCTTTTTTTGCCTGCTCCGCCATCAGATCCCCAAGACCGAGAACATGACGGAGAAGGCCGCATCCAGCACGATCACCAGAAAGACGCTTTCCACCACCGAGCGGGTGGTGAGCTGGCCGACGCTGGCGGCGTTGCGCTCGACCTGGAAGCCTTCGTAACAGCCCACAAGCGCGATCACGAAGGCAAAGACCGGCGCTTTTACCAGCCCCACCATCAAGGTGTTGGTGCTGATCGCATCGTTGAGCTGGCGCAGGAAGACGGGGATGGTGATGCCGAGCTGGAAATAACACATCACCGCGCCCCCCAGGATGCCCATGATGTCGGCATAGAAGGTCAGAAGCGGCAGGGCGATTACCAGACCCACGATGCGGGGAAGCACCAGCGTGTCCACGGTGTTGAGGCCCATGGTCTGCATGGCGTCGATCTCTTCATTGACGCGCATGGTGCCGATATGGGCGGTAAAGGCCGAGCCGGAGCGGCCCGCGACGATGATGGCGGTGATCAGCCCGCCGATCTCGCGCAGCACGCCCACCCCCAGAAGATTGATGGTGAAAATCTCCGCGCCGAAACGCTTGAGCTGGTCGGCGCCCTGATAGGCCAGCACCACGCCGATCAGGAAGGCCAGCAGGCCCACAATCGGAAGCGCGTTGATCCCGGTTTCCTCCACCTGGTGAAACATGGCGGCGATGCGGAATTTGTGCTTGGGCCGCGCAAAGGCTTCGCCGGTCTCAACCGTGACGCGCCCCAGATAGCCCAGGATGGAAACCATCTGGACATAGGCCTGCATGACGGCACGGCCGATGCGATAGAGCCGGCCGCGAAAGCCGGGCGGAATGCGCGAACGGCTGCGCTCGACCTTGCGTTCCTGGTCCAGGCTCTTGAGCAGCGGCTGGTACAGTTCGGGCAGGGTGAAGCTGGAGACCTTCGCACCCGCCGCCTCCAGCGCCTTGCGGGTGCGCAGCAACAGCCAGGCGCCCGTGCTGTCCAGGCGCGAAATCCTGCTGGCGTCGATCGCGATGTCACCGCGTCCTTCAAGATCGAGGCCTGACAGTTCGCGGTCCAGCCGGGCGCTTTCGGCAATGGTCCAGGCGCCGCCCATGGCCAGCTTGCGGCCGTCCCGGTCCAGCTTGAACCAGGCTTCCGGCTCGGTGGCCGCGGCGCTTTCAATGGAGGTCATGAAAGGTCCTGCGCGCCCGAAATGAAGGGCGTTTCCAGGGAACAATGCCTGGATCGCAAGAAAAGTTCCACGAGTTCCGCGCGCGCCGGGGAGGCGCTATTCGCCGGCGTATACAGCCTGGGCGCGATGGGGATGGCGGCGCACGCCTTTGAGCATCAGCCGGACCGCCTCGTAATGGATGGCGACGATCACCTTCAAGGTCATCAGGGGATAGCGCAGCAGCATGGTCAGCATCAGCCGATCGGTCAGCGGCCGACGCTCTCCCGCAAAACTGGCATTGAGGATGGGCCTGCCTGCCTCTTCTTCATGGATGGCGACCGCGATGTCATCGCCGGGCGGGCGGATGCGGAACTGGTAACGGCAGTCGCGCGACAGGAAAGGCGAGACGTAGAAATTCTTGGGACAGCCGTGACGTATCAATTTTATGGTCGCACGTCCCGCGGAAATGCTCGGCCCGTTCTGCACTGCGGCCATGTCATCGGGCCTCGCATTTCCTGGCCGATGCTCTGGAGCACCTGTGCCGGGCACCGTCGCCGATGGCACAGGCAGTACATAGGTATGCCGCTCTTCATAGGTATTGTGGACTTCATAGACGATGGCTTTCAGCGCGCCCTCTTCGTCATGACAGAACCACACGCTCAACGGATTGAAGACATAGCCGAAGATGCGCGGATAGCAGAGCACCCGGCGCGGTCCCCTGGCGGTGATGCCGGCATCGGCCAGCAGCGAATCCAGCCAGCCCCGCAGGTCCGGGCGTTCCCCGGCCTTCATTGGGCCATGATCGCGGTCATGAAAACTGAACAGGCCGAAGCGGTTGTATTTGAACAGGCGCGAGGTCCGGTCCAGCTCAGCCAATTCGTCCAAATCCAGCAGCAGGGCAAAGACACGGTACTTGAAGCGGTGATGCCGGGGTGTCAGCCGCCGGTGCATCACCCAGCCTTCATATATGGAGGAAGTCGTCACAGCCTGTCCTCCCCCGCGCGCGCGTCAGCGCGCCTGCATAGGAGGAGGTGGCCGTAGCAGCGCTTGGCGCGGGGGCGCAAGCACACGCGCCGAGTAAGCTGCGAAGGGTTAGGTTGGCGACCAAGCCAACCGAACGCCGAGCACCGCCAGGTGCGAAGGCCGGAACGGAGGGGGTAGTTCATGGCTTATTTACGCCTTTTGGCGGGGGCCGGATCAAGCTATTGATCCGAAGGGCTTGTTCCCCCGTAAAACCGGCTATGTTGGCTCATGCACAAACGGCTTCCCGTCTGCCTTTGCGCCCCCGCGCCCGTCTTTCGGGCGTGGTTTTGCAGCTATTCCGACGGCCTTCCGTGAGTCGCCCGGCCGAGGCCCTGGAAATGGATGCCCTGTTGGGGCGGGTGGCGGCGCACCAGGACAAGGCCGCCTTTGCCGTTTTGTTTACCCATTTCGCGCCCCGGGTTAAGGCCTATCTGCTCAGATTGGGGGCGTCGTCGGGGGTGGCCGAGGAGCTGGCCCAGGAAGCCCTGCTCAGCGTGTGGCGCAAGGCGCATCTGTTCGATCCCGCCAAGGCATCGGCGGCAACCTGGCTGTTCACCATCGCCCGCAATCTGCGCATCGATGCCATCCGCCGCGAAAAGCGTCCCGAGCTGGATCCCGAGGATTTCATGCCCGAGCCGGACGCCGATGCCGATGCCGGGCTTATGCTCGCCGAGAACGAAGGCCGCTTGCGCCTGGCGCTGAAGGAATTGTCGGCCGACCAGATCCAGGTGGTGGAATTATCCTTCTTCGCCGACAAGCCGCATAGCCAGATCGCGGCCGAGCTGGGCATTCCGCTGGGCACGGTCAAGTCGCGGCTCAGGCTTGCCATGGGACGCTTGAAGCGCGCGATGGGAGGCGAGGCATGATCGCCCATCATCCCGATGATGCGCTGTTGACCGCCTATGCCGCCGGAACGGCTGACGAGGCGACCGCCCTGATCGTCGCCACCCATCTGCATTACTGCGTCATCTGCCGCCTGCGGAACCGCAATATGGAAACTGTCGGCGGCACCTTGCTGGAAGAGTTGACGCCGCAGCCTTTGGCCGCCGGCGCGCTGGAAGCCACCCTGGCGAAGCTCGATCAGGTCAAGCCTTATGAGCGTCCGCGCCGCTCGCCCTCGCGCGATGGCACACCCGGTGTCCTGCGGTCCTATCTGGGCAGGGATCTGCGCGATGTGAGGTGGCGCCCAATGGGGCCCAGGCTGTCCTATGTGCCGCTGTTCCGCCGCGGCGATGTTACCGCGCGTCTGCTGCGCGGCGTGCCGGGCGCCGACAGCGGCAGCCACACGCATCGGGGCCAGGAATATACGCTGGTCCTGCAGGGTGGTTATACCGACGTGACCGGCAGCTATGCGCCCGGCGACCTGCAGGTGATGGAAGACGGCCAGCGCCACAATCCGGTGGCCGATCCCGGCGAGGACTGCATCAATCTCGCGGTCACCACGGGCCGGCTGAAATTCGATCATCTGCTCCAGAAGATTGCGGCGCCGCTGTTCGGGTTCTAAAAACCTTTCGGGTTTTTGAGAGCCTTAACGATGGAACAGGTTCGCCTCGGTAATACCGGCCTCAAGGTTTCGCGCATCTGCCTGGGCACCATGACCTATGGCGATCCCAAATGGCGCGACTGGGTTCTGGTGGAAGAAGCCTCGCGCCCCTTCATCAAGCGCGCGCTGGAAGCCGGAATCACGTTCTTCGACACCGCCGACATCTATTCCAATGGCGCATCCGAACAGGTGGTCGGCCGGGCGCTGAAGGATTTCGCCGCCAAGCGCGAAGATTATGTGCTGGCGACCAAGGTTTTCTTTCCCGTCGATGGCCGTCATGGCGGGCTGTCGCGCAAGCACATCCTGCACGCGATTGACGATTCCCTGCGCCGGCTGGGCACCGACTATGTCGACCTGTACCAGATCCACCGCTTCGACAATGCCACCCCCATCGAGGAAACCATCGAGGCGCTGCACGACGTGGTGAAGTCCGGCAAGGCGCGCTACATCGGCGCCTCCTCCATGCATGCCTGGCAGTTCGCCAAATATCTGGCGACGGCCGAGAAGATGGGGATGACCAGGTTCGTCTCCATGCAGAATTTCTACAATCTGGTCTATCGCGAGGAAGAGCGGGAGATGCTGCCCATCTGCCGCGATCAGGGCGTCGGCGTGATCCCCTGGAGCCCGCTGGCCCGCGGCTTTCTGGGGCGAAGCCACCAGCATGCGCTGGACAAGGAAACCACCCGCGCCAAGAGCGACAATGTGCTGGACATGAAATTCGGCGAGGCCGATGTGGAAATCCTGCGCCGGGTCGAAGAGACCGCGAATAAACACGGCAAGTCCAATGCCCAGATCGCCACCGCCTGGCTTTTGGCCAAGGGCGTCACCGCGCCCATCGTCGGGGCCTCCAAGATGCAGCATCTGGAAGACGCGATTGGCGCGGCCGAGATCAAGCTGACGGCGGATGAGGTGAAATACCTGGAAGAGCCGTATCTGCCCAAGGCCGTCGCTGGCAACCTGCGCTAACAAAAAAGGGCGCCGCGAGGCGCCCTTTTCTTGAAGCGGAACGTGGCTGTTACAGGGGCCACCAGTCCAGCTGGTTCTTGTAAGCCGCATCGTCGGCCTTCTGTTCCCAGCCGCCGCCCAGCGCATTGTAAAGCGCGATGCCGGCTTCCAGCTTGGCGAGCTTGGTCTGCACCAGCGACTGCTGGGCCGCGAACAGGTTCTGCTGGTTGTTGAGCAGCTGAACGATGTCGATGGTGCCTTCGCGATACTGCAGCTCGGAGATGCGGAAGGCCTCGGCATCGGCCTTGGTCTCGACCTCGATCAACGCCAGCTGGTCGTTGGTGGATTTGACGGTGCCCAGCGCGTTTTCGACATCCTGGAAGGCGGTGAAGACAGCCTTGCGATAGGCGGCGATCAGCTCCTGTTCGCGCGCCTTGTCGAAATCGTTCTGGGCGTGGATGCGGCCGCCATCAAAGATGGTCTGCAGGATGCTGGCGCCGATGCTCCAGACGAAGTTGCCGTTCTTGAACAGATTGGACAGGGTGGTGGTGGGGCCATAGCCGGCATCGCCCGTCAGGCTGAGCGAGGGGAAATAGCTGGCGCGCGCCGCATTGACATTGGCATGGGCGCTATAGAGCTGGGCCTCGGCCTGGGCGACTGCGGGATTGCGCAGGATCAGCTCAGACGGCATGCCGGGCTGCACCGCCGGGGTCACGATGCCGTCCAGATTCTGCGCCCGCACGTCATAACCTTCCGGCGCGCGGCCGAGCAGGATCGCCAGCGAATAGCGGGCTTCCTTTTCGGATTCGATCAGGCCGGGCAGGGTGGATTCCTGCTGCGCCACGACCGCCTGCTGTTCGGAAAGTTCCAGATTGGAAAGCACGCCGCTGTTCACCTTGGCCTGTGTCACGGCCAGGATGCGCTTGGCGGCGGCAATGTTGGCATTGGTGACGGCGATGCGCTCGCGGAAGGCCAGGATCGAGAAATAGGCATTCGCCACTTCGCTGGAAACCGAAATGCCGGTGACCGCGGCGGCGTAACGCGATGCCCGCAGGTCTTCGCGCGATGCCTGCAGTTGGAAATACTGGGTGCCGAAGAAGCCCTGCTGATAGTTGGCGGTCAGGCCGGCATTGAAGGCGTTGCGGGCCCGGCTGGAGATGCCGGTCGCGTTGTTGAAGGTGGGCGTGTTGGAGCCCGACCGGGTGACGCCGATGCTGCTGTCCAGGGTGGGGAACAGTGCCGACAGGGCAATGCCGTCATTGGCTTCGGCCTGCAGCACCAGGGCCGCGGACTGGGCGATATCCAGGTTTTCCTTCTGCGCCGTTTCTTCCAGCGGGGTCAGTTCCTCGGCGCCGAAATTCGCCCACCAGCCGGCCTTGGGCCAGAGCGGGGCGGTCTTGTCCGTCGGCGCGGTGAAGGCCGGCGGCACGTCGCCGGGGCGATTCAGGGCTTGGGGATTGTCGGTGCAGGCCGCGAGGCTCAGGGCAAGCACGCTGGCGCTTGCGCCACGAAAAAAGGCGCCATGAAACAAGGACTTCATCGAACTCTCTTTGCCAAATAATGGGGGGCCTTTGGCCCGTAATGATAGGTCGAATGTCTTAAGGCCCCGATACCCACCCAGGCCCCGCATGCCCAAATATGGCGGTCGGCGGGCTTGAGGCAAGCCCCGGCTCTGTAAAGCTTTGTCGCGTGTGCAGAAAGATCACGCTTTTTGGGGGGAGAAATGGACGGCCGGACTGATGGCTTAACGTGGGGGGCACCTAAGCCGGTCCGGCCGTCCCTGCGGCCTGATATCCTTAAGGTGGAGCGCCGAACGGACACAAAGCCGGGAAGGATGTTCCTCCCCTGCCGCCTTGGCGTGAAGAGACGGGGGCTTTCTAAATTGTAACGGAGTGTCGCCTGGACGGGCGCTGTTCAGGTCCGGCGAAACAAATCTGCGGTTCCACATGCGAGCGCGCAAAGCGCACCGGTTACGCGCGCGCAATGCATCGCGCCGGCCTTTCGAAAATCCGTCGCGGGAGCTGCTATTTCTTCAGGCCGAAGGCTATGACATGGCCGTCATGGGTGACGACAAATACCTTGCCCATTGCCACCACCGGCTCGCTGAAATGTACCCAGTCCGTCAATGTCTTGCCGCTGGACCATAGCTGCTTGCCGCTTTCGGCGTCATAGGCATAGAGCACCATGTTGCTGACGGGAGTGGAACGCAGCACCGAGCTGACATCATAGGTCATCCGCTTCTCGCCCGGATGGGCCATGTTCTGCATCGCCTGGCCGCCGGTCGACAGCGCATACAGCACGCCATTCGCCACCACCGGCGGATCGGGCATGATCATGTTGGTGGAGGTCCAGAGCGGCGCGGCGGAAATCTTGCCACCGTCATTCTTGACCTCGAACGCCATTACCGAACCGTCTTCGCGCGGTCCGTTGGTGACGGGGAAGGTGGGGGCATCCTTGGACGGGTGGCCGTAAAGCGGCAGGTAGAGATAGCGGTGGCCGTTATTCTCATAGGTGGTGATGGAGCCCCACACCCCGCGGCTGGGATCGGTGCCGGTTTTTTCGTCATTGCCCAGCTTGGAGGACTGCCACAAAGGCGTCATGTGGTTGGCGCCGCCCAGATCGGCGGCATCCAGAATGCGCAGCACCGCTTCCTTTTGCGAGGCCGCGACCAGGGTCTTGCCGGCGAAATTGAACACCACCGGCGTGGCCGACCCCGACATGTCGTGCATCAGATTGTCCATCCAGTTGGCCGGGGTGAAGCTGTCCATCAGCCTGGCTGCCTTGGGCGCCACTTTCAGAATGCTTTCGCTATAGTCGCCGGCGGCGGGGTCATAGCGTCCGTCGCTGGTTTCCAGCACGATGCCGCCGGGCGCGCGCGCGGCGCCGCCACGGCCCCAGGGCGCGGCCGGACGCGCGCCACTGGTGAAGAAGTGGGTGACCACGGGATGGGCCAGGTCGCTGACATCGGCGGCATTGACCGCGGAGGCGTCGAGCAGCGGGCCATTGCCGGCGCGGCGCAGGCCGGAAATGGCGGCGGCATATTCGATGGAGCTTTTGTCGCTGACCTCGCCGCAGGCCCGCCCGCTGGTCGAATAGATCACATTGTCGATCAGGTTCAGGCTCCAGGCACGCACAAAGGGCGCGGCCATCGGCACCGGCGTCAGGCGTTCGGCGCCGTCGGCCAGGTTGAGGCCACGCAGCACGCCGTCGCCGGTGATGAAGAAAACCACGCCGCGCGCCTTGTCGATGGTGGGCGTGTCATTGGGCGTGCCAGGGCAGAGCCATTCCTTGGGCTTGAGCGGTGCGGCGGCATTGGGAAAGCTCTTTTGCCAAAGAACCTGGCCATTATTGGCATCGAGAGCGAAGATCACATTGTTGGCGCCCAGGACGAACAGCATGTCCTTGGGGCCGGCGGGCGTCGAAACACCCGCCACCAATACCGGCGCGGTCATGGTGGAGAGCACATATTTGTCCACCGGCACCGAAAGCTGGGTGGACCAGACCTGTTTCAGGCGCGAGACATTCTTGGGTGTCAGCGTGGTTTCGGCGCGGTTCCAGCCGGTGCGCTCCTGGTCATAACCCCAGGTCAGCCATTCATTGGTCGCGGGCGGGATGGTGAAGTTGACCGGCGCGGCCGGCTCGACCGCCATGCGCCGCGCGATGGCCGGGTCCATGCCTTCGGTCAAACCCGCCGGTGCCTGCTGCTGGGCCAGACTCGCGCCTGCACAGACCAGAGAGGCCAGGGTGACAGCGGCCAAAGAGTAGGAGAATTTCATGAACGCACCTGTTTTCCAGCCCATCACACGGCGCCGCTTGGCAGCGATTTTTGGAGCGGAAACTCAGGCCTTGCGGACATATTGTCAACGTGACGTTTTGGAGGCGATCAGCGCCTATTCATATTTTCGCCCGTCCTTGTGAAACATGCCCTGGCCGCGGATCAGATGCATGTCGACATCGGGATAGGTGACGACATCACCCTCCGAACGGTCTCCCACCACCAGAAGCAGCACATCCCGCTCGCCGCGGTTGAGAAACTGATGCGCATCGCCACTGCCGGCGGGAAAGCCCGCACACATGCCCGCGGTCAGCACCTGCTCGCCGGCATCGGTGCGCAGGACCGCTTCCCCCTCCAGCACCCAGATGAATTCATCCTGGGTGGAATGGGCGTGACGGTGGGACGACTGGCCACCCGGCACGATGCGGGTCAAGACCACGCCATATTTCGTCAGGCCGGCATGATCGCCCAGCCGGCGGTTGAAGCGGCCCGCATTGTCCTCGCGATAGGGTGGGGGATAGAGGCTGGCGTTGCTTTCGGGCAATGAGAGCGGGTCAAAAGCAGGCATCTTGGGGGGCATGCGTTCTTCTCCGGCAGCGCGTATCTGAAAGATGCATCAGCATATCGATAAAATTGCACTCAATTTTGCGGCCAGCGGCAACATCGGCGTTAAACTTTTCCGCCTAGCCTGCGGACGCTGAATTCCGGGGGGACCCCATGCTTTCTCATCTGCGCGCCGTTCTGCTGGCGACCGGCACTCTGATACTTGCCGGTACTGTGCACAGCATCGCCACTGCGACGGCCGGTACCGAGGCCGCCATTGCCCTGGTGCCGGGTCCCGCCGCCTCCGTTCCTTCCGCGCAGGTCCGCGTGGTCACCGGCGCCTCGGTACGCGCGATCGCGATCGGATACTGATCTCTCAACCTTGCGGAAACGGATTGTCGTGAAATTCCGCCACCGGCCGTAGCGGCACCGGCATTGCCGGACGCGCGCCGATGTAAAGCTCAAGGGTCAGCTGGTTGCTGTCCTTGTCCCACACCATCTGTGGCGCGATCCCGCCGGGCTTGCGGAAGGTCTTGCCGTCGAAATCAAAGCTCCGGGGCGTGACGTTGCTCCAGCCATTGACCAGGTCCGCGGCCAGTTGCGCCCGCATGGCGTCGATCTGCTCGCGATTGCCGATGGCGTTTGTGGCATCGGGCGCACTGATCTTGACGCCGCCACCCGGCAAAATCTCCACCCGCGCCGCTACCAGGTCGCCCCCCGACTCATAGCCGCCTTCCCACTTGCCGACCGGTGGCTGGGGCTTGCCGCAGCCGGCTAGCGCCGCCGCCACGATCACAAAGAGCAGGGCCTTGTTCATCGCACGACTCAGGAATTGCCTATTCCCATGCTAGCATCGCGCCAAGAAGGACGCATCACGGGGAGCGCCATGCCTGCCTGGAAAATCGCATTCGGAGAGTTGATCTCCGAATGCCTGGCCGTGTTCATTATCATCGTCATCGGCTGTTCGGCAGCCTGCATGTACACGCTCTACGATCCCAGTCCTTATGCGAATGCCTATTGGGGCGTGTGCATCACCTGGGGGCTTTCGGTCACCATCGCCATTTATGTCACCGGCGCGGTTTCAGGCACCCATGCCAATCCGGCGGTCACCCTGGCCCTGGCGCTGTACCGGAAATTTCCCTGGGGGAAGGTGCTGCCCTACAGCGCCGCGCAAGTTGTGGGCGGATTTCTGGGCGCGGCCATCGTCTATCTTTTGTTTGGACCGGTGATCGATCATTACAACGACCTGCATCATCTGACGCGGGAGGCCGGCGGCGCGGCCGGCGTGTTCTTCACCCATCCGGGACTTGCCATCACGCCCCTGCACGCCTTTGTCGACGAGATCGTGCTGACGGCGATCCTGATTCTGGGCATCTTCGCGGTTACCGAGGAATTCAATACCGTGGCGCCCCAGGCCAATTCCGGCGCGCTGATCATCGGCCTGTTGGTGGCGGCGATCGGTGCCAGCGCCGGATATCTGGAAGCCTGGGCGATCAATCCGGCGCGCGACCTGGGCCCGCGCCTGTTCGCCTGGATGGCGGGTTGGGGCCAGGCCGCGCTGCCATCGCCCGACAACTATTGGTGGGTGCCGATCGCCGGGCCCCTGCTGGGCGGCGTGGTAGGCGGGGGGATCTATCAAACCCTGATCCGTCCGTTCCTGCCCGCCTGGCACAAGAGCCGGGTCTGACAGGAAAATTTCCCGTATTGGAAGCGCAGGCGCCTGCCCGCTGAAATCGAATGGCGGCCCTGTCCAAGCTTTTCTTGCTCCGCAGCGCAGCGATTGTTATCCCCCTCCCGCAATTTTGCGAGAGTCCCCTCCCATGCCGCTGCCCAAAGGTTTCCTGGCCGAGTCGCTTGGCCGCATCCAGCCGTCGCCCACCATCGCGGTAACCAGCAAGGCGCGCGAGCTGAAGGCGGCGGGCCGCGACGTGATCGGGCTTGGCGCGGGCGAGCCCGACTTCGACACCCCCGACAATATCAAGGAAGCCGCGATCAAGGCGATCCGCGACGGCCACACCAAATACACCGCGGTGGAAGGCATCCCCGAACTGCGCGCGGCCATCGCCGCCAAGTTCAAGCGCGAGAACCATATCGACTACAAGCCGTCCCAGACGTTTGTCGCGCCCGGCGGCAAGACCATCATCTACAACGCGCTGCTGGCGACCCTCAATCCCGGCGATGAAGTGATCGTGCCGGCGCCCTATTGGGTTTCCTATCCCGACATCGCGCTGCTCGGCGGCGGCAAGCCGGTGATCATCGAATGCTCGCTGGAGAATGGTTTCCGCCTGACCGCGGCCGATCTGGAAAAGGCGATCACGCCCAAGACCAAATGGCTGATCTTCAACCAGCCGTCCAATCCCACCGGCGCCTGCTATACCCGCGAGCAGCTCAAGGCACTGACCGATGTACTGATGAAGCATCCTCATGTCTGGGTGCTGACCGACGACATGTATGAGCATCTCGTCTATGGCGGTTTCCAATACACCACCATCCTGGAAGTCGAGCCGGGCCTGTATGAGCGCACCCTGACCATGAATGGCGTGTCCAAGGCCTATGCCATGACCGGCTGGCGCATCGGCTATTGCGCCGGGCCGGAAGACCTGATCAAGGCGATGGCGAAACTTCAGAGCCAGTCGGCGACCAACGCGACCTCGATCTCGCAATGGGCGGCGGTGGAAGCCCTGAACGGACCGCAGGATTTCATCCCGAAATTCCAGAAGATCTTCGAAGAGCGCCGCGACCTGGTGGTCTCCATGCTCAACCAGGCCACCGGCATCGAATGCCCCAAGCCGGAAGGTGCCTTCTATGTCTATCCGTCGATCAGGAAGCTGATCGGCAAGAAGACGCCGGCGGGCAAGGTAATCGCCACCGACGGCGATTTCGCCAGCGAGCTTCTGGAAGCGACCGGGGTTGCGGTGGTGCATGGCGCGGCGTTCGGCCTGTCACCCTTTTTCCGCATCTCCTACGCCACCTCGAACGCGGCGCTGGAAGAGGCCTGCAAGCGGATTCAATCCTTCTGTAACAGCCTGACTTGAGGGACCGGGTGGGTGGCCGGCGCCGCTCGCCCAAGCTCGCGGCGTTTGTCGCTCGAAATGGTCCGCCGGACCATTTCGTTCGCCTACGGCGAACCGCTCCTCACTTTGCAACAGCCTGACCTAGGAAAAGTCACGCGATTCCGCAGGCTTGCGGGTTCGCGGCGTTATCCTAAACGTGGTTTTAACCATCCGTCCCTAGGCTGGCGGCATGCGTTATGGCCTCGCTCTTTTGGCCATGCTTCTGGCTGCGTGCCTGGCGCAGAAAGCAGTGGCCTTCGATCTGTCCGATGATCTGGCGATCACCGGCTATGGCGATGTGCGCGCGGTCATCGCGCCCGATCCGCAAAGCTGGCTGAATGGCGGCCTGGGCAAATTCCGTTATGGCGGCAAGCAGAAGTTCGGCACCGAAGCGGTGGCGCAAGCCGACTTGACCCTGGATGACGGGCTTCATGCCGTGGGCCTGTTCCGCGCCGAGCCCGAGACGCGCAGCGTGGCCGATGCGCTGGAAATGTATCTGCGTTACGCGCCGGCGGCGAGCGGCGATGTCTCCTGGTCGGTGAAGGCGGGCGCCTTCTTCCCCGCCATCAGCCTGGAGAATGACGATCTGGGTTGGACCAGCTCCTATACCTTGACGCCGTCGGCCATCAACAGCTGGATCGGCGAGGAGCTGCGCACCATCGGCAGCGAAGGCACCTTGCATTGGAACGCCGGCGAGATCGGCACCCTGTCGCTGATTGGCGCGCTCTATTGCTGCAATGAAGATGCCGGCATCCTCATGGCCGACCGCGGCTGGGCGATGGATGACAATCCCACCGGCCTGTTCGAACGGGTGCGGCTTCCCGATCAGACCCTGCGGCTCTTCCGCGGCCATGTCCCGGGCAATACCGGCATGTTCAACCAGATCGACGGCAATCCCGGCTGGTATGCAGGGGCGAGCTGGCAGATACCGGGCATCGCCCAGCTCTCCATCACACGCTACGACAATCGCGCCGATCCCAGTGCGGTTTCGAGCCGCGATACCGCCTGGGGCACCAAGTTCTGGAGTTTCGGGGCGCGTACCCGGATCGGGCCGGTGACGCTGATCGCCCAGCAGCTGAGCGGCTATACCGAAGTGGAATTTACCGGCGGCGAGAACGGTTCCAAATTCCAATCCGGTTTTCTGCTGGCAAACTATGATATGGGCGACTGGCGCTTCAGTGCGCGCGAAGATCTTTTTCAGACCCGTCGCGTCGAGGCCATCAATAACAATTTCAACGAAGACGGCGATGCCACCACCGGCGCGGTATCCTGGAATGGCTGGGAGGATGTGCGCCTGACGGCAGAGCTCATCCGGATGCACAGCCGCCGCGGGGAATATGTGCCGGCGGGCCTGGGGCTGGGCCGCGACGAGACAGAGGTCCAGTTCGACGCGCGATATTTCTTCTGACGCGGCGTAACCGCATCGCACCGGCCGCGAAATGACCGCATCAAGGTCTGGAGCGGAACATGGACAGAAACCTCATCGTTATTGTCGATACGACGGGGACCATCCAATTCTGGAGTGGGCCCGCCTTCGGCCATTCGCCGCAACAGGCCATCGGTCAAACACTGGACCTCATCGTTCCGCCACAGCATCGCGAGGCGCATTGGCGAGGCTTTCGCCGTGCCATGGCGTCGGGCAAGGCAGCCGCTGAGGGGCAGGTGGGGGATTTTCCCTTCCTGCGCGCCGATGGCGAAAGCGGCCCGGTGCCGGGGCGCCTGACCCTACTCCGCCAGGCCCAGGACCGCGTGATCGGCGCCATGGTGGTCTTCGGCTAAGTCGGCGCTTGCATTGTATGATAATTATCATACAATAGAACAATGTTCGACGGCTTCGCGGTCCAGAACAATGGCGTTCCCATCTATGTCCAGCTGCGCGAGCAGATACTGGCGCTGATCGGCCGGGGCGTGCTCAGGCCGGGCGACCAGCTCCCCACCATGCGCCAGGTCGCGGTGGCGCTTCGCATCGATCTCAACACCGTGCAGCGCGCCTATGCCGAGCTGGAGCGCGACGGCGTGCTCTCCAAACAGCGCGGCGTTGGCACCTTCGTCACCGAGTCGCCGCCCGCGCCGCGCAATGCCAGGAAACAGGCGCAGGACTTTGCCGCCCGCATCGCTGCCCGGGCCAGGGGACAGGGCATCGATCTGGACGAACTGGTGTCGGCGCTGGCCAAACTGGCGGAGCGCGCCGGATGAGGCCCTTCATGCACATCGCGCCCTTTGCGATTCTGCTGCTGGTCTGGTGGGCGTTCATGCTGGCGCGTCCCGCCAGAAAGACAAGGCCGCCACCCAGCAGGGGCGCCTGGGGCACCGCCATAGCGCAACGCAATTCAACCGACATATCCCGAACATATAATTCCAAAGCGGAGGTTCACATGAATCCCATCAGTGCGGTCATCTTCGTCATCTTCATCGGCGGGGCGGTGTTGGCGCGCCTGGCCGACATGCCCATCAGCGTCAGCGTGGTGCTGGCCCTGATTGGCATCTTCCTGGGTTACTCGGTCAAGATGGCGCAGCAATGGGAGCGGGCGGTGATCCTGCGCCTGGGCAAGCTGCATGCGGTCAAGGGCCCCGGGCTCTTCATCCTGGTGCCGATCCTGGACCAGGTGGCGACGTGGATCGACCAGCGCATCCGGACATCGGATTTCTCCGCCGAGCAGGCGCTGACGCGCGACACGGTGCCGGTGAATGTGGACGCCATCGTGTTCTGGATGGTGCATGATCCCGAACGCGCGGCGCTGGAAATTGCCGATTACAACAGCGCGGTGCAGCGGGTGGCGCAGACCAGCTTGCGCGAGATGATCGGTTCTTCCCTCCTGTCGGAGCTGCTTTCCGACCGCAAGACCGCCGATGCCGCCTTGAAAGACGTGATCGGCGCCAAGACTGCGGAATGGGGCGTCACCGTCAATTCGGTGGAGATCCGCGATGTCGCCATTCCCGACAATCTGCAGGACGCCATGAGCCGCCAGGCCCAGGCCGAGCGCGAGAAACAGGCCCGCGTGACTTTGGGCGCGGCGGAAGAGGAAGTGGCGCAGAAGTTCGTCAATGCGGCGAAGCTCTATGCCTCAAGCCCGGAAGCGCTGCAGCTTCGGGCCATGAACATCATCTATGAAACCACCAAGGAACGCGGCGCCACCATCCTGATGCCGTCGAGCATGGTGGACGCGATGAATCCGGCGATGGCGATGGCCCTGGCCAGCCGCGGCGTCAATCTGCAGCAGCCAACCGCGGAAACGCCCGCGCGGGCCACGTCGGTGCCACAGGTACCGAAGGCCGGCAATTAATGGCACCCTGGTTCGGTCCCAAGCGCAAATACGATACCGGCGTTGCGAGCTGGCAGGGATGGGTGGCGACACTGGCCTTCCTGCTTGCAATGGCCGCCGATCGGATGTGGTTCAAGCCCGCCTCGCTGGGCCTGCCGTCCTGGTCGCGCGCCGCATCAAGCCTGGCGCTGGTGTTTGCGTTTCTCTCCCTGGTCTATTTCACCTATAACCGAGACGCTTAATCAGACCACCCGCTCGGCTTTTCCGTCCAAAGCCATCAGGTAAAATTCGCTCTGCAGGTCAGGGTGAAGTTGTGCCAGCTTCGCCTTGACCTGTTGCATCACCTGCTTGTGCTGTGTGGTCTCGGCCGCGCCCTGGCCCTGATAGTCCTTGCCGAAGGCGACCTTGAAGGCGCCGCAGTCGCGGTGATCGACCACGATCACTTTTTTGATGCTGTGCAGCGTCTTGGCGATGCCGATATGGTCCCAGAAGGCGGCATTGGACGACGGGAACTTGTCGGACACCGCCGCCAGCGAGGCGCCGGCCAGCGACACCTGGTCGTAATCGTTGGTCAAGTGCCTGCCGTCAAAGAACTTCACCGCATCGTCCACCAGCCGGTAGTCGATGCAGGTGATGGCCAGCGCGGTGACGGTGGCTGCCTCGGCCGTGTTGGGCAGCATTCCGGCGCCGGCGGCGCCCACCATCAGCTTGCCCAGGCTGCGCCTGTCAAGTTTCTCAATGGTCGCTCCGGCTCTCGCCGACGCTCCGTTGCAATTGCACATCGTTAGCCCCAACTCCCTTTCCCGTGCGACAGCTCTAGCACAAAATTTGTGACAGGGCGCGCTTCAAGCCTTGCAATGGCCGGCCAACGGCGCGAGCATTTCACCATCTGGAAGGGCGTCGCGCCCATCAGGGCCCCGCCCGAAGCCGATTGTTTTCGCAATCAGTTTTCGAACGCGGAGGCGTACATGACCCAGGATCACCTCAAGGAAAAATCCAATCGTATAAAAGCCGCGCCGCGCGCCATTGCGCTGGTCGGCCCGCATGGCGGCGGCAAGACATCCCTGCTGGAAAGCATCGCGGCCGTGACCGGCGCGGTCCAGCGCAAGGGCTCGGTCGCCGGCGGCTCCAGCCTGGGTGACCATTCGCCGGAATCCCGCGCCCGGCAGATGAGCGTGGAAATGAATGTGCTGACCACCCAGTATATGGGGGAGGAATTCACGTTCCTGGACCTGCCTGGCTCGATCGAATTTCTGGGCGATACGCTGAATGTGTTGCCGGGGCTGGACGCGGCGATCGTGGTGTGCGAGCCCGATCCCAACAAGGCCACCATGCTGCAGCCCTTCTTCAAGCGGCTGGCCGATGCGGGGGTGCCGCATCTTCTTTTCATCAACAAATTCGACAAGGCACGCGGGTCCTTGCGCGCGCTGCTGGCGTCCCTGCAGGACGTGAGCGACCGGCCGCTTCTGTTGCGCCAGATTCCGATCTGGGATCACGGCGTTGCCACCGGTTTCATCGACCTGGCGCTGGAACGGGGCTTCGCCTACCGCCCGCATGCCGCCAGCGAAGTGGTGGATATCGGCGATTACGCCCGCGAAAAAGAGGCGCGCTTCCAGATGCTGGAGAAGCTCGCCGATCATGACGAGCATCTGATGGAAGAATTGCTGGGCGACATCGAACCCGCGCGCGACGAAGTGTTCGGCGGCCTGAGGCGCGAGCTGTCGGAAGGCCTGGTGGTGCCCGTCCTGATCGGCTCGGCCGACGGCGACAATGGCGTGCGCCGGCTGATGAAGGCGATGCGCCATGACGTGCCGCAGGTGGAAGCAGCGGCGGCGCGTGCCGGCCTCGCGGAGGGCACAGACACGGTGGTGCAGCTGCTCAAGACCATGCATGGCGGTCATGGCGGCAAGCTGTCGCTGGCGCGGGTGCTGCGCGGGTCCTTGAAGGATGGCGCAGTGCTGCATGGCGAAGGTGGGCGCGAGGGCCGCATCGGCGGCATCTTCGCATTGGCCGGCGACAAGCAGATCAAGCGCAACGCCGCGCAAGCCGGCGATCTGGTGGCGCTGGCGCGGCTGGAGCCTTTCGCCACCGGCGAAATATTGTCCACGGCCAAGTCCGGCGGCGGCCATGCCAAGATCGAGAAGCTGACGCCGGTCTATCGCCTGGCGGTTGCGGTCGCGGACCGGAAGGATGAGGTCAAGCTCACTTCGGCGATCGCAAAATTGTGCGAGGAAGATCCGACCCTGCTGTTCGAGCAGAATCCGGAAACCCATGACATGATCCTGGCGGGGCAGGGCGAGGTTCACCTCAAGGTCGCGGTGGAAAGGCTGCAGAACCGTTTTGGCCTGAGCCTGGTCACGCGCGAGCCGCGCGTGCCCTATCGCGAAACCATCAGGAAGCCCGCAACCGCGCGCGGCCGCCACAAGCGGCAGACCGGCGGCCACGGCCAGTTCGGCGATGTGGTTCTGGAGATCATGCCCGCTGCCCGTGGCGCCGGTTTCACCTTCCATGACCGGATCAAGGGCGGCGTGGTGCCCAAGCAATGGATCGGCTCGGTCGAGAAGGGCGTCCATGATTACATGAAGTCGGGCCCGCTGGGTTTTCCCGTGGTCGACATCAGCGTGGCCTTGACCGACGGCTCCTATCACACGGTGGATTCCTCCGATGCCGCCTTCCAGACGGCGGGCCGGCTGGCCATGAGCGAAGGCATGCCCGATTGCGCGCCGGTCCTGCTGGAGCCGGTGATGCGGGTGATGGTGCATGTCCCGTCCGAGGCCACCGCCAAGGTCAATAGTCTGGTCAGCGGCCGGCGTGGCGCGCCGCTGGGGTATGACGCCCGTCCCGGCTGGCGCGGATGGGACACAGTCAATTGCGAGATGCCGCTGTCGGAAGTTTCCGACCTGATAGTGGATCTACGCTCGCTGACCCAGGGGGTCGGAACCTATGAGATGGCGTTCGATCGGCTGGTGGAATTGAACGGCAAGCTGGCCGACAACATCGTCGCCACCCGCAAGAGCGAGGAGCAGCGGCGCGGCGTAGCGGCATGAGGATAGGCGATTGCGCGCCGGACGCGTGAAGGCTGTTTCCTTGTGAATTATGAGAAACAAAAAGGCGGGCGGTGCTACCTGTAAGGGCGCACCACCCGCCAATTGCGCGGCGCAGCCGCGTGAGCACGTCCAGTGGACGTGCGAAAGCGACGAACGCCGCAGCGGCGCGCGCCCAAGCGTGCCGCGAGGCCGGGAGGCCCCGCGCTAAAGCGAACGGCTGGACGCCTGAAGCTGTTTCCTCCTGAATTATCAGAAACAAAAAGGCGGGCGGTGCTGCCTGTGAGGGCGCACCACCCGCCAATTGAACCTCGCTCAAGGGGGGAGAGAGCGAAGCTTTGGCCGCCCTCGGGGGGAGAGAAGGCGGCACTGGTCAGAAATGGTGTGTGCTTGCGCCAATTCAAGGGGCGGGATAAAGCCAACCCAGCCGGTCACTTAGTAGAGCCAGGCTGTTTGGGAGCATGTCATGCATCGTGTTTTGGGCGCTCTTCTGGCCGCCAGCCTCCTTGTCACCGGCGCCATCGCTGAGCCCCTTGCCCCTGGCAAACCGGCCGGTGTGAAGAAAGCCAGGATCAGTGCGGGAACCGAGGCCCTGATGATCGGGGCCGGTGCCGTCATCCTGGCGGGTGTTGGTATCGCCGTTTCCGGCGGCGCGCAGTCGGGACCCAATACCGGGTCGGCGATTCCCAGCCAGCCCCTGGTCGCGCCAAATACCGTGACCACAGTCAGCACCACCACGACGACTGGCTGACACCGTTCCGGACAGTACGGCCGGCTATTTCCGCTTCTGCTCGTCCATCCAGGCATAGATGCGGCGCATGTTGCGCACTTCCACGCCAGGGCCTTCGATATCGGGAAAGGCCTTGGCATGCGCCGTTAGGTCTACCCGCCTGGCGGCATCGTCGGCGGAAATGCCTTGCGCGCGCAGCTTGGCGGCCTGGGCCAGCAGATCACGCAGATAGGCCTGGAATTCGGTGATCAGCGCCTTGCCGGTGAAGGGTGCGCCATGGCCGGGCAGGTCGGTCGTGAAATCCAGCTTCTTCAGCGCATCGAGCGTGGTCAGCCATTCGCTGAAATAGGCGTTGCCCATATAGGAGATGCGGCTCTCCATCAGATCGCCGGTGCAGACGATATGCTCCTTGGGCAGGAATACCACGGTATCGCCGGCGGTGTGGCCGCGGCCCAGGAACAACAGGTCGATTTCGCGGCTGCCTTGATGAAGAACCAACCTGTCGGTGAAGGTGACATTGGGCGCCGTCGGCTTGATCTCGGTTATGTCGTGCGCGAATTCCTTCTGGGCCGCTTCGGTGTCGGCCAACGCCTTCTGCAAGGCGGATTTCTGCGCAGGGGTTTTTGCCGTGGCGAGCTGTTTCCTGAAACTGTCGATCAGCGCCGGGCCCCGGATGGCGGCGGAGGTGCGGAAGGGTTCGTTGTGCAGGACGTCGAAGGTCGAGAGTTGCTGGCGCACATGGTCGGTGGCGATGATCCGGACGTCCGGTCCGAAAATCGAATTGCCGTCGGTATGATCATAATGCCAGTGGGTGTTGACGATGGTGCGGATCGGCTTGTCGGTCAGCTTCTTGATGTCGGCAACCAGGGCGCGGGCGGAGCGTGGCGTGGTGCCGGTATCGACCAGCAGCACATCCTTGTCGCCCACGATCACGACCAGGTTGGCGCCGAAGAACGGATTGCCGCCGAAGGGAAATTCGGTGCCGTTATAGCCGGCGGTGGCGTAATAGACCCCCTCGGCGATTTTCTGAAACCGATAGTATTTGCCCTGGACCACCGGATAGGACGACGCCCGCTGTGCCGATGCCTGGTTGGCGCCGAAAAGACCGGCACAGAACAGGCCGGCAAGAAATCCCAGAGCAAGCCCCGTTTTGCGCAGCATCATCGATGTCCCCCGATTTCGAGCCGCCTCACCCTATACCGGGCAAGGGGCGCCGTCAGCGGGGTTCAGTACTGCCAGTCCTTGGAGCTCTTGACCGCGAAATCGCGGAAGGCAGCCACGCGCTTGGACTGGCGCAAGGCATCGGCATAGACCAGATGCACGTCAAAGCCCGGCGCCGCCACATCGGGCAGCACGCGCTCCAGTTCGGGATGCTGGGCGGCGACATAATCCGGCACCACCCCGATCCCCAGCCCCGCTTCGGTGGCCTGCAGGATGCCGGTGATGTTGTTGATGCGAATGACGCGGCCGGCGCTGCCCGGCTTGGCGTTCTTCTTGAAGGCTTCCAGCAGCCAGTTGATGTCGCGGATCTCCGGAACCGCCAGCTCGCCATAGACGATGATGGTGTGATCGGAAATTTCCTCCAGCGACTTGGGCGCGGGATGCTTCTTCAGATACGCCTTGGATGCGTACATGTGATAGTGCACAGTGAATAGCTTGCGCTGGATCAGGTCGGCCTGCACCGGCGCGCGCATGCGCAGCGCCAGGTCGGCCTCGCGCTGGGCCAGGTCCAGCTCCTTGTCGTCCATCACCAGATGCACTTCCACGTCCGGATACTGGGCAAGGAATTCGCCCAGCCGCGGCAACAGCCAATAGGCGCCTATGCCATGGCTGGCGGTGATGCGCAGCGCCCCGCGCGGGGCGTCGTGCACATTCTTGAGGGCTTCCTCCGCCGCCGCCAGCCGGCCCAGCACGTCCGTCACCGCGGTGAACAGAAGCTCGCCTTCATCCGTCAGGGTGAGGCCACGGGCATGGCGCTGGAACAGCGGGGTGGAGATTTCCTCTTCCAGCGCGCTGATCTGGCGGCTGACGGCCGACTGGGACAGGCCCAGCGACTGGCCGGCATGGGTGAAGCTGCCCGCCGACGCCACGGCGTGGAAGATGCGAAGCTTGTCCCAATCCATCTTGTCCCCCTTCACGCCGCGGTCAGCGGCAGGTCTCCTTGATGCGCGCCGGCCAGGAAGCGTTCGGCTTCCAAGGCCGCCATGCAGCCCATGCCCGCCGCGGTCACCGCCTGGCGGAACACCTTGTCCTTGACGTCGCCGGCGGCGAATACGCCCGCGACCGAAGTGTGGGTCGAATCCGGCGCGGTCTTGATATAACCGCTATCGTCCATCTCCAGCTGGCCGTGGAACAGCTGGGTGGCCGGCGAATGGCCGATGGCGATGAAGAGCCCGTCCACCGCCTGCTCATGCAGCGAGCCCGTGATGGTGTTCCTCAACCGCACGCCCGTGACGCCCTTGGGATTCTCGCTGCCCAGCACCTCGGCGATCTCGGTGTCATAGAGCACATCGATCTTCTTGTTGGCGGCCAGCCGCGCCTGGTTGGTCTTGTCGGCCCGCAATGTGTCGCGCCGATGCACCAAGGTGACCTTGTCGGCGAAGTTGGTAAGAAACAGCGCTTCCTCGACCGCGGTATTGCCGCCGCCCACCACGGCGACTTTCTTGCCGCGGAAGAAAAAGCCGTCGCAGGTGGCACAGGCCGAAACGCCGAAGCCCTGGAATTTGCTTTCGCTGGGGATGCCCAGCCAGTTGGCGGATGCGCCGGTGGCGATGATCAGCGTGTCGCAGGTATAGACATCGCCACTGTCACCCAGCATCGAGAAAGGCCGGCGCGACAGGTCCACCTTGGCGATCGTGTCGCTGACGAAATTGGTGCCCAGCGCGCGGGCCTGTTCCTGCATCTGGTCCATCAGCCAGGGGCCCTGGATGGCTTCCGCAAAGCCCGGATAATTCTCGACCTCGGTGGTGATGGTGAGCTGGCCGCCCGGCTGAATGCCGGAAATCAGCGTCGGCTCCAGCATGGCGCGGGCGGCATAGATGGCGGCGGTGCAGCCGGCGGGGCCGCTTCCCAGGATGATGACTTTGGAATGTTTGGTGGTCATGTGCGTTGCGGCTTTCGCGGGTCTGGCCATGTCATATCGTAATGGCAAGGCCCGCCGTCAAGCCGGATCGAAAGCCAAGGCCGTGCATAAGGTTAGGGACGTGCCATTTCAGCGCAAACTTCTGCCCGGCATGTCATGATTCGAGAAATATTATTGCTCCAAGCGGAACCCCGCGTTATAGGACCTCGCCCCACCCAACGGACTTTGTCTTGGATACCCGCAAGCTGGACACCATTGACCTGCGCATCCTGGCGGAGCTGCAGGCCGACGGCCGCATCACCAATGTCGAGTTGTCGCGCCGTGCCAAGATCACGGCGCCGCCCTGCCTGCGCCGCATCCGCGCGCTGGAAAAGGCGGGCTTCATCAAGGGCTATCATGCCGAACTGGACGGCAAGTCTCTGGGCTTTGAAGTCACCGGCTTTGTCTTTGTCGGCCTGGCCAGTCAGAAGGACGCCGATCTCAAGCATTTCGAGGAAAGCGCGCGGCGCTGGCCGGAAGTCCGGGAATGCCACATGCTCTCGGGCGAAGTGGATTTCATCCTCAAATGCGTGGCCCGCGATCTGTCGGCCTTCCAGTCCTTCATCACCGATACGGTGACGGCCGAGAAAAATGTCGCCAGCGTAAAAAGCTCGCTGGTGATCCATGCCTCCAAGCAGGAACCGGGCTACCCGATCCAGGTCCCTGCCTGACGGTTTGTGCATGGCCGCTCCGGCTTGTGCGAACGCGGCTGTGCCCGTTTAAAAGGCGGTTTTCTCCCCTTCTGCCGGTCAGCGGAAATGGCTAGGCTCCCGGCCAATGAAATTTTGGGGAGTGGGACTATGAAGCGCAGAACTCTGTTCCTGGCGGGTGCCGCTGTTGCGATGTCGGCTGCGGTTGCGATGGCCGCTCCGGCCGTCACGGCCAAGATGAAAGCGGCGGTGGCCGACAGCAGCCGTCCTGCCGCCGACACGGCGCGTGACGAAAATCGCAAGCCGGCCGAGATGCTGGCCTTTGCCGGCATCGCGCCGGGCAAGGTGGTGGTCGACATGCTGCCGGGCGCCGGTTACTTCACCCGCATCTTCGCGCGAGCCGTGGAACCGGGCGGCCGTGTTTATGCCTATTTTGGCATCCAGTATGACACGCGCCTGAAAAGCCAGAACAAGGATCCGGATAACCAGTTCGCCGACCTGAAACAGACCTACAAGAATCTCGGTGTCATCCACGGGCCCTTGCCGCAATTCGTGACCCCGGAGCCGGTGGATATTGTGTGGACCTCGGACAATTACCACGACATGCACAACAAGGCCTATGCCATGGACGTGAATGAAGTGAACAAGGCGGTCTTCAAGTCGCTGAAGCCCGGCGGCTATTACGTCATCGTCGATCACAAGGCCGCGGATTCCGCCGGCGACGACGTCACCGAGACCCTGCACCGCATCAAGGAAGCCACCGTCAAGAAGGAAGTGGAAGCGGCCGGCTTCAAGCTGGTGGCCGAAAGCCACGCGCTGGAGAATTCCGCCGACGACGGCACCAAGCGGGTGTTCGAAAACGACGTGCGGGGCAAGACCAGCCAGTTCATGCTCAAATTCCAGAAGCCGCGTCATTGACATCACGACTGAAGGTTCTGCTTTTCTGTGCCGCGGCTATCGCCGCGGCACAGTGTTTTTCCGCCGCCGCCGAGCCGGTCACCCGGCTGAAGGCGAGGCTCACCGCGTTTGACGGCAAGGTGATGACCTTGGAGCCGCTGCCGCCCCCACCATCGGCTCCATCCGGCAAACAGCCGGCGGCGCCGGAGGCAGCATCCAAGCCCGCGCCGCTTACCGTCTCGGTCACGCCGGCAACCCGCTATGTCAGCTCCGACAAGGCGCTGTTCGGCGACATCAAGCCGGGCGATTATGCCGGCGCCGCCCTTGCCGCGCCCGCGGGCGAGCGGCTGCGTGCCCAGGAAGTTTTTGTCTACGCCGAAAGCCTGCGCGGCACCGGCCAAGGCCGCTTCCCGGAAGGCGACCGGGTGATCATCAACGGCACTGTCGGTGCGGTGAAGCCCGGCGCGGCCCAGGACAGGCAGGATGGCACCCTGACCATTCATTATCACGGTTCGGTACTGACGGGACTTGGCCGCGGCAAGACGCTGTGTGAGGGCAGGGCGTCGCCGCCCGCCTATGCCAGCGCGCTGGCCTGCGAAGCCGATGCGGTGATCGAGGTTCATCCCGGCACGCCGGTCTCCTCGCTCAGCGAAGGCGACAAGAGCCTTCTGATGCCCGGCAGCCTGGTCACCGTCGCCATCGCCAAGACCGAAGATGGCAAAAACGTCACCCCCGGCGTCATCGTGGAAAAGCCCGCGCCCGTGGAAAAACCGCAAACCCCGCCCTAAGCTTCCCCGTCCTCCGGAGAAAAAGCATGTCCCGTTTCCTGGTTTTTGTCTGTGGCGCCCTGCTGCTCACCGTTCCCGTGCTGGCGCAAACGGCGCCCAAGTTCGGCAAGTGGGGCGTGGACCTCACATCGCTGGATCCCGCGGTGAAGCCGGGCGACAATTTCTTCCTGCACGTCAATGGCGGCTGGCTGAAGAGCGCACAGATACCGGCCGACCGCTCGCAGACCGGTTCGTTCCAGGACCTGCAGATCCTCAGCGAAGAACGGCTGAAGACCATTGTCGCCGATCTGGAGAAGGCACCAGACAACCGCCTCACGGTGGAGGAGCGCAAGCTGCGCGACCTGTATGATGCCTTTGTCGACACCAAGGCCATCGAGACGCGCGGCCTGTCGCCGGTGAAGGCCGATCTCGACTATCTGGAAAACCTCAAGACCCTGGACGATGTCGCCCATGCGATGGGCTCGATCCGGCTCTCCACCATGAGCATTTACAATATCGGCGTGGGGGTCGACGACAAGAACCCGGACAATTATTCGGTCAACCTGAATCAAGGCGGGTTGGGCATGCCCGATCGCGACTATTACCTGTCCGACGATCCCAATATCGTGAAGACGCGCGAAGCCTATCGCAAGTATCTGGCGGACATGCTGACCCTGGCGGGGCTCAGCGATGCGCAGGCGCGCGCCGACCGCATCCTGGCGGTGGAAACCGAGATCGCCAAAGTATCCTGGACCCGTGCGGACCGCCGCGACGAGGACAAGGTTTACAATCCCATGCCGGTGTCCGCCTTGAAGACCCTGGCGCCGGATTTCGCCTGGGATGCCTTCCTGTCGGAAGGCCATATCCCGCTGACCTTGCCCTCCGGCAGCCAGCGCTATGTCATCGTGGCGGAAAAGAGCGCGTTCGGCCCGCTGGGCACCATCTTCAAGAACACGCCGGTCTCCACCTGGAGCGATTATCTGGTGGTGCATTATCTGCACACGTTCTCGCCCTATCTGCCCAAGCGCTTCGACGATCTGGATTTCTCCTTCTACGGCACGGTGCTCACGGGCCGCACCCAGCAGCTCGACCGTGGCACCCGCGCCATGCACCTGCTCGACCAGCAGATGGGCGAGGCGTTGGGCAAGCTTTATGTGGCGCGCTATTTCCCGCCCGAGGCCAAGGCCAAGGCCGACCTTCTGGTTTCCAATCTGCTGAAGGCCTATGAGGCCGATATCCAGACGCTCGACTGGATGAGCCCGGCGACCCGCGCCAAGGCGCTCGACAAGATACACGAGTTCACGCCCAAGATCGGCTATCCCACCAAATGGCGCGACTATTCGGCGCTGCGCGTCGTCCATGACGACCCGGTGGGCAATGCCCAGCGCGCCACGGTGTTCGAATGGAATCGCGATGTCACCCGGATCAACCAGCCGGTCGACAAGAGCGAATGGGGCATGACGCCATCCACCATCAACGCCTACTACAATCCTTCCTTCAATGAGATCGTCTTCCCGGCCGCCATCCTGCAGGCGCCCTTCTTTGATCCCAATGCCGATGATGCGGTGAATTACGGCGCCATCGGCGCGGTGATCGGCCATGAGATCAGCCATGGCTTCGACGACCAGGGCAGCAAGTATGACGGCAAGGGCGTGTTCCAGGATTGGTGGACCAAGGAAGACCGCGCCAATTTCGACGCCCGCACCGCCGCCCTGGTGAAGCAGTATGACAGCTATTATCCCTTGCCTGAGAGCGACCCCAAGCTGCATGTGATCGGCGCCAATACCCTGGGCGAAAACATTGCCGACAATGCGGGGCTCGCCATCGCGCTCAAGGCCTATCATTTGTCACTGAAGGGCAAGCCCGCCCCGGTGATCGATGGCTATACCGGTGATCAGCGGCTGTATCTGGCCTTCGGCCAGGTGTGGCGCACCAAGATGCGCGACAGCGCCATTCGCACCCAGACCATGTCGAATGAGCATACCGTGGCGGAGTTCCGGGTCATCGGCCCGACCCGCAACCAGGATGCCTGGTATGATGCCTTTGGCGTGAGGTCTGGCGACAAATATTACCTGGCGCCGGCGGAGCGGGTGCATCTGTGGTGAAGCGTCATTCCTGAACAGTCTGAACCGCGGATGAATGCCCGCCCGCCGCCCATGGAATAAAAGGGCGGCGCGCTTCGTCTGCTTGGTCTAGGGTACATATTCCGCAACACGGATGCTCCGATGACCGAGGCCTTCATCAATCGCATCGCCACGGCTCATCCGCCGCATGATGTGCACGATACCTTCCTGTCTTTCGGGCGGCTGATGCTGCGACAGGACAGTCGCCGCCTGGCGCTGTTCGACCGCATGGCCGAGCGCAGCGGCATAACGCACCGCTATTCCTTCCTGGCGCCGGGTGCGAACGGCGGCGGGACCGTGGACGAGGGCGGCTTCTACCGGCTTGGTGCCTTTCCCGACACCGCGGCGCGGATGAAATTGTATGAGGGATTTGCCCCCGATCTGGCGGTCGAAGCGGTGGAAAAGCTTCTGGCGAATGAAGACCGTTCCCGCATCACCCATGTGATCGTCACCAGCTGCACCGGCTTTGCCGCCCCCGGCGTCGATCTGGCCCTGATCGAGCGCTGCGGGCTGAACCCGTCCGTCGAGCGCACCATGGTGGGCTTCATGGGCTGTTACGCCGCGATCAATGGGTTGAAGCTGGCCCGCCATATTGTGCGCTCGGAACCGAGATCGCGGGTGCTGGCGGTCAATCTGGAGCTTTGCACCCTGCACCTGCAGGAGACCGCCAATCTGGAGGAGATCCTGTCCTTCCTGCTGTTCGCCGATGGCTGCGCCGCCGCCCTTGTCACCGCCGAGCCGAAGGGGGCGGAGATTTCCTCCTTCAAGTCGGCGCTGGTGCCCGACACGCGCGAGTTGATCCGCTGGCATATCGGGCGGCAGGGTTTCGACATGGTATTGTCGGGCGCGGTGCCGGGCGCCATCCGCCACGCACTCACCAATTCGCGCGACGACATATTGGGCGGCGCCAATGACATCGAATTGTGGGCGGTGCATCCGGGCGGCCGCACGGTGCTGGACGCGGTGGAACAGGCCTTTGCGCTGGAGCCATCCGCGCTCGCCGCCTCCCGTTCGGTGCTGAACGATTATGGCAACATGTCGTCGGGCACGGTGATGTTCGTGCTCGACCGCATCATGGGGAATGCGCAAAAAGATCAGCGCGGCTGCGCCATGTCCTTCGGCCCCGGCCTGGTGGCCGAAACCATGATGTTCCGCATGGCGGCGTAGGCATGGGCCGCGTCCTCACCACCGAGATTTTGGATATCCTGCCGCCGGAAGATCCCCGCGCGTTGCGCTCGCGCCGCGACCTGGTGTTGATCAACGCCATGATGTGCCAGAGCACCATCATGGCCGGGGCTTTGTCGGCATTTCCCGCTCCGAAACTTGTTGTCGACCTGGGCGGCGGCGACGGGCGCTTCATGCTTCGGGTCGCGCGGCGCCTGGCCGGCCGCTGGTCCGATGTGACCTTGATGGTCGCGGACCGCCGCCCGGTTGTGAGCGTGGAGACCCGCGCATGTTTCGCCCGCTTGGGCTGGCGTTGCGAAAGCCTGACCGGCGATGTGCTGGAGACGTTACCGCTGGTCGGGCCCGACATCATTACAGCCAACCTGTTCCTGCATCACCTGGACAATGCGGGTCTGGCGCAATTGCTGGCGCTGGCGGCGCGCCAGGCAAAAGGCTTTGTCGCCTGCGAACCGCGGCGCTCGGCTTTTGCGCTTTTGGGTGCGCGCATGGTGTTCGCGTTGGGTGCCAATGATGTGACCCGCCATGATGCGGTCGCCAGCGTGCGTGCCGGCTTCGCCGGCCATGAACTGTCCGACTTGTGGCCGCATGGCGCGAACTGGCAATTGGGCGAGCGTGGAGTCTTTCCTTTCACGCATCTGTTTCACGCCACGGCCTCAACCAGCGAAGTGGCGGACCAAAAAAATGCCGTATGACGCGCTGGTCATAGGTGCCGGTCCGGCCGGTTCGGCAGCGGCACAGCTGCTGGCACAGGCGGGCTGGTCGGTGGCGCTGGTCGAGAAGGCCGAATTCCCTCGCCGCAAGGTCTGCGGGGAATTCATCTCCGCTACCACTGTGCCCGTACTCGAATCCTGCGGTATCGCCGCGCGCTTCCTGGATGCGGCCGGTCCGCCCGTGACGCGGGTGGGCGTCTATGCCGGCAATGCCATGTTGAAAGCGCCGCGTGAACAGGTCTGGGGCCGCGCGCTGGGGCGCGAGCATCTCGACGTGATGCTGCGCGATGCGGCGCTGGCCGCCGGCGCCCGCCTGTTCCAGCCGGTGGAAGTGGTTGGCTTGGCGAGCGAGGCCGATGGCTATCGCTGCACCCTGGAAGATGGGTATGAACTTTCAGCCCGTATCGTCATTGCGGCCTGCGGCTCGTGGAACGCCAAAGGGCCGTTTGCGGTGCCGGTGCTGGCGCCGCGGGCTTCCGATCTGTTCGCGTTCAAGGCGCACTTTGCCCAAAGCCGGTTGCCCATGGGCCTGATGCCGCTTTTGGCCTTTCCCGGTGGTTATGGCGGCCTGGTCGCCACCGATGCCGGACGCACCTCGCTCTCCTGCTGCATCCGCCGCGACGCCCTGGCCCGCGCGCGCCAGCGTTTCGGCGGCAAGGCGGCAGGCGCGGTTCTGGCCCATATTCTGGAAACCACAAAGGGCGCGCGCCTGGCGCTGGAGGATGCCACACTGGAAGGCCATTTCCTCTCCACCGGCCCGATCCATCCCGGCATCCGCGCCCGCCAGGACGGCAACATCTTCTTCACCGGCAATATTGCGGGCGAGGCTCATCCGGTGATCGCCGAAGGCATCAGCATGGCGATCCAGTCTTCCGGTCTTCTGGCCGAACTGCTCGTCGCTCATCGCGGCGAGCGCTATGCCTTGGAATGGAAGCGCCGCTTTGCGCCGCGCATCCGCGCGGCAGCCATCTTTGCACAGTTGGCCATGCGCGCGCCCACCCGCGCCGCCAGCCTGGCGCTGCTGCGCGCGGCGCCCGGCCTGATGGGGCTGGGCGCGCGGCTGTCAGGCAAGGTGCCTATTTCAGCTTAAGCAGCTCCTTGCGCAGGGACGGCGCCGAGGTGTTGGGCGACAGCCAGATGCCGAAAAAATCCCTGGTGAAGCTTTCGCCGGCGATAGAGCCTGTCGGCTGGCCGTTATGGCTGAACATGACGGGCTTGCCGGGCACATACAGCGCCACCAGCCGGTCGCCGGCCTTCACCGGCGGATAGACCTTGTCCAGCTCCGGTGTCAGCTTTGCGATTTCGGCATCGTTCAATGCCGGATCGACATTCTTCATTTCCTTGATGGTGCGTTCCACCAGATCGTCGGTATCGAAGGCCAGGCCATAAGTGATTTCCATGGCAAAGGGCTGGTCCATCGACCAGCTCGGTGCGTCGGTCCACAGCCGGGCGTTATAGGCCTTGATGAAAAGGAAATTCATGTGCCCTTCGCCATAGGGCTTGTCGGCCTTGATGACATTGGCAAGCTCGGGCGGAGCGGCCTTGGCCGGCAGGACTGCGACGGCAGAAAGTGCAAACGCAAACAGCAGGATTTTGCGGTCCATTGCCTTCCAACCTCCGGGCTTTTTTGTTCTAGTGTCCCCATTCCGAAATTCGCGTAACTCTTGATATCGGGCTCTGGCGAATTTCGGAATCGCAGGACACTAGATAACTATTTAATCCTGGTGTCGTTTTGGTTTCGAAGTCCGCCATGTTTTGATATCGAATTCAAGGCGGACTTCGAAACCACGACACCAGTAGCGGAAAAAAGGGGAGACGTCATGGGCCTCAAGCACATGCTCGCAGCCGGCCTGCTGCTGGCTCCCGCCGTCGCATGGGCGCAAATACCCGATCCCTTGAAGGCCGACCCGAAGGACTGGCTGACCTATTCCGGCCAGTACAATTCCCATCGGCATTCCGAGTTGAAGCAGATCACCGCCGCCAATGTCGGTCGGCTGCAGGCCAAGTGGGTCTATCACATGACCGGCCAGAAGGACCTGGAGGCGACGCCGATCGTCGCCAATGGCGTCATGTATGTGTCGCAGTACAACCGCATCGATGCGCTGGATGCCAGGAGCGGCAACCTGATCTGGCAATATCAGCGCCAGCCCATCGCCACTGGCGCCCAGCGCGGCACCGGCTTCTGGAACAACAAGCTCTACGTCACGACTTCAGACAAGCATCTGCTGGCGCTGGATGCGAGGAATGGCAGCGTCTTGTGGGACGTGGCGGTGCATGACGGCTTGCAGCTGGCCGGCCAGGCGCCGTTGATCGTCAAGGGCAAGCTGATCGTTTCCGGCAACCAGCCGCATGGCTTCATCCAGGCCTATGACGCCGATACCGGCAAATATCTGTGGAGCTGGTCGCCGGTCCCCGAAGCCAGTGATCCGCAGCTGGCAAGCTGGGGCGGCCAGAAGCCCGACGGCATGCCGATCTGGGTGTCGGGCTCCTACGATCCCGAACTCAACCTGATTTATTACGGCACCGGCCAGCCGGAACCGCAATGGGCGGGCGAGGGGCGCAAGGGCGACAATCTCTACAGCGACTCCATCGTGGCCTTGAATCCCGATACCGGCCAGCTGAAATGGTGGTACCAGAACACGCCGCACGACACCCACGATTACGACTCGCTGGAAATGCCGGTGCTGGTCGATGCGATGTGGAAGGGCAAGCCGCGCAAGCTGTTGCTGCAGGCCAACCGCAACGGCTTCTATTACATCCTGGACCGCGCCAATGGCGAATTCCTGCAGGCCACGCAATTCGTCAAGAAGGTGGACTGGCTGAAGGGCTGGGATGCGAACGGCCGTCCCATTCCCGATCCGGCGCATGATCCTTCGGTGAAAGGCACCACGACCTGCCCATCGACCGCGGGCGCCACCAACTGGCCGTCGCCGACCTATGATCCCAAGCTGCACATGTTCTATTTCGTGGCCCAGGAAGGCTGCGGCATCAATGTGCGCGACACCGCGCGCAACTATGCCGGCACCGGCTATCTGGAAAGCCCGGAAGAGGGCAAGAGCTGGCAACTGTTCACCCGCGCGCTGGATGCCTTCACCGGCAAGAAAGTGTGGGACTATGAGCAGGTCACCTCGCACCACTATGGCCCGGGCCTGATGTCGGTGGCAGGCGGGGTGGTATTCAGCCCGGAGGAATATGGCCAGTTCACCGCGCTGGATTCCAAAACCGGCAAGATCCTGTGGCACTTCAACACCGGCGATGTGATCACCGCCAGTCCGATCAGCTACAGCGTCGATGGCAAGCAGTATGTCGCCATCATTTCCTCCAGCAATGTCTTTGCCTTTGGCCTGCCGGATGGAGGCGCGAAATGAGGCTTGCTCTGGTTGCCCCCGCCTTGTTGTTGAGCTTCATCGTTTTTTTTGGCTCGGCCGCCGACGCCCAGCGCCGCGCGGCGGCGGATGCCGGGCCGCCCAATCCCTTCGCCGGGAACCAGGCCGCCATTGAGGAAGGCCGCGGGCTGTTCAACGACACCTGCACCCGCTGCCACGGCCCCAATGGCGCAGCCGGCGAGTTCGGTCCGGGGCTTGGGATTCCGGGCCGCTCCTATGCCCGCACCACGGATGGGCAGATATTCGACGCCATCAGGAACGGCATTCCCGGCACGCCGATGCCGGCGCATCAGGGCAAGCTCAGCGACGACCAGATCTGGAAGATCGCCGCCTATGTAAAGGGGCTGCGCGGCACGGCCATCGATGCGCCGTCACCGGGCGATGTCGCGGCCGGTGAAGCCATCTTCTGGGGCAAGGGCGATTGCGGTTCCTGCCACATGGTGAACGGCCGCGGCAGCATTTTGGGGCCGGACCTTTCCCAGATCGCATCGGTGCGCAAGACCAACTCCATCATCGATGCACTGACCAGGGAACAGCATCGCGTCTACGGCCCCGGCGGAGCGCAGCCGCATCTGTTGACGCCCTTGCCGGTTTGGCGGGCGGTGGATGTGACCACGAAAGACGGCAAGACGGTGCGCGGAACCTTGCGCAACGAAGACAGTTTCTCGCTGCAAGTGATGGGGCTCGACCAGCAGCTGCATCTCTTCGATCGCAGCCAGGTGAAGGTGGTTTATGAGCCCAAAAGCCTGATGCCATCCGATTACGACAAAAGGCTGACCAGGGACGAGTTCAACAATCTGCTTGCCTATCTCACCCGGCTTGGCACGCCGCCGCAACCACAAGGCCCGTCGGTGCAGATGCCCGGCGGCCCGGAGAGAAACTGATGCGCCGCTTTGCTCCGCTTGTTCTGGCCGGATTGCTGCTTCCGGCACCGGCCTTCGCCGCCAAATACTTTATGTATGTCGGCACCTATACCGCCGGCACGTCGAAAGGCATCTATGCCTGGACCTTCGACAGCAAGGACGGCAGCCTCAAGCCGCTGGGCCTGATGGCGACCACGCCCCAGCCGGCGCATCTGTGGATCGCGCCCAATGGCAAGACGCTCTACACCGTGAACTGGGAAGCCGATGGCGGCGTCAGCGCCTATCACATCGATGGCCATACCGGCGCGCTGACTTTCCTGAACAAGACCTCGTCGCATGGCGGCGATCCCAACCAGGTGGTGGTGGACCCGTCGGGCCGCGTGGCGGTGACGGTGAATTACACCACCGGCACCCTGGCCGCCTACAAGCTGGAGCCCGACGGCAAGCTGGGCGAAGCCTTTTACGTCGAAAAGCATGCCGGCACGCCGCTGTCGCCCAAGCAGCCCGGTCCCAAGCAGCACGGCATCCAGTTCAGCAAGGACAACAGGTTCATGTTCATCACCGACTTGGGGCTGGACCGGGTCTACAGCTATCGCTTCGACGCGGCGGTGCCCTCGATCACGCACTTCGATCCCCCGTACGTGCAGACCCATGCCGGCGCCGGCCCGCGTCGCATCCAGATGTCGCCGGACGGCAAGTTTCTCTATGTCGATCATGAGACCGACTCCGAGGTCGGCGTCTACACGATCGATGGCGGCAAGCTGACGGAAATTCAGGTGATCGGCACCGTGCCGCCGGATGCCAAGGCCCACAATACCACCGCCGAACTGGTGATCTCCCCCGACGGCAAATTCCTCTATGTCGGCAATCGCGGCCATGACAGCGTTTCGGTCTTTGCCATCGACAGGAAGACCGGGATTCTGACCCTGAAGGAGAATGTGCCGTCGGGCGGGCGCACGCCACGCAATGTGCGCATCGATCCCACCGGAAACTGGTTCTTTGCCGCCAATGAGAATGGCGGCAATGTCACCGAGTTCCGGATCGATCACGCCACCGGCCACCTGACCCCGACCGGCGTCACCGCGCCGATCGACACGCCAGGTGGGATGTATTTTCTGAAAGTCCGCTAGGCTTCGTCTTTCAGCGCGCGAGCAAAGTATCGCACGGTTTTGCCGCGGTCAGGAAGATGAGCCTGGCCGATCGCCTCAAATCCCATGGCTCTGTGGAAAGCGTCGGAACCGGGATTGGGCGGATCAACGTTGATTTCGCAAACGACTCGTTCATGCCCGTTGGCGACGGCCCGGGAAAATAAAGCGTCATAAAGGGCACGCCCGATGCCTTGTCCGCGGAGATTTTCGCTCACCACCACGCGATCAATATAGACGAACCGGTCGAACCGCTCTTTGAACCAGCGGAAGTTCGGATTGTCGTAGGCCGCAGCATGATCAAGCGCCAGAAGAAGCGCACCATCCCCGACATGGGCAGCCATGAAACATTGGCTGAGCAACCGGCCGGCACTTTTAGCGTCGAGAGAAGACAGGTTCTGCGCAAACCTGTTGTTGAGCGCGAGCAGGTCCGCCGGCAGGTCGCGGTCCAAATCAAGGTCAGCGATTGTCATGGCTAGGGCGGGCGGCGCTATTGTCCCGCCACCTTCAGGAATTCGCTGGGCTTGAGTGCACGGGTGGTGAAGCGCGCTTCCGCCACCGAACCAAGGTGTCATGGCCCGCAAATGCGGGCCATCCAGCTGACGCCAGCACTTCACTTTCAGAGATCGCGCAATCCCATCTGGATGGCCCACACTCCGGTGGGCCATGACATGGGAGCTTACTGCCCCGGCACCTTCAGGAATTCGCTGGGCTTGAGCGCGCGCGTGGTAAAGCGCGCCTCAGCCACCGAACCCTTGAAATAATTCACATGGTTTATGCGCACGCCCACCATCACATGGCCGGGTCCGTGCGGTGTGAAGGCGACATCGCCTTCATTCTCCAGCACGCCATTGACGTATGAGCGATAGGTCTTGCCGTCATAACTCTGTTCCACCGCATACCATTGGTTGATCGGATGCAGCTTCTTGGGATCGATCAGCGCCTTGCTGCCGGCCGGGCTGTTGACGAAAGCGTCCAGATACCACTGGCCGTTCGCCACCCGGACCTCGAACATGAAACGCGGATTGGGATCGGAGGTGCCGCCCGGATTGGCGTCCAGCCCGGTCCTGGGATCGGTCTCGGCGATATGCATCCAGCGCTGCTGGAAGTCGCCCCCTTCCGGGCGAAAGATCGCCTCGATGGTGAAGGTCTTGGCGCCGACCAGCGGGCGGCCCGGGAAAAAGAGACCGGTATCCTTGCCGTTGAACTGCACCGCCTTGCCCACTGGCGAATCCACGATCTGCGGATTGCCTTCGACCTTGGGTGTCATGCCGCCGATGTGGGACAGGTTGTCGAACTTCCAGACCGTCTGATCCTGTGCCTGCGCCGAAGCGCCGCTGGCGGAAAAGGCAATGATGCCCAAAACAGCGGCGATTTTGATGCTGCACCTGCTCATGGTGTCTCCCCGGTCCCTGTTGTTCTGGTGACGACGTTGACGCGTCTGCTTCGCCGCTGCAATGTCCCCGGCATAAAAACATCGGTGGGGAGAGCGTTTATGAAAGCATGGACCGTGGCGCTGGCGTTGCTCGGCGCCGGCCTGATGGCGAGTGCGGCGCTGGCGCAGTATGCGGGCGAGAATGGCCCGCCGCGCGTCGTCTGGGCGGCGCACAAGACCACGGAAACGCCTTACCTGCCGCCCAACAAGCCGATCTGGCATATCGCCGACATCCTCAAGGCGCATGCCGGCCAGCAGAGCTGGGACCAGCCCGTGCTGCTGACCCGCGATTATGACGGCCATTACATCTCGCTGGCGCCGGGCGAAAAGACCAAGTGCCTGTTCTATGCCGATGACCGCACCTTCGGCTGGATTTACAGCGGTCAGATGAAGATCACTATCGACGGTCAGCAGCCCTTCACCGCCACCAAGGGGTTCATGTTCGACGTGCCGGGCCGTCTGTCCTATTGCTTCGAAAATACCGGTACCGAGCCGGTGGTGTTCTACCGCAACACGCCGGCCGGCCAGGTGCCGTCCTATTACGAAAGCGAGACGCCGACCCCGATTCCGGGCTACCGCTATGAAAAGGACTTGAGCAAGTCCACCGGCGGCTATGAAGGCGTCAACCAGCCCTATCTGGATTTCAACGCCTATGCCGCGGCCGGCGGCAAGAGCCGCGACTTCGCTTTTGACGGCCACACCGCGGCGCATATCATCCGCGCCAAGGGCATCGACAAGTTGCCGCCGGACACCAGCTGGGGCCATTTCCACGAGAACATGGTGGAAGCCTGGGTCGTGGTCGAAGGCAAGCTGGCGGTGCTGATCTCAGGCGTGGGCCTGGTGCATGGCGAGACCGGCGATGTGATCAACGCCAATGAGGGGCGCTGGCACCGCGCCACCTGCGAGCCGGGCACGGGCACCTGCACGCGCTGGGCGATGACCCCGCGCAACAAGGAAGGCCAGCTTCATTACTTCCAGGTCGACCAGTCGCCCGGTAACTGAATTCAAGTCAGAGGATTTTTCACAATGGATCGCCGTCAACTGCTCGCCCAGCTGGGCGCTGTTTCCTGTTTCGCCCTGCCGTTCCAGGCCAAGGCGCAAGCCTTGCGCAAGAAGGTCAAGATCACCGACGTCAAGGTGATGATCGTGCGCGGGCCGACCTGGGACTGGAACCTGATCAAGGTCGAGACCGATGCCGGCGTTCATGGCATCGGTGAGGCTTATTGGGGTCCTGGGGTCAAGGACATGATCCTCAAGCGCCTGAAGGACGACCTGATCGGCGAGGACCCGCTGAATGTGGTCAAGCTCTATACCAAATGCCTGTTCATGAATGGCGGCTATGGCGCCATTGCCGGCGTGACGGTGCAGGCGGCGTCGGGGCTTGAGATTGCGCTATGGGATCTGGCGGGCAAGCTGATCGGCGTGCCGGTCTGCGATCTGTTGGGCGGGCGCTTCCGCGACAAGGTGCGTTTCTACCGCACCCTGTCGTCGCCGCCGGACAAGGACCCGGCGCTGCCGGAGTCGTGGCGCAAGCAGGCCCACGATGCGCTGGCCAACAATCCCTTCGGCTTCACCGCCTTCAAGTTCCAGGGCGACAGCGTGCCGACAACCGCCGATCCGACGTTCTCCGAGCCGGGCCACGACCGCTACACCAACCAGCTCACCAACAAGGACATCCGCCGCCTGGTCGAGCGCATGGAGCTGGTGCGCAAGGAGATCGGGCCCGACATCGACATGGCGGTGGAATGCCACTGGAAATATTCGACCAATGACGTGATCCAGTATTGCAATGCGCTGGAGCCGATTCATCCCATGTGGGTGGAGGATCCGACCCCGGCCGAGAATGTCGAGACCATGGAACGGGTGTCGCGTGCTACCAACGTCCCGATCTGCACCGGCGAAAATCTCTATCTGCTGGCGGGTTTCCGCGAGCTGATCGAGAAGCAGGCCTGTGCCGGGGTGCATATCGATATCCCGAAATCGGGTGGGCTGTTCGAGGCCAAGCGGATTTCCGACTATGCCGACATGTATGGCATCTGGACCGCTTGCCACAATCCGGCGAGCGCGGTGGGCACCATCGCGTCGGCGCATGCCGCGGCATCGGTGCGAAATTTCCGCGTTCATGAACTGGCGGGCGGGCGCGATCCCTGGACCTTCGAGATGGTCACGCATGAGGGGCCCTTCTTCAAGGACGGCTATTTCATCATCCAGGACAAGCCGGGTCTGGGCGTGGATTTGAATCCGGATATTGTGAAGGCGCATCTCGCGCCGGATGAAACCTGGTGGGGTTAAGAGCGGTTTGCGAAGCAAACAAAACGGTCCAGCGGACCATTTTGAGCGAGTAACGCCGCGAGCTTGGGCGAGCGGCCGGACGAAGGATGCAATAGCCGCGAGCTAGGCGAGCGGCGGGAAAGGGAGATATCGAAATGCAGAAGGCGTTGATCGCGGTTTTGATGACGGCCGGCATGATGATGCCGGCTTTGGCCGAAGGCACCTATCAGGTCACGCCCAAAAGCGAACAGGTGCTCAAACCGGGGCCGGGCGGCCTCTACAATGTCATGCCGCTTTTGAATCACAAGAATTCCCAGGCCAATGTCACGGTGCGCACCAAGACCGGCCAGGGCGAAGTCCATGCCGACTGGGAAGATCATATCTTCGTCCTGGAAGGCGAAGCCGACCTGGTGCTGGGCGGCACGGCCGAAAATCCCAAGACGGTTTCACCCGGCGAGATCCGGGGCGACGGCATCAAGGGCGGCAAGCGCTTCAGCCTGCATCCCGGCGACTATGTTTTCGTCCCGGCCAACACGCCGCACCAGATGATCGTGGCCGCGGGCAAGTCGATCCGCTACGGCGTGGTCAAGACGCATTCCTGACAGGAGATACGGCATGCTGAAACATCTGAAGATGGCCTTGGCCGCCGGTCTGGCGTTCACCATGGCCACGCCAGCGCTGGCGCAGGTCAGGCAGACCCGCGAACAGATGACGTTCTACACCGCGCAATGGAAGGGCGACCGCTTCCCCGACGGCCGTCCCCGGGTGTCCGACGATCTTCTCAAGCGCGTGCTGGATGTCTCGATCGAGGACCTTTGGGATTACCTGCGCGACAAGGGCTACAACTGCCAGTTCGATACCGGCTTCCAGATGCTGCATCCGGACAAGCCGTTCGCCGGCCGCGCCTTGACCGCGCAATACATGCCGCTTCGCCGCGACATGTATGAAGCCATCGCCGCGGAAGGAAAGCGGGAGGGCCGGGTCAGCGGCAACAACAGCTGGCCCATCGCCGAGCTTCAGATCGGCGACATGTATATCGCCGACGGTTTCGGCAAGGTCGTGGAAGGCACCCTGATCGGCTCCAATCTGGGGTCCGGCATTGCCGCCCATTCCCATACCGGCTTTGTCTTCGATGCCGGCATCCGCGATGCGGAAGAAAACCGCGAGCTCGACAATATGAACGGGCTTTATCGCGCCTATGATCCCAGCGCCTGGAAGGACATGACACTGACCTCGATCAATGCGCCCATCCGCATCGGCCGCGCCACCGTGCTGCCGGGCGATCTGGTGCTGGCCAAGCGCGAGGGCGTGATCTTCATTCCCGCCTTCCTGGCCGAGGACGCGGTTTCCCACGCCGAATTCATCAATCTGGAAGACGCCTTCAATTTCGAGCTGAACAGCCAGGGCAAGAATGGCGGCTCGTTCGAAGGCGGTTGGAACGCGGCCAAATACGACGCCTTTGTGAAATGGATCGATGCCAACCCGGCCAAGCTCAAGATGAGCCGGGCGGAGTTCGACTCCATTCTCAAGGAGCGCCGTGCCCGCCAGGAAGGCGTGCCGGGCGCGCCGAAAAAATAGGCTTAATCGGGTCCGCGTTTTTCCTGTTCGTCCCAGTCCTGATCGCGCGCGCCGTCGAATTCCGGCAACAGCGCAATCAGGGCGAAGAGCAGCGCGATGCCCGCTGCGACTTTCAGGATGCTGCTGGCGGGTACCCGCGGTTGCTCCATCTCGCGGCGCATCGCTTCCTCCGGCGGCAACTTCCAGCCGACCGGCATGGCGCCCTTTACGTCGCAATGCACGGCGTCACCGGCGCGATTAAAACAGATGGGCGCGGCCATGGCGGGCGCCGACAACAGCAGGGCGAGGACGAAGGCAATCACGCGCATCGGGACAGCAAGCTTGACGCCTTTGGCCGCCGCCAGGCAAGCCGGTCGGGTCCCAAGAAGGTGCGGTCAGTCACCCAGCGCATAGGCGACGAAAGCGGTGCCTTTGGGTCCTTTGGGATCGCGGCTGCCGCTGGTGCCGATCACCACATACTGCTTGCCGCCCGTCATGTAGGTGAGCGGCGTGGTGTCGCCGGAATAGGGCAGTTCGGCATCCCATAAGAGCTTGCCGGTTCGGCTGTCGAAGGCGTGCAGTTTGTGGTCGAACAGGGTCGCGCCGATCAGGAACAGCCCGCTGGCGGTTGCGACACCGCCGCCATAATTCTCGCTGCCGGTATTCCTCATGCCTTGGGCGACCAGCGCCGGATATTCGCCAAAGGGAATGCGCCAGGCGAACTTACCGGTCTTGAGGTCGATGGCGGTCAGATGGCCCCAGGGTGCGGCGGTGGCGGGATAGCCGTCGGGATCCTTGAATTTGTTGTAGCCGGAAAAGGTGAAGCGGGATTGCTGGCCCGGAAAGACCGGGCTGTCCGATCCCTGCTGGCCCGGCTTGGTGCGGTCGACCAGGGCGGTGGTCCACATCACATTCTCGGTATTGACGAAAAGATATTCCAGTTTGGGGTCGAAGCTCATCCCGCCCCATTCGCTGCCGCCGGAAAAGCCCGGCGCCTGGACAGTCTCCTGCTTGTAGGCAGGCGGCGTGAAGGCGCCGGCATTGAAGAAGGTGGCGAATTTCTCGCGCGCCCACTTGTTGGCTTCCGGCGTTCGCTGGGTCAGTTCATCGGCGCTGATCGTCTGATGCGACAAGGGCGGGGGCAGGCGCGGCCGTGGCTGGGTCGGCCAGGCGGTGTCGCCTGGCGCGGTTGCCGGCGGCACCGGCACTTCGTCGATGGGAAACAGGCTATGGCCGGTCTCACGGTCGAAGACATAGACATAACTGGTCTTGTTGGTGGCGGCGACGGCGTCGATCTTCTTGCCGTGGCGCGTCACGCTCACCAGCACGGGCGGGGCGGCGAAATCGTCATCCCATTCGTCATGATGGACCGCCTGGAAATACCAGCGCAGCCTTCCGCTCTTCGCATCCAGCGCCAGGATGCTGTCGGCATAAAGATTCTTGCCCGGCCGGCCGCCGGCATAGAAATCATCCGTGGCCGAGCCGGTGGCCGCGAACAGGATGCCGCGCTTGTCATCGACCACCAGTCCCGGCCAGGCGTTGGCGCCGCCGGCGGTCTTCCAGGCATCATGCGCCCAGGTCTCGGCATTCAATTCGCCGGGATGGGGAATGGTATGGAAGGTCCAGACCAGCTTTCCGGTTTTCACGTCCCAGGCGCGGATGTCGCCGGGCGAGGCGGGCGATTCCTCGGCCACCTCGCCGCAGGTGAAGAACAGATCGTGCCAGATGGTGACCGCGCCGCCCATGCGGACATAGTTGAGCGATGCATCACCGCGCAGATTGGCGTTGAGATCGATGCGGCCATTCTCGCCGAAGGCGGGATCGGGTTGGCCGGTGGCGGGATCCAGCGAATAGACGAAATTGGCCGCGGTGACCAAAAGGCGGCTGGTATGGCCGTCGCTCCACCAGCTCTCGCCGCGCGAATTGAAGGATGAACGGTGGCCGCGCGGCAGGTCGGGCGTATAGCTCCATTTCACCTGTCCGCTAGCGGCATCGAGCGCAAACACCTTGCCCAGCCCGGTGCCATAGAGCGTGCCGTCGACCACGATCGGCGTGTTTTCCAGCTCGCTGTTGCTGCCCAGGTCATAGCGCCAGACTTCGTGCAGCCGGGTCACGTTTTTCTTGTTGATCTGGATCAGTCTAGAATAATGGGTGCCGCCGGGATCGCCGTTGTAATAGCGGCCATCATTGTTCTGGGCGACGGCCGGCAGGGCCAACAGCAGAAGAGCGGCGCAACAGATGCGGTTCAAATCTTCCCCCGGCTATTCTTGTCTTTTGCAGGACTATAGCAGCAACATCAGCTGGGACGGATTAAACTTGGCCGCGCGGAGGATTCGCACGTGACGCGACTTTGGGTTTTAGCGGTCACGACATTGTTGCTTGGCGCGGGCGCCGCGCTCGCCCAGGTCCAGCCTCAGCCGCCCAACTCCACGACGCTGTGTCCGGTGACCCATGATTGCCGCCCGGTGGGAGCGGCCAACCAGACCAGGCCCGTCTTGCCGTCTACCGCGCCGGCGGCCGGCACCATTCAGTGCCCCCCGGGGACCTACCAGATTCCCAACACCAATAAGTGCCGGGTGAAGTAACCCGATCATGCGGGATGACGACGACGATCGGCGCCAACGCGAAAATCTGATCGCCGCCGTCTTTGTTATCGGGTTGGTGGTGTTCAGTGTCTGGCTGCTGCAAAAATATCAGCAGTATCGCGCGGCATCGGACTGCGCGCTGTCAGGGCGCCGCCACTGCGGGTTTTCCAGCAGCGAGGATCAATAACGCCCGTCACGCTTTTGGAACTTTGCCGAAGCGCCGGCTGCGTTGAAATTTCCCTCTCCGCGGTTTCAGATTCCAGCAGCTGGCGAGCAAGCCCCTGATATCAGAGGAAATATTCGATCGAATCCGGGCCGGGGGCGGTATCACAAGGCCCCGGGCGGAACTTGAGCCAAAAAAATTTTGTTCCACGGTGATACAGCCAACCCCCGCTTTCGTAAGGGATATTGCGTGTTACACCGCTCACATGTAAGCGGGTTTTGGGGTATCTTTTCAGGCGAGGACGGAGCCGCTGGGCCGAGTCCGGGGGTTGGGTTTTGGGCAAGGTGGTGACCAAGAGGCAAGCCAGCCGACCGCGCGTGCGCGGATGCGCGCTTGCGTCTGTCAGTGTTCTCTCTCTGGTTGTAATGAGTGTCGGTGCGAAGGCGCAGCCGACCGGCGGGTCGGTCGTTGCCGGCCAGGCCCAGATCACTGCTGCCG